>JAESFL010000034.1_pt1 | contig 218569 bp, 202 predicted proteins | sample 9269401 | NCBI WGS metagenome assembly JAESFL01 (sample SAMN14506025, study PRJNA617098) | algae metagenome | isolation source: Gloeocapsa sp. UFS-A4-WI-NPMV-4B04 and co-occurring heterotrophs from desert... | place: USA: Utah | collected 2006-10-01 | reverse complement strand
ACGGGCAGGGATCGCTGCTTACGATTCGCGCTCGAGCCAACTCCACCTCCGGGTAGGAGAGCCACTCAACTGCACCTACCCGAAAGATACTTCGTCAACGTCACTGAACAAGGGAGCTGCTACCCGGCAACAATGGTGTTCAAAGTATTTACGTTCTCGCCAACGTGATCGGCAGCACCCACGTCTACGTGGCGGACGTATGCGGGAACCCCGCTACAGGTAACGCCAATTCGCAACGTCGACTCTTGAACTGGAATGGAACCGTGTATGACACCGTTTGGTTTGTCGATCCTGCACAAGGGAGATTCGCCGGTTACAATGCAGGGCCCGTGAAGGTCGTCCACCCCTCTATCGTAGCAGCGAACTTGGATGACACCTCATCAGGCGGGCTCCTCACGCTAAACCCCCCGGCTGGTGTGGCGATATATGGTGCTGGTACAGTCTCCGTTCAGCAGGGGCGGATTCTGGCGATCGACAACTGCAGCGGCCATTTCAAACCTGACGATCAGTCCCTCGCCTACGTCGTCAGTACGCTCAGCCTCCAAGGCGTAAATACATCCACCGCGCGCGTAACCGTCCACAACAATGGCTGTAGAACCTACCAGTTTCCTCCCTATGTGGTCGCCCAGAATTAAGGCGGCGGCGACCCGGAGACTTTGCGTGTAGTCAGTCTGTAAGCGTAGCGGCCGGAGAGGAGGCGCCCGCTGGACGGCGGGAACGGGATGCTCAAGGCGAAATCCCGAAGTGTCAAAGTAAAGGCTCGCTTGGAGCTTGTGAAGGTGCGGACTGTGGCGGCTCGGTGGGCGATGGCGGCGAGTGCGCGGCCGTCCGACGCACATGAACTTCGCCAGGCAGCGCGCATGTTCCGTTCGCCGCGTGATGGATGCAGCGATTGATTGCACGACCCGTTCAGCGAGATAGGACGTCTTTCGGACCCCTGCTGACGATACTCCGGCGCGATCACCGCGTCGCGGGTCGTCATGCCCCCACCTCCATCGATCAGCCTGTGCCATGTCCAAGATGACGCGAGGCCCGCAGGAGCCGCGGCGGACTTCACAGCGCTCCTGGCGTGGGCTCGTCCGAGGTGGGGGAGCTGCCGCGTGGCACCCGGGTGTCGATCACCGACGGGCTGCGGCAGGCGGGAGGCCGCGACTGGTGGAAGATCGACGACGGCGCGGGGACGACCGGCTGGTCCAGCAGCCGGGTCCTGGGCCCGCCTGACGCATGACGTGAATGCAGCCGGTCAATGGCGTCTGCTTGACCGGCCGCGTGCCTCCCCAGCTACCTTTCGACCTGATCCTGCTACGGCAGGATCTCCACGTACCCATCCGTTCCATGCACGCGGATCCGCTGCCCGTCCTGGATCAGCCGGGTGGCGTGCTGCACGCCGACGACGGCGGGGAGGCCGTACTCGCGCGCGATCACGGCACCGTGGGTCATCAGGCCGCCGATCTCTGTCACCAGGCCCGCGATCGCGACGAACAGGGGCGTCCAGCTGGGGTCCGTGAAGGTGGTGACCAGGATGTCGCCCGGCTCCAGGTCCGCCTGCGCCATGTCCAGGATGACGCGCGCCCGCCCCTCGACCGTCCCGGCGGACACCGCCAGGCCCACGAGCGCGCCGTCCGGCAGGCCGTCGCGCCGGTACGCGCCGTTGAGCATCTCGCCCTCCGACGTGAGCACCCGCGGCGGCGTGAGCGCTTCGTACGCACGGAACGCGTCGCTGCGCCGGCGGATGAGCCCGTCATTCACCTGGCCCGTGCGCACGACGTCGTGGAGCTCCTGCACGGTGAGCCAGAAGATGTCTTCCGTCGCGCGAAGCACGCCGGCCTGCACCAGGCGCCCGGCTTCTTCCATCAGCGCCTGCTTGTAGACGAAGTAGCGGCTGACGATGGCGTACTTGGGATATTCCCGGTACCCGGCGAACGTCCGGACCCGGTCGATCATCCGCCTGGTCTCCTCCGCCTTCTGCTCCCCGTCCGGCAGGGCGCGCAGGCGCTCCAGCACCTCCCGCTCCTGCGTTTCGGCCTCCCGCCGCCCCTGCTCGAAGCGCCGCGCGGCCTCGCCCGGCGGAAAGTTCCGGACGTTGCCGAGGATGGCGGGCACGAGCATCGTGGGACGCTCGATCCACCGCGGCCGGGTGATGTCGATCTCGCCGGGGCAGCGCATGCCGTACCGGTCCAGCCAGGCCTGGATGGCGTCCCGCGCTTCCCGCCCGCCCGCGAGCCGGGGCAGCTCGTCCAGGAATCCGTCGTCCTCCACCTGCTGCAGGAAGGCCACGACCTCCGGATGCGGGCGGATCGCATCCGCGACGTCCAGCAGCGCCAGCCCCATCTCCGACGTGACGTTGCCGGGGACGGACTGCGAGAGCGTGCCGGACACGTTCCGGATGCCGAGCCACGCCTCCAGCCGCTCGTTGAGCCACCACGTGGCCTCCGCCCCCGCCATGATCACCTGCGTGCTGCGCGGATCGCCCAGGAACCGCTTGTGCTCCTGGATGGCCTCCAGAAGGAACTCGATCAGCGCCGCCCCGGGCTTGCCCGCGACGTCGCGCTCCAGGGCGGCGAGGACGGCCTCGCTGCGATCGATCAGCTCGGCGACGATGGCGGGATCGGTCTCGATCGGGGCGGGTGCGTCGCCCGGCGGCGGCCCGGCTGGAGCCTCGTCCGGGCGCAGCGGGATGAAGTCGCGGTCGATGAGGGTCTGCAGCGCGTCGCCCACCAGCAGATCGGACTTGCCCAGCATCCCCATCAGCCCCGCGCGCCCCGCCGGCGACGCCAGCCTCGCGGTGACGTCGACGAACAGCCGTCCGCCGGCCTCGTGCATGGGCGCCATGGCCGTCAGCAGCCACACGGAAAGGCCCAGCGGCTTCATGGGGTCGGTCATCATCTGCTGATGCCCGACGGAGATGTAGACGTGTTTCTTCCCGTCGCCGGCGGCCTCGGGGACGGGGAACAGCGTGGTGATGGGCCGGCTCTGGACGACGTGGAGATCGTCATCCACCAGGCACCACTCGATGTCCTGCGGGCGGCCGAAGTGCGCCTCGATCCGCCGGCCCAGCTCCGCCAGCCGCACGGCCTGCGCGTCCGTCAGCGCGGGCTCGTCCCGCCGCGCCGGCTCGATCTCCCGTTCCTCCGTCCCGCCCGCCGGCGAGGGCAGGATGGCGAGCTGCTTGGTGCCGAGCGTCCGGGCGACGACGTGGCCGTCCCGCACCTTGTAGACGTCCGCGTTCACCCGGCCGGAGACCAGGGCCTCGCCCAGGCCGAAGCTGGCCTCCACGGACGCGATCGTGCGGTTGCCCGTGACGGGATCGGCCGTGAACAGGATGCCGGCCGCCCGCGGAAAGACCATCCGCTGCACCACGACGGCCATGCGGACTGCGCGGTGATCGATGCCGTTCCGCATCCGGTAGGTCACGGCCCGCTCGGTGAAGAGCGAGGCCCAGCACCGGCGGACGTGCCGGAGGACGGCCGCCGGCCCCACGACGTTCAGGTACGTGTCCTGTTGGCCCGCGAACGAGGCCGTCGGCAGGTCCTCGGCCGTGGCGCTGGACCGGACGGCGTACGGGTCCTGCTCGCCGAGCCGTGCGAGCGCGCCGGTGATGGCCGCCGCCAGGTCGCCGGGGATGGTGATGCGTTCGATGCCCTGGCGGATCTCCGCGCTGGCCGTGCGGATTGCCTCGCGGTCGTCCGGCCGCAGGTGCGACAGCCGGTCCAGCGCGTCATCGATCGACGGCGCCTGGGCCATGATCCGCTGGAAGGCATCCGTCGTGACGCAAAAGCCGGCGGGCACGCGGATGCCGTCCATCCGCGAAAGCTCCCCCAGGTTGGCGCCCTTGCCCCCCGCGACGGCGATCCGCGTCGCGTCGATCTCCCCGAAATCCAGCACGTAGCCGCTCATTGGTACTCTCCGCATCCACAGATTTGAGCCCTGGCCGAGGATTTTTTCGGCCGACAACTCTGTGGCCTTCCCCCCGGCTTCCGGCAAGCCGGGGGGTGTGTTATACTTTGATCACGGCGGGGAGGGATACTCCTCGCTTTCGATCAGCGGACAGGAGTCGGACAGGGCGCAGGGGAGACCATCCCCGGCGCCCTTTGTGCGTTCGCCAGCGGCGGCGCATCCGGGAGCAGGGGCATCCACGACCTTGTCGAAAGCGGGCGGAATGGTCAACCAGGTGCTGTTCGTTCACGGCGGCGGCGGCGGTGCGTACGATGAGGATTCCAGGCTCGTCGCGAGCCTGCGGGCCGAGCTGGGCACCGGTTACGTCGTGCGCTACCCGGAGATGCCGAACGAGGAGGACCCGGATTACGACACGTGGACGAACCTCATCGCCGGCGAGCTGGCCGCCATGGGGAGCGGCGCCGTTCTCGTGGGCCACTCGATCGGCGCGTCGGTGGCCGTTCGAGCCGTCGTGGATGGACGCATCGGGGAATCGCTCGCCGGCGTGTTTCTCCTGGCGGCGCCGTTCTGGTACGACCACGACTTCTGGCGCTGGGATGACGTGAAGCTGCCCTCCAACGCCGCCGAGCGGATTCCGCACGGCCTGCCCGTGTTTCTCTACCACGGCCGGCAGGACGAAGTCGTTCCCTTTTCCCACGCCGAGATGTATGCGCGGGCCCTGCCGCAGGCCACCGTGCGCCGCCTGGACGGGCGCAACCACCAGCTGAACGACGATCTCACGGAGGTCGCGCGGGACATCATGCTCCTGCGCTGACCGGCCGCGTCTCCGCGGACCCATCCGCCGTCCCGCTCCAGGAGGACGCACGAGGCGGGATCCGGGACCGTTGCACGGCCGGTGCGCCGGGCGTACGTTTTGGGTCCATCATCCGCTCCGCCTCCCCATCATCCAGATCCCTTCCATGCCTCGCGACCTGCCCGTGACCCTCGTGCGATCGATCGTCGTCCCGCTGCTGATCCTGCTCGCGGGCGCCTGTGCCGGCTCCGGCAGGCCGGGCTCCGCCCCGGATGGCGGCGGGACCATCGCCTTTGCGCAGCTGCGCCCGTGCCAGGTGCAGAGCGTAGTGGATACGACGGGTTGGCGGCGCGTCACCTCTCGCGATGCCAGGCACTCGTACCTGCTTCCGCCCGGCGCGGCCTGGGATTCCGTGCTCAGCTGGGGCGTCGTCGCGCCGACGCCGACGTGGTCTACTGCGGACGGCCGCTTTCAGCTGACGGAGTACCGCCGCGGCCTGGTCCGCGACGAGCTGCGGCGCACCAGCTGCCAGATCACGGTGGACGGGGTTCCGCTGGCGGTCACGCAGGCGGACAGCCCGCCGGACCAGATCCAGCTGCTGGTCAGCGCGAGTCCCGGCAGCCTCCCCGACGCCCGGTACGCGCTCATCATCTCCTCCCTCCGCCCTCCCGATCGCGCCGTGCTGATGTCCGCCATCCAGGGCATCCGCTGGTCACGTCCCTGAGCGCCGCGGGTGGATGAGGAACGGACTGGGGGGTGAGACGTGCGCTGCATCTCACCCCCTTCGCGTTCGCTCTCCGTCCGCGAGGATGCGGCGGCCGTCGAGGTTTCGGGCTGCTGTTTGCGGAATCCCCGGAGACGGTCCCACCCATCCCGCCAAGCCGTTCCCCCGCGCTCCGCACCCCGTCACGCTCCCGCCGCCGGGACCCCGTGCGCCGATCCCCATCCATCCTCCCGTCCGCCGCCGCGCTCGTCTTCCTGGCCGCGTGCGCGCCCAATGGGCCTCACGCAGAGACGCAGAGGCGGTGAGAAAAGAACGGGAGAAAACCGGAGCAGAAGCCACCACTCCTCTCCTTCTCTTCTCTCTTCTTCTCTTCTCTCTGCGTCTCCGCGTCTCTGCGTGAGGCGTTTGCTTTCTCGGATGCGGTATTACCGATCGGCGGTCGGCGCCGCGGCGGGGCCCGGCGCCACGCCGATCGCCCAGCCGGAGTCGCGGGCGCCCGAGCCGTGGCCGGTGAACCGCTTCGGCTCCCACCCCGCCTCGCGCAATTCCGCGCCGATCTCCTTCGCCGTGAAGTAGTGCACGAAGTTGGGCGACAGGGCGTCCCCCCGCTCCGCCGGTTCGCGGCGCAGGATGGCGCGGATGCCGTTGGCTACGGCGGCGGAAATGCGGACGCGGGGCCCGTCCGCGCCGCGGGTGAAGAACGAGAGCAGGATGGGCCCGCCCGGCTGGACGAGCACCCGCAGGCGGCGCAGCAGGTCTACGCGGTGCGCGCGGCCGGGGATGAGCGTGTAGGCGCTCCATCCCACCACGATGCCATCGAACGGCGTGTCCGCGGACGGCACTGCGTCGCGGGGGAGGTGGCGGACGGCTGCGGTGCATCCCTGGCGGGGCAGGAACTCGTCCGCGTACGCCACCAGCGCCGGGTTGCATTCGTATCCCTCCACCTCGAACCCCATCCGCTCCAGCGCCAGTACCTCGCGCCCCCCGCCGGCCCCGATCACCAGCACCCGCCGGCACCCCGCGAAGGCTTCCAGCGCCGTCTGCTCCCACGGGAACAGGCCCCGCAGGTTGTGCGCGTCGTCGTGGTACGACGCGCTGCCCTCGTAGAAGCGCTGGTCGACAGCGTGCAGGTCCGAGCGCCGCAGCAGCCCCAGCCACACGCCCTCGTGCGCGGCCTGCAGCAGCGCGCCGGCGCGGCTCCACGCCCCGCTCGCGGCGCCGTACGCCCGCACGACGGCGGGAACGCGCGCGCGGGCGGGCGGGGCGGGGGGACGGGGCGCGGATGGGAGGTCGCTCATGGCGGAGAGGTGTGGATGAGGTGGAGGACGACGTCGCCGGCCACCTGCAGCGAGCTGGCGTCGCACTGGTCCACGGTGTCCGCCGTGGTGTGCCACTGCGGATACGCGTAGTCGATCAGCAGCACGGTGGGGATGCCCGCGCGGTTGAGAAACACGTGGTCGTCGGTGATGGCCTGCCGCCGCGCGCCAAAGTGCGCGCCCAGGCCCAGCGCATCCGCGGACGCGAGCACCTGCTCCCACAGCCGCGGGGCCAGGCGGATGGAGTGCATCTCCGTGGTGCAGCGAAGGTTGCGCTTGCCCACCATGTCCAGCAGCACGCCCCGCCGCGGCCGCCACGGTACCGTCCCGCGCCGGAGGGCGGCGGCGTACGCGCGGGAGCCGTAGTAGTACTCGCCCAGGTCCTCGCCGTCCCACAGGGCCAGCGCCACGGGGCGGGGCGGCCGCCGTGCCCGCAGCGCCCGCGCCGCCTCCAGCACCACGGCCACGCCGGACGCGCCGTCGTTCGCGCCCGGCACGGGAAGGGCGCGGCGCGCGGGATCGGGGTCCTGGTCCGCCACGGGGCGGGTGTCCCAGTGCGCGGAGAGCATCACGTCCGGCGCCTGTTCCGCCGCCCCCGCCGCGCCGTGGACGAGGGCGAGCACGTTGGTCATCTCCAGCGCCTGTCCCGCCCCCGGCCCGCGGCCGATCTTCTGCCGCCACCGCTGCACCACCAGCCCGTCCACCAGCGGCGCGAGCTGCTCGATCATCCACTGCCGCGTGCGCGCGTGCCCGTCCGTCCCCGGCGCGCGCGGTCCCATCTCGCACTGCGCGCGCAGCAGCCCGAACGCCCGCTCCCCGTCGAATCCGCCGTCCCCCGCCGTCTCGGTGGATGGGCGGACGGGGACGGTTTCGTGGGTGATGGGGCCCACCTCCAGGCGGCGGCGGACTTCGCGCGCGGCGCGGACCAGCGGGTGCGCGAGCCTGCGGAGGTCGATCACGGGACGGGGAAGGGGCGCCGGTGGATGGATGCGGTGCGATGCCGCCAACGATACGCCCGCCCGCCGCGCCCGTGCAACGTCGGGCTGTCGGCGGGAGGACGGGTGCCCCTCGTCCGCTGGGCAAACGACGGAAGCCCGCGGATGGGGAAGCGTGCTCAGCCGGGCGCGTGTCACGGCATCCGCAGGCGCGCCTCCTCGCCGGACTCAAAGGCGCGGCAGCGGGTGAGCACCGCCTGCGCGGTGGCCAGCCCGCTGAAGTCGACGCGCGCGGTGAAGCGCTGGGCAAAGCTCAGCACCTGGATCAGTGTATGGGGATCATCATTCCTGGAGAGGCGGCGGAGTCCGCCGATGTAGTCCCCCCGGAACGCGGTGGGGATGAGGATCCGCCGCTGTCCCCCGGAGATCAGCTCCGCGTTCATCATCGCGCGCGCCAATCGTCCGTTGCCGTCGTTGAACGGATGGGCCTCGGAAATGAGGAACATCATGTATACCGCCCGGTGGAACGGGTCGGGGAGCGAAGGCAGGATTTCGAGGCCCCGCGTTATCGTCCCCACCAGCTGGTCCGGGTGCACGAACAACGTATCCCCCGCCCGGTTGACTGCTTCCTTGAAGCGACCCGGCTGCGTTTCGGGCCTCCCCTGCAGGATGGTTTGGTGCCGCGACTCCAGCATCGCACGGAACGCGGGAAAGTCGCGAGCAAGGTCCACCATGCTCCGGCCCATCTCGTAGCCGCTGGACACGAGCCGGAACGTTCCCATCACGTCGTGCGCGTCGGCCGGACGCGCGGGGGGGATCCGGTTCTCGAAGACGATCTCCAGGGCTTCCGCGACCTCGAACTCGGTGCCCTCGATGAAGTTCGAGAAGTACGCGTCGTAGAACGCGAGGTTCTGAAAGGCGGGGCCGCGGATCACGGGGTCCGGGTGGTCCTCCGACGGCCACAGCCGGAGCGCGTCCGCCAGCCGCGTAAACCGCTCCAGGCGCACGGCATCGTACGGCTCGCCGGCCGCCCGTGCGATCGCGGTCGGGGCGTTCATCCTGGTCTTGCGTGTGCCCAGGAGGGCACCGATGATCGCGTCCAGCCTGGCGTGCGCCTTCTGGAGCCCCAGTTGCGGCGCGATGGCGCGGGCGTGGTCGCGTACCTGGTTGATCCAGGCTTCCCCTTTGAAGGACAGCCGTCGCTCCAGGATCTCCTCGACCTCGGCGCGGGAGACGACGGACGCCTCGGTGCTCCGTACCCGGGACAGGCTCAGGCATTCCAGCAGGGCGCGGGACTCCGAGGCTATGTAGAGCGCCCCCACGTAGCTGCTGTCCCCGTCCAGGGGGCCCGCGCCTTTGAGGATGCGGACGGTCGAGCCGGGCAACTGCACGGTCCGTTCGTACGCACCCGTCAGGAACACGGTCCCTTTCGGCGTCCGCTTCTGGGTCAACGCCGTGCGATGGGAAACCACCGCGCCCGGAAAGAGGAGGCCGATAACCTGCCAGAGATTCCGGCTGATGATCACTTCGGGCGCATCCACCAGGTTGGGCGTGTACAGCCGCGGGCCGATCTTTCGGATCTCCCCCCGCGCTGCCGCGCGCTGGACGGCCCCGCGGGATTCGGTGGTGCTCAGAAAGATCTCCGGCAGCGCCCGAGCGTTTTTTACCACCATAGCAAGTTTCCCGGGGTAGTGGATGCGCATAATGTACATCCTAAGATGGTGTACTGATGTAAAATCTACAATATATCGATGCGGATCGTCGCCTGCCGAGCCGTCCAGGGTTCCGGCGGTCCCAGGCACGTGCCCGGGACCGCCGTCCACCCGCGACAGCGGCGTGCTCACACCACCACCGGCACCACCTTGCCGTCGAAGATGCGGATCCGCTGCCCGTCGAACTTCGTCAGCTCGAAGAAGGCGTCGTCCTCGTTGAAGCCCAGCGACATCTCCTGCAGCAGCCCGATGGCGATGGCCTCGCCGAACGGCAGGGACTCGGTGTAGTCCGAGCGCCAGTGCACGCCCGCCGCGTTGCGGAAGAGGGCGATGTTGCCGGCCAGCTTGTTCAGCTCGCCGCCCACGGTCAGCGGGGGCTCGCCCACGGGCGGCGTGTACGTGACGAGCGCCAAGCCGTCCGCGCGGCTCTGAAGCGGGTTCTTGATGGTCGCGGTCTCGTCGAAGAACGCCTTGAGGATGGTGGCGCAGGCGCCGGCGCCGGTGGCGTGCCCCGCGCCGTACGCCGGGTGCGTGGGCGCGCCCTCCGGATACGCCTGGGGCAGGAGGTGCGAGGCCGGAAAGCGCTCGCCCGTCTGCCCGTAGAACGGCGCCAGCCCGCCGCTCTGCAGCGAGGCGGTGATGCTGGTGTGCACGGGATAGGTGCGCCCCTGCGCGCCCCCGGTGGCCGCGGAGAGCAGCTGGTTGTGCACGCGCCCGCCGTACTCCTCGGGCCGCAGCCGCCGGTGCACGCCCCACTTTTGCCACCACGTGGCCCGCAGCGCGCGGCCCAGCACCTCGGACAGCGCCTGCAGCAGGTGGATGGGGCCGAACGTGGCGAAGCCGGCCTGCGTGCGCGAGTCGCCGGGGGTGCCCGGCGGATTGTACGGATTGCCCTGGTCCGGCGAGAACTCCGTGTCCACCTGCGGGCGCCCGGTGACGCCCGCCTGGTGGATCAGCTGGCTCCCCGTGGGCTCCGACATCAGGATCCACGCGGCGTTGTAGAACGCATCCACCACCTGGTCAAAGTGCACGAAGGTCGCGCCGTCGCGCAGGGTGCGGATGAAGCGGCGCGTGGTGTCGAACGAGTCCAGCCCGCGCTTGTCCACCCCGTTCTGCACGTCCAGCCAGGTGGGGAAGTCCGTCAGGTAGTCCACGCCGGCCGTGGCGGGGATGAGCCGCTGGTCGATCACGCGGGCGCCGTAGGAGATGAAGCCCTCGTTGGCATCCAGCCCCAGGCCGTTGGGCTTGCGGACGTCCGTGTTGCCCTTGAGCAGGAACTGAGACACGTACGGCCCCGCCTGCTCGCCCGGGTAGATGCCGCGGAAGACGTTCTGCGCCGTGACGGGCACCGTGCCCCCGAAGCGCGGGAACTCGTTGTTGAGCGATGCGACGGCCGCGGCCACGTCCGGGTCCGATCCGTAGGTGGAGAACAGGACGTCCCGGGCCACCGCCATCCAGTACAGCTCCCCCATCTCGTGCGCGGCCACGTCGCTGTCGAACGCCGGGGCGGGGGGCAGGGTGAGCGACTGGGCGTCCGGCCCGGCGATGTCGAACGCCAGGCCGGCCTGCGGGTTGGTGAGCTTGAGCGCCGTGCTGGACGCCAGGATGATCTCCTCGAAGTCGGCGGGGTCGCGGCTTTCCAGGGCGCGCATCAGGGTGCCGTACGATCCCGCGTCCGGGTGCCCCAGGGCGTCGTGCTTGAGGCTCTTGGAGTAGTTGCCGGCCAGGAGGCGCGTGGGGTAGGCGACCTCGTCGTTGTTGTTGGCGTGCTCGTCGTGCCGGCGCGCCGCGCCCAGGGCCGACGCCTCGTCGCGGATCTCGCGGGCGGCGAGCCGGCGCTCCTCCACGCGGCGGGCGCGGCTGGTCTCCGCCACGTTCAGGTTGTCGAAGATCGCCAGGCCGGGGGCGGGAACGGGCTCGTAGGTGCCCGTGAAGATGCCGGGGCTCACCGCCGTCACGGCGAAGGGGGCGGGGTTGTCGTAGAGCGTGGTCCACGCGCAGCCGTCGGGCGAGGTCTCCCAGTACACCCTGCCGCTGCGCTCCCGCAGGCGCAGCCAGCGGTGCACCTGGGGATCGTACGGCGCGGTGAGGAACACCAGGTAGGCCCCGTTCACCTGCTGCTCGCACCGCAGAAGCCCGTCCACCAGCCCGATGCTGAGTTCGTTACCCTCGCTGAGGTACGCGCGCAGCCGCGCCTGCCCCATGCGCGGACCGCGCACCAGCTCGATCCAGAGCATGGAGCTGGTGAGGTCGAACGTGCCCTTGGCCGTGTATCCCGCGTAGCTGTTGGCGGCGCTGCTGGCCTGCCGGCACTCCAGCCGCCGGTTGATCTCCCGCGCATCGCCGAAGACCCACCACTTCGCCGTGTCGGCGGTGTTGTCGTTGAAGTCCTCGACGAAGGTGTGCACCTTTGCCATGATCGTGCTCCCGCCAGGGTTCGTGTCCGTCCGCCGCGGAGGTGCGGGGGACGCCGATGCCGGGCGCTCTGCCGGCGGTGGCCTGGCTGGCCATCTCTCGCTCCGTCGATCCTTCATCCATCCGGAACACGAAAGGCCCCCGTCCGGCGCTGTGCCGGCGGGGGCCTCGCGGGTCCCGGATCACTCGCTGTCATTCATCCGGACGAGGAGGCGCGGACGTGCGCCGCCTCGTCCATCATCCATCATCCTCCCGATCACACCACGACCGGCACCACCTTGCCGTCGAAGATGCGGATCCGCTGCCCGTCGAACTTGGTCAGCTCGAAGAAGGCGTCGTCTTCGTTGAAGCCGAGCGACATCTCCTGCAGCAGCCCGATGGCGATGGCCTCGCCGAAGGGCAGGGATTCCGTGTAGTCCGAGCGCCAGTGCACGCCGGCCGCGTTGCGGAAGATGGCGATGTTGCCGGCCAGCTTGTTCAGCTCGTCGCCCACCGTCAGCGGGGCCGCGAGCGGCAGCGGGTACGCCACGAGCGACAGGCCGTCCGTCGAGGCCTGCACGGGGTTCTCGATCGCCGTCGCCTCGTTGAAGAACGCCTTGAGGATCGTGGCGCACGCGCCGGCGCCGGTGGCGTGGCCGGCACCGTACGCGGGGTGCGTGGGCGCGCCCTCGGGGTACGCCTGGGGCAGCAGGTACGAGGGGAACTCGCTCACCGTCTGGCCGCCGTAGTACGGCGCCAGGCCGCCGCTCTGCAGCGAGGCGGTGATGCTGGTGTGCAGCGGATAGCTGCGCCCCTGCGCGCCGCTCGTCGTGTTGAACAGCACTTGGTTGTGCACGCGGCCGCCGTACTCCTCGGGGCGCAGGCGCCGGTGCACGCCCCACTTTTGCCACCAGACCGCCCGCAGCGCGCGCCCCAGCACCTCCGAGAGCACCTGCAGCAGGTGGATGGGGCCGAACGTCGCGAAGCCGGCCTGCGTGCGCGAATCGTCCGCGGTGCCGGGCGGGTTGTACGGGTTGCCGGGGTCGTTCAGGAACTCCGCGTCGATCTGCGGACGGCCGGTGATGCCGGCCTGCAGGGCGAACTGGTTGCCGGTGGGCTCGCTCATCAGGATCCACGCGGCGTTGTAGAACGCGTCCACCACCTGGTCGAAGTGCACGAACGTGGCGCCGTCGCGCAGGTTGCGGATGAAGCGGCGCGCCGTGTCGAAGGTGTCCAGGCCGCGCTTGTCCACGCCGTTCTGCACGTCCCGCCACCAGGGGAAGTCCGTCAGGTAGTTCACCCCGGCCGCCGCGGGGATGAGGCGCTGGTCGATGACGCGCGCACCGTAGGAGATGAAGCCCTCGTTGGCGTCGCGGCCCAGCGTGTCCGGCTTGCGCGGGTCCGTGTTCCCCTTGAGGAGGAACTGGGATACGTACGGACCCACCTGCTCGCCGGGGTACACGCCGCGGAAGACGTTCTGCGTGGTCACGGGCGTGGTGGCGCCGGACTGCGGGAACTCGCCGTTGAGCGACACGACCGCCGCGGCGATGGCGGGATCGGTGCCGTAGCTGGAGAAGTGGACGTCGCGCGCCACGGCCATCCAGTACAGCTCGCCCGCCTCGTGCGCGGCCACCTCGCTGTCGAAGCGCGGCGCGGGCGGCTGCGTCAGCGCCTGCGCGTCGGGCCCCGCGATGTCGAACGCGAGCCCGGCCTGCGGGCTGGTGAGCTTGAGCGCGGTGGGCGACGCCAGCTGGATCTCCTCGAAGTCCGCCGGGTCGCGGCTTTCCAGGGCGCGCAGCAGCGTGGCGTACGATGCCGGATCGGGATCGCCGAACGCATCGTGCTTCAGGCTCTTGGAGTAGTTGCCCGCCAGGGGACGCGTAGGATAGTTCACCTCGTCGTTGTTGTTCATGTGCTCGGGGTGGCGCCGCGCGGCCGCCACCTCCGCCGCCTGCACGCGCACGTCGCGGGCGGAGAGCCGCCGCTCCTCCACCCGGCGCGCCAGCGGCGTGTTCTGCACGTTGAAGTTGTCGAACACGGCCAGCCCGGGACGAGGTACGGCCGCGTGGGTCCGGGCACCGAGGTAGACGTAGAGCGACGTGACCGGGATCGGGGGCGCCGGGGCGGCGAGTACCTCCCACTCCACGCCGTCCGGGGATGTTTCGTAGTAGACCACGTCACCGCCGGCCACCGCTGCGGTCTCGTGCCGCAGCCGAAGCCAGCGGTGCCGCGCGGGGTCGTACGGCACCTTGCCGTAGGCGAAGCTCCCGCCGTTCGCGTCCGCCAGGGCGCGCACCATCCCTTCCTGGATGCTGATGTAGATCTCGTTGCTGCCATCCGGACCGACCGAGAGATACGTGCTGGCGTCGGTGGGCGCGGCCAGCGCGTGGACGACCTCCACGCGGACGGTCGAGTCGCTGAAGTCGAAGAGGCCCGTCGACCGGTAAGCGCCGCCGTTCGTTCCCGCCAGGTGCGGACGGGGCAGGATCTCCAGCCGCCCGTTCGTTTCCGCGACCTGCGTGCCGGGCGCGGCCTGCACGATCCATCGCCCCGGATCCGTCGTGTTGTCGTTGAAGTTGTCAACGAGGGTGTGTGTCTTTGCCATCGTCCGATCCCGCCAGGGTTTCCGCCCGTCCCGCCGCGGATGTGCGGGGGACGCCGACGCCGGGCGCTCTGCCGGCGGTGGCCTGGCTGGCCATCTCTCTCTCCGTCGATCCACCCTCCATCCGAAATACGAAAGCCCCCCGGCCGGCATTGTGCCGGCGGGGGCCTCTCGGGTCCCGGATCATTCGATGTCCATCCTCCCGTACGGCGGCGCGGACGGGCGTCCGCGCCGCCGTCGTCCCCGCATCCGTCAGATCGCCCAGACCTGGCCGTCCTGGATGCGGATGGTGGTGCCGTCGAATCGCGTGAGCTGGTAGAACTCCGGCTCGTTCAGCAGCAGGCTCTGCTCCTGCAGCAGGCCGATGCCGATCTGCTCGCCCAGCAGCAGCGACTGGTCGTAGTCGCTGCGCCAGTGCACGCCCGCCGCGTTGCGGCCGATGGCCACGTTGCCCGCCAGCTTGTTCAGCTCGCTGCCCACCGTCATGCTGTACGCGCCGGGGCCGTAGTAGGGCTCCAGGGCCGTGCCGTCGGCGTTGGGCACCAGCGGGTTCTCGATGGGCGTGTCCTCGTTGAAGAACGCCTTGAGCACCGTGGCGCACGCGCCGGAGCCGGTCGCGTGCCCCGCGCCGTACGCCGGGTGCGTGGGCGCGCCCTCGGCGAACGCCTGCGGCAGCAGGTACGACTGGTTGAACCGCTGCCCGTTGGGCCCCACGTAGGCGGAGAGCAGGCCGCCCTGCAGCGAGCTGAGGATCTCGCCGTCGATCTGCGGATACGTGCGCCACCCGGACAGGTGGTTGTGCAGGCGCCCGCCGAACTCCTCCGGCCGCAGCCGCCGGTGCACGAACCACTTCTGGAACCACACGGCCCGCAGGGCGCGGATCAGCGCCTCCCACACCAGGGACAGCGCGTGCGGCGGCCCCAGCGTGACGAAGGGCGACTGCTTCATGTAGCCCAGGTACGGGTTCCCCTGGTCGAACGGGAACTCCATGTCGCGCCCGATCACGTTGTTGCCGGGAATGTTGCCGGCGATCTGGTCGCCGGGCACCTCGTGCAGCAGGATGAGGCAGGCGTTGAAGAAGAAGTCGCCCACGTTGTCGATGTGCACCCGCTCGCCCAGGTCGCGCAGGTTGCGGGTGAAGCGGCGCTGCGACGTGTCGATGACGTCCATGCCACGGAGGTCCCACCCGTTCTGCGCGTCCAGCCAGCTGTTGAAGTCCTTGAGGTGGTCCGAGTTGGGCAGCACGGTCACCTGCCGCTGGTCGATCTTCAGGTCGCCGTACGTGATGAGCCCGTCCGCCGTGCTGCCGCCCTGTCCAATGGGCAGCCGCGGGTCGCTGTTGCCCTTGAGCAGGAACTGCGACAGGTACGGGCCCACCGTCTCGCCCGGGAAGATGCCGCGGAAGACGGTCTGCGGCGTGACGGACCCGTTCTCGCGCGGCCCGCGGAAGTCCGAGAACTCCGTGTTGAGCGACTGGATGGCCGCCTGCACGTCCGGGTGCCCGCCGTAGTCGTTGAAGTGGACGTCGCGCGCGATCGCCATCCAGTACAGCTCGCCCATCTCCGCCGAGTTCTGCGGACTGTCGATGCGGGGCGCGGGCGGCTGGGTGACGGAGGCCGGGTCCGGACCCTCCAGCGTGAACGCCAGGCCGCCCTGCGGGTTGGTGAGCTTCTTCATCCCGCCCAGCGGAATGCTCTCGAACGCGAGGGGGTGGCGCGTGTTCAGCGCGTGCAGTAGCGCGTGGTACGCGTTGGGATCCACGTCGCCCAGCCCGTCGTGGGGCAGCCCCTTGGAGTAGTTGGCCACGAACGGGTAGTCGCACTCCTCGCCGTTGTTCACGTGCTGCGGCTGGCCGCGGTTCAGCGCGATCTGCGCGGCCTGCACGCGGATGTTGTAGGCGTCGGCCGTGCGGTCGGGGATGCCCACGCGCATGGCGGGGACGTTGTAGTTGTCGAACACGGCCGGGCCGGGATCGTCCTGCGCCTGGTCCGTCCCCGCGCCAAAGCCCACCGCCACCTGGTGCACGGGGATGGGGTTGGGAGTGGAGACGAGGGTGCTCCATCCGCATCCGTCCGGCGACGTCTCGAAGAAGAGATTCCCGCCGTGCTCGCGGATGCGCCACCAGCGATGCTGCCACGCGTCGTAGGGAACGGTGGCCAGGATGGTCTGCGCGCCGCCCACCACCTGCCCGACGTACAGGGTGCCGCTCCCCGCGGAGAGGAACACCTTGTCGTTGTTCTGCCAGTGGTGCTTGAGGTCCAGGTACGTGTAGGGGTCGCCGGCCGCGGGAAGCAGCTGCTGCACCTCGATGCTGGCGCTGGAGCTCCGCAGGTCGTACAGCACCGGCGAGTAGTAGCCCGCGTACGACCACGCGGTCCACGGGTCGATGCGGACCTCCAGGCGTCCGCCGAATTCCTGCGCGTTGCCGTACGGGGCCCACAGTCCGTAGTGGGTGCCGGGCTCGTTGAACGTGTCCCGGGCTTCGTGTGCCTTGGCCATCGCTGCCATCCTGCGTGTAAGGTGTGCCGTCTCGGGGTGAGTTCGCGGGAGGTGCTTCGCGGCGTGGCCGCGTGCGCGTCCGCCGGTGCGGCGCGCGGGCTTCCCTGTTTTCTCGGGGCACGCGTTACGGCCCCGTCCGGGCGCTGTGCCGGCGGGGCCTGTGGATGGCCCGTCTCTGGAGTGGGGTGAAGCAGGTCCGTGTGGATCCCGGGCCGTTCGTGCGCCCGGCCGGTCCGCGGGGATGCGCAAACACGAAGAGGCCCCGCCCGGCGCTGTGCCGGAGGGGCCTCCCGGGCCCGCGTTTCCTCGGAATCTCCACGCAAAAAGGCTCCCGCACCGGCGTTGTGCCGGGGGGAGCCTGGATCAGCTCGTCGTGTGCTCGACTTCGTGTGTTCCTGGATTTGTTGTCGGCTTACGGTATGTAAGCTAAACCTTCCCCGGGTCCTTGTCAACCCGCCGCGGGTGCCGGGGGCCCGGGGGAAGGTGCTCTGCCTCGTCCGCGTGAGACGGTTCCGTCGGTTCCGCTCACGACGCAGGCGGACCGGGGACGGCGCGCCCGCGGCCCACCACCCCGCGGCGGCGCACGGATGCGCCGCCGCGTCGTTCATCCTCCCGCGATCAGACGACGACCGGCACCACCTGGCCGTCGAAGATGCGGATGCGCTGGCCGTCGAACCTGGTCAGCTCGAAGAAGGCGTCGTCCTCGTTGAAGCCGAGGGACATCTCCTGCAGCATGGCGATGGCCACCGCCTCGCCCAGGGGCAACGACTCGGTGTAGTCCGAGCGCCAGTGCACGCCCGCCCCGTTGCGGAAGAGGGCCACGTTGCCGGCCAGCTTGTTCAGCTCGCCGCCCACCGTCATCTGCGCCGCGTCGCCGCCCGTGTAGGCCACCAGCGACAGACCGTCCGCGGCGGCCTCCACGGGGTTCTCGATGGCCTTGTCCTCGTCGAAGAAGGCCTTGAGCATGGTCACCAGGGCGCCCGAGCCCGTGGCGTGCCCCGCCGCGTACGCCGGGTGCGTGGGCGCGCCCTCCGGGTACGCCTGCACCAGGAGCCCGCCCGCGGGGGAGTACGTGGCCAGGCCACCCGTCTGCAGGGAGCTGATGATGCTGGGGTGCAGCGGGTACGTGCGCCCCGAGGCCCCGCTGCTGCTGTTGAAGGCGAGCTGGTTGTACACGCGCCCGCCGTACTCCTCCGGCCGCAGCCGGCGGTGCACGCCCCACTTCTGCCACCACGTGGCCCGCAGCGCCCGCCCCATCACCTCGCTGAGCACCTGCAGCAGGTGGATGGGGCCGAACGTGGCGAAGCCCACCTGCTTGCGGGCGTCCATCGCCGTGCCCGGCGGGTCGTACGGGTTGCCGTCGTTCTTGGGGAACTCCCCGTCGATCTGCGGGCGCCCCGTGCGGCCGGCGTTGGTGAGCTGGTTGCCCACGGGCTCCGACATCAGGATCCACGCGGCGTTGTAGAACGCGTCGATCACCTGGTCAAAGTGCACGAACGTGGCGCCGCCGCGCAGGTCGCGGATGAAGCGCTTGGTGGTCTCGAAGGTGTCGTTGCCGCGGAAGTCCTGCCCGTCCTGCACGTCCAGCCACGTGGGGAAGTCGTCCAGGTAGTCCACGCCCGGCGTGGCGCTGAACAGCCGCTGGTCGATGTTGCGCGCGCCGTAGGAGATGAAGCCGTCCGTGGCGTCGCGCCCCTGCCCGGCCGGCTTGCGGGGATCCACGTTGCCCTTGAGCAGGAACTGGCTGACGTACGGCCCCACCTGCTCGCCGGGGTAGATGCCCCGGAACAGGTTCTGCGCCGTCACCGGCACCGTGCCGCCGAACCGCGGGAACTCCGTGTTCAGCGAGGCGATGGCGGCCGCCGCGTTGGTGTTCGTGTCGTAGTCCGAGAAGGGCACGTCGCGCAGGGCCGCCATCCAGTACAGCTCGCCCATCTCGTGCGCCGTGACGTCGCTGTCGAAGCGCGGGGCGGGGGGAATGGTCCTTTCCTGCGCGTCCGGCCCCTCCACGTCGAACGCCAGCCCGGCCTGCGGGTTGGTGAGCTTTACCGGCATGCCAGCCGGCCCCAGGATGATCTCCTCGAAGTCGTGCGGGTCGCGGCTCTCCAGCGCGCGCAGCAGGCTGGCGTACGACGCGGGATCCGGATCACCGAAGTCGTCGTGGCGCAGGCTCTTGGAGTAGTTGCCCACGAGCGGACGGGTCGGGTAGTTGACCTCGTCGTTGTTGTTCATGTGCTCGTCGTGCCGGCGCTCGGCGCCCACCTCCGCCGCCTCCACGCGCACGTCGCGGGCGGACAGGCGCCGCTCCTCCACGCGCCGCGACAGGGCCGTGTTCTGCACGTTGAAGTTGTCCAGCACGGCGAAGCCCGGGTACGCCACGGCCCCGTACGTCCCCGCGCCCGTCGCCAGCTTCACGGCCGTGAGGGTGATGGGGTTGGGCGCGCGCGCCACGGTCACCCACTCGGCGCCGTCCGCCGAGGTCTCCCAGTAGGTAAAGCCGCCGCGCTCGCGCAGCCGCAGCCAGCGGTGCAGCCGGTCGTCGTACGGGATGCTCTCCTGCACCGTCGCCACACCCGCTACCTCCGAGATGGCCACCAGCATGCCGCCGCTCTCGATGGCGAGGTAGATCTCGTTGGTGGAGCTGATGCGCGCGGAGAGGAAGGTGGTGGTGTTGGCGGACCGGGAGAGCGCCTCCACCACCTCCACCATCACCTGCGACGCCGTGAGGTCGTACGTGGTGGCGGATTCGTAGAAGTTGAGGTTGGTGCCCGTGGTGTGGGGCGCCGGGCGAATCTCCAGCCGCCCGTTCACCTCGCGGATGCGCCCCGCCGCGGGCGTGGGGTTGTCGCCCACCACCCAGAGGGTCGCGTTCGTGGTGTCGTCGTTGAAGTTGTCGACGAGCGTGTGTGCCTTTGCCATCTCGTGGCTCCTGCCAGGGTACGCTGTCCCCGCGGCCATTCGCCGCGGGGCGCTGGTGCCCGGATGCGCCTGTCGCCCGTGAAGGGGCGGCGCCCGGGGTTCCACTGCCGAAGTCCGCATTGCGGACCGGGTGTCGGGGCACGTGCGGGGCACGCGCGCCCGCCGGTCGCTTTGCCGGCAGCGGCCTGGCATCGGCCGATTCTCTCGTCGTCGGTGAAGGTCGTGGGTGCGGATGTGGGGAACGCGAAAAAGCCCCCGTCCGGCGTTCTGCCGGCGGGGGCCTCTAAGGTCCCGGATCTCTGGTATGTCTGCCGCGGACGGAAGGAGGATGAGAATCGATCCAATCCTTTTGCGTCGCGTCTTGATCTAAGAATAGCGTCGCGGCCGGTCCCTGTCAATCCATCCGCATCGACCGCTGCGCCGTCGACACGCGGATTCGGACTGGGCTGGGGGCGCGCGGCGGATCGATCGAACGATCCTGTTGGCGCTTTTTGTTCGACGTGCCCCCGCCGTACGAAATCCCGCGCTCGCGCGCCGAACCTGCAGGCTATTCCCTATTCCCTGTTCCCTATTCCCTGTCCTCACGGCCGCTTCGCCGGCACCTCCACGATCGTCCGCCCGCCCGGATCCGTCGCGGCGGCGCGCGCGCGGCCCAGGTTCTTGGTCAGCGCGGCGTCCGCGGCGGGAGCGGGGTTGAAGGCGAACTCGTGGATCCCCGTCTGCACCACGTCGTCGCCGTGCTTGACGGTGGCCGTAACGATCAGCCGCAGCTCGCCGGGGCCGGAGACGGCCAGGTCCACCTCGCGCACCACCTCCTCGCCCGCCCGCGCCGGCGCCGTCCACCCGGCCGCGGCCGGGTCCGCCAGCGACAGGCCGCTCTCCGCCGCCACGTCCAGCGACAGCGACGCCGCGTCCACGCTGGGCCGCGCCGAGATGCGCACCCGCCGCCGCCCCGCGCCCGGCTCCGGGAGCGCCGTGATGACGACTTCCACCGGCGCCCTCACCTTGGTGGACCCTCCCGCCAGCCGGACGGCCGGCTGCCCGGAGGGGACGGGCGCGTCCGCCTGCGCGCGGGCCTCCGGCGCGAAGGCCGCGGCGGCGAGCATTGCCAGGGAAAGCACGATCCGGTTCATCAAGGCGCCTTTGCGAATGATCGAGCGTGAACCCGTGGGACGTGCACGCGCCGGTCAGTACCGTGCGAGCAGCGAGAAAGTGCCCTGATGGGTTTGGCGGGGGGGCAGCAGCGAGCCGCCGGGGCCGCTCCAGCTGCGTACCTCCACGCGGTAGTAGCCGGCCGGCAGGCGCCGCGAGATCTGCTCCGAGTCGCCCACCCCGTTCACCGCGTCGCTGCCGGCCACCCGCTCGCCGGCCGCGTCGAACAGGTACAGGTCCAGGTCCGCGTTCTGCGCTGACCGCGCGGAGGTGATCTTCAGGGTGAGGCTCACGGGCCCCTCCTGCGCCAGCCGGAACCAGTAGTGGGCCGACGAGCCCCACAGGTTGCCGCGGCGGTTGGAACGGCTGTCCGCGGAGCCCGTGACGGAGGTGCCGGAGGCGAGCGGCTCGGGGAACGGCTCCGGCGCGGGCGGCGTTTGCCCCAGGGGGTAGCGGATGCCCCGCGCGTTCAGCCCCGCCGCCAGCTCGTCGCGCCCCTTGGTGGTCTCCGCCAGCACGTTGGCAAAGCGCAGCAGGTACACGTCCGGCTCCTTGCCCAGCGCCACCAGGCTCGTCCACAGGGGGACGAACCCCAGCGCCACGTCGTCGCCCTCCTCGGCGCCGTCGTCGAACCAGTCCCACAGCAGCGACGCCACGGAGTGCTCGCTCCAGATGCCGGGGCGGTCGCCGGCGGGCGTGTCGTTCTCCAGGTCGGCGGACAGGAGCACCACCTGCCGCCCGCCCATGGCACCCGTGTCGATGTACCGCGGGCTCCCCGTGGTGGCCCCCGCGAAGAAGTTGCTCCATCCCTCGCTCCACGCCAGACGCGGGTCCAGCCGCTCGCCAAAGCTGTGGTCTCCGCCGGGGCTGCTCTCGCGGCTGAAGCGGTCCATCAGGAAGTGCCCGTACTCGTGGGCGATGATGTGGTCGTCGTACTCGTCGCTGTCGCGGTCGCGCCGGCCGTTGATGAACGCCACCCCTTCGCGCGGGTTGAAGTAGGTGTTGCCCATGTAGGTGGTGTCCCAGCGGATCTCCACCCGCGGCAGCGACACCCCCGGCTGCCCCGCGCGCACCAGCGCGTTGGCCCGGTGGATGGTGACGGCGATGTTGAACGCGCCCGCGATGCGGCTGCTGTCCGTGGCCAGCATGTCCTGCGTGGCCGCGCGCTCCCGCCCCAGGACGAACGCGGGCGAGACGATGGACAGTTCCGCGCGGTCGCGCACGCGCACCACCGTGGCGTTCTCCGTCTGCGCCAGCGCGCGGACGAACACCCGCGGGTCGCCACGGCGGGGAACGGGGATGTCGTAGCTTCCCTTGTCGTCCGTGAACCCGGTCCCCAGCACCGTCCGCGAGGGCGTCTGCACCACCTCCACGCGGATGCCGGCGGCCGGCGTGCGCACGGGGGCGTCCAGCTGCAGCCCCGCGCGGGTGACGGGAATCTTCTCGTACAGCACGGTGCCGCGCACGTGCGTCGTCTGCGCGGCCGCGGGACCCGCCCAGCCCAGGGCCAGGAGCAGGAGGACGCGGGCCGCGCGGGGCAGGGGAGTGTCTCTGGGGATGCGGCGGATCACGGGCATCGTGGTCGGGGGGACCCGGAAAGCCGGAAGGGCAGGGTGTGTATGATCGGCTGATACGCCCCGCCGTGTCAACGCGGAGAACCCTCTTCCGGGCCGCATTGTTCCGTGTGTCCCCCTGCGCACGTTCCCCGCGACACCGGAAGGACGTTTCGCGCAGGCGGCGCGGAGGGGAAAGGGGAGAACGCAGAGCACCAGGGGCGCTCTGCGTCGGGGCGGTTCTCCGCGTAAACCCGCGTGGACCGCCGTAGAGGAATGGATGGATGATGGAAAGGGGAAAGAATGGGCCTCACGCAGAGACGCAGAGACGCGGTGAGAAAACTAATGAGAAAAGAGGAGCAGAGGCTGCTGCCGCTCCTCATCTTCTCATCTCTCTGCGTCTCAGCGTTTCTGCGTGAGCCAGGTATTCTCTCGGATGTGGTATCAGGGGCGGGGGGCGTTTCAGGGGCGCACGGGAACGTGCGGAGGGAGAGGGCGCGGAGAGCGATGGCCGCTGCCGAAGTACCCCATGTGTGTTCTCCTTGGATCAGGGGGGAGCCGAGGCCGTGCGGGTGCCTGGAGGATCGCCCGCGCACCGGCGCGGACCCGAACGGCGGATGAACTCTGCGGCCAAAAGGCGGGGCGGTCCAGCGTCGTGGGGCGAACGTCTACTTTGGGGGGGTGAAACGCCCGGATCGCGAGGTGCACCTTGGCCGCGGCGTGGTGAAAAGCGCCCCCGGGACCGAGATCCCGGGGGCGCTTCGTCGTCCGCATCCGCCGCGAACGGCTGCTGTCAGCTCGGCACCGGCTCCACCTTGCCGTCGAAGATGCGGATGCGCTGCCCGTCGAACTTCGTCAGCTCGAAGAAGGCGTCGTCCTCGTTGAAGCCGAGGGACATCTCCTGCAGCAGCCCGATGGCGATGGCCTCGCCCAGGGGCAGCGACTCGGTGTAGTCGCTCCTCCAGTGCACGCCGGCCGCGTTGCGGAAGATGGCGATGTTGCCGGCCAGCTTGTTCAGCTCGCCGCCCACCGTCATCTGCGCCGCGTCCGCGCCCGCGTAGGCCACCAGCGACAGGCCGTCGGAACTGGCCAGCACCGGGTTCTCGATGCCCTTGGTCTCGTCGAAGAAGGCCTTGAGGATGGTGGCGCAGGCGCCCGACCCTGTGGCGTGGCCCGCGCCGTACGCCGGGTGCGTGGGCGCGCCCTCGGGGTACGCCTGCGGCAGCAGGTACGACGTGGGGAACTTCTCCCCCGTCTGCCCGAAGTACGGCGCCAGCCCGCCGCTCTGCAGCGACGTGGTGACGCTGGTGTTCAGCGGGTAGCTGCGCCCCTGCGCGCCGCTGGTGGTGTTGAACTGTACCTGGTTGTGCACGCGGCCGCCGTACTCCTCCGGGCGCAGGCGGCGGTGCACGCCCCACTTCTGCCACCACACGGCCCGTAGCGCGCGGCCCATCACCTCGCTCAGCACCTGCAGCACGTGCGTGGGGCCAAAGGTGGCGAACCCCGCCTGCGTCCTGGAATCCAGCGACGTGCCCGGCGGGTTGTACGGGTTGCCCTGGCCGTTGGGGAACTCCAGGTCGATCTGCGGGCGGCCCGTGATGCCGGACTGGAAGGTGAGCTGGTTGCCCGTGGGCTCCGACATCAGGATCCACGCCGCGTTGTAGTACGCGTCGATCACCTGGTCAAAGTGCACGAACGTGGCCCCGTCGCGCAGGTTGCGGATGAAGCGCCGCACCGTGTCGAAGCTGTCGCCGCCACGCGTGTCGCTGCCGTTCTGCACCTGCAGCCAGGTGGCGAAGGCGGTCAGGTAGTCCGTCCCGGCCGCCGCGGGGATCTGCCGCTGGTCGATCACGCGCGAGCCGTAGGAGATGAAGCCCTCGTTGGCGTCGCGGCCCAGCCCGTCGGGCTTGCGCTGGTCGTTGTTGCCCTTGAGCAGGAACTGGGAGACGTACGGCCCCATCTGCTCGCCCGGGTACACGCCGCGAAAGACGTTGCCCGAGGTGACGGGCGTGGTGCCGCCGAACCACGGGAACTCGCCGTTGAGCGACGAGATGGCCGCGGCCACGTCCAGGTTGGTGCCGTAATCCGCGAAGTGCACGTCGCGGGCGACCGCCATCCAGTACAGCTCGCCCATCTCGTGCGCCGCGATCTCGCTGTCGAAGCGGGGTGCCGGGGGAAGGGTGCGCTCCTGCGGGTCCGGCGCCTCCAGGTCGAACGCCAGCCCCGCCTGCGGGTTGGTCAGCTTGAGCGCCGTGGACGACGCGAGCTGGATCTCCTCGAAGTCCGCCGGGTCGCGGCTCTCCAGGGCGCGCAGCAGGGTGGCGTACGAGGCGGCGTCGGGATCGCCCAGCGCGTCGTGCTTGAGGCTCTTGGAGTACATGCCGGCCAAGGGGCGCGCGGGGTAGTTGACCTCGTCGTTGTTGTTGGCGTGCTCCTCGTGGTGGCGCTCGGCCGCCAGCTGCGCCGCCTCCGCGCGGATGTCGCGGGCGGACAGGCGCCGCTCGTCGATGCGCCGCGCGCGCCCCGTGTCCTGCACGTTGAAGTTGTCGAACACCACCGTGCCCGGCGCGCGCACCGCCACCAGCGTGCCGCCGCCAAACAGCGCGTACACGGCCGTGAGGGTGATGGGGTGCGGCGACCGGCTGGCGACCACCGTCCACTGCTCCCCGTCCGGCGACACCTCCCAGTACACCGTCCCGAACGCCTCGCGCAGCCGCAGCCAGCGGTGCGCCATGGGGTCGTGCGGAATGCGCGCGAGCTTGGTGAACACGCCCGCCACGAACAGGTCGCAGTTCAGGTTTCCGCCGGTGACCTGGATCTGCACGCGGTTGTTGTCGTCGATGCGCGCCTGCAGGTAAGCGGCGGCCCCGTAGGTGCCGAACGGGGCGCGGACCAGCTCGATCCGCATCTCCGACTCCGTCAGGTCGTACGTGGTGGCGGAGAGGTAGTTGTGGAACGCCGGCGCCGCGTTGGGCGCCGGGCGGATCTCCACCCGCCCGTTCACCTCGCGGAGCCGCTCGCTGGTGGTAGCGACCCAGAGGCTGGTGTTCTGCGCGTTGTCGTTGAAGTTGTCGACGAGCGCGTGTGCCTTCGCCATGGGATTCACCCGTTGGTGAAGGTGCGTGCCGCGGTGCGGCAGGCGGGTCCCGTCCGGCGGCGTTCGCCCCGGGGAAGACCGATGGAGGGGAGGCGCGGCGCGCGTCCCTGGTGGGGTGCTTCGGATGTGCTTCCGGTGCACCCCCGGGTCCGGACATGCGGAAACCCCCGTCCGGCGTTCTGCCGGCGGGGGCCTCGTCGGGTCCCGGATCTGCTGGATTGCTGAAGGCTGCGGGGGCGGTGGGGTGTGGCCGCCGCTCGTCCCTTCGCGTCTGGATACAAGAAAGCCCCCGTCCGGCGTGTTGCCGGCGGGGGCCTCGCGGGTCCCGTATCTGCTGGGTCGGGCTCGCGGCGGCTGGGCGTCGCGTCCCTGCATCAAGGATAACCAGGGCCCGGCACCGCGTCAATCGGGCCCGGCCAATGGCTACCGAGAGTACGGGCGTGCGCCTCCGGTGCCATGGTACGGCAGGCGCTGGCGGCGGGAGCGCGGCCGGCGCATAATGCCCCGGCCGACCTTCCCCGTACTTTCATCGTGAGACGTATGAATCATCGAGTCCATGCTGCGCGCGCACTGGTGCTCGCGTTCGTGGTGACCCTGCGCGCCGGGCTCGCGCAGGCGCAGGTGGACGAGCTGGGCATCGGCGGCGGCATTGCCGTTCCCGTGTACGAGACGGCCGCGGTGCACGGGCCTGGACCGCACCTGCACGCGTACGTCGCGAGCTCGCGAGGCCCGCGGCTGCAGCTGCGCGGGCAGCTCAGCTTCTCGCAGCTGGGCGAAGAGTCGCGCGATCCGTCGCAGGGCCCGCCCCTGGGCGACCTGCGCGCAATCGGCCTCTCCGGCATCGTGGCCTATTCCCCCGCCGGTACGGGGCGCGGCATGTATGGCTTTGCGGGTGCGGGGATCTATGCCCTGCGCAGCTCCGCGGAAGCCGCCGGGGACCCGCCCCCGCTGGTTCCCGGCGCCTCGGCCGGCGTGGGCGTGAACGTTCGCCTCGGCGGCCAGGCGCTCTTTGCGCAGGCGGGGGTGGAGGTGCCCTTCTCCACCTTTGCGACGGGTACGGAGTCCGCCCCGAACATGTATCTGCCGTTCGCCGTGGGCCTGCGCATCCCCTGCTGCGGCGGCCGTCCTTCGCGGCCCTAGCCGCGCGCCCGGCACCCGCGAAAGAAGCGCCTCCGGGACTCGTGTCCCGGAGGCGCTTCGTCCGGCCCGCGCCGCCGAACGCCCGCCGTCAGCTGGCGACCGGCTCCACCTTGCCGTCGAAGATGCGGATCTCCTGGCCGTCGAACCGGGTGAGCTTGAACATCGCGTCGTCCTCGTTGAAGCCCAGCGACATCTCCTGCAGCAGCCCGATGGCGATGGCCTCGCCAAAGGGAAGCGACTCGGTGTAGTCGCTGCGCCAGTGCACCCCCGCCGCGTTGCGGAAGATCGCGATGTTGCCCGCCAGCTTGTTCAGCTCGCCGCCCACGGTCAGCGGGGCTTCGCCCGCCGGCAGCGTGTAGGTGATGAGCGACGAGCCGTCTGCGCTGGCCTGCACCGGGTTCTCGATGAGCGCGTCCTCGTCGAAGAACGCCTTGAGGATCGTGGCGCACGCCCCGGCGCCGGTCGCGTGGCCCGCGCCGTACGCCGGGTGCGTGGGCGCGCCCTCGGGATACGCCTGCGGCAGCAGGTACGTGGCGAACCTGGGAGTCCCGGCATCGCCGGCCTGCCCGCCAAAGTGCCCGGACAGCCCGCCGCTCTGCAGCGAGGCGAGGATGCTGGTGTGCAGCGGATACGTGCGCGCGCCGGTGATGTGGTTGTGCACGCGTCCCCCGTACTCCTCGGGCCGCAGCCGGCGATGCACGCCCCACTTTTGCCACCACGTGGCCCGCAGCGCGCGTCCCAGCACCTCGCCCAGCACCTGCAGCAGGTGGATGGGGCCAAAGGTCGCGAACCCCGCCTGGGTGCGCGCAGCGCTCCGTCCCGGCACGTACAGGTTTCCGTCGTTCAGGGGAAACTCGCGGTCCACCAGGGGACGTCCGGTCGTCACCCCGGTCTGGACGGCGAGCTGGTTGCCCGTGGGCTCGGCCAGCAGGATCATCGCCGCGTTGTAGAAGGCGTTGATCACCTGGTCCAGGTGCACGTAGCCGGCCCCGTCGCGCAGGTTGCGGATGAAGCGGCGCGTGGCGTCGTGCTGGGTGCGGTCCCCGCCGCCGCGCGTATCCACCCCGTTCTGCACCTGCAGCCACTGGGAAAAGCTCGTCAGGTAGTCCACCCCGGCCGCCGGCACCATGATCCTCTGCGAGATCACCTGGGCGCCGTAGATGATCTGGCCCTCGTTCGCGTCCTCCCCCTGCCCGTCCAGCTTGCGGGGGTCGCTGTTGCCCTTGAGCAGGAACTGCGACACGTACGGCCCCACCTGCTCGCCCCGGTAGATGCCGCGGAAGAGGTTCTGCGCCGTGACGTCCTTGGTTCCGCCAAAGTGCGGGAACTCGGTGTTCAGCGACGCGATGGCGCGCTCGACGATCGTGTCCGCGGGGTTCAGGGGGTCCGCATCCCCCGCGTAGCTGCCGAACCACACGTCACGCGCGAGGGCCATCCAGTACAGCTCGCCCGCCTCGTGCGCCGCCTGCTCGCTGTCGAAGCGCGGTGCGGGCGGCAAGGTGAACGCCTGCGCGTCCGGCCCCGAGACGTCGAACGCGAGCCCCGCCTGCGGGTTGGTGAGCCTGACCATCGCCGTGGACGACAGGGCGATCTCCTCGAAGTCCACCGGGTCCTCGCTCTGCAGCGCGCGCAGCAGCGTGCCGTACGAGACGGGGTCCGGGTCCCCCAGCGCATCGTGCTTGAGGCTCTTGGAGTAGTTGCCGATGAACGGCCGCCCGGTATAGTTCACCTCGTCGTTGTTGTTGTGGTGCTCGTCGTGCCTGCGCTCCGCCGCCACCCTCGACGCCTCGTCGCGCACGTCGCGCGCGGAACGGCGCCGCTCCTCCACGCGGCGGGCCATGGACGTGTTCAGCCCGCCCACGTTGTCCCAGATGGCCGTGCCCGGCGCCGGCAGCGCGGCGTTGGTGCCCGCGCCCAGGACGACCCTGACCTCGGAAAGGTCGAAGGGGTGGGGCGACCGGCTGCCCAGCACCGTCCACTCCACGCCGTCGGCGGACACCTCCCAGTACACGGTGCCGGCCTGCTCGCGCAGCCGCAGCCAGCGGTGCAGCGCCGGATCGTAGGGGCGGTCCGCCACCAGCATGGTGATGTTGTTCACGGTCACGGCGGCCTGCAGCTTTGCGCGGGTGACCGTAAAGGACAGCTGGTTGACCGCGTTGGCATCGTCGCGGAGTTGCAGATACGTGAACGCGTTGCCGGACCTGATCAGCGGCCGCACCAGCTCCACGCGAATCTCCGATTCCGTGAGGTCCCACGCGACTCCGGAGACGTAGTGGTGGTAGGAGCTCCCCGTCTGGTTGCCGGGCGGGCGGATCTCCAGGCGGCCGTTGGCTTCACGGAGGTACGTGCTGGCCGGGGTTTCCCACCGGCCCAGGGGACTGGTGACCGGGTCGTAGATGCTGGTCTCGGGGTCGTTGAAGCTGTCGTTGAAGTACTGTGCCTTGGACGCCATGGGAGATTCTCCTCGCCGGCGTTCGTGCCGCGGTGCGGCGCGCGGGGTCTCGTCCGGCGGCGCTCGCCGCGGGGAAGGACCGCTGGAGGGGAGGCGCTGCGCGCGTCCCCGGATGGACTGCTTTCTGCTGACAGGACGCGAAAAAGCCCCGTCCGGCGTTCTGCCGGCGGGGCCTCTCGGGAGCCCGATTGCGTCGTGTGGTGCGTTCTTAATCAGACTGTTTCTAGTCTGAAGATATAGCCGACTCCGAACCCTGTCAATTCACGTCCGCCAGCAACGGACTGGCTCGGTGGATGCCGCCGCGGGTGAAGAAGGGGCGGCCGGAATCCACTGGCCGCCCCTTTTGATGTCTTCCGATCCGCCGTTCGGCCTTTCTTCTTGCCCCTGAACGGGTACTCGAAGGCGTGCGGCGGAGCGAAGGTCTCCTTGATGGCGCTCGGGCTGATCCACCGCACCAGGTTCAGGATCGAACCCGCCTTGTCGTTCGTCCCGCTGGCCCGCGCGCCGCCGAACGGCTGCGGGTGGCGCAGCCGACGCCAGGACGGGGCAAGGGATACAAAAGTTCCCGCATCCTTCACAGGTTAGATTCCGTCGCAAACGGGCGATGTCGTTGTTGAATGATGCGATAGCCGTCCACGCGGGCTTTTCGATTTTCTGAGAAACAGATATATTCGCCGCCGGGCGATGCCCGCTCCACCCCGCCGTGCGCATCCCCAGTGCCGGCCGTGCCCCGCCGGCCCACAGGCCTCCGCCGGGCGACTTCCACCTTCCGGCAGCACCGCATCCCATGATCAAGAAGTTGCTCGTCGCGCTCGCCGTGGCTTCCGCCGCGGCGTGCGGTGATCCGTCCGGCACCGGCACGCGCCCGCCGCCGCTCCCCACCCCGAAACCGGCGCCCGTTGCGGCCACCGTGAACGTGACCGCGGACAGCACCGCGATCACCACGGGGGGCACCCTGCAACTGCGCGCGCAGGCGCTCACGGCCGCGAACGCGGTGATGGAGAACCAGGCGTTCACCTGGCAGAGCAACGCGAACGGCGTAGCGACGGTGAGCGCCAGCGGGCTCGTCACGGCCGTTGCGCCGGGGAGCGCCACGTTCACGGCGACGACCGGCTCCGTTTCCGGCACCTACACCCTCACCGTGAAGCCGGTGCCGGTGGCGTCCATCGCCATCGTGCCCGCGGCGGATTCGCTGCAGGTGGCCAGCAGCCGCCAGCTGAACGCCCAGGTCCGTGCGGCGGACGGCACCCTGCTGACGGGCCGGGCCATCACGTGGTCCACGTCCGACGCCAGCGTGCTGTCCGTGACGCCGGCCGGAGTCGCGGTCGGTGTGGCCGCGGGCCAGGTGCAGGTGACCGCGGCTTCCGAGGGCAAGACGGCCACGGCCACCATCAAGGTGCTGCCGCGCCCCGTGAGCAGCATCCGGGTGGAGCACGAGTATGCCGTCGTGCTCGCCGGCTCGTCGCTGCGGCTGCGGGCCACGGCGGTGGACGCCACGGGCGCGACCGTGCCGACCGCGTCGCTGCGGTGGACGTCCAACAACCTGCAGATCGCCCGCGTGGCGGACGACGGCACGCTCACCGGCGTGGCGCGTGGTGAAGCGCGCATCACGATCGCCGTGGGAAGCATCACGGAGACGGTGTTCGTGGCCGTCTATCCGGCCGCCGCCGCGGGGCAGGGAATCCTGCAGGTCACGAGCGTAGCGCCGGTGGTCCCGTTCCCGGAGTGGCTGTCGCCGCGCATGGTGTTCATCGCCGAGGGCGGAAGCATCCAGAACCCGCTGGCCGTGCTGGCCGGGCTGCCCGGCGGCGGCGCGCGGGTCAGGTCGGCCGTGGCGCAGCTGGCGGTGCCGGGGGGCGGCAGCTACCGCGTGCGGGTGATGTCGCAGGACGGCCGCTACGACCTGGAGCGCATCGTGGGCGGCGCGGGCATGGTCACGGGCCAGACCGTCGCCGCGGGCCAGGTCAAGGAGGTCACGGTGCCGCTGGCCGTGCCGGTGCTGCAGCTCACGGGCCCGGCATCCGTCACGGGCGGCGAGATGGCCACGTTCCACTGGAGCGTTGTCGCGCCGGGGCTGTCCATGCGGCAGAGCGTGCAGGCCGGGTTCATCCTGGAGGCGCAGAACACCAGCTCGGGGCGCTTTCCGCTGGGGGGGCAGCTCACGCGGACCAACGCGGCGTTCTCCAACGGCGCGTACACGGCGTCGCACACCTTTCAGACGAGCCAGACGCCCGGCGTGTTCAAGGTTCGCGCATTCGTCGAGGAGTCGTGGACCATCCTGCTGGCGGAGGAACGGCTCCTCGGTGAGACCTGGTCCGCCTTTGGCGCCCTCTCCGCCGACCAGCTGCTGGAGATCAAGTAGCGGCGGCGATTTGGGAATGGCGCAGGTCCGCCCCCGGCGATTGAAATCGCGGCACCGAAAACGTGATGTCGGCCTTCGCCGACGGGTCGGGCACGGGCAGGTGCCGCGCGGATGGGCAGAGTGCCTGCCGTCGGTGTCCGCGCAGGCGGACAGTGTGAAGTTGTAGCCGCGAATTCATTCGCTCCCGTCTGGATGCGCGCTCCCGTCTCTGCCGGGTGCACATCGCTGGGCTGCCCCGCCGTGGTCGGGATCCGGCTGCCATAGCGGTTGCTTGCGGATGCACGAAGCGCCTCCGGGATCCCGAATCCCGGAGGCGCTTCGTCGTCATCCATCCATCCCGCCCGGCGTTACTTCTCCGCCATGTACGGGTACTCGAAGGCGTGCGGCGGGGCGAAGGTTTCCTTGATGGTGCGCGGGCTGATCCACCGCACCAGGTTCAGGATGGACCCCGCCTTGTCGTTGGTGCCGCTGGCCCGCGCGCCGCCGAACGGCTGCTGGCCCACCACCGCGCCCGTGGGCTTGTCGTTGATGTAGAAGTTGCCGGCCGCGTTGCGCAGCATCCGGTTGGCCTGCAGCACCGCCGCACGGTCGTTGGCGAACACGGCGCCCGTCAGCGCGTACGGGCTGGTCTGGTCCACGATCCCCAGCGTCTTCTCCCATTCCGCGTCGGGGTACACGAACAGCGAGACCACGGGGCCGAACACCTCCTCGCACATCAGCGTGTACGCGCTGTCCTGCACCTGCACCAGCGTGGGCTGGATGAAGTAGCCCTTGCTGTCGTCGTACGTGCCGCCGGCGATGACCTCCACGTTCTCCGCTTCATGCGCGTGCTTGATGTAGCCCGTGATCTTGTCGAACGCCTTCCGGTCGATCACGGCGCCCATGAAGTTGCGGAAATCCGACACGTCGCCCACGCGGATCTGCTCCATCATGGCCAGCGTGCGCTCCTTGACCTCCGGCCACAGCGACTCCGGGCAGTAGATGCGCGACGCGGCGCTGCACTTCTGGCCCTGGTACTCGTAGCCGCCGCGGACGATGGCGGTCGCGAACGCCACCGGGTCGGCGCTGGGGTGCGCGATGATGAAGTCCTTGCCGCCCGTCTCGCCCACCAGCCGCGGATACGTCTTGTAGCTGTCGATGCGGTCGCCCACCGTCTTCCAGATGGTCTGGAACACCGTGGTGCTGCCCGTGAAGTGGATGCCGGCCAGGTTCGGGTCGCCCAGCACCGTCTCCGTCATGGGCCCGGGGTCGCCCGGGATGAAGTTGATGACGCCCGGCGGAAGCCCGCTTTCCTCCAGCAGCTTCATGATGTGGTAGTTGCTGTAGACCGCCGTGGCGGCGGGCTTCCACAGCGCCACGTTGCCCAGCATGGCCGGCGCCGTGGGCAGGTTGCCGCCGATGGCCGTGAAGTTGAACGGCGTGACGGCGTAGATGAAGCCTTCCAGCGGCCGGTGGTCCAGCCGGTTCCACATCCCCGGGCCGCTGAACGGCTGCTCGCCGTACAGCTGCTGCGCGAAGTACGTGTTGAAGCGCAGGAAGTCGATGAACTCGCAGGCGGCGTCGATCTCCGCCTGGTGCACCGTCTTGCCCTGGCCCAGCATGGTGGCCGCGTTCAGGATGGGGCGCCAGCGCGTGGCCAGCAGGTCCGCGGCGCGCTGGAACACGGCCAGGCGGTCCTCCCACGGCCAGTTGCTCCACTCCTTCCACGCCTCCATGGCGGCGTCGATGGCCTGCTTGACCTCGGCGGGGCCGGCCTTGTGGTAGCGGGCCAGCACGTGGCCGTGGTCGTGGGGCATCACGCTGGTGTCCGTGTTGCCCGTGCGCACCTCGCGCCCGCCGATGATCAGCGGGATCTCGATCTCCTCGCCGGCCATGCGCGCGTACGCCGCCTTGACCGCCGCCCGCTCCGGCGAGCCCGGCGCGTACGACAGCACCGGCTCGTTGATCGGCGCGGGAACGTTGGGAATGCTATTCATCACCCTCTCCTCGTCGGCTCGTGGTTAAGCGGCCGGGAAGTTAGGGGGTGGGCGGCGGGGGCGCTACCCGGATCGGCAAGAGGTGCCGCTGGACACGTGAGCTGCGCCACCGAAGCATCGAGAACAGAGCGGAGCGGATGAGTACGTCACCGCGCCGGCCCTGCATCCCGCATCAAAGCACTGAGCGGTCGTGGCCGCCGTCAATGCGGCTGCAAAGGGCGGGAGGCTCCGAAACACCCACCCACACCTCCGCAGATGCCCGTTTGCACTTATGATCCGATGGGCTGAAGTCTCTCCAGTCGATGGAACTCTCGCCGATCCTGGGTTACGGTATCGACGACCTCTCTGGTAGAGATGGTAGCAATGCACGTCTCTTCATAATGAAAGTTCTTTAACTCATCTAAGACGCCCGGCCCGAGACGTCCAGTAAACACCTGATCGTCCTCAGTCCGGAACTCGAATATGCCTCTGTTCTTTAGCGCCCCGTCCAATGTGCCGCGATACGACTTTATCCACTCTTTCTCTGAGACTCGAGACAATCTCTCGTGCAGTCTTTTCGCCTGAGACGCCCGCAAAGCTGCTGACACTCGTCCCGTGGTTGATGGCCAATCGACGCGCATGGTCGCACCGCTTTTCGCGAGATCGCTAAGCATTTCCATATATCTGACGCGTCCGCGCGAATTCAATGCGTCCAGCGAATCGAGAATCGCATCTTGATCACCGACCTGGAGCAACTGGACCAGGGACTTTATTGCCGATCCCATCGATGAGGGATCGCCCAACTCGAGCTCTTGCTCTGCCGTTTCAAGTTCCATCCCGAACGATCCGGCGAAGGAGCCGGCGAACCGCAGCGCAGCACGATTCTTTACTGCTCGAGGTAGGCTCGATCTACGGGTGAAAACACCCTGCGATGTAGCTACCATGGCTTCAACTACTCTTTGCAGGTCTTGAAGCATCGTACCAAGAAACGAAGCATCTACGGTGTGTCCGTGTACAGGTCGCCCTTCGAACACCACCGAGAGCTCTTGCTTCTCCATTCCATCATTGCCCAGTCGGGCTAGTTCGCCAGATAACGCCTCATAGCGGTTGCGGAGCGAGTGAAGGACCGCCTCCGCAGCCGCGTCTTGACCGTACTCGGCTGTGAGACGCTCCTCATGCTCGATGAGAGACTGCAACTCACTGAGTTCCCGCTGATAGTCGCGGGCAGACATCATTCTGCTCATAGGACGCCTGCCTGTGTGACGATGAAGAACGCTTTCTCGCGCCCCTTCCTGTCTGACCCGAATACCCGCGTCCAGTAATTCCAATACCGAGCCATCGACGCAAAACGCGGGTTCGCTAAGGGGTAGAGAACCAGCGGGTAAGCATCGCAAAAGTAAGCTGTCTTGGTGACAGTTGTATCAACCAATCGCCGGTACTCGCGATATGCGGCAGGATCTGACTTCTGCAATGCATTTACGTCAGCAGACTCATTGATAATGCAGAGATCAACATCCCCCGGGTCGGTTTTGGTGGTCACGAAACTTCCAGCGCACAGCGTGGCGTAGCTGAGACCAATCTTCTCGAAATCGGATCGGTACTGCATCCAGCCGTCCCACACTCTCGCTCTAGTAGCGGAATGTGGAAAGCTCGTAACAAAGTGGGAATGCAGTTCAGCCAAGCTCACCTGTATCAGTGGCGTAGCGGAGCCCCCGAACAGATCACCGACGGGAACGTTGCCGAATCTGTCGAATTTCGGAATCGCCATTAGCCGTGGCTCGGAGGCTTCAAGTGTTGCCTGTAGTCCAGAGTATCGTAGCAGGCCTACCGATATGCTGGTTCAAACGTAATTGCAGTCGATCCGTTCGGAAAGTCCGCTTTGTATCCCAAAACTAACTCGTTCGGAGTTTTCACTCGGGATTCAGAGTGTCTGCAAGATTGTTTAGCACTCGAGCGAAATCGCGAAGCGCGGACGCCTGCTCACGCGCCAGTCGCGCCACCACCGGCTGCCAGTCGCGCGGCGGGGTGCGCGCGTTCGGGCCCTCCATCCGCGCGCGCATGATCGTGTGCGTGTCCTTGCCGAACGCCTCGGCGACCTTCGCGAGCGTCATCGTGGGCGCGGAGGTCAGCACGTCGGTGGCTTCCTTGAAATCCATCATCCACTCTCGTTTGGTATGATGCACCTTGACAGGCGCGCGGCATGGTACTAATTTACATACCAACAGGGCACGAGAACAAGGCTGGCCGCTCTCCCGCAAAGAAGTGACGACCAGCCCTGACCGCGAACCGACCCGAAGGCCGCCCGCTCGCCAAAGTTGCCCTGCCGCGCGCCGAGGGTCAAGAGACACGGAGACGCATCATGCCGCGAATGAGATCTGCCGAACCACTGGTATCGCCCGCGCCCGGCGAATGGGTGATCGCGAGACGGCACCGGGACTGGCTGGTGTTCGACCCGGCGGGCGAGTTGGTGTGCATCACCGTCTACAAGCGCGGCGCGATGGAGGTCGTGCGCCGGCTGCAGGGCTGAGGACGATCGGTAGCGGCGGAGCGAATGGCTCCGCCGCTGCCACCCGTTTGACGAGTTCCCCTGAATCCGCCGGCGATGTTACTTTGGATGCGGAGAGCCCAGCCACGTTTCAGTCCGGGAGTGCACCATGTCGCTGACTGTTCACGAACTCGAAGCCGAGGCGCGGCACCTGACCGCCGCGGAGCGGGCCGACCTCGCGCAGCGGCTGTTCGCCAGCTTGGAGGACGAGGAGCCGGCCGGGAGCGAGGCCGAGGTGGAGCAGGCCTGGCTCGACGAAGCGGATCGGCGCTATGAGCGGTACCGCGCTGGTGAAACGCAGGCCGTACCGGCCGCGGACGCACTGGCGCGTGTTCGGGCGCGTCTCGGCGGACGTTGACCCCTGTCCGCCTGCTCCTGGAGGCTGAGGACGACCTGTCCGAAGCCGCAGCGTTCCTAGAGGAGCGCGTCGAAGGGCTGGGTGTTGATCTGACGGTGGAGGTGGAGCACGCGATCTCGCGGCTGGAGGAGAATCCGTACGTCGGACCGCCCCTCGCTCGCGGCGTGCGCAAGCTGCGCGTCAACCGCTTTCCGTACAACCTCATCTACCGGATTCTTCCCGACGAAGTGCTCGTACTCGCGATTGCACACCATCGTCGCCGCCCATCGTTCTGGCGGAGCCGGGACCGGCGGAGATAGCTCTACAAGCGCGGGGGGGAAGAGGTGGTGCGCTGGCTGGCCGCCTGAAGACGAACGATCGGCAGCTGCGGAGGAACGCCCGCGGCTGCCGATCGTTCGTCCGGCGGAATGAGCGCCTGCTAAGCTGATTCCCCGGCCAGCTCGCTGGCGTTGGCGTCCACGAGGTACTGGCCCAGCTGCCGCGGGCCGTCTTCGCCGGTCAGCAGCGCGAACTCGGCGATGACGGCGGGATAGGCGGACCACGTCTCCACCACGTGGTCCGCCATGCGCGGCCACACCCGCCCGCCCGCGCGCCCGTACCGCTCCACCAGCGCGTCCAGCGTGCCGCGGCCCAGCGTGGCGTACTGCACGGCGAAGTCCGCGGCCGGGTCCGCCACGCGGGCCTCCGTCCAGTCCAGCAGCCCCGTGACCCGGTGCGCGTCGTCCACCAGGATGTGCGCCGGGTGCAGGTCACCGTGGATCAAGGCGGAGAAGTCCGGCCAGCAATCATCGTCCGCCAGCCACGCCTGCCAGCGGCGCCACACGGAATCGGGGATCCGAAGCACCTCGCGGGCGCGCTCCATCCGCCCCGCGTGCTCCTGCCGCACGTCCGCCGGCGTGCGCACGGGGAGCCCCGCCGCGAGCGCCTCGGCGGTTGGAACGCCGTGCAGCGCCGCGAGCACGGTGGCCAGCGAATCCAGGAACACGGCGGGTGGATTCGTTTCGTCGAAGCGCCAGGCGTATCCGCCCGCCTCCGTGTCCACCACGGCCGCCGGATGGCCCCCGAGCCGGCGGTACGCGATCAGCTCCGGCGAGAACACCTCCCACCGCGGCACCTCGGCCGGGATGCGCATCCGGACCATCTCCAGCGCGCGGTGCTCCACGGCCGCGCGCTCGGCCACGTCCGGCCGGCGCGGCACCCGCACGATCCAGGGGACGCCGTCGCCATCCACGGCGTGGGCCACGGTGTAGTCCGCGCCGGATTCGTCCACCCGCGCCTGCTCGCGCGCCAGGTCCAGCCCGTGGGCGCGGGCGGTGGCGAGAAGGGTGTCGATGTGCTCGGCCATTTCCGTCGGGGTGGCGGGTGTCCGCGCGGCCGGCGGTTCCCGGACCGCGCGCAGGACCCCGACGTGGAACGCGGCCAGCCGGGGTGGGGCATGGTATCCAGGCCCCTTTCCCCGTGCAAGGGAACGCGTGCCGACGGACTCCGCTACTGTTTCCCCGCCAGGTACTCGTCCCAGTAGAGCGGCGGGCCCACGAGCTTCATCCCGTGCGACTGGAACAGCTGGCGAAGCTCGTCCATCGAGAGCGCCTCGTGCACGAGCGGGTCCGTGAAGGTGCCCAGCTCCCGGAAAAACGCCTCGATGTTCCCGGCCGGCTGGTACACGTTCAGGATCTTTCCCGGCCCGCCGCCCACGAACACCCACACGTGGGGAACGGTGCGCGGAACGAAGGCGCTTTCCCCCGGTGCAAGCCGCAGCTGCTGGTCGCCGATGTGAAGCTCGACCTCGCCGGCCAGCACGTAGATCCACTCGTCCTGTTCGTGGTGCAGGTGGCGCGGGCCGCCGCCGCTGCCCGTGAACTCAAAGATGCACATCGCCCCGCCGGTGTCCCGCGCCGACACCTTGCAGTCGTTGGGCTCGCCGCCCAGCAGCACGTGCTCGCCGAACCGGTCCTCGCCGGCGGCCACGTTGAAGCCGGCGAACATCTCCTCGCTTTGCATGGTCGTTCTCCCGTTCAGGTGTTGGAGGGTCCGGTCGATGGTGTCCATCAACCTGCGCGTTCGCGCGGCGTTCTTCTGCAGCACCTTGCGATGCGACTCCAGAGCGCCTGCCGCCTGGAACTCGGCGCGGCCCAGGATCTCCTTGATCTGCTTGAGCCCCAGCCCCAGCTCCCGGTAGAACAGGATCTGCTGCAGCGTCAGCAGCTGCGGCTCCTCGTAGTACCGGTAGCCGTTGGCCCCATAGGAGGCCGGCTTGAGCAGCCCCGTCTCGTCGTAGAAATGAAGCGTGCGCACGCTTATCCCCGACATCCCCGCCACGTCCTTGACGGTGTACGCCATCTCGCGCCTTTCCTGGTGACAGCCCGGTGATCACGGTGCCGATGTACATCCTAAGGGATCACGTTACGTGAGGGTCAAGGGCTTCGTTCAGTTTGGCAGGAGAGGACCCGGGACGCGAAAACGAGAGCAGGCCGAAGACGTCGTCTCCGGCCTGCTCTCGGTCCATCCCGGCGGATCTCAGAACTCGTGGACGGGCGTGTCCGCGGAGCCCTTGATGAGCGCGATCACGTTCCGGCAATCCTGCTTGTCGAGGTATCCCTCGGGGGAGATGGCGATCCGGCGATGGTTGGGGCCCAGGAGGTACCAGCGCCAGTATCCGTCTTGGTCCTCGTAGATGTAGTAGCCCATGGTGTGCTCCCGCCGGGCGGACCGGGAGGCGGGCTCGCGCAGCTTGCTCGTGCTCATCGTGAGATCCCGGGGTGGAGCGGGGCGGCAGGCCGGCGGAAGCATCCTCGGCCCGCCGTCCCGCGCGGCGCGATCAGCAGTCCTTGACCGGGGCGTCCTTGGAGCCCTTCACGAGCTTGATGGCATCCTCGCAGTCCTTCTTGTTCTCGTAGCCCTCGCCGGAATCCGCGATGATGCGGTTGTTCGCGGCCTGCAGACGCCAGCGCCACTTGCCCTGGGAATCCTTGTAGGTGCAGTACTCCATCGTGCCCTCTCCATTCGGGGTGCCAGACGGAGGCGGCCGGCCCGCCTCCATGCTCTCCCTGGATTAGGGGGACACGCCGCGCGCGATTTCTCACGGTGGCGCAAAACCGCCGATGCGTGAACACGAAAACGGCGCCGCGGATGAACTTCTCCGCCGCGCCGCTTCGATGTACCTGGGACCAGCGCCGCCTCGCGATACCGCACCCCATCCATCCCGCCATCCATCCATCCGACCCTGATCCGCATCACCCCGTCGTCTGGAACCGGATGGGGATCGTAACCCGCACGCGCACGTCCTCGCCGCCGATCTGCGCCGGGCGGAACCGCATCCGCTCCGCCGCGCGCAGGGCCGGCTCCTCGAACGCGGGGTGCGAGGTGGACGTCACCTGCGCCGTCCCCATCTCCGGCCGCCCCTCCTCGTCCACCACGAAGTTGATCATCACCTCGCCCTCCACGCGCGAATCGCGCAGCAGCGGCGGGTAGTTGCGCTCCATGAAGCGCTGCACGTCGCGCGTGTTGCGCAGCTCCGGCTGGCGCTCCACCTCGCCCAGGTCGTACACGCCGTCGTCCTCGAACACGACGTCGCCGCCGTCGGGAAACCCGCCCTCCCCGCCGGCGGCCTCCGCGGCCAGCCGGTCGTTTTCGCGGGCGATGGAATCCGCCATCCGCACGCTGTCCACGGCCAGCCGCACCATCTCCTGCTGGCGGCGGATGCGCGCGAGGGAATCCGCCTCCGCCTGGCGCGCGAGCGAGTCCAGCGTGGCGCTGTCCGGCCCCGCCACCGCCGCCACCTGCGGCTCCGGTTCCTCCCACGGCTTCAGGTACGCCGCCGCGCCCGCCGCGCCCAGCGCCAAGACGAGCGCGGCTGGCCAGAGGGCGCGCGGACGCCGTTCGGGGGGCGCCACGGCGGGCCCGCGCTCCGGCGCCGGCACTACGACGGGCGGCGGGGCAGGGCGCGCGTCCGCGGATGCTCCCGCCGCGCGCCGCGGGAGGGGCGGCGCCGGGACGCCCGCGTGGAGCGTCCGGTCGTCCAGGTCCGCGAACAGGGTAACGTCGTCGTCCACCATCCCGCCCGCGGCCCCCGCCCCCGCCGCGATGACGGAGGCCGGGAGCGTGTCCAGCCCCGGCCCGTGGGCATCCTCCAGCGCGCGGCGAAAGGTGTTCGCGTCGGGCCAGCGCCGGGCCGGGTCCATCTCCAGCGCGCGGCGAAGGACGTCGCGCACGGCGGGTGTGACCTGGGGAACCGTGGCCAGCCGGGCCAGCGCGGCCTTCGCCTCGGCCGCCTGCGTCTCCGCGTTGCCCGTGAACGGCCGCTCCCCGTTCAGCAGGTAAAGCGCGACGGCCGCCAGGGAAAAGACGTCCACGGCCGGCGTGAATGCCGATTCGCCGCGCAGCTGCTCCGGCGCCGCGTACGTGGGCGACAGCGCATCGCGGCCGGCCATGGTGTGCGCTGCCTCGTCCAGCGCCAGCTGCGCGATCCCGAAGTCCAGGATGCGCACCTGCACCTCGCCGTGCTCATCCACCTCCAGGAACAGGTTTCCCGGCTTCACGTCGCGGTGCACGAGCCCCCGCCGGTGCCCCGCCGCCAGCCCGCGCGCCGCCTGCGAGACGACGGCCAGCGAGGCCGCGGGAGACAGCCGCTGGCCGCCCGCCGTGCGGCTGGCCAGGTCGTCGCCCTCCAGCAGCGCCATCACCAGGTAGTCCAGCCCCAGCGTGTCGTCCGTGCCGAAGTCGTGGACGGTCACCACGTTGGGATGCCGCAGCCCGGCCGCGAGCTGCGCCTCCTGCAGGAATCGCCGGCGCAGGCGCTCGAGCGTCGCCGTGTCGGCGCCGGGGACCATGATGACCTTGAGCGCCACAGGGCGTCCCAGGCGCTGGTCGGTCGCGCGGTACACGGCGCCCATGCCGCCGCGGCCAATCACCTCGTCCACCAGGTAGCGGTCGGCCAGCACGCGGCCGGTGAGCAGGCCTTCGAATCCGGACATGAGCAGCGTGGGGTGTGGCAGATCTCCATCTGCGCGAGCGGGCCGGGTGCGTCATGGCACTGCCCTGGGCCCCGTCAATCAGCAGGGGACAGGCCACCGTCTCCGGCCGCGGCCCCGTTCCGCCGGATGTTCCGCCCGCGCCCGCCCCCCCGGCGTTGCCCGCATGGCCGCGCGGCGCTCCCGGCGGTATGCTTGGATGCGCGGCGCCGCGTCCCCTGCCGCCGATTCCCATCCGCACGCCGTCTTCCCCCTGCAGCGCAAGGTGATCATGACCGACCCGACCCAGCCGAACGCCGCCGGCCCCATCCCCGCGGACGATCCCGCGCGCGCGCTCGCCGCCGTGCCCCCGGCGGATTCGCCCGGGCTGCGGCACCTGGCCATCGCCGGCGGCATCTACACCATCCTCGTCAGCGGCGAGGACACGGCGGGCAGGATGTGCGTCGTGGAGATGCGCGTTCCGCCCGGCGGAGGGCCGCCGCCGCACCGGCACGACTTCGAGGAGACCTTTCGCGTGCTGGAGGGCGAGGTGGAGTTCACCTTCCGCGGCGAAAAGGCGATGGGACGCACGGGCGCGACCATCAACGTCCCCGCCAACGCGCCGCACTCCTTCCGCAACACGTCGGATGGCCCGGCGCGGCTGCTGTGCGTGTGCTCGCCGGCGGGCCAGGACGCGTTGTTCCTGGAAGTCGGCGATCCCGTGGAGAGCGCCGCCGGCCCCGCGCCCGTGCTCACCGACGCCGACCGCGCCGCGCGCATCGCCAAGGTCGTGGCCCTCGCGCCGAAGTATCGAACGGAGCTTCTGATGCCCTCGTGAGGCTGAACTTCGCGTAACGGGTGGGGATGGATGAAAAAAGATCGGCAGCCGCGGGCGACGTGCCCCGGCTGCCGATCTCGCGATTCCACCCCGGCCGACGTCAGTTCACGGCGCGTTCCGCATCCGTCCGTGGCGATCCAGCGTCCACAAATCTTCCGGTGGATTACGATCCGCCGCGCCGGCCGGATTTCTCCGGGGCGCCGATGATCGCGCCGGCCACCAGGCCCACGGCGCCGCCCACGACGGCCCCGACCGGGACCGCGAGGACCGTGTATCCCTGGCGCCCGTTGCTGTCGTCGTTGGCCGCCGCGGTGACGATCGCGAAGCCCACCCCGCCGATCAGGGCGCCCAGCGCGAGTCCCTTGATGGCGCCGGCGACGTGGTCCCGCCGCGCGTCCGCCAGGACAGGCGCCGCGACGAGCTCCGCCGGCGCCACGATCAGCCGCGGGTCCATCGGCGCGGCGAGGGCCGTCTGCGCGGCGAGGCCGGGCGCGTGGAGCACGAGCATGGCCATCGCGAGGCCGAAGATCTTGATCACATGAAGTTCAGGGTCGATGGTGGGGAAGGGGAGGTCAGCGACTGCGAAACGAGGAGGCCCGGCAGGAGACCGCGGATTGGACCCCGCGAACGATACATCCGTTCCCCGCTTGAGGCAAAGCCCCCGGTGCCGCGTTCCGGATAAGTGGCCGATGTCCCGCCGGCACTCTCCCGTGCAGTCCGCGCAGGCGGACTTCATGCCTTTCCAGCGGCGAATTCATTCGCTTGGACGGGACTTCGTGCTTCCGGCGGCGATTTGATTCACCTGGACGAGACTTCGTGCTTTCCGGCGGCAATTTGATTCGCGTGGACGAGGCTTCGTGCTTCCGCGGCGAATATTTGCTCGCGTGGGAATTCGGCCGCCGTTCTTGATCTCCAATCACCGATATCCTCCCGCCCCCCGATTGCCGATCTCCCCCCGGGTCGCCAGCTTTGGCATCCGCCTTGAACCGCGTGCACGCCGCGCCGGCCGCCGCGCATCATCCCAGCCCTTCATCCGCCCCGCATGGCCGCAAAGCCCACCCGCTGGAATCGCCTGATGGCGCGCGTGCGCCACGAGCTCCCGGCCGCGGACCTGGACGCATACCGCCGCGCGAGCCTTCCCGTGTTCGAGCTGTGGGAGGCCGCCGAGGCGCGGCGGCAGGCGTGCCGCGACGAGGGGCTGGACGCGTGGCAGGTGCCGCCCGCCACGCGCACCGAGCTCGCCTGCGCGTGGAACGCCTTCGCCCTGCAGGTGCTGGGCAACTGCCTGCTGGACGCCGACTATCACGGCACCCCCTCCACCCGGGGCTTCGTGCCGGCGGGCACGGCGGCGCAGATCCGCCTGGCGTACCAGGAGGTGGAGGGGTGGATGATGCGCGCGCACCAGGCCCGGGGAAATCCCGCGTACGCCATCGACGTCCCCCTTCCCGCCCCCCTGCCGCGGTGGAACGAGGACGAGCACCGCTCCCCGTCCCACCTCGTGGGGCTTAGGCACGCCATGCGCGCCGTCCGCGGCCACGTGGATGCCGCGCTGGCGTGGATGCCGGAAGAGGTGCCGGGCGATCCCCGCAAGCAGGCGCAGCTGGCGCGCATCCGGCAGGCGTACGGGTTGGCGCAGGGCCGCGTCCGCCATGCCGAGGAATTGTTCGGCCCCGGCCCGGCCTCGCCCGCGCACGCCTTTGCCGAGGCGTACGTGCGCGACGCCATCGAACGCTTCTACCTCCTGGGCCAGGCCATCGCCGACCCCGCCCTGGCGGAGAAGCCGGACCTCGCCGCGCACCGCCCCATCGACCTGGGCGCGGGGACGGGCGCGCGGGTGGTGAACCGCGCCCCGCGCACGCGCCGGCCGCGGATGGGCGACCGCGAGCGCGAGCACCTCAAGGTGGCCTCGGACGAGCGGCTTCCGTTCGCCCGGCGGCAGGATGCCGTCCTGGAGGCTTGCCGGGGCCGCACGCCCATCGCCGAGCTGGTGGGGCTCTACGACTGGCTGGAGGTCGGCGCCCTGCGGGAGGTGCTGGTGTTCGGCCTCCTTTCCCGCCCCGAGCCGGAAGCCGTGCGGATGATGGCGCGCATCGCCCGCGAAGACCCGGACGCGCAGGTGCGGCACATCGCGCGCTTCTGGCTGGGCAGCTCCCGCCACAAGGACGCGCCCCTCCTTCTCGCCCAGCTCCCGCACGGCTGAGCCGCCCGCAACCGCACGATCCCGCGCCCATGACACCCAGGCCCACGGGCTGGAACCGCATCGTCGCGCGCCTGCGGGGCGAGATCCCGGCGGCGGCGCTGGAAGCGTACCGCCACGCCAGCCTCCCCGTGCTGGAGCTCTTCGAGCAGGTGGAGCGCCGCCGGCTGGAGGCGGCCATCGATGGCGTGGACCCGTGGTCCGTGCCGCCCGCCACGCGCACGGCCTTTCTGTGCGCGTGGAACGCGTTCGTCCTGCAGACGCTGGGCAACGAGATCCTGGACGCCGACTACCGCGGCGAGCCCGCCACCCTGGGCTACGTGCCGCCCGCCACCGCGCGGCTGGTGCACGCCTTTTACGAGCCCGTGGAGGGGTGGGTGAACCGCGCGTACCAGGCGCAGGCCAACCCCGCCTTTCGCCTGGACGTCCCCGTCCCCGCGCGGCTGCCGCCGTGGGAGCAGGGGGCCATCGATTCGCCCGCGCACCTGCAGGGGCTGCTGCACGCCCTGCGCGCCGTGCTGGACCACGCGGACGCGGCGCTGGCCTCGCTCCCGGAGGCGGTGCCGGACGCGCCGGACCGGCAGGCGCAGGTCAACGCCATCCGCCAGGTGCACGCCTCCGCCCGGGTCCGCGCGCGCTACGCCGAGGAGCTGGCGGGGGTGGATCCCGTGCCGGAGGTGCTCGCCCGGGCCGGCGCGCACGCCCGCGACGCCGTGGAGCAGCTCTACGTCCTGGGGCAGATGATCGCGGACCCGGCGCTGGAGGCGAATCCGGAGCCGCCGCCGCCGGCCGTCCCCGCGGCGGACGCCGGACGGCGCGCGCTCCCCCCGCCGGCGGCCGGGGCGGGGAAGACGGCGCTTCCCGAGGACCGCATCCGCCAGCTGCTGGCCCTGGCGGCGGACGCGGGGGCGCCCCTGCCGGACCGCAAGGCCGCCATCGGCCACGCCTGCTGGGGCGGCGCGCCCGCGGGGGAGCTGGTGGTGCTGTACGACCGGCTGTATGCGCGCCCGCTGCGGGAGCGCCTGCTCTTTGGCCTGGCGGCGCGGACGGAGGACGTGGCCGTGGAGAAGCTCGCCCGGGTGGCGCGCGCGGACCCCGATCCCTCGCTGCGCCGCACGGCCCACTACTGGCTGCGCGTCTCCCGGCATCCCCGCGCGCCGGCGCTCCTGGCCCAGGCCGATGCCGCGGCCGAATGGGCTGGGGAAGGCGGATGACGTGACGGCGCGCGGACGGGACGGGTCGCCGGCCGCGTGTCACAGGGAAAGGTAGCAGCGGGGGCGCGCGCCTTGCACAGGGAGGGCCGCAAACCGACGCGGGTTTCGGTATGTCCCGAAACCAGCGCCCGACGCGTTCCCCCGGATTCCGCGGCTGACCGTATGAAGATGCCCCAGCCGGCCGTCCTCCCGCACAGCTCCGACGAGCTGCTCCGCACGCTGCAGCAGCGCGAGGAGTGGTTCCGGGCCGTGTTCGAGGGTTCGGCCATGGGCATCGCCGTGGTGGACATGGAAGGGCGCATCATCGAGTCCAACACGGCCTTCCTGCGCACCGTGGGCCGCACGGCCGAGGACCTGCAGCGCATCGCGTTCGGCGCGCTGGACCACCCGGACGACCACGCGCACAACGCCCTCCTCTTCCACCGGCTCGTGACGGGGCGCATCTCCAGCTACCAGGTGGAGATGCGCTACCTGTGCGGCGACGGCTCCGAGTGCCCCGTGCGGCTGACCACCTCCGTGGTGCGCGACGCGGACGGCCACCCGCGCTTCTGCGTGGCCATGGTGGACGACCTGACCCAGCGGAACCGGGCGGAGGAGCAGCGCGAGGTGCTGGAGGAGCGGCTGCGGCACCTGGCCCTGCACGACCCGCTCACGGGGCTGCCCAACCGCGTGCTCCTGGCCGAGCGGATGCGCGCCGCCATGGAGATGCGCGACCCCGCGCGCCCCTGCGCCGTGCTCTTTCTGGACCTGGACCGCTTCAAGAACGTCAACGACTCGCTGGGCCACGGCGTGGGCGACGAGCTGCTGCGGCAGGTGGCCGCGCGGCTGGCCGGCGCCGCGCGCGAGGGGAACACCGTCGCGCGCTTCGGGGGCGACGAGTTCATCATCTTCCTCCCCCACACCACCCGGGAAGAGGCGGTGGAGGTGGCCGCCGAGGTGCGCGAGGTGCTGGCCGGCACGCCCCTGGAGCTGGGGAACTACCGCACGCACACCTCCGCCACCATCGGCATCGCGCTGGCGGACGCCACGGGGAGCACGCCGGAGGAGATGCTGCGCAACGCCGACATGGCCATGTACCACGCCAAGGCCGGCGGGGGCACGCGCACGGCCGTGTTCGACCGCTCCATGCACCGCGCCGTGGTGGAGCGGCTGCGCCTGGAGACGGACCTGCGCGCCGCGCTTACACGCGGTGAGCTCCGCCTCTTCTTTCAGCCCATCGTCTCCCTGTCCACGGGCGAGCTGGTGGGCGCCGAGGCGCTGGCGCGGTGGGAGCACCCCCTGCACGGCTGGGTGCCGCCGGACCGCTTCATCAGCCTGGCGGAGGACACGGGGCTCATCGGCCCCCTGGGCGCGTGGGTGCTGGGCGAGGCCGCGCGGCAGGTGGCCGACTGGCGCGCCACCCTTCCCGCGGCCGCGTCGCTGGAGGTGAGCGTGAACCTGTCGCCGTGGCAGCTGCGCGAGCCGGGGCTGGTGGAGGCCGTGGCCGCCACGCTGGGCGAGCACGGCCTGCCCCCCGCCGCGCTCAAGCTGGAGCTCACGGAAAGCTCGCTCGTGCAGGATCCCACGACGGCGGCCGGCGTGCTGCGCGCCCTCAAGCGGCGCGAGGTGCAGGTGTACCTGGACGATTTCGGCACGGGATACTCCAGCCTGAGCACGCTGCACCGCCTGCCCCTGGACGCGCTCAAGATCGACCGCTCGTTCGTGGGCGGGATGGACGGCGGCACCACGGGCGCGCACAAGGGCGCCGAGATCGTGCGCACCATCGTGGCGCTGGCCCGCAGCCTGGGCGTGCGCGTGGTGGCCGAGGGGGTGGAGACGCACGAGCAATTGTCCGCCCTGCGCGCGCTGGGGTGCGACTTCGCGCAGGGCTACCTCATCTCCCCCCCGCTCCCCGCGGACGAGTTCGAGACCACCTTTCTCCCGGGTGCTCCGCCGTTCGCCTGGCGCGAAGGCCACCGCTTCGCCGGAACGGCCCGGGCTCGCTGAGCCGGATCCGCGGACGATCTCCGCGGCCGGGCAGAGCGAATGAATTCGCCGCAACGACCACACGAAGTCCGCCTGCGCGGACTGCCGCTCCCGTCCCCCTCCGCCGCCCCCCGTTGATCTCCTGGGGGAGCCGCCGCCCGATCTCGCCCGCTGCACGATCTCCCGCGCCGGCCGAACGCCGGGTCCCTCCCAACCCGACGGACGGATGGACGGATCGCTTTCGGCCATTGGCGGTACAGGGACTCTGGAAGGGGCCGGCGCTCGCATGGGCGCCGGTTTCGTCGTATCGTACAGCAGCTTGGGGGGCGGATATCACTTCCGCGCTCCCGCACCGACGCACTCACGCACTTCAGTTGATCGATATGAATCCCACCGAGCGCGACGCCGTGCTCCGGCGCGTGGCCGCCGCCCTGACGACCATCCTGCATCCCGTCACGGGCGACGACATCGTGTCGTCGGGCCGTGTGCGCGAGATGGAGGTGCTGGACGACGGCACCGTGCGCTTCAAGTTCGCCCTGCAGGCCGACGATCCGGGCACGCTGGTGCGCCACGCCCGCTCCGCCGCCGAGACGGTGGAGGGCGTGCAGAAGGTCAAGATCGACATCTCCCTTCCCGCCGCCGGCGCCCCCCTCCCCAAGAGCAAGTCGCCGCTCCGCGCCGGCAACGTCCCCGCGCCCACGCCCAATCCCAACCTGATCCCCGGCGTGCGGCGCATCGTGGCCGTGAGCTCGGGCAAGGGCGGGGTGGGCAAGAGCACGGTCGCGGTGAACGTGGCCACGGCGCTGGCGCAGGCGGGCCGGCGCGTGGGGCTGCTGGATGCCGACATCTACGGCCCCAACGTGCCCACCATGTTCGGCGAAAAGCGCAAGCCGCGGGTGGTGGGGGACAAGGGCAAGGAGAAGATGGAGCCGCTGGATGCCTACGGCGTGCGGCTGATGAGCCTGGGCTTTCTGCTGGACGAGGGACAGGCCGCCATCATGCGCGGGCCCATGATCGCGGGGATCCTCAAGCAGTTCCTGAGCGAGGTGGAGTGGGGCGAACTGGACGTGCTGGTGGTGGACATGCCCCCCGGCACGGGCGACGCGCAGCTGTCGCTGGTGCAGACCATCCGCCTGGACGGCGTGGTGATGGTGACCACGCCGCAGGATGTATCCACGGGCGACGTGCTGCGGGGCATCCACATGTTCGAACGCACCAACACCCGCGTGCTGGGCGTGGTGGAGAACATGAGCGGCTTCATCTGCCCCTGCTGCGGCCAGCTGTACGAGATCTTCGGGCGCGCGGGCGGGCGGCGGCTGGCGGAGCAGACGGGCGTGGACTTCCTGGGCGAGGTGCCGCTGGAGATCCCCGTGCGCGAGGGCGGCGACATCGGCGTGCCCATCGTCGTCAGCCAGCCCGAGTCCCCCGCCGCCCTGGCCCTCCGCGCCGTGGCCGATGCCATCATGGCCCGCATCGAGGTGCCCGCGGCCGTGGCCGCCCCGGTCGCGTAGCGTCGTGACCGGGGCGAGCCTCGCGAGACGCCCCCACCCGCCCGTTCCTCGCGACCTCCCCCAAAACCCCCTGGGGGAGGTTGTTCATTACGCTGGGGAGCCGTGCCTGCGTGGCACCCACCCGTGATGGACAGTCCACGCAGGTGGACTTCGTGTGTTTGTTGCGGCGAATTCATTCGCTCTGTCTCGACTCCGCCCGACGGACCACACTCCGCCGAACGCAAAAAGGGCTGGCGATCGCATCCGATCGCCAGCCCTTCGGTCATCCAGGCGCAGTTGCAGGCCGTAACCTGTAACCTGTCCCCTGTAACCCGCAGTTCAGCAGGCTATTCCCTATTCCCTGTTCCCTATTCCCTGGCAGTTCAGGAATCCAGCCAGCGCCGGTCCTCCGCCGACAGCCGAGACCGCGCCGACGACCGCTCGCCCCGCTGGATGAGCTTCACCACCAGCCAGCCCACGAGCACCACGGGCAGGATCTTGAACGCCAGCGTCAGCAGCAGCCCCAGGAAGCCGAAGGCCAGCCCGAAGACCACGCCGAAGATGGCGAGCAGAACGGTCAGCACCACGAAGGCGACGATGCCGACCACGATGAGACCGATCAGGGCGCTGAGCATGGGGACCACTCCTTTATCTGCGAAAAAAACGTCTCTGCTTCCGATACGCCGAAGGGCGTCAGTCGATCCACTCCACGTCGATGCTGCCCAGGGCGGCGCTGATGCGCACCGTCAGCTTGTCGCGCGCGCCGTCGTAGTTGCGCGAGTACCAGGCGTCGCCGCGGCGCACCATCCCCGCGGGCGAAAAGCTCGAGAGGAACGAGTCCTTCTCGATGCGCACCCCCAGCGACCGCGGAAAGCGCAGGGTGAGCGAGCCCACCCCCATGTCCACGTCCATGCTGGCGCTGCGTCCCCACGCCCCGTCGAACTCCAGCGTGGCCTCGCCCACCCCGCCCTCGAACCGCAGCCGCTCCGCCCGCGCGTTCCCCAGCCCGCGCACGCGCATGCTGCTGGCCCCGGCGGCGATCTTGACCGTCCCCGCCGGCACCCGGTTGGGCGCGCTCCAGCGGATCTGCGACTCGCTGGCCCCGGTGGACAGGTCCACACTACGGAGCGACAGCCCGCCGAGTTCCAGGTTCGCCTGGCCCGCGCCGAACTCCAGCTTCAGGTCCGTGGGCACGGACGGCGCCAGCTCCACCGTGGCGCTGCCGCCGCGCTGCACCCGCTGGTTCCGGCGGATCCCCTCCACCCCCAGCCGCAGCCGTCCCGCCGCGCGGTCGTACGCCGTCACGGGGCGAAACTGCCGCTCGTCGTAGCGCATCTGCAAGCGGTAGAGCAGACTGCCGGCCGCGGGCTGCACCCGCAGCTCGCCGGCGCCGTACGTCAGGTCCACCCGCAGCGCCCGCTCGCCCTGCAGCTGGCGGGCGGAGGTGAGGGTGCGCCACTCCTGCGCCCGCGCGGGGGCCGCCGTGCCCAGGAGCACGGCGGCCGCGAGGACCAGCGAGGCCGTCAGGCGCTCAGACCGCACCGGCGCCCCCCGGGGTGGCATCGTCCAGCCCGCCCAGCCCCATCATCCGGCGGTAGCGCCGCTCGCGCCAGGTCCGCGAGGCGGTGATGAGCACCGCGCCCACGCCCACGCTGGCCGCCAGCCACAGCATCACCCCGGCAAAGATCCCCACCAGGTCGCCCACGAAGCCCAGGAAGCCCGTCATCCCCAGCAGGTGCCCCGCCAGGAGGGGCGCCAGCAGCAGGGCCAGCCCCGTGAAGACGTACGCGTAGGCGTTGCGGTGCCGCGCCTCGAAGCTGCCGCGCTGCTCCGCCGTCCGCTCGCCCAGGGCGTGCGCCACGGCCACCACGCCCACGAGCGCCGCGCCCGCCACGGCCACCCAGAAGAGCGGCAGGTACACCAGCAGGAGGGGAATGCCCACGATGGTCACCGCCAGGGCGACGCCACCCACGATGAAGGCCGGGATGACGAGGAAGTTGGCCGCCAGCCCGACGGCGACGGCGCGCCCCGTGTCGTTGCGGACGATGTCGCTCAGCCGGTTCAGGTGCGGCAGCCCGTAGAAGATGAGCGCCGCGCCCACGCCGGCCAGGACGAGTCCCAGCGCCAGCGTTTCCATGAGCCCCACGAGCCCCTGGCCAATGGGCGCGAACCACGAGCGGCCCAGCCGGACGCGCGTGGCCACCGGGGCCCCGTCGCGCATGCCGATGGCGTGCCCGTTGTCCACCACCCGCATCTCGCCCGACACGCGGGCGCCGTGGTCCACCAGCCGCCCGCCGCTCACCACCGCGTCGCCCGTGACCACGGCGCCGCGCTCCAGCCGCAGGTCGCCCCGGGCCACCGTCACGTCGCCGCGCACCTCGCCGAGGACCGTGAGGTCGCCGTTGAGCACCACCACGTCGCCGTCCACCGTCTCGCCGGCCGCGATGGTGCGGTCGCCGTTGATCTGCAGCACGTCGTCGCGGTGGACGGTCACGCGCGCAGGGGCCGCCGGAGCGGCGGGGGCGGCCGGCGCCGCGGCGGGCGCGGGCGGCTCCGCGCCCAGCACCAGGGAGTCCTGGGCCATGAGACGCGCGCTGCCGGCGAAGACCGCCAGCGCAAGCACGCCCAGCTTGATGTTGTCAGTACGCATGGGTCATCCCCGTGGTGGGGGTCTTGAGAAGACGGATCATCAGGAGGGCCGAAACCGGGATCGCGGCCAGGATCAACAGCAGCAGCAGCGGCATGCCCGCCGTGGTGGGCCCGGGAATGCCGGCCAGCAGGTCGGCCATCCCGTTGAACGCGCCGCTGCGGGCCACCGCGCCGGTGGCCTTCACGATCGCGTTCCACGCCACGTCGGTCACCCAGGCGCGTCCCACGCCCCACAGGGCGCCCACGCTCACCAGCGGGTGGGCCGCCAGGTACACGCCCAGCATGGCCAGGGGCGCGATGAAGGCGACCAGCGCCGTCATCAAGCCCATCCATCCCTTTACGGTGGCCGGCAGCCAGCGCGTCCGGGCCTCGGCCACGGCGGCGGGTGCGGCGGCTTCGGAGGTCATGGGGGCCAGCTGCACCCGCGACATCACGGCCTCGGCGAACGCCGCCGACGGCTCGTAGGCGGGAAGGCCTTCCAGCGCCGCGATCAGTGCGCGCGCGCTTTCCAGCTCCGCCGTGCAGTGGGTGCACGAACGCAGGTGCTGCTCGGCCACCGTGCGCTCGCGGTGGGAGAGGTCTCCCTCCGCGAGCTGCTCCAGCGTCCAGTAAGGCAGGTGTCCGGTTGCGTCCGTCACGGTGGCCTCAGGCGTCGGTTCGGTTCCATGGGTGCCCGTACGCGGGTTGGTCGTGCCAGGTTTCAGGCTGCGGAAAAGTCATGCGACCCGCAGGTGCTGCAGCTGCTCGCGCAGCTCGTTGCGCCCGCGGTGGATGTACGTCTTTACGGTGCCCAGCGGGAGCGACAGGATCTCGGCGATCTCCTGGTACTCGCGCCCTTCCACGTGCCGCAGCAGGATGGCGGCCTTGTACTCGGGGCGCAGCTTGCTGATGGCGCCCTCGATCTCCTCGCCCAGCTCCTTGGCCTCCAGCAGCTCCTCGGGGTTCTCGTCCTCGGAGGCGATGGTGATGCTGGTGGCCTCGATCTGCTCGGCCGTCACGGCGTTGCGCGACCCGTCGATGGAGACGGTGTTCAGCTCCTTACGCCGGATGTGGTCGATCGTCAGGTTGGTGGCGATCTTGAAGATCCAGCTGCTGAACTTGAACCGCGGGTCGTAGCGGTCGATGTTGTTGAACACGCGCACGAACGTTTCCTGCGCCAGGTCCTCGGCCTGCTCCCGGTCGCGGATCATGCGATAGATGATGGAGAACACGGGCCGCTGGTAACGGCCCAGGAGCTCGCGATACGCCTTCTCGCTGCCCGTCTGGGCGCGAGTGACGAGTTCGTGGTCAGAGACCGGAGTTGTGTTCACCGCTGTAGTTCGGGGTCCGATGAATCAGACTCGCCGGGTGCCGTACGGGCCCGGGGCGCGGGGAGTTTCAAGGCGGGACGCGAGCCTTGCTCGGGGCGGCGCGAAGGCGCTACCTTGGCGCCCCGTATTCTAAGCAACGGAGCGGTTTTACGGTATGCCAGAGATCCCGGCGCCCCCCACGGCGCTCCCCGCGCCCGCCGAAAAGGCGGCGCACGTACGGCGGATGTTCCATTCCATCGCGCCGCGCTACGACCTGCTGAACCACGTCCTGTCGCTCAACATCGACCGGCTGTGGCGCAAGCGCGCCGTCAACCGCCTGGGCTGGGAGCGCGCTCCCGCGGGCACCTACCTGGACAACTGCGCCGGCACGCTGGACCTGGCCGTGGAGCTGGCGAAGCGCCCGGCGTTCCGGGGCCGCGTCGTCGGGAGCGACTTTACGTACGCCATGCTGGAGAACGGCGTGCGCGCGGGCAAGACCGCCGGCGCCCCCATCGAGCCCGCCTGCGCCGACGCCCTGGCCCTGCCGTACCCGGACCGGTCGTTCGACGGGGCCACGGTGGGCTTCGGGGTGCGCAACCTGGCGGACCTGGATGCCGGGCTCCGGGAGATGGCGCGGGTGCTCAAGCCCGGCGCGCGGTGCGTGGTCCTCGAGTTCACCACGCCCGGGTGGCAGCCGTTCCGCGGGCTGTACTTCTTCTACTTCCTCAAGGTGCTGCCGCTGGTGGGCCGCATGGTGAGCAAGCACTCCGACGCGTACACGTACCTGCCGGAGTCCGTGATGCAGTTCCCCGAGCCGCCGGAGCTGGCGCGGCGGATGGAGGCGGCGGGCTTCACCGGGGTGAAGTGGGAAACGCTCTCGGGCGGGATCGCGGCGCTGCACCACGGGACGCGGGCATGAGCAGCGTCGCCAAGATCGTCCTCTCGTCGCTGCTGCTGGGGTTCTTCGGGTGCTGCGTGGCGTCGGCGGCGCTGCAGCTGCTGGCGTGGCGGCACGTGCGCCCGGACCGCGGCCCCACCGTTCGCGGCGTGTGGAAGCCGGACGACTACTTCGACGCCACGGGCCTTCGGCAGATGCGCCTCGCCCGCTGGCTGCTGGTCGTAGGCGGCGTGCTGTTCGTGTCCTACATCGTGATGGGTCGCGTGTTCACGTCGCTGGCATCGTAGAAGCGGGGCGGGGAATCCGCCCGGGGGGATGCGGGGAGGCAGATCCGCGCGAGCCGTGAGGGTCGTATCGAAGGGTGGATGAGGATGGTGCTCCCTGGCGGCCATCCCGACCGGGCGATTGAAATCGCGGCACCGAAAACGTGATGTCGGCCTTCGCCGACGGGTCGGGCACGGGCGGGTGCCGTGGGATGGGCGGAGAACCGTCGCGTTGCGACGGGAGCCCTCTCCCGCCGGCGGCCCCTCATGCCCGTACCGGAAAACTGGCTTCGGGGAAATGAAGGTCTCCCCCTCTCCCGCGCAGTTTGCGGGAGAGGGGGCCGGGGGGTGAGGGGCCCCCGCGAAGCGGGGCGCCGTTGCCGTCCGCCGTCTTTGTGAAATCTCAGCGGCCTTCGCGGCCGAGGCGATATACGAATGGTCTTTCAGAACCTGCGCGAGTTCCTGCGGTACCTGGACCGCTCCGGCCAGCTGGTGCGCATCCGCCATCCCGTCTCCGTGGACCTGGAGATGGCGGAGATCGCGGACCGCACCATGAAGCTTCCCGGCGGCGGGCCCGCGCTCTTCTTCGAGCGCCCGGTCCTGATGGACGGCACGGAGAGCGACATCCCCGTGGCGCTCAACGTCTTCGGCAGCTGGCGGCGCATGTCGGCGGCGCTGGGCGTGGACGACCTGGACGTGCACGCCCGCCGCATCGCCGACCTCATCAAGCCCGAGATCCCCAAGGGGCTCGCGGGCAAGATGGCCATGCTCCCCAAGCTGTACGAGCTCACCAAGGTGCCGCCGCGGCCGTTCAAGGGCGCCCCGCCGTGCCAGGAAGTCGTGCTGCGCGAGGGCGAGTTCGACCTGACCCGGCTCCCGGTGCTCAAGACGTGGCCGCAGGACGGCGGGCCGTTCATCACCCTGCCCATGGTGTTCACGTCGGACCCGGAGAGCGGCGCGCAGAACATCGGCATGTACCGCATGCAGGTGTTCGGGCCCACGACGACCGGGATGCACTGGCAGCAGCACAAGGGCGGCGCCGGCCACTACCGCGCCTGGAAGCGCGGGCCCGGCGGGCGCATGCCCGTGGTGGTGGCCATCGGCGGCGACCCGGCGACCATGTACACGCCCAGCGCGCCGCTCCCTCCCGGCATCGACGAATACCTGTTCGGCGGGTTCCTTCGGCGCGAGCCGGTGTATACGTGCAAGGCGCTCACCTGCGACCTGACCATCCCGGCGCAGGCGGAGATCGTGCTGGAGGGGTACGTGGACACGGACGAGGACCTGGCCATCGAGGGCCCGTTCGGCGACCACACGGGGTTCTACACGCTGGAGGACCCGTATCCCGTCTTCCACGTGACGACGGTGACCATGCGCGCGGACCCGGTGTATCCCGCCACGCTGGTGGGCCGGCCGCCGGTGGAGGACGTGTACCTGGGCGGCGCCACGGAGCGGATCTTCCTTCCGCTGGCGCGGCTGACCATGCCGGAGATCGTGGACTACCACATGCCCCCCGAGGGCGTGTTCCACAACCTGGTGTTCGTCAGCATCAAGAAGGAGTACCCGGGCCACGCCTACAAGGTGATGCACGGCCTGTGGGGGATGGGATTGATGTCGCTGGCCAAGGTGATCGTGGTGGTGGACGAGTGGATCGACGTGCGCAACGTGCAGGAGACGTGGTGGTACGCGCTGGGCAACATCGATCCGCAGCGCGACGTGGAGTTCACCCGCGGCCCCGTCGACGACCTGGACCACGCGTCGCAGATCGCCTCGTTCGGCAGCAAGATGGGGGTCGACGGCACGAAGAAGTGGGCGGCGGAGGGATTCGCGCGCCGCTGGCCCGACATGATCGAGATGGATGCGGACGTCAAGGCGCACGTGGACCGCGTGTGGCCCCTGCTCGGCATCAAGCCGGTGGACTGAGAGGGTGAGGATGCGCGGCAAGGCGGAGCGGGCGAACGGGCCGGTCAACGTGGGCCGACTCGGCGATGAAGAACCCAATCCCTATGCGCACATGGCCCCTGAAGAGCGTGTTGCCGTCGCGTGGGCGCTCACCTGCGAGGAGTACGGCATCGACCCGGACAATCCGCCGCCCATGCGGAAGGACGTTTTCCGGATTGGTCGGCTGCAGGACCAGTGAACGGGGGACGACATGAAGCTGAATCTGCCGCAGGAACAGATCGCCGATTTCTGCCGCAAGTGGAACGTGAGCGAGTTCGCGCTCTTCGGTTCCGTGCTGCGCGAGGACTTCCGCCCGGACAGCGACGTGGACGTGCTGGTCAGCTTTGCGCCGGGATCCCGGGTGTCGCTCTTCGATTTTCCGGAGATGCAGGACGAGTTGCAGGAGATTTTCGGCCGACCGGTCGACCTGCTCACGCGCCGGGGCGTAGAAGAAAGCCGCAACCCCTATCGCAAGAAGTCGATCCTCGATTCCGCCCGGGTCGTCTATGCAGCCGCGTGACGCGAGCTACCTGTTCGACATCCTGGACGCGGCCAGGTCGGCCCGCTCGTTTGTGCAGGGCGCCGACGAGGGCTCGTTTCTGCAGGACCGGAAGACGCAGTCGGCGGTTATCCGGGAGTTTTTGATCATTGGCGAGGCCACGAAGCAGGTTTCGCCGGAATTTCGAGACGCGCATCCCGAGATTCCGTGGCGTGCGATGGCCGGAATGAGGGACGTGTTGGTGCACAACTACCGCGGGACAAGCCTGGAGAACGTGTGGTACGCGGTGACGGAGTCGCTTCCGCCTCTGATCGCCGCTCTGGAGCCGCTGTTCCCGCCCGAGGACATCCGTAAGGACGAGCAGTGAGTACACATAGACTGGAAGGGCAGCACGTGGGCGGGCGGGGGCGGCTGGTGGACTACAGCAACCTCGTGAAGCTGCCGCACACCATCTTCGCCCTGCCGTTCGCGCTGGTGGGCGCCACCCTGGCGTCGTACCGCCACCGCATCGACCCGTGGGACGTGCTGCTGATCCTGGCGGCGTTCACCTCCGCGCGGTTCGCGGCCATGGGCTTCAACCGCATCGCGGACCGGGCCATCGACGCGAAGAACCCGCGCACGCAGATGCGCGAGATCCCCGCCGGCAAGCTGTCCGTGGGCGAGGCCACGGCGGCCGTCATCGGGGCGTCCGCCGTCTTCTTCCTGTGCGCGGGGTTGCTCAACCGGCTGTGCCTGATCCTGGCGCCGTTCGCGCTGGGGTGGATCCTCTTCTACTCGTACACCAAGCGCTTTACCCGCTACGCGCACCTCGTCCTGGGCGTGGCGCTGGCCATCGCGCCGGTGGGGGCGTACCTGGCCGTGGCGGGGGAGTGGAGCCAGCCGCCTGCCGCGCTGCTGGTGCTGGCGGGTGGGGTGCTGTGCTGGGTGGCGGGCTTCGACATCCTGTACTCGCTGCAGGACATCGACTTCGACCGCAGCCAGGGGCTGCACTCCATCCCCGCGGCGCTGGGGGCCCGGGGGGCGCTGGCGGTTTCCCGCGTGCTGCACCTGCTGTCCGCGGCGCTGTTCGTCTCCCTCGGCTTTCTGCTGCCGGAGCTGGGCGCGGCGTACTTCATCGGCACGGCGGTGATCGCGGGAATGCTGGCCTACGAGCAGAGCCTGGTGAAGGCGGACGATTTGTCGAAGATCGACGCGGCGTTCTTCACCATCAACGGCATCATCTCCGTCGTCTTCTTCCTCATCGTGCTGGGCGAGCGGGTGCTCGCGTGAGGGTCTCCCCGGGCGCGCCGGTCACGTTCGGCATCACGGGGGCGTCGGGCGCGCCGTACGCCGTGCGCCTGCTGCGCGCGCTGAACGAGAGCGGCACCCCCGTGCGGCTGATCGTGAGCACGTACGGGCTGCGGCTGCTGGCGGAGGAGTCGGGGATCGAGGGGCTGGACGGGCTGCGCGCGGCCACGGGCGACTGGAGCCGCGTGGAACTGTACGATTCGCTGGACCGGGGCGCCACGCCTGCGTCCGGCTCCTCCCCCTCCGCGGGGATGGTCGTGTGCCCGTGCAGCATGGGGACGGTCGCCTCCATCGCTGCGGGGACGTCGCGCAACCTGGTGGAGCGCGCGGCGGACGTGGCCCTGAAGGAGCGGCGCCCGCTCATCCTGGTGCCGCGCGAGACGCCGCTCTCGCTCATCCACCTGGAGAACCTCACGCGCCTTACCCGCGCCGGGGCCACCATCATGCCCGCCGCGCCCGGCTTCTACCATCGTCCCAAGAGTATCGACGACCTGGTGGATTTCATGGCGGCGCGCATCCTGGACCACCTGGGCGTGGAGCACTCCGTGGGCTCGCGCTGGAAGAGCGGCGAGCGTCCCGCGAAGGACGCGCCGGACGCCGGCTGACGGCGGGATTGGGACGAGCCGTGCGGCGGCGGGGACGAACCGTGTCCCATCCGCGCCCGGTCAGGCGTCCTTTTCCGGCAGCATCGAACGTCCCACGTCCACGCCCAACCCGGAAACCCATCATGCGCACGAACTTCGTCATCGCGGCCGCGCTCGCCTTGTTCGCCGCCTGCTCCGACACCACGCTCCCCACGGACGAGTGGGTCCGCGCCCGCGCCACGGGCGGGGCGACGCTCTCCGTCACGAACCGGGGCGACGAGCCCATCTACGTGCGCATCACCGATCCCATCGTGCTGGACTTCTCGATCGGATGCACCCCGCAGATGTGCACCCGCATAAGCGCGGGGCAGACGGTGCGGGTGCCGTACGCGCAGATTGCCAACTACGACACCGGTGATACGCAGGCGGCCGTGCACTGGTGGGTGTTCACGGACACGGGCGCCACGCGCGACACCGGCACCCTCATCGCCGAACTGTGAACGACGGGAGCGGATGAAGATCGGTATCATCTCCGACACGCACGGCCTGCTGCGGGCCCAGGTCTTCGACGTCTTCGCGGGCGTGGAGCACATCCTCCACGCCGGCGACGTGGGCAAGGGCGACATCCTCACGGAGCTGGAGGCCATCGCGCCCGTGACGGCCGTGTGGGGGAACGTGGATGGACGGGAGATCCGCGACCGCGTGCCGGAGGTGGCGCGGATCGAGCTGGGCGGCGTGACGGTCGCCATGCTCCACGGCATGCAGCTCGGTTCGCCGACGCCGGAAAAGGCCGCGGCCGCGCATCCGGACGCGGGATTGGTCGTTTTTGGCCATTCGCACCGGCCGCTCATCCGCACGGTGGGCTCCGTGCTCGCCGTCAATCCCGGCAGCGCGGGGCCGCGGCGCTTCAAGGACCCCGTCACCGTCGCCCTCGCGGAGCTGGAGGACGGCCGCGTCACCGCCCGCCTCGTGGACCTCCTCGATCCCGGGCGGTAGCCAATCCGGATGGACGAAAACTTCGCAAAGGCCCCGCGGATCGCTCCATGGGGCCTTTGCATCGCCATCCCCGCCGCATGCTCGGGAAAGGCCCCGCGTCCGCGTGATGCCGAATCCGCAAACGAATTGGCTCACGCGCAGACGCGGAGAACTGCGGAGACGACAACGGATCCGGATCATACCGAATCCGAAAAAACAACACTTGGGCGTACAGAGGAACAGAATCAGACAGAGGAGCAGAAACCAGCTTTGTTATTCATCTTCCTCTGTCTAACTCTGTTCCTCTGTACGCTCATTCTTTTTCAGGGTCTGGTTTCACACGGATGAACTCCCGATCATCCCTCCGTTGGTCTTCGTTTCTCTGGGTGTGATTGCTGTTTCTGTTCTCCGCGTCCTCCGCGTCCTCCGCGTCCTCCGCGTCCTCCGCGTCCTCCGCGTCTCCGCGTGAAACCCGCTGTTTTTCCGGAACTGGTATGCGTCATCTTTCCCCACGGCTGGCAGGACCGGCGGCGGGGCGGATATTCTTCCACCACACATCCGCCGCCCGAACCGATCTGCCGTCGTGATCAAAGCCATCGCCGCCGCCGCCCTGCTGCTGGCCGCCGCCGTCCCCGCCGCCGCGCAGCAGCCGTGGCGAACCAACGACCGCGTCCTGCGCGCCATCTGGGAAGAGGGCACGCAGCGCTCGCAACTGGAGCCGCTGGCGGCGGCCCTCATCGACTCCGTGGGCCCGCGCCTCACGGGCTCGCCCGGGCAGCTCGCCGCGCATGCGTGGGCGGCCGCGCAGCTGGGCGCGTGGGGCGCGGAGGCGCGCAACGAGCCGTACGGGGAGTGGATCGGCTGGCGGCGGGGGACGGCGCACGTGGACCTGGTGCAGCCCCGCGCGCGGACGCTGGAGGCGCGGCTCCTCGCCTACAGCCGCGGCACCCCCGGCCCCGTTACGGGCGAGGTCGTCACCGTCCCCGAGCTGGCGGACTCCGCCGCCGTCCGCGCGTGGCTGGGCACGGTGCGCGGCCGCTTCGTGCTGCTGGACGCCAATCCCGTCACCTGCCGGCCGACGGACAACTGGGCCCAGTGGGCGCTCCCCTCCACCCTGCAGCGCCTGGCCCGCGACGTGGCCCAGGGCGACAGCGCGTGGCAGCGGCGCCTTGCCCGCACGGGGATGGGCCCGGAGGAGCTGTCGCACGTGCTGGGGCAGGCCGGCGCCGCGGGCGTGCTGACGAACGACTGGACGGGCGGATGGGGCACGGAGTACGTGCACATGGCCATGACGCCGGCCGTGCCCATCCTCAACGTCACCTGCGAGGACTACGGCCTCCTCTCGCGCCTTGCCCAGCGCGGCCAGGGCCCCGTCCTCCGCGTGGACGCCCAGGCGGAGTACACCGGCGCCGCGCAGGCCCTGAACACCGTCGCCATGGTGCGCGGCCGCCGCCTGCCGGACGAGTACGTCGTGCTCTCCGCCCACTTCGACTCGTGGGACGCGGCCTCCGGCGCCACGGACAACGCCACCGGCGCGCTGGTGATGATGGAGGCCATGCGCATCCTCCGCCGCGTGTATCCCAACCCCCGCCGGACGATCGTCGTGGGGCTGTGGAGCGGGGAAGAGCAGGGGCTCAACGGCTCCCGCGCCTTTGCCGAGGACCACCCGGAGGTCGTGGACGGCATGCAGGTGCTGCTGAACCAAGACACGGGGACGGGCGTCATCGACCGCATCTCCTTCCAGGGATTCACGGAAGCCGCGCCCTTCTTTCGCCGCTGGCTGGCGCGCATGCCCCCCGAGCTGGCGGGGGGGATCGAGCTGGACGCGCCGGGACTGCCCAGCGCGGGGAGCAGCGACCACTCGTCGTTCGTCTGCCGGGGCGCGCCGGGGTTCTGGCTGCTGTCCAAATCCTGGGACTACGGCACCTACACCTGGCACACCACGCGCGACACCTACGACAAGGTGGTCTTCGACGAGGTGCGGCGGAACGCCATCCTCATCGCCATGCTCGCGTACCAGGCCAGCGAGGACCCGAACCGCGTCCCCCGCACCGTGCGCGAGATCCCCGCGAATCCGCAGACGGGGCAGCCCGGCCGCTGGCCCGAGTGCCAGCCCGCCCAGCGCACCGTCGGCTGAAGCGCGGGAGTCGGGCCGAAGTCCCGGGGCCTGTTACGGTACCGGAACGCGCTCTGCACGGTACCGTTCACAGGGACGGAAGGCGCCGCCCCACCCGCGATCAACCAGGGACGGCAGTGGATTTTCTCACGGACGACACGACGTCCCGGCTGGGTCTGCTCACCCGGCGGGTGAGGGAAGCCGCGGTGCAGGCGGCGGTACAGGTGGAACGGTCGCGGGACGCCTGTGCGGCGGCGCGGTACGTACTCTCGGACCTGCAGCGCGTGCGGGAGAAGGTCGGCGAGTAGGCACAGGCGGCCGGAGCCGGGTCATGGACGGCATACGGAGGGAGGACGCGGAGAGGATCCTTCTCCGCGTCCTCCCTTCCGTTCCTTCGCGTCCTCCGCGCCAGAAGTCCTCCATCCCGGCGGATGATTCCCCGCGCCGCGACGTCCAGCGCGGATGAACTCGCGGATTCGCGGCGAGGTGCTAGATTCCTCGCACCGACCCGCGCCGCCACCGGCCCGGCAATCCACCCGGAGACATCATCGGATGAAACGACTCGCATTGTTCACGCTGGGCGCCGCCGCCCTGGCGTCCGCACCCGCCGCGGCGCAGGAGTGGACGACGAACGATCCCGTGCTGCGCGCCATCTGGGAAGAAGGCATGCAGCGCTCGCAGCTGGAGCCGCTGGGCCAGGCGCTCATGGACTCGCTGGGGCCGCGCCTCACGGGCTCGCCGGAGATGATGGCCGCGCAGAACTGGGTGGTGCAGAAGTACGGACAGTGGGGCATCCAGGCGCGCAACGAGCGGTACGGCACCTGGCGCGGCTGGCGGCGCGGCTACACGCACGTGGACCTGCTCACGCCCCGCGTCCGCACGCTGGAGTCCATGATGCTCGCCTGGAGCCCGGGCACCACGGCGCCCGTGGAAGGCGGGGTCGTGGCGCTGCCGGACCTGGCGGACTCCGCCGCGTTCCGGGCGTGGCTGCCCAGCGTGCGCGGCAAGTTCGTGATGACCAGCTTTCCCCAGCCCACCTGCCGCCCCGACGACAACTGGCAGCGCTGGGCCGTCCCCGGCGAGTTCGAGCGCATGCGCGACGCCCGCGCCGCCGCCCTGCAGGCGTGGAACCAGCGCCTGGCGCGCACGGGCCAGTCCGGCCGCGACCTGCCGCGGGCGCTGGAACAGGCGGGCGCCGCCGGCATCCTCACCAACCAGTGGTCCGCCGGCTGGGGCGTGGAAAAGATCTTCAATGCCCGCACCCAGCGCGTCCCCACCGTGTCGCTGAGCTGCGAGGACTACGGCCTGGTGTACCGCCTGGCCGCCAACGGCGACGACCCCACGCTGCGGGTGGACGCCCGCGCCGAGTTCACGGGCGAGGAGACGCCCGTCTCCAACACCATCGCCGAGGTGCGCGGGGCGACGAAGCCCAACGAGTACATCATGCTCAGCGCCCACTTCGACTCGTGGGACGGCTCGTCGGGCGCCACGGACAACGCCACGGGCACCATCGTGATGATGGAGGCCATGCGCATCCTGCGGCAGGTGTACCCGCGCCCCAACCGCACCCTGCTGGTGGGCCACTGGAGCGGGGAGGAGCAGGGCCTCAACGGCTCGCGCGCCTTCGCGGCCGACCATCCCGAGATCGTGCGCGGGCTGCACGTGCTGTTCAACCAGGACAACGGCACGGGGCGCGTGCGCAACGTGGGGATGCAGGGCTTTACGCAGATCGCCCCCGCCTTCCGCCGCTGGTTCGCCGCCATGCCGCCCCTCGTGGCCGACAGCGTGGTGGTGGACGATCCCGGAACGCCCAGCGGCGGCGGCTCCGACAACGCGGCGTTCGTGTGCCACGGCGCGCCGGGGATCGGGCTGGGGTCGCTGTCGTGGGACTACGGCACCTACACCTGGCACACCAACCGCGACACGTACGACAAGATCAGCTGGGACGACGTCCGGCGTAACGCGCTGATGGTGGCCATGCTCATCTACCAGGCCGACCAGGAGCAGAACCTGCTTCCGCGCGAGCGGCGCACGGAGTTCCCCGTGAACCAGCAGACCGGCCAGCCCGGCGCGTGGCCCACCTGCTCCGAGGCTGCCCGCTCCGCCGCCGTCAGCCCGCGGATGTGATCGGCTGCAGGCGTTTCGGGAGATGAACGAGAGAGGGCGAGGAATCCGATTCCTCGCCCTCTCTTCGTTTCTACTTGGCACTTGGCACTTGGCACTTGGCACTTTCGCACTGTCGCACTGTCGCACTTTCGCACTTTCGCACTTTCGCACTGCAGTTTCGGGCGTGCCCCTCCGCTTCGCTCCGGGTCGGGCTGCGCGCGCCGTAGGCAACTATACAACTGTTGCCAACGGCGCCGAGCCCCCTGCGCAGCCGGCACGATACTGCTGTGCCGCCTGCTCCGGGGTCTCGGCCCTGCGGGCGCGCATCCCTCACGCAACGGCAACGGACCCGGTCCGCCGTCATCCCGCAGGGCCCTCACCCCCCGGCCCCCTCTCCCGTACACCACCTGCCGTCACCCTCCAGTGCCTGCCCTGTACGGGAGAGGGGGAGGAGAAGATCGTGCACGGGCCAACCCATCCGTCACGACGCCGTTCTCCCCCTCTCCGCGAGGAACGAGCGGGGAGGGGGCCGGGGGGAGGGGCGCCCCGCCCGCTGCACGAACCTTCCCGCCACGCAAAACCCCTCCCCCAGAGTTGGGGGAGGGGTCGACCTGCGTTGCGAGGAACGGCCGATCCGCCCTGTCGTGCCTACCTCTGGCCCGCCGCGGCGGAATCGGGCTCCGTGTCCGCCGAGTCCGCCTCTTCGGGCGTGAACGACTGGATGAGCGAGTCCACGTTCACGGCGCCGGGCGCGCGGGCCGTGTCGGCGGGGGCCACGGTCCCCACCCCGCGCAGGGTGATCATCGCCACCTCCGGCGGGCTCCCGTAGCGCACGGGCACGTACCCGAACCCCAGGCCGCAGGTCACGAACAGCGTGCTCCCCCGCACCCGGTAGATGCGCGTGCTCGCCGGGCTGGGCGTGCCGGGGAGCACCTCGCTGTTGAACCAGGTGAGCCGCGGCGTCCCCGGCACCTCAACCTGCCCGCAGAACGTGTGGCCGGAGAGCACGGCCGCGTACTTGTCCGTGGGCAGCGTCACGGCCGCCACGGGCATGTGCGCCAGCAGCACCGGCGTCCGCGGCCCGCCGGGAATGCCGCCGTAGATCTCCGCCCGCCGCCACTCCGGCTTGCGCGCCGTGTACGGGTCGATCCCGCCGATGTACGCCGTGTCGCCGTTCCGCGCGAAGGGCGCGCGGCGGTTCTCCAGCAGCTGCACCCCCGCCCGCTGCATGGACTGGCGGACGCGGATGAGCGTGCTGTCCGGCTCCTCCGGCTCCTCCACCATGTCCTCGTTGCCCAGCACGGCGAACACCGGCTTCCCCTTCAGCGGCGCCAGCACGCGGTCCAGCGCGGCAAAGTCCTGCCCCCGGGCCACATAGTCGCCCAGCAGCACGAACGCGTCCGGCTTTTCCGCGATGGCGCGCTGCACGGCCGCCAGCGCCGTGGCCGTGTTGTCGCCCCACATCCCCAGGTGAAAGTCGGAGAGGGCGGCGATGCGCATCCCCTCCCACCCCGCGGGAAGGCCGATGACCTCGATCTCCACGGGCACCACGCGGATGTTGTCCGCGCCCGTGGCCCCGTACACGGGGCCGGCGGTGTCGCGCGCGCTGGCGCTGTCCGCCAGCGCGGCCGTGGAACGCGTGCCGCCCTCGCCGCACGCGGCGGACAGGGCGCAGGTGGAAACGACAACGGCAAAGCGGATACAGGCCCGCATCAACGGCTCCGGCATGGGTGCAGCGTCAGGGTTCGCGAACGGCTCGGGGGCCGCGGGCGCAACCCCTGTGCCGGGCGCGCTCAGGCGCTCAGCGGCAGCGCCTCCAGCCGCGCCGGCGGGGCCGTGTTGGCGAGCTCGTCGGGGCGCGCGCGGAACCAGCGGGACAGGAGCAGGATCTCGTCCACCTGGTGGCGCTGCACCAGCGTGCCGTCGTGCTCCGGCCGCCCGAAGTGCTCGTCGCACAGGCGCTCCAGCCGGCGCTTCTCCGGCTTGCTGCGGGGCGCGGGGACCACGGCGCGCACGGTGCCGCGGCGGACGAGGTACACCCGGTCGTCTCCCTCCACCCCGGGGACGCGGTACAGGAAGGTCAGGCTGTCCAGCGCCTCGCGCAGCTGCGCGAACTCGTCGCGCAGGGTCTCCAGCCGGTGCAGCCGGTCGCGCAGCCGCCCCGCGTACTCGAACTCCCACCGGTCCGCCGCCGCCGTCATCCGCTCGTTCAGCCAGCGCAGCGGCTCGTCCGCCTGCCCGTCCAGGAACGCCTGGGCCAGGTCGATCCGCTTCATGTACTCCGCCTCGCTCACCCGCGCGGCGCACGGCCCCAGGCACAGCTTGAGCTCGAAGCGGTGGCAGCGGGGCGTGTGCTCGAACGAGAACAGGTCCGGCTGGTCGGCAAAGCGGATGGGGGTGGCCAGGGGGCAGTCGCGCAGCCCCAGCAGGTCGTTGAGCTCGCGGACCGCTTCCTGGATGCGGCGCCCGCCCCGGAACGGGCCGTAGTACGCCGCCGCGTCGTCCGACACCGCGCCCACCACGAACAGGCGCGGCGCCTTGCCCCACGTGAGCTTGAGGAACGAGTACCGGCCGTCGCGCTTGTGCTGCACGTTCATGCGCGGGCGAAAGCGCTTGATCATCTGCAGCTCGCGCAGGAGCGCCGCGAACTCGCTGGGCTCGTAGTCCCACGCCAGCGTGTGCGTGCCCTCGATGATGCGGTGCTGCTTCTCGCCCCGCTTGGCCCGCAGGTACGACATCAGCCGCGTGCGCAGGCTCTTGGACTTGCCCACGTACAGCACTTCGCCGTCCGCCCCCAGCATGCGGTACACGCCGGGGATGTTGCGGGCCTCGCGGACGGTGGCGCGGAGCGGGTGCGCGGGGGAGGACTTCAAGGGCAGGACAGCGCGCCGGTGAACAAAAGCCGAACCTCCCCCCGAAGCTAGCGCGCACCCGCCCGCCGCGAAAGAGCGCCGTGCCGGCATCTCCGCACTCTTTCACCGCCTGCTGGCGTATGCTTCGTATAAACTAATTAGATCGTCTTGAAAGGTAACGTACGTTTATCGGTTCATGTTACTGTTTCCGGTGTAAACTCACGTGTTGCGTAGCAGTTTGCGTAATTCTGAACCCATAATTCACAGGGTGAGATGGGGTTGCAAAGTCGCTTAAGGAGCGTTAACGTGTATGTTGAAGCGTAGGAAATCGGGACAGGGTGCATTATCTTGCCCTCTACACCCCCGCCGGTTGCCCCCATACACAGGAATCCCCGCAATGAAGAACAACAAGTATTTCCTCGCAGTCGTGCTGTCCGTCTCCCTGGGTGCGTGCGCCCAGGGTGTCACCGAGCCCGAGATGCGCGCGCCGGATGGCCCGCCCGCCCTGGTGGCCGGCGACACCACGCCCACGCCGCCCGCGCCCACGCCGGGCGAGGATCCCACGGACGGGATGATCGGGTCGGGCGTCGGCAAGTAAAGTCCGCCCGTGACAACAAAAGGGCGTGACCCGGAGGTCACGCCCTTTTCGCATCCCGGTCCGGCCAGGGAAGCGTCAGCCGCCCACGCCGGCCGTCTGGAACGAGCGCAGGAAGTCTTCGACGAGCGTGTCCACCGCCTCCATCTGCTCAGGCTGGGGGGCCGCCTTGCGCGTCTCCACCGTGCGATGGTGCCGAACCGACTCGATCAACGCGTCCGCCGCCAGCCGGATGGTTCCCTCGCTCCGGCGCGATCCCACTTCCAGGGCCGCGCGCGCGGCCGACTCGGCCTTGTCCCACAGCGACAGGCTCGCGGCGCCGTGGGCCAGGTCCAGCAGTCCCTGCGCGGCGCGCTCGTCCACCACCGCGTTGTTGTGCAGCAGGTCGAAGCACTCGTCCCACGCGCCGCGGAAGGCCTCTCGGTCGCCCATCCCGCCCGCCGCCCGGGCGATGTTGCCGAACACCATCAGCCGGTCGGAAGGCTGCGGCAGGTGCGGGAGCAGCGAGTTGAGCACCGGCAGCGCCCGCCCGAAGTAGCCCTGCATGATCCACCAGTAGGCCACGTCCTGGGCCAGGCGCACCAGCGCCGGGCTGTGGGCGCCGTACGCCTCGTACGCGGCCCGGGCGTACCCGTGCGCATCCTCGATCCGGCCTCCCTCGACGGCGACCACGAACAGGTCCTGCAGCGCCGCGCCTTCCGTGACGTGCAGGCTGTTCCGCTGTGCGGCGCGGACGGCTCGCATGAGGAAGCGGCGCGCGTTGGGCAGGTTGCCCCGTTGCCGGTACAGGTTCCCCAGGCCGATGAAGGCGTTGGAGTACGTCGCCCAGTCGCCGATCTGACGCGACAGGGCGATGGTGCGGCGGAACCAGGTCTCGGCGCGCGCATACTCGGCGCGGCGGCGGGCCAGCTTGCCCACGGCGAAGGCCGCGCCCGCGTCGCCCGGGGTGACCGTGGCGGCCGCCTGCGCGAACGCCAGCGCCGTCGTAAGCAGCCCTTCGTCGTCCGCCCACTGCGACACGCGGCGGCAGGCCAGGGCCACCATCTCCTCGGAGATCTGCGTGGGCTCGGCCAGCATGCGGGCCAGCACCCCCAGCGGCTCCTCCAGCTCCGGCGACGGCTGCGCCGTGAGGATGGAGGCCATGCGGATGCGCTCGGCGTCCTCGGCGAAGAGCGCGGCGCGCTCTTCTTCCTGCGCGTCGGCCCACAGCAGCGCGTCGCGCAGGGACTGCCACAGCACCAGGCCCCGCTCACCCGTCAACTCGTCCAGTACCCCCAGACCTTCGAAGATCTCGTCTCCCCGCTTGAGGGCGGGAGGCACGCGCCAGCGGCGCTGGGTCTTGCGCTGAGGTACGCGAAACTTTCGTGGTTGCATGATCCTGGCGTTCGTGGAGAGAGGGCGGGGGAGGAGTGGTGCGACGCTGCGGTTGAGAGAATAATAATGTAGCAGGCTGAGAGAAACCAGGGATATCTTCACGCGCGGTGGCGCAAAGCGGCGCGACAGCGCTCCTCTAGTGCTGGCACGATGGGCAAAAAAAGGTGGAGCGGCCCCCCTGTACGATGCGCTCTATGTTTCCTTTGCACCCGGGACACGGCTTCCCTTCTTGGTCGTACACCTTGAGCCGTGACGCGAAGGCGCCCTCCTCGCCGCGGGCGTCGCGGTAGTCCAGGAAGGTGGTGCCGCGGTGGTCGATGGCCTCCTGCAGGACCTCCCGGACTCCGTCGCGCACCCGGGCGAGCTCCTTGGGGGTCAGGGCGTTGGCGGGGCGCCGCGGGTCCACCCGGGCGCGGAACAGGGCCTCGCTGGCGTAAATGTTTCCAACCCCCACCACCCGCGCCTGGTCCATCAGCCACACCTTCACGGCCACCCGCGAGCGGGCGGCGGCCTGCACGAGCCACTCGGCCGTGAAATCGTCCGAGAGCGGCTCCATGCCCAGCTCGCCGTCCCATGCCTGCCACGCGGCGTCCGTCAGCGTCCACAGGCGGCCGAAGCGGCGCACGTCGTGGTAGCGCAGCTCGCGCCCCTTGTCCAGGACGATGCGCACGCCCAGGTGCGTGGGCTCCTCGTCGGCCTTGCGGGCCACGAGCAGGCGGCCCGTCATCCCCAGGTTCACCAGCAGCCGCTCGCCGCCCAGGTCCATCACGATGTTCTTGGCCCGGCGGACGACGCTGCGGATCCGCTTTCCCTGTATCCGCTTCGCGAAGCCGTCGGGGGTGTCGTCCTCGATCAGGTCCGGGCGGGCGACCTCCACGCGCTGGATCTTGGCCCCCGGAAGGAGCCGCGCCAGGTCGCGGACGATGGTCTCGACTTCCGGGAGCTCAGGCATGGATCCCCGCCGTCCGCGCGGCCTCGCGCCAGCCGATGTCGCGGCGAAAGTGGCGCCCCTCAAACTCGATCCGCGCCGCGGCCGCCTGGCTGCGCGCGGCGGCGTGGGCCACGGTGGGCGCTACGGCCGTGACGGCGACGACGCGGCCACCGGCGGTCACGAGGGTGCCGTCCTCCGCGCGCTTCGTCCCCGCGTGGAAGACGATGACGTCGCCGGCCGCGTCCACGTCGGGGGGGATGCGGATGGGGAGGCCGGACGGGTAGTCGCCGGGGTAGCCGCCGGACGCGAGCACGGTGGTGACGGCCGCGCCGGGATCCCACTCCAGTGTGAGCCCCGCGATCTTCTCGCCGCGGGCGATGGCCAGCATGGGCTCCAGCAGGGAGGAGCGCAGGAGGGGGAGCACCACCTGCGTCTCGGGGTCGCCGAAGCGGCAGTTGAACTCCACCACCTTCGGCCCGTCCGGCGTGAGCATCAGGCCGGCGTAGAGCAGCCCGCGGAAGGGGTGGCCCTCCGCGGCCATGGCGGCCACAGTGGGGCGCAGGATCTCCGCTTCCACGCGTGCCATCAGCTCCGGCGTGGCCAGGGCGACGGGGGCGTAGGCGCCCATCCCGCCCGTGTTAGGCCCCGTCTCGCCCTCGCCCACGCGCTTGTGGTCCTGCGCGGGGAGCATGGCCACGACGTTCTCGCCGTCCGTGAGGGCGAAGACGGAAAGCTCCTCGCCCGTCATCCGCTCTTCCACCACCACCTTGGTCCCCGCGGGGCCGAACGCGGCGCCGGACATCATCTCCTCCAGCGCGGCGAGGGCCTGGGCCGTGTCGTCGCAGACGACGACGCCCTTGCCCGCGGCGAGCCCGGACGCCTTGACGACCACCGGCTTACCCAGCGCGCGCACGTACGCCTGCGCGGGCGCGAGCTCTTCGAACACGAGGAACTCGGCCGTGGGGATGCCGTGGCGCTGCATCACGCCCTTGGCGAACGCCTTGGACGCCTCGATCTGCGCGGCGGCGCGCGTGGGGCCGAACGCGGTGAGCTTGTGGCTGGCGAAGTGGTCCACGATCCCCTCGGACAGGGGCGCCTCGGGGCCCACGACGGTGAGGTCGATGCCGTTCTGCTCCGCCCAGCCCGCCAGGGCCTGCATCTCGCCGGGGGCGAGCGGGATGGACGTCGCCAGCGCGTCCATCCCCCCGTTGCCGCGGGTGACGAACAGCTCCGCGTCCGGCGCGTCGCGCCGCAGCTTCCACAGCAGCGCGTGCTCGCGCCCGCCGTTGCCCACCACGAGAATCTTCAAAGGACGGCCAGCCTCTTCGCGGGTCAGGTTCAGGATGCGGGATGATACGCCCGCCGCGACGACCGATCAACCTCCGGAATCATCATCGGCCGATTTCGCGGGGACGGCATGGCGCGGGCGCGGCTGCCCCGAGGTTCGGATCCGCGTCGTCCACGAAGTCGGCCGTCTGCCGCCGGCGCAGGAAATGGCCCGCATCCCATCATCCACCTGATCGCGTCCGTAGAAGCGTGCGGGAGGGAGAGGTCCGGGCCGGGGGCGATCCACCGGCCCGGGAGAGAAGATTCCTCACTCGTTCCTCGCTCGGAATGACAGGATCGTCCGGGAGGCGGAGGATCAGCCGAAACGGATCCGGAACGAGGAACCGCTCCGGCAGCAGGGCCCGGAGCGGTTCGGTCGATCGGCGGATCGGCGGATCGGCGGACGGTCAGACGTTGGCGAGGGCCTGCTCCAGGTCGGCGATCAGGTCCTCGACGTCCTCCACGCCGCAGGACAGGCGCACGAGGCCGTCCGTGAGGCCCATGGCGTAGCGGCGGTCGCGGGGGATGGACGCGTGCGTCATCATGGCCGGATGGCCGATCAGGCTCTCCACGCCGCCCAGCGACTCCGCCAGCGAGAACAGGCGCGTGCTGTTGGCGAAGCGCCCCGCCGCCTCCAGCGAGCCCAGCTCGATGGAGATCATCCCCGTAAAGCCGCGCATCTGCCGCTTGGCCAGCTCGTGCTGCGGGTGCGCCGGCAGGCCGGGGTAGTACACCTGCTCGATCTTGGGCTGCGCATCCAGCCACTCGGCGATCTGCTGCCCGTTTGCGTTGTGCGCCTTCATCCGCAGGTGCAGCGTCTTGGTGCCGCGCAGGGCCAGCCAGCAGTCCCACGGGCCGGGAATGCCGCCCGCCGCGTTCTGCAGAAAGCGGAGGCGCTCGTGGATCTCGTCGCTGCGGACGACGATCATCCCGCCCACCATGTCGCTGTGCCCGTTGACGTACTTGGTCACCGAGTGCAGGACGATGTCGGCGCCGAGATCGAGCGGGCGCTGGTTGTAGGGGGACGCGAAGGTGTTGTCCACGCTGAGCATGGCCCCCGCCTCCTTCGCCACCTGCGCCGCGGCCGCGATGTCCGTCAGCCGCATCATGGGGTTGGTGGGCGTCTCGATGTGGATGAGCCGCGTGTTGGGCTTCACGGCCGCGCGGATGGCCTCGGCGCCGCTGTCCACGAAGCTGAACTCGATGCCCATCCGCGCGATCACCTGGCTGAACAGCCGGTAGGTGCCACCGTACACGCCCTCGCCGCAGATCACGTGGTCGCCCGCGCTCAGCAGCTTGACCATGGTGTCCGTGGCCGCCAGCCCCGAGGCGAAGGCGATGCCGTGGGCGCCGTTCTCCAGCGCGGCCACGTTGCGCTCGTACGCCTCGCGCGTGGGGTTGTGCGTGCGGGCGTACTCGTAGCCCAGGTGGCGCCCCAGCTCGGGCTGCACGTAGGTGCTGGTCTGGAACACCGGGGGCATGATGGCGCCCGTCACGGGCTCCGGCGACTGCCCGGCGTGAACGGCCAGGGTACCCAGGCCCAGGCCGGCGTAATCCTTGGAATCTCTCATCAGCGTATCCACGGGGTCCGATTGGGGAGCCGCGCTCCGCCGCAGGCCTGCGGCGGCGGGGCGGCAAGATAGCCCGGCCCGGACGGCGCGAGCAACGGCGGCCAGGGGCGGAAGCATGTTCCGTATCCGGCAAAGTTTTCCCATCCTGCTCCCGTATCAGCGGGTAAGGACTGCGACGGAGGTGCGGATTTCGGCGCCGCTGCTGGGGATGGGAGAAAGGGCGCACCGGGCACGGGACTGGCAGCCAGCGCAGGGTCAATCACTCCATCGTCCCCCGATTCGCTTGCGACGGGTGGGGGCGCAGCATTATTCTGGGCTGCGCACGGGCCGCTCGCGCCGGAACGTCCGGCGGCCCCTTCCCTCGCCCATCGCACGGTGAATCCCACGCCCGCACGCTACGCCTTCGGGGTCTCGTGAGAACTACCGCATCCGTGTTTGCCGCCGTGTCGCTGCTGGCGGCCCTGCCGCTGGCCGCCCAGGACTCGCCCCCGCAGGAGCGCGTCCACGTCGTGCGGCCGGGCGAGACGCTGTGGGACATTGCCCGCGCGTACCTCAACGACCCGTTCCTGTGGCCGGAGATCTTCCGGCTGAACGCGGACGTCGTGGAGGACCCGGCCCGCATCTATCCGTCCGAGCGCCTGGTGCTTCCCGGCGGCCCCGGCGAGCCCGAGTTCGTGCGCCAGGAAGCCCCCGCGGAGGACGGCCCCCGCGTGCGCTTCGCCGAGCGCGCGGCGCGCCCGGGGGTGCTGCAGGGCGACTTCTACCGCGCGGGCTTCGTGGCCCCCGCGGGCGAGGTGCCGCTTGTGGGGCGCCTGATGGAGCGCGAGTACCAGTCGGTGGTGGATACCCGCATGACCCCGCAGCTCAACCTGTACGACCGGGTGTACGTGCGGGTGGATCCGCGGGCCGTGGAGGTGGGTGACCGCCTGCACTTCCTGCGCGAGGGCCGGCAGATCGACCGCCGCCGCCGGGTGTACCTGCCCACGGGCGTGGGCACCGTGGCGGCGCTGGACGGCGAGACGGCCACGGTGGTGATCGTGGGGATGTACGATCAGGTGGAGCCGGGCGACGTGGTGATTCCCCGCGAGGCGTTTCCCGCGCGGGCGGCGGGACAGGCGGGCGCCGTGAGCGCGGACCTGCAGGGCAAGATCCTGGCGTTCGAGGAGGACCGCCCCCTGCAGCGCACGGAGAGCATCCTGTTCCTGGACATCGGCCGCAGCGCGGGCGTGTCCGTGGGCGACGAATTCGAGGCGTACGAGCCGCCCACCCGCCGCAACTGGGGCACGCGCCCCTTGCTGCCCGTGGCACGCATGCAGGTGGTGCGGGTGACGGAGGGCACGGCGTCGGTGCGGGTGACGGAGCTGGAGCAGCCGCGCATCGCGGTGGGCCAGTCCGTGCGCCGCGTGGCGCGCATGCCGTGACGAACCGGGCCGTGGCGGGCCGGCCCGGTGGTGCTGTCGGCGCCCTTCCCCCCGGGAGGGCGTTGCTGCTTGTGGAGCCATGGAGCTGAGCGCGATCCTTCACCTGGCGGCCCTGGCGCTGTACGCGCTGGCCGCCGCACTGCTGGGCGTTTCGCTGGCCCGCAGCGCCCGCCGGCTGCCCGGGGCGGCCACCGGGTGCCTGGCCCTGGCCGTGGCGGCCCACGCGGGGTCGCTCGCGGCGTTCCGCGGCGACCACGGCGAGTGGCCGCTCGTGGGGCTGGGGCCGTCGCTCTCCGTCCTGGCGCTGCTGGTGGCGTTCGGCTCGCTCATGCTGGCCACGCTGGGGCGCACGGGGCCCCTGGGGCTCGTCCTGGTCCCCGTGGCGGCGGCGCTGGCGGCCGTGGCGGAGGTGGCGGGGGTGCACCCCACCCCTCTGGCGCAGGAGCTGGTGTTCCGCGGCCCCTGGTTCGTCCTCCACGTGGTGCTGGCCATGATCGGCTACGCGGGGCTCACGGTGGCGTTCGCGGCGGGATTGATGTACCTGCTGCAGTTCCGGCAGCTCAAGGGCAAGCGCTTTGGGGCCGTGTTCCGCTTCTTTCCCCCGCTGGACACGCTGGACCGCATCGGGCAGCGGGCGCTGCTGGTGGGGCTGCCGTTCCTGACCGTGGCCCTCGTGCTGGGGTGGGCGTGGTCGGAGCGGTTCGGGCCCAGCATGGGCGCGGGAAACCCGAAAGTCGTGTGGGGGGTAATCACGTGGCTGGTGTTCGTCGCGGCCCTGGCCGCCCGCGCGGGGCGGGGATCGCCGGGAGCCCGGCGGGGCGCGCTGGCCTCCGTGGTGGGCTTCGCCCTCGTCGTGGCCGCGTACGTGGTGCTGCGGGCGAGCGAGCAGCAGGGGGCGGGGTTCCTGTGAGCGGCGCCGCGTATCCCGTGATGCTGGACCTGGCCCGGCTGCGCATCCTCGTCGTGGGCGGCGGGGTCGTGGCCACGCGCAAGGTGGCGGGGCTGCTGGAAGCCGGCGGCCGCCCGGAGGTCGTGTCCCCCGAGGTGACGGACGAACTGCGGGGGATGATCACGGACGGCGGCCTGGTGTGGCACGCGCGGGCGTACCGCACGGGGGACGCGGCGATGTTCCGCCTCGTCTTCGCGGCGACGGACCGGGCGGACGTGAACCAGTGGGTCGCGGACGACGGGCGCGCGGGCGGGGCGCTGGTGTCGCGCGCGGACGAGGGCGGGGGGTCGGACTTTCACGTGCCCTCGCTCCTGCGGCGCGACGACGTGGTCGTGGCGTTTTCAACGGGAGGCGCGTCGCCGCTGCTGGCGCGGCGCATTCGCGAGCGGCTGGAGGCGGGCGTCGTGACCCCCGGGCTGGGGCGCGCCGCGCGCCGGCTGGCGGACGTCCGGGCGGACGTGCAGGCGCGCTGGGCCGACGACGAGGGTCGGCGGCGCGCCTTCTGGTTCGAGCTGATCACCCCCGAGTTCCTGGACCTGGCGGTCGCGGGCCGGGACGAGGACGTGGAGCAGGCCATCACGCGATGCCTCTCGCAGTCGTAGGAGCAAGCCACCGTACGGCGCCCATCGAGCTCCGGGAGCGGTTCGCCTTTGGGCGGGCCGAGGTCCCGGGCGCGCTCATGGAGCTGTCGGCGGACGGTTCGGAGGCGGTGGTTCTCTCCACCTGCAACCGGACGGAAGTGTACCTCTCCCTCCCGGACGGATCGGACGGGGTGGAGCACGCGCGCGCCCTTCTTTCCGCCCGCATCGGCGCGGCGGGGAACGAGGGCGCGCGCTATTTCTACGAGCACCGCGACCGGCAGGCGGCCGAGCACCTGTTCCGCGTGGCGTCCGGCCTGGACTCCATGATCCTGGGCGAGCCGCAGATCCAGGGGCAGGTCAAGGAGGCGTACGCCACGGCCCGCGAGGTGGCCGGCGAGGACGGGCCCGTGGTGGGCCAGGCGCTGCACCGCCTCTTTCAGACGGCGTTCTCCGTGGGCGGCAAGGTGCGCAGCGAGACGGGGCTGGGCATTGGCGCCGCGTCCGTGTCCTCCGCCGCGGTGGACCTGTCGAAGAAGATCTTCGGGTCGCTCAAGGGGCGCCGCGCGCTGGTGCTGGGCGCGGGGGAGATGAGCGAGGTGACGATGGAGTGCCTGCGGGGGGAGGGCGTGCGGACGGCCATCGTGGCCAACCGCACGTACGAGCGCGCGCGGGAGCTGGCGGAGCGGCTGGGCGGCGAGGCCATCCACTGGGAGGAGTTCGCCCGGGCGCTGCCGGAGGTGGACATCGTCATCTGCTCCACGGCGGCGCCGCATCCCGTGCTGACCGTGGAGCGGATGCGCTCGGCGCTTCCCCACGGGCCGCGCAACCCGCTGTGCATCATCGACATCGCCATTCCGCGCGACGTGGAGCCGATGGTGGGCGACGAGCCCAACGTGTTCCTGTACAACATCGACGACCTGCAGGGGATCGTGGACGCCAACCTGGGACGGCGCCGCTCGGAGCTCCCCGCGGCGGAACAGATCGTCCTGCGCGGGGTGGATGATTACTGGGCGTGGTACAGCGGGCTGGCCGTGGTGCCCACCATCCGCGCCCTGCGCGACCGCGGCGAGGCCGTGCGGCAGGCGGAGCTGGAGCGGGCGCTCAAGGCCCTTTCCCACCTTTCCCCCGAGGACCAGCTGGCCATCGACGCCCTCACGCGGTCGCTGGTGAACAAGGTCCTGCACGCGCCCACGGCCCGCCTGCGCCAGGCGGCCGGCAACGGGCGGGGCACGGGGGTGCTGGACACCGTGCGCTACCTATTCGAGCTGGACGGCGGGCCGCGCGAGCCCGGCGAATGACAATTCCCACGGACGGATGATGCAGCAGCACAGCGGAAACGAGTTCGCCGAGTCGTGGCGGATGATCGCCGAGGGCACGCCCAGCACCAAGATCATCATGGCGCTGCTGGCCCTCATGTCCATCGGGTCGTGGGCCATCATCGTCTGGAAGACGGTGCAGTTCCGGCGGATGCACCGCGAGGCGGACCAGTTCCTCGACCGCGTGCAGGCCGCCGAGCACCTGGACGAGGCGTACACGTGGGTGCGCGGCCTGGGCGATTCGCCCTTCACCCGCCTGTTCAAGCGGGGGATGGGCTTCTTCACGGAGCTGCGGCCCGGCGCGGCGCGGGCGGGCTCCGACGTGCGGGGATTATCGCCCGCGCAGCTGGAGGTGCTGCGCATCGTGCTGGAGAAGGAGGAGGGGGAGGAGCGCGACGAGATGGCGCGGGGGCTGAGCTGGCTGGCCATCGCCGCCGCGGCCGGGCCGCTGCTGGGGCTGCTGGGGACGGTGCTGGGGGTGATGAACTCGTTCCTGGGCGTGGCCGCGTCGGGGTCCAGCAGCATCACCGTCGTGGCGCCGGGAATCGCGGAGGCGCTGGTGGCCACGGCGGGCGGGCTGGTGGTGGCGATCCCCGCGGCCATGGCGTACAACTGGCTCACGTCCAAGCTCAACCGCTTTACGGGCGAGCTGGAGGGGATCAGCAGCGAGCTCATCGGCGCCCTGGCCCGCGAAGGGCGCATCTAGTGCCGCGCCGCCGCAACCGCGCCGAGCTGGGCTACAGCGCCGAGATCAACGTCACCTCGCTGGTGGACGTCGTCTTGACGCTGCTCGTCATCTTCATGATCACCGCGCCCATGATGCAGGGCGGGGTGGAGGTGAAGGTGCCCCGTGCGCGGACGGAATCCGTCCCCTCCGCCGACGGCCTCATCGTCTCGGTGGACAGGTCGGGACAGATCTTCGTCGGGTCGGCGCGGGTGGACTGGGAGCAGTTCGACACCATGTTCCCCGCGCTGGTCAAGGAGAAGGGCGCGACCAGCGTGTACCTGCGCGCGGACGAGGCGGTGCCGTACGGGAGCGTGATCCGGGTGCTGGGCGCCATGAAGGCCGCGGACGTGGCCAGCGTGGGGCTGATCGCCGAAGACGAGAAGGCCGGGAGCTGACGGATGATGGCCCGGCGGCGCGAGCGGCGGCGATGGGAGTCGGGGCCCGTGATGGCCTCCGTGCTGCTGCACGGCGCCGTCGCCGGCCTGCTCGCGTTTTCCGGGGGCGAGGCGCCGGAGCCGCCCAAGACCAAGATCTACGCCGTCGACATCGTTTCCCCGCCGCCCAACGTGGCGGGCGCGCCCCCCACGGAAGCGCTCAGCAACCAGGAGCCCGGCCCCGCCGCGTCGCCCGGGCTCGCGCCGGCCGCGGAGACGCCGCCCGCGCCGGAGCCCGATCCGGCTCCGCCCGCGCCCGAGCCGCCCGCGCCGGAGCCGGACCCCGCGCCGCCCAAAGCGAAGCCGAAGGAACCTGCGAAGGCTCCCGAGCCTAGAAGGACGCCGCCGGAGCGCCCCGCGCCCACGCCGCCGCGCCCCAGCACGCCCCGTCCGCCCACGCCGGCGCCCGAGAAGAACCGTCCGGCGACCCCGCCGGCGAATCGTCCCGCGGCCACGCCGGAGAAGAACCGGCCCGCGTCCCCGGCGACGGGCACCAACCGGCCGGCGACGAATCGTCCGACGGCCACGCCGGAGAAGAACCGGCCCGCGGGCGGATCGAGCACGGCGGGCGGAAGCGGCACCGGCTCCACCCGCACGCGCGGCGACGGGACGAGCACGGCGCCCGCGACGGGATCCAATCCGCAGGCCAACAGCCCGGGCGGCGAGGGGCTCAACATCCACCAGGAGGGCGAGCCCTGCCCGGTGGCCGGCTACTGCGAGCGGGTGACCCTGCAGGTGCAGCGCTTCTTTCGCGCGCCGCCGGACAACGCGGGCGCACGCGGCGAGGTGTGCTTTCGCATCCAGCGCGACGGCAGCGTGACGGACATCCAGGCGCAGCGGGTGCGCGGCGGTGGCGGCGCGGCGTTCCGGCTGGCCATGATGGAGGCGGCCGAGGCCGCGGGGAGCCGCCGCGCGTTCGGCACGCTCCCCGGCGCGTTCGATCCGCAGCGGTGGAGATGGTGCGTGGAGCTGTCCCCGAGATGAGTGCTGAGACAAGCGTGAGACTTTCGATCCTCCGCGCCGCGCGCGCGTCCGCCGTCCTGCTGGCCGCATCCGCCCTCCTGCCCGCCGCGCCCGCCGCGGCGCAGGACAGCGTCGTGGTCCGCCTCCGTGCGCAGTACGAGACGCAGCGGGCGTCCGGCTTCGTCGTCCTGCCCATCGCGGGCGGGGCGGGGACGGAGATCGCGGGCATCCTGCGGCAGGACCTGCAGTTCAGCGACCGCTTCGAGATGGCGGAGGCCACGGGCCACCGCCCCGGGCAGCCGCTGGACCTGGAGGCGTGGAGCCAGCGCGGCGCGGACTGGGTGCTGGAAGGCAGCCTTACCGGCACCACGCTGCGCCTGTCGCTGTACGACGCCGTCTACGGGCAAAAGAAGGGCGAGGGCACGTTCACCGTCCCCGCCGCGAGCGCCCGCGGGTTCCGCATGGCCGTGCACGCCGCCTCCGACGCCGTGGTCCGCTGGGCCACGGGCGAGCCGGGGATGGCCGCGTCGCGCATTGCCTACGTGGTGCAGGGGCGGGGATCCAAGGAGATCTACATGGTGGATTCCGACGGCGAAAACGCCACGCGCGTGACGTCGGACGGCACCATCGCCCTGTCGCCGTCGTGGTCGCCGGACGGCGGGCGCATCGCCTACACGTCGTTCCGCAGCGGGGCGCCGCTGCTGTACGAGCGTAACCTGTCCACGGGCGCGGACCGCGTGCTCTCGGACCGCGGGGGGATCAACATCACGCCGTCGTACGCGCCGGACGGGCGGAGCGTGGCGTTCGCGACGACGGTGGGCGGGCACACGGAGATCGCCACGGTGGGGCCGGACGGGCTGCGGCAGCACACGCGCGGCCGCGGCTACGAAAACCTGTCGCCGTCGTGGTCGCCGGACGGGCGCCGGCTGGCGTTCGTGAGCGACCGCCTGGGGCAGCCGCAGATCTACGTGATGACGCTGGGCGGCGAGCCGCGGCTCGTCTCGGAGTACGGCAGCCGGGGCTACAGCACGTCGCCGGACTGGTCGCCCGCGGGGCCCGTGATCGCGTACCACACGCGGGTGAACGGGCGGATGCAGATCGTGGCCGTGGATGCGGACGGCGGCGGCGCGCGCGTGCTGACGGACCGCAACACCAACGAGGATCCCAGCTGGGCGCCGGACGGCCGCCACCTGGTGTTCGCCTCGCCGGACCGCGACGGGGGCGGATTGTACGTGCTGGACACGGTGACCGGCCGCGTGCGTCCCCTGGTGCGCGGCCGCGGCCTGGGGCTGCCGGACTGGAGCCCCACGCTGGTGCGCGCCGGCGGGCGCGGGACGTCGTCGGCGGCGGGGCAGTAGCCGCTGATCCGCTCGCGGATTCGCCTCGGGGACGTGGGCCCTGTCGTGGATTCGCCTCCGGGGACGTCCAGGGCCCTGTCGTGGACTCCCCTCGGGACGTCCAGGGCCTGTCATTCCGAACGAGGAACGAGTGAGGAATCTACTCGCCTGTGGCAGGTGCATCGCCTCCAGCCGGGATCTCGCGGATCGCTGCCGATTCCAGTGATTGCGGCCAAAAGACGGATCGGGCGGTAGATTGGATCGAGGCCGAGGGCGAAGCCCCGTACCGGGCGATTGAAATCGCGGCACCGAAAACGTGATGTCGGCCTTCGCCGACGGGTCCGGTGCGGTCGAGTGCCAGGGAGATGGCGGAGCTTCGTCCGCCGCGTTGCGACGGAGGTTCTCCCCCTCTCCCGTACAGGGATGGCACCCGAGGGTGCCGAGAGGCCGTGTACGGGAGAGGGGGCCGGGGGGTGAGGGTCCGCGCGGGGACGGCGGACCGGTCCGTCGCGTGAGGGATGCGCGCCCGCAGGGCCGAGAACCCGGAGCAGGGGAGCACAGGCAGTATCGTGCTCCCCTGCGCAGGGGGCTCGGCGCAGTTGGGCACAGTCGTATCGTGCCCTACTGCGCGCGCAGCCCGGCCCCCGCTCGCGGGGGACACGCCCAGCTCCAGCGGTTCCAAGCAGTTCAGCAGTTTCAAAGCAGTTCCAGCGGTCCAGCGGTACCCAAGCCACACAACGCGAACACGTCGCCAGGAAGCCAGGAGATCCGATGAAGCTGCGCCACGCCGTGGTCCTTGCCCTCGTGCCCGTGATGGCGCTGGGGGCGTGCAAAAAGCGCCCGGCCGTAAGCCCCGGCCCGGACACCACCGAGGTGGCCCCTGGCGCGGGCGGCGGCACCGCCCGCGAGGACAGCATCAGCCTCGCCAACGAGGCCGCGGCGCGCGAACGGGCCGAGCGCGAGCGCGCGGACCGCGAGCGGACGGAGCGCGCCACGGCCGGCGCCCGCGAAGTGCTCACGGACATCGTCTTCTTCCAGTACGACAGCGATGAGATCAGCGGCGAGGCGGAGGAGAAGCTGCGCCTGAAGGCCGCCGTCCTCGCGGCGAACCCGAACGTCCGCCTGCGCATCGAGGGGCACGCGGACCAGCGCGGATCCACCGAGTACAACCTGGCCCTGGGCCAGCGCCGCGCCGAGGCCGTGCGGACGTTCCTGGCCAACTACGGCATCGACCCGGAGCGCTTCACCACCGTGAGCTTTGGCAAGGAGCGGCCGCTGGTGGAGGGCGACGACGAGGACTCGTTCTCACGCAACCGGCGGGCGGAGTTCGGCATCGCGGGCGGGCAGGTGACGGTGGTGCCGGAGGAGATCCGATGAACGCGCGCACGCTTTTCGCCTGCCTGCTGCTGCCCCTGGCGGCCGGCTGCGTGGCGACCAAGCAGGATATCGAGGAACTGCGCCTGGACATGGCCCAGCAGCGCGCCGGCCAGGACTCGCTCGTGCGCGTCCTGGTGCGCCGCACGGAAGTCATGCTGGACTCGCTGAGCGACCAGAACGTGCGGACGCGGGGCGACCTGTCCAACCGCCTGCTGGCCATCGAACGGCAGCTGGTGCAGATCCAGGAGCTGAGCGGCGCCAACCAGGCCCAGCTCTCGGACCTGCGCCGGCAGATCGACCAGCGCGCGGCGGAGGAGCGGCGCCGCCAGCAGGAAGCGGCAGACGCGGCCGCGGACGCCACGGAAGGCGGCGGGGCGGACGCGGGAGACCCGGACGAGCTGTACGAGGCGGCCCAGGCGGCGCTCCGCCGCGGGTCCGTGGGGACGGCGCGGGCGGGGTTCGAGGAGTTCATCCGCGCCAACCCGCAGCACCGGCTGGCGGCGGACGCGCAGTACAACATCGGGCAAAGCTACGAGCAGGGGCGAGATCCGGCCGGCGCCATCACCGCGTACGGACGGGTGGTGGAGCTGTACCCCACCTCCGGGCGGGCCGCGGCGGCACTGCTGCGGATGGGGCGGCTGGAGCTGGCGCGCGGCAACCGCACGGCGGCCCGCGGGCACCTGAACGCCATCGTGCAGCGCTTTCCCCGCGCGCCGGAGGCCACGGAGGCCCGGACGGAGCTGCAGCGCCTGGGGACGCGGTGAACCCGCCCCCCCCAGCGGGGTCATAAGCCCGTGCGCTGCCCCTTCTGCCATCACACGGACGACCGCGTGGTCGACTCGCGCAGCGTGCGCGAGGGCCGCGCGGTGCGCCGCCGCCGCGAGTGCCTGCGCTGCGAGCGGCGCTTCACGACGTACGAGTACATCGAGGAGCGCCCCCTGCAGGTGCTCAAGCGCGACGGCGAGCGCGAGCCGTACGACCGCCGCAAGCTGCTCAACAGCATCCAGATCGCCACGGCCAAGCGCCCCATCAGCCGCACGGAGATCGACCGCATCGTGGAGGAGATCGAGCGGGAGCTGGACCGGCGCGAGAGCGGCGAGGCGCACAGCGAGGAGATCGGCGGGATGGTGATGGACCGCCTGAAGTCGCGCGACCACATCGCGTACGTGCGGTTCGCCAGCGTCTACCGAAACTTTCAGGACCCGGAAGAGTTCTACCACGAGTTCCGCGAATTGGCGGACCGGCAGGCCGCGCGCGAGATGCGGCAGCAGCACTACGAGCTTCCCCTGGACAGCGCACCCGGCGGCGAATCCGCCTCGCCGGGCGCGGACGGAACGGAATGACCGGCGGGGCCCCGCGCCCCGCCTTTGCGTGAGATGATGAAAGCGTTCAAGACCGGTGGCCCGGGTGAGATGCCGTTCCTCGACCACCTCGAGGAGCTGCGCTGGCGTTTGCTGTGGAGCCTGCTGGCCCTGATCGCAGGGTCGGTGGTGGGGTTCATCCTGGTGGACCGGATGAACGCCATGGAGCTGCTCATCAGCCCCATCGAGCCGTTTTTGAACGGGGGCAAGCTCAAGTACCTGAGCCCCACGGACCCGTTCTTCGTCACCATCAAGCTCTCCATCCTCACGGGGGTGGTGCTGGCGTCGCCCGTGATCATCTACCAGATCTGGGCGTTCCTGGCGCCGGCCCTCATGCCGTCGGAAAAGCGGGTGATCGTCCCGGCGCTGTACATGGGGGTGGTGCTGTTCATCATCGGCGTGGTGATGAGCTACAAGCTGGTGCTGCCGATGACGCTCAAGTTCACCATGAGCTTTCAGACGGAGTTCCTGGACCAGTCCATCGTCATCGGGCCGTACATGGCCATGGTGACGCGGCTGCTGCTTTCGTTCGGGGTGGTGTTCGAGCTGCCGGTGGTGATCCTGATCCTGAGCGCCCTGGGGCTGGTGACGCCGGAGTTCCTGGCCAGCAAGCGCCGCCACGCCATCGCGGGGATCACCGTGCTGGCGGCCGTGCTCACCCCCGGCGACGTGATCACCGTGACGCTGATGATGATGGCGCCCCTGGTCCTGCTGTACGAGTTCAGCATCGTGCTTTCGCGCCTGGTGGCGCGCCGGCGCCGCCTGGGCGCGGCCGCCGGGGCCCAGGCGTGAAAGGCGCCGCGCCCGTGTTCTTCCCGCATTCCATGCGCAGTCCCGTGCCGTTCTCCCTTCGCGCGCCCCTCCGGGCGCTGGCCGCCGCCGCCCTGCTCGCGCTGGCGGCGGCGCCGGCGCTCGCGCAGGAAATTCCCGTGAGCCCGCGCCCGCAGCAGCGGCCCCAGCGCCCGCAGCCGCAGACGCGCCCGCAGCCCCAGGCGCGTCCCCCGGGCGCGGGGCGCGACACCGTGCCGGCCGACAGCGCGCGCGCGGTGGTGCAGGATTCCACCATCGACGCCCTGCTGCGGCTGCCGGGGTACGAGCCCGTGGAGTACCAGGGCGACAGCGCGCAGTTCAACAACCGCGAGCGCACGCTGCGGCTGCGGGGGAGCCCCGTGGTCACGCGCGCGGGGACGCGGCTGCAGGCCACGGACAGCATCGTGTACCGCGAGGCGCGCGAGTACGTGGAGGTGTACGGCAATCCGCAGGTGACGGGCGGGGAGCAGGACATCGCGGGCAACGTGATGTACTACGACCTGGCCAACCGGCGGGCCAGCGTGCGGGGCGCGCGCACCACCATCACGGAGGGCGCGACCTGGTTCGTGGAGGGGAACGTGACGTCGGAGCAGGAGGGGCAGCGGGTGTACGCCACGCGCGGCACCTTCACCTCGGACGACCGCGAGGACCCGGCGTACCACTTTCGCGCGGACCGCATCAAGGTCATCAAGAACCGGGTGCTCGTGGGGCGTCCGGCGTACCTGTACTTTCGCAACGTCCCCGTCTTCGTGCTGCCGTTCATCGTGCAGGACCTGGGGCGGGGGCGGCGCAGCGGCTTCCTGATCCCCGAGTTCGAGATCAACGACATCATCCGCACGGACCAGCGGGGCGGGGGCACGCGGGGCACGGGGCGGCAGATCAGCAACATCGGCTACTACTGGGCCATCAACGAGTACATGGGCGCGCAGGCGGCGCTGGACTGGCGCAGCCAGAGCTGGATCGCCGTGAACGTGGGCACCCAGTTCAACGTGCGCCGCCGGTTCCTGAGCGGCAACGCGTCGCTCACGCACTACTGGCGCGAGGAGAACGCCCGCAGCTTTTCCCTGCAGGGGTCCGGCTCGTGGCAGCCCAACGAGCGCACGGACCTGAGCACGGCGCTCAACTACCAGAGCAGCACGCAGTTCGAGCGCAACCGGCAGGTGGACCCGTTCGCGCAGCTGGCCACCATCGGCAGCTCGCTGTCCGTGCGCCGCGAGACGGACTGGGGCAACATCACGGCGGGCGGCGAGCTGCGGCAGGACATTTCCACGGGCAACAACGACCTGCGCTCGGACTTCAGCCTGAGCCCCAACACCGTCACGCTGTTCCCCGTGCGCGACGGGGCGGAGGAGCGGTGGTACAACGAGGGCTCGCTGACCGTGCAGAGCAACGCCCGGTACTCGCGCAGCGACCCCGGCGACGCCCTGGCCCGGCGCCTTCAGCCGTCGCAGGAGAACAGCGCGCAGCTGAGCGGGAACGTGCGGCTGGCCAGCGTGGGCATCTCCGGCGGGGTCAACTACGCGCGGCAGGCCCGCAGCGAGCTGGCGGCCATCGACAGCATCGACGCCATCGGCGAGAACGTGACGCCGGCGCAGCGCGCGTTCCTCCCCTCCCAGTCCACGGAGCGGCTGGACTGGAACGCGGGCACGAGCTACGAGTTCCGGCTGATCGGCGCCACGCGGCTCACGCCCAGCATCGGCCTGCGGCAGGAGGTCGTCCGGCGCGACACGGCGTTCGAGGGCGGCGTGGTGCCGGACAGCATCGATCCGGGCCGCTTTGGGCAGTTCGTGGCGGCGCCCCTGCGCGCGGACGTGAGCGCGCGCCTGCAGACGGAGCTGTTCGGCTTTTTTCCCGGCTTTGGCGGATACTCGGCCATCCGGCACCACTTCCGCCCGGGGCTGGACTACCAGTACCAGCCGCGGGTGCAGCAGACGCGCGAGCAGGAGCTGGTGTTCGGCCCGCAGGGCGGGCGCGAGGTGAACCGGCTCACGCTGAACCTGGACCAGACGTTCGAGGCCAAGCTGCGCGAGCCGCGGCGGGACAACGAGGTGGAGCGGGGGGCGCGGGGCGCCGGCACGGGCAACCCGCAGGGGGCGGACGTGGCCAACCCGGGCGCGCAGACGGACACGGCGCGGGCGGAGCTCACGCCGGGCGACCCCACCCTGCGCGACACGGCCGCGGCGGATTCGGCGGGGGGGCGCGGCGAGGCGCCGGAGCAGGCGCGCAAGATCACGCTGCTGTCCATCAACACGTCGGCGCTGGCGTACAGCTTTGCCCCCGTGGACTCGCTGGGCAACCGCTTCGAGACGCGCGACATCACCAACCGCATCCGCTCGGACCTGCTGGGCGGGCTGAACTTCACCATCTCGCACGACCTGTTCGACGAGGGGCGGGCGTCGGGAACGGGGACGGGCTCCGGCGAGGAGGTCGCGCGGACGCGGCGGTTCTCGCCCTTCCTGACGGGGGTGCAGACGTCGGTGAGCTTCGGGGCCAACTCGGCGCTCTTCCGCTGGCTGGGCTTTGCGCGCGGGTCCGAGGAGGAGCGGCGGACGGAGCGGGGGCAGACGCCGGCGGAGCAGGGCTCGCCCACGGTGGACCCGCCGGGCTCGCAGACGCAGACCAACTCGCCCGTGCCGGGGTTTGGCGGGGCGGGGTCGGGGGGCGCGTGGAACGTGCAGCTGAACTACTCGCTGCGCCGCTCGCGCCCGGACCGCCTGGGCGTGCCCACGCGCGACACGGACGAGAGCCAGCAGGTGTCGGGGAGCGTGACGTTCACGCCCACGCGCAACTGGGCCGTGAGCTGGTACACGGACTACAGCATCAGCGAGAACGAGTTCGGCGCGCACGTGCTGAACTTCAAGCGCGACCTGTACCGCTGGCAGGCGAACTTCGACTTTCGCCGGGCGCCCAACGGCAACACGTCGTTCTCGTTCTCGGTGCACCTGACGGACCTGCCGGACCTCAAGGCGGACTACAACCGCTCCAACCTGGGCGCGGACCGGCCGGAGCGGGACCGGTAGACGAAGTGCGTTAGTGCGGAAGTGCGTGAGTGCGTGAGTGCGTGAGTGCGTGAGTGCGTGAGTGCGGAAGCCGGTTGCTTTCGCACTCACGTTTTTTGTGCGCGGGCGGGCTCGGCCGAGGCGGATCGGTGGGATGAGGATCGGTGCGCCGGCGAGGGTTTGGTGCGGGGGTGGGCGCGGGGGGATGGGTGCGCGGGCGGGCAGAAAGCGAATGAATTCGCGGCTACAACTTCACACTGTCGGCCTTCGCCGACACCAACGGCGTGGAGGCCGTCGCGCCGGTGGCCGTTCTCCCTCCCCCGCGCAGTTTGCGGGGGAGGGTCGGGGAGGGGGGCGCTCCGCCCGCGCCGCGATCTCCGCACCACGTCCGGCGCATCCGCTCCCGCACTCCCCCCCACTCCCGCACTAACGCACTTCCGCACTCACGCACTTTCCCCCCGGTGTCCCCTGCAGACGACACGCATCCGACATACGGGCGAGACAGGGGGACAGGCGGCGATTGGGGGTGATTTTCATCAAATGATTGCGATGAAATGACTTAGACGTGGCACGGAAACGGGGCGCGGCGGGAACGGGCATTGCCCTGCCATGGGTCGGAGCTGTTGGCGCCCTTTGTACATCCGTGAAAGACCCCCTCCCATGAAACAGACCCGAATCCTGACGCTCGCCGCCGGGCTCATGCTGGCGGCCGCATGCAGCGACGACCCGGACGTCATCCTCGTTCCCGGCGGCGGCAACGGCACCCCTCCGGGTGCGCCCCGCGACGTGTTCGCCTCGTACGAGTGGGTGCACCAGGGCTTCCAGGGCACCACGGCCGTGGGCGCGCCCACCGTGGAAGTCACCTGGCTGCCGCCCACCAACTGGAACGGCGAGGTGTTCCGCGTCTACGCCAAGCGCACCTCCACCACCAACTACAGCCTGGTGGCCACCGTCACCTCGTGCACCACCAACGGCTGCGTGTACCGCGACCGCAACGTGGCGCCGGGGGTGGAGTACGACTACTACGTGGCCACCTTCAACGAGTCCACGGACCTGGAAACCACGTCGGAGTTCAGCGAGGTGGTGCGGGTGCCCGCCGCCACGCAGCCGGCCGTGCCCGCGAGCCCGGACGCCGTGGCGCTGGACGGCGGGGTGTTCCTGCGCTGGAGCACGCCGGCCGCCAACGCGCAGAACGTCTCGCGCTACCTCGTCTACCTCACGAACTTGGACGGCGAGTCGTACACCTACGCGGTGGGACAGACGGACGGCAACGGCTTCCTGGACCAGAGCGCGGAGAACGGCGCGGAGTACGGCTACCGCATCGCCACGGTGGACACGCTGGGTCACGTGAGCAGCCTGAGCGCCGAGGTCACGGCCATCCCCCGTCCCGACTTCTCGGGCGAGCTGATCTACGCCTTCGCGGACTCCGCGCAGCTCAGCGGCTTCCGCTTCCAGCAGGACGAGAAGGACAACCCCATCCTGGCCGGCAACGCCGCCACGGCGCACTTCCGCCTGGAGAGCGGCGCCGGGGGCTACCGCATCGTCCCGCTGAACGGCACGCAGGTCGCGGAGTTCGGCTTCACCACCGCCATCACCTGCGGCCCCGGCTCGGACGCAGGGTGCGAGGCGGTGCGGCGGGCACCCACGGCGGGGTACAGCACGGCGCCCATCGCCATCGACCCGGAGTACAGCTACGTCTTCCGCGTGACGGGCAACGACGGGCAGCCGCACTTCGGTGTGGTCCGCGTGACCATGGTGGGCACGGACCAGAACGGCAACGACCTGGCGATCCTCGACTGGGCGTACCAGCTGCTCCCCAACGAGCCGCAGCTGTTCGTCGCGCCGAACTGATCGCGGCGGATCGGACGGGATGACAGGGCGGAGGCTGCTTCGGCGGCCTCCGCCCTTTTCGTGTGGCCAGAGAGGGACGGGTTGGAGCGAGGATGGATTCTGAGAATGAAATGCGTGGCTTTCGTCCAAAGCGAATGAATTCGCGGCTACGACGGCACACTGTCCGCCTCCGCGGACACCGTCGCGGGCGGATTTCGTCTCGCGCGGCACGGAATCCACCACACCGACAAGATCATCGTGCGGCGGATGGGTTGCGCGGCATCCATCGTTCGTGTATCGCTGTTCAGGAATAGCGGATGCGACTCCAGAGCGAGGATGGGACGATGCGGGTGTTCGTGACGGGCGCGACGGGGTACGTGGGCGGAGCGGTCGCGGAGGCGCTGCGGGCGGCGGGGCACGAGGTCGTGGGGCTGGCGCGGTCGGAGGAGGCGGCGCGGCGGCTGGAGGCGGCGGGATGCACGGCATTGCGCGGCTCGCTGGCGGATGCGGACGTGCTCGCCCGCGGCGGGCGGGAGGCGGATGCGACCATCCACGCGGCGGCGACGGGCGCGGCGGACCAGGCGGAGGTGGATGCGGCCGCCGTGCAGGCGCTGCTGGATGCGCTCGCGGGGAGCGGAAATCCGTTCGTCTACACGAGCGGGGTCTGGGTCCTGGGCGCGACGGGGGACGCCGTGGCGGATGACGCCGCGCCCGCGAACGCCGCGGCGATCGTCGCGTGGCGGCCTGCGGTGGAGCGGACGGTTCTCGATACGGCGGCGCGGGGCGTCCGCTCCGTCGTGCTGCGCCCGGGCGTGGTCTACGGCCGCGGCGGGGGTACGCCGGGCGGGTTCGTGGCCAGCGGGCGCAAGAAGGGCGTCGTTCGCTACGTGGGCGACGGGTCGCAGCGCTGGCCCCTGGTGCACGTGGACGACCTCGCGGAGCTGTACGTGCTCGCGCTGGCCGCCCCCGCCGGCACCGTGCTGAACGCGTCGGGGCCCTCGCTCCCCGCGCGGGAGGTGGCGGAGGCCGCGGCCCGTGCGACGGGGGCACGGGCGGAGTCGTGGCCGCTGGAGGACGCCCGGGCCCGGCTGGGGGTGTACGCGGACGCGCTGGCGCTGGACCAGCGCGTGTCGGCGAAGGGGGCGGCGGCGCTGGGGTGGACGCCGTCCCGCCCCTCCGTGCTGGAGGAGCTGGCGGGCGCATCCGATACATCATCCGACACCGCCTGACACGCTTGCTCGCACGGTGGCGCATGCCCGGCGGCCGGTTGTCCCGGCCGCCGGGCATCCCTTATCTTCCGGCCTTTCCAGCCCCTTTCACCGCACACGGCGCCCCATGCCCCACCGCATCGAGATCGACGGCAGCACCCTCACGCTGGAGGACGTGGAGCGCGTGGCCACGGACCTGGACACGCACGTGGCGCTGGCGGAGGGCGCGGAGGCGCGCATGCTCCGCTCGCGTGCCGTCGTGGAGCGCGCGCTGGCGGAGGGCGCCACGGTCTACGGCGTCACCACGGGCTTCGGGCGGCTGGCGGAGACGCCCATCCCCCTTGACCGGCTGGAGGAGCTGCAGATCAACCTGATCCGCAGCCATGCGTGCGGCGTGGGCACGCCCCTGCCGCGGACGGAGACGCGCGCCATGACGCTGCTGCGCGCCAACGTGCTGGCCAAGGGCTTTTCCGGCGTGCGCCCCGTGATCGTCCAGCGGCTGATGGACCTGCTGAACCACGGCATCCATCCCGTGATCCCCGAGCAGGGCTCCGTGGGCGCCTCCGGAGACCTGGCCCCGCTGTCGCACCTGGCGCTGGTGCTGGTGGGCGAGGGGCAGGCGGAGATGGGCGGCGAGATTCTTCCCGGTGGCGAGGCGCTGCGCCGGGCCGGGCTGGAGCCCCTGCGGCTGCAGGCCAAGGAGGGGCTGGCGCTCAACAACGGCACACAGTTCATGGCCGGCATCGGCGCGCTGCTGCTGCGCGGGGCGGAGCGCCTGGTGGACGCGGCGGACGTGGCGGGCGCCATGTCGCTGGAAGGGCTGCGGGGCACGCCGGCCGCCTTCCATCCCGCGCTCATGCAGGCCCGCCCCCACCCCGGGCAGGCGGCCAGCGCGGCGCGGCTGCGCGGACTGCTGGAGGACAGCGAGATCCGCGAGTCGCACCGCGAGAACGACACGCGGGTGCAGGACGCGTACGCCCTGCGCTGCATGCCGCAGGTGCACGGGGCCGCGCGCAACGCGCTCGCGTACATCCGCCAGGTGCTGGAGACGGAGTGCAACAGCGCCACGGACAACCCGCTGATCTTTCCGGACGAGGGCCCGGACGGGCTGGTGCTCTCCGGCGGCAACTTCCACGGGCAGCCCGTGGCGCAGGTGCTGGACCTGCTGGCCATGGCGCTCACGGACCTGGCCTCCGTGTCGGAGCGGCGCATCGAGCGGCTGGTGAACCCCGACTTGTCCGAGGGACTGCCCGCGTTCCTCACCCCCGACCCCGGCGTGTGCTCGGGCTTCATGATCGCGCAGATCACGGCCGCGGCGCTGGTGAGCGAGAACAAGGTGCTCTCGCACCCGGCCAGCGTGGACAGCATTCCCACGGGGGCCAACAAGGAGGACCACGTGTCCATGGGCGGGCACGGCGCCATCAAGGCGCGCCGCGTGCTGCGCAACGCCGAGGCGGTGCTGGGCATCGAGCTGCTGTGCGCGGCGCAGGCGTTGGAGTTCCGCAAGCCGCTGCGGCCGGGGCGCGGCGTGGAGCGCGCGTACGAGGCCCTGCGCGCCCGCGTTCCCGCCCTGGATGGCGACCGTGCCCTGTCCCCGGACATCGAAGCGGCCGCCGCGCTGGTGCGCGAGGGCGTTTTCTCCGATCTTTAGGGCGCGGCACGCGCGGTCCGGCACCTTTGCGGAGGGAGACACGATGGCCACTCGAACGGCGGCGGTCCGGGACTGGACGTACGAGGAGTTCGCCCGTCTCCCCGATGATGGCAATCGCTACGAAGTCATCGCCGGAGAACTGTACGTGACGCCAGCACCGGGCAGCATCCATCAGCGAGTCGTATGGCGGCTCGGGACGGCTCTGGAGAACTTTTGCGAGGAGCACGGCGTCGGCACGATGTACGGTGCGCCCTACGACGTGATCTTTGGCGAAGGCGACTACCTGGAGCCGGATCTGATCTTCGTGCGCCGGGACCGCGAGGACATCATTCAGAAGCACGCGGCGGTGGGGGCGCCGGATCTGGTCGTGGAGATCCTCTCGGATTCAACTGCCCGGCGCGACCGCGGCATCAAGCGCGAGCGGTACGCGGCGTACGGGGTGCCGGAGTACTGGATCGTCGACACCGAGGCGAAGCAGATCGAGGTGCTTCGCCTCACGGGCGGCGACCTGCGGCGAGCGGAGATGTCCACCGACTTCCTGCATTGGCAGCCGGTTCCCGGCGGCCCCGAGCTTGTGATCGACGTGCCGCACCTTCTGCGGCCGGTGAACGATCATTCGTCGAAGCCGCGCCGGCCCATGGACTGAACGGAGCCGCGATGCCACTGCCTCTTCGATCCACCGGTGGAGGATGGAGCTACGCCGAGTTTGCGCGGCTGAGCATCGACCCGAACCGCTACGAGGTGATTGCCGGGGAGGTGTTCGTTACCCCCACGCCCTCTCTGCGGCACCAGGAGGTTTCTGGTAGCGTGTTCATGCAGGTACGGCCGTTCATGGAGGATCACCGGATCGGCAAGCTGCTGCCCGGTCCCCTGGACGTGCTGTTCGCCGACGGTGACTACCTTGCGCCCGACCTGTTGATGGTGCGGCTGGAGCGGCTCGGGATCCTGAGCGATCGCGGGCTGGAAGGGGTGCCGGACATGGTGATCGAAATCACGTCCCCGGTTACGGCGGAGCGCGACCGGGGGATCAAGCGCGAGCGATACGCATACTTCGGAGTCCCACACTACTGGATCGTTGATCCGGAACTGCGGCAGGTCGAAGTCTATCAACCGTGGCTGGACCCCCGGAATCCCGTCGTGATCGCGGCGGATGGATTCTCGTGGCAGCCGTATCCGGGAAGCTTGGCGCTGGAGGTGGATGTTCGTGAGATTTTCAGCCGGCTCGACGCGTATCCAGATTAGCGGCTCCTGCCACTCAACACTCAACTGACCTGCGGATGACCACCGCTATCCTCGCCGGGCCACGCACCGTGCGCGCGCCGCGCGGCACCGAGATCTCCTGCCGCGGATGGCAGCAGGAGGCCGCGCTGTGCATGCTGATGAACAACCTGGACCCCGACGTGGCCGAGCGGCCGGACGACCTGGTGGTCTACGGCACGATCACCCGCTAATCACTTACCCACCCAACCAATTGAGGACTGCTGGTCCGGGTGGACGGAATATAACGTTACGTTATAATCCATCCCTAGGGGGCTGATGCCGCGGGACTCGTTTGCTGCTGTTTACGAGATTGCCGCCGACCAGTTCGGCTACCTTACCGCCGCACAGGCACGCGATGCGGGCGTCAATCCCATGGCTTTGGTCATGATGGAGCGGCGGCAGACCGTGGAGCGCGTCAGCCACGGCGTTTACCGCCTGGTGCAATTCGCTCACGGGCCGCTGGCCGAGTACATGGAAGCCACGCTCTGGCCGGTCGGAACCATGGGGGTGATCTCTCATGAGTCGGCCTTGGCTTTGTACGGCGTCTCGGATGTGAACCCTGGGAAGATCCACCTGACCGTTCCAGCAAGCTATCGCGTCCGCAGGGGGGTTCCGAACCGCCTCAAGCTGCACCATGCGGCACTTGGCGAAGACGATCGCACGGTGTTCGAGGGAATTCCCGTAACGACCATGGCCCGTACGATCCGCGACTGCCGCCCGATTGTCGGGGAAGATGTTCTGTGGCAGGCACTCGTCGATGCGGAGCGGAAGGGTCTGCTCTCCCGTCGCGAAGCGGATGAGTTGCGGAAAGGGGAAACTGAACCATGAAGACGAGAAAGCGTCCCCTCTCCGCGCGCGTTCTGACGCAGTGGGTAGACGCGTACGCACGCGAGCGGGGGCAACCCCCCGCTCGCGTTCGCAACTGGATCTCCCACATGATCCTCGGCGGCGCCCTGGAGCGCGGTGGATTTGACGGCGCTGGGCGAAAGTTCACGATCAAGGGCGGCGTAGCGCTCGAAATGCGCCTGCGTCACCTCGCTCGCGCCACCAGGGATCTCGATCTGATCCTGCTTGCAGACCATGGTGATCCTGTCGAGGAACTTGCGATCGCTCTCGCCAAGCCCTACGAAGGTTTCTCGTTCCGGCTGCGCGGTGAGCCGGAAGTCATGCCGAACGGGGCCTGTCGTGTGGAGGTATCGCTGGACTACCTGGGCAAATCTTGGGGGACGATACAGGTAGACGTAAGTGGGAAGGAGGGCAGCCGGACGGAGGTCGACATGGTGGAAGCGATCCCGCTGGCGCAGTTCGGCCTGGAGAGTCCTGAGGCGCTTCCTTGTCTCTCGCTCCCCCACCACGTTGCGCAGAAGATTCATGGAATGACCCTGCCTCCTCCTCCGGGCAGGCGCAACGAGCGATTTCGCGACCTCGTAGACCTGCTGCTCTTGCGGGAGTGGATCACCGACTTCGAGGCGGTTCAGCGTGCGTGCCGTGAAGTCTTCGAGACCCGCGGCACACATACTTGGCCGCCCTTCTTCACTCCGCCCGATCACTGGGTGGAGCGGTTCGCGGCCATGGCGGCGGAACTTTCCCTGCCCGTGACCGATCTGCACCAGGCCGCGATCGAGATTCGCCAGTTCGTCTCGAAGATCGACACTGCTGCTCCATGGGTTGCGGATCTGCCTTCCCTGCACGGTTTGAGCGCCACCACATGGTATTTCGCCATTGGACCGGACGAGACGCTGCATCGCGTCCCTGCCCGAATTGGGGAAGGATTCTTTACCGGAAACAATCCCGAGGCATCCGAAATCCCAGCGCAGTGGCAACGCGATTCAGGAGGAATCGCCTTGTTCGGGGTCGTTCTCTTTCTTCGCGACCGAAAGCCGGTCTATGTTGAAGGGGTAGACTTCGGAGCTTCTGCATTGGATGCGGACGTTGGGGGGAAAGGGGTTGAGGTTGGTCTCAATATCTGGACAAGCTTAGCGGAAGAAATCCTCCGTCAGTCGCAAGCTCCCGCTCGGGCTGTACGTGCATTGAGCGTCTACCTGTCGAGAGTGCACTGCAATCTACCGTGTGTGGTCGCTGTTCAAATGGGTGTCACGACGGCGCAGGCGCACTGGTACCGCATCAACTGGAATTGGGATTGGTTCCTCTGGGATCTGCAGAACAGCGAGCCGATTCAGGGCCACCGACCGTCCCGCTCACGCCCCACATGAATCCGGACCCTATGACTCTGCTCGCCGGGCCACGCACCGTGCGCGCGCCGCGCGGCACCGAGATCTCCTGCCGCGGATGGCAGCAGGAGGCCGCGCTGCGCATGCTGATGAACAACCTGGACCCCGACGTGGCCGAGCGGCCGGACGACCTGGTGGTCTACGGCGGCACCGGACGCGCGGCGCGGTCGTGGGAGGCGTTCGACGCCATGGTGCGCACCCTCCGCACGCTCGCCGACGACGAGACCATGCTCGTGCAGAGCGGCAAGCCCGTGGGCGTGTTCCGCACGCACGCCCACGCGCCCCGCGTGCTCATCGCCAACAGCAACCTGGTGCCGCGCTGGGCCAACTGGGAGACCTTTCGCGAGCTGGAGCGGCAGGGGCTCACCATGTACGGCCAGATGACGGCCGGGTCGTGGATCTACATCGGCACGCAGGGGATCCTGCAGGGCACCTACGAGACGTTCGGCGCCGTGGCCCGGCAGACCTTCGGCGGGTCGCTGCGGGGAACGTGGACGCTCACGGGGGGCATGGGCGGCATGGGCGGCGCGCAGCCCCTGGCCGTGACCATGAACGAGGGCGCCGTGCTGTGCGTGGAGGTGGACCCGTGGCGCATCGAGCGCCGCATCCAGACGCGCTACTGCGACCGGATGACGCACGACCTGGACGAGGCCCTGGGCTGGATCACGGCGGCGCGCAACGCGGGCGAGGCGCTTTCCGTGGGATTGGTGGGCAACTGCGCGGAGGTGCTGCCGGAGCTGGTGCGCCGCGGGGTGACGCCGGACGTGCTCACGGACCAGACCAGCGCCCACGACGCCCTCGCGGGCTACGTGCCCGCGGGGCTGTCGCTGGAGGAGGCGGAGGCGCTGCGACAGTCGGACCCCGCGGAGTACCAGCGGCGGTCCATGGAGAGCATGCGCATCCACTGCGAGGCCATGGTGGAGATGCAGCGGCGCGGCGCCGTCACCTTCGACTACGGCAACAACCTGCGGGGGCAGGCGAAGGACGCGGGGTACGCGGATGCGTTCGCGTTCCCCGGCTTCGTGCCGGCGTACGTGCGCCCGCTGTTCTGCGAGGGCAAGGGGCCCTTCCGGTGGGTGGCGCTCTCCGGCGACCCGGCGGACATCCACCGCACGGACGAACTGGTGCTGGAGCTGTTTCCCCACGACGAGCACCTGCGGCGGTGGATCACCCACGCGCGGGAGAAGGTGGCGTTCCAGGGGCTGCCCGCGCGCATCTGCTGGCTGGGGCAGGGGGAGCGGGCGCGGTTCGGCGTGGCGCTGAACGACCTGGTGGCGTCGGGGGAGCTGAGCGCGCCCATCGTCATCGGCCGGGACCACCTGGACACGGGGTCGGTGGCGTCGCCGTTCCGGGAGACGGAAGCCATGAAGGACGGCAGCGACGCCATCGCGGACTGGGCCATCCTGAACGCGCTGGTCAACGTGGCCGGCGGCGCGTCGTGGGTCTCGTTCCACCACGGGGGCGGCGTGGGCATCGGCAACTCGCTGCACGCGGGGCAGGTGATCGTGGCGGACGGCACGCCGGAGATGCGCGAGCGGCTGCAGCGCGTGCTGACCAACGATCCCGGCATGGGCGTCATCCGCCACGCGGACGCGGGCTATGAGACGGCCATCGAGACGGCTCAGCGCGAGGGCGTCCGCATCCCCATGCTGGAGGAATAGCCGGCTCTCGTCCGGGCGAGCGGGGAATCTTCGCCTGGCGGAGGGGTACGGCAGTTTCTCGCGGAGGGCGCGGAGATAGGAAAGACGAGGACGCGGAGGACGTACGAGCCTCCTCCGCGTCCTCGTCTTTTTTCCTCCGTGTCCTCCGCGTGATTCTTTTGCTTTGCCATCATACCAAGATCCTGAAAAAAGAATTGGCGTACAGAGGAACAGAGGAACAGAGTTAAACAGAGGAGATGAATACGATGCTTGGTTCTGCTCCTCTGTCTGACTCTGTTCCTCTGTATGCCCAAGTGTTGTTTTTTCGAATTCGGTTTTACCTCGCGCGTAATCGACCGCTCGCCGGAGTTCCGGTATCGTTTGCCTCGGCTGATGGGATGGGCAGACGGAAACGCGATCACGGGAGGCGGGATGAGCACGATCGTCGGTGGTGATGGGACGGAGGCGACGCGGGCGGTGGTGGCGGAGCTCTTTCGGCGGATGGGCGCGCGGGAGCCGGAGCCCATCGCGGGGCTCTTCGCGGACGAGGTGGACTGGTTCATCCCCGGGGACCAGGAGGTGGCGCCGTGGGTGGGCCGGCGCGGCACCCGGGCGGAGATCGCGGAGTTCTACCGGATGCTGTTCGGCGCCGTGACGCCGCTGTCCGTGGAGATGCGGCACCTGCTGGTGGACGGCGAGGTGGCCATCGCGACGGGGGAATTTTCCTCGCGGATGAACGCGACGGGGCGCGTCCTGGAATCCCTCTTTTCCATCGACGTCACGGTGCGGGACGGGCGGATCGTCCGCTACCGGCTGATGGAAGACACCCACGCCGTGGTCCTTTCCCTGGCGCCGTAGCGCCTGGACGGGCCGTGTCCGGCGCGACGGTTCCATGCGTTTGCCGCCTGGCGTGAAATGGGTTGTACGCGGTAAAAATTCGGAGTACCTTGCCCGGACCCGCGTCCCCCACCGCGGAAGCTCAGCCGGCTCCATCCCGATCCGCCCCTCCACGCCTATGGAACACGGCCCTCGCGCCGTGGGTGCGTGCCCCGTTTCCACCACGGAACGGGGCACGGCGCTATGGCATCGTGGCCGCGGATCCCGATGTGTGGCCGGGCACACGGGACTCCGACGGTTTGGGGGCGCACGTGGAACCACGGCAGGTTGCGATGGAAGTGGGCGGGGTGCGGCTGCACGCGCTGGAATGGGGCGAGGGCGGGGAGCCCCTGGTCCTGCTCCCGGGGCTGGGGCAGAGCGCGAACGTGTACCGCGAGCTGGGCCCCGCGCTGGCGGCCGGCCGCCGCGTGGCCGCGCTGACGCCGCGCGGGCACGGGGAGTCGGCCACGCCGCCGGCCGGGTATGCGGTGGCGGACTTCGCGGCGGAGTTGCGCGGGGCCCTGGACGCGCTGGGGATGGAGCGCGCGGCGCTCGTGGCGCACTCGGCGTCCGGCGCCGTGGCCACGCGGCTGGCGGCGGACCATCCGGCGCGGGTGGAGCGCATCGTCCTGCTGGACGGCATCTACGGCTACGCGGGGCGCGACGAGGTGGTGGTGCGCAACCCGTTTCCGCCGCCGCCGCGCCCGTTCTTCGGCACGGGGGCGCAGAACCGCGCGTGGCTGCGGCGGTATGCCATGGGCGGCTTCTGGTGCCCGGCGCTGGACGCGGACCTGGACGCCCGCCGCGGACTGGACGAGGAGTCGGACCGGCTGGAGCTGCTCGCGCGGCTGGTGCACGACATCATCCAGCATCCCCATCCGTTCGCCCGCCTGCGCTGTCCCGCGCTGGCCTTGGTGGCGGCGGAGGACGTCGCATCGCAGTTCCCCTGGCTGGACCCGCACGACACGCCCCGCCGCGAGCGCGCGGACGCCTACCTGCGCGACGTGCGCACGCCCTGGCGCCGCGAGGCCGTCCACCGCTTCTGCCGGGAAGCGCCGCACGGGCGGGTGGTGGAGATCCCGGGCGGGCACTGGTTCTTTCTCTCCGCGCGCGACCGGGTGGCCCACGAGATCCGCGCCTTTCTGCAGACCCCCGCCCGGACGGAATCGTGACGGACAACCATGGGTACGTGGACCCCGCCTACCTGGACGCGGCCGCGCGCCTGGCGTCCGGCGGAAAGCGGCTGAGCTACGAGCGGATGCACGTGGCGGCGGGCGCGTGGGTGCTGGACGTGGGATGCGGCCCCGCCACGGACACGCTCCCGCTGGCGGCGCTGGCTGGCCCGCGCGGGCATGTGGCGGGCGTGGACCAGGACGCGGCCATGGTGGCGGAGGCGGACCGCCGCGCCCGGGCGGCCGGCGCGGCGGACCGGGTGGAGCACCACGTGGCGGACGCGACGGCGCTTCCGTTCACGGACGGGCGCTTCGACGCGGTGCGCTGCGAGCGGTTGTTCATGCACCTGCCCGATCCCGAGGGCGCGCTGCGCGAGATGATCCGGGTGGCGCGGCCGGGCGGGCGCATCGTGGTGATGGACACGGACTGGGGCACGCGCTCCGTGGACACGGCGGAGACGGAGCTGGAGCGGCGGATGGCCCGCGTGCTGGCGGAGCGGTGCCTGGTGAACGGGTACTCCGGACGGCGGCTGTACGGGATGATGGTGCGCGCCGGGCTCGCGGCGCCGGCCGTGGACGTGGTGCCGCTGCACGTGACGGACTACGGGCTGTGGCGGCTGCTCTCGCGGCTGGAGCTGGCGGGGGAGATCGCCGTGCGCGAGGGCGCCATGACCGCGGACGAGGTGCGGCACCTGGACGAGAGCTGGCGCGCGCTGGGCGAGGCGGGGACGTTCTTCGCCCTGACCAACATGGTGATAGTGACGGGCGTAAAGCCATCCACCGGTTGAATCGAGCGCATCTCGTCCTGTGGATGACGGCAGCCCCGCGGACGATCCGTCCCGCTGGCTGTGGTCGTTCTGCCCGCCCTCGCTGTCATTCTGAGAGAGGCGCCGGCTCGATCCGCCCCGTGACGTGAAGGCGCCGACCGAAGAATCTGGTTGCCATGGTGCACAGACCCCGCCGTGCACGGACCTCTACGGCCTGTGCACGGGCCGGGTACGCGGCGCGAAGCAACCAGATTCTTCGGTCGCGCCCGGAGTTCGTTCGCGGTTCGGGGGCTGGGCGGGCGCTCCCTCAGAATGACACCGGGGGCGAGGAAAACTGACAACTTCTCCCATCCGTCCCAAATCGGTCCGGTGCGACGTTGATGGCGCGCCGGATGTTCCGCGCCCCGCCCGCTCCTCTCCAATCCACATCCCCGACACAATGCCCATCCGCCGAATCGCCGCGCTCCTCCTGCTGTGCGCGCCAGCCGCGTGCGCGCCCATCGTCACGCACGGACCGCGGCCGGAGCCGGGGCTGCAGGTGATGGCGACCGGGGGGATCGCCCTGCCCCTGTGCGACGGCACCTGCGAGATGAGCATGATGAACCAGATCGGGATCGGCGCGCGCTACGGCCGTCCGGCGGAGGAGCGAAAGCCGGGCTACAGCGTGGGCGGCACCCTGTCCATGGGGGTGATCTCGTCGGAGGTGGACCTGTACGTCCAGGCGCCCACGACGGCCATCCCGGAATGGGACGCGGGCGCGGGCATCCTGCTCTCCCCCGCGCACGTGATGCCGTACGTGCAGCTGGGGCAGATGCGCGCCAGCGGCTCGGGCATCTACACGACGCACGGGATCGTCTGGATGCCGGAGCGGGGCGACATCATCTGGATGGACGCCGAATCGAGCACGGAGGTGACGCCGCGATACCTGTCGTCCACGGTGGCGTACCGCTTTGCGCACCGGGGCGGCGCCGTGCACCTGTACGTTTCCGGCGCGCTGGGCTTCATGCGCATGCGCGACGCCTCCCCCCGCCGGTTCGAGCCGCCGCCGCCCGCCACGGCACCCGTCCGCTTCATCATGGGCGGAATCACGCTGGAGCGGCGCATCCGCGGGTTCTGATACCAGATCCGAGATAACAACATTGGGGAATACAGAGGAACAGAGTCAGACAGAGGAGCAGAAACAAGCATCGTTGTTCATCTTCCTCTGTCTAACTCTGTTCCTCTGTACGCCCATCCTTTTTCAGGATCTGGTATGAGCCACGTGTGTCCCGATCCATGTGCAGCCGCGTGATTCTTCCTGATCCGAATGCAGACGGAACTCCGAGACCGGGGATGAGCGCACGCCCCGCCTGGGTCGCATCCGGACGCGGGATGGCGTATCATCATCCCACCGTCGCACATCCGCACCAATCCACCCCGCCCGCGCGCAGGTCCCGTGGAACTCAAGATCGACCGGCTTTCCAAGACGTACGCCAACGGCGTGCACGCCCTGAACAACGTGTCGCTCACCATCGCGCCGGGCATGTTCGGGCTGCTGGGGCCCAACGGGGCGGGCAAGAGCACGCTCATGCGCATCCTGGCCACGCTGCAGGAGGCGGATGCGGGCTCCGCGCACCTGGGCGACATCGACGTGCTGCGCGACAAGGAGGCCGTGCGGCGCACGCTGGGCTACCTGCCGCAGGAGTTCGGGCTGTATCCGCGCGCCACGGCGGAGGAGCTGCTGGACCACTTCGCCGTGCTCAAGGGCGTGGTGGACGGCGGCGAGCGGCGCGACGTCGTCCGGTCGCTGCTGGAGCAGACCAACCTGTACGAGGCGCGCACCCGCCGGCTGGGGACGTTCAGCGGGGGGATGCGGCAGCGCTTCGGCATCGCGGTGGCGCTCATCGGCAACCCGCGGCTCATCATCGTGGACGAGCCCACGGCGGGGCTGGACCCGGCGGAGCGCGTCCGCTTCCTCAACCTCCTCAGCGAGCTGGGCGAGAACGCGGTCGTCATCCTGTCCACGCACATCGTGGAGGACGTGAGCGACCTGTGCTCGCGCATGGCCATCATCCGCTCCGGGCAGATCCTGCTGGAGGGGGTGCCGCAGGACGCGGTGCACGCCCTGCGCGGAATGGTGTGGCGCCGCGAGGTCCCCCGCGAGGAGCTGGACGCGTTCGCCGAGGCGCATGCCGTCATCAGCACCACGCTGGTGGCGGGGCGCACGGTGGTGCACGTGCACGGCGACACGCCGCCGGACCCGTCGTTTCAGCTCGTGGAGCAGCCGGACCTGAAGGACGTGTACTTCACCACCATGCGGGGGATCGGCATCCGCCGGCGCGCGGAGCCCGTCGAGCCGGCGCAGCCCGCCGAGCGGGTGGAGCGGATCGGGCCGGTCGGTCCCGCCCATTCGGTCGATTCAGTCCATTCAGCCGATTCGGTCGATTCGGTTGATTCGGTCCATTCGATCGATCCGGTCGATCCGGTCGATCCGGTCGATCCGGTCGATCCGCCGGCGCCGCGGACGGACGACGGGGAGCGGAGCACCTTCCGCGGGCCGGAGGCGCCGTGAGCACACTGCTCTCCATCGCCCGGTTCGAGCTGCGCGAAGAGCTGCGGCGCATCAGCACCTGGGTGTACTTCGGGATCTTCTTCGCCATGGCGTTCATCTTCATGGCGGCCATGGCGGGGGTGTGGCCGGACTTCGACCTGGGGTCGCGCGTGCTGCTGGCCAACTCGCCCACGTCCCTGGCGAACCTCACGCGCGCCGTCGCCATCCTCTCCGTCCCCATCACCTCGGCGCTGGCGGGGCGGGCGGTGCACCGGGACTTCGAGGCGCGCATCCACCCGCTGTTCTTCACCACGCCCATCTCCAAATCGGCCTACCTGGGCGGGCGCTACCTGGCCGCCGTGGCCGCCAACCTGCTCGTGCTGCTGGGCATTCCGCTGGGGCTGATGGCGGCGACGGCGATGCCCATGGTGGACGGGGACCGCATCGGCGCGTTCCGGCTGGGCGGGTACGTGATGCCGTTCCTGCTGGTGCTCGTCCCCAACGTGCTGATGACGGCGGCGGTGTTCCTGGTGCTGGCGGCGCTGACGCGGCGCGTGCTGGCCAACCAGGTGGGCGGGCTGATGCTGCTGCTGGGGTGGTCGCTGTCGCGCCTGTTCGCCACGGCCATCGACGCGGACTGGGTGACGTGGCTGTCCGACCCGTTCGGCGGCGCGCCGCTGTCCCACGCCACGCGCTACTGGACCGTGGCGGAGCAGAACGCCCTGGCCATGCCCGTGGACACGCCCCTGCTGGTGAACCGGGCCCTGTGGCTGGCGTTCGGGTTCGCCGTGCTGGCGTACGGCATCGCCCGCTTCCGCTTTGCGCAGTTCGCGCGGGAGGACCGGGCCACGCGGATGGAGACGGCGGGGGCGCAGGCCCCGTCCCTCGCCGCACGGCTGCGGATGCCGGTGCCGCGCCGCGCGTGGGGCGCCCGCGCGCGGCTGGTGCAGCTTTCCGCCATGACGCGCGACGGCACGCGGCGCATCCTGCGGGGCGCGTGGTTCTGGATCCTGGCGGGGCTGTGCACCGTCTTCGTGCTCATCAGCGCCACGGAGATCGGCAGCATCTACGGCACGCGCACCTTTCCCGTGACCTACCAGGTGCTGGAGCTGCTGGCGGGGGTGTGGACGCTGTTCGGCATCATCATCGTCACCATCTACGCCGGCGAGCTGGTGTGGGAGGAGCGCGAGAACGGGAGCGCGCAGATCCACGACTCGCTCCCCGTGCCCAGCTGGGTGCCCTTCGCGGCCAAGACGCTGGCCCTGACGGGGATGATGTCCGTGCTGCTGGCCGTGGGGATGCTCACGGGGATGCTCATCCAGGCCGCGCGCGGATACTTTCGGTTCGAGCCGTGGCTGTACGTGCGCGAGCTGTTCGGCTTTCAGCTGCCCGTCTTCGTGCTCGTGATCGTGATGGCGGTGACGGTGCAGTCGCTGGTGAACCACAAGTACGTGGGGCACCTGATCGTCATCCTGTACTGGGTGGTGTGGAGCTGGGTGGGGTTCGAGCTGGTGCCGCACAACCTGATCGTGTTTCCCAGTACGCCGTCGCCGTTCTACTCGGACATGAACGGCTACGGGCACTCGCTGGTGGGCGCACGCTGGTTCCTGCTCTTTTGGGCCGGGGTGGCGGTGCTGATGGCCATCGCCAGCAACCTGTTCTGGGTGCGGGGGATGGAAAGCGGCGGGCGGTGGCGCGCGCGCCTGGCCCGCGCCCGCTTCTCCCGCCCCGTGCTGACGGCGACCGTGGTGGCCGCGGCGCTCGTGCTGGGGACGGGCGGCTTCATCGTCTACAACACGACGGAGCTGAACGAGTGGGAGACGGACGCGGAGAGCGGCCGCATCCTGGCCGAGTACGAGACGATGTACAAGCGGTACGCCGCGCTTCCCATGCCGGAGATCAGCGCGGCCACGCTGCAGGTGGACATCTTTCCCGAGTCGCGCGACCTGCGCATCCGCGGCACCTACCGGCTGGTGAACCGCACGGGGCAGCCCATCCAGCAGGTGCACGTGGACCTGCTCAACACGCTGCGCATCCGCCGGCTGGAGCTGGGCGTGCCGGCGCAGAAGACGATCGCCGACGGGGAAAAGGGATACCACGCGTTCCGCCTGGCCCGCCCCCTGGCGCCGGGGGACAGCACGGAGCTTCGCTTCGACGTGGAGCAGGTGACGCGGGGATTCGAGAACGAGCCCACGTACTCGCCCGTGGTGCAGAACGGCACCTTCTTCGACAACCACTACCTGCCGGGGATCGGCTACAACCCGCAGGGCGAGCTGACGGACGAGCGGGAGCGCGAGCGCCGCGGGCTGGGCGAGCGCCCCCGGATCGACCCCATCGACGATCCGCGGGCCCTGCAGCGCAACTTCGTGTCGCGCGACGCGGACTGGATCGACTTTCGGGTGACGGTCTCCACGTCGGCGGACCAGGTGGCCATCGCGCCGGGGCGGCTGGAGCGGGAGTGGCGGCAGGGCGGGCGCCGCTACTTCGCGTACCGGATGGACGCGCCCATGCTGAACTTCTACTCGTTCCTCTCCGCCCGGTACGTGGTCAAGAAGGCCAAGTGGAACGACGTGGAGATCGAGGTCTTCCACCACCCCGGCCACGAGTACAACGTGGACCGGATGATCCGCGCCGTGCAGAAGTCGCTGGACTACTACACGCGGCAGTTCGGCCCGTACCAGCACGGGCAGGTGCGCATCGTGGAGTTTCCCCGCTACGCGGAGTACGCGCAGTCGTTCGCGGGGACCATCCCGTACAGCGAGGGGATCGGCTTCATCGCGGACGTAAAGCGCGACGACATCGACTACCCCTTCTTCGTCACGGCGCACGAGGTGGCGCACCAGTGGTGGGGGCACCAGGTTGCGCCGGCGGACGTGCAGGGCGCGGCCATGCTTTCGGAGACGCTTGCGGAGTACAGCGCGCTGATGGTGATGGAAAAGCAGTACGGCCGCGAGCAGATCGGCCGCTTTTTGAGCCACGAGCTGGACGGCTACCTGCAGGGGCGCACGGCGGAGCGGCGGGCGGAGATGCCGCTGGCCCTGGTGGAGAACCAGCAGTACATCCACTACAACAAGGGGGCCCTGGCCATGTACGCCCTGCGCGACTACGTGGGCGAGGCGGCCGTGAACGGGGCCCTGCGCGCGTTCCTGCGCGAGACGAGCAATGCCACCGGGCCGTATCCCACGTCCGTGGACCTGCTGCGCCACCTGCGCGCGGCCACGCCCGACTCGCTGCAGTACCTGGTGGAGGATTTGTTCGAGACGGTGACGCTCTGGGACCTGCGCGCCACGAAGGCGGAGGGGGCGGAGCTGCCGGACGGGCGCTACGAGGTGGAGCTGACCGTGACTGCCCGCAAGGTGCGCGCGGGGCCCCTGGGCGACGAGACGGACGTGCCCATGGACGACCTGGTGGAGATCGGCTTCTTTGGCGCGGACGACGAGGAGGAGCCCATCTACCTGCGCAAGGAACGCTTCACGGGGGAGCCGCGCACGTTCCGCATCATCCTGGACGAGCGGCCCGTGCGGGGCGGGATCGATCCCTTGCACAAGCTCATCGACCGCGACCAGGACGACAACGAGGTGGACGTGGAGCGCCGCGCCGGCACGCCCGTGCGCCCGCGCCGTCCGTCAGCGGACCGCGCGCGTCCCTCCGCGGATTCCGCGCGGCGGGATACGGCTCGGCGCAGCCCGGCCCCGCGCGATTCGGCGGACTGATACCGAATCCGGGAAAAAACATCAAGGGTACAGAGGAACAGAAAAAGCCAGAGGAACAGAGGAAAAAGGTGATTTCTATGTTCCTCTCGGTTTCCTCTGTTCCTCTGTACCCCCATTTCTTTTCAGGATCTGGAATGAGTGGTGATGCGGGGTTTGGGGGCAGCCTCACGCGGAGGACGCGGAGAACGGGGACGCGGAGGACGGCGGATGAGGCAGCCGTTTCCGCGCCTCTCCGTTTTGGGCCGTGGCTCCGCGCGACGGATGCCGGGACGCAGTGGGGAAGGCGGATGGGCGATGGCGGCTGAGGGGCGGCCGCACCTGCGCGCGCTGACGGGGCTGCGCTTCGTCGCCGCGTTCCAGGTGCTGGCGTACCACGGGCTGGGCGCCGGACCCCAGTCCGCGTGGTGGATGCGGTCGCTGGTGGGGAGCGGGTACGTGGGGGTGAGCCTCTTCTTCGTGCTGTCGGGGTTCGTGCTCACGTACACCTACCACGACTCCCTGCGCGACGGCACGGCCACCCGCGGCGCGTTCCTGGCGGCGCGCGTGGCCCGCATCTACCCCGTGTACCTGCTGTCGCTGCTCGTGGCGCTGCCGCCGGTGTTCTGGCTGGTGGCCAGCAAGGGCGTGCGGATGGACTACGGCTGGCTGGCGGGGCTCTCCGGCCTGTACGCGGGGCTGCTGCAGGCGTGGGACCCGCGCCGGGTGTGTGTCATGAACTGCCCCGCCTGGTCGTTGTCGAACGAGGCGTTCTTCTATCTCGTCTTTCTGCTCGTGCTGCCGGTGGTGGCGCGCTGGGGGATGCGGCGGCTGCTGGCCGCGGCCGTCGCGGCGTACGCGCTCGCGCTGCTGGGCCCCGTGCTGTACCTGGCGCTGCGCCCGGACGGCGCCGTCCCCGCCACGCCGGACACGCCGGTGTCGGTGGCGTACTGGCTGGCCGTGGTGAAGTACAATCCGCTCATCCGCCTTCCCGAGTTCGTGATGGGCGTGCTGGCGGGCCGATGGTTCCTGCTGCAGGGCGGCGAAACGCGCCCCTCGCATGCGCGGCTGGAGGCGGGCGCCGTGCTCGCGCTGTTCGCCGTGCTGCTGGCGAGCCCGGTGATCCCGTATCCGCTGATGCACAACGGGCTGCTGGCGCCCGTGTTCGCCGCGCTGGTGTACGCGCTGGCCCGCGGCGCCGGCCCCGTGAGCCGGGTGCTCGCCACGCGGATGCTGGTGCGGCTGGGGGCGGCGAGCTTCGCGCTGTACATCCTGCACGTGCCGCTGCTGGCGTGGATGGGGCGCGGCTACCGGACGCTGGGCGTGGCGCTGCCCCCGCAGCCGTGGTACTTCGCCATCTTCGCGGCGGGGAGCATCGCCGTCTCGCTGGTGGTGTTCGACGTGGTGGAGGAGCCCGGCCGCAGGCTGCTGCGACGGCTCCTCGTCCGGCGGCGGGCGGATGGGGCGGCGGCCGGCGCGGCGGAGCGGAAGGGTGCGATGGGATGTGGGACGGAGGGACGCGAGCTGGTCTCGCGAGAGGGAACCTGACCCGAGGGCATCGGGCCACTTTCAACGTGCGGAGATCGATGCGGAACGCGATGATGATGGTGCTGGTGGCGGCGGTGAGCGCGAGCGCGGCGCCCGCGAAGGCGCAGGTACTGGGCGGGCCGGCGCTGCCCGAGGGGAACACGGCCGAGTTCAGCTTTTCCACCACGCAGCCGAAGCTCCGGTCGTATTCCACGTCCGGCTCGGGCGTGGTGGGTACCTACCGGCGCACGGGGCGCGTGAACCTGGCCGCGCGCGTGGCGTACATCGGCAACCTGAGCGGCGGCAAGTACGCCGAGGTGGGCTCGTTCGGGGCGCTGCCCCTGCCGCGCCTCGGTGGCGTGGACCTGGGGTGGACGGCGGGGCTGGGCTACGACACGAACAACGGCGACGGGCTGTACGTGCCCGTGGGAGTGAACGCCAGCCGCGCGTTCTCCGTCCGCGGCGCGCAGGTGACCCCGTTCGCGCACGGCCGCGTGGCGCTCGCGCACATCGATCCGCAGGAGAGTGAGTACGGCCGCTTCGCCACCGCTGGCGAGCTGGGCGTGGACGTGGGGGTGGGGACGAGCTGGAGCGTTCGCGCGGGGCTGGGCAACGCGCACGACCAGACGAGCTTGGTGCTGGGCTTCGCGCTCCGCCGCTAGTCCGCGGCCGATCGCATCATTATCACTCGAAACCGCCGGTCCCGTGTGCGTCGGGGCCGGCGGTTTTCTGTTTGTGGGCGAGGTGCGGGGGAGGTGACGAGCGATTGAAATCGCGGCTACAACATCGCACTGTCGGCCTGCGCCGACACCAACGACGCGCCCGGCACGTTGTCGGGCCCTCGTCCGGACACGCGCACCAACCTGTCATTCCGAGCGAGGAACGAGTGAGGAATCTACTCGGCCGTGGCAGGTGCCACGCTTCCGCGCTGGATCTCACCGACGCACATTCCATCCGTCGCCTCTCGTCCCGCTCACCCGGAGGAGAACCGTAATGAAGCGCTACCTGGTCGCATTCGAGCGCACGGAGACGGGCTACTCCGCGTATTCTCCCGATATGCCTGGCTGCATCAGCACGGGGCGGACGCGGACGGAGGTTGAGGCCAACATGCGTGAAGCCATCGCCTTTCACATCGAGGGGCTGCGGATGGAGGGCCACCCCGTCCCCGAGCCGCAGAGCGAGTACGGCTACGTGGACGTAGCGGAGGAGGGCGCGCGGTAGGCGAAGCGCGCCTTGAGCTTGAGGAAGTGCTTCTCGTACAGGTTCCAACTCGCCAGCGCCACCACGACGGTCGCCGCGCCTATCAGCGCCACGTATCCCAGCAGCCCCGCGAGCTCCCATCGCGTGCCAGCGAACGCGTCCGGCGACACGCCCGCCATCCGGCCAAGCCCGATCAGGGGCACGTGCACCACGTACAGCCCGTAGCTGTACCGCCCAAAGAAGCGCAGCACGCGCCCCGAAAGCAGCCGCGCCAGGATCGACGGCCGCGCATCCACCGCCATCACCAGCACGGCGCCGAAGAAGAACGCGAGCGCCGTGTATCCCACCGAGACCATGTACGCGCCGCCGGGGTTGAAGCCCGACGGATGCAGCGCCGCCCCCGCCAGCACCGCCAGCGCCCCGGCCAGCACGGCGGGCGACATCCGCCGCATCCGCGCCGTCCCGCCGGCTCCGCGGGCGATCAGCGCGATGGCCCCGCCCAGCGCCAGGCCATCCACGCGGGCGGGCGTCTGGAAGTAGACCGCCCGCAGGTCATCCACCGTGAACACGTTCGCCACCCGGTACGCCAGGGCGCCCGCGACGCAGGCGCCGCACATCCACAGCGCCTGTTTGCGGGAGAGGGAAAAGATGAGCAGCGGCCACACGAGGTAGAACTGCTCCTCGATGGCCAGGCTCCACAGGTGCGCCGCGAACTCCAGCGCGCCGTTTCCCAGCGGCCGAAAGTTCTGCAGGTACAGCCAGTAGGGAAGCTGGTCGATGAAGGGCGTCGCGTACGCCCGCGCCCCCAGCAGCGGCGGCAGCACGAAGAGCAGCGCGACAAAGCCGTAGTACAGCGGCAGGATGCGCAGCGCGCGCCGCATGTAGAAGGTGCGGTACCGGTGCGGCGTGTGGCGCGCGTCCGCCAGGATGCCGGTGATCAGGAACCCCGACAGCACGAAGAACAGGTCCACGCCCGCCCACCCCGGGCTGAACGCCTGCTTCACCAGCCGGGCGGGGGCGCCGGCCGGGGCGGCCATGGCGGAGGTGAAGTGCAGCAGCAGCACGCCCAGGATGGCGCACCCGCGCAGCCCGTCCAGCGCCGGGATGTGCCCGGCCTCTCCCGGCGCGGTGCCCCCGTGCGGCTCGGTGGCCGGCGGAGACGCGTTCGCGTTCGGCGGGTGCGGTGTGGCGGACGGGAAGCTCAACGTGTGCGGGGAGGTCGATGGAGGGCGGCGGCGGGCGTCATTCGCGGGAGCCGGAACGTATTGCGGATCAGGTGGATGGACAACCTTCCGCGATGCGGGTCAGGCGCGCCCGGCGGGGCTCCCGTCCATGCTTCCATCCCGCAGAATGTCGCGGATGAAGACAGCCATCGCGCCGAGCACCGCGTCCCGGTGCTCGGCGTGGGGGGCGTGGCCGCAGTCCGGAATGGCCAGCGCCTGCACGGGGGCGCTGGAGCCGCGCTGGATGGACTCCACGTGCGCCCACGAGCCGTACTCGTCGCGCTCGCTCTGGACGACGAGCGCGGGGACGGTGATGCCGGGGAGGAACTCCTCGATGTTCCAGGCGCGGAAATCGGGGTGCAGCCACACGCCGTTCCACCCCCAGAACGCCACGTCCGTGTTGGCGCCGTGGTGCCGCTCCAGCCGTGCTCGCAGATCCGTCGTGCGGTACGTCTCCGCGATGCGGGCGATGCTATCGAGCCCGCACGGCTCCGCGAACACGTGCGGCGCCTCCAGCACCAGCGCGCGCAGCCCGGGGATGGCCCGGCGCCCCGCGGCGATGAGCGCGATGGAGGCGCCGTCGCTGTGCCCCAGCAGGATCACGTCGCGCAGGCCGGCGGCGTGCACCACCTTCGCCAGCGTCTCCGCTTCGTCGTGCATGAAGCGCACGGGGCGGGGGAGCGCCACGGAATCCGACCGCCCGTAGCCGGCGCGCGAGTAGACCAGCGCGCCGCACCCCGTCTCAGCCGCGAGCGCATCCGGAAAGTCGCGCCACGTGGAGACGGCGCCGAGCCCCTCGTGCAGAACGACGATGGTCGGCGCCTCGTCCGGCGGCGGCCCGACCCGGCGGCACTCCAGCCGCGTCCCGTCGATCTCCAGGAAATCCATCCGCTGATTCGATCCGATGCCGGTCCGCGCGCGTCAGCCCAGGCGGCGGCCGCGGCGGGTCTCGCGCAGGCGGATGTTGCCGGCCAGCGGCGCCACCTCCGCGTCCGACAGCGCCAGAGCGCCGCGGGCACGCTCCACGACGGCCTCCCCGCCCGGCACGCGCAGCCCAAAGCCGAGCTCCGCCTTGCGGCACAGCCGCTCCTCCCACGCGATCAGGTCCGCGGGCACCGTGCGGCCGCCGCGGCGCAGGCGCGCGTGCACGCCCTCGTGCACGATGGACGACGCCACCTGCGCGGGCGCGAAGGCCGCCACGAAGTAGGTGTCCAGCACGCAGCTGCGCTCCAGGTCGAACATGGCGCGGCACCCCGTGTTCTGCCGGACGAAGATGCGCGAGAAGTCCCGTTGCATCCCGCCGATCCGCCACGGCTGCACGGCCGCCACCAGGTCCAGCGCGGCGGCGATCTTGTCGAACATCGCCCCGGTGGATGCGTGCAGGCCGTCGTTCATCACCCACACCTCGATGCCGTGCATCCGGCGCCGCTCGGACGCGGACCGGACGCGCGCCTCCTCCGCGCGGGCGGTGACCTCCTGCATCAGCCGTCGGAACATCGCTCCTCCTCGTCCGGAATGCCGTCCAGCCGCGCCAGCAGGTCCAGCGCGTTCTGCGCGGCGGCGCCGGCGGCCGTGTTGTCGAAGATGCACCACACCTCGCGCCCCGCGTCCGTGTCCCGGCGGATGCGGGACGCCACCTTATTCAGGTAATCGTCCTCGTACGAAGAATAGTAGGTGCGGGGCGAGCCGTGCAGCCGGTAGTAGGCCATCCCCCGCCATCCGCCCGGCTCCGCCGCCTCCGGCACCCGCGCGGGATCGGCGGCCACGCGGGCCACCTGCCACGCGTCCAGCAGCGCATCCACCTCCGGCACGAACCACGTCGCGTGCCGCGGCTCGCAGACGGCGGGGACGGGGGTGGCGGCGCGCAGCAGGGTGAAGAACCGTTCGCAAACCGCGCGGTCGAACGCCAGGCTCGGTGGCAACTGCACGAGCAGGCACGCCAGCTTCCCGCCCAGCCCGCCCGCCTCGGCCAGGAAGGCGGCGAGCGCGTCGTCCACGTCCACAAGCCGCTGCGTGTGGGTGATGGTCTTGGGCAGCTTGGCGCAGAAGCGGAACGACGCCGGCACGCTCTCCGCCCAGCGTGCGTAGGTCGTGGGGCGGTGCGGGCGATGGAAGGAAGAGTTGATCTCCACGGCCGGGAACCGCCCCGCGTACCGCTGCAGGTGGCTCCCCTCCGCGGGGAAGACGGGCTGCACGGGGCTGGGCAGCGTCCATCCCGCGCATCCCACGAGGACGGGGGCGGCGGATGCGGATCCGGCGGCGGTCGAATCGGTCACGCGGGCGCGGCTCGAGAGGGGGACGGCGTGCTGTTCATCCGCCCCGCGAGCAGGCAAAAGCGGCGCCCGGACGCAAAAACGGAGCGGGCGGCCAACCTCGCCGCCCGCTCCGTTCCATCCTCCGCCATCCAGCGCGAACGCTCAGCGGACGGTGCGGACCTCGACCTCGAAGACCATCACGGCATTGGGCGGGATGGGGCCGCTGCCCTCCGCGCCGTAGCCGAGCGAGGGAGGAATCACCAGCTGTCGCTTGCCGCCCACGCGCATGCCGGCGATGCCCTGGTGCCAGCCCCGGATCACGTTCCCCGTGCCGAGCACGAAGTCGTACGGGGGGCCGGACGTCTGGAAATCGAACCGCGTGCCGGACGGGAGCCAGCCCTGGTAGTAGACGCCCACGGTCCTGCCGTTCTGCGCCACCGCGCCCGTTCCGACGGTGATGTCGCGGTAGTACAGGCCCGTGCTGGTGCGGGTCATCGTGCTCAGGTCCACCCCCAGCGCGGGCGCGAACGTGGTATCCTCGATGCCCGTGGGGCTGTCGGAGCCGCAGGCGGCGGCCATCAGCGGCAGCACGCACGCCAGGAGAAAGAACAGGCGACGCATTCGTATCTCGCGAAGTAGTTGGGGGTTGCGACCGGTGGATCGGGAAAGATAACGCATCAGTCAACCGGTCCGTGACGGGCCGCTCTCATTCGGCCCCTTCCGCGCCCGGCGGCCTGCACATACCATGTACACCCTTGCAACGATGCCCGTCCACGCGAATCCGCAACCGACCATGAAGCGCCTGCTCCTCCTGCTCGCCCTCGTCCCCGCGCCCGCGCTCGCCCAGGCCGGCACGAACGCCAACCCGGCCATGGGCTCCGTCGCGCCCATCTACCGCCAGGCCTCGGCCTACATCCTGGCCGCCGCCGAGCAGATGCCCGAGGCGGAGTACGGCTTCAAGCCCACGGCCGACGTGCGCAGCTTTGGGCAGCTGATCGGCCACGTGGCCAACGCGCAGTTCATGATCTGCGCGGCCGCGCTGGGCGAGGCGAGCGCCGCCACGCAGAACTACGAGCAGGTGACGGTCAAGGCGGCGCTCATCGAGGGGCTGCGCGCGTCCGGTGCCGTGTGCGACCGCGCCTACGCCCAGTCCGACGAGGCCGCGCTGCAGATGGGGCAGCTCTTTGGCCAGGAGCGCACGCGGATGTCCGCGCTGGTGCTGAACGCCGCGCACAACTTCGAGCACTACGGAAACCTGGTCACCTACCTGCGCATCAAGGGGATGGTGCCGCCCAGCAGCCAGGGCGGCTGATACCGACACCAGATACTGAAAAAGATTGGGGTACAGAGGAACAGAGTTAGACAGAGGAAGATGATAACGATGCTGTTTCCTGCTCCTCTGTCTGACTCTGTTCCTCTGTATTCCCAGGTGTTGTTTTTTCGGATTCGGTAGGAGTCGGCGGATCCGCATCCACCGAAAACGAGACGCCGCCCGGGTTTCCGGGCGGCGTCCCTGCGTTCGGACCGGTCATCTTCTTTGATTGGACGTGCACCGACAGAAGACGATCACGCGCGGCGCCTACCGCTCCGCGTTGCCGTTGATGAAGCGGTCGATCTCCTCGGCGCGGCGGGCGGCGTCGGACTCGCCCAGGGCCATGAGCCGCTTGGCATAGTCGTCCTGGAACATGATCATGCTCAGCACGTCCGGCGACTTGGTCTGCCGCGTGCCCAGCCCCCGCGTGAGCATCCGGAACGCGCGCGGCAGCTTGGGCTCGTACTCCGCCGCGATGCGCGCCAGGTCCTGCGACGGGCGCATCACCATCAATTCCACGGGGCGCATCCCCCGGCGGTGCTCCGCGGGCACGTGCTCCAGCACGGCGTTGATGCGCTCCATCCGCGATACGTCCTGGTCCACGCTGTCCAGGAAGATGGCGTCCATCAGCAGGCCGATCACCTGCGCGGGGGGCGGATACCCCGCCACGTCCGGCCGCGCCGCCTCGCTACGGGTACGGTCGTAGCGCGTGGAAACGGCCAGGATGCGGCTGGCGCCCAGGTGCAGGGCGGGGGAAAGGGGCGCCGTGAGCTTGATGCCGCCGTCCCCGTACCAGTGCGGCCCGATCTGCACGGCGGGAAAGAAGAGCGGGAGGGCGCTGGACGCCATCACGTGGTCCACCGTGAGCCGGCAGTGGCGGCTCGTGCGCCCCGGCCGCTCCCAGGTCTGGATGTCGCGCCCCTGCACCCACACCACGGACTGCCCCGTGGTGTAGTCCGTGGTGCTGATGGTGACCGCGCGCACGGTGCCGCGGTGCAGGTTGTAGTCGATCCCCGTGAGCTCGCCGTTCACGGGCGCCAGCGCCTCTTCCAGGAACGCGCGCAGGGGCGACGTGTCCACCAGGGCCCGGGCGCGCGCCTCCGTCATCCCCCCGGACGTCAGCCGCAGCCCCCAGCGCCCCACGTGCGAGGCCAGGGAGCGCATGTCCACGCGAAAGATGCGCTCCGGCATGAGTTCCCCCCACAGCGCCGCCAGCTCCGACACGGCCTGCCGGAACGTGCCGTGGTGCTGCGCCAGGAGCGACGTGTTGATGGCGCCCGCCGACACCCCGGACAGGATGGGGATGTGCAGGTCGGGGTAGGTGCGCGCCAGGTAGCGCAGCAGCCCCACCTGGTAGGCCCCCCGCGCGCCGCCGCCCGTGAGCACCAGGGCCATCTCGCCGCTGTTGGGCGTCACCGCCGCGCTGGGAGCGAACTCGCGGCCCGCCTGCGACGGGCGCTCGGGGGTCAGAACCTGCGGATCGTCCGGCATCTGCACGGGCTCTAGCGGCGAAAGACGGTGCGGCCGCCCACCACGGTCCGCACGGGCGCGGCCTGCAGGATCTCCACCTCCGGCACCGTGAGCAGGTCTCGGTCCCACACCACCAGGTCCGCCAGCATCCCCGGGCGCAGCGTGCCCTTGCGGGCTTCTTCCCACTCGCCGTACGCGGCGGCCGCCGTGTACAGGCGGATGGCCTCCTCGCGGCTCAGCCGCTGCTCCGGCAGCCAGCCCCCCGGCGGCACCCCCGGCTCCTCGCGGCTCTGCCGGGTGACGGCGGAGTAGATCCCCTCCACGGGTGGCATGGGCTCCACGGGAAAGTCCGTCCCGAAGACGACGACGGCGCCCGCGTCCAGCAGCGACCGCCACGCGTACGCCCCCTCCACCGCGCGGTCCCGGCCGATGCGCGTCTCCGCCCAGCGCATGTCGCTCGTGGCGTGCGTGGGCTGCATGCTGGCGATGACGCCCAGCCGCCGAAAGCGGGGGATGTCGTCGCGGTCGATGACCTGCGCGTGCTCGATGCGGTGCCGGCGCGCCCGCGGGCCGTTGGCCGCCGCCGCGCGCTCGAAGGCGTCCAGCGCCTGCCGGTTGGCCGCGTCGCCGATGGCGTGCAGGATCACCTGCAGCCCGGCCGCGTCCGCGGCGGTGATGAGCGAGTCCAGCTGCGCCCTGGTGTACTGCGGCAGCCCCGTGGTGGAGTGGTCGTCCGCGAACGGCTCCAGCATGTAGGCCGTGCGCGAGCCCAGCGTGCCGTCCGTGTACCCCTTGAGCATCCCCAGCCGCACCCACTCGTCGCCCGCGTGCGCCTGGATGCCGCGCTCGCGCAGGGCCTGGATGACGCGCATCTCCAGAGGGAACCAGCCGTAGACGCGGACGCTGAGCGAGTCGGCGTCGGCCAGGGCGCGGTAGATCTGCAGGTCCATCTCCGACGCGTTGGTCTGCACGCTGGTGACGCCCGTGCTGGCCGCCAGGTCCAGCGCCGCGCGGATCCCCCGGCGGGCCTGCGCCAGCGTGGGCTCCGGCACCTGCTGGTAGAGGATGTCCTGCGCCGATTCCTTGAAGATCCCCGTGGCCTCGCCCGCCGCGTCGCGGACGATGTCGCCGCCCGCCGGGTTGGGCGTGCCGCGGCCGATGCGGGCCAGGCGCATGGCCGCCGAGTTGGTCCACACCGTGTGGCCGTCCACGCGGGAGAGCAGGACGGGGTTGTTGGGCGCCGCGCGGTCCAGGATCTCCTTCGTCGGCCAGCCGCCGGCCCCCAGCTCCCCTGCGGGAAGGCGCGTGTGGTCCCAGCCGCGGCCCAAAATCCACTCGCCGGGCTGCGCCTGCGCGGCGGCCTCGGCGATGCGCCGCTCGATCTCGGCCAGCGACGTGGTGCCCAGCAGGCTCACGTTCAGCAGCCCCAGCCCGCCCTGGGCAAAGTGGATGTGCGCGTCGTTGAAGCCGGGCGTCACCAGCCGGCCCTGCAGGTCCACGACTTCCGTGCGGGGGCCCGCCATCCGGCGCACGTCCGCGTCCGTCCCCGCCGCCACCACGCGCCCGCCGCGCACGGCCAGCGCCTGCACGACGGTGTTGGCGCTGTCGGCCAGGAAGATCTTGCCGTTGTGCAGCACCATGTCCGCCGCGTCCGTCGTCGCCATCGCGGGCTGCCCCGGCGCGGGCGCGGCGGACGGCGACACGTTGGGCGCGGGCTGCGCGGTGCAGGCGGCCAGCGCGGCGAGCGCCAGCAGGAGCGTGCGGGATCGCGGGATCATACGCATGCGGCTGATGAGGGCGGGGTGCGGGATCGCGATATGATAGTGCCGTGGCGGGCCCGTGACAAACACAAGCCGCCGGTCCCGTACGCACCCCGTCTGGCGGATTGCCCGCGATCCTGAAAGCACGTACTTTCCGTGCTCCTGCCGCCCCGCCGATCCGGCCGGGCGGCATTCTTTCGTCCTTCATCGCAGTGACCGTTTTGCATCAAGCGTCGGAACTGGCGGGGGCGCGCGTCGCCATCGTGATGATGAGCGCCATCGGGGACGCGGTGCACGCGCTGCCGGTGGTGAACTCGTTGCGCGCGGCCGCGCCGGACCTCCACATCACCTGGGTCATCCAGCCCGGCCCCCACGCGCTCGTAGCGAATCATCCCGCCGTGGACGAGTTCGTCATCTTCGACCGGAAGAAGGGACGGAGCGCGTTCCGCGACGTGCGCCTGGCCACCCGCGGCAAGCGCTTCGACCTCGTCATCGCCCTGCAGGTGTACTTCAAGGCCGGACTGGTGACGGCCCTGCTCAAGTCGCCCCGCAAGCTGGGGTTCGACCGGGAGCGGGCACGGGACGCCAACTGGCTGTTTACCACGGAGCGCATCCCCGCGCGGGGACAGCGGCACGTGCAGGACCAGTACTTCGAGTTCCTGGAGCACCTGGGCGTCCCGCCGCTCCTGGAGTGGAAGCTGGGCCCCACGGCGGAGGAGCGCGCCCGGTACGCCGGCGCCCTCCCCCCCTCCGACCGGCCGACCGTGGCCATGGTGGTGGGGACGAGCAAGCCGGGAAAGGAGTGGCCGGCGGAGCGCTACGCGGAGCTCATCGACCGGCTGGAGGGGGAGATGGGGGTGCGGACGGTGCTCGTGGGCGGGCGCTCGGAGCGGGAGCTGGCGGCGGCGGCGATGATCAAGGCGACGGTACGCCATCAGCCGCTGGACCTGCTGGAGTGGGATCTCCGCAAGCTCGTCTACCTGCTGGACCAGGCCGACGTGCTGGTGAGCCCGGACACGGGGCCGCTGCACATCGGCGTGGCGCTGGGGACGCCGACGGTGTCGCTGATGGGATACACGAACCCCAAGCGGGTGGGGCCGTACGGCCGCTTCGGGGACCTGATGATCGATGCGTACGGGGACCCGGGCGAGGACTACCCGGTGTCGGCGGAGTACCGGCCGGGGCGGATGGAGCGCATCACGCCCGGGCAGGTGGCGGAGAAGGTGGCGCTGGCGCTGCGGCGCTATCCCAGGATCAAGCCCACGGGCCAGGCGTCGCCGTAGCCCTCCTGCACGGCGCCCCACGCGTCCGGCCCGAGCCCCGCGTGCAGCTTGCGGGCGGAGCGGGCCAGCCGGCGCAGGTCCACGGCCCGGCGGGCGCGGGTCACGGGCGCGGGGTAGACGCGCGCCTTGTCGAAGTCCAGCAGCCACACCTCCGGCGCGCCGTCCTTTTCCGCCACGAGCAGGTTGCGCAGGTGCACGTCCGGGTGGGTGACGCCGGCCGCGTGCATGGCGGCCACCTGGCGGCCCGCGTCGCGCAGCATGTCGTCGCGGTCGTCCTCGTGCGCGGCGAGCCACTGGGCCGCGTCGGTGGCGCCGGGGATGAGGAGGGTGGCGAGCATGGCCGTGTAGCCCACCGTGTGCGGACTTTCGATGGCCGCCAGGATGCGGGCCGTGCGGACGCCGCCGGCGCGGGCGCGCTCCGTGGCCCGAAGCTCGTCGAAGGCGCGGTTGCCGCCGAAGTAGCGTGCGGCGTTGATGCGCTGCATGAGCCCGCCGCGGTGGTAGCGCCGCACGACGGCCTTTTCGCCCGTGGGCAGCACGACGACGGGGTGCGCCGCCCGCCCGCCGCCCAGCATCTCCACGGCGGGAAGGGTCTTGCGCTCCACCAGCAGCCGCGCGGCGTCCTCGTACCCGCGACGCACCAGCATGCGCGCCCCCTCGTGCTCCAGGGGGATGAAGTCGGCCAGGGCGTGCTGGCCGGCGTAGTTTCTCCAATCCATGGAGTGCAAGCTGCGGGATTGGAAGCGGGATTGTCAAATGGGGGACGGAGGAGCGGAGTCTCGTCGCGGGCGGAGCGCCCCCCTCCCCGACCCTCCCCCACAAACTGCGTGGGGGAGGGAGGTGGGACGGGACGGTGCCGTCGCGGAGGCGAGGTGTGGCCCTCACCCGCTCGCTCAGGTTCGCACCCTCTCCCAAAGACTGCGTGGGAGAGGGTATACACCCCAGCCCGTGCACGGAGGTCGGTTGTCGCCCGAACGCAGTTCTCCCCCTCTCCGCGAGGAACGAGCGGGGAGGGGGCCGGGGGGAGGGGCGCCCCGCCCATGCCGGATCGCCTGCTTCGGGGAAGGTGAAGTGCTCCCCCTCTCCCGCGCAGTTTGCGGGAGAGGGGGCCGGGGGGTGAGGGGCGCCCGCGGAGCGGCGGCCGTAGAAGCCGGCCCGTCCCAGGGCTCTGCTCAAACCCCCACGGCACCACGATTTACCCCTGCGCACATCCAAAAGGAACGGCGAGGTGTATCAGGTCTGGACCGTTTGACCACACTCGCACCGGCCCGTAGCTTCACGCGATATGCCACCCGTCCTCAAGCGCCTTCTCTGGGTAGACGACGAGATCGATCTGCTGCGCCCGCACCTGCTGTTCCTGCAGGGGCGGGGGTACCACGTCGATGCCGCCAGCAACGGCGACGACGCCCTGGAGCTGGTGCGCGTCTCGGGCTACGACCTCATCCTGCTGGACGAGCAGATGCCCGGCCGCACGGGGATGGAGGTGCTGGACGAGATCCGCCGCGTGGACGCCCGCGTCCCCGTGGTCATGGTGACCAAGAGCGAGGAAGACCGCACCATGACGGAGGCCATCGGCCGCCGCGTGGCGGACTACCTGGTGAAGCCCACGTCGCCCCGGCAGGTGCTCTCCGTGGTCACCCGCCTGCTGGAAGGCGGGCAGATCCAGCAGCAGGTGATGGCCCGCGACTTCAGCGCGCGCTTTCGCGAGCTCAACGCGCAGGTGGGGCTCATCCGCGACTGGCGGGAGTGGTGCGAGGCCTACAGCGAGCTGGTGGACTGGGAGCTGCGCCTGCGCGAATCCGGCGAGACGGGCCTGCTCTCCGCCCTGGAGACGCTGCTGGACGACGTGCGCCGCGCCTTCTGCCAGTGGGTGTGCGACGACTACGGCCGCTGGACCCGCGGCTCGCACGACCGCCCGCCGCTCTCCGTGGACGTGGTGCCGGAGTACCTGGCGCCGCTCCTGGGCCCGGACAAGACGGTGCTGTTCATCGTCATCGACTGCCTGCGGCTGGACCAGTGGCGCGCCCTCGTCCCCCTGCTGGAGCCCATGGCCCAGGTGGAGGAGGCGCTGTACTGCTCCATCCTCCCCACGGCCACGCCCTTTTCGCGCAACGCCATCTTCAGCGGGATGTATCCCGACGGCGTGGCGGAGCGCCTTCCCGGCTGGTGGGGGCGCGAGGGCGAGGGATCGCTCAACGCCAACGAGGCGGAGCTCTTTCGCGAGCACGTGGAGCGGGTGTGCGGGCCCATGCCCGTGCACTACGAGAAGGTGTTCGATGCGGCGGACGGCGAGGCCATGCTCCGGCGGCTCCCCGCGTACCTGTCGCAGCCGGGGGTGACGGCGCTCGTTTTCAACTTCGTGGACCTGCTCACGCACGGGCGGTCGGAATCGGCCGTCCTCCTGGAGGTGGCGCGCGACAAGGAGGCCCTGCGCGCCCTCACGCGGCAGTGGTTCGAGCGGTCCGAGGCGCTGTCGGCCATCCGCGAGGCCATGCGCCTGGGGGTGCCCGTGCTGGTGACCACGGACCACGGCAGCATCCACTGCCACCGCCCCGCCACCGTGTTCGCCAAGCGCGACACGACGGCCAACCTCCGCTACAAGTTCGGGGACGACCTGCGGGCGGAGGACCGGATGGCCGCGTTCAGCACCAACAACGAGAGCGTGCTGCGCTTTCCGCAGGGGCGTGCGGCCACCAACTACCTGATCGCGCTGGAAGACGTCTTCTTCGTCTATCCCACCAAGCTGCGCCAGTACCAGGCGCGCTACCGCGGCTCGTTCCTGCACGGGGGCATCAGCCCGGAGGAGATGATCCTGCCGGTGGCGCTGCTTACGCCCCGATGAACACGTATTTCCGCATCCTTCGCTACGTTCGCCCCCACGCGGGGCTGTTCGGGCTGGCCATCGTCGCCATGGCGCTGTGGGCGGCCCTGGACGCGTTCAGCTACACGCTGCTCATCCCCTTTCTCCGCGTCCTCTTTGGACAGGGCGACGCGCTGGGAGGGCTGGACGCGTTCCTGAGCCCCAACGCCGGACCCATCGTACAGTTTCTGCGCGGGGCCGTGGGATGGGCCATCGCGGGGCGCGAGCCCATGGACGCGCTGCGCAACGTGGTGCTGTTCCTGTTCGTGGTGTACGCCATCAAGAACGTGGCGTACTACGTTTCGCAGGTGGCCATCTCCGTCGTGGAGGGCCGGGTGACGCGCGACATGCGCAACGACATCTACGGCCACCTGCTGCGCCTGGGCTTTCCCTTCTTTCAGCGGACGCGCGCGGGGCAGATCATCAGCCGCGTGACCAACGACGTGGAGCAGATGCGCAGCCTGGTCACCAGCAACCTGGCCAAGCTGCTCTGGGAGTCGTTCCAGGCCATCTTCGCGCTGATCATCATGATCGGCCTGTCGTGGAAGCTGACGCTCGTCGCCGCGCTCTTCATGCCGCCCATGCTGGGGATGTGGGCCAAGCTGCGAAAGCGGCTGCGGCGGGGCGTGCTCAAGGTGCTGGATGCCGTGGGCGAGACGGCGTCGCACATCCAGGAGACGGTGAGCGGCGTACGGCTGGTGAAGGCGTCCGGCGCGGAGGCGTGGGAGGAGGCGCGGTTCCAGCGGCTTACGCGCGGCCAGTACAAGGCGCACGTGAAGAACGAGCGGTGGCGCAAGTTCTTTACGCCGGCCACGGAGATGATCACGGCCGTGAGCATCCTGGCCATGCTGTGGTACGGCAGCTATCTCGTGCTCGAAGAGAAGTCGATGATCCCGGAGATGTTCCTGGGATTCCTCCTCTTCGCGGGCAAGCTGATGTCGCCCATCAAGTTCATCGCGCAGTTCCCGGCCATGGTGCAGCCCGGCCTGGCCGCCGCGGACCGCGCCTTCGAGCTGCTGGACGCGCCGGTGGAGGTGGTGGACCAGGCGGATGCGCTGCCCGTGGAGGCGTTCCGGGACGTGGTGCGCTTCGAGAAGGTGGGCTTCGAGTACGCGCCCGGCTCGCCCGTGCTGGAGGAGATCGAGATGACGATCCGCCCCGGCGAGGTGGTGGCGCTGGTGGGGCCCAGCGGGGCGGGAAAGAGCACGCTGGCGGACCTGCTGCCGCGCTTCTACGATCCCACCAGCGGGCGCATCACGCTGGACGGGCGCGACGTGCGGACGCTCAAGCTCAAGGACCTGCGCGCGCTGCTGGGCATCGTGACGCAGGAGACCATCCTCTTCCACGACACCGTCCGCGCCAACATCGCCTACGGGCGGGCGGACGCGTCGCAGGAGGAGGTGGAGTCGGCGGCGCGGGCGGCCAACGCGCACGAGTTCATCGCGCACCTGCCGGAGGGGTACGACACCGTCCTGGGGGAAAAGGGGACGCGGCTCTCGGGCGGGCAGCGGCAGCGCATCGCCATCGCCCGCGCGCTGCTGCGCAATCCGCCCATCCTGATCCTGGACGAGGCCACGAGCGCGCTGGACACGGAGAGCGAGCGGCTGGTGCAGCAGGCCATCGAGCAGCTGATGGAGGAGCGCACGGTGCTGGTGATCGCGCACCGCCTGTCCACCGTGCGGCGTGCGGACCAGATCCTGGTGCTGGATGCCGGCCGCATCGTGGAGCGCGGCACGCACGACGAGCTCGTGGCCCGGGAAGGGCTGTACCGCCGGCTGTACGACATGCAGTTCGGCGCGGAGAAGGAGAAGGAAAGTGCGTTAGTGCGTTAGTGCGGGAGTGCGGAAGTAGATCGTGAGCGGCGCGGAGGTGGTGCGCGGGCGGAGCGCCCCCCTCCCCGACCCTCCCCCACAAACTGCGTGGGGGAGGGAGATTGAACGGTCTCGTGCTTTCGCGGAGTAGGCCCTCCCATGCAGGGAAGTTCTCCCCCTCCCTCCGCGAAGCGGGGGAGGGGGCCGGGGGGAGGGGGCCCTCGCCCGTGCCGGAAACTCCGCCTCCGCGACGGAAGTTCTCTCCCTCCCCCGCGCTGTTTGCGGGGGAGGGTCGGGGAGGGGGGCGGGTTGCTGCCGGCGAGTGATCCGCATCCCCGTTGGTGCCCTTCGCCGTTGTCGCAGTCGCAGTCCCGAAAACAGAAACCACCACACGGTGACGGATAGATGCAAGTACCCCTGCTGGACCTGACGCTGCAGCACCGCATCACGGGCCCCGAGGTGATGGAGGCCATCACGCCCGTCATCCAGGAGCAGCGCTTCATCCTGGGCCCGGTCGTGGACCAGTTCGAGCGCGAGATCGAGGCGTACCTGCCCGTGACGCACGCCGTGGGCTGCGCCAGCGGCACGGACGCCATCCTGCTGGCCCTGCGCGCCTTCGACTGCGGCCCGGGCGACGAGGTGGTCACGTCGCCGTTCACCTTCTTCGCGACGGCGGGGGCCATCCACAACGTGGGCGCGCGGCCGGTGTTCGCCGACATCGCGCCGGACACGTTCAACCTGGACCCGGCCGCGGCGGACGAGGCGGTCACGGAGCGCACCAAGGTCGTCATGCCCGTGCACCTGTTCGGGCAGATGGCGGACATGACGGCGTTCCGCGCCCTAGGCGACGGGCGCGGCATCAAGGTGCTGGAGGACGCGGCGCAGGCCATCGGCGCGCGGCAGCGGACGGCGGACGGGGTGTGGATCACCACGGGGACGCTGGGCGACGCGTGCTCGTTCTCGTTCTTTCCCACCAAGAACCTGGGCGCGTTCGGCGACGCGGGGATGACGGTGACGAACGACGAGGCCACGGCGGAGCGGCTTCGCAAGCTGCGCGTGCACGGCGGGCGGCAGATGTACCACCACGAGGAGGTGGGCTACAACTCGCGGCTGGACGCGCTGCAGGCGGCCGTGCTGTCTGCCAAGCTGCCGCACCTGCGCGGCTGGAGCGACGCGCGCCGCAACCACGCCGCGTTCTACGACGGGGCGCTGCAGGGGATCGACGGGATCGTCACGCCGCCGGTGAAGCCGGACAACGAGTCCATCTTCAACCAGTACACCATCCGGGTGCTGGACGGGCAACGCGACGCGCTGGCGGAGCACCTGAAGGCGGCGGGGATCGGCTCGGGGGTGTACTATCCCGTGCCGCTGCACCTGCAGGAGTGCTTCGCGTACCTGGGCTATCGCGAGGGCCAGTTCCCGGAGTCGGAGCGCGCCTGCCGCGAGGTGCTGTCGCTCCCCGTCTTCCCGGAGCTGATGCCCGCGCAGCTGGACCACGTGGCGCAGACGATCGGGGCGTTCTTCGGCAGGTAAAAAGTGCGAGAGTGCGAAAGTGCGAGAGTGCGAGAGTGCGAGAGTGCGAAAGTAACGGCTCTCGCGTCCCGAGCCCGTGCTGACGAGGGCTGATTTTCGTACTTTCGCGCTGCGATTCGCGGTTTTTCTGGATGGTGACCAGAGTGCGTGAGCGTGAGGTGGAATCCTTGATCGGGCTGAACCGCGACCGAGTGCGGAGGTGGGCGAGCTGCCCACTTTCGCACTTTCGCACTCTCGCACTTTCGCACTAGATGTTCATCCTCGCCCACAACGCGTCCGGCATCCTGGGGGGCGGCGAGATCGGCACGGCGCTGCTGCTGGCCGGGCTGCAGGGCCGCGGCCACCGCGTGCTCATGCTCTGCCGCGACGCGGAGATCGCGCGGCGCATCGCGGCGTACGGCATCCCCACGGGCGTGCAGCGCGTGGGCGGCGACGTCATGCTGCCGGACGCGTTCCGCCTGGCCGCGCGCATCCGCCGCGAAGCGCCGGACGCCGTCATCCTCACCACGTTCAAGAAGGTCGTCCTGGCAGGGCTCGGCGCGCGCATGGCCGGGGCCCCGTTCGTCGTGCAGCGCATCGTCCTGCAGGGCGACACGCCGGCCCGCGGCGCCCGCTACCGCGCCGCCCTCCGCCGCTGGGTCGACGTCGTCGCCCTGAACGCGGACGCCATGCGCCCGGCCTTCCTCGCGGGCGATCCGCATCTGCCTCCCTCGAAAGTGGTCACCATCCTGGACGGCGTCCGCGCGCCGGTGCGGACGAAGGCGCCGGGGACGGTCCGCGCCGAGCTGGGCATCACGGCGGACGCGTTCGTCATCGGCTGCGTGGCGCGGCTGGCCCGGCAGAAGCGCTTCGATCGCCTGCTGCGCGCCGTCGTCCGCATCCCCCATCCCCTCCACTGCATCATCGCGGGCGAAGGCGAGGAGCTGGAGCCCACGCGCGCGCTTGCGGCGGAGCTGGGCATCGCGGAGCGCGTGCACTTTCCCGGCTTTCGCGCGGACGTGGGCGACGTGCTGGACGCCATGGACCTGTTCGTCGTCTCGTCGGACCGCGAGGGGCTGGCGAACGCGATGCTGGAGGCGATGGCGTTCGGGCTCCCCGTCGTGAGCACGGACGTGAGCGGGGCGCGCGAGGCGCTGGACACGGCGGATGGAGACTCGGCCGCGGGCCTCGTCACCCCGTTCGACGATGGCGCGCTGGCGGATGCCATCGGCCGGATGCGGGACGATGCGGACGGGCGGCGGCGGATGGGCGAGGCGGCGCGGGCGCGGGGGGAGCGGCGGTTCGGCGTGGAGCGCTTTCTGGACGAGTGGGAGCGGCTGCTGATGGACGGAGCGCGGCGCGGGAGGGCGGGCGGATGAAGGTCGCCATCCACGTGGACGGCCCCACCATCCGCGGCAACGAGCGCCAGGTGATGCGCATCGCCGTGGGGCTCACGGCGCGCGGGCACGAGGTGGTCGTCAGCTGCCGCGCGGGGGGCGTGGTGGAGGCGGAGCTGCGGGCGCTGGGCATCCGCACGACGGGCATCCGCCCCCGCGGCGACGCGGACCTGTGGAACGCGACGGCGTTCGTCCGCTGGCTGCGGCGCGAGCGGCCGGACGCGGTGCTGCTCACGTCGTGGGTGCGCGCGTTCATCGCCGGGTGGTGCGCGCGCGTGGCGGGCGTGCCCACCATCGTCTTCCGCATCGGCAGCATGCAGCCCATCCACCGGGGCGTGCGGGGCTCGCTGGAGCGCCACGCCCTGCGCCGCTGGTACCACGCCGTCATCGCCAACAGCCGCGCCGTGGCGGAGCGCATCACGGGTGCCCTGCCGGAGATGGCGGACCGCGTGCACGTCGTCGTCAACGGGATGGAGCCGCACGATCCGCCCGTCCCCACGCCGCTGCGTGCGGATCTCGGCATCCCGGCGGATGCGATCCTCGCGCTGGCGGTCGGCGGGCTGGAGCGGAACAAGGGCTTCGACCTGCTGATCGATGCCGCCGCGGGCATCCCCTCCGTGCACGTGGCGCTGGCGGGCGGCGGGACGGACGCGCAGCGGGCGGAGATGGAGGCCCGGGCGCGGACGCGCGGCGTGGCGGATCGCATCCACTTCCTGGGGCGGCGGAACGACGTGCCGGCCGTGGTGGCGGCCTGCGACCTGTTCGTGCTCCCCAGCCGCGCGGAGGGATTCAGCGTGGCGCTGCTGGAGGCGATGGCGGATGGCCGGCCCATCATCGCGGCGGACGTGGGCGGCGCGTGGGAGGGCCTCGCCGCGCGCGACGGTCATCCGCCCGCCGGGTGGATCGTCCCCCGCGACGACGCGGACGCGCTCGCGGCCGGCCTCCGCGCCGTGGTGGACGCCCTCCGGGCGGGGGACGGCGAGCCGGCCGCGCGCGCCGCGGAGGCGAAGTGGCGCGCGGAGAACTGGTTCACGCTGGAGCGGATGATCGAGGGCTACGAGGCCGTGCTGGCCGGGCGCGCGCCATGAGCGACTTCCTCTTCTCCTCCCGCCGCCGCCCCCCGGCCGAGCTCAAGCGCATTCTGGAGCGCTGGATCGGCCCCGTCGCGGGCGAGCACACGGAGACGGCGGCGGAGTGGGGCACGCTGGCCGTCGCCCGCGCCGCGCGCGATCCCGAGCCCGTGTTCGACGATGCGTGGGCCACCAGCGTGCTGATCGGCGAGCCGTTCGCGCGCGTGGACGGGCAGCCGGCCGGGCCCGCCATCGATCCGGAGCGGCGCGCGGCCGTGCATCGCCTGCTCGCCGGCGGGGAAGCGGCGGCGTGGGAGGACCGGCTGGATGGGCCGTTGGCGGCGCTCGCCATCGACGGGGCGAGCGGGACGGGAACGGTGCTGACGGACCTGTTCGCGTGGATCCCGCTCTTCGCGGCGGAGGTGCGCGACCCGGAGCCGCGGCTGGTCATCGGCACGCACGTGGACGCGGTGGCGGAGGCGGCCGGTGTGCGGGACGAGATCGATCCCGTGAGTGCCGTGGAGATGATGGGCTACTTCACGATCGCGCATCCGCGGACGCTGTATCCCGCCGTGACGCAGCTTTCCCCCGGCTGCACGCGGCGGTTCTCGGCGGATGGATGGACGGGTCCCGAGCGCGTCTACTGGCAGCCGTTGGAGCGGAATCCGTATCCGTCCATGGACGACGCGGCGGATGCGTTGCGCGCGGCGCTCGTGGCGGACGTGGAGCGGGCCGTGGCAGGGCACGCGCGCGTGGGGATGCTGCTGAGCGGCGGGGAGGATTCGCGCGCCGTCCTCGGCGCCGTGCCACAGGGCGTGGAGGTGCAGGGATTCATCTACACGGAGGCGGACAACCGCGAGGTGCGCAGCGCGCGGCGGGTGGCGCGGGCGTACGGCGCGGACCTGCGCTGGGAGGCGCGCCCGCCGATGCACGACCTGCGGCACTTCGAGACGGTCGCGGCCATGGTGGGCTCGCAGAACGAGTTCATCGACGTGCACGGCTACGGGCTGGCGGCGTCCATGGGGATCGCCCGGCTGCCGCTGGTGCTGGGCGGGTTCTCGTCCGATGCGCTGCTCAAGGCGGACAACGTGACGGGCGCGTCGCGGCGGAAGGTGCTCCGCGGCGAATCGCCCGGCATCCGTCCCGCGGAGCCGCCGCCGCTCCCCGGCATCCGCCCGGAGCTGCTGCGCGCGGCCGCGGACCGGCGCGACGCGTTCCGGCGGCGGCTGGCGGAGATCCGTCCGGAATCGGCGGAGGAATGGTCGTTCATCTATCCCTTTACGATGCGGAAGTACGCTGCGGGGTTCCACGGCAACCGGCGCCTGTTCCGCTCCCACGAGCCGTTCCAGAGCAACCCCGTGGTTCGCCTGGCGGCGGAGGTGCCGCAGACGTGGAAGATCGAGCGGCGGTTGTTCAGCCGTGCCGTGCGGCCGCTGCTGGCGCCGTCGTGGTGGGTGCCCCACAGCCGCAACCGGATGCCGTACTATTCGCAGCCCGTGAACGCCGTGGCGCGCCCGCTGCTGGGCCTTGCCCGCGACGTGCGCGCGCTGGCGACGGGGACGCTGCGGGCCAACCAGGAATCATGGCCCGTGTGGGAGGAGTTCGTGCGCGCGCCGGAGATGGACGCGAAGACGCGGGAGCATCCGCTGCGCGACGGGCCCCTGCGCGCGCTGTTCGACGCGGAGGATCCGGAGGCCGCCGTGCGCGAAGGATGGAAGCCGCTGCGGCGCCTGGCCGCGCTGCAGCTTGCTTACCTGACGGGGCGATGATGGGGGAGCGGATCTTCGCCGCGTGGAAGGTGCGGGTCGGCGGTGCGGAGCGGGGGCGCAGCGATCAGGCCCGCGGCGCGCGGCGAGCGATTGGAATCGCGGCCATGGGGCGAGCCAGCGCGGGGATGTGGCAAGCGAATGGCATCGCCGGGATGGGGCGAGCGAATGAGATCGAGGCGGTGAGGCGAGCAATTGTCGGCGGCGGGGGGCGAGCGAATGAATTCGCGGCTACAACTTCACACTGTCGGCCTTCGCCGACACCGCGGGGGCGGGCGGTGTGCATCCGTGCCGTGGATCCGGCCGTGACCTGTCATCCTGAGGGAGCCGCCGCCGTCACTCTGACCACGCACCGTTCCCTGGCGGCGACCGAAGGATCTTGCGTGCGGATCCGGGGGGCCGGCTCACGTGTACGGACGCGGCGTTCCGGGATGGCGGGCAAGATCCTTCGGTCGCGCCCGGAGGTCCGTGGCCGTTCGGGGCCCTCGTGGGCGCTCCCTCAGGATGACGATCGTGGTGGGGGGATGGTTTTCTTTGGTGTCCGCGAAGGCGGACAGTGTGATGTTGTAGCCGCGAATTCATTCGCTCGCCTCACAGCCCGATTGAGATCATTCCCCCGCCCCGGAGCCCGCCGATGAGCGAGCTTCGCTATCCGGCGCAGAACATCTGCCTCGTCCTGCTGACGGGGCTGGGGGACGTCATCCACGGGCTGCCGCTCGTGAACGCGCTCAAGGCGGACGATCCCACGCGGCGCATCACCTGGGTGGTGGAGCCGATGCCGTCGGGGGCGCTGCGGCATCATCCATCCATCGACGAGATCATCGTCTACCAGAAGAAGCGCGGCGTCGCGGGCGTCAAACAGCTGCGGCGCGACCTGGCGGGACGGCGGTTCGATCTCACGATCAACCTCAACGTCTACATCAAGAGCGCGTGGCCCACGCTGCTGTCGCGCGCGCCGCACCGGCTGGGCTTTGGGCGCGACCGGGCCATGGAGGGCACGTGGCTGGCATCCAACCACCACCTGCCGCCGGGCCCGCGCGCGCACACGCAGGACCTCTTCTTCGAGTTCCTGCAGCACCTCGGCCTGCCCAAGCCGGAGACGCCGGAGTGGCGCATCGCGTTCACGGACGGCGAGCGCCGCGCGCAGGCGGAGTTCTTCGCGCAGAACCAGCCGGTCGTCGGCATCGTCCCGGCATCCGCCAACGCGAAAAAGGACTGGTCCGCGGACCGCTACGCGCGGGTGGTGGACGCCATCGAGCGCGACTTCGGGATGCGGACCATGCTCATCGGCGGGCCGGGGGCGCGCGAGCAGGCCATCGCCCGCGAGATCGTGGACCGCGCGGAGCACAAGCCCATCTGGGCCCTGGGAGATTCCATCCGCCGGCTGATGTGGCTCATCGACGGCGTGCAGCTCCTGATCGCGCCGGACACGGGGCCCGTGCACATCGCGCGGGCGCTGGGCGTGCCGGTGATCGGGCTGTTCGGGCACACCAACCCGTGGCGCGTGGGGCCGTACCGCGCCTACGAGGACCTGTGGATCGACCGCTACACGGAGCCCGGCGAGCCGCCCGATCCCTCCAACGCCACACCCAAGCTGGGGCGGATGGAACGGATCACGGTAGATGACGTGCTGGATCGCGTGCGGCGTGTGCGGGATGCGGATCCGCCGTACCTCGTCCCGCGCCTGGGAGGGGGCTGACGATGCGCGTGGTGCTGAGCAACGCGTCGTATTCGTGGGGCGGCGTGCACGTGGTGACGGAGGCGCTCGCGCTGGGGCTGCAGGCGCGCGGGCACGACGTGGCCGTGTTCTGCCGGCCGGACTCGCCGCTGCAGGCGCGGCTCACGGGCAAGGTGCCGCTGGAGCCCGTGGCGCAGGGCATGGACCTGAGCCCGCTGGCCATCTCCCGTGCAATCGCCGCGCTCCGCCGGCACCGGCCGGACGTGGTGCTGACGCTGATGGAAAAGGACGTGCGCCTCACGGGTCCGGCGGCGCGCGCGCTGGGCATCCCCGTGGTCGTCCGCCGCGCGAACGACCGGCCGCTGAAGCGCCGCCCGCACTTTCGCGTCCTCTACGGTTGGCTGCCGGCGCTGCACGTGGCGAACTCGGAGTCCACGCGCCGGACGATGCTGGGCTCGGTGCCCTGGCTGCGGCCGGAGCAGGTGCGGGTGATCCACAACGGCATCGACACGGCGGCGCTGGATGCCGTGCCCGCGGCGGACCTGGGCCTGCCGCCGGGGGCGCTGGCCATCGGCTTCGTGGGCCGGTTCGACGAGCGGAAGGGGATCCTGGACCTGGCGAACGCGTGGCCCGCCGTGGCCGCGGCGCTGCCGGACGCGCACCTGGTGATGGTGGGAAAGGGGCCGGAGGAGGCGCGGGCGCGGGCCCTGCTGGCGGATGCGCCGCGGGTCGCGTGGCTGGGCTACCGCGCGGACGCGGCGGCCGTGATGAAGGCGCTGGACGTGCTGGCGGTGCCGTCGCACTGGGAAGGGTTCGGGCTGGTGGCGGCGGAGGCGCTGGCGGTCGGCACGCCGGTCGTGGCCGCGGAGGCCAGCAGCCTGCCGGAGATCGTCCGGCACGATGCGGAGGGGCTGCTCGTCCCCCCGCGCGACCCCGCGGCGCTGGCGGATGCGCTCGTCGCCCTCGGCCGCGACGGGGCGATGCGGGCGCGGTTCGCCGCCGCCGGCCGCGAGCGCATCCGCACGCACTTTTCGCTGGACGCCATGATCGGCCGGTACGAGGCCGTGCTGCGGGAGGTGGCAGAGGCGCACCGGCGCTGAGCGGCGGTTCCCACGCCGAGCCGTCGCCCGCGCTCCGTTTCAGAGCGGCCTGCAGTTTCTCACCCGTGCCGTCATTCTGAGGGAGCGCCCGCCTGAAACCTGAACGCAGACAGGGCTTTGCGGCGCGACCGAAGAATCTGGTTGCCACGGAGCAGGGACTCGCCCGTGCGCCGTAGAAGAGCGTGCACGGGCGGGGTCCGTGCACTCCGGCGACCAGATTCTTCGGCCGGCGCCTTCCCGTCACGGGATGGATCGAGCCGGCGCCGACCTCAGAATGACGGCACGGGCGGGCCAAAGAAACTGCAATTCTAGCGACTCGATGCGAAGCGTTCCGTGTGGATCGAAGATTCGTTTCGGGCGCGTGTCGAAATCGCGGAGGGCCGTTCGTCGTGTTGATAGAGGCGGGCGCGCAGGCGGGGCCGAACGGCCCGGAAGCCCGGTTTTACCAACCCGACACCACGAGGAGCGACCATGAGCATCACGGCCACCATCCAGCACGGATCCGCGGCGACCACCACGCGGAGCACCACCCAGACGCCGGCCACGAGCCGCGGCATGCTGCTGACGGGGCGGATCATCACCGGCTTCGTCGCCCTCTTCCTGCTGATGGACGGCGTGCTGCGCATCGCCCGGTTCGCGCCGTACGTGGACGGCCTGGTGCAGTTCGGCTACCCGGCGCACCTCGCGGTGCCCATCGGCCTGTCGCTGGTGGTGGGCACGGTGCTCTACCTGGTCCCCCGCACGGCCGTCCTGGGCGCCATCGTGCTGACGGGGTACCTGGGCGGGGCCGTGGCGTCGCACGTGCGGATGGAGGACCGTTTCTTCGTGACGGGCATCATCTTCGGCGTGCTGGTGTGGGCCGGGCTGTACCTGCGCGAACCCCGGCTGCGCGCGCTCCTGTCCCTACGCTCGTAAATCCTTTTCGGCAAACAAGATCCGGCACTTCAGCAGGGCCGGCGGGAAATCTCCCGCCGGCCCTGCCGCATTCAGGGGAAAATGGCGCCCCGTGTCCGAGGCCTGTACAGGGCGCGGCACCGGCCTTGCGGCGGTCCCCGCCCTCGTTGCGGTAGAACCCGTCGAGGCGGGGGCGCCGCGACCTGTCGCAGGCCCACTACGGAAGGAGAGCGCATGATCACCCGCTTCGACAAGCTCGCCATCGAGCTGCCGGAGGCCAAGCATCCCTCGGCCAACGCCGCGTCGGCCGTGCAGGAGCTGATGGGGGGACGGTTCGGCGAGATGTCCACGCTGATGAACTACACCTTCCAGTCGTTCAACTTCCGGGGCCGTGACAAGATGCGGCCGTTCTACGACCTGATCGCCAACATCGCCGCGGAGGAGTTCGGGCACATCGAGGTGGTGGCGTACACCATCAACCAGTTCCTCACCGGCACCACCAAGCGCAACCCGGACCCGACGTCGCATCCGCTCAAGGACGCCACGGACGCGCGCATCGGCTACCACTTCATCGCCAGCGGCCAGATGGCGCTGCCCATCGACTCGCAGGGCACGCCGTGGAACGGGTCGTACGTGTTCAACAGCGGCAATCTCAAGCTGGACCTGCTGCACAACTTCTTCCTGGAGTGCGGCGCGCGCGCCAACAAGATCCGCGTGTACGAGATGGTGGACGATCCGCTCGCCCGCGAGATGATCGGCTACCTGCTGGTGCGCGGCGGCGTGCACATCGTGGCGTACGCCAAGGCGCTGGAAAAGCTGACAGGCGTGAACGTGGGCGGGCTGCTGCCCATCCCGGACATCAACAACAGGAAGTTCCCGGAGGCCAAGAAGCACGAGGACCGCGGCCTGCACCGCATCCTGTACCGCTTCAGCCCCAACGACTACAAGGAGATCGTGGAGATCTGGAACGGTCCCCACCCCGAGGACGGCTCGGAGCTGGTGGTGGAGGACGGCCCGCCCGAGGGCCACACGCCGCCCAACCTGGAGGCGGAGCCGCAGCTGACCTCGCCCGTGGGCCCGGACATGGACCCCGACATGCTGGCCCACTTCGCCAAGAAGCTCTTCGGCTGAGTGCGGCGAGATGCTGATGGACCACGCGGGGGCGGGACGCGACGAGAGATTATCATCGTGTCTCCGCACCTCCGCGTGAGGCATTTACCGGTCCGCCGAAAGCGATGACGTACGCAGGACTTGCCGTTTCATGTCGGTAAGACTCGCTTGATTCCTCCTCCGCGAACCTGCGCCGGAGTGAGCGGCATGCTCATCCCGCTTCAGTTGTCGGCACACCTCGACCTGTGGTCAATCGGCGGCAGGAGTGGGTATCCGATCACGAGGCCGTGAGGACGCCTGCTCCTTCCCTCTTGCGGTTTTCTCTCAAAAGCGGCTTTTTCAGTTTAGAGCACGCATGGAATTATACCCCACCCACCCCGGCTCTGCCCGTCTCCCCAAGCGTTTACGTGCTTCTGCTCGACTTTAGCTTTGACCTTCGTAGCCAGCCGGTACTCGGATCGTCAACACGGAAAGTCGAATAATGACGGTACTACGACCTGCGATTGGGCTTATCGCTACCCGATGGGGGGCCACCCATGGCGGGATCAACACCCTCAACCGGGACATCGCGTGCGCGATGGCGGCCGTGCTGGGCAAGGGCGTGGTCTGCTGCATAGTGCTGCATTCTTCGGAGGAAAGCCGGCTGGACGCGGAGAGTGCGGACGTACGGCTGGTCAGCCTTGACCGCCCCAACGATGAAGAGTTCCTTGATTCGTTTGCAAGCGACTGGGGACACCGGCCTGAACTGCAGGGCATTCGCTGGTGGATCGGCCATGACGTGATCACGGGCTCTGTCGCCAACGCCGCACGCCGGGTCGTGCCAGGAAGCCGGTCGGCGGTCATCATGCACACGAGCTATGACTCGTTCACCAATGTAAAGCACGGAGTCGGGAAAGGGTCGCAGCAGAAGACCGACCAGCAGCGGCAGATATTTCCCGCCGCAGATCAGGTGTTCGCGATCGGGCCTCTCTTGGCGGGCGAATTGAAGAACCTAGGGATCAACGGCGACGATCGGATGATCGTGCCCGGCCTTCCTGTGGTAGACCTCACGCCCGCGCGAACGCGACTGAACGTGCTCACGTTCGGCCGTTTCGACGAGGCGAACCGCAGACTCAAGCAGGTCCCTCTCGCGGTTGCGGCGCTGGCGCGGGCCGTTGCTATTGTGTCTCCCCCTGCGGCTTCATGGCTCAGCGCCCCGAGCCTGTTTGACGGGGTGACACTCAAGGTTATCGGCTTGGACGACTCTGCCGAGACCATGCGGGAAATCGAAACAATAACGGAGAAGTACGCCGGCCGCGCAATCGAGACTAAGGCCGTTCCGTATGTGGAAGACAGGGCCACGCTTCTACGCGAGATTGAGGGTGCCAATCTTTGCCTCATTCTTTCGTGGCACGAGGGCTTCAGCCTCGTCGCATGGGAATCTATCGGTGCCGCCATTCCCATGATCCTGTCGCGGAACACGGGCGTCTACCGTCTGCTGGAGACCGTAGGGGGAATGGCCACTGGCTGCGTGGAAGCCGTGACGATTCGTGCCTCCTACGGCAAGTCGGCGTACAAAGAGGAGGATCTGGAGGAGGTCGCCCAATGCATTGTGCGGACGGCGGGCCAACTCGAGAACCGGCTAGAGGATGCGCGTTCGTTACGGCGGCTGCTTACCGAGCAGGTGGGATACACGTGGCCGGCGGCTATCCGGTCCATTCTATCGAAGCTGGGAGTAGATGTACCGCCCGACAAAGCCGGGGCGTCGGCGCGCTCGGAGGCCGACGGCGACGCGCTTGAGTTCGTAGAGACTAGCGTCGACCTGAACCACATTAACGCGCTGATCGATGTTGCTGGAAGCCTCCTGAGAACCGGGTACTATGAGCGTTCACTCACCGAGTTGGGAAGCGTCGACGTCTCCGCCGTCCCTCTGAACCTGCGCGCGAAGTATATGCTTGTGCGGGCCGAGGCGCTCCTCCGGCTCAACCACCACGACGAGGCTTCCAATCAGGCGCGGCGCGCGCTTAAACTGCCGGAGAAGCACCTGAACTGGGACTGTCGGGTCGCCGCGCGTGGCATTGTTAATACCGTTCACCGTGCGCTCGGTCAGTATGAGGACGCAGTGCAGACTGCTAGGGAACTGGTGGCCGATGTCTCCGAATTTGCTCCAGAGCACCTTGGCAGGGCAAAGCGCGACCTTGCCCGCTCTCTGGCGCTAGTGGGCGAGTGGAAACCCGCCGTCGAGGCCGCCGAGAGCGCTATCGAACTCGCCCGAGCAGAGCAGAGCATTCTCAACCAGGCTAAGAGCTTTCTCGCGCTAGGCGAGGCGCATCGACACGGGTTTGCGCAGCGCGGGGCGATCGAAGCCTACGAGACCGCCGTGCGGTACTCTGCCCGGGCCGGACACAACGATTGCCTGCTGTGGTCTGCGCTGGGACTAGCGGACAGCTTTTTCTTGCAAGGCCGCCTGGATGAAGCACGCGACGTCACCAAGCGACTTGCGCCGATCGTACACGACCGGGCGCGCCGCTTCCCCCTTGAGACGCTCCACTACGATCTCACGTTGAGCGCCCTAGACCTCCGGGCGGAGGGGTGGAGCGACGCTCTGGACGAGTTGATCTTTCGCTACGCGGAACTAGGCGTTCGCTGGCCCGAAGAGTACATCAAGGCTTTGCGGCGCGGAGACTACTCAATGCCGAAAAGGATGTAAATGGGATGCATTCTAAGTGACACGATTGGGCTCTCCACGCAGCATGGAGAGTTCCAGGTACGCCACCTTCTGTGCTCTGGTACACGGGGAGACGAGCCCAAGGAAGGCGTTTGCTTGAGTGCGCAGGCAGCCCCGGGTATTACGGAGCCGCTCTACCTGCGTGTACAGAGCTCTTGCCTGTTCAGCGAATCGTTCTGGTCTACAGACTGCGACTGCGCGCTGCAACTGTCCGAGGCGTTACGCCTGATATCGCTTCGTGGAGGGCTGCTCCTGTACCTTTATGAGGAGGGCCGGGGGGCTGGCTTGAACGTAAAGATCGAAGCCATTCGCCTGCAGCAGAAGTTCGCCATGGACACCCGGAGCGCCTACGAGTGCCTGAACGTGGAGCCAGAGCAGCGGACCGACTACTCGGCCGTGGGTGAAGTGGTCCGGCGGCTCTATCCGCCGTTCCAGCCGCTGTGCCTGCTTACCAACAGCCCAGCCAAGGAGCAAGCCGTCCGACGCTCCGGGGTTAACATCGTACAGGTCGAGCGCCTTGTCTGCGGTACTGAGAGCGAAGCTCGCCTTAGCTACTTACGGGAAAAACAGGCCGTGCTGGGCCACACAATCTTCGATGACTGACCGAGACCCGAGGTCTTTGCCGAGGTGCGAAGCCTCTGTCAGAGCGGGGGAGGAGATCGGTGCCACCTCACCCTACTTTGCCATACCCTCCCAGCGTGCGCGGCTAGTCGAAAGGCGTGCCGCCCCCCCGCACGAGCGGCAGGTCAGCGGCATGAGCATCGTCGTCTTTCCAGGCGTGTACCATACCAGCGCCGATACGGAACTGATGATCGATGCGGTCCAGATCGGCCCCGCTGAGACCTTCCACGAAGTGGGGTGCGGGACAGGCGCCGTGAGCGCGGCGCTGGGCAAACGATGCCTGCGGGGGGTGGCAAGCGACGTTAACGCGCGGGCTGTCCTCAATGCGCGGGAGAACTTTTCGCGGCTGCAGGTGGACAATGTGGCTGCCGTACGATGTGACGTATTCGATGGAGTCGCTGGCCGCTTCGATATCGTGCTCTTCAACCCCCCGTACATGCGGTATGCGGCGGAGGATGACGTGGAACGCATGTTCTGGGATCCAGAGGATCTCGCCAAGCGACGCTTCTTCGCGCAGGCCCGGCGGCACCTGCGGCCCGGTGGGCGAGTGTACGTGGGGTGGGCAGATTTCGCCGACTTGGAGCACGATCTTCCGGACGTTCTCGCACGGGAGGGCGGGCTGCGGAAGGTCCGGGAGCACCGGCGCCCGTCTCCGAATGGGAAATGCACATTTATCGTTTACGAGTACACAAGCGACGGTGCAGCCGATCCGCTCACTGAGTGGGAGACCTGACCCACCTCGGGCAACTCCCTCCGTGCCGGACCGCGCCCGGCCTGCTCCCGCGTCCACGCATCCGACACGGCGCGTCCGGCCTCGTGGTCGTCCACGACGAGGATGAGCTGGTGGTCGTGGTCGCTGTACAGCACCTCGATGCTCACGCCCGCATCCGCCATCCGCCGGGTGAGCTTGCCCAGCTGGCCCGGCTGCGCCTGGTTGAGCCGCTGCACGAGCACGTCGCGCACGGCCGCCACCCGGATGCCGGCCGATTCGAGCGCCGTGCGCGCGGCCTCCCCGTCCGCCACCAGGAAGTGCGCGATGCCGCGGTCGTCCATCACCCACGCGCCGCCGCCTTCCACGCTCACGCCCGCGCGGCCCAGCGCGTCGCCCATGTCCGCCAGCGCACCCGGCCGGTGCTCCAGCTCGATCGTCAGATCCTGCATCGTTCCTGTTTTCGTCAGTGGTGCCGGCGCAGGCCGACCGTGTGAAGTCGTAGCCGCGAAGTAGCGGTTCCCCCGTACCAGAGCGAATGAATTCGCCGCAACGACTACACGAAGTCCGCCTGCGCGGACTGCCGGCTCTCGGCACGGATTCGGGTAATCGAGGTAGGCTGGCCGTGGTGTCCGCGGAGGCGGACAGCGTGAAGTTGTAGCCGCGAATTCATTCGCTCGTCTCCCATCCCGCCCGATTCACTCCGCGCACGGGCCGTTCACCCGTGCGGATGGTCGGTTGGTGGCGGATGGGGACGCTGCACGAGCGGGCGATGAAGCAGAGGCCGTGCGCCGTGTCGTGCAGCCGCAGGGCGAGGCCGGTATCGTCCCCGGCTGCGATAGTGACGGCGGGATGCAGGGTGATCTCCTGGAACTGCCCGCCGCCGCCCACGTCCATGCGCAGGGTGCCGCGCGTCTCGTCCTCGTACGCCGTCACGCGGACGCCCTGCCGCGCGCAGAGCGACAGGTAGAAGAGCATGTGGCAGGCGGAGAGGGAGGCCAGGAACAGGTCCTCGGGATTGTGCCGGTCCGCATCCCCCCGGAACGCCGGGTCCGCCGATCCCGCCAGGTCCGGCTTGCCCGCCAGCTGCACGCGGTACTGCCGGCCGTACGCCGCGTACACCGCCGTCCCCTCGCCCGTGTTGCCCTCCCAGACCACCCGCGCCGTGTACGCGTGCCCGCCATCCGCCATCGTCCCCTCCCGCCGTTGAGATGAAGCCTGCGCTGACCGTGATGGACGGAGGATAAGGGGTTGCGGGGCGTCCATGCTTCGGCCATCATCGAAGCATGCCCGACACACCCGACTTCGCATCCATCGCCGCGCTGGTGGGCGATCCCACGCGCGCCACCATCCTCACGGTGCTGATGGACGGCCGCGCGCACACGGCCACGGAACTGGCGCTGGAAGCCGGCGTCACCCCATCCACCGCGAGCAGCCACCTGTCGCGGCTCACGGCCGGTGGGCTGCTGGCCATCGCCAAGCAGGGGCGCCACCATTACTTCCGCATCCCCGCGCCGGAGATCGCCGCCGCCATCGAGGGATTGATGAACATCGCGCCGCGCGGGGGATCGCCGGCGCGGCGCCCGGGCCCGGCGGACGAGGGGCTGCGGCGCGCGCGCGTCTGCTACGACCACCTGGCGGGGGAGGCGGCCGTGCGGCTGCTGGAGGGGCTGCGGCAGGCGGACCTGATCCGCGGCGGCGACGACGGGATGCTGCTGACGGACGACGGCGAGGCGTGGTGCGCGCGGGTGGGGATCGACCTGCCCGCGCTGCGGGCGCGGCGGCGGGGGCTGTGCCGGTCGTGCCTGGACTGGAGCGAGCGGCGGTCGCACCTGGCGGGGGCGCTGGGGGCGGCGCTGCTGGAGCGGATGCTCGCCCTGCGCTACGCCCGCCGCGAGCCCGGCTCCCGCGCCGTCATCCTGGCCCCACGCGGCGAGTCGTTCGTGGCGCGCCCGGAGCTCGCGCTTTAGAGCGATTTGTGGTTTCTCACCCGTGACGTCATTCTGAGGGAGCGCCCGTCCGGAACCTGAACGTACGCAAGGCTTTGCGGCGCGACCGAAGAATCTGGTCGCTACCGTGCACGGACTCGCCCGCTTGCCGTAGAAGGTCGTGCACGGATGGGATGGTGCACCGGGGCAACCAGATTCTTCGGCCGGCGCCATCTGGTCACGGGACGGATCCGGCCGGCGCCGACCTCAGAATGACATCACGGGCGGGGCAAAAGAACTGCAAACGCGTACGGAACGCTCTAGTACAACCGTATGATTCCGTAATCCACCAATGCAGATCCAGCCAGGCATCCACCCGGTTCTCCCCGGCGACGTTCCGCGGCTCGTGGAGGTGTGGGAGGCGTCGGTCCGCGCCACGCACGACTTTCTCTCCGAGGCCGACATCCAGTTCTTCCGCCCCTCCGTCCGCGACGAGCTGTACGGCGCGCTGACCCTGGCCTGTGTCCGGGACGCGGACGGGCGGCTCGCGGGATTCGTGGGCGTGGCGGACGACAACGTTCATGCGCTGTTCATCCACCCGGACGTCCGCGGGCGCGGCGTGGGACGCGCGCTGCTGGAGCACGCGATCATGACGCTCGGCGCCACGCGCGTGGACGTGAACGAGCAGAACGGCCAGGCGGTAGGCTTCTACGAGCGGATGGGCTTCGAGGTGGAAAGCCGCTCGGAGCTGGACGGCACCGGCAAGCCTTTCCCGTTGCTCCACATGCGGCTGAGGAACGTTCCCGGATGATGGTCGCCGCACGAGGCGAGGTGATGCGGGTGGTGCGAGTCGAGTCGAGTCGAGCGGGGCGGGGCGGAGTGGGGGGAGCAAGCGGGGGGTGAAGCGAGCGAATGAATTCGCGGCTACAACTTCACACTGTCGGCCTGCGCCGACACCAACGGCCACAGCGTCAGCCGGGAAACATCCGGCTCCCTCCCATCGCGCACCGCGCGCCGCGGCCCTAGCTTGGTGCGGCGCACGCGGTCCGCGGGTCCGCGCGCAACCGCCCGGGTCGTACCCTCCTTTCCCTCGTTCTCCAGCACCGCCGATCCATCCCATGCGTCTTTCCATCGCCGTCCTGCTCGCCGTCGCCGCCCTCGTTCCCGCCCGCTCGGGACACGCGCAGCTTCACGCCATTCCGCAGGCGGACCCGCGGCTGGTGCGTGCCGGCGTCGCGCCCGCATCGGTCACCCCCGCGCCCGCGGTCTCGCTCGTGGCGCATGCCCCGCAGGATGAAGGGGCCTCGCCCGTGTGGCTGGCCGTCGCGGGCGCGGCGGGCGGGGCGGTGGGGCTCGCGGCCGGCGGCGTCATCGGCGGAGCGCTGAGCGGCGGCGGGGACGACGACTGCCACGACTTCTGCTTTGGCGAGGGCGCCGTTCCCGGCGCCGTGGTCGGGGAGGTGGTGGGCGTCGCGCTGGGCGTGCACCTGGCCAACGGGCGCCGCGGCTCGTTCTCCACGGACCTGCTCGCGTCGGGCGGGATCGCCGGGGTGGGGCTGGCGCTCATGCAGGCGGAGCGTCGCGTCGCGTACATCGTTCCCGTGAGCCAGATCATCGGCACGGTCATCGCGGAGCGCCGCACGAGCCGGCGGCCCTGATCCGGCGGCGGCGGGGTCGGCGCGCACGGCGGACGGAATCCGGATCATCGCCCAACGTCTTCGGCACCGCACACGCGCCCATGCCTCCAGGCAGAAACCATGATGCGCACCAGGATCAAGCCGGCCACGCTCCTCGCGTGCGCCGTGCTCGCCGGCGGCGGGGCTGACGGCGTGCAAGCGCAGGAGCCGGTGCCGCCGCACGAGACGTTCACGATCGAGTCCCGCGCCGTCGGCGAGACGCGGCGCATCGCCGTGTACACGCCGCCGGGCTATGCGGCGGATGCGGACGCGCGGTATCCCGTGCTGTACATGCCGGACGGGGGCGTGCAGGAGGACTTTCCGCACGTGGCCGCCACCGTGGACGCGGGCATCCGGGCCGGGGAGATGCGGCCGATGATCGTCGTCGGCATCGAGAACACGGAGCGGCGGCGCGACATGACGGGGCCCACGGAGGTGGCGGAGGACCGCAGAATCGCCCCGCGCGTGGGCGGATCGGCCGCCTTCCGCCGCTTCATCGCGGACGAGCTGATGCCGGCCATCCAGGGCCGCTACCGCGTGTCCGGCGAATCGGCCATCATCGGCGAGTCGCTGGCGGGGCTCTTCGTCGTGGAAACGTTCTTCGCGCAGCCGGCACTCTTCGACACGTACATCGCCCTGAGCCCCAGCCTGTGGTGGAACGGCGGCGAGCTGGTGGCGCAGGCCGGCGGGCGGCTGCGGACGCGGGCGAACGGGCCCGCGACGGTGTACCTGTCCTCCGCGGACGAAGACAACATCGCCCCCGCGGCCGCGCGCCTGGCGGAGGCTTTCCGCGTGAACGCGCCGGAGCAGGTCCGCTGGCGGTACCTGCCGCGCCCGGACCTGACCCACGCCACCATCTACCGCGCCGAGGCGCCGCGCGTGCTGCGCGAGCTCTTCGCGCCCCATCCGCCGAATCCCTGACACCGGATCTCGGAGCTCCGTGTGCATTCGGATCGAGAAAGAATCACGCGGAGGACGCGGAGACGAACGGAGAGGACGCGGAGAAAAGGAGGGTTTCTCCGCGTCCTTGCTTTCATCCCTCCGCGTTCTTCGCGCGTGATTTCTTCTCAAGTGCACTGGGAATCGGGATACATGGTGCACGGAGGTGACGTGCGAGGCCCCCTGCGCGTCGTGTTGCGGCGGCCCCTGCGACCCGATCCCGTTGCAGCGGCAAGCGCGTTGCGTAGGGGGTGTGACGTACGCGCGCGCCGGGTCGCGGCGCGCGTGCCGCGGTACGGCAGCGTCTCCCCATCCGCCCAGGCAAGGCCAATGATGCAGCACTCCGAAAGCGTCGTGGACAGCGACGCCCCCACGCGGTCCCGGCGGCCGGTGCTGGCCGGCGTGGAGGTGCGCGAGGACGACCTGGAGCCCATCAAGGGGCTGGACGTGGCCACCACCGTCATCCGGGTGGCGGCGGCGGTGGTGCTGCTGCTGGCGCTCTTCCAGTTCGGCTACTGGTGGACGGACCGGCCGCCGGGCGGGGCCGGGCTGGGGCTGCTGGTGGGCGACACCATCCGGCTGGTCGTCTTCGCGGCGCTGCTGTGGGCCGGCGCGGAGCTGGCCGCCATCATGATCAAGACGCACTACGACATCCGGGCCACCCGCATCCTCATGGCCCGGCAGACGTACATGATGAAGCAGATGGGCATCGCCAGCGGCGCCCTTCCCGCCGTGGACGACATCGGCAACCGCCGCGCGGACGATGCGTCGTAGCGTCCCCCGCCCGCACCCCCGGCGGGGCGGATGACGCGGCCGGCCCCCTCCCGCCGGCCGGCGTGGTTCGCGCTGTCCGCCATCCTGGGCCTGGTGCTGTGGGCGGCCGCCAGCGACGGGCAGGCGCCCAACCCGTTCCGGGGGCAGCGGCTGTACGTGGACCCGGCCTCGCCCGCGCGGCGCCAGGCCGTGGCGTGGCAGCGCTCGCGCCCGGCCGACGCCGTGCACATGCGGCGCATCGGCGACCAGCCGCAGGCCATCTGGCTGGGCGACTGGTCGCCCAACATCCGCGCCGAGGTGGACCGGCTGATGACGGCCATCGGGCAGGCGCGTGCCATCCCCGTGTTCGTGGCCTACAACATCCCCCACCGCGACTGCGGCCTGCATTCCGCTGGGGGCGCGCGCGGCGGCGACAACTACCGGCGATGGATCCAGGACTTTGCGCGGGGGCTGCGGGGGCGGCGCGCCGTCGTCATCCTGGAGCCGGACGGGCTCGCCTCCATGGACTGCATGCCCCTGCGCCTGCGCTCCGAACGCACCGCCCTGCTGCGCGAGGCCGTGCAGACGCTCACGGCGGGCGGCGCGGCGGTGTACATCGACGCGGGGAACGCCAACTGGAAGCAGCCGGGGGAGATGGCGGAGATGCTGCAGGGCGCCGGCATAGACCGGGCGCAGGGCTTTGCGCTGAACGTATCCAACTTCCACAACCTGCAGGTGAACGTGGCGTACGGCGAGCGGCTGAGCCGGCTGGTGGGCGGCAAGCACTTCGTCATCGACACCAGCCGCAACGGCCGCGGCACGCCGGTGGTGGGCGACTGGTGCAACGCCCGCAACCAGGCGCTGGGCCGCGCGCCCACGACGAACACGGGGCACCCGCTGGCGGACGCGTTCCTGTGGGTAAAGACGCCCGGCCAGTCCGACGGCGTGTGCAACGGCGGCCCCCGCGCGGGCGAGTGGTGGCCCGACTACGCCCTGGAGCTCAGCCGCGCCGCCGAGACGCTGGGCAGCATGTTCCCGCGCTGACGGGAATCACACCGGCGTCCCCGCTCCCCGGATCGTCATTCCGAGCGAGGAACGAGTGAGGAATTTTCTCGCCCGGGGCAGGGGCATCGCCCATCCCCCACAGGTTCGCATGCGTCCCTTCGCGGTCTCGCTTCTCCTTGCCCTCGCGGCGTGCTCGCCCGGCACCCGGCCCGGCTCCCAGGCACCGCCGGCCGTGCTCCTGGAGGAGGACTTCGACGAGGAGAACGACGTACGGTACGCGCTGAACTACACCGGCTTCGAGCAGTGGAAGGTGGTCGCGGGGACGGTGGACCTGGTGGGCACGGCGCCGTTCGACGACTTTCTGCCGAAGAGCCAGGGGATGTACGTGGACCTGGACGGCAGCGCGAAGGCGGCGGGCACGCTGGAGTCCCGCGAGACCTTCGACCTGATGGCCGGCACCTATGAGCTGCGGTTCAAGCTCGCGGGCACCCCGCGTCCCCGGCAGCCGGCGAACACGGTCATCGTGCGGCTGGGCGACATGTTCCAGGAGCGGATCACGCTGGAGAGCTACGCGCCCCTGCAGCGCTACACCCGCACCATCCGGGTCTCCCACCGGTCCCGCGGCACGCTGCGGTTCACGCACCTGGGCGGGGACGACTACGGGATCTTCGTGGATGACATCCAGCTTCGCCGCCTGTAGGGCGGATTCGTACGTGCTGCAGTTTCTTTTGCCCGCCCACGGTGTCATTCTGAGGCCGGCGCCGGCCGGATCCGTCCCGTGACGTGAAGGCGCCGGCCGAAGAATCTGGTTGCCCCGGTGCACGGACCCGCCCGTGCACGACCTCCGGAACCCGCCTGAGAACCGCTCCAGCGCCTCCGTTCATCCGTGAACCAGATCCCCAACCCGCCGCACCGCCATCCCCATGCACATCCGGACCGCCTCGGTGGAGGACATCGGCGAGATGCACCGCGTGCGGATGAGCGTCCGGGAGAACCAGCTTGCCGATCCCGCGCTCATCCAGCCGCACGACTATGCGATTCTGCTCGCGTCGGGCCGCGGCTGGGTGGCGGAGGTGGACGGGCGCGTCGCGGGCTTCGCCGTGGCGGACCGGGAGCGGTGGAACGTCTGGGCGCTCTTCGTGGATCCGCTGGCGGAAGGACGCGGCATGGGGCGCCGGCTGCACGACGCGATGATGGACTGGTTCTTCGCCGAGGCGGATGCGGAGCGCGTGTGGCTCGGCACGGACCCCGGCACGCGCGCCGAGCGCTTCTACCAGGCGGCGGGATGGCGGTCCGCCGGCCCCGCGCCCAACGGCGAGGCGTGCTACGAGATGTCGCGCGCGGAGTGGCTCCGCCGCGCGGATGGAACGACCTGACCCGCATCGACTGCCTGATGACGCGCCCTGAGCTCACGCCGCGGCTGCCCGCGGACGACTTTCGCGCCTGGTACTGGCTCAAGGCCGAGCTGGCGGACTTCTGCCGCGCGAACGGGCTCCCGGCGTCCGGCTCCAAGGAGGCGCTCGCCGCGCGCATCGAGGCGCGGCTGTCCGGCGCCGATCCCCATCCGCCGAATGCCCCCCGGCGTCCCTCCGGGCGGATGCCGGCGGAACTGACGGGGGAGACCGCCATCGGGCCGGGGTGGCGGTGCTCGCAGCAGCTGCGCGCGTTCTTCGAGCGGGAGTGCGGCCCGGGCTTTCGCTTCAACGGCGCGCTGCGCGAGCTCGTCGCCCGCGGAGACGGGACGACGCTGGCGCAGGCCGTGGATCTGTACCGGGCGAGCCTGGCCGCGCCGCCGGGGGAGATCGAGCCGCAGTTCGAGTTCAACCGCCACATGCGCGCGTTCTTCGCCGCGCATCCCGGGGCGACCCCGGACCAGGCGCGCGCCGCGTGGTGGGACGCGCGCAACGCACGCCGGGCGGAGGTGGCGTCGTGACCGGTCACGAGGCGCCGGATGGAGCACGCCGGCCGGGGAAGGGGATGCGCCGCATCCGCCGCTTCGCGATCGGCACCGGCGTGCTCCTGCTGGTGGCCGCGCTCGCGGGGGCCGCGTACGAGACGATGGCCCGCCGCCGGGCCGTCCGCGACTTCCCGCCGCCGGGGCGGATGGTGGACGTGGGCGGGCGGCGCATCCAGCTGGACTGCCGCGGCGCCGGCTCGCCCACGGTGGTGCTGGAGGCGGGGCTGGACGTGTACGGGTCGCTCAGCTGGGAGCCCGTGCACGACGAGCTCGCGGGGACCACGCGGACGTGCGCCTACAGCCGCGCGGGGATGATGTGGAGCGATCCCGCCCCCGGCGCGTTCGACAGCCGCCGCGCCGCGCGCGACCTGCACACGGCGCTGCGCCGTGCCGGCGAGCGCCCGCCCTGGGTGCTGGCCGGGCACTCGCTGGGCGGCCCGTACGTGATGACCTTCACGGCGGAATATTCGCAGGAGACCGCCGGGCTGGTGCTGGTGGACGCCTCGCACCCGGACCAGGTGGCGCGGATGCGCGCGGCGACGGGGATCGCGCCGTCCCGGCTGTACCGTGCGCGCAACGCGGTGATCTTCGCCGTGGGGCCGGCGCTCGTGCGGCTGGGCCTGGGCCGCCTGGCGCCGACACCCGCGCCCGACACGTGGGCCCCGGCCATGGAAGGCGCGCACGCGGCGTTCTATCCCACCTCCACCGTGGCCCGCATGAAGGAAGGCCGCGCCATGGACGCGACGCTCGCCACCGCCGGCCGCTTCCGCCGGCTGGGCGACCGTCCGCTCGTGGTGCTGACGGCGACGGGGGTCCGTGCGGGGGTGAGCGACGCGCAGCGGGCGCGGGAGGAAGCGGCATGGAACCGGCTGCAGGCGGACCAGGCCGCGTGGTCCTCGCGCGGCCGCCAGCAGGGGGTGGATGCACCGCACTACATCCACTACGCCCGGCCGGACGTCGTGGTCCGCGCCGTCCGCGAGGTGGTCGCGGACGTCCGCCGGCCCGCATCCCCCGATCCCGAGCACGATCCCGCGGGCGAGCGCCCCGCCGCAGCCGAAGCCGAGCCGATCCCATGACCACGCGCATCCTCCTCGCCGCGCTCTGCGCATCCCTCGCCCTGGCGCCGTCCGCGGCCCGCGCGCAGACGTCCGGCGGCGGCACGGCCTCGCCCGCCGGGTTCGCGGACCCGGGGCGGCTCGCGGCGCTCCAGTCCGCGTTCCCGGAGATCGACCGGATGATGCGCGACTTCGCCGAGCGGTCGCGGGTGCCGGGGATCGCATACGGCATCGTGGTGGACGGCCGGCTGGCGCACGTGGGGACGGCCGGGATCCGCGAGGTGCCGTCGCGCGCGCCGGTGGACACGGGGACGGTGTTCCGCATCGCGTCCATGACCAAGAGCTTCACGGCCGTCGCCATCCTGCAGCTGCGCGACGAGGGAAAGCTCTCGCTGGACGATCCGGCGGAGCGCTACGTGCCGGAGCTGGCCGGGCTGGCGTATCCCACGAGCGACGCGCCGAAGATCACCATCCGCCACCTGCTGTCGCACTCCGCCGGCTTTCCCGAGGACAACCCGTGGGGCGACCAGCAGCTCGCGGCCACGGACGAGGAGATGTCGGCCATGATGCGCGCCGGCATCCCGTTCTCCACCTCGCCGGGGACGGGCTACGAGTACTCCAACTACGGGTACGCCATCCTGGGACGCATCGTGGCCAACGTGTCGGGGATGCCGTACCCGCGGTACATCCGCGAGCGCGTGCTGCTGCCCCTGGGGATGACGTCCACCACGCTGGAGGCCGCCGACGTGCCGGCGGACCGGCTGGCGCACGGCTACCGCCTGCGCGACGGCGAATGGATCGAGGAGCCGGCGCTCCCGGACGGCGCGTTCGGGCCCATGGGCGGGATGCTGACGTCCGTGAGCGACCTGGGGCGCTGGGTGGGCTTCATGCTGGACGCGTGGCCGCCCCGCGACGAGGCGGAGCGCGGCCCCCTGCGCCGCGCGTCCGTCCGCGAGATGCAGCAGGTGTGGCGCTACAACGGCGCCTCGGCCGTGCGCGACACGGCGGCGGGCACCCTGGCGCTGACGGCGCGCGGCTACGGCTACGGGCTGGACGTCCGGCAGACGTGCCTCTTTCGCATCCTCGTCTCGCACAGCGGCGGGCTGCCGGGCTACGGCTCGCTGATGCGGTGGCTGCCGGAGTACGGCGTGGGGATCGTGGCCATGGGCAACCTCACCTACACGGGCTGGGGCGGGCCCACGGACCAGGCGCTGGCGATGCTTGCCCGCACGGGTGGCCTGGTGCAGCGCGCGCCGCGCCCCGCGCCGGTGCTGCTGGAGCGCCAGGCGCAGGTGTCCCGCCTGGTCGCGCGCTGGGACGACGCGCTGGCGGACAGCCTCGCGGCCATGAACCTGTATCGCGACGAGCCCAGGGAGCGCCGGCGCGTGGCGATGGATGCGCTCGTCCGGCAGGCCGGCGGCGAGTGCCGGAGCGAGGGCCCGCTCCAGGCGGAGAACGCGCTCCGCGGCAGCTGGCGGATGCGGTGCCGCGACGGCGACCTGCGCGTCGCCATCACCCTCGCCCCCACCGAGCCCGCCGGCGTGCAGTTCCTCGACGTACGCCGGATGGCCCGCGAAGAGCGGATAGCGCCCGCGCCCGTGTGCCGGTGACTCCCGCATCGTGCACGGCAAACCCGTGAGGTGGAGCGACCAAGCCACCCCACGGTGCTGAAACCGCCAAACCCGATCAGCGGGGTCCTGACGGAGGTTGCGGAGCGCCCAGAGTGAGCGCGAGCGTCCACGCTCCGTTGCTGAGAGTCCCGTTGAGATTGTAGCCTCTGCGAATTGCGTACAGGGCCAGCACGGTAAGGCAGATGATGGCCGTAGTCGCTGGCTCGAGCATCCTTGCCCCCGGGAGATTCAGGGCCTTCACAGAGGTGGGCGCAACGAACGAACCGTCGTCCGGCCCTGCCCATTCCGCCACCAGCGCCAAGCTTGTCGAGCTTCCCTGCGCGATCGCCCCGGCCACCGGCCCCCGTGGAGTCTCCGTGGCGCCGGAAACGTAGGCGGAAAGGTATGCGACGGCCGATGAATCGGTGACGGTGGCAAAGAACTCCTCGGATCCCATCACCTTCATCAGCATGGCGTCCAGGTCCTGCTCAACCGAGTACGTAGCGCCCGTAGCGTAGTAGGTCCCATCGCCCCCTGCTCCGGTCCAGAACACGTACGGTAGCCCGTTAAAGACAGCGGTGGACGCGTCGGATCCCGTTTGCACCCCTTGAATGCCATCGGGCATGCTGGCTCGCATGGACTGAATGGGCGTCCAGGACCGGCCGTTCACCGTCGACGTGTAGAAAAGCCCGTCTTCGCCGCTGCCCGTGTAGAACAGGTACAGGGTGTCCCAGAGTTCCATGGCGGCTGCGCTGGTGAGCTTCTCTACGCCCATGCCAGGAGTCATCGCCGCGACGGACTGTACTGGCGTCCATGACTGGCCATTGGTTGTGGTGGTGAACCAGATGCCGTCGTTCCCGCTGCCCGTGTAGAACAGGTACAGAGTGGTCCCTAGCAATACGGCATTGGCGCTGGTGCCGATTTGCACGCCCATCCCTTTTGCCATTGCTCTCACGGACCTCACCGATGTCCATGACTGACCGTTTGTGGTGGTCGTGTACCATATCCCGTCGTTTCCACTGCCTGTGTAGAACAGGTACAGCGTGCCTCCCAGAACTACGGCGTTGGCGTTGGTGCCGGTCTGCACGCCCATGCCCGGGGCCAGCGCCGCCACCGACTGCAGCCGCGTCCACGACCGCCCGTTTGTGGTGCTTGTGTACCAGATGCCATCTCCGCCGCTCCCCGTATAGAAGAGATAAAGGGTGTTTCCGAAAACCACGGCGTTGGCACTGGTGCCGGTCTGCACACCCATGCCCGGGGTCAGCGCCGCCACCGACTGCAACGTCCCCCACGACTGTCCGTCCGTCGACGTGTACCAGATGCCGTCGCCGCCGGCCCCCGTGTAGAACAGGTACAGGCGGTTTCCAAAGACCACGGAATTAGGGCTGGTATGAACCTGAACACCCATTCCCGTCACTTTGCTGGCCACTGAAATTTGTTGCGAGAACAACATGTGGCGACTCCCATGAAGATGTATGTGCGTGCGCGGACTGGAGCGGAAGCGCCCTCTCGTCCTGGTGGCACAGTTGCATATTAGACGAATGCAATCGCCCGATCAAGTACATTTTGCGTATTGGCGTGCAAGAGTGTGACGTACAGGTGTAGGAGGTCGGACGCCGCGCTTCTTAGCTTGCCAAGACAGGCATAAAGACAAAGTAGTGCAGCGTAGTGAATCGCACGAAAGCCGCCGCATCATACACTCTACGCACCGGCTCCTGCTTGCCCTACCGTTCGGTGGCGGCGGCGCAGGACCGCGGGCACATATGGAACATTTCCCCGGCATGGTGCCATCCGTAACCCCGCCCACCATCCGCCCGCTCGACGCGTCCGACCCGCCGGTCATCGCGGCCGCGTTCGCCGCGATCGGCTGGGCCAAGCCGCGCGAGCAGTACGAGCGCTACCTGGCGGCCCAGGCGGCGGGGCGGCGCCACGTCTGGGTCGCGCACGCGGGCGGGGTGTTCGCCGGGTACGTGACGCTGAACTGGGAATCGTCCTATCCGCCGTTCCGGGCGGAAGGCATCCCGGAGATCCAGGACTTCAACGTGCTCCCCGCGTTCCGGCGGCGCGGCATCGGCTCGGCGTTGATGGACGTGGCGGAAGCGGCGGTGGCGGCGCGCACGCGGACGGTGGGGATCGGCGTGGGGCTGGACCCGGACTACGGCCCGGCGCAGCGGCTGTACGTGCTGCGCGGATACGTCCCGGACGGCCGCGGCATCGCCTGGCGCGACAGCACCGTGCGCTACGGCGAGCAGGTGATCGTGGATGACGACCTGGTGCTGTACTTCACCCGCGACCTGGGCCGGAGCGGCGGATGATCGACCTCCGGCGTCACCCATCTCCCCGCATCACGTAGTGCCGGTCCCTTCACCCACCTCTGCCCTGCGCAGGTCCGCCGTCCTGCCTCCACGGAATGGGCATCGGGTACGGTACGTCGCGGAGTGAGCGGACCGGTGCACCATTCTGGAACCCGCCGCACCGGATGGATGCACGGCCCCGGGCCGCAATTTGTTTGCTTGAACAAGGGTTAAACAGAGACAGGGCAGCAGGGTAGAACCAAAAATCCGAATTATTTAATTGTGGCGGATAACTTGCCGCCCGGTGATGGATGCGGAGCGGAATGCTCCATCGTCATTCACCCACCGGAGGAGGACCCATGCACCACCGCTACAGGACCCCCGCGCTGCTGGCCGCGGCGATCGCGCTCACGGGCGCGTGCGACCGGCTGCCCTCGGAGGCGGGGCCGCCCGCCGCGCCCAGCGAGGCCCGCGCCGAAGCCGTGGTCGACGGCATCCAGCAGGACGCCGCCGTCTACGCGAGCACGTACGGCGTGAGCCCGCAGGAAGGCGCGCGCCGGCTGCAGCTGCAGGAGGCCGTGGACGCGCTGAACGCCCGCCTGACCGAGGAGCAGGCCGCGACCTTCGCCGGGCTCAGCATCGAGCACACCCCCGAGTTCCGCGTGACGGCCCGCTTTACCCGCAAGGGCGAGGAGACCATCCGCCCGTACCTGAGCCCGGCCCTGGCGCAGGTGGTGGACGTGGTGCCGGCCCGCTTTACCCTGCAGCAGCTGGAGCATCGCCTGGAGACGAGCTACAACCGGGTGCGCCGGGCGGGCATCCCCTCGGCCGGCGGCGTGGACGTGCGCGCCAACCGCGCCGAGGTGCACGTGCAGCGCGGCCGCTCCGCCTCCGCGAAGGCCCTGCTGGGCGCGGAGGATGCGGCGGTGGTGGAGGTCGATCACCTGCCGCAGGAGGAGGTCGCCATGTACGGCGGGCTCAACCTCTCCACCTGCACCACCGGCTTTGCGGTCGTGAACTCCGGCGGCACCCGCGGCGTCAGCACCTCCGGGCACTGCGGCAACAGCCAGACGCTCCTGGGCATCGGGCTCACCTTCCGCGGCGAGTCGTACAGCGGATCGTACGACGTGCAGTGGCACAACGCCGCCGGCAACACGTATCCCAACACCATCAAGGTGAGCACCTCCACCCGGGCCATCACCGGCACCCGCTCGCGCACCAGCCAGACCGTGGGCTCGCAGGTGTGCAAGCAGGGCAAGACCACCGGCTACACCTGCGGCACCATCGCCACCATCTCGTACTGCGCGAGCGGCGCCTGCACGTGGGTGCAGGTGGCGGGCAACGGCACCAACCTTAGCGAAGGCGGCGACAGCGGCGGCCCCTGGTTCTCGGGCAACACCGCGTACGGGTCGCACACCTACGGCATCGGCAACGACTCGGCGTACATGCCCGTCAACTACTTCTCGGGCCTCTCGGTGAGCATAGCAACAAGTTAGCGCTCGCCAACGCCGGGTAGGACGAGGAGCGGCGGGGGCCCGTGCCCCGCCGCTCCTCTCGCGTCGCATCCGGACTGGCTGGTGGCCGTCCGGTGGACGCGGTTGGTGACGAGCACGGCGATCGTCCGCGCTCCGGGCCGATCCACGGCGACGTCTCCGTTAACCCGCCTGATCCTGGCGGCACTCCGGGCTCGCCAACGGTCCAGTCGTATGCCGACGGGGCGAGCGTATGGTGATCCCCGTATCCATTCCGACAATCTCCTTGCCAAAAGGCACAAAACTAGCGTAGTACACGCCACGGCGTTGTGCGATTGCATTGCGCCTGGGTACCTCGCAAGGAGGTTCACGATGAGGGGTTCGATTCTCGGAAGGGCGGCGTTCTCGGCGGTGGTCGCGCTGGCGCTCGGCTTCGGCGTACGTGAGGCGGTGGCGTCGCCGGCGGCGGCACAGGCCCGGCCGTACTGCGCGGACGACTTCGATTGTGAGGCCACATGCCAGGAGCTGTACGGCCCGGGCGCGACGGGGATCTGCAGTTCCGGCAGAACGTGCTACTGCTACTACTAGCACTGCTTCCGGCGGGCGGCTCACCACCGGGTTTTCTCGGTAGCGACCCTCGCGGGAGTACGCGATTCTGACCGGGACGAGGGGACGCCGCATCGTTTGGCGTCCCCACTTGCTTTGGTGCGATCCTGCCGCTTGTCCCGTCCCGTCCGGCCCTGTCGCGAGCGGCGGGGCCGTGGCAGATTCCCCCGGCGGGGCGCGGCATCCGGTGCTCCCCGCTTTCGGCCCCGGACGCGTTGCCGCGGCTGGGGCGCCTGGTGCACGCTGGACGCCTCACCCATGCGCCACGTACGTCCGCTCCCGCCGTTGGGCCTGCGCCGGCGCGCGGCTGCCCGCGCGCGTTCCGCGAGGGCGCCGCGATGAGGCGTTCGGCGGCGCGGCAGGCGGCCGGGCTGGCCGGGTGGCTGGCGGCGAGCTTCGTGGCCGGCGGGCTGGGCGCCGCCGCGAGCGCCGGGGCGGCGGGTTTCTACGGGCAGCTCACCCGGCCCCCGTGGGCGCCGCCCGCGTGGCTGTTTGGCCCCGTGTGGACGGTGCTGTACGTGATGATGGCCGTGGCCGCGTGGCTCGTCTGGCGGGAACGCGGCTTCGCGGGTGCCCGCGCGGCGCTCTCGCTGTACGGGGCGCAGCTGGTGGCGAACGCGCTGTGGAGCTGGCTGTTCTTCGCGTGGCGGCTGGGGGCGCTGGCGCTGGGCGAGATCGTGCTGCTGTGGCTGCTGGTGGCGGCGACGATCGCGGCGTTCTGGCGCGTGCGGCCGCTGGCGGGCGCGCTGCTGGTGCCGTACCTGGCGTGGGTCACCTTCGCCGCCGCGCTCACGTTCTCACTCTGGCGGCTGAACCCGGCGCTCCTGTGATGCGCGGGCGGCGGGGGAAATCCCGTGTGCCTCTCGCCGCTCTCGTGCTGAGCGGTCGACCTTCCGTTTGATCGAATCTCCCTCGCATTTCCCCATCCTCTCCATCCCGTCCTGTTGTGCATCCACAAAGCCCCGCACTGCGCGCCCTCGCCGAAAAGTGGGACGCCGTTCCGCCTCTCCTTCCGCATTGACTTTGCCTCTCCTCTCTCACTACTGCTTATAGAGCGTTGCTACCATAGAAAGTCTCTGATGACGATTCTCTGCTTTCCCCCTGAGATACACGAACGGTCCATCGAGACCCTGGGTTTAAGCGTCCGCGCGACCAACGTGTTACGGCGCAACAATTACCATCTCGTCGGCGATCTGGATGGTCTCGGCGTCGAAATGCTCGCCGCTCTCCACCATGTGGGTGGCACGACTGTAGATGAGGTTGTGCAGGCAAGCGTACGAGCTATGACACAGACCAGCATGCCCGAACATCGGCCGACACAACAGGTTGCTGACGTTCCGAGTTCGCTCAAGGAGGAGCCGGCGGAGCAAGGCTGGCGAATTCCTGACGAGTTCGCCGACTCTCCCATTGCTACACTCGGCCTGCAGTCGAAGACCCAGCTTGCGCTTGAGTCTCGCGGCATCACCACCCTGAGACACCTTGATGGTTTTACGATAGAATCCCTCCAGACGAAGCTCTATGTGGCTGCGGGGCCGGCGCGACGCATTGCTTCGGCACTGGAGTCGTTGCTGTCGATGGACCCCTCTTGGCTTCGACTGGCTTCCCCTGTGGCTGAGGCGGACGCGTTCGTTCTTCCGACCTGCGGACCCGAGGTTCTCGAGGCACTCAGCGAAGCCGACGGAATTTCTGGTGAGTTGATGGTGTTGCTCGGAGACCTTGGTGATCGCGATCGGCACTTCGTTTTGGCGAGGTGGTGCTACTTCAATGACGAGCAACCGACTCTCGATTCACTGGCTAACGAGGCGGGGGTGACCCGCGAACGCGTGCGACAGATCGTGGATCGTGCGGAACAGCGACTGCAGACCGCGCGACTGGTCCTGCCGCAGGCGTCGTTGCTGGTCGCTGCGTTGCGGGATGCCGGAGGTGTCATGTCCACGCGGCAGTTTCAGGAGCGGGTCGCGCAAAGGGAGTTGTGCACTGACGTTGGCCCGATCCGAACGCTTCCTCACCTCTCGCGTTTGGGGCTCATCCCGCGAATTGCGTTGGATTCGAATTGGCAGCTTTGGGTCACGGGTCCTGGCGAGGAACTGGTGAAATCCGGCAAGTTGCCGAGTGTTCTCGATCGCGTTTCTCGCTATTTGAGAAGGCAGCTGCGCATGCGTAGCTGTATCGACGCAGGGACGCTTCCCGCGAGACTCCCCTTTGGTGCCGACCACGCGCTGATGCTTGCTGTGCGTGGTTCAACGCGAGTGGAGTGGGCAGGATCTTATGGAATTCCGGTGCCCCTCACGCGATCGAAGCTTACGAATGCCGCACTCAAGCTCCTCGCGGTGAGCCAATCCGTTTCGCTGGAGCAAGCGTACAGTGCCCTTGAGCGCACTCTCGGGCCCATGGTGCCTCCGCCTGAAGCCCTGGAAAGAATACTGTCGCTTCACCCACAGATCTCCGTTGAGCAGGATCGGATTCGCGCCGATGCTTCTCTCAACGCGGAGAAGGTCCTTTCTCCGGCAGAACACACTGCTGTTGCGCTGTTTGCCGCTGGTGGAAATGTCCTGTTGGCAGGCAATTTTTTCGATGGGATGGTCAGGTCCGGCTTTTCTGTCGCAATGGCAAGCGTCGTCCTCCGAAAGCCTTACGTACGGCGGATCGGAGCGGGGATCTACGGGCTGCGCGGTCGTTCGATCCACAGGGATACCGTGCGAGCCCGTGTACAGGAACGCTCGCGGGAACGCAATCGGAACGTCGTCGCATCGGAGCGGGTCGGAGATAAAATCGTTGTTCGATATCGGCTCACACGTTTTTCTCGCAATGGAGTGCTGGCGCAGCCTAAAGAGTTGCGAGACATCTCCGGCATCTGGGTTTCTCATTTCCCCGATGAGCATGATGAGTCACCGCTGAAGATGGATAATGGTTTCGTGTGGACGATCTTGCCTTGGCTGAAAAAGCTAAAGGCCAAGGAGGGAGATTTCGTCATCGGAACGTTCGATCGTGCTGCGCAGCAGGTGAGTTGGAAGCACGAGAGCGCCAACTTCTGATATCTTGTCCATCCGCATCGGAGCATATCGATGATCGTAGGGCTGGCATCACCCCGTCCGGCCACGAGCCTGGAGGACGGGCTGGAACGCGTGGAGCGGCTGATCGCCCGGGCGGCGGGGCAGGGGGCGGAGATCGTCTGCTTTCCGGAATGCTACCTCCCGGGGCTGCGCGGCGTGGACATCCCCGTGCTGCCGTTCGGCCCGGACGAGCTGGCGCGCGTGATCCAGGCCGTGTCGGACATGGCGCGGACGCACGGAACGGCCGTCATCCTGGGGACGGAGCGCGACACGGACGCGGGGCGGGAGAACGTCGCCGTCGTCATCGACGCGCAGGGGTGGGTGCAGGGGTGGCAGACCAAGAACCAGCTGGACCCCACCGAAGACCCGCACTACGTCCCCGGCGACACGCGGCAATTGTTCGAGATCAACGGCGTGCGGTTCGGCGTCGCCATCTGCCACGAGGGGTGGCGCTACCCCGAGACCGTGCGCTGGGCCGCCACGCGCGGCGCGAGCATCGTCTTCCATCCGCAGATGACGGGGAGCGATGGGGCGGATGCGCTGCCGTCGGCGTGGGGCGATCCGGCCGGGGCGTACTACGAAAAGGCGATGATGATGCGCAGCCGCGAGAACACCATCTACTTCGCCAGCGTGAACTACGCCCTGCGGGCGCCGGAATCGGCCACGAGCCTCATCCACCCCTCGGGCGAGTGCCAGGCGTACCTGCCGTACGGCGAAGAGGGCGTGCTGGTGCAGGAGATCGACCCCGCGCAGGCCACCGGCCTGCTGGCCACACGCTACGCGCCCGGACGCTACCGGGACGCCCTGGTGGAGACCGCATGACCCTGCCGCATCCCGTCCGCCGAGCGCTGCTCCTCGCCGTCCTCCTGCTCTCCGCGCCGCCCGCACCTCTGCGGGCGCAGTCCCCGGGCGGGAGCGTGGGGCTCGCGGTGCCCGTGGGCGCGCTGGGGAAGGACCGCGGCGTGGGGCTGCGCATCCAGGCGTCCGTGTATCCCACGGGCAACCTGCTGCGCGTGGACCTGGCCGGCCTGGTCTTTCCCGGCACGGGCGAGGCGAACGAGGAGGGCACGGCGACGGGCGAGTACCGCTCCGCCAGCCTGGCCGCGAACCTGGTGCCCGTGTTCCGGCGGACGGAGGCGGGGGCGGTGCGCGGGCTCATCGGCCTGTCCGTGCACCAGCTGAACGTCCCGGGGGTGCCGGACCCCTACGGCACCGTGCTGGGCTCGCAACTGGGCGGCGTGCTGGAGCGCACCGGCGGCGGGCGCACGCTCACGGCCGAGGCGGGGCTGCACGTCATCGGCTCGGACCACGGGCTGGGGGCCCTGTTCGTCCCCGTGAGCATCGGCATCCGGTGGTGATCCGGGCCACGCGGCACCCCGTTTTCGGACGATCGTAAACGCATGGCGCCGGGCATGGGCCGTGCACTTTTCGCCGGCTCCCCGAACCCGGAGCACTCCATGAAACGCCTGGCCCTTCTTCCTCTCCTGGCCCTGAACCTCACCGCCTGCGGACCGTCCTTTCGCAGCGACCCCGTGGCGGACGCCAACGCCCTGCGGCTGTGCGTGCAGAACGCCACCGCCGGGCAGGGAAACGTGGTCGCGCGCGCGGGGCTCGTGCGCTTCAACGTGATGCCGGGCCAGGAACAGTGCAGGCCCGTTGCACTTACGGGCTCTTTCCTGCCGCTCAACGCGTCCACCACGGGGGAGGGCGTCGGGGGCACGCGGTCGTATTCGGAGCGGCTGCACCCCGGCACCACCACCTGCTGGCGCTGGACGCTGACCAACTCGGCCTCGTCCCCCCGGGACATCGCCCCGTGCGAGGGCGGCGAGACGGTGGCCCGGTCCGGCGACGCTTCGCGCGGCACGCGGTAGGCCCGGCCGGGGCCCCGGACCGTCCACGGCACAGGACGGCGGATGTCCCCAACGGAATACGATGCCGGATGCGTACGGGCCGGAGCCGGTGCCGCCCCTGCATCCTCCACGGTGGCGGGAGCGTCTCATCGCTCCCGCCACCGTCTTTTCCTCCGGGCCGGACGCTTTCCCTCGGATCAGCCGACGCACGTCGGACGGGACGGCGCGCCGTGCGCCTCGCGAGGTGTTCGCGACGAGGGGATCCTTCGGCCGACGCCGGCGATGCGCGCGGCTGAATTTGCCGGCGCCTCCTTCAGGAAGTGGAAGCGGGGCGAGCATACGGAGCGGCGAATCTGGCGGCATGACCGGCCCGTGCGCATCTTGCGTCGGATGTCCCCTCCCGCGGTCCCATCCAACCTCATCGTGCCTGGTAATCGCATGCGCCCATCCGTGGCCATCCTGGCGGTCCTCTCCTTGTTCGGCGCGGCGCTGGCCGACGCTCCGGCGCGCGCGCAGGCACCGGCGTCCGCACGCACCGTGGCGGCGGACTCGGCCGGCGCGCACCAGGCGGCGGTCGCGTTCCTGACCGCGTTCGATTCGCTGCAGTGGGAGCCGTTCGCGTCCTACTTCGCGGATGACATCACGATGTTCTTTCCCTTTGCCGACACCCCCGCCCGCGTCGATGGACGCGCGGCGGTGGAGGCCCGCTTTCGCGGCGTCTTCCAGAACGAGCGCGCGGCGTGGGCCCGCTCCGGCCAGCCGGGGGCGCCGCGGATCGGCATCGTGCCGCGCGACCTGCGCGTGCAGATGGCGGGCGACGTGGCCATCGTGACCTTTCACCTGCGCGTGGAGTCGCCGTCGCGCCGGTCGGTGGTGTTCCGGCGCGCGGCGGACGGCGCGTGGAAGGTGATCCACTGGCACGCCTCGCCCCCGCCGGCAGCCCCGCCCGCGGCCGCCCCGCCGGCGAACTGACCCAATCCGGATGCGCGGAAACACATCGGCAGCCGTGGCTCCATGCCGCGGCTGCCGATGCGCGTTCCGGGAGGCGTGCCGGCCTCGGGGACGTCACGCGGCCGCATCGCCCGTCATCATCCCCCGTGCAGATTTGTCTTGTGGATGCACCGCGCCGCCCCCATCGTTGGGCTCCGCGGGCTGACGCCGTAGCAGCGGCGGTCCGCATCCCGCGGCGCGGCATCCCCCATCACCCCAGGAGGCGCATGCACGCACGACCGACGTTCCGCGCAGGCGGACCATGAGCGACATCTTTCCGGGCGTGTTCTACTTCATCATCCTGATGGTGATCGTGTTCGCCGTGTCGCGCGTGATGGTGCGCTTTTCGGTCGACAAGTTCCAGCAGGCCCTGGCGCCGCTCGCGCCCGTGATCGGCGGCACCTTCGAGACGGACTCGGTGTCGAGCGGCTGGCTCACCGGCGCGTACCGCGGACGCACCCTGCACGCGACCGCGACGCCCGGCGTGGCCCCGTCCAACGAGTTCAGCTCGGGCTCGGCGGACCGGTCGTCGCGGTACAACGCGTTCGAGGTGGCGCTGCAGGACGTGCCGGGGGCCAGCGACTGGAGCGTGACCTTCGGCATCCACGGCATGGGGCAGATCCTGTCCCGCGAGGAGACCTGGCGCATCGAGGCGGACGACCCCGCGCTGGAAGCCCGCCTGCAGGCGTCGGGGCTGATCGACGCGCTGGAGCGCTTTGCCGGCGCGGGCGTGCGCGGCTATCCCACCGTCCGCTACGCCGCGAGCGCGAAGCGGCTCACGCACCGCGACAGCGTGTACCCCGGCATCGCGCCGCCGCCCGCGCACTTTCAGAAGCAGCTGGACCTGGCGCTGCGCCTGGCGGAGATCAACGAGCAGGCCAACCCCGCCGCGCCCGTTGCCGCCGCGCCGTAGACGATCTCCGCGCGCCGGGTTCGGCGCGCGCCCACCCCCGCGCCCCGTGACCCGATGACGCGTCCGTTCCCGCCACGGCTCCTTTCCCTCGCCGCCGCGCTGTCCCTGGCCGGCTGCGCGGCCCCATCCACGGCACCGGCGCCCGCCGCCGCGCCCGCATCCGCCGCCGCGGGGGACAGCAGCGCGCTCGCGGCGCACCATGGCTGGTGGCGCGCCTTTGCCGTGGGAGACACGGCGTACCTGCAGGCCCACACGGCCCCGGAGTTCTCCGTCACGATGAGCACCGGCCGCACGTACGACCGCGCGGGCACCCTGGTGCGGGCGGCGCGGCACGTGAACGGAGGCGCCATGCGGATGGAGTGGATGGAGGAGGCCACGCGCCATCCCGCGCCCGGCGTGGCGGTCGTCACCAGCCGCGTGATGGAGACCGTGGGGCCGCGCGCGGTCGCCTTTCGCTACGTGACCGTGCTGGAGCGGGGGCCGCAGGGGTGGAGGGCCCTGGTGGGCCAGACCACGCGCGAGGCGGCGCCCACGCCGGACGTGGCCGCGGCGGAGGCCGGGCCGCTGGGCGAGTACGCGGGGGAGTACCGCACGCCGCGCGGGGGCGTGGTGCGCGTGGTGGTGCGCGATTCCGTGCTGGGGCTCATCGACCCCACGGGCCGGGAGGATCCGCTGGCGCCCATCGGCCCCGCGGTGTTCGAATACCGCAGCCCGGAGAGCGTCAACAGCATCGTGCGCTTCGTGTTCACGCGCGACGCCGCCGGCCGTATCGCCGCCCTGCTGCGCCTGGCTCCCGGCGAGGCGAACACCTGGACCCGTGTGCCCTGACGCGCGCCCGCGTTGCTGAAAACCCCGTCCCGGCTCGATTTCCTGAGGGAGGCGCCGCCGTCCCCGTCCCGTGACGATCTCATGGCGCCGACCGAAGGATCTACTTTCCCGTGCGCTGACACCGGCCCTCGCAACGGATCCTTCCCTCCGGCGTCTCGATCTATGAAGGGGCGGAATGATGGCACGAAAGCGGGCGAATGACGGCGCGGCGGCGGCCGTCCTCCGCGGGCGAGGAGATCCTTCGGTCGGCGCCGGCGTCTCATGGCGCTGACGGATTCGTCTGCGCCTCCCTCAGGAAATCGAGCGGGGAGGCGAGTGGATGCCTGGTCGTGGTGTCCGCGGAGGCGGACAGCGTGAAGTTGTAGCCGCGAATTCATTCGCTCCCGTGATGGCCGGGATTCGGCTCCCGTGATGGCCGCGAATTCGTCTCCCGCGACGAGGCCGAAATTCGTCTCCCGTGATGACCGCGGCCCTCGTCTCGCCGGCGCCGATCCCACCGGAGCCGCATCCCGAGCAAAAACGACGATCGGCAGCCGCGGAGCGAGTCCGCGGCTGCCGATCCGTATCCTGCCGATCTTGATCCTGCCGATCCGTCGTCCTGACGTCCGGGCGCCCGGCGTGCGGGCGCCCTTCCGATTTCGCGCCGGTGCTTACCGGGCGCTGGACAGGCCGCGCAGGGTGCCGGCCAGCAGCCGCACCTTGGCGCCGTCCGACGAACGGCCGATATCGGCGCCGACCGACGTGGTAAGCTGCGTCAGGGCGGTACGACGCGCCTCGCCGGTGGCGCGCTCGGCATTGGAGAGCGCCGTGCGCACGGCGGCCACGCGCGCCGCCGTCAGCCCGCCCGAGCGCTCTAGCTGGTCCACGTAGGCCCGCGCCACCGCGAAGCTGGGCTCCCAGGTGAACTGCGGCTGCCCCTGCGAGTTCAGGTAGTCCAGCCGCACCGACTTGGCCGCGTCGATCTCGTTCTGCGACAGGAACGCGCTGGGCGTGAGCTCCATGATGTCCAGCCCGCGGGAGATCTCGCTGCTCACGATCACGCCGTTGTACCAGTAGGCCGACCACGACCCGCCGCTCCCCATGCGCGCCGCGTCCACCGGCCCGCGGTCGAAGAAGGCGATCTCGCGGGGATTGCGCGGGTCCGTCCAGTCGAAGACGGAAATGCCGCCCTGGTACCACGACTGCACCATCACGTCACGCCCCGGGACGGGGATGAGCGAGCCGTTGTGGGCCACGCAGTTCTCCGTCGCCGTCTGGGCCGCCGGAAGCTTGTAGTAGCTCTGGAACTCCAGCTTGCGGTCCGCCGTGAGCGTAAAGATGGCGTTCGCGCCCCACTCCTTGCGGTCCGTGGCGCGGCACTTGGCCTGGCCGCCGCCGCCCCACTCGTCGCTGAACAGGACCTTGCTGCCGTCGTTGCTGAACGTGGCCGAGTGCCAGTAGCTGAAGTTGCTGTCGGCCACGGCCTCGATGCGCACCGGGTTGGCCGGGTCGCGGATGTCCAGCAGCATGCCGTAGCCCTCGCACGCGCCGCCCGCCAGGCCGATGGCCGGGTACACGGTGATGTCGTGGCACTGCGTGGGCCCGCGCTGCTCGCCGCCGCTGCCGAACATCTCCGAGATGATGCGGGGCAGGGCCTCGCGCAGGGCCGCGCTGTCGGCCGCCGTGGCCGCGCCGCTGCCGCCGCGGGCCTGGACGATGCTGTCCAGCATGGGCTTGGCGAACTCCGACGGCAGCACGCGCTCCATGCCGGCGAAGTTCACCGTGAAGTAGCCCTGGGCCCGCGCGGCCGCGGCCATCTGCGCCGCGGCGGCCACGTCCTCCGGCGACTCGCCGTGCTCCGGCGGCGCCCCCAGGCCGGTGAAGATGCGGGGCGAGCTCACGATGGCGGCCCGCTCGGGGTTGGCCAGCGGCACCTTGATGACCTCGATGCGGAACAGCGCCGAGTTGGGGTTCTCTTCCGGCGACGCGTCCACGCACCCCGGCAGCTCCTCGGCCGAGCGCACGCCGGACGAGCCCGAGATGTAGACGTACACGTTCTCGCGGTCGCGCGGGTCCGCCAGCACCGTGTGCGTGTGCGAGCCGCGGCACGTCTGCACGTTGCCCACGTTGCGCGGGTTGCGGATGTCCGAGATGTCGAAGATGCGCAGGCCGCGCAGGCGGTCGGCGCTCACCGGCTCGGGCACGCCCTGGGTGCCGCAGTCCAGGCGCCCCGTGAGCCCCTCGCCGGAGACGAAGAGCAGGTTGCCGTACACCGACACGTCGCTCTGCGAGGCCGGGCACACGTACGCCGTGGCCAGCGTGGGCTGGGCCGGGTTGGAGATGTCCCAGATCATCCAGCCGTTGTAGTTGCCCTGGATGGCGTACTTGCCGCTGAAGGCCAGGTCGCTGCTGGTGCTGTTGGCGAACGCGGGCGCCGGCGGCGTCTTGGACAGCACGCGCAGGTTCCACGCGGCCTCGCCCGCGTCGAACTTTCCGGCGCTCAGGCCCACGCGGGGATCGGGGGTGGAGCTGCCCTGCGCCGCCAGGGGGGCCGCCAGCGTGGCGGAGACGCCCAGCGCCAGCGACAGCTTCAACAGGGTGCAGGCGGATCGCATCGCCGCGGGGCGAATTCGACCGGTCAATGACATGGCTGCTTCCTTCTACGGGTAAAGTGGGACTGCGGGGGGCGGGGAGCGCCCGTCAGGGGCTCCCGAAAGCGAGGTCGGCGAGCATGCGCTGCATCCGCTCGATCTCGGTGATCTGGTCCACGTTCACGTCGCTGGCGAACTTGAACACGGTCTCGTCCTGCGCCGCGCCGTGGCTGGCGAACAGCTGCGAAACCATGCTCACGGCGCCGCGGTGGTGCTGGATCATCAGCGACAGGAACAGCCGGTCGAACTCCGGGCCGCGCGCCGCCCGCAGCCGCGCCAGCTGCGCGTCCGTGAGCATCCCCGGCATCCGCGCGTGGTCGCCCGCGTCACCTCCCGCGTGACCGGCGCCGTGGTGCATGGCGGCCGCGTCGCCCGGCAGGGGGACGGGCTGGCCGCGGTCGCGCAGCCACATCTGCATGCTGGCGATCTCGTCTTCCTGCGCGTTGATGATGCGCGCCGCCAGCCGCTCCACGGCCGGGCTGGCGCCGTTGGTGGATGCCAGGCGCGACATCTCCACGGCCTGCCCGTGGTGGCCGATCATCATGGACATGAAGCGGGCGTCCGCCTCCGTCCACGCATGGGCCGCGTTGGCGATGGTGCCGCTGCCGGCGGGCGCGGGGGCCCCGTGCGTATGCGTGTGCCCCTGCGCCTCCGCCCGCGCGGGCGTGCCGAATGCCACGGCGGCGGCGGCCAGGAGCGCCGCCAGCGGGCGCGCGTGCAATGATGTCATTCCGGTCTGCTCCCGGGGCGGCGGACGGGCCGCGCGCCCCCTGATTGCTCTCGTTCGAACGCTCGATAGTAGCACGGCGCCAGGCAAAAACAAGCCCGCCGCGAACGTTGACACCCCGCCCGGCTCCATCCGTTCCCACGCGCCCGCGGTCCCGCCGTCCCCCTGCGGCCATCGAGTGGCGTGGCCGGTGGATTCCGGTGCCGCCATCCGCCGCGAAATGCCTGCCAGCTTTTTAGCATCGTCCGGGACGCCCTTCCCAACGCGGCAAGGGCGGGGAATCTGACGGCGTGCCGGCGGATCGCGTCGGGATACCCCGATCCTCGCCTCCGTGTGCGCAGGGCAAACCCAAGGTATCACGCGGAGGGCGCAGAGGAGGGCAGAGGAGGGCAGAGGAGAAACGGAGTGGAGGCAGGGAACGAAGGATCGCCATCATCCCAATTCTGCAAAAAGATTGAGGTACAGAGGAACAGAGGGTAGAAGAGAGGAACAGAGAACCCGTATTCCTCTGTTCCTCTGGCTTTTTCTGTTCCTCTGTATCCTTCATGTTTCAGTTGTCCGGATCCGGTCTGGTTCTCTGCGCCTTCTGCGGATCGTTCTTTCTTCTGGGGATGGAGAGAAGGGGCCCGGGAATGACGATCCTTGCATTTGTTAGATTTACATACAAATTAGTGCGTCGCACGCCCGATCCGTCCATCCGTCCGCCGTGCCTTGCGCACGGCGCCATACCCTTAGCCCATGCGCCCGATGAGATTCGCCCTCGCCGCCCTGACCGCCGCCGTCGCGTTCGCCGCCTGCGCCCCGCCGCCGCAGCCCGGCGCCGCGCCGCGGAACATGCCCCCGGCGATGGCCCCGCCGGGCGGAATGCCGAGCACGGACACGTCGTTCTATCCCGCGTGGACCCGCAGCGCGTCCATGTACGAGGTCAACGTGCGGCAGTTCACGCCGGAGGGCACCTTCGCGGCGCTGCAGCGGCACCTGCCCCGGCTGGACAGCATGGGCGTGGACATCCTGTGGCTCATGCCCATCCAGCCCATCGGCGTCAAGAACCGCAAGGGCGGGCTGGGCAGCTACTACTCCATCGCGGACTACACCGCCATCAACCCCGAGCACGGCACCGAGGCGGACTTCAAGCGCTTCGTGGACGCCGCGCACGCGCAGGGCATGCGGGTGATCCTGGACTGGGTGGCCAACCACACGGCGCACGACCATCCCTGGATCGCGCAGCACCCCGACTGGCACGACCGCGCCCCCGACGGCCGCGTGCTCAACGCCCGCGACAACGAGGGACGCGAGACGGACTGGACGGACGTGGCGGAGCTGAACTACGCCAATCCCGCCATGCGGCAGGCCATGATCGGCGAGATGCGCTGGTGGCTCACGGAGATGGGGATCGACGGGTTCCGCTGCGACGTGGCGGGCGGCGTGCCCATGGACTTCTGGATGGATGCCCGCGCGGCGCTCAAGGCCGTGCGCCCGGACGTCTTCCTGCTCGCCGAGGCCGAGTCGCCGCAGATGCACGCCGCGTTCGAGATGACGTATGGCTGGGAGCTGCACCACCTGCTGAACGAGATCGCGCAGGGCAAGAAGACGACGGCGGAGCTGGACCACTACTTCGCCCGGCAGGACAGCGCGTACGGCCCCGGCGCGTACCGCATGTACTTCACCAGCAACCACGACGAGAACAGCTGGCAGGGAACGGAGTTCGAGCGGATGGGCGCCAACCACCTGCCCGCGTTCGTGCTCAGCGCCACGGTGCAGGGCTCCATGCCGCTGGTGTACACGGGGCAGGAGGCGAGCATGAACAAGCGGCTGCGCTTCTTCGAAAAGGACACGGTGGATTGGAGCGGCCCGTCGCTGGCGCCCTTCTACACGGCCATGCTGGACCTCAAGGAGCGCCAGCCGGCCCTGTGGAACGGCCCCTGGGGCGGCGCGCAGACGCCCCTGCGGACCGACGGGGGCGGCCGTGTGTACGCCTTTACCCGCACGCGCGGCGCCAGCACGGTGCTCGTGGCCGTGAACTTTGGCGACGCGCCCGTGAGCGCGTCCTACCAGGGGCTGGCGCAGCCCGGCGCGTACACGGACTGGTTCAGCCGGTCGCGGGCCACGCTGGGCGCGGCCGGGCGGCTGGACATCCCCGCCCACGGCTACCGCGTTCTCGTTCGATAGAGCGGGTTTCGCACGCGTTTGCAGTTTCTTTTGCCTCGCCGTGATGTCATTCTGAGGTCGGCGCCGGCTCGATCCGTCCCGTGACGTGAAAGGCGCCGGCCGAAGAATCTGGTCGCCCCGGTGCACAGACCCGCCCGTGCACGACCTTTTATGGCTCACGGGCGAGTCCGTGCACGGTTGGCGTTGAACGGCCCGGGCGCGCGTCCGGGCCGGATCAAGCGGCTCCTCTGCTCAGGTTGGATGACGATGATCCGCCGTGCGATTCGCGTGGCCGTGCTGTTCCTGCTGCTCTTCGTCCTCTCGCACGCATCCACGCGCGGGCCGCTCTTTCCGTGGTCGCCGGTGCGGCCGGGATACGCGGCGCAGACCTTTCCCGGCGCCACGGTCGTGTATCCCGCGCTCGGTGGGATGCCGGATGCATATCGCCGCGCGGACACCCTCGTGGCCGCCGTGGCGCGGGCGAACCGGCTGGCGGTCCGCGCCTCCGTCACCATCGTGGTGACGGAGGACTGGACGCTCTTCAACCGCGGCGGGCTGCTGCGGTGGGACACCGGGCCGCTCCCCGTGCTCGGCGCCGCGCTGCAGACCGGGACGGTGGTGTATGTCTCTCCGCTGGCGCTGGAGCCCGGGCGGGACCTTGCGGGCGTGCTGCGGCACGAGCTCACGCACGCGCTGATGTTCCAGCAGATGCCCCTGCGGCGCACCTTTGCGCTCGTGCGGCTGGACTGGTTCGAGGAAGGGCTGGCCGTCCTCGCCGGCAACCCCGGCGACTACCTGGACGACGCGGCGTGGGCCCGTCTGGCGCGGCATCCCGCCTACCGGTTCGGCCCCGGCGGCGATCTGGAGCTGCGGCGCGTGCCGGCGGAGATGCGCGGCTCGTTCCGCCTGGCCGAGTACCGCGTCTTCATCCAGTACCTGGTGGACCGGCTGGGCCCGGACGCGTTCTTTGCCTTTCGCGACGACGTGCTGCGCGACCCGGAGGACTGCGACGGAGCCTTCGTCCGCGCGTTCGGCGCCGGCTTCGGGGAGGTGGTGGCCGGCTACGAGCGCGCCGTCCGCGCGGGCGCCTGGCCGCGGCCCTGACGCGGAGTACGGGAACACGGGACGCCCCGGCTCGAGGGCGACCGGTTTCCGGGCCGCGAAATCGGTTCATCGCTGATCTCGTTGCAGCGCGCGATTGGACCTCGCCTGCGCGCACGGACTGTCATTCCGAGGGAGGCGCCCGCGGGGGCTCCGCGGGTGCACGATCTCCAGCGCCGACCGAGGAATCTACTCGCCCGCCGCTCGTACCCCGCCCACCTCCGCGGACTCGCCCGTTCAGGCCGTGTCATCGAGGGCCCTGCTCGCCCGGAGGGATGGCGCCGGCGGGTTTCCGGCTCCCCGTGGCCACCAGCGTGGGCCGGGTAGATTCCTCGGTCGGCGCACAGGCATCCAGCGCGTTTCAGTATCGACCGGCGCCTTCCTCGGAATGACAGTACCGCGATCGCTGCAGCCGAATGAGCGAAGAGCCGAAATTTTTCTCCTTGTGCCGCGGGCGAGGCCGCCGCAAACTATGCCGCGCGAGACGCTCGATCCCCTCGCCGTCCCCTCGCTCGAGCCCCTTCCTTCCCACTCCCCAGCCGCGAAGAGGCCCATGCAGCTACGCCGTGCCGTCGCCGTCTCCGTCCTGGCGATCCTCGCGCTCGCCGCGCTCGCGGCGCGCCCCGCCGCCGCGCAGCCGGGCCAGCCCGCCCCGCCGGCACAGCGTCCCCCCACACTGCAGCAGGTGCGCGGGCTGGGGCTGGACTCGCTCGCGGGGCCGCTGGCCGTGCACTACAGCACCGGGTACGCCGCGCGCGCGGCCGAGGTGCAGTCCACCCTGCGCGACGGCGCGCGGTTCTTCGCCGACTCGCTCGGCCTGCCGACGCCGGTGCAGGTGGCGCTGCTGGCCCAGGCCGACTGGCAGCGCGTCTCGCAGGTGCCCTACGGCGTGCCCCACGTGCAGGGAGGCGTGGTGTTCATCCCCGCCGCGGGCGACGGCGCCATCGTCGACGACTTCCTGCGCCTGGAGCCCCAGGCCTCGGCGGCGGCGCGCGCGAAGGTGGCGGAGACCGGGGTGAGCTTCGCCGACAACGCGCGGCGGATGACTGACCTCATCGGCTACCACGAGCTGGGGCACGGCTACACGGATGCGTACGGCATCCGCGCCCACACCCGCTGGTTCAACGAGTTCCTGGCCACGTACATGGCCTACGCGTACCTGCACCGCATGCAGCCACGGCTGGCGCGCGGGTGGGAGGCCATGCTCCAGGCCAAGCTGGATTCGCCCACGCCCGCGCACACGTCGCTGGCAGCGTTCGACAGCCTGTACATCCGCGTGGGGCCGGAGAACTACAACTGGTACCAGGCCGCGTTCGCCCTGCGCGCGGCGGAGGTGTTTCACGACCAGGGGCTCGGGTTCCTGCCCCGCGTGCGCGAGGCGTTCCCCGCCACGGAGGGCGGCGCCCGGCTGGACGCGGCCACGGTGCTGGCGCGGCTGGAGGAGATCGCCCCCGGGTTTCGCGCCTGGGCGGATTCGCTCGGTACGCCGCCACGCGCATCCTCGCCCTGACCCCGCCGCCGGGCCTGCCTGGCGCCGCGCCGCGCTGATTTTCTTGCGGGCGCGGCGCCATGTGTTTGTGGACCGCGGAGCAACGGGAGCGACGCATGCATCCGTCCGGAGCGAATGAATTCGCGGCTACAACTTCACGCTGTCCGCCTGCGCGGACAAAACGCACGCAAGCATCTTCGCACGTGACCGACATCCGGGCCTTCTCCGCCGCCGAGGCGGAATCGCATCTCCCCGCGCTCGTTTCGCTGCTGCGCGTCACGGTGGATGACGGCGCCTCCATCGGGTTCCTGCCGCCGCTCTCGCACCAGGACGCCGCCGCGTACTGGCGCGAGGTCCTGCCCGGTGTGGCGGACGGCGGGCGCGTGCTGATCGGCGCGGTAGAGGACGGACGGCTGCTGGGATGCGTGCAGCTGGCGCTGGAAGGCCGCCCCAACGCCCGCCACCGCGCGGAGATCCAGAAGCTGATGGTGCTTCCCCAGGCGCGCGGCCGTGGCCTGGGCGCCGCGCTCATGGTCGCCGCGGACGATGCAGCGCGCACCGCCGGACGCACGCTCCTAGTGCTGGACACCCGCGCCGGCGACACGGCGGAGGGGCTGTACCGGCGGCTGGGATGGACGGAGGCGGGGCGCATCCCAGGCTTCGCCCTGAACGCGGAGGGCGGCGCGGACGCGACCGTCCTCTTCTACCGCGAGCTGCCGCCCGCCGGCTGACGGTCGCGTCGAGCCCCGGTGACGGATGCCATGCGCTGCACGGTGCACATCCACCCTTCATCCAGGAGGACGTCATGACCGACGTTACGCCCCGCGACGTGCCGCCCGAAGTTTCCCAGCTGCTCGATGCCTGGACCCGAAAGCGCGGGCAGCAGATCGCCATCCATCACGTCGTGGGGGTCACGGGGATCGCGGCTTCCGTCGCCGCCGCGTCCGGCGTCTACCAGCCCTCGCTCTGCGCATCGGTCTCCACCCTCTGCATCGCCTACCTCGCGTTCGGAAATCCGCGCAAGGAGTACGGAAAGTTCGCCCGGGCCGTGCGGGTGCTGTACACGGCGGTCCTTCGCTACCGCTACCACGAGATCGACCGGAAGGCCCTCTTCAACGCGGTGGAGCGCGGAGAGACCCTCATCCAGAAGGCGGAAGCGGACGATCTCCCGTCGGCACGGCAGATCCAGCGCGCCGTGGGGACGCTGTAGCCCTGGCGGATGCCGTCCGCGCGCGGCATCCATACCGCCCCTGGAGGTCCGCGCACGCCTGTGCCGTCCACCCGAAGCCTGACGCGCGTCCATCCGATGGATCCCGATCCGCTTCGCCCGCCCGTGCGTCGCGGGCGCCTCGTGCCGTACCTGTGGATGGCGGCCGCCGCCGTCGCGCTCGTCGTCATGCTGGTGCAGGCGTGGACGGGCGGGCCGTTCGATCCGGCGGGGCGCGAGCGGATGGCGAACTATCCCGGCGACCTGCGGACGTTCCTGGTGCGGGGCGTCGTGGAGCTGCTGGTGCTCGCGCTCGTGCTGCGCGTCTGGTCGTACCGCCACGCACCCGGCCGGGCGGCGCTGGCCCTCGTGCTGTGGCTTCCGTGGGCGGCGCTGAACAGCGTGGCGTGCATGCACTGCGGGCCCGTGGGCGGGGCGCATGCGCTCTGGCTCCTCGGCGTCGGGCTGGGACTGCTCGTCACCCTCATCGTGTCGCTGGTCGCCCGGGTCCGCAGCCGCCGGACCCCATCATCCCGAGCCCCATCCATCCCATGAAGGCAAGCCGCTGGAAGCACCGGAAGCCCGCGAAGCGCCCGTCCTCTCCGGGCGAGCGCCGTCCCGTCCGCCAGCCGGCCCGGCGCGGTCCCAGGCCGCACCCGGCGCTGTTCTGGATGTGCGCCATCTCGGTGGTGATCGGTGCCGTGCTCCTGGTCAAGGTGGGGACCACGCTGGTGGAAGGCGTCGCGTGGGACGACCTGGAGACGGTGACGCGCGAGGAGCAGCCGCTGGCGTTCTGGATGTTCGTGGCGACGTACGGGGTGATGGGCGGCGGGATGACGTGGTTGGGCGTGCACCTGTGGCGCACCCGCTGAACGCGCCGGAACGGGGGCTGCGCGGCGGGTGTCACACGGGGGCTTGGCGGTGCGTTGATGATGCGCAGGCTCGTCCAGTTTTCCACCCCCGAACGAGGAAGAATCCATGCGCCGAATTCCGTTCGTCGTCCTTGCCGCCGGTGCGCTGCTCCTTTCCGCCCCGGCGTGCTCGCGCGCCGGCGCCGATCCCGTCTCCGCCGATCCGGGCTCGGTCGTGCGGAGCGGCGACGTCGTCTTTGGCACGGGCACGGTGCGGTGGTTCGATTTCGAGGGCGGCTTCTTCGCCATCGCGGGGGACGACGGCAAGACGTACGATCCCATCCAGCTCCCCGCCGAGTTCCGCGCCAACGACCTGCGCGTGCGCTTCCGTGCCCGCATCCGCAACGACCGGGTGAGCGCCCACATGGCCGGCCCCATCGTCGAAGTGCTGGAGGTGTCTCGCCTGTAGCCGGGCGGACCTCTTCGGCACGCGGACAGGGCCGCGGACGCTCCACCGGGCGCCGCGGCCCTTCCGCATCCGCCGGAGCCGGAATTGTTCGGCCCCGCCCGAAGCCTGTCATTCCGAGCGAGGAACGAGCGAGGAATCTACCCGCCCGTGGCAGGTGCATCACCCCGCGCCGGGACCTCGCCGATCATCCGGATCATCAACCCGTTCATCCCATCCCATGCATACCGACCCCGCCGCGTACGACGACTTCGCCTGGATCTACGACCGCCACTGGGGCCGCGACACGGAGCGCGCGCTGGCCACGCTGGACCGGCTGGTGCTGGATGCCCGGCCGGCGCCCGCGCGCGTGCTGGACCTGTGCTGCGGAACGGGGCAGTTGGACCGCGCCCTGCACGCCCGCGGGTACGCCGTCACGGGCGTGGACGGCTCGCCGGAGATGATTCGCCACGCGCGCCGCAACGCCCCCGGCTGCGCGTTCGTCGTGGCCGATGCGCGCGACTTCGCCGTGCCGGAGCCGCACGACCTGGCGCTGTGCCTGTACGACAGCCTGAACCACCTGCTGGAGGACGGCGACCTGCGCCGGGCGTTCCGCGCCGTGCGGGGGGCGCTGCGGCCGGGCGCGCCGTTCCTCTTCGACCTGAACATGGCGGACGGGTTTCGCGAGCGGTGGCGCGGCTCGTACGGCGTGGTGGAGGACGAGTACGCGTGCATCGTCCGCTCCCGCTACGACGAGGCGGCCGGGCGCGGGGAGATCCGCGCCACGACGTTCCGCCACGGCGGCGGGTGGACGCGCTCGGACGTCGTGCTCCACCAGCGCTGCCATTCCCCGGACGAGGTCACGGGCGCGCTGAGGGACGCGGGCTTCACGGACGTCCGCATCTTCGACGCGCCGGCGGACCTGGGCCTCGCCAGGCAGGTGGGCCGCAGCTACTTCCGGGCGACCGCGGTGTGAGTCTCCGGGCACTCCGCCCGAGCCGAGAGACTGTCATTCCGAACGAGGAACGAGTGAGGAATCTACGCGGCCGCCGCAGGGGATCCGCCCCGGGCCGCATCCCACCCGTGCACCTCCCCGTTGCGGATTCGATGAAGCACATCCCAGTGGAACGGATCACCGTCCTCGCGTGTCTTGGGCGGCGGACTGGCCGAGCGCGGGCCCCCGGCTTGCCGGGTTCGATCCGCTCGATCCGTGAACCACGCAGTTGCCTGGAATGAGCTACCGACTGCCGCGCCACTTCGCCTCGCAGCACCGCGAGTCGAACGTCGAGGCGCTGAACTATGAGCTGCTGCAGGAATCCGCCTCAACGCTGGCCCGCCTGGGCCTTCGGCTGGAGCGGTCGCTGGAAGCGTTGGCCGCGCACGACGCCGCGGCGGGGGAGGGCGGGGAAAAGACGGCGGAGCGTGACGCGCTGGTGGCCGCGGCGGGGGAATCGCTGTGGTACTACGTCGTCCAGCGCGAGGTGATGGGGTTGCGCGACAACGAGTCCGTCATGCGCCAGCTGGGCGTGCCGCGCGAGGTGCGCCTGCGGATGGGCCTGGCCCCGCGCCGCAAAGAGGCACCGTGACCGATCCCCATCCGCCGCCGCCGGTGGAATCACCCGTGACCGTACAGCCCGCCGACCCGGACGCCCCCGAGTCGCGGGCGCTGATCGCGGAATTGTCCGATGCGCTGGAGCGGATGACGGGCCGCAGCGGCGCGACCGGCTTTCGCGCGGCGGACGTGCAGGTGCCGCGATCCGTCTTCGTCGTGGCGCGCGACGCGTCGGGGTCGGCGCTGGGATGCGGCGCGCTGCGTCCCCTGGCGGACGACGTGGCGGAGGTGAAGCGGATGTACGCGCGGCCGGGAACGCGCGGCGTGGGCAGCGCCGTGCTGGGCTGGCTGGAATCCGCCGCGCGCGCCTGGGGCTACGCCGCCGTCTGGCTGGAGACCGGCCACGTGAACGCGCGCGGCATCGCGTTCTACGAGCGGCACGGCTACGTCCGCATCCCCAACTTCGGGCGCTACGCCGGCCGCGCCGACGCCGTCTGCTTCGGCAAGGCGCTCGCGGCGGATGCCGTGCTCCCCGCCGGCTAGTTGCGGCGCCGGGTGCTGATGAGGATCACGCCGTTGGCCGCCTGCGAGCCGTAGATGGCGGCGGACGCGGCATCCTTGAGCACCACGATGCTCGTCACGTCCGCCGGGTTGATGCCGCTGAGCGCGTGCCCCGGCACGGGCGAGTGCAGCGGCGTTCCGTCCAGCACGTACAGCGGCTCGCCGTTGCCCATGAGCGTGCCGTTGCCCCGGATGCGCACGCTGTACCCGCCGTTGCCCGAGCGCATCACCTGTACGCCCGACACGCGCCCCTGGATCAGCTCCTCCACGCGGCCCACGCGCACGTCGCCGGGGCGGTTGGTCTGCACGCGGCTGACGGCGCTGGTCAGGTGCCGCACGTTCAGGGTGCCGTAGCCCATCTCCACCCGGTCCGGCTCCAGCTCCGGGTCCGGTCCCTGCGGCGGCGGGTTCCCGGCGCACGCCGCGGCCAGCATCACGGACAGTCCGGCGGCGAGGCGGGCGGGGCGGGGAAGCGCGATCCCTGTGGCTGCCATGGTTTCCATCCCGGAAAGGACGTTGCCGTCCGCGGCCGGCCGCGCGGGGTGCGGGCCGGTGCGGACGGGTGGCGAGGGTGCTCCGCGGGCGGCCATGCGGGTACCGCCGGGCAGGCCGAAGCTCCACGGATTCTTCGCTGCATTCCCGGGGCCACTCGCACGTTTCCCCCCGTCGCCCGCCCACGGGTGGATCGATGGAGGCCCGCCCCATTCACCTCCATGGAGGATGGGCGTGCACATCGCGCGAAACCCGGCGGTGGCGCCGTCTGTCTCGATCCACCATGATGCGGTGCACGAGCACGTCACATCCAACGGGAGCATGGACGGGATGGAGAAGGAACTGCTTTTCATCGGCAGCAACGGCCACGTGGCGGCGATCGATCCGGAGACCGGTGCCGAGGCCTGGCGCACAGTGCTGAGCTCCGGCGGCCTGTTCGCCACGACGACCATGGCGGACGTGACGGTGATCCAGCACGGGGACCGCGTGTTCGCCGGGTGCTACGGCCACCTCTTTTGCCTGGACGCGGCCACGGGCACGGTGATCTGGCAGAACGGGCTCAAGGGGATGGGATACAACGACGTGACGCTGTCCATCGGCGGCAAGTCGGTCCAGTTCGTCTCCTCCCACAACCACGGCTCCCACACCTGACGGGCAGGATGCGGACGGACACGGGCGCCCGTGGCGCGGAGGGCGGATGCACGTCCTCCGTTCCGCGCGCCGGGCACGGCGCGGCGCCACGCAGCGCATCCTTCCCCGTCCCCTCGTGATTCCCCCGGGCCGGATCTCCATGCCCCTGCCGGCGTGCCCCCTCTGCGGCTCGGACCGCGTGCAGCCCTTCGCGGAGCTGCGCACGGGCCGCTACCTCCGCTGCCCCGTGTGCCGGCTCGTTTCGCTGATGCCGGAGCAGCGCCCGTCCGCGGAGGCGGAGCGCGCGCACTACGGCACCCACGAGAACGACCCGGGCGATCCCGGCTACCGCGCGTTCCTCGCCCGCCTGGCGGACCCGCTGGCGGACCGGCTCGCGCCGGGTGCCGAGGGGCTGGACTACGGCTCCGGCCCCGGCCCCGCGCTGTCGCGGATGATGGAGGAGCGCGGCTTCCCCATGCGCATCTACGACCCGTTCTTCGCCCCGGACGCGGACGCGTTGCGGCGCGCGTACGACTTCGCCACCTGCACGGAGACGGCGGAGCACTTTCACCGTCCCGCGGAGGAGTTCGCGCGGCTGGACGGCCTGCTGCGCCCCGGCGGCTGGCTGGGCGTGATGACGGAGATGCTGGACGATGTGCGCGACTTCGCCACCTGGCGCTACGTCCGCGACCCCACGCACGTCTGCTTCTACCACCCGGATACCATGCGGTGGATCGCGGACGCGCACGGATGGCGGATGGAGGCGCCCGCGCGCAACGTCGTCCTCTTCCACAAGCCGGTGGAACGCGCACCGGGCGGATGAGTAAGGGCGCGGATGCAGGCGGCACTTGCGCCGTGCGCGCATCGTCCGGATTTTGACAGGGCTGGATGCATCCACGTTCACCTCATCCCCGTTCGCATGAAGCACCGCCTGGTTTCGCCTGCCGCTGGACCCCGCGTTCTTCCCCGCGTTGCGGTGCGGACGCCGTTCGGGCCTCGCGCCGGAGCGGGGGCTGGATGACGCGGCACGGCGGCGAGAGCGCGGGGCTGCTGCTGTACCGGCGGACGGCGCGCGGGTTGGAGGTGTTCCTGGCCCACCCGGGCGGCCCGTTCTGGAAGAACAAGGACGAGGGCGCCTGGACCATTCCCAAGGGGCTGGTGGACGAGGGCGAGGAGCCGCTGGACGGCGCCCGCCGCGAGTTCCAGGAGGAGACGGGGATCGTGCCCGCGGGCCCGTTCCTTCCCCTGGGCGACGTGCGCCAGAAGGCCGGCAAGCGCGTGCACGCCTGGGCGTGGGAGGGCGACGCGGACCCCGCCGCCACGGTGAGCAACGAGATGCGCACCGAGTGGCCGCGCGGCTCCGGCCGGTGGATCACCTTTCCCGAAGTGGACCGCTGCGCCTGGTTCACGCCCGACGAAGCCCGCCTGCGCATCAACCCCGCGCAAGCCGAGCTCATCGACCGGCTGGAGACGCTGCTGGCGGGCGCCTGACGTCTGCTTCGATGGATGGAACGCGGCGGGCGGCCCGAGATCCGGGCCGCCCGCCGTTTTTCTGTCCCTTCACGTTCCGTTTGCGTCCTCGGACGATCCTCATCCCCGGCACTGTCATTCCGAGCGAGGAACGAGTGAGGAATCTACCCGCCCGCGGCAGGTGGCCCGCTCTCGGCCTGGAACGCAGCCTTGCACAAGCCCTCAGCTCTTCAGGTCGAAGACCATGATGACCGGCTCCGGATCGTGTGCCGCGCCGTACATCCGGCGCCCGTCCGGCGAGAGCGCGAGGGAGATGATGGCTGCGTCCAGTTCGAGCACCCTCAGCAGCTTGCCTTCCCAGTCGTAGACGTGCACGAAGCGGCCAAACGGCGCGTCCTGGCCGAACCCCTCGCGGGTGCGGCCGGAGAACAGGGCGTAGATGCTCTCGTTCGTTGCTGTTACGTCCGCGTACCCCATTCGCATGGATTCGTCGGACGACATCGTCTGCATGTCGCCCGCGATCGCCACGGTAAACCGGGGATCGAACTGGAAAGGGCCGCGCACCTTCTTCAACAGCGTTCCGTCAGTCCCGTAAAGCTCAATCTGGTCGGCGTACTGGGTCGCGATCACCATACGGTCCCCAGCGGGGCGAAGGGCGAGTTTGCCCACCCAGGCCTGCTGCAGCACCCCTGGTGGGGTTCCGCGAGTGTCGTTCGGTACGCCGCCAGCAGCCCGAAGCAGGGTGCCGGCGCGATTGAAGAAGGTGAGTCTGCCGCGCGGCGAAAAGTTAGGACTCACCAGCACGCTGTCTCCCAGCCACAGGGGCTGGACGGGCATCAGATCCGCGCGCAGCGTCAGGATCTCCGGATTTTTCTTCGGCCCCGCCGGATCCCCTGGACTCACCCGCGTAAGGCGGGAAAGGCCCATGTCGAATACCCACGCGCTCCCCGCGTCGCGGGGGTCCGGCGCGAGCGACCATGCCGCCTGGTACTCTCCGGGTCCGGCCCCGCGCCGCCCCTGGGAGCGTACCCGGCGCCCATCTCTCGCAGAAATCACGTGCAGCACGGAATCGCCGGTGTTGTCCAGTACCAGCAGGGTTTCACCCATGGACACGATGCGGCTCGGCCGGCCCAGGTAGTCGCCCGAGGCCAGGACGCGGCCGGAGACCTTCACCGGGCGCAGGCGGCCGTGGTCCATCTCGCCGGGGCCGTAGCGCAGCGGTTTTGCCGCCTCGTCGGGACCAGAGCGCGATGTTTCCTTCGCCTCTCCGCCACAGGCGGCCAGGGCACAGGCGAGGAGCAGGATGCAGGGTCCGGAAAGCCGCATGGCAGGCGGGATCGGGGTGTGGTGGATGAATGGAACGGTGGGCCGGATCGTGTGTTCGTGGGCCGTTCTGATTCAGAGACCAGCGGAACGACTGATCAGCACATTCCTTCGGATTTGAAGTACGCGTGGGCGATGTTCCCGGTCGGAGTGACGCAAATCGCATCCGCCTGGAAGCAGCACGTGCCGGTGCCAGGATTCTTTACCGTCTGCGCGCATGCGTCGTTCGCCACCACCCCCTGCTCGGGAGTGAAAGCGAGCGGCGCTGCCGTGAAGGCCAGCGCGACGGCAGCGGCATGGAGGATCGATTTCGTATGCATGGTGATCTATTGGAGAAGGTGGAGGCCCACGAACACGCACGCACGCGCCGGATGATCGGTTCTTCCGCTGACCCGTCTGCCGAGAAAGCTTGTCTCACAGTAAGTTCGTCCCGAAACGCGCGCAAGCATCCTGACGTGGAGATGGGGCCGGTGGCGGAGCGGACGGGTGGGAGGTATCCGCATTGGACGGGTTGCCGCATCCCCGGCGCGCGGCCTACATTGGCGGCCGGAAGCCGAACTGCTACGGATCAGAATCGACGCATAGAATCATGGCCAAGACCTCCACGTTCGACATCACCTCCAGCGTAGACCTGCAGGAGGTGGACAACGCCGTGAACCAGGCGCACAAGGAAGTGCAGCAGCGCTACGACTTCAAGGGCGCCACGGTCGAGATCGAATTCAGCAAGAAGGACGGCACGCTCAAGCTGCTGGCCGACGACGAGTACAAGCTCACGGCGCTCGTCGACATCATCCAGAGCAAGCTCATCAAGCGCGGCGTGCCCATCCGCAACCTGGACTACGGCGACGTGGAGCAGGCGTTCGGCGGCAAGGCGCGGCAGACGATCACCCTGGTGCAGAGCATCAGCACCGAAAAGGGCAAGGAGATCGTCAAGTCCATCAAGGAGGGCGGCTTCAAGAAGGTGAACGCGCAGATCCAGGACGAGCAGGTGCGCGTCACCAGCGCCTCCATCGACGACCTGCAGGCGGTGATCGCGCACCTCAAGAAGCAGGACTTCGGGCTGGAGCTGGCGTTCGGCAACTTTCGCTCGTAGACGCGCGAACGCCTCCACGATCCAGGGACCGCGGAGGCGTTCTTTGCAGCCGGGCGAAGGCGAAGGCCTTAGTTGGGGCCCTCGGTGTTGTCGCCCTGCGCGGAGTCCTGCCGGGCCTCGGCCTGCTCCTCGGCGGCTTCCTCGGTGTCGCCGGAGCGGGCTTCCTCGGCCGCCTCGTTGTTGTGGTCCTCGGCGTTGTCGTTGCAGGCGGCGGTGCCGGTAACCAGCAGGGCGCCAAGCATGAGGGCCCAGAAGCGCTTCGTCATCAGGTTGCTCCATCGCGGGGGACATTGAACAGCTGCTCGTCCCCTGACAAGGCAAAACCCCGGCCACGACGCGGGCGCCGGGCCGGAACGTGAACAGCCGCACGGGATTTCGGCCGTGTTGTGACGCCGCTCCCGCTGGGCGAGGCGGTCAGGGGGTGGCGGCGGCGCTGTCGCGCAGGCGCTCCGCTTCGGCCTGCTCGGCCTGCGACACGGCCTGCATGTTCTCGCGCATGGCGGCGCTGTCGCCCTGGGCCGCCGCCTCGCTGGCCTGCCAGCGCGCATCGGCGGCGGCGTCCAGGTTTTCGCCGGACCGCGCGCCGGAGGGGGCGCCGGACTGTGCGTCGGAGGGGGCGGCGCCGTCCGCGTGCCCGCCCCCGCCGCACGCGGCGGAAAGGGCCAGCGCCGCGGCGAGCAACGCGTGGAAACCGTGCTTCATCGTGCCTCCATCGGTGTATGGAAGGCGGGCTCCGGCACGCGGCGGCGGCCACGGGCCGGACGCGCGGCCTCAGTCGATGCCGTCGGTGCTGTCGCCCTCCGTGGCGTCGTCGCTGCTGCTGCGGGCGGACTCCGCCTGCTCTTCGGGCGACTCGTCGTTTTCTTCGTTGTCGCACGCGGCCGTGCCGCCGGCCAGGACGCCGGCGAGCAGCAGGACCCAAAGGCGCTTCGTCATCAGGATCTCCATTGCTGGGTAGAATGACCGAATCCAACGACGCGGGGCAGGGCAAGACCGCTGCCAGCCGCGAGCTGTTCCGCCGGGCCTGCGCCATCATCCCCGGCGGCGTGAACTCGCCCGTGCGGGCGTTCCGGGGCGTGGGCGGCGATCCGTTCTTCGTGCAGCGCGCGGCGGGGTCGCGGCTGTGGGACGTGGACGGCAACGAGTACATCGACTACGTGCTCTCGTGGGGGCCCATGATCCTGGGCCACGCGCACCCCGAGGTCCTGGCGGCCATCGCGGACGCGGCCACGCGCGGCACCTCGTACGGCGCGCCCACGGCCGCCGAGGTGGACCTGGCGGAGGCCGTGCAGGGCTTCTTTCCCTCCATGGAGCGCCTGCGCTTCGTGAGCTCGGGGACGGAGGCCACCATGAGCGCCGTGCGCCTGGCCCGCGGCTTCACGGGGCGCGACCTCATCCTCAAGTTCGACGGCTGCTACCACGGCCACGGCGACTCCTTCCTCGTCAAGGCGGGCTCCGGCGTGGCCACGCTGGGCCTGCCCAACTCCCCCGGCGTGCCGGCGGAATTGTCGAAGCTCACGCTGACGGCGCCGTTCAACGACGTGGAGGCGGTGGAGACCATCTTTCGCGCGCACCCGGAGCGCATCGCCTGCGTGATCCTGGAGCCGGTCGTCGGCAACGCCGGCTTCATCGCCCCGGACGACGGGTTCCTGCAGGCCCTGCGGCGCATCACCGAGGCGGACGGCGCCCTGCTGGTGTTCGACGAGGTGATGACGGGGTTCCGCGTGGCCCCCGGCGGCGCGCAGGAGCGCTTCGGCGTCCGCCCGGACCTGACGACGCTGGGCAAGGTGATCGGCGGCGGGCTGCCCGTGGGCGCGTACGGCGGCCGGGCGGACGTGATGGACTGGATCGCGCCCGTGGGCCCCGTCTACCAGGCGGGTACGCTGTCCGGCAACCCGCTGGCGATGGCGGCCGGGCTGGCGCAGCTGCGCATTCTGCGCGAGGAGAACCCGTATCCCCTGCTGGAGCGGCGGACGGCGCGGCTGGTGGAAGGGATGCTGGGCGTGGGGGCGGAGCTGGGCGTGCCCATGACGGGGGGCAGCCTGGGGTCCATGTGGGGCGTGTTCCTTGCTGCGGGGCCCGTACGCAGCTTCGAGGACGCGAAACGGTCGGACGTGGAACTGTTCCGGCGTTTCTTTCACGCCGCGCTCCGGCGCGGGGTGTTCTTTGCGCCCTCGGCGTTCGAGGCCGGGTTCACCTCCACCGCCCACACCGAGCAGGATGTCGAAGAAACCATCTCCCGTGCCCGCGAGGCGCTCCGCGATGCCCTGGCGTAGCCTGTCCGTGCTGGCGCTGGCCTTTGCCGGCGCCTGCGCGCCCCGCGGCGCCCGCGTGCCCACCGTCCCCGTGGTCGTCATCCGCGACACGGTGGTGACCAACCGGCCGCCCGCGCCGCGCGACACCGTCGTGCTCACCCCCACGCAGCCGTCGCGGCCGCCCGTGGCCAACGCGACGCCCGTGAGCGTGGGGCTCATCATCGACACGAGCACGGTGGAGATCGGCTCCGCGGGCGCGTTCACCGTGCACACGGAGGACGGGCGCGAGATCGGCCGCGCGGCCGGCGGGCAGACGGTGGAGTTCCGCGACGCGGGCTCCACGGTCTCCATCGCCTCGCGCGGCGGCGGGCAGATCGCCGCCGGGGGGCTGCGGCCGCCCCTGCTCGTGCGATCCACCAACGACGGCACGCTGACGCTGCGCGGCCAGCCGTACCGCGGCGAGCTGCGCGTGCAGCAGGCGCCCGGCGGCGGGCTTACGGTGGTGAACCGGCTGGACATGGAGACGTACCTGCAGGGCGTGGTCCCGCGGGAGATCGGCCGGTTCGACCTGGACATCTACGAGGCCATCAAGGCGCAGGCGGTGGCGGCGCGGACGTACGCCTACACCTACCTGGGCCGCCGCGCGCAGCAGGGCTTCGACGTCTACGCCACGGTGGAGGACCAGGTGTACGGCGGCGCCGGCGCGGAGAACGAAACGGTGAACCGCGCCGTGCGTGAAACTTCCGGGGAGATCCTGGCCTACAACGGACGGCCCATCACGGCGTACTACCACTCCACCTGCGCCGGCTACACGGCCGCCGTGGACGAGGTGTGGAACAACCCGCCCGTGCCGTACCTGGTGGCCGTGCGCGACGTGGACCCCAGCGGGCAGGCGTACGACCGCAGCAGCAGCCGCTTCAGCTGGACGGTGAACTGGACCCACGACCAGCTGGTGGGGATCCTGAACACCACGCTGGCGGATTCGCTGCGAGGCCGGCGGATCGGCCGCATCGAGGACATGCAGGTGCAGCAGCGGACCCCGTCCGGCCGCGTGCGGGCGCTGCGCCTGCAGACGGACGCCGGCTCGTTCACGCTGGGCAAGGACCGCATCCGGTGGATCCTGCGCCCCACGGCCGCGACCACGCTGAACAGCAGCAAGTTCGACCTCTCGGTGTCGCGCAGCGGCGGGCGGATCAGCCAGATCGTGGCGACGGGGGGCGGATGGGGGCACGGCATCGGGATGTGCCAGGTGGGCGCCATGGGCCGCGCCCGCGCCGGCCAGGACTACCGCACGATCCTGGGCACGTACTATCCGGGGACGGCGATCCAGAAGCTGTACTGAGGACGGAAGTGCGGGAGTGCGAAAGTGCGAAAGTGCGAAAGTGCGAAAGTGCGAAAGTGCGAAAGTGCGAAAGTGCGGGAGTGCGGGAGTGCGGGAGTGCGGGAGTAGAACGGCACCGCGCTGCGCGCGGCCCTCACCCGCTCGTTCCTCGCTTCCCTCTCCCACAAACTGCGTGGGATAGGGGATACACCCCGGCCCCGGCGCGTAGGCGGGCTTCCGGCACGACGCAGTTCTCCCGCTCTCCGCGAGGAACGAGCGGGGAGGGGGCCGGGGGGAGGGGCCCCCTGTCGGTGCAGGAGGCTCGCCTTTAGTGCACGATGCAGTTCTCCCCCTCCTGCCCGCGAAGCGGGGGAGGGGGCCGGGGGCCGGGGGCCGGGGGCCCTCCGCCCGTGCAGGAAGTCCGCTTCGCGCGCCCCGCTCGCCGTGAGTTGAAGTTCAACCTCCCCCAGGGGGTTTGGGGGGAGGTGCGAGCCTGAGCGAGCGGTGGGGCGCCGCCGGACGGCCGCCCAATACGCTCGACCATCGGCCCTCGACGCGACTGCTGTCGTTCCATCACCCTGACCAATTCACGATGCCACGCTTCTCCCGTTCCGCGGCCATCGCAGCCCTGCTCCTCGCCCTTCCCGCCGCCGCGCGTGCGCAGGACGCGGCGGACTACGACTACGAGAACCTCGTCCTCAGCGGCGTGGGCGTGCACCTGAGCGAGATCTTTCCCTCGCGCTCGGAGCCCGCGCTGGCGCTGAACGTGCGCGTGGACCTGGGACTGCTGGGGCCCAACATCCGCATCACCCCGGGCCTCACCTTCTGGTCCACGCAGCTGCGCGACAGCGAGGTGGCACGCATGGAGGACCGCATCGAGGCATCGTGCGAGAACAGCGGCGTGTCGTGCCCCGGCGTGGAACTGGGGGAGGTGGAGATCAGCGACTTCTCCCTGGACGTGGACGCGCACTTCCTGTGGGCCACGGAGTACGTCGTGGAGCCGTACGCGGGCGCCGGCGTGTCGCTGCACCTGCTCAACGGCCGCGGCGACTTCATCGACGACACCTTCGTGGAGGAATTGCTGGACGCCATCGCGCCCGGCTTCAACCTGGTGGGCGGGCTGGAGTTTCCCATCACCGACAACCTGAGGGTCATGGGCGAGGCGCGCGGCGTGCTGACGGGCAACATCCGCTACATCAGCGTGGGCGTGGGCGGCGCGTGGCGCTTTCCCCCGCAGCTTCGGCGCCCCGTCATCACCCCGCCGCCCCCGGCGCCTTCCACCACCGGAGGCCGCTGATGGCCGCCACCCGCCCCCCCGTCCGCGTGGCCGTGCTGGGCGCCGGCAGCATCGCCCAGATCGTGCACCTGCCCATCCTGTCCCGGATGCGCGGCGTGCAGGTGGCCGCCATCGCCGACAAGGACGCGCACACGGCGCGCACCATCGCCAAGCGCTTCGAGGTGCCGAACGTCGCCACGGACTTCGAGAACGTGCTGACGGACGACGTGGACGCCGTCGTCGTCTGCACGCCCAGCAACCGGCACGAGGACCATGTGCGCGCGGCGCTGCGGGCCGGCAAGTACGTGCTGTGCGAAAAGCCCCTGGCCCTCACCGCGGACGGCGTGGCGTCGCTGCTGGAGGAGCCCGGCGCGGACGAGCGGCTGGTGGTGGCCATGAACCAGCGCTACCGGCCGGACGCCGTGGCCCTGCGCCAGTTCGTCACGGGCGGCGAGCTGGGCGACGTGTACTACCTGCGGACGGGATGGCTCAACCGCTACCGCCCCCGCGGCCGCACCTGGCGCGAGCGCAAGGCCACGGCGGGCGGCGGCGCGTTCATGGACCTGGGGCTGCAGATGCTGGACCTGGCCCTGTGGACGCTGGACTACCCCACGCCGGAGCGCGTATCGGCGCACATGTACTCGCGCCCGGGGAGTGAGGTGGAGGACGCGGCCATGCTCGTGGTGAGCCTGGAGGGCAACCGCGTGGTGAACCTGGAGTGCACCTGGAACCTGCTGGCCCAGCGCGACCGGCAGTACCTGAACCTGCTGGGCTCCAGCGGCAGCGGCTCGCTGTCGCCGCTCGCCGTGTTCAAGGAGATGCCGGCCGGGCTGGTGGAGGTCACGCCCTCCGTCCCCGCCGCGCGCGAGAACCTGTTCACGGCCAGCTACCGCAACGAGCTGGCGCAGTTCATCGAGGTGGTGCGGGGCGATCGCGAGGCGGCATCGCCCCGGGAGCACCTGGTGCTCATGCGGCTGGTGGAGGCGGCGTACCGGTCCGCGCAGGACGGCCGCGAGGTGGTGCTGTAAGGGGTGCGGCGGCTCGTTTCTTGACGTCCCGTCCGGCGACACGAAGGACAACCGACGACGGAAAGGGACCGAACGATGGCGGACGTCAGGGAGCTGATCGAGGGGATGAACGAGGATCTCGCGGCCGAGTACCAGGCCGTGGTGATGTACCGCACCTACGCGGCGCTGGTGACGGGGCCGTGGCGGCAGGAGCTGCGGGGCTTCTTCGAGGGGGAGATCCCCGACGAGCTGGGGCACGCCGCGTTCCTGGCGGACAAGATCGTGGCGCTGGGCGGCATTCCCACCACGGACGTCAAGCCCGTGCCCATCCCGCGCACCAACCGCGAGATGCTGGAGAACGCGCTGCAGGCCGAGGTGGATACCATCGAGCGCTACACCAAGCGCATCTCGCAGGCGGAGGAGTGCGGCGAGATCAGCGTCAAGGTGCAGCTGGAGAACCTGATCGTGGACGAGAGCCAGCACCGCGACGACATCCGCCGCATGCTGATGGACTGGAAGGAATCGCAGTAGTCCCGCGGTTCTCGGTGGATGAGGGACGGGCGGTCCGCGGCTTCCAGGCGCGGGCCGCCCGTCTCGTTTTGGATGATCGATCAGGCAGGCCGAAGACGGGAGCGGATTCCGGATGTCGATGGATGGATTCCGTCGCCCGCGGAGGGCCCCTCCCCCCGGCCCCCTCTCCGCTCGTTCCTCGCGGAGAGGGGGAGAACTGCGTTCCGGCAAATGCCTGCTTCTGCGCCGGGGGCTGGGGTGTATCCCCTCTCCCACGCAGTATGTGGGAGAGGGTGGCGAGGAACGAGCCGGGTGAGGGCCTCCCCCGCCGCACCGAATCCCGCATCCGGTGTATCAACGTCCAGCACGAGCCGCGTTCGGGGCGATGCGGGCGTGGCGGCGGGATGCCGTCCGCCGGTTGCCCGATCGCGGCAGTTCCGTTATGATTCACGTTTCCCTGACCGCCCGCGTGCACTCCGTCCGCGGGGTTGGTCGGCGGTGCAGTACCAATGCCAGCCCAAAGGTGGAGCACATGAAGGCCGACATCCATCCGAATTATCAGACCGCGACGGTGCACTGCGCCTGCGGCAACACCTTCCAGACGCGTACCACCAAGGGTGACATCAGCGTCGACGTCTGCAGCAACTGCCATCCGTACTACACGGGCAAGCAGAAGCTGATGGACACGGCGGGCCGCGTGGAGCGGTTCCGGCAGCGGTACGCCGCCAAGTAAGCATCAGGGTGAGAGCCGGGGCCAAAACCCCGGCTCTCTCTCTATCCAGGCCCGAACGGCAGGGAACAGGGACTAGGCGATAGGGAACAGCCTGCGGGCGCCGCGGGGCGGACGGTGCGCCGAGTCCCTACTCTCGCACTTTCGCACTCTCGCACTTTCGCACTGGCCGTTCCATGCACGACCGCATCGCCGAAATCCGGGCCCGCTACGAAGACCTCTCGGTCCAGCTCGCCGACCCCAACATCCACGCGGATCCCAAGCGGATGCGCGACCTTTCGCGCGAGCACTCGCAGCTCGCGCAGGTCGTGGAATCCGCCGTCCGCCTGTCCCGCGCCGAGGAAGAGCTGGCCGGCGCGCGCGAGATGCTGGAGGAGGCCGGCGGCGATCCCGAGATGGCCGCCATGGCGCGCGAAGAGGCGGAGCGGCTGACGGTGGACGTGGCGCGGATGGAGGAGGAGCTCAAGCTGCTCCTGATCCCCCGCGACCCGCTGGACGACCGCGACGCCGTGGTGGAAGTGCGCGCCGGCACGGGCGGCGACGAGGCCGCGCTGTTCGCCGGTGACCTGTTCCGCATGTACCAGCGCTTCGCCGACCGGCGCGGGTGGAAGGTGGAGGTCGTGAGCGTGTCGGAGGGGACGGCGGGCGGCTACAAGGAAGCCGTGTTCGTGGTCCGCGGCCCGCAGGCATACGGCGACCTGCGCTACGAGAGCGGCGTGCACCGCGTGCAGCGCGTGCCCGCCACCGAGACGCAGGGGCGCATCCACACCTCCGCCGCCACGGTCGCCGTGCTCCCCGAGGCGGAAGAGGTGGACGTGCAGATCAATCCCAACGAGCTCAAGATCGACGTCTACCGCAGCTCCGGCCCCGGCGGGCAGTCCGTCAACACCACGGACAGCGCCGTGCGCATCACCCACCTGCCCACGGGCCTGGTGGTGACCTGCCAGGACGAGAAGTCGCAGCACAAGAACAAGGACAAGGCCATGGGCGTGCTGCGCTCGCGCCTGCTGGACATGCGCGTGGCCGAGCAGGAGGCCGAGCGCGCCCGCGACCGCAAGTCGCAGGTGGGCACCGGCGACCGCTCGGCCAAGATCCGCACGTACAACTTTCCCCAGAGCCGCGTGACCGACCACCGCATCGGTTTCACGACGCACGCGCTGCAGCAGGTGGTGGACGGGTCGCTCGAGGAGATGATCGAGAACCTGAAGCTGGCGCGGCAGGCGGAGCGGGCGGCGTAACGGCGGAACTGCGGGGGACAGGTTACAGGGTACAGGTTACAGCCTGCCACTGCATTCCCCGCATGGCACCCGGCAACGCGGGGTGAAGGTCTCCCCCTCTCCCGCGCAGTTTGCGGGAGAGGGGGCCGGGGGGTGAGGGGCCCCGCGCAGCGGGCGCCGTAAAAGCCTGCATCACCCCGATCTCCGCGTGTCCGATCGCGGCCCCGGTTCACGGCGTGCACTTGCGGCGGAGGCGCCCGGGCCGCACATCAAGGGCGTCGAAGCCGTAGAATCCACATCCGAACCCACCGGGACGCCGAGTTGGCAACGGACACCAAGCGCTGGACCGTCGTGGAGATGATCCGCTGGACGGCGGAGTACCTGGGCGGCAAGGGGTTCCACAACGCGCGGCTCAACGCCGAGCTGCTGCTGGCGGGCATGCTGGGCCTCAAGCGCCTGGACCTGTACCTCCAGTACGACCGCCCGCTCACCCCCGAAGAGCTGGCCGAGTACCGCGACCGGCTTCGCAGGCGTGCGCGGCGCGAGCCGTTGCAGTACATTGACGGGACCGCCGCCTTTCGTGAGCTTGTGCTCAAGGTGGACAGGCGCGTATTGATTCCCCGTCCCGAGACGGAGCGGCTCGTCCAGGAGGTGCTGGACTGGGCCGCGGGCCGCGAGGCACTTTCCGCCGTGGACGTGGGTACCGGTTCGGGGGCCATCGCCCTGGCGCTGGCCACGGAAGGCCCCTTCGCGCGCGTCGTCGCGACCGACGTTTCTGACGCGGCGCTGGCGCAGGCGCGCGAAAACCATCAACTTGCCGCCGCGGACGCGCCCGTCTCGTTCCGCTCCGGCGACCTGCTGGAGCCCGTCCGCGGCGAGCGCTTCGACGCCGTGGTCTCCAATCCGCCCTACATCGGGGACGAGGAGGCGCCTTCGCTGGACGCGGAGGTGCGCGAGTGGGAGCCCGCGGGGGCGCTGTTCGCGGGCACGGGCGGGCTGGACGTGATCCGCCGCCTGGTTCCCCAGGCGGCCGCCGTGCTCCACCCCGGGGGGCTGCTGGCGCTGGAGATGGGCGCGGCGCAGGGGGCGGCGGTGTGCGGCATCATCAACGAAACCAACGCGTTCGGCGCGCCGCGGGTGCGGCCGGACCTGGCGGGGCGCGACCGCATCGTGCTCGCCGAACGACTTTAGACAGCCAGGATGTCCGCAATGGACCAGATGTGGGAAAAGGCCCGCGACGTGGGCCGCATGATCGCCCATAGCGACGAGTACAAGGCCTTCAAGCGCGCCAGCCAGCAGCTGAGCGACGACCGCGACGCGGTCACGCGCCTCAACCGCCTGCAGGCGCTGGAAGAGACCTTTCAGACGGCCATCCAGCAGGGCACGGAGCCGCCGCTGGAGCAGCAGCAGGAATACGAGCGGCTGGTGGGCGAGGTGCAGGTGATGCCCGGCTACCAGGCGCTGGCGTCGGCGCAGGGCAACTTCGACCGGCTGATGCTGCGGGTGAACGAGGAGATCGCCAAGGGGATCGAGGCGGGCGAGCAGAGCCGGATCATCCTTTCCTCCTGACGGGCCCCACCACATGAAGTTCCTGCCCAGCGACCTGCGCGAGCAGGGCACGCGGCTCCTTACGCCCCTGCTGGACGTGTTCGTCCGCAGCGGCTTGTCGCCCAACGTGATCACCACCATCGGGTTCGTGGTGACCATGGGCGCGGGGCTGGCGTACTTTCTCGGCAGCTTGCAGTGGGGCGGCTTTCTGGTGCTGATGGGCGGGCTGTTCGACGTGATCGACGGGTACGTGGCCCGCAAGACGGACCGGGTTACGCGCTTTGGCTCGTTCTACGACAGCACGCTGGACCGCATCAGCGAGGTGATGGTCTTTCTGGGCGTGTTCTCGCTGTACAACGGCACGGCGCCCAACATCGGCGAGCCGTGGATGGTGTACGTGGTGGCGCTGGCCCTGGCCGGATCGCTGCTCGTGTCGTACACCCGCGCCCGCGCCGAGGGGATGGGCATCGACTGCCGCGTGGGCCTCATGCAGCGCGCCGAGCGGGTGCTGCTGCTGGGCATCTCCACGCTGTTCTTCGCCACGTGGCGGGGCGGCCTGGTGCTCACCCTGGTGATGATCGCCATGGCGGTGCTCACCAACCTGACGTTGATCTACCGTATCTTCTGGGTTTACCAGCACACCCGCGCGACGGCCGCACCCGTGCAGCCGGCTCCGGCGCGCCGTGCGGCCCGAACACCAGCCAAAAGGTAAGACACACCGTGCGCAGCGACAGTTACGTGCCGCGCCCCGCCGAGGGGCGCCTGGGCATTCTTCTCCCGGGCCTGGGAGCCGTAAGCACCACGTTCATCGCGGGCGTGGAGCTGGTGCGCCGCGGCATGGGCCGCCCCATCGGCAGCGTGACCCAGATGGGCACCATCCGCCTGGGCAAGCGCACCGAGAACCGGGTGCCGCCCATCAAGGAGTTCGTCCCCGTGACGGAGCTCAACGACCTCGTGTTCGGCGCCTGGGACCCGTTCCCGGCCAACGCGTACGAGAGCGCCATCAACGCGGGGGTGCTGGACCGGCACTCGCACATCGAGCCCATCGCCGACTTCCTCATGGGCATCGAGCCCATGCCGGCCGTGTTCGACCAGCGCTACGTCAAGCGGCTTGAAGGCATCAACGTCAAGCCCGGCACCAGCAAGCGCGCCTGGGCCGAGGCGCTGCGCCAGGACATCCGCGACTTCAAGGCCAAGCACAACTGCGAGCGCCTGGTGATGGTGTGGTGCGGCAGCACGGAGATCTACATCAAGCAGAGCGCCATCCACCAGAGCATCGAGGCGTTCGAGGCGGCCATCGACGCCGACCACGAGGACGTCGCGCCGTCCATGCTGTACGCCTACGCGGCCATCATGGAGGGGGTGCCGTACGCCAACGGCGCGCCCAACCTGTCGGTGGACTTCCCCGCGCTGCTGCAGCTGGCCGAGCAGAAGGGCGTGCCCGTGGCGGGCAAGGACTTCAAGACGGGCCAGACGCTCATGAAGACCATCATCGCGCCGGGGCTCAAGGCGCGCATGCTGGGGCTGGACGGCTGGTTCAGCACCAACATCCTGGGCAACCGGGACGGCGAGGTGCTGGACGACCCGGGCTCCTTCAAGACCAAGGAGGAGAGCAAGCTGTCGGTGCTGGAGCACATCCTTCAGCCGCAGACCTACCCGGAGCTGTACGGCAAGTTCGCCCACGTGGTGCGGATCAACTACTATCCGCCGCGCGGCGACGCCAAGGAAGGCTGGGACAACATCGACATCCGGGGGTGGCTGGACTACCCCATGCAGATCAAGGTGGACTTCCTGTGCCGGGACAGCATCCTGGCCGCGCCCATCGTCCTGGACCTGGCGCTGTTCATGGACCTGGCGCACCGGGCGGGGATGAGCGGGATCCAGGAGTGGCTCTCGTTCTACCTCAAGAGCCCCATGGCGGCCGAGGGGCTGTACCCGGAGCACGACCTGTTCATCCAGCAGATGAAGCTCAAGAACACGCTGCGCTGGATGATGGGCGAGGACCAGATCACGCACCTGGGGCTGGACTACTACCTGGAAGACGCGGAGCTGGCCGGCGTCTGACGGACGGAAGTGCGTGAGTGCGTGAGTGCGTGAGTGCGGAAGTGCGTTAGTGCGTGAGTAGATGACGGCCCGGCTCCGTTCGTGGAGGCCGGGCCGTCGTGTGTCCGGACGGGATCCGCCGGGGCGGAGAGGGCGGGGGCGGGCTCCGGGCGGCCCCTCACCCCCCGGCCCCCTCTCCCGCACTGCATGCCTCCGTGCACGGGCGAGACCCGGCGTGTGCGGGAGAGGGGGAGACCTTCCGTCGCGGAGGGCGGCGATCCTGCCCGGCGGAGCGCCCCTCCCCCCGGCCCCCTCCCCGCTCGTTCCTCGCGGGAGAGGGGGAGACCGTCGGTCGCGGAGCATGCTGACGCGCACCACTGCCCGTTCGAAGTGTATCCCCCCTACCGCGCAGTTTGCGGGAGGGGGTGGACGAGCCTAAGCGAGGCCGGGGGAGGGCCCCCGCGCGCCACTGCGACGGCACTCGCCCGTTCCATCTCCCTCCCCCACGCAGTTTGTGGGGGAGGGTCGGGGAGGGGGGCGCCCCGCCCGTGCACCACCCTCCGCCCACCCGGCGGAACTACTTCGCACTTTCGCACTTTCGCACTTTCGCACTTTCGCACTGGTGTTCACTACCCTCGCCGCGCCGGCGGAAGCGCAGTTCCGCGAAAAGGCATCCACCTTCCTGGCCTACGCAGCCTCCGCGGCCAGCGAGGCGGAGGCGCGCGCCGTGCTGGCGGAGCGCGAAAAGCTGCACTGGGACGCCACGCACAACTGCTCGGCGTGGGTGGTGCGCGGGGGCATCCGCCGCGCCAACGACGCCGGCGAGCCGTCCGGCAGCGCGGGGGCGCCCATCCTGGCCGCCATCGAGGGCGCGGGGCTCACGGACTGCATCGTCATCGTCACGCGCTGGTACGGGGGGACCAAGCTGGGCGTGGGCGGCCTCGTCCGGGCGTACGGGGACGCGGCCGCGCAGGCGCTGGCGGCGGCGCCCCGGCGCATCGGCACGGAGGCGGTGCGGCTGGAAGTGGTCTACCCGTACGCACATACGGCGGCCGTCATGCGGGCGCTTGAGCGCGCGGGGGCGGAGGGGATCGAGCACGGATACGCGGAGTCGGGGGACGCGGGGATCGTGCTGGTCTCCGTGCCGGAGGGGGCCGTGGAGGCGTTCGCGGACGAGTTGCGGGAAGGTACGGCGGGAGCGGTTTCGCCCACCCGAGAGGGGGAGATCACACTTTATCGGAACGCGGATTCCTGATCGGCGTATTCCTACGCACGTTCACGCCGCGGGACCCCTCCCGCCGGCATCGCCCGCATTTGGCCCGGCTGCCCTCCCGCGGCCGGTCTGCTCTGCCGGAAGTCCTGAAGGAGACCCACGGATGGATGGAGCCGTGCTCGCCGAGCCCATCATGGAGCGGCTTAGAAAACGCCACCCGGCGTACAATGAGACCGCGTACCTCTTCATCCTTGCCGCCCTCCACTACACCATCGAACGGGTGGGCGAGGCGCGCCACATCAGCGGCCGCGAGCTGGCCGAGGGGTGCCGCGACCTGGCCATCGAGCGGTTTGGCCTCATGGCCCGCCACGTCCTGGAGTTCTGGGGCATCCGCACCACCCGCGACCTGGGCCAGATCGTCTTTGCCCTCGTGGAGTGCGGCGTGCTGGTAAAGCAGGACGGGGACTGCTTGGATGAGTTCTGCGACGTCTTCTGCTTCAGCGAGGCGTTCGAGCGCAACTACCCCTGGTGCGCGCCCACGCAGGTCCAGAACTGAAGGCGCTTCCGCCCGTCGTCTCCTTCTCGATGTGAATCCGCGCGCCGAACATGGCGCGTACGTGGAACAGGGCTTGCGGCGCCCTGGTACGCCCATGTGTGGGGGCGGCCTTTGGCGCGCCCGGTGGAGGACAACCCGAGGGGAGGGGAGGGCAGTCATGCCGGAAGATCGTGAGTATCCGCAGTGCAAAAAGTGCAACGAGGGTGTGCTCTTGCCGCTGTCGGACTACGGACGGGACGGAGCGCCCATCACCTACAAGGCGTGGGTCTGCACGAATCCGGACTGCGGCTTCAACATCCGCATCGACAACGGCGAGATCAGCTTTGGCCGCACCATCGGCCAGAGCTTCAAGTGATCGGACCTTCGTAGATCATCCAGCCCGGCCCACGGCGCCCTCGCGCGCCGTGGGCCGGGTCTCGTTTCCGCATCCGCTTCTCCGTCCCATGCCCGCTCCGGTCCACCCCGCCGATTCGTGTTTCCACGGCGTTGCGCGCGTTCCCGTGCTCACGTCGGACGAGATGCGCGCCTGGGACGCGCACGCCATCCAGTCGCTGGGCATCCCCGAGGCGGTGCTGATGGAATCCGCCGGGCGCGCGGCGGCCGCCATCGTCCACCGCCTGTATCCCGCGGGACGCGTGGTCTGCGCGGTGGGCAGCGGCAACAACGGCGGCGACGCGATGGTGGTCGCCCGGGCGCTGCGGGCGTGGGGGCGGGACGTGGCCCTCGTGCCGGTGGGATCGCGGTCGCCGGATTCCGCGCTGCTGCACGGCTGGGCGGTGGATGCGGCCGATGCGGGGCGGATGGAGGACGCGTTCCGCGGCGCGGGCGTAATCGTGGACGGACTGCTCGGCACGGGCACCACGGGTGCGCCCCGCGGTGCCTACGCGAACGCCATCGCGGCGATGAACGGTGCCGGACGGCCGATCGTGGCGCTGGACGGCCCCTCCGGCGTGGACCTGACGACGGGCGCCGCGGCGGGGGAAGCCGTCCGCGCGGAGGTGACGGTGACGTTCGGCGCGCCCAAGCGGGGGCTGCTCCTTTTCCCGGGCCGCGCGCTGGCGGGGCGCATCCTCGCGGTGGAGGTCGGGTTTCCTCCGCTGGGGGACGATGCCTCTTCCGCGCGGCTGCTGACGCCCGCGTGGGCACGCGCGGTGCTCCCGCCCGTTCCGCCGGACGCGCACAAGGGGTCGATGGGAAAGGTCAGCATCGTCGCGGGGCGCGCGGGGATGGCGGGCGCATGCGTGCTGGCGGGGCTGGGCGCGCTGCGGGCGGGGGCGGGGATGGCGGCGCTCGTCTCTCCCGGCGCCAACCGCGAGATCCTGCAGACGGCCCTTCCCGAGGCGCTCTTCGTGGACCGGGATGCGCTGGATGCGGATTTCCAGGCGGGATCCAAAGCCGTCGTCGCCGGACCGGGGATGGGGACGGACGACGATGCGCTCGCGCTGCTGCGGACGATCGTACGGGGCGGGGAGGCGCCGCTGCTGCTGGATGCGGACGCCGTCACCCTCCTCGCTCGCCATCCGGAGCTGCGCGAGGACATCGGCGATCGCCCGCTCGTGCTGACGCCGCACCCGGGCGAGATGAGCCGCCTGCTGTCGAAGTCCGTCGGCGAGATCACGGCGGACCCGTTCGGTGCGGCGGCGGAGGCGGCGGCGCGGTTCCGGTGCGCCGTGCTGCTGAAGGGCTCACCCTCCCTCGTCGCCGCGCCAGGACGCGCGACGCTCGTAAACGTCGCCGGGCACTCGGGTTTGGCGACGGGGGGCAACGGCGACGTGCTGAGCGGGGTGATCGGCGCGTTCCTGGCGCGGGGGATGGAGCCGGCGGACGCGGCGGGTGCCGGCCTCTACTTCGCCGGGCGCGCGGCGGAGATCGCCGGGCGCGGCCGCGGCCTCATCCCGCGCGACGTGGCGGATGCGCTGCCGGACGCGCTGCTGGAGGAGGCGGAAGCGGAGAGCGCGCTGGGGCTGCCCGGCATCCTCCTGGACCTGCCGCCGGCGCGGTAGATCAATCCCGCCGCGCCTTCCGCTCCCGGTCCGCCGAGTCGATGAGCACCCCGACGAACGCCCCCGCGGCGGCGTAGAGGGGCGGAAGGACGTACATCGGCTCCGCGGGGAGTCCGACGTAGTCGCCGCGCGTCATCGCGTGTGCGTGGACGATGCCCGCCAGCAGTCCGACGCCCGCCCCGATGGCCGGGTACCGCCACCGCGGCCGCGCGGCAGCGACGGATCGCAGGGTGGTGGAATCCATCTCCCGCGCATCCCTTCTCGACTCCACCACCAGCCGCGAATGGATCTGGATCCGCGCACGATTGCCGTCGATGTGACTGGGCGCATCTACCGTTTGCTGCGCGGCGAGCGGCGCGGTGCAGGCGGCCAGCGCGATCGAAGCGATGGCGGCAAGGCGCGCGGGTGATCGCATGCGGTGCTCCGGTGCAGGTGGCGCGTGGCGGTGCTTGTGGACACGAATTCCGTGCCTGCACGGCGGAAGCACGCGGTGGAGGGTCGAGAGCTGTCCGCCTGCACCTGGCGCGGTAGACGAGGGAGCTGCATCCAATTGAAAGCATCGCTGCGCCGATTCCACTCCAGGAGAAGGTTCCTCGGTCGCGCCTGAGTGATACACACAGGCAGGGGCGGCGGGCGCTCCCTCGAAACGACATGCAGGCGCAGGAAAGGCTTTCTCTCTTCCCCCATGCAGTTTATGGGGGAAGGGCCGGGGATGGGGGGCGCTCCGCCTCCGCACGTGCTTCGCCTGACGAGCAGGGGCTTGGTGCGGACGCGGGCACTCGCCGGGAGCCAGTCATCCCGCACGATCGCCATCTCGATCCCATTCGCCGGCAATCATCGCCACGATTGACACGCCGCGCCGCCGAACCTACGTTCCGCGGCGTCCCTGCACGCTTTTCCACGTTTTCCATACACGTCCGAATACATGGCGATCATCCAGGAGGTCCGGGCCCGGGAGATCCTCGATTCCCGCGGCAACCCCACCGTCGAAGCCGACGTGCTCCTTTCCAGCGGCGCCGCGGGGCGCGCGGCGGTGCCCAGCGGGGCATCCACCGGCGAGCACGAGGCCGTGGAGCTGCGCGACGGCGACAAGGACCGCTACCTGGGCAAGGGCGTGCTGCAGGCCGTGCAGAACATCGAGGAGGAGATCTCCGAGGCGCTGGTCGGCTACGATCCGTACGACCAGGTAGCCGTGGACCGCACGATGATCGAGCTGGACGGCTCGCCCAACAAGGGTCGTCTGGGCGCCAACGCGCTGCTGGCCGTGTCGCTGGCCACCGCCCGCGCCGCCGCCGAGGACGCCGGCCTGCCGCTGTACCGCTACCTGGGCGGCGCCATGGCCAACCTGCTGCCCGTCCCCATGATGAACATCCTGAACGGGGGGGCGCACGCCAGCAACAACGTGGACTTCCAGGAGTTCATGGTGATGCCCATCGGCGCCGAGTCGTTCAGCGAGGGGCTGCGGATGGGCACGGAGGTGTTCCACTCGCTCAAGAAGGTGCTCACCAAGCAGGGCAAGAACACGGCGGTGGGCGACGAGGGCGGCTTTGCGCCGGATCTCAAGGACAACGAAGAGGCGCTCGCCGTCATCCTGCAGGCCATCGAGCAGGCCGGCTACCGCCCCGGCGAGGACCTGGTGCTGGCGCTGGACGTGGCCGCGTCGGAGATGTGGAAGGGGAGCGGCTACACCTTCTACAAGAGCACGCAGGAAAAGAAGACGCCGGCCGAGATGGTGCAGTTCTACGCGGAGTGGGTCAAGAAGTATCCCATCCGCTCCATCGAGGACGGCATGGCCGAGAACGACTGGGACGGCTGGAAGGCGCTCACGCAGGAGATCGGCACGTCCACGCAGCTGGTGGGCGACGACCTGTTCGTCACCAACACGGAGCGGCTGGCCCGGGGCATCAACGAGGGGATCGGCAACGCCATCCTCATCAAGGTCAACCAGATCGGCACGCTCACCGAGACGCTGGAGGCCATCGACATGGCCCGCCGCGCCGGGTTCAACGCCGTGATGTCGCACCGGTCGGGCGAGACGGAAGACACCTTCATCGCCGACCTGGCCGTGGCCACGGGGGTGGGGCAGATCAAGACGGGGAGCGCCAGCCGCACGGACCGCGTGGCCAAGTACAACCAGCTGCTGCGCATCGAGGAGCACCTGGGCGAGGCCGCCCGCTACCCGGGCAAGGGGCTGTGGCGGTGAGCAAGGGCACCGGCCGCCGCCTGCTCGCGGGCGGGGTGCTTGCCCTGGCGGGGTACTACGCCCTGTGGGGGGGTGAGTACTCCGCGTTCCACCTGCTGCGCCTCAAGAAGGAGCGCCGCGAGGCGGACGCGCGGCTGGCCCACACGCGGGCGCAGGTGGATTCGCTGCGCACGCTGGCCGGCAAGCTCGAGAAGGACGACGCGGAGGTGGAGCGCATCGCCCGCGAGCGGTTCGGGATGATCCGCGAGGGCGAGCTGCTCTACCGCTTCGTCCCCGTGGATTCCGCCGGGGCGCCGCAGGGGGAGTAGCAGGCGGAACGGACGACAGAGCGAATGAAATTCGCCGCAACGACCACACGAAGTCCGCCTGCGCGGACTGGGGGTGTGCGGCGGATGTTTGCAGGGAGTGGAGCCCCGTCCGGACTCGCCGCGCGAGATGGGACGGGGCTTCTCGCCGTGTGGGAGGGATCGCCGCCGCGTGGAAATTGGTTGGCTACAAGGGTTGACGGTCCGCCCGGATCGCACTATCTTAGTGGCACGTGTCGCGGGGTGGAGCAGCCTGGTAGCTCGTCGGGCTCATAACCCGAAGGTCGCGGGTTCGAATCCCGCCCCCGCTATGGAATCCGGGCCGGCTCGAAAGAGCCGGCCCGGTTTCAATCGGAGGTCGGCAGGGTAGCTCAGCTGGTTAGAGCGCACGACTCATAATCGTGAGGTCGGGGGTTCGAGCCCCCCCCCTGCTACTGGAGTGAACAAGGCCCCGCAACGGTTTCCGTTGCGGGGCCTTTGTCTGTCCGGCAAAACAGTCCAGAGTCATCGCGGATCGTGCCGTCAAGCCCACGCGCAACTCGGCCTCGGCCGACGAATCCGCGAAGCGGAGCGTCCGAGCGGTGCCAGAAGCAGCTCCCTGCGCCACGCCGGCGCCCGCATGCGGGCAGGCGCCATGATCCATTGGCGCGAAGCGTGTCGCTGAAGCACCACCTGTAGCCCGCGAACCGATCGCAGGTGCGCGAAGCTTTCCATCCGTGGCCGGGTCGCCGCCGCCCGCCGCCCCGTCCGCTCCCGGGGACCTTGCACCGGCCCGAGCGGGTCCGGCGGGAAACTTGCAGGCCGTCTCCCGCCTCCCGCTCGGACCTGCCTCCGGAACCAACTCCGGGTGACCAGCAAATGCACTCGCTCGCGCGGTGTGCGCCCGGTGCCCGGCGTGTGCTCCCTTTGCGCCTTGGGTCCTGCAACCAGTGCATTCCACATGACGAACATCCTGGTGGTGGATGACTCCGCGACCATGCGGCGGATGGTGGTGGCCGCGCTGCGCGGGCTGGGCCCCGTCCGCTTTGACGAGGCGCAGAGCGGGCTCGAGGCCATCGAGCGGCTGTCCATCGGGCCCGTGGACCTCGTCCTGCTGGACCTGAACATGCCCGACGTGCACGGCCTTGAGGTGCTGCGCTTCGTCCGCTCCCACCAGGCGTTCCAGCAGATCCCGGTGGTGGTGCTCACCACTCGGGGAGACGAAGCCAGCCGCGACGCCGCGCTCCGCGAGGGGGCCACCCTGTACCTGACTAAGCCCTTCGCGCCCGAAGAGCTCGCGCCGCGCGTCCGCGAGCTCCTTTCGCAGGCGTGACGGCGATGGAGCCCGGCCAGTTCTTCGGCGCGCTGATGGACGACTTCTTCGCCGAGGCCGACGAGCACCTGGCCACCCTGCGCCGTCTGCTCATCGAGCTGGAGCAGGAGGGCGGGGAGCGTGCCTTTGCCGAAGAGCGGGTGCGGGGCGTGTTCCGCACGCTGCATACGCTCAAGGGCCTGTCCGGGATGGTGGGGTTCACGGAGTCCGAAGCGCTGGCGCACGCACTGGAGGACTGGCTGCATGGCGCCGCTCCGGACGGGTTCGTTCCCCCCGGCGCGTCCATCGAATCGCTGTTCGCCGCGGCCGGCCTGCTGGAGCGGTGCCTGCACGCCCGCCGCGACGGGTCCGCGCCGGCCGACGTGGGGGAGTTCGTCGGCGGGCTGCGGGCGGAGCTGGAGCAGCGCCGGGCCGCCACACCCGCGAAGACGGCCGTCCAGGCGCCGCCGCCGGGCGCGGCCGCCCCGGACCTGAAGCTTTCTCCGGCCGAATCGCTTCGGCTGGGGGCGGCCCTGGCGCGCGGCGACCGCGCGCGGGAGGTGGAGTTCGTGCCCACCCCCGAGCTGGTGGCCAGGGGCCTGGGCGTGGAAGCGGTCCGCGGGCGGCTCGGCGCGCTGGGCGAGATCATCCACGTGGCGCCGCGCGTGCTCCCGGGGCGCGGCGTGGCGTTCCGCTTTCTCGTGGCCCTGGGCCCGGACGTGCAGGTGCCGGACGAGTGGAGCGCCGACGGCCTGTCCTGGTCCGCCGGCCCCGCGGAGCCGGAGCCGGCCGCCCCCCCCGAGGCGGCGGGCGCGGGCGGGGCCCCGGCCACCGTGTCCTCCAACGTGGTGCGGGTGGGGCTGCCGCGCCTGGACGAGCTGCTCCGCCTGGTGGGCGAGCTGGTGATCAGCCGCTCGCGCCTGCACGACCTGCTGAAGCGCTCCTGGAACGGGGGCGGCATCCCGCCGGAGGCGCTGGAAGAGATCAACGGCGCCATGGAGCGCCAGCTGCGCGAGCTGCGCGAGGGCGTGATGCGGGTGCGGCTGGTGGCCGTGGGCGAGACCTTCGAGCGGATGCGCTTCGTGGTGCGCGACGTGGCGAACGCGGAGGCCAAGCGGGTACGGGTGGAGATGCAGGGGCAGGACACGGAGCTCGACAAGCTGGTGGTGGAACGGATGATGGAGCCGCTCCTGCACCTGGTGCGCAACGCCGTGAGCCACGGGATCGAGACCCCGGAGGAGCGCACCGCCCGGGGAAAACCACCCCAGGGCGTCCTGCGCCTGGGCGCATCGGCCGTGGGGGAGCGGGTGCGGATCGTGGTGGAGGATGACGGCCGCGGGATTGACCGGGACAAGGTCGCCGCCCTGGGCCGCGAGCGCGGGCTGGCGGTGCCGGACGGCGCGCCCGACGACGAGGCCCTGCTGGCGATCCTCTCCGCGCCCGGGTTCTCCACCCGCGAGGTGGCCGGCCTGGCCAGCGGGCGCGGCGTGGGGATGGACGTGGTCCGGTCCACCCTCCGCGCCCTGGGCGGCGAGCTCGTTCTCCACACGGAGCCGGGGCGGGGTACACGCTTCGCCGTGGAGCTTCCGCTCACCCTGATGATCGTGGACGCGGTCCTGGTGCGCATCGGGGGCGAGGTCATGGCGCTCCCCCAGCCGGCGCTCCTGGAGGTGGTGCAGGTGGAGGCCGGGGACGTGGTGGCCTTCGAGAACAACGAGGTGGTGCGCTACCGGGGCAAGGTCCTTCCGCTGGTACGGCTGGGGCGGCTCTTCGGGATGGGCGACGGCGGCGGGCGCGGATCGTTTCCCGTGCTGGTGGTGGGGTCGGAGGCCCAGCCGGTGGGGCTGGCGGTGGACCGGCTCGCCGGCTTGCGCGAGATCGTCGTGCGTCCCCTGTCCGACCCGCTGGTCGCGGTGCCGGGGATCGCCGCCGCGACCGAGCTGGGCGACGGGCGCGTGTGCCTGATCGTGGACGCCGCCGCGGTCGTCCAGCTCGCGCACCGGCAGCGCCAGGGGGCGGCGGCGCCGCGCCCGGTCCTCTCCTCCCCCACGCCGGGACACCCATGAGCCAGGACGAGCCCGGCGCCGCGGCCGCCGCGAGCGAGCCGTTCATCCTCTTCGACCTGGCGGGCGCCACCTACGGCGTGCGCAGCCGCGAGGTCCAGCAGCTGGAGATGATCGGTGCCGTGACCCCGGTGCCCAACGCGCCCCCTTTCGTGGACGGGGTCGTGTCGGTGCGCGGGCAGGTGATCCCGGTGGTGAACCTGCGCAGCCGCTTTGGCTTTCCGCGCCAGCCGTTCGACCTGCGCTCGCGCCTGCTCGTCATGCGCCGCGAGGCGCGCACGGTGGGGTTCGCCGTGGACAGCGCGCGCGAGTTCGCCTCCATCCCCGCGGACGCCATCCAGCCTCCCCCGGAGGGGATCTCGGGGCTGAACGGGCGCTACCTGGAGGGCATGGCGCACCTGGGCGAGCGCCTGGTGCTGATCCTGGACACGACGGACCTCTTCAGCCCCGACGGCGGCGAGGCGTTCCCCCTTCCCCCGGCCGAGCCGGCCAAGGAGAGTTGAGATGTGGAGCATCTTCCGGCGCCAGGACGGCGCGGACGTGAGCCCGAACGGGGCGGGGCAGGCGCGCCGGGGCCCAGGGGCGCCGCCGCAGGCCGCAGCGCGCCCCCGCGAGGCCGCGGGGGACGCCCGGCGGCGGGTCGAAGGCGCGGCGGCACGCACCGGGGAGATCGTGCGCTCGCTGGAAGAGACGGCGCGGCAGGCCGAGTCGGTGTCGACCGCCGGGGAAGAGCTGGCCTCCTCGGTCAACGAGATGGCCGCCTCCATCGAGCAGATCACGGCCAACGCCGTGAGCCTGGCCGCGTCGGTGGCGGAGACCGGCACGTCGGTGGAGGAGACGAGCCGCTCCATCCAGCACGTCGCCGCGACCACCGTGGAGATGGCCTCCGCGGCCGAGCAGGTTTCCAACGGCACGGTCCAGATGGCCGCGTCCATCAAGCGCGTAAGCGAAGACACCGAGGCGCTCGCCACCTCGGTTACGGAGATCGCGTCCTCCATCGAGGAAACGAGCCGCTCCATCGACGGGGTGGCCCGCGACACCGACGAGATGGCCAGCGCGGCCGAGCAGACGTCCAGCGCCATCAACGAGATGGCCGCCTCTATCGAGCAGGTGACGGCGAGCGCGGAGAACATGGCCGGCCTGGTGGAACAGGCCTCGACGTCCGTCGAGCAGACGGCGCGTTCGGTGCAGGGGGTGGCGCAGAACGCGGAGTCCATCTCGGCGTCGGTCACCAGCGCCGCCGCCAGCGCGGGGCAGCTGGAGGCGTCCATCCGCGGCGTCGCGGCCCTGGCCGGCGAGGCGGCCGGGATCACCCAGCGGCTTTCCCGCGAGGCGGACGAAGGCGGGCGGGCGGTGGAAAAGTCCATCGCGGGACAGGCGCGCGTGCGCGAGTCGATGACGCTGTCGGCCGGGGTGGTGCGGGAGGTGGGCAAGCGCGCCAGCGACATCGGGAGCATCGTCGATACCATCAACCTGATCGCCGAGCGCACCAACCTCCTTTCCCTGAACGCCTCCATCGAGGCGGCGCGCGCCGGCGAGGCCGGACGGGGCTTCGCCGTGGTGGCCGAAGAGATCCGGAACCTGGCGGACCGCTCCGCCCGGGCCACGGCCGAGATCACCACCATCATCCGGGCCCTGCAGGAGGTGGCGCAGGAAGCGGTGGGCGCCGCGGCCGAGGGGCAGCGGGTGGCCGACGAGAGCGGACGGCTGGCCGAAGAAGGGCTCGCCGGGCTGCGCCGGATCCTGGCCGGGATCGAGGAAAGCTCCACGCGGGTGGGGCGAATCGCGAAGGCCGCGGACGAGCAGACGGACGCGGCACGCGGCCTGGCCGCGGTGGTGGGCACGGCCGCCGAGCAGTCGCGGCAGGTCACCGCCGCCACGCGCGAGCAGGCGCTGGCCCTCCAGGACCTGGTGCGCAGCAGCGGGCAGATGCGCAGCGTCGCAAAGCAGGTCGCCGGCGGGATGAACGAGCAGGAGCGTGCCGCGCGGGAGATCACCACGGCGGCCCGGACCAGCGCGGCCGCCGCGGCACAGGTGCGCCGCGCCACCGCGGAGCAGGCCACGGCCGCGGGCCAGATCACGCAGGCCGTGGAATCGCTCCGGCGCGGCGCCGCCAGCACCACCCGCGCGCTCGCCGAGCAGTCCACGGGCGCCGACCAGATCGCGGCGGAGACGGGGCGCCTCACCCGGATGATCGCGGGGGTGAGCCAGGCCATGGCCGAGCAGTCCAGCGCCGCCGCGCAGATCGCCGCGGCCACGGGGGACATGCGGCGGCAGTCCGACCAGGCCAGCCGGGGGATCGCGGAGCAGAGCCGCGCCGCGGCCGAGATCAGCGTCGCGACCCGGAGCGTCGCCCGCGAGATCGCGCTGGTCACCCGGGCCAACCGCGAGCAGACGGCCGGCGCGCGCGAAGTGCTCGCGGTGCTGGAGGAGCTCGCGGGGACCGGCGGTGCGGCCTCGGCCCCCGCGGCCCACGGCCCCGGGCCGGCCGAGCCGCCTTCGCTGCCCGGCCGCGCGCCGGCCGCCCGGTAGCGCGCGATGCGTTCAGCCATGGGAGAGGCCGGGGTGCTGACCACCGACCGGGAGCTCGTCGTCCGCTCGTGGGACGCCTGGCTGGAGGACGCCACCGGCATCCCCGCCGAGGCCGCCCTCGGGCAGCCGCTGGCGGCCCTGTTCCCCGACGTGGAGGCGCGCGGGCTCCTTCCGCGCCTGCGCCGCGTGGCCGGCGAGGGCGTGGTGGAGGTGCTCGCGCCCGCCTTTCACCAGTACCTGATCCCCTGCCCGCCGCGCGGGCCGGCCGGCCACTTCGCCCGCATGCAGCAGCACGTCACCCTTTCGCCCCTGCGCGGGGGGGACGGGATCGTCGGGGTCATGGCCACCATCCGCGACGTGACCGCGCGCCGCGAAGGCGAGCGGCGGATCGCGGAGCGGCTGCGGAGCGCCGACGAGGCGACGCGGCTGGAGGCGGTGGAAACGCTGGCCGCCGCCGAGGCCTCGCCGGACGTCCTGGTGGGCGCCTTTGGGGACACGAGCTGGCGCGTCCGCCAGGCGGGGGTGGAGGCGGTCGCGCACCACCGCGGGGACGGGGTCGTGGAGGTGCTCACCCGCGTGCTGCGGGAGGAGCACCGCGATCCCGCGGTCCTGAACGCCACCCTTTCCGCCCTCGCCGCGTCCGGCGAGGACGTGCTCCCCTCGCTCCTGGAGCTCCTGGCGAGCGAGGATACGGACCTGCGCGTCTACGTGGCGCTCGCGCTGGGGCTGCGGGGCGACCTGCGCGCGGCGCCGGCGCTGGAAGGGGCCCTGGGCGATCCGGACGCGAACGTGCGCTTTCATGCGCTGGAGGCCCTGGGCCGGCTCCGGGCCCGCTCGGCCGCGCCCGCCGTCGCGATGATCGCGGAGTCGCGCGACTTCGCCGTCGCCTTTGCCGCGCTGGATGCCCTGGCGGCCATCGGGGACGAGACCGCCGCCCCGCGGATCCTCCCGCTCCTGGAGGACGACATGCTCCGCTCCGCGGCGCTGGGGGCGCTGGGAAGCCTGGGGGGCGAGGAAGCGGTGGCCGCGCTCGCGGCCCTCCTGGAGCGGGAGGACGTACCCGCCGAGGAGCCCGCCGGCGCCCTTGCCGCCATCTACGGCCGCTACCAGGACGGGTTTGGCGACGGGGAGGTGATCGCGGGGCTGGCGGGGGCCACGGTGGGGGAGACGGGCGCCCGCCGCCTGGTGGCGGCGCTGGCGGACGCACGCCCCGCCGACGTGCCCGCGCTGGTGCGGGTGCTGGGATGGCTGCGGACGGAGGGCGTGCCGGAGGCGCTGGTCCAGGCGCTGTCGCACCCCGGTGCCCGCGCCGTGGCGGTCGACGCCCTGGTCCGGCAGGGCTCCCGGGCGGCCGGTGCCCTCGCCGGGAGCCTCCCCTCGCTGGACGAGTATGCCCTTCGCGCGGCGGTCCTGGCGCTCGGACGGATCGGGAGCCCGGCCGCGGTGCCCGCCCTGGTGGCCGCCCTCCAGTCCGCCCCCGAGACCGCGGCGGCGGTCGCCGGGGCGCTGGGCGCCATCGGAGACCGGCGCGCCTGCGAGCCCCTCCTCGCGCTCCTGGACGACCCCGGCGCGGCCGTCCGGCACGCCGCCATCGGCGCGCTGGGCTCCATCGGCCATGCCGGGCTGCGCGGCCGCGTCTGCGAACTGCTGGAGTCCGCGTCCCCCACCCTGCGCGAGTCCGCCGCGCGGATCGCCGGGTACCTGGGCTACGAGCCGTGCCTGGAGCGCCTCCTCGCGCTCTGCCGCGACGCGGACGAGGGCGTGCGGCGGGCGGCCGTGGAGCACCTGGTGTACCTGGACGATCCGCGGGTGGCGGGCACGCTGCGCGGCGTCCTGCGGGACGACACGCCGCCGTGCCGCGCGGCGGCGGCGCGCGCCCTGTCCCGGCTGGCGGCGCGCGAGGCGGGCGAGCTCCTCGCCGTGGCGCTGGCGGACCGAGATCTCTGGGTGCGCTACTACGCGGCCCGCTCGGCGGGGGCGGCCCGGGCCGCGGAGCTCGCGGGCGGCCTCGCCGGGCTCGCGCGGCACGACCCCGTCGTACCGGTGCGCATGGCGGCGCTGCAGGCCCTGGGCGAGATCGGCGGCGCCGGGGCCGCGGCGGTCCTCGCCGCCCTCGCGGAGGACCCGGAGCCGGAGATCCGCTTGGCCGCGCTGGGTGCGCTGGGCTCCGCGGCGCACCCGGCCGCGCTCCGCGCCCTGGGGGCGGCGCTCCGGTCGCACGACCCCGACGCGCGGCGGATGGCGCTGGACGGGCTTGGGCCCGATGCGGCGGCGGCGCTCGCGGCGGAGGTGGCGGCGGCCGCGCGGACGGCCGCGGAGCCCGCCGTGGCCCGGGCGGCGGCGTTCGCCCTCCTGCGCGCCGCCTCGCCGGAATCCCTGCGCCTCCTGTGCGGCCTGGCGGCCGAGCCCCCCCTTCGCGAAACGTGCGTGGAGGCGCTGGCCCGCGTTCCCGCGGAGCGGCTGGACGTGCTCGCCGCCGTGCTCCGCGGGGAGGGCCCGGACGTCCGCGGCGCCGTCCTCGCCGCGCTGGCGCACCGGGACGACGCGGGGGCGGAGCGCCTGGCGGCGACGGCCGCGGACGATCCCGACCCCGGGGTCGCGCGGGCCGCCGCGCTGGCGCTCGCCCGCCTGGACCTGCGCTCGGCCGGCGGTGCCGGCTATGCGTGAGTGGAACACGCCCCGGAGCGGCGCGGGCGCCGTTCCCGGGCGTCGGAGCCCCTCCGCGGCCGCGCTTCTCCTTCTGCGCGACCTGATCGTGCAGAAGACGGGGGTGTTCTTTGGCGACGCCCGGATCGACATGCTGGAAGAGCGGCTGGACGAGGTGGTGGCGGCGCGGGGCGTGCCCTCCCTGCTGGACTACTACTACCTGCTCCGCTACGATCCCGACGCCGCGGCTGCGTGGGGGGAGCTGATGGACCGCCTTTCCGTCCCGGAGACGTACTTCTGGAGGCAGCCGGACCAGTTCCAGGCGCTGGTGGAGGTGGTCCTTCCCCGGCTGGCGGCCGCGCGGGGCGGCCGGCCCCTGCGCATCTGGAGCGCCGCCTGCTGCTCGGGCGAGGAGCCGCTGAGCCTCGCCATGGCGCTGGACGAGGCCGGCTGGTTCGGGCGCGTGCCCATCGAGATCGCGGCGAGCGACGCCAGCGCGGCGCTCGTGGCGCGGGCCCGGGCCGGCGTGTACGGCGAGCGCTCGCTCCGAAACCTTTCCCCCGAGCGCCGGGCACGCTGGTTCACGCGCGAGGGCACCGGGTGGCGGATCGATCCCGCCCTGCACGCGCGCATCCGCTGGGCCACGGCCAACCTGCTGGACGAGGCGGAGGCCGGGCCGCTCGCGGGCGCGGACGTCGTCTTCTGCCGCAACGTCTTCATCTACTTCTCCGATGACGCCATCCGGACGGTCGCCCGGATGCTGGCGGCGCGCATGCCGGCGGACGGCTACCTGTTCATCGCCGCGTCGGAGTCGCTGATGCGGCTGGGCACGGGCTTCGTGATGGACGAGGTTGGCTCGGCCTTCGCGTACATCCGGAACCCGGACCCCACGCCGGAGGCGAACCCCGCGATCCCGCGGCGCGCCCTGCCCACCTCCGAGCGGAGCTAGAGGAACGCCATGCAGCCCCCGATCCGGGTCCTGGTCGTCGACGACTCCGCTTTTCTGCGCAAGGTGGTGAGCCAGATGCTCTCCCGCAGCGACGCCATCCAGGTGGTGGGCACCGCCCGCGACGGCGAGGAGGCGCTGGAGATGGTGGAGAAGCATCGTCCGGACGTCGTCACGCTGGACCTGATGATGCCCGTGATGGACGGCGTGGAGTTCCTCAAGGAGCAGATGCGCCGCCGCCCGGTCCCGGTCGTGGTGTGCAGCATCGCGCACGAGTCGGGCGAGCAGGCCCTGGGCGCCCTGGATGCCGGGGCGGTGGACTTCGTGCAGAAGCCCACCGCGCTCGCCACGGAGAAGGTGTTCGAGATCGCGGACGAGCTGATCGCCAAGGTCACCTCGGCGGCCGGGGTGCGGATGTCGCGCGTGCAAAGCGTGCGCGCCGCCCTTCCGTCCGGGTCCCCTCCGGGGGAGGCGCGGCCCCCGGCCGGGGCTTCCGCGGTGGATCTCGTGGTGATCGGGATCTCCACGGGCGGGCCCCAGGCACTGCGGTACCTCATCCCCCAGCTTCCCGCCGGCTTTCCCGTCCCGGTGGTGATGGTGCTGCACATGCCGGTCGGCTACACCGAGATGTACGCCCGCCGCCTGGACGAGATCTCGCCGCTGCGCGTGGTGGAGGCGCGCGAGGGCGACCGGGTGGGCGCGGGAGCCGTGTTTCTGGCGCCCGCCGGGCGCCATCTTACCTTCGTGCGCGACGCGGACGGGAGCGTGCAGGTCCACCTGGACGCCCGCCCCGCCGACACCCCGCACCGCCCGGCGGTGGACGTGCTCTTCCAGTCCGCGTCCACGCTGTACGGGAGCCGGGTGCTGGGCGTCGTGATGACGGGGATGGGGCAGGACGGCCTCCTGGGGGCGGCGCACGTCAAGGCCCAGGGGGGAACGATCATCACCGAGGCGGAGTCGTCGTGCGTGGTCTACGGCATGCCGCGCGCGGTGGACGAGGCATCGCTCAGCGACCGGAGCGTGCCCCTTGCTCACATGGCGGCCGCAATCATGGAGGCAGTGTAAACGTGGCGACGATCCTCGTGGTGGACGATTCGGGCTACGCCCGGCGGCTCCTGCGCCAGACGCTGGAGCCGCACGGCCATACCGTGATCGAGGCCGGCAGCGGGATGGCCGGGCTGGAGGCGTACGCCGTGCACGCGCCCGACCTGGTGATGCTGGACCTCACCATGGAAGACCTGGGCGGCGTGGAGGTGCTCGCGCAGCTGAGGGCCATCAACCCGCACGCGCGGGTGATCGTGGTGAGCGCCGACATCCAGCGCTCCACGGCAAAGGAGGTCGCGGCTGCGGGCGCGTTCCGCTTCCTGGGCAAGCCGGCCGATCCCGAGGAGCTGCTGGAGGCGGTGGGCGCGGCGCTCGTGGAGGAGCCCCGATGAACCTGACCGAGCTCGAAACCGACGCGCTCAACGAGCTCTTCAACATCGGCCTGCACCGGGCCGCGGCCTCGCTGTCCGAGCTGACGGGCAAGCGCGTGCAGGTGGACCTCCCCCGCCTCTGGGTCTGCTCCATCGAAGAGCTGAAGCACCGCCTGATGGACGTGGTCTCCGGAGACCTCGCCACAGTGCACCAGTTCTTCGGCGGGCCCGTAGCCGGCGACGCCGTGCTCCTGCTGGAGTACGAGAAGGCGGTCATGCTGGCCGACCTGCTCACCGGCGGCGAGGTGGCGCTGGGGGGAAAGCTGGACCAGTCGGCGCGCGAGGTGATCGCGGAGATCGGCAACGTGGTGCTCAGCTCGTGCCTGGGCGCCTTTGGAAACGTGCTGAACCTGGCCGTTTCCTTCGCCGTGCCGCGCATCCACGTCGAGTCGCTGGACGGCATGCTGCGGACGGTGGTGATCGACCGCGACCAGGGGATTCCCTACGCCCTGGTCGCGGCCACGCGGTTTGGCCTGGCGGACCTGGAGATCAGCGGCTACCTGGTCGTGGTCATCGGCGTGAAGTCGCTGGAGCTCGTCTCGGAGGCACTGTCCGCCAAGGTGCAGTGACGATGCCGCTCGCCGGGATGCCGCTGCTCGGGGCCGGCGCGTCCGCCGACACCCTGCTCCAGGCCGGGGACTTTCTCGGCGCGGGCGTGCTCACCGTGGGCACGGACCTCGAAGTGACCGGCTGGAACCGGTGGCTCGAGGCCGCGACGGGGCGAAGTGCCGCCGAGGTGGTGGGGCGCCCGCTGCTGGCCGTGTTCCCGGAGCTGGCGGGGACCCGGAGCGAATCCGCGTTTCGCCGGGCCCTGGGCGGGGAGACGGTGATGATGTCGCACCGCTTCCACGAGTTCCTGCTGCCCATGCCCGCCGACCCGGCGTTCCGGGGGTTCGACCGCATGCAGCAGAACGCCCGCATCGCGCCCCTCCTCCGGTCGGGCCGGGTGGCCGGCGCGGTGGTGCTCATCCAGGACGTGACCGAGCGCGTCGCGCGCGAGGCCGAGCTGCGGGACGCACTGGAGCGCGCGGAGAGCGCCAGCCAGGCGAAGAGCGATTTCATGGCCGCCATGAGCCATGAGCTTCGTACCCCCCTGGGCGCCATCATCGGGTACGCGGATCTGCTCGAGACCGAGGTGGTGGGTCCGCTCTCGGACGTCCAGAAGCAGCACATGGGCCGGGTGCGCGCGGGTGCGTGGCACCTCCTGGGCATCATCGAGGAGATCCTCACCTTCTCGCGCGTCGAGGCCGGCAGGGAGCCGGTGCATCCCGAGGCGGTGGACCCCGCCACCGTGGCCAGGGAGGCCGTTTCGCTGGTGGAGCTGCAGGCCAGCCAGAAGGGACTCGTCCTGCGGGTGATCCTGGGTGACTCCCCGCCGGAGGTGGTCACCGACCCCGGCAAGCTGCGCCAGATCCTGGTGAACCTTCTGGGCAACGCGGTCAAGTTCACGGACCAGGGCGAGGTAGAGCTCCGGGTGTGGACGGAGCCGGAAGGCGTGTGCTTTCAGGTAACGGATACGGGGCCGGGGATCCCGACCGAGTTCCTGGACCAGATCTTCGAGCCCTTTACGCAGGTGGACTCGACGCACACGCGGGCCAAGGGGGGCACCGGGCTGGGCCTGCCCGTGAGCCGCCGGCTCGCGCGGCTGCTGGGGGGCGACCTCCAGGTCGTGAGCACGCTCAGGCAGGGGAGCCGGTTCACCGCGACGATCCCCCTCGTCCCGCCGCCCCTGCCGCACGCGGTGCCCTGAACGCGAGCGTCGGGGGAGAAGCGAGCCGCAGCTGAAGCAAGGCCCCGCGACGGCGATCCGCTGCGGGGCCTCTTTCGTTCCGCTGCGTGCGGATCGACTCCCGCAGGCATCCGTTTGTTTTGGGCCTCGGAGAGTGTCGATTCATCTCTCTTGCGGTAAAAACAATTGCGAATAATCATGGATGGACCTCCCATCGAGTCCGCCGGGCCGCGCCCGGTGCGGCTCAAGCTCCGGCAATCCATCCATGAGGCCCCCGTGAATCGTAAGAAGCTCTCCCTGGACGACCTTCGCATCGACTCGTTCGTGACCGCGGAGTCCGGCGCCGTGCAGTTCGGCAGCACGATCGACGATCCCGGCTCCACTTCGCCGCCCCGCTGCAACAGCATCCAGACCTGCGTCTGCTGACACGCTGCTGGTGGGGGCGTGAACTCGGCCCGGCACGCCCTCTCGTGCCGGGCCGTTTTTCATCGCAGGCCCGCGGCTCTCGCGATCATCATGGGATTCGGATCGCGGGGTGATCGCGACGTGAAGAGAACGATCTGGGTGTTGATCATCCGAATGCATCACGTGTTTGTATTGCTTTGTTGATTCTTTCGTATGAATATGAGGGCGCGTTAGGTGCGGTATTTGGGACCGGGTGCTTCGACTCGGCGGCCGCCCTTCCGAACGCATCCGACAGTCACCCTCTCTTTGGAGGCACCATGCGCAAGCTGAACCTCAAGCCCGAAAACCTCAAGGTGGACTCGTTCGACACCGGCGGCCAGCGCGGGATCGGCACGGTGCGCGGCCACGACACCATCGAGACGGAGTGGTGCACCGGCTACCCCGACTGCATCTCCAAGCGCTGCCAGACGCCGTACGACACCTGTTACGGCTCCTGCGGATGCACCAACAACTGCCACGGCACCCAGCCGGGCGTCTGTTCCTGATCCATCGGCGGGACCGGGCGGAAGGCATCGGAAAGGGTGCCACCCGCATTGGATGAAAAAGCGCCCTCACCCACGCCGGGTGGGGGCGCTTTCGCGATCACGCATCGGGCGCATCCGCCATCCCACCGGCCGGCTCCAGCGCGGCGCCTGTGCATCCACATGCACCGTATCGTCTTGCGTGATGGATGGATTGCGGGCGTCCGGCATTCGCGTCAGGATCGGCGAGATTCGTTCGTTGGATTTTCGAGGGATGCGCGGCCCGCCGCGGCACCTCGCCCGGCTACGAATCCTCATCTACCGTCCGACGCCCATCGCCTTGTCCGCCCCGCCCGCGGTGCCCATTCTGCAGCCTGCCGGCCTCGCCCGCGCCCAATGTGACGCGCGGGCGGGTGACGGGGTTGTTGGGGGTGTGGAGATCCCCGACGCCCTGCTGGTGGATCGTGCGCGGGCCGGCGACACCAGCGCGTTCGCGGCCCTGGTGGACCGGTACTACGCCGACTGCCTGCGCTACGCCACACGCATGCTGGGCAACGCCGCCGACGCCGAGGAGGCCGTGCAGGACGCGTTCGTCCGCGCCCACCGCGCCCTGCCCCGCTACGATGAGCGGGGCGTGGTGCGGGCGTGGCTGCTGGGCATCCTGGTGAACCGCTGCCGCACGCTGGGCGCCAAGCTGGCCCGCCGGCGCCGCTATCTGGGCCTCTTTCTGCGCGAGCCGCGGCCGGCCGCAACACCGCCTTCGGGCGACGGGGCGGAGTGGGGCGAGGAGGTGAACCGCGCCCTGCAGCGCCTGTCGCCGCAGCTGCGCGAGGCGTTCCTGCTCAAGTACGTGGAGGAGCTGAGCTACGAGGAGATGGCGGAGCTGACGGGAGCGGGCGTTTCGGCGCTCAAGATGCGCGCGAAGCGGGCGTGCGAGCAGCTGCGCGGCATGCTGGAGGAGGTGCGCGATGGATGAGCTGGATCCCTGCCTGGGCCGCGCCGTGGAGGCCGCCCGCCAGCCCGTGCCCGTGGACCCGGCGGCGCGGGCGCGGGTGATGGCGGCCGTGCGCGCGGGGCGGGGCGGCTGGCTTCGCCGGATGCTGCGCTGGCTGCTGCGGCCGGGGCTGCGCCTGTCGCCGCTGGGCGCGCTGGCCGCGGCCGCCGTCGTGGCGCTGCTGGCCACGCGGCTCGGGCCCGGGGAGGCCGCGCGGCCGGACGCGGTGCTCGCCGCGCCGGGCATGACGCGCGTGCAGTTCGTGCTGGTGGCGCCGGGCGCGTCCGCCGTCTCGCTCGTGGGCGACTTCAACGGCTGGAACGCGGCGGCCACCCCGCTGCGCCTCGCGGGGCAGGGGGGAATGTGGACGGTGGAGGTGCCGCTGGACGCCGGCCGATACACCTATTCGTTCGTGGTGGACGGGGCGCGCTGGCTGCGCGACCCCGCCGCGCCCGCCGCGCCGGGGGACGACTTCGGCCGCCCCAGCTCCGTCATCCTGGTCCAGGGAGGCTCCACGTGATGCGATGGCTCGTTGCCGCCGCGCTTGCCCTGCTGTGGCTCGGCGCCCGGCCCGGCGCGGCGGACGCGCAGGATCCCCGGCTCCGGGGGCGGCTGCCGGCCCCCGCGCTGGCGGAGGTGAGCGCGCTGGTGGATTCCGCGCACGCCGCCGGCCTGCCCACGGAGCCGCTGATTGCCAAGGCGCTGGAGGGCGCCAGCAAGCGCGCGGACGGGCCGCGCATCGTGGCCTCCGTGCGCTCCCTGGCCGCGCGGCTGGGAACGGCCCGGCAGGCGCTGGGGCGCGGCGCCTCCGAGGCGGAGCTCACCTCCGCGGCGGCCGCGCTGTACCTGGGCGTGGGGACGGACGCGCTGCGCCGGGTGCAGGCGGGCGGGCGGGGACGGCCGCTGGCGCCGGCGTACGTGGCGCTCGCCTTTCTCGTGCAGCAGGGCGTGGCGCCGGACGCATCCACCCGCATCGTCACCAGCCTGGTGGAGGCGCGGGCCACGGAGGGCGACTTCGCCGTGCTGCAGCGGCAGGTGGCGGCGGACGTGGGCGCGGGCGCGGCCCCCGCGGCGGCCGCGGCCACCCGCGCGCGGGGCCTCGTCGTGGACGGGGCGGCGCGGCACCGGCGGGACCCCGCCCGGACGCGGAGCCCCGCCCGTGAACGCGCGGCGGATGCGGCGTCCCGCCCGGCGGCTGGCCCTCGCCTGCGCGGCGGCCGCGCTCTGGGCGCCGGACGCGGGGGCGCAGACGCGGCTGGATTCCGCCCCCGTGCCGGACGTGTGGGCCATGGCCGGCGGCGCCGGGCGGGACGCGGAGACGGGCGCATGGGTGCCGCGGCTCGCATCGGACGGGCGGCTGCCGCTGGGGACGTGGAACGGCGTGGACCTGGGCGCCGTGGGCGAGGGGACGGCGCTCGTCCCCCTGGACGGGCGGGCGGCGGCGCGGGCGCTGGGTGGGGTGCGGCTCTCCCTCTCCGGCGGCGCGGAGGCGCTGTGGATGGGGGCGGGCGGCGGCGGCGCTTCCAGCGCGGAGGGCGAGCGGGCGCTGTTCCTGGCGGAAGCCGGGGGACGGTGGCGGTGGCGCCGTGCGGGGCTGCTGTTCAGCGTCCGGCAGACGCGGACGGGGGCCATCCCCGGCACCTGGGCGGATTCGGTCATCACGGGGCCGGACACGTTCCCGGCCCGCACCCGCCGCGTGCGCGTCACCCCGGACGTGCCCGCGCGGCGCTACACGGACGCGGAGCTGGGGCTGGAGCTCGCCCGCGGGCCGCTGCGCGTCGCCGCGGCGGCCGGGGGGCGGGTGGGGGACCTGACCCGACGGGCGGAGAGCTGGGTGCGCGCGGGCGCCGACCTGCGGCTGGACGCGCGGACGTCGCTCAGCGTGGCCGCGGGGCGCGTGGCGGGCGTCCCGGAACTGGGGAGCACGTCCGCGCCGTTCGTCCGCTTCGCCCTCCGGCTCACCCCGCGGGGCCCGGCGCCCGCCGCGGCGCCGCTCCTCCCGGCACCGCCGGCGGACGCGGGCGAGGCGTTCGGCGTGCGCTCGGCGGGGGAGCGGCGCACGCTGCGCATCCGCATTCCGCACGCGGCGCGGGTGGAGCTCAAGGCCGACTTCACGGCGTGGGAGCCGCTGATGCTCGCGCCGGGTGACGAGCCGGGGACGTGGGAGGCCACGCTCTCCGCCCCGCCCGGCACCTACCGGGTGAACGTGCGCGTGGACGGCGGCGAGTGGACCGCGCCGCCCGGGCTGCTGGACGTGGAGGACGAGTTCGGCGGGCGCGTGGGATTGCTCGTGCTGAGCTGATCGGACGCGGATCGACTCCGCAAGGCACGGCTTTCCAGCCAGGGCCGGCTTCTACGGATCGCGATCAGGTGGATGCTGTGCCGCGGCGGCTTCCGTGTGTGGGAGCCGATATCCTGCTCTGCGAAAGCGCGGATGCCGCCCCCTCGCCGGCAGCCACCGGTCTGCCAAGGGCCTGATGCCTCCTGCACGACTTGGCCGATTCGCAACCGGTCATTGCGGTGCACGGCTTCCGCACGATGGGGCTGGAGCGCCGCAAAGCTGGATGGTCGCGATCGTGACGGCCGGACGCGGGTCGGACGGCGAGCGGCAGGGTGACAGGGATCCTTGGTAGTGAGTCTGCTGCCGGCGAGGGGACGGCCATCCGCGTTTTTTGGAGGAGGCACGATGGCGGCGGCGGAGGCGGATGTCTGTCCTGGCACATCATCCACCTGATCGCGATCGGTAAAAATGTGCCCGCGCCCGAGAGTCGGAGAAGTCAGGATGATCCTGATTCCATCGAAAGACCGATCTCACGAGAAAGGCGCCGAGGCCGGCGGAAATCCTCTCCGCGTCCTCCGCGCCCCTGCGTGAGACCATCGGTTCCAGGACTCGGCACGACGCCGGAGCCCGCCGCGGAAAAACGCAATCGCCGCCGGAGACGCATCTCCCGCGGCGATTCGTGTTTGCAGGGGCGCGCCCGCTCCGGGCGCGCCACGCGTTCCGCGCCGTGCTTACACCAGCTCCGCTTCGGCGGGGGCCATCACGCCGAGCACCCGCTCCATGGCCATCGTGTGGCTGCAGGTGTGGTGGTGGTGAAAGTAGTCGCAGTCGCAGTGCCAGTGCCCGTCTTCGAAGCCCACGTGGTGATTGCCGTTCTTGCCGTCGAACTCCACCTCCAGCTTGCTGAAGTGGATGCGCTCGGGTTCCGAGGCGTACTCCTTGGCCTTCTGGATCTTGTTGATCATTCCGGAATCGAGCATGTCACCCTCCTGAAACCAGGGGAAACAGAAAACGCCCGCGCAGCATGGCATGGCTGCACGGGCGTTCCGAATGCGGAGCGTCGCGGGCGGGGTCGCGGATCAGGTCACAGATTCTCAATCGCCCACCCTCCTTTCTGGACCGCCGTATCGCGGCGGAAAGGGCAGGCGCCCGTTCCCGTTCCGCTCGGCTCCACAAGGCATGATATGCACGGTGTGCGACCCGCGCAACACCCCCGACGACGTTCCGTTACGCCCCCGTCGCGTTCGCAAGAAGGATGCGAGAACGGCGGTGGCGGAAAGGGTTCGCGCCGGGTGCGACACTGGCCGGCAACCCGTTGGGGGAACGCGTCTTGCGAACGGTGTCTCCCCACGTCAGGATGATTTCCCGCATCGGCAGGAGGACCATGTCCAAGCTCAAGACCACGTACCAGGGCCCCGGCAACATCACCACGGGCGATACGCCGCAGGGCACGCACGGCGAGAACGAGGGCGGGCAGCAGGGCAGGGCGGGCACGGCCGGCACGGACCGGGATACGGACACCACCGGCGAGAGCAAGAACCAGGGCCACGGCCACCCGCGCGACCAGCACGGCGAGTGATCCACCCGCCCGGCTGAAAACGCCGGCTCCCGCAGGAGGCGCGGAGGACGCATCGATGCGTCCTCCGCGCCCTTTTTGCATCGCTAAATCCCCCGTGTCTCACCCGAAATTACCCGAACGAAAGCCGAACCTGGAGCCGTTTGAGGGGTATCACTGGTGGCGGTAAACGATACCTCTTTGGAACGGGACAGGTGCGACGATGACCATGGCGAACATCGACGTGGCCGCGGCGGGCGGGATCGAGCCGGGGCGGCTGGAGCGGTGCCTGGGGCTGGAAGTGGAGCCCATGGGACGGGGCCGGTACCTCATCACCGGCGGCGAGGAGCCGCACTGGGTGGACCTGCACTCGCGCCTGGTTCCCCGGTGCGACTGCGGGGATCACCTGTGGCGCGAACGGATCTGCAAGCACATTCTCGCCGCCATGCTGCGCGAGGGCGACGAGCGCGTCATCCAGGAGGTCGGCGGGCTGGTGCACGCCCTGCGCGCCCTGGTCGCATCTCTCGAGCCGCCCCGGCGCCGGCGGCGCAGACGAACCGGCGAGGAGCCGGCTACGGCCGCGGCCACGGCGGCGTAACGGCGCGTCAGGACTCCCGCGTCAGGAATCGCCGGTTCGGGCCGTGTTGCGCACTGTGGCCAGGGCGCGGGCCAGGTTCTCCGTGCCGCGGGCGATCTCCGCCTCGTCCACGGCGGAGAATCCCAGGTTCAGCCCGGGCCCCAGCGGGTGGCGCTCCCAGAAGCGGCGGATCCCCATCACCTCCAGCCCGTACGCCGCCGCGGCGGATGCGGCCGCGCCCTCGTCCACGTCCGCCGGCAGCCACCCGATGGTGTGCATCCCCGCGTCTCCGCCGCGCAGGGCGACCAGTCCCTCCAGGTCGCGGGCCACGCCGTCGCGCAGGGCACCCAGGCGGGCCGCGTACAGGTCGCGCATCCGCCGCACGTGCCGCCCGAAGTGGCCCGCGTCCATGAAGTCGCACGTGACGGCCTGGGCCAGCCCGGGCCCGAACCGCGTCGTGAGGGACTTGATGGCGACGAACGCATCCACCAGCGCGTCCGGGACCACCAGGTAGCCCAGCCGCAGCGAGGGAAAGAGCACCTTGTTCAGCGTGCCCACGAAGACGACGCGGCCGTCCGTGTCCAGCCCCTGCAGGGCGGGGATGGGCTGCCCGGCGTAGCGGAACTCGCTGTCGTAGTCGTCTTCCAGAATGGCCGCGCCGCACGTGCGCGCCCATGCCAGCAGCTCCATCCGCCGCGCCGCGTCCATCGCCATCCCCAGGGGGAACTGGTTGGCGGGCGTCACGCAGGCCAGCCGCGCCGGGCCCAGCTCGCGCGCGGCGCGCTTCACGTCCAGCCCCCGCGCGTCCACGGCCGCGTGCAGCACCCGCGCGCCGGCCGCACGCAGCACGCGCGACGTCGCGGGGTAGCCGGGGTCCTCCACCCACACCGGGTCGCCGGGATCCACCAGCGCCCGCACGGCCAGCTCCGCCCCCTCCTGCGCGCCGGACGTCACGATCACCTGGTCCGCCGTGCAGCGCACCCCGCGCATGGTCCGCAGGTACTCCGCGATGGCGTGGCGCAGCGGGGGGTATCCCGCCACGTCGCCGTTGCCCAGGAAGTTGCCCGTGCCGCGCCGCAGCCGCCGCGACGCGATCCGCGACCAGAGCGCGGAAGGGAAGGCGTCCAGCGCCGGCTGGGCCACCCGGAACGCCCGCGCGCTCCCGTTGAACCGGCCGATGAACGGCTCCACCCGCCGCGCGTACGCCGACAGCCGCGGCGGCTCCGGCGCGTCCGCCGCCGTCCCCGCGTGCGCGGCGCCCGCGGAGGCCACGCGCCGCACGTAGGTGCCGTCGCCCACCCGCGACTCCACGTACCCTTCCGCCCGCAGCCGGTCGAACGCCGCCAGCACCGTCCCCCGGCTCACGGCCAGCTGCGCCGCCAGGTCGCGCGTGGCGGGCAGGCGGGCAAGCGGCGCCAGGCGGCCGTCCAGGATGGCCGCGCGCAGCACTTCGTACAGCCAGCGGTGGCGCGGCACGCCGGGCGGCGGCGGGTCCAGCGCCAGGGGAAGGCTGGTGGTCTGCTTGGACATTGGTCCAGTCGTGGGAGCGAAAAATGGAGCTTCGCACGGACCAACCTGGGCACTAGCTTCCGCGTCGGAAAGAGGGACCGGCGCGGGTGAACCTGACCAGGGGAGGGGACTGATGAAGCCGAGAATGGACTACAGCAAGGCGTCGCCGGCGGCGATCCGGGCCATGATGGGGCTGGAAGGGTTCGTGCGGCAGAGCAGCATCGAGCACGGGCTGCTGCACCTGGTGAAGATGCGCGCGTCGCAGATGAACGGCTGCGCGTACTGCATCGACATGCACAGCAAGGACGCCCGCGCCGCGGGGGAGAGCGAGCAGCGGCTGTACGCGCTGGATGCGTGGCGCGAGACGCCCTTCTACACGGCGCGCGAGCGGGCGGCGCTGGCCTGGACGGAGGCGCTCACCAACCTGCACGACGGCCACGTCCCCGACGCCGTGTTCGAGGAGGCGCGCGCCCAGCTCAGCGAGACGGAACTGACCGATCTTACGATGGCGGTGGTGGCCATCAACGGCTGGAACCGCATCGCCATCGCCTTCCGCGCCGTCCCCGGCGAGTACCAGCCGCCGGCCCGCAAGCACGTGGAGTCCGCGGAGCCGGTCGGGGCGGATTGAGGGAGGGTTGGATACGATTCGATCCGGCGGATGAAGATCGTCCGCCGGGCAGGAGCTCCGTCCTGAGCGGATGAATCCGCCGCTGGGACAGCCATAAGCCCCGTCTCCACTCGCTGCGCGAGCGGAACGGGCTTCAACTGCTTCAGGAAATCCTGGCGGCGCACCCGAACTGTCATTCCGAGGGAGCGCGCGACGGCACCCGCCCGTGCCGATCCTTTCGTGCGCGACCAAGGAATCTTCTCCGCGCGTGCAGGAGGTCCGCCGGCGCGACGGATCTCCGCCTTCCGACACCCGTGTCCGGGAGGATGTGCGCGGGTCGGATCCCGCCCCGAGCGGGCCACCTGCGGCAGCCGAGTAGATTCCTCACTCGTTCCTCGTTCGGAATGACAGCTTGGCTGGTTCAATGTGGATTCGGCCGCTGCTTCACCTGTGCTTCGTGACGCCGACCTGCCGGCAGTAGACGAGCACGGGGCAGGTGCTGCACCTGGGCAGGCGGCCCGTGCAGATGTGCTTGCCGAAGGGCACGAGCAGCCGGTTGATCTCGATCCAGTACCGCCTGGGGAGCGTCTGCTGCAGCTGCACCATCGTCGTCTCCGGCGTGGGCGCGGCCACGTACCCCCAGCGGTTGGTCACCCGGTGCACGTGCACGTCCACGCCGATGCGTGGCTGCCCGCACGCCACCCCCATCACCAGGTTGGTGCACTTGGGGCCCACGCCGCGAAACGAGAGCATCAGCGCCTCGTCGCACCCCAGCTCGCCGCCGTGCTCCGCCACCAGCCGCTCCGCGATCTCCTTGATCTGCCCCGCCTTGCCGTAGTGGAACGCGCTGGCGTGGATGAGCGCGTCGATCTCGTCCACGCTCAGCTGTGCCACCTGGGCCGGGGTGGAGGCGCGCTCGAACAGGCGGATGGCGGTGGGGAGCATCACCTCGTCCGTGGTGCGGATGGAGATCATGCACGCCACCAGCTGCTGGAAGGGCGTCGTCCACCCGCGGTCCGCCAGGTCGAACAGGGCCGCCTTGGGAAACGGCTCCACCGCCGTGCGGATGCGGCGGATGACGTCCGCGATGTCGAAGGGGAGCTTGGGTTCGGGGGCGGGCATGGTTCTGGTCGGCTACGGAGTAAGTGCCCGGAGTGAACTGCGGGGGACAAGGTTACAGGGTACAGGGGACAGCCGGCAACAGCGGATCCAGGAACGAGCCGTGGCTCGGCTACCTGAGTAGATGTGATGAGGGGGTTGACGGGAGGGGAACGAGTGTTTATGATTCCGGCCCCTCGCGAGTCCCGGCCCGAACGTCGGCCGAACGACTTGGCGGCAGGGGTTGACTCTGTGGGAAAAGCTGATATCCTTTAGGGCTATCGCTTGAACGGACAGTGCCGGGCTGAGGGGGGCGAAATACGGAATATTGCACCTTGACCAAAACGCCTAAATCGAGTAGATTGAAGGCGTTGCGAGAAGGCCGGCGGACGAAGAGCTCGAAAACTTCTTCGCTGGCGGGCCTTGACCGAAGGGGCCGAGGCTGATAGATTGAAGGGCTGCCACGAACGAGGCGGCTGACGGAAGAAGAGGTTGGCGCGGCGGCCGGGTGAAACTGGCCGGGTGCGAATGGAAAGCGAGTCATTGGCTCGCGGCAGTTTTGACAACTCGGGTCTATGGGAGTGCTTTGACGAGCGCCCCGTGACGGTGTAAGCCGAAGGCACCACGTCCTTCGCGACCGTCGTAGTAACGGGACGTGAACGTGAAATATCCGAATGAACACAACGTGTTCGTTCAAAAGAGCTGTTTGAATTCTCATGGAGAGTTTGATCCTGGCTCAGGACGAACGCTGGCGGCGCGCTTAACACATGCAAGTCGTACGGGACTACTCCTTCGGG
>JAESFL010000032.1_pt1 | contig 227563 bp, 207 predicted proteins | sample 9269401 | NCBI WGS metagenome assembly JAESFL01 (sample SAMN14506025, study PRJNA617098) | algae metagenome | isolation source: Gloeocapsa sp. UFS-A4-WI-NPMV-4B04 and co-occurring heterotrophs from desert... | place: USA: Utah | collected 2006-10-01 | reverse complement strand
GTGCATTGCCGCCGGTCGTCGTCTCCGGATTGCCGTACATCACGCCGATCTTCATGCGCAGCTGGTTGATGAAGATCACCATACATCGCGAGCGGCTGATCGATCCGGTCAGCTTACGCAGCGACTGCGACATCAAGCGCGCCTGCAGGCCGACATGGCTGTCGCCCATCTCGCCCTCGATCTCGGCGCGCGGCACCAGCGCGGCGACGGAGTCGATTACCAGCACGTCGATCGCGTTCGACCGGACCAAAGTGTCGACGATTTCCAGCGCCTGCTCGCCCGTATCCGGCTGCGACACGATCAGCTCGTCGATATCGACGCCGAGCTTCTTGGCATAAACCGGGTCGAGCGCATGTTCGGCATCGACAAAGGCGGCAGTGCCCCCGCCCCGCTGCGCTTCGGCGATGACGTGCAGCGCCAGCGTCGTCTTGCCCGACGATTCAGGGCCATAGACCTCGATCACCCGGCCGCGCGGCAAGCCGCCGACGCCTAGTGCGATGTCGAGCCCCAGCGACCCCGTGGAGATCGTCTCCACCTGCATCGCTTCCTTCGAGCCCAGCTTCATCGCCGAGCCCTTGCCGAACGCGCGATCGATCTGCGCCAGCGCCGCTTCGAGAGCCTTTTGCCTGTCCATATTTCCCAACTTGCCGGATTCCACGACCTTCAGCTGCGCTGCCATGTCCAAGCCTCCCTAATCGAAAACGCGAACCGCGTTCAACGTGAGGGCTTTGTACCGTATTCGTTCTTAAGGAACAAGAGGGGAACGCAGTCTATTTATTGAGCAACGTGACGAAGGCGTCGCGCACGCCGTCCAGCGTGTATGGCTTGCTGAGCACAGGCACCTGCGCATGCCGCTCGGGCACCGCATCATTGCCGCCGCCGGTCGCAAGGATAAACGGTTGGCCGCGATCGCTCAGCGCATCGGCGATCGGCCAGGATGTCTCGCCATCGCGCAGGTTCACGTCGAGCAGCGCCGCGGTGAACTCGCCCCGGGCGACATGCTCCAATGCCTCGTCCACACGATCGACGCATGCCGCCAGCCGGTAGCCGGTAGCCCAGCGCATCGAGAAAATCCTCGAGCATCATCGAAATGAGGGGCTCGTCCTCGACGATCAGGATAGCAGGGGCTTCAGTCATTGCGGAGGCGATACTGAACCAAGGGGTTCAACGCAAAAGGAAACTCACTTGGCCGTCAATGCCGTGCGAGCGGCCTCGGCTAGCTGTTGTACCGAGAAAGGCTTCGGCAAAAACGCGACGTTTTGAATGTCGATCGACTTTCGCAGTTGTTCTTCAGCATAGCCGGACATGAAGAGAATCGGCAGCTCCGGATATTTTGCGCGCGCGTGGCGCACCAGAGTTGGCCCATCCATGGTCGGCATCACCACGTCGGAGATCAACAGGTCGAACGTCTGGCCGCCTTCCAGGCGCTCGAGCGCTTCCTCGCCATTGCCGGCGGTCACGACCGTATAACCCTGGCGGGTAAGCGCACGCTCTGCAACGGCGCGGACCATTGCCTCATCCTCGACCAGCAGGATCGTGCCGGTGCCCCACAGCTCGGTTGGACGCTCCTTGGGCTGGGCTGCGGCCGGTTCGGCGATTGGCTCGGCCTTGTGCACGGGCAGGTAGATGACGAAGCTTGTCCCCTGCCCAAGCGCGGAGTCCGCAAATATGAAGCCGTTCGATTGTTTGACGATGCCGTAGACGGTCGAGAGGCCCAGGCCGGTGCCTTTGCCGACTTCCTTGGTGGTGAAGAATGGCTCGAAAATCTTGGGCAGCACATCGGGCGGGATGCCGGTGCCCGTGTCGGTGATGCTGATCGCCGTATAGTCGACGATCGGCATGATCTCGCTCTTCATCCGCCGGACGTCGGCCGCTGAGACGGCATAGGTCTGGAGTGTCAGCGTGCCGCCTTCCGACATCGCATCACGTGCGTTCACGGCCAGGTTGACGATTACCTGTTCCAGCTGTCCCGGATCGGCCCGCACCGAGCCGAGATTACGGCCATGCTTCACATTCAGCGTCACCGTCTCACCGAGCAGCCGTTTCAGCAGGTTGAATACGTCCGAGACAACGTCGGGCAGCTGCAAGACCTGCGGTCGCAGCGTCTGCTGACGCGAAAACGCAAGCAACTGCCGCGTCAGGCTGGCCGCGCGGTTGGAGTTGGCGCGGATCTGCTGGATATCGTCATAGTCGCTGTCGCCCGGCGTGTGCCGCATCAGCATCAGGTCGCAATGACCGATGATCGCGGTCAGGATGTTGTTGAAATCGTGCGCCACGCCACCGGCAAGCTGGCCGACCGCTTGCATCTTGGTCGCCTGCGCCACCTGCCGCTTCAGGCGCGACTCTTCGGTATTGTCCTTGAGGGACAGCAGCACCGCCGCTTCGCCGAGCCCGCGCGCGCCCGCAATCGACAGCGCCACCGGATCGTCGGGCCGCGACTGGAGCCGTATGGCGATGTCGCCGGACATGGGCGGACCGGCCGCAAAGCGGCGCACCGTGTCGGATACCGCAGCCTTGTCCTCGCGCACCACCAGGTCGCTGGGATACACTGGCTTGGACTCCGGCTCGATCCCGGCCACGCGGGCAAAGGCATCGTTCAGGAACAGGAAGCGCCCATCGCGATCGGCCAGCGCAAAGCCCAGCGGCAGCATCGCCAGCAGGGTCTGGATGTGGCTGGAGGCGCTGCCTTCGCCGAGCCGCGGCGCGCCATCGTCGTCGATCAGGAAAATCAGTGTGGCGCCGTTCCGATCGTCGGGATCGAGCGGCACCTGGAGCAGGCGGACGGGGCCGCCCGTCGGCCCTTCGCGCTCGAAACGGATCAGGCCGCGCTTGTCGATGGTGAGCAAAGTGCCGAGATCGCGGCCGCCGACCGCGGAATCAGCCGAGCCGGTGGCGCGCAGCGCGAAGGCGCGGTTCGCCGCCTTGATGCGCGCATCGCCGCCCAGCAGCACGCCCATGATGCCCGCTTCGCCCAGCCGCTCGCCGGCATCGGAGCCGATCAGCCGTCGCGATTCGTTGAGCAGATCCATGGCCACGACGGGGCGAAAGCGCCAGAGGAGGTGATCCTCTTCGCCTCCGACACGGACCAGCTCCACGCCCAGCGTGCCCGCATCGCGCCGGAGCCCATCCAACTGTGCCTTGCCGTCGCGCCAGGCTGCCCGTTCGGCCTCGCGCAAGCGACCGGCCGTCGTGTCCGCGAATGGCAGGTCCGCCGGCCCCGCAAACCCGTCGAACCAGCTGCCATAGCTGTCGTTTGCGCAGACCAGCCGGCCGGCCCGATCAGTGACGGCGATCGCGACCGTGTCGCTATCGATCGCTGCCCGGATCAGCGACCAGTCCTGGCCAACGGGAGCAAGCACGGGGGACTGGGCTCGGTGGTGCACCGCCGCCCAGACGGCTCCTACGGCCCCCGCCGCGACGAAAAACCCGGCCGCGACCAGCCATTGGCCCATTAGCAGGAAAACGAGCAAAAAGGTGCCGAGCGCGGCGGCAAGCACGACCGCCCATAGCCTGCCGACCCCACCTCTGCTCAAGCGCGCCTCAACAATGCTCAACATGGATGGAGCGGCACGCGACGCCATGGCTGCCGGACTCCTGAAGCTTGTATTATTCAGGCTTGCGCGTCTGGTTTTCAGCGCCTGGCGCCGGCACCTTGGCCGTGGCCTGGGCGGACAGCACCGCCGGCGGCGGCCCCTTCTCGATCACCGCGGCTAGGCGCGCCTGTTCGGCGCAGTTACTGGCGCACAGGCGCTGCACCTTGGCGAGGTTCTCGCGCGCCTTCACCACCGCGCCCTTTTGCACCAAAGCATCGCCCTGACCGGCCAGCGCGGCCACGTCGTTAGGCTCAAGCTCCAGTGCCTCACGATAGAAGCGGATTGCCTTGCCCGGCAGTCCCTGCGCCTTTGCGATCTCGGCGAGCTCCAGAAAGGCCCGGCGGTTCTTCGGGTCCACGACGAGCGCGGTTTCGAGCAGATCCGTCGCTTGGTCGAGATTGCCCGACGCCCGCGCCGTGCGCGCCTGATCGGCCAAGGTGATTGAGCGCGCATCAACCTGCGCGTCTGGCTTTTGCCCCTGCACTGCCGTCGCAATCGCGGCGACGCCCACCAAAGCGGCAAGTGCAACAGGTACCAAACGCATAGACCTCTCCAACTTCATCCGACGGCAACTTAACATGGCCGCTCGAAACTCGCGACGAAAAACCCATCGGTGCCGTCCTGGCCCGGTGAGAGCAAGACTCCGGCGCCGCGTCCGGTTCCCGCGCCTTCGAACGGCCGATATGGCCGCCAGCCGGGCTGAAGCTCGAGGAAGCGGGACGCCTGGTCGGCGCCCTCTTCGTCGAGCAGCGAGCACACGGCGTAGATAAGGCGCCCGCCGGGGCGGACAAGCCGGGCACCCAGTTCGATCAGCCGCGCTTGCAATACCGTCAGCCGCGACAGGCGCTCGGGCGTCAGCCGCCACCGCGCCTCCGGATTGCGCCGCCAGGTGCCAGTTCCAGAACAGGGGGCGTCGATGAGGACGATATCGGCCTGCTCCGTAAGGTCGGCGAGCGCTTCCGCTTCGCTGCCGGGATCTAGCAGCCGGGTTTCGACATCGCTGACCCCTGCGCGATCGGCGCGCATCGGCAGCCGCTGCAGGCGCGTACGGTCGGTGTCGCAGGCGACGATGCGTCCCTCGCTTGCCATGTCGGCCGCCAGCGCGAGTGTCTTGCCGCCTGCTCCAGCGCACAGATCGACGACGATCAGACCCGGCTCTGCACGGCAGGCAAGCGCGATCAACTGGCTGCCTTCGTCCTGCACTTCGATCGAGCCGTCGAGCCAACGCGGCTCCTTCTCCACTGCGGTCGGCTCGTCGAGGCGAATACCATGCGGCGCGTGAACGGTGGGCTGTGCGCCGGTCAGCTCGGCCAACAGCGTCTCTCGGTCCGCCTTCAGCCGATTGACCCGAAGGTCGAGCGGCGCGCGGCGCAGCAGCGCCGGTGCATCGACATGGCCGAGCTTCGCCAACAGCCAGGCCGGCGCGACCCCGGCAGCCGCAACCGGCTCCTTCGCAGAAATCGCGGCGGGCGCGTGCGGTGAACCGTCGAACAGGTCGCGCAGCTCTGGACGGTCCGCCACTAGCCCCAGCATCGCCTCGCGTCCGGACCTCGGTCGCTCCCCGGCGCGCCGGATAGCCGCATAGACCAGCTCGCGCACAGCCCGGCGATCGCTCGATCCGGCATAGCGGCGGGCCTTGAAGAAGTTGGCGATGATCGTGTCTGCAGCGGGCCCGGCATCGCGGGCCGCGGCGACGATCAGGTGGAGCAGCTCGATCGCGGACTGAACGCGGGCGGCGGGAGTCATGATTTAACGTGTCGGATAATTAGGTGCCTCGCGGGTGATGGTGACGTCGTGAACATGGCTTTCGCGCAAGCCCGCATTGGTGATGCGAACGAAGCGAGCTCGCGCCTGCAGCTCTTCGATACTGCGCGCGCCGGTATAGCCCATCGCCGCCTTCACGCCGCCCACCAATTGGTGGATCACGTCCTTGGCCGGTCCCTTATAGGGCACCTGGCCTTCAATCCCTTCGGGAACAAGCTTCAATTGATCCTTAATATCCTGCTGGAAATAGCGATCGGCCGAGCCGCGCGCCATGGCGCCGACCGAGCCCATGCCACGATAGGATTTATACGCCCGGCCCTGATACAGGAACGTCTCGCCAGGCGCCTCTTCGGTGCCGGCGAGCAGCGAGCCGACCATTACGCATGAAGCCCCCGCCGCCAGCGCCTTGGCGATGTCCCCCGAGGTGCGCAGGCCGCCATCGGCGATCACCGGCACGCCCGACTTCGAGGCTTCACGCGCGGAGTCCATGATTGCCGTCAGCTGCGGCACGCCGACGCCGGCCACGACACGGGTCGTGCAGATCGAGCCGGGGCCGATGCCGACCTTCACCGCGTCCGCGCCGGCATCGATCAGGGCGCGAGTAGCCTCACCCGTGGCGACATTGCCGGCGACGATCTGCACCGAGTTGGAGATTTTCCGCACCCGCGCGACCGACTCCGCCACCATCCTGGAATGGCCATGCGCCGTGTCGATGACGATCAGGTCGCATTCGGCGTCGAGCAGCGCCTCGGTGCGTTCGAAACCGCTATCGCCGACCGTCGTCGCGCCGGCTACACGCAGCCGGCCAGTGGCATCCTTGGTCGCGTTTGGGTGCAGAACCGCCTTCTCGATGTCCTTGACCGTGATCAGCCCGACGCAGCGATAGGCGTTGTCGACGACCAGCAGCTTCTCAATCCGGCGCTGGTGTAGGATGCGCCGCGCCTCTTCCTGGCTCACATCCGCCGGAACGGTCGCTAGGTCGTGGCTGGTCATCAGCTCGGATACGGGCTGGTTCGGATTGCCAGCGAATCGCACGTCACGGTTAGTCAAGATACCGCACAGCTTTCCCGAACTTTCGACGACGGGGATGCCGGAAATCCGGTTCTCGGCCATCAGCGCCTGTGCCTGAGCGAGGGTCGCAGTAGGCGCAATGGTGATCGGATTGACCACCATGCCGCTTTCGAACCTCTTCACCTGTCGTACCGCCGCCGCCTGCTGCTCAACCGAGAGATTGCGGTGGAGCACGCCGATGCCGCCCAGCTGCGCCATCACGATCGCCATTTCTGCCTCGGTTACGGTGTCCATCGCCGACGACAGGATCGGTATGTTGAGCGAAATGTCGCGAGTCAGGCGGGTGCTTGTATCGGCCTGGCTGGGCAGGACTTCGGACTCGGCAGGCTTCAGCAGGACATCGTCGAAAGTAAGACCGAGTTCGATGTCCATGCGCGCCAATGCCCTTGAGTCGAAGATTGGCGGGCCATGTAACCATTGCTTGCCCGCCGCGCTAGCCGCATAACCGGATCACCTCTGGGGGGAGCGCTACATGGCCGAGACAGCCACTTTCTTCATTCTGATCCTAGTAATCATATACCTTGCAGCTAGCGTAAAGGTCGTTCGCCAAGGCTATGAATATACGATCGAATATTTCGGCCGCTTCGTGACAGTCGCGAAGCCGGGATTTAACTTCTACCCCGCCTTTTTCTATCGTGTCGGCCGCAAGGTGAACATGATGGAGCAGGTGCTCGATATTCCGGGCCAGGAGATCATCACCAAGGACAATGCTATGGTCGCGGTCGACGGCGTCGTGTTCTTCCAGGTGCTCGACCCCGCCAAAGCCGCTTATGAAGTGTCGGACCTGTATGTCGCCATCATGCAGCTGACGACGACCAACTTACGCACGGTGATGGGGTCCATGGACCTGGACGAGCTGTTGTCAAAGCGCGACGAGATAAACGGCCGGCTGTTGGTGGTCGTCGACCAGGCGACCAGCCCCTGGGGCGTTAAGATCACGCGCGTCGAGATCAAGGACATTCGCCCGCCTGCCGACATCTCCAACGCCATGGCACGGCAGATGAAGGCTGAGCGCGAGAAGCGCGCCGCCATCCTCGAGTCCGAAGGCATGCGCGCGTCTGAAATCCTGCGAGCCGAGGGTGCCAAGCAAGCGCAGATTCTCGAAGCGGAGGGCCGCAAGGAGGCCGCCTTCCGGGATGCCGAAGCCCGCGAGCGTTCCGCCGAGGCGGAGGCCAACGCGACACGCGCCGTCAGCCAGGCGATCGAAACCGGCAGCACCCAGGCCATCAACTATTTCATCGCCCAGAAATATGTCGAAGCGATCAGCCAGTTCGCGACCTCGCCGAATGCGAAGACGATCCTCTTCCCAGTGGAGGCCACGCAGCTGATCGGCACGCTCGGCGGCATCGGCGAACTCGCGCGCGATGCATTGACTCGCGACCCGCCGGCTTCCGCCTCGCCCGAGCGGCCGCGTCGGCCCGGCCCCTTCGAAGGTCCCAGCCAGTGAGCCTCGACTTCGACGCCTATTGGTATTGGATGATCGTCGCGGTCGTGCTCGGCGCCGCGGAGATCCTGGTGCCGGGCGTCTTCCTGATCTGGATCGCGGCAGCGGCCGCCATCACAGCCCTGGTCACGCTCGTCGCGGCGCCGCCCGTCGCGTTTCAGTTCACGATCTTCGCCGGGTTGGCGCTGATCGCCACTTGGGCCGGGCGCAAATGGTATGTCGCGCGGCCGGTGCCATCCTCCGACCCCCTGCTCAACGACCGCGCCGCGCGGCTGATCGGCGAGACGGTCGAGTTGACCAGCGCGATCGTGAACGGGCGCGGCCGGGCCCGGGTCGGCGATGGCGAATGGAATGTCCGTGGCCCGGATTCGCCAGCCGGCGCCTGCCTACGCGTGATCGGCTTCGAGGACGGCGCGCTCGTGGTCCGGCCACCCGCGTCATTGCCCGATCAGGCGGGTTCGACTACCCAGCCCTGATGGCCGCCACGATCGCCCTGGTCGACGACGACCGGAACATCCTGACATCGCTGTCGATTGCGCTCCAGGCGGAAGGCTTCGTCACGCGCCTCTATTCGGACGGCGAGGCAGCGCTCAAGGCGTTGCTCGACAACCCGCCCGACATTGCCGTTTGCGACATCAAGATGCCGCGCATGGACGGGCTCGAATTGCTCCGCCGGCTGCGAGAGCGGAGCGCGCTACCGGTCATCTTTCTGACCTCCAAGAATGACGAGTTGGACGAAGCGCTCGGGCTGGCGCTCGGTGCCGACGACTATATCGCCAAGCCGTTTTCGCAACGGCTGCTGATCGCCCGCATCCGCGCCATCTTGCGCCGCGTGGAGCTGAGCAAGCCGCAGGCCGCCGATGCCGAGCCTGCGCCCGAGCCGCTGGTGCGCGGCGAGCTGACCATGGATCCGGCCCGCCACCGCGTCGTCTGGAAGGGCAAGAACGTGACGCTGACTGTCACCGAGTTCCTGATCCTGGAATCGCTCGTGCTACGGCCCGGCGTGGTGAAATCGCGCAACCAGCTGATGGATGCTGCCTATCAAGATGACGTCTATGTGGACGACCGCACCATAGACAGCCACATCAAGCGCCTCCGTCGCAAGTTCAGGCAGGCGGACCCGACCTTCGATGGCATCGAGACTCTTTATGGCGCCGGATATCGCTTCTCCGAGTCCTGAGGCGATCGAGCCGCCGCTGAGCTGGTCGGGGCGCGTGTCGCTCACGACGCGCATCCTGGCTGTCAACGTTTTCGCCCTGGCGCTGCTCGCCGGCGCTTTTTTCTATCTGCAGAGCTATCGAGCGCGGCTGATCGACTTCCGGACCGAACGCGCGGTGCGCGAACTGGGCCTGATCCAGGATGCGGCCGAGTCTGCGCCGCCTGCGCAGGTACCCATATTGCTGGTCAGAATGGCGCAGCGAACGAATAGCCGATTGCGGGTTTACGGGCAGGAGGGCCATCTGCAGCTCGACACGTGGCGGATCGAGGCACCCAATTACGCCCTTCGCGACCCGGCGGAAGAGTCCTGGCAACGGCAGGTCGCCCGTTTCCTCGATCGCGCGATCGACTTTGTTACTAGGGCCAAGCGGCCGCGCAGGTTCGAGGAGCCGGAGCCGGACCGCGCCCAGGCCTGGCCCGAAATCCGCACCGCCCTCGCCGAACGCAGGGGGCTCGCGGAGGAGAGTTTTGCGCCCGACCGCACCTTCATGATTACCGCCGCTGCGCCCATGGGCGACGGCGCGCTGCTGATGACATCGAATGCGCGGGACGTGACAAGGATCGTGCGCGCCGAACGCTGGCGGCTGGCTATGATGCTGCTCGGTGTCTCCATCCTCTCGGTCTGGCTTTCAATGTTTCTTGCCCGCACCATCGTGAAACCGTTGCGACGGCTTGCCCGCGCGGCGGTCCGCGTCCGGCTGGGGCGAGCGCGTGAGGTGATAGTGCCGCGGCTTCACGGACGCCGTGACGAGATTGGTTCGCTCGCGCAGGCGCTCGCGGACATGTCGCAGGCGCTCAGGCAGCGTATCGATGCGACCGACGCCTTTGCCGCCGACGTGACGCATGAGCTGAAGAACCCGCTCGCCTCGCTGCGTTCGGCCATCGATGCGCTACCAAAGGTGCAGAACGAAAAGCAACGCGCGCAGCTTCTCGAGATCGTGCAGGATGATGTGCGGCGGCTCGACCGGCTGATCAGCGATATTGCAGAGGCATCTCGCCTCGACGCCGAACTGTCGCGTGCACGGCTGCAGCGGATCGATCTCGGCCAGATGATCGAAACCATGCTGAAGGCGCGTGAACTGCGCGGCCCCAACCCGCGCGGCGTGCAGGTCGCTTTTGCGCGGCCGCGGATCGGCACAGCAGTGGTGCGCGGCGACGAGTTCCGGCTGATGCGGATCATCGAGAATTTGCTCGACAATGCCATTTCCTTCTCACCCGACAGCGGTCTCGTCCAGCTTACGGCCACCCGCACCGGCGACGAAGTTATCGTCAAAGTCGAGGATCAGGGGCCCGGCGTGCCGCCGGACCTGCGCGACTCGATTTTTCGTCGTTTCACCAGCGTCCGACCCGAAGGGGACCGGGCGGCGGGACATTCGGGCCTGGGCCTCGCCATCGCCCGCGCCATTGCCGACGGCCATGACGGCAAGCTGGAGGTCGAGACCCGCGACGAACGGCCGATGGGCGCAGCCTTCATTCTTCGCCTGCCGTCACTGGACGAGCAGTGAGTGCACTGATCCACGCGACGGCAGTGGCGATAGGCGAACGCGGCGTGCTCATCACCGGCCCCTCGGGGGCGGGCAAGTCGGACCTCGCCCTACGCCTTATCGATCGGGGGGCGGTGCTGATCAGCGACGACCAGGTCGAGCTTTCAATAGTCGAAGGACGGCTCAAAGCGGCTGCACCGGAGCGGATTTCCGCCCTCATCGAAGTGCGCGGCATCGGGCTGGTCCCGATGCCGCATTGCTCCGGCGTCGTCGTATCGCTGCTGGTGGAGCTTGAGGAGCCAGACCGTATGCCGCAGCCGAGGAAAGCCAACGTGCATGGTATTGCCATACCCTGTGCGACCATCGATCCCCGCGAAGGATCAGCGCCGATCAAGGTCGAACTGGCGCTGAAGCAATGGGGTTTGCCGGAATGAACGACCGCACCGATCCCGAACGCCTGCTCCTCGTCACCGGCATGTCCGGCGCGGGGAAGTCGACCGCGCTCAACACGCTCGAGGATATTGGCTGGGAAGTCGTCGACAATCTGCCGCTGAAGTTGCTCGATCGACTGCTCGACACCCCTCCGGGCACCAGCGCGCGGGACAATCGGCCGCTTGCCATCGGTATTGACTCCCGGACGCGCGGCTTCGACGCGGAGGCCATGGTCCGCCGCCTGGCGCGGCTGCGGCAGCGCGCAATGTTCGACGTGTCGACGCTGTTTCTCGACTGCGCCGGCGCCGAGCTCGAGCGCCGTTATGCCGAAACCAGGCGGCCGCATCCGCTCGCGCTGGACCGCCCGGCCAGCGACGGCATCGCGCGGGAGCGGGAACTGCTTGCTGCCCTCCGCCAGGCTGCCGATCACCTGCTCGACACCACCGACCTTAACCGCGCCGCCCTCCAGCATGATATCCGCACCCGCTTCGCCGATGGGCATGGCCGGGAGATGGTGCTCTCGGTCATGTCCTTCGGCTTCGCCCGCGGATTGCCGCGCAATGCGGACCTGGTGTTCGACCTGCGCTTCCTCCGCAATCCGCATTGGGACCGGGTGCTCAAGCCGCTGACCGGCATCGACCAGGCGGTCGCCGATTATATCGCGGAGGATCCTGCCTATGAGTCTGCCGTGGGGCAGATGGAGCAGCTGCTGCTCACGCTGCTGCCCCGCTACCAGGTTGAGGGCAAAGCCTATGTCACGGTGGCGTTCGGCTGTACCGGAGGGAGACACCGCTCCGTTCATGTCGTCGAGCGCGTCGCTGGCCGGTTGCGCGGCGCGGGATTTTCGCCCACGGTCGCTCATCGCGACCTCGCCTCCCTGCCCAGGGATGCGGTGGAAGAGCCGAAGGGCTCGCTGAAGGATTTTGAGACGAAATGATCGGACTTGTGCTGGTGACCCATGGACGGCTCGCCGCCGAATTCGTCGTGGCGATGGAGCATGTCGTGGGCCCGCAATCGGCGGTCGAGTCGATCTGCATCGGCCCGGACGACGATATGGAGCTGCGCCGCAAGGACATTGCCAAGGCGATCCGCACCGTCGAGGGCGGGCGCGGCGTGATCGTGCTGACCGACCTGTTCGGCGGCACCCCCTCCAACCTCGCCATCTCGCTGATGCAGCCGGGCAAGGTCGAGGTGATCGCGGGCATCAACCTTCCGATGCTGATCCGCCTTGAAGGGGCCCGCCGCACCATGACCGTCAAGGATGCGGTCGCCGCCGCGCGGGAGGCGGGGCGCAAATACATCTCGGTCGCGTCGGAAGTGCTCGGCGAGGCGGCATGAGCCAGATCTCGCGCACCGTTCAGATTACCAACAAACGCGGTCTTCATGCCCGCGCGAGCGCCAAGTTCGTGACACTGGCAAGTGGCCTGCCGGCCAAGGTCGAGGTGCGTAAGGACGGCGCCAGCGTGACCGGCACCTCGATCATGGGCTTGATGATGCTCGGCGCGGCAATGGGCGACCAGATCGAGATCAGCGCGTCCGGCGACGGCGCGGAAGAGGCCGTCAAGCAGCTCGCCGTGCTGGTCGAGAGCAAGTTCGGCGAGGAATAGCGCCCTGCGCCAGATCACCGGGTTTTCGAACGAGCTCGTCAAGCGGATGCGGAGCTTGCGCGACAAGAAGCACCGCAAGCGCGAGGGGCTGTTCCTCGCCGAAGGCCTTCGCATCCTGACCGAAGCACGTGACGCCGGCGCTCTTCCTGAAACACTGTTCCTCGCGCCGGAGGGGGCCGGCCATCCGCTCGCTCAGGCGCTGATCGGTGAAATCGAAGCCGCCGGCGGTGACGTGATCGAGACCACGCCAGACATCCTCTCCAAATTGTCCGGCAAGGAGAATGCCCAAACCCTCGTCGGCGTCTATCGCGATCGCCTGACGCCCCTGCATCAAATCGACCGCAGCAAGGCAGGCATCTGGATCGTTGCCCAGGCGCTCCGCGATCCGGGGAATCTCGGCACCATCCTGCGTACATCGGATGCAGTCGGCGGCGGCGGGCTGATCCTGGTGGACGATTGCGTCGACCCCTTCTCCGTCGAAGCGGTGCGCGCGAGCATGGGCGCGCTGTTCACGCAGCGCATCGCGGCCGTCCGCTGGGAGGAGTTCGTCCCCTGGCTTCGCAGCGGCCCCGGCCAGCTAATCGGCACAAGCTTGCGCACAGACACAGATTATCAGGCGCCCCGCTACGAGGTACCGACCTTCATCCTGGTCGGCAATGAAGCCCAAGGCCTGCCGCAAGCTTATGAGCAGGAATGCGATCTGCTGGTGAAGATGCCGATGCGTGGCAAGGCCGACAGCCTGAACGCGGCAATCGCGACGGCGGTGATGGCCTATGAGGTGCTGAACCAGCGCCGCGCGAGCTAGCGCAGGCCACCCGCTTCCGCGACAGCTTTGTTCATTTCCTGCAGCTTGTGGCGCAGCGCGGCGGCAAAGCTCATCTCGACGGCATGGCGCACGTCGTGATGCGCATCCAGATAGAGCCGGAGCGAGTGCGCCGGCGCGCACCACATGCGGGATGCGCGCTGCAACGTCACTGTCGCGCTCGCCGTCTCCCCTGACAATACGGTAACTTCGCCGACAAGATCCCCCTGTGAGACGCGGCCCACGGCCCTACCGCCGCTTGTCACTTCGGCCTCTCCTTCGGCGATGTAGAACAGGTGTGTGACGGCCTCGCCTTCGCGGATCAGAGTTTCGCCGGCCTTGCCGGTCAGCCACAGCCCTTGATCCAGGAAATGCCGGGCCCGCGCCCGCGGCAGCTCGTTCAGCAATGCTTTCAGCATCGGCTCTTCGTCGGGCGTGAAGCGCACCGCGGCGTTGCTGCGCATGAACTGGAGCAGCAGCACCAGGTTCACTAGCAGCAGCGCCACGTTCCAGAACAGCAGCGCCGGTTCGAAGCTGAACAGGCCGGTCGCGAGAATGCCCGCCACTGCGGAGGCGACCACGCCGATCCGCACACGCACCAGCCGGGCCGGCAGCATCGCTGCGACCAGCAGCAAATATTGCAGATGGCTCATCGCCCAGGCGAGGCCTGAACTCGTGTCGCCTTCCATGGTGGCTTCCCTTCTTCTCCCCTTCTTCGATCATGATGGGTTTGCGCGCAATATCCACCTGTTTAGGCGCGCTCCCGCTTGCCAGTCGCCGCGCGGGTCAGCATAACGCGGTCAAACAGAACACGGCGGGTCGCGTACGCCGGATCAGGTCATTTGGGGGGCCAGCGCGAATATGAGTGGCGTTTTTGCGAGCCTGCGCACCCGTGCCGCTGCTGGCCTCGCCGTGTGTCTCTGCCTAGGGCTCGCCGTCGTGGCGATGGTGATCGCCCTGGGAGCGTCACCGTCCACCGCACAGTCTGCTCGCACGGACTCCGCCGCACATCTCGGCGTCGCCAGCTGCTCCGGCTCCACCTGCCATGGCCGCCAGGAAGGCGACGGCAAGGTCGTCCGCCAGGACGAGATCAAACTTTGGCAGGAAGAATCGACCGCCGGCGGCACCCATAGCCGTGCGTTGCGGCTGATCGGGACTGCGCGGGGCCAGGCGATCGCTGCCCGGCTCGGCATCGGCGACGCGACCCAGGCGCCGATGTGCCTCGGCTGCCACGCCGATCCGGCGCCGAACCGCGGACCCCGCTTCCAGAAGAGCGACGCGATCGGCTGCGAGACCTGCCATGGCGGCGCGCAGAATTGGCTTCAGTCCCACTATACGGTCGGCGCGACGCACGCCCGCAACGTCGCACAGGGCATGGTGCCGCTCGAGAATCCGAAGGTGCGGGCGAGCGTCTGCCTCGACTGCCATTTCGGCAGCGCCGACCCCAACCAGTTCGTCAACCACCGCATCATGGCCGCCGGTCACCCGCGCATCTCGTTCGAGATGGATCTCTTCTCGACGTTGCAGCAGCATCACAATGAGGATGCGGACTATGCGCGCCGCAAGGGCCGCACCGACAATGTCCGCATGTGGGCGACCGGTCAGGCCATGGCGCTCGAGCGGGCGCTGACGCTCTATTCGACTCCGAAGCTGGGTCAGGAAGGCGTCTTCCCCGAGTTTTACTTCTTCGACTGCCACACTTGCCATCGCCGCATCTCGGACGATCCGCAGGCGCGGCCGACGGGCATCGCCAATCCCGGGCGGCCGATTCCTGATGGCATGCCGGCCTTCAACGACGAGAATATGATCATGCTGGCGGCCGCCGCACGCGTGGTCGCGCCTGATCTCGCCCGCCGCTTCGATGCCGATGCCCGCGCCTTCCACGCCGCCTTGGCGCGGGACCGGCCGAGTGCCGTCGCCGCGGCGGCGCGGCTGCGGGAGACGGCGGGCGCGCTCGCCGACGCCTTTGCCCGCCGCAGCTTTGGCCGCACCGAGACCTTCGCGATCATCGACTCGATCGCCAGCGAAGCGATCAGCCCGCGCTTCACCGATTATGAAGGCAGCGTGCAGGCGGTGATGGCGCTCGACACATTGCTCAACGCGCTGGTCAATGGCGGCGGCGTGAATGCGGGCACGGCGGGCGCGATCCGGGCCGAGATCAACCGCGCTTACGCCGCGGTGCGCGAACCAAACAGCTACAAACCCCTCGAATTCCGCCGCGCTCTGGGCGGAGCGGCACGAACGATCCGGACTCTCAGGTAATGCGTAAAAGCGTTCTGTACTTGACCTGCGGCATGGCCGCGCACCGAACGACTACCGCCCTGGCGGCCGTCTCGTTGCTGCTCGCGTCATGCGGCGGCGGCGGCAACAGTCCCTCTCCCGCCGCCACCCCGACGCCGAGCCCTACGCCCACCTCCGTCTACACCGCGCCAGCACAGGAGGCGCTGACGGTGGCCGAAGTGCAGCGCATCATGGCGCAGGCGGTGGCCGAAGCGCAGGCGAGCAACCGTCCCGCCGTGATCGCCGTGGTCGACCGGGTCGGCAATGTGCTCGGCATTTTCCGAATGACCGGGTCGCCGCAGAACCTGACCATTCCGGCGGCTCCCAATGGCGAGAAGATCGACCTTCAAGGCTTGGTCGTCCCGGCGGAAGGCGGCGCCATCGCTAAGGCGATCACCGGCGCCTATCTCTCCTCGGGCGGCAATGCCTTTTCAAGCCGGACGGCGAGCCAGATCGTGCAGGAGCATTTCCCGCCGGCGCCGAACGCGGTCGGTCTCGAAAGCGGGCCTCTGTTCGGCGTGCAGTTCAGCCAGCTGCCCTGTTCAGACCTCAACACCCGCTTCATCGCTACGGGCGGACCGCGCGCGCTGATCGGACCCAAGCGCTCGCCGCTGGGCCTGGCTGCGGACGCCGGCGGCTTCCCGCTCTACAAGAATGGCGTGCTGGTCGGCGGCGTCGGCGTGATGGCGGACGGCGTCTACGACTTCGATCCGGACATCACCGATATCGAGCAGTTGGACGAGGAATATATCGCCCTCGCCGCCACCTTCGGCTTCGAAGCGCCAGAGGACATTCGCGCCAACCGGATCAATGTCGACGGCACAGCACTCCGCTACAGCGACGCGGTGCCGGCGAGACTGCGCAGCAATCCCGCTTCGGCACCACCGTTCGCGTCCATCCTCGGCAGCGCCGGCTCGCTGGCGCCGGTGCGCGATTATGTCGACCTGTCGCTTCGGGCCGGGGCCCCTTACGGCTCTGAGGTTTCCGGAATCCGTCGCGCCACCGCCGCCGAGTTCAACAATCCGGACGCTTTCATCCTGACCGACGGATCGGGCGCGAACCGCTATCCGATCCGCGCGGGCACCGATGCCGGCACCATCGCCCAGCCGCTCAGTGCCGCCGAAGTGCGGGCGGTGATGGAGGAAGCTTTCACGATCATGAGTCGTGGGCGCGCGCAGATCCGCCGCCCGCTGGACGGCCGCATCCAGGTGTCGATCAGTGTCACGGACACGTTCGGTTCGGTGCTCGGCATCGTCCGCTCACCCGATGCGCCGATCTTCGGCATCGACGTGTCGCTGCAAAAGGCGCGGAGCGTGGCCTTCCTATCCAACGCGGTGGCGGCGCAGCAGCTCTCGACCGCTAACAGCGCGGAAGTGCCCGCGTTCGTCCAGCGCACCCGCGAGTTCCTCGGGGATCCAGCCGCGCTGACCGGCAATGTCGCCTATTCGAACCGCGGCCTTGGCCTGCTCGCCCGGCCCTATTTCCCGGATGGCGAGGTCGGCCGGCCGAGTGGGCCGCTAGGCCGACCGATCGGACAGTTCAGCCCCTTCTCGACCGGGCTGCAATCGGCACTGATCCTCGACAATGTCCGCGAGCATCTAGCGTATCTGACGCTTAATGCGCCGATCGACACGCCGCAGCGCTGCACCAAGCTGCTCGACACGCTTCCCAACCTCAACCGGCTCGCCAATGGGCTGCAGATCTTCCCCGGCGCGGTGCCGATCTATCGCGGCACGCAGCTGGTCGGCGCGATTGGCATTTCGGGCGACGGCATCGATCAGGATGACATGATCAGCTTTCTGGGGCTCGCCAATGGCGGCAAGCGGGTCGGCGGCATCGGCCATGCTCCGGCGGAGCGCCGCTCCGATCGCGTCGTGGTGCAGGTCGGCAGCGGCCGCGAAGTGCGCCTGCGCTACGTCAACTGCCCATTCGCGCCCTTCCTCGACACGCCCGACCAGAATGTGTGCCAGGGGATATGACGGCCGGCGTCTCCCTTCTCCCGATCGCGCTGATGGTAGCGCAGGCGGAATCGCCGCCGCCGCCTCAGGCCATGCCCGAAGCAGCCGCCGAGCCCGCAACCAACGCTAATCTGGAGGAGCCGGATCCCGGCCTCATCGACGGCCGTCGCCGCCCGGGCGTGACCCAGCGCGAGCTACCGGACAAGGTCGAGCAGGACAATACCGGCGCCGTCCGCGCGCCCCCGCCGGAAGCATTTCCGACCAGCGAGTTTCCCATCCCCGACCGCTGGCGGCTGATCCAGTCGCTCGGGATGGTGAAAGAGCGCTTCTTCGATCCCTATAACCAGAATACCTACAAGGGCGACCGGCCGGTCTGCATTCCCACGCAAGAGGAGCAGGAGCGGCGCGCCCGTGAAGGCCAACCCAAGTGCCGCACGCCCAAGTTTCTTGGTCTGACGGGCGAAGATTGGTTCTTCTCGATCAACGCCGCGTCCGACACCGTAGTCGAGCCGCGAAGCTTTCCGATACCCGTTGGCAATCAGACGACGACGCGGCCTGACAGCAACGACGTGTTCGGAAAGCCCTATTCGAACGTCCTGTCGCAGACCTTCATCTTCGGCGCGTCGCTGACCAAGGGCTATACCGCATTCAAGCCGCCAGACGTCGAATATCGCGTCAGCCTGGCCTATAACATCAACTATGTGACGGTGCCCGAACGCCGCGTGCTGTTCGTCGAGCCGTCCAAGGGCAAGACGCGCCTCGACCATTTCCTGGGCGTGCAGGAATTCTTCTTCGACAAGCACCTGCGCAACACGTCGGATCGCTTCGACTTCGACTCGCTGCGCATCGGCATCCAGCCGTTCCAAAGTGATTTCCGCGGCTTCCTGTTTAATGACCTGCAGCTTGGCGTTCGACTCTTCGGCAGCCGCGACAACAACCGTATACAGTATAACCTGGCGGCTTTCTGGCGGCTGGAGAAGGACACCAACTCGGGCCTGAACTCCGTCGTCCAGCGCCCTCGGGACGATTTTGTCTTCGTCGCCAACGCCTATGTGCAGGACTTCCCGGTGCCCAGCTTCACCAGCCAGGGCACGGTCGTCTACAATATGAACCGGGAGCAGAACCGGATCGAGATCGACGATAACGGCTTTCCGGTGCGCCCCGCTTTGCTCGGCGACATCCGCGGTCGTGAATATGACGTCGTTTATGTCGGCTATAATGGCGACGGGCATTTCGGCCGCGTCAACCTGACCGTCTCGGCTTACGGGGCGTTCGGCGAGGACCGGAACAGCTTCTTCACTTCGCGCCCGGCCAAGATCGCTAGCTATTTCCTTGCGGCCGAGCCCTCGATCGACTTCGACTGGATCCGTCTGCGCGGGGCGGCGCTCTACGCCAGCGGTGACAAGGACCCGTTCAACAACACCGAAGCGGGCTTCGACGCGATCTTCGAGAACCCGATCTTCGCCGGCGCCGACACCAGCTATTGGATTAGGCAGACCATTCCGTTCGCCGGCGGCGGCCGCGCGGTGAACCTCAATGGCCGCAACGGCATCCTGAACTCGCTCCGTTCCTCCAAGGAACAGGGCCAGTCCAACTTCAACAATCCCGGCACCGTGCTGCTCGGCGCGGGCGCTGACTTCGACATCACGCCCACCACGCGCTTCACGCTCAACGCCAACCATCTCTGGTTCGCGAACACGGCGACGCTGAAGGCGCTGCGCGTCGAAGGCTCGATCCCCAGGGACATCGGCTACGATCTGTCGGCGGCGGCGATCTGGCGGCCCAAGGCCAACCAGAACATCGTCTTCCGCCTGTCCGGCGCGATGCTGCAGCCGGGCGACGGCTTCAAGGACCTGTTCGCCAGCCGCCCGCGCGACAGCCGCTTCTATTCCGTCCTCTTTAACGCGATTCTGACCTACTGATGCGCGCCATTCACGCCCTTCTCGGCTCCCTCGCCCTGCTGATCGCAGCGCTGATCGGCCCGCAGCTCGTCGCCTCCTCGGCCGAAAAGCCGGTGGCGCGCACCTATCCCTATTTTCCGCCCGCTCCGCGTGATCGCACACCCGAAGACATGGCCGCGCAGAACGCCGGCTGTATCGGCTGCCACACGGCATCGGACGCGCCGACCATGCACGTGTCCCAGGCAGTGGCGCTTAGCTGCGTGGATTGCCATGGCGGCACACCCATCAGAGACGCCATCGACCCCGCGTGGAAGCGTGACGATCCGCGCTACGTCGCGCTGCGCGACAAGGCGCATGTGCTGCCGAAATACCCTAAGAGCTGGCACTGGCCGTCGTCCGCCAATCCGGAGCGCGGCTACACCCTGCTGAACAAGGAAGCGCCGGAATATATCCGCTTCGTCAATCCGTCCGACTATCGCGTGGCGCGCGAGTCGTGCGGCGCCTGCCATATGGAGGTCATCGAGGCCGCCGAACGCTCGATCATGGCATCGGGCGCGATGCTCTGGGGCGGCGCGAGCTACAATAACGGCATCGTGCCGTTCAAGAATTACGTGCTGGGTGAGGCCTATACCCGCACCGGCGAGCCGGCAAAAATCATGTCGCCGGGTAGCCCGCATGGCACTATCACCGATGCGCAGAAGAAGCGCGGCGCCCTGCCCGTGCTCTATCCGCTGCCCGCCTGGACCGTCATTCCTCCGGCCGACATCTTCCGCGTCTTCGAGCGCGGCGGCCGCAACATCAACTCGAACTTCGCCGAGATCGGCCTCCCCAACCCGACCGGCTCGATCCAGCGCCTGGAAGAGCCCGGCCGCCCTGACCTGAAACAGTCGAACCGCGGCCCCGGCACCGGCCTGCGCGTAGCCATTCCGGCACTCAACATCCACAAGACGCGCCTGAACGACCCCTTCATGTGGTTCATGGGCACCAACGACCAGCCCGGCGACTACCGCCAGTCGGGCTGCGCCGGCTGCCACGTCGTCTATGCGAACGACCGCGAGCCGCGGCATAGCCTCGGCTACGCGAAGTTCGGCCGCGACGGGCAGACGGCAACGGTCGATCCGACGATTGCCAACAAGCTGCAGAAGTCCGGGCATGACGATGGCCACGGCAAGGCGCCCGCTCACGGTGCCGTGAAGGCCTACGGCGCCCATGGCTCCGCCGCCAAGGAAGCGCCGAAGGAAAAGGGGCACCCAATCCAGCACGCCTTCACGCGCGCGATCCCCACCGCCCAGTGCATGAACTGCCACATGCACCAGCCCAATATCTTCCTGAACTCGTACCTCGGCTACACCATGTGGGACTATGAGTCCGACGCGCCCTTCCTGTGGCCTGGACCCGAGAACAAGTTCCCGCGCCCCGACGGCATGTCCGACAAGGATTATGCGAAAAAGTTCAGGTCGCAGCGTTACCCGACTGCCGAGGAAGCGTTCAAAATCCTCGACCGCAATCCGGAAGCGGCGTCGGTGCGTGGTCTGTGGGGCGATCTCGAGATCCTGCGCAACGTCTACGACATCAACCCGCTGCTCAAGGACACCCAGTTCGCCGACTATCACGGCCATGGCTGGAACTTCCGCGCCATCCTGAAGCGCGACCGCGAGGGCAATCTGCTCGACGCGGAGGGCAACAAGGTCGACCCGAACGACCCGGAGAAATGGCGCAAACAAGGCGAAGGCAAGTTCGTCGAGCCCGGCTCCAATCCCGGAAAGACCGTCCATATGATGGACATCCATGCCGAAAAGGGCATGCAATGCGCCGACTGCCATTTCGCGCAGGACAATCATGGCAACGGCCTGATCTATGGTGAAGTCGCCAACGCGATCGAGATCGGCTGCAAGGATTGCCACGGCACCGCCGATGCTTATCCGAACCTGCTGACGTCCGGCCCGGCCGCGCCGCCGACCGGAAATAACCTTGCCCTTCTGCGTAACGCCGATGGCCAGCGCCGCTTTGAGTGGACGACGGACGAGCATGGCCAGCGGGTGCTGATCCAGCGCTCGATCATCGATCCGAAGCTTGAGTGGAAGGTCAGTCTCGTCAGGGACTCAGTGGACCGCGCCTCGACTCACTTCAACGCCAAGGCCGCGCGCGCCAAGCTGATGTCGCGCCGCGGCGCAGAAGACGGCAAGTTCGCCTTCGGCTCAGGCGTGAAGATGGGCGACCGAGCCCATGGCGACGACAAGATGGCCTGCTTCACCTGCCATCTGTCCTGGACCACCTCATGCGGCGGCTGCCACCTGCCAATCGAGGCGAATTGGAAGACGACTAGCCACAAATATGAAGGCGAAGAAACGCGCAACTTCGCGACCTATAATCCGCAGGTCGCGCGCGACGAGATGTTTCAGCTCGGCCGCCACCAGACCACCAAGGGCGCGATCATCGCCCCGGTCCGTTCCTCCTCTGCGCTGGTGCTGTCCTCCACCAACTTGAACCGCGAACGCATCTATGTGCAGCAGCCGCCGGTCTCGGCCGCCGGCTTCTCGTCGCAGGCCTTTGCGCCCCACTTCCCGCACACGGTGCGCAAGACCGAGACCAAAACCTGCTCCGACTGCCATCTGTCCGCGAACGAAGACAATAACGCGATCATGTCGCAGCTGCTGCTGCTCGGCACCAATTTCGTGAACTTCGTCGGGCTGAATGCCTGGACCGGCCTCGACGGTGCGTTCGAAGCGATCCGCGTCACCGAATGGGACGAGCCGCAGGCGGTGATCGGCTCCTACCTCCACCGCTATGCCTATCCCGATTTCTACAAGCTCCATGTCGACCAGAATCGCCGCGAGCTGAGGGAATGGACGCGCGGCATCCGCTTCGACGGCGACCTGTCAGGCGAGACCAAGGCGCCGGAGATCTTCCGCAACGTGGTCCAGAATGCCGGCGGCCGGGTCGGCTGCCTGCAGCTGCGCGGCGAATATATGTATGTCGCCGAAGGGCGCGGCGGCTTCCGCGTCTATGATGTGGCGTCGATCGCCAACAAGGGCTTCTCCGAACCCATCGTGACCGGCCCCTTCTCCGGCCTCGGCCACGACACGCATGTGAAGACTCGCAACGCAACCTGCATGGCGCTGCCGACGATGCAGGCGATCAATCCGCTCAAGAACACCGCGGAGATGCGACAGATCAACGAGGAACAGCCGTTCCACCCGATCTACAATTACGCGGTGGTGACGGATGCCGAAGAAGGCCTGATCCTGGTAGACGTGACCACCATGGCGGATGGCGAGTTCCGCAATAACTTCCTGAAGCGCAACCTGACCTGGAATCCCGGCGGCGTGTTGAATGGCGCCAAGCACATCACTCTGGCCGGGCACATCGCCTATGTAACGACCGCGCGCGGCTTGGCCGTCGTCGATCTCAACGACCCCAAGCGCCCGAAGCTCGCCGCCGAAGTGCCACTGCAGGACGCCCGCGCCTCCGCCATCCAGTTCCGCTATCTCTGGGTCACGGACCGCGACGGCGTGAAGCTGTTCGACGTCACCAACATGCGTGCGCCGGTGCCGGTGCCCTCGGGCACCGTCCCGCTGGTTGACGCTCGCAAAATGTATCTCGCCCGCACCTACCTCTACGTCGCGGCAAAAGGCGAAGGCCTGGCGATCGTCAACGTCACCAGGCCCGGCGCGCCGGTCATCTACCGCAAGGAGACGTTCGGCGGGCAGCTGAACGATGCCGAGGACGTGATCATCGGCACCACCAACGCGTCGCTGATCGGCTATGTCGCCGACGGGCGAAACGGCCTGAAGGTCATCCAGCTGACCAGCCCGGCCAGCCAGCCGAACTTCTACGGCTTCAGCCCCGCGCCCATGCCCGAACTGATCGCCTGGGCGCGCACGCCCTCGGCCGCGCTGGCGCTCTCCCGAGGGCTGGACCGCGACCGCGCCGTGGATGAACAAGGCGGCCAGATCGCAATCTTCGGCCGTCTCGGCTCCCGCCCCTTCACGCGCGCGGAAATGGAAAAGCTGTTCCTCGGCCCGCGGGGCATCCCGTACAAGGTCGTCGACACGCCGGACATGCGAGATTGGCTGGAGTGATCCTTTCGATCGCCCTTCTGCTGATCAATCCTGCGCCTGACACGATCACCGTCACTGGCCGCAAGCCGGAGGAGGTGCGCCGCGAAGCGCAGCAGTTCGTTCGCTCCACGGGCGTGGCCGCCGAGCCTGTGGCGCGGTGCGTTGATCCCGTCTGTCCCGAAGTGATCGGAGTGGACGCCCCAATCGCGGCACGTGTCGAAAAGCGCGTCCGCGACATCGCACAGCAAGCCGGTGCAAGGCTCGCGAAAGGCAAATGCCAGAGCAACCTGCTGATCGCCTTTGCGCGCAAGGGCGGGGATGTCGTCCGCAAGATCGCCGCCCGCTCACCCCATCAGTTCAAGGATGTGGACGCGCAGCACCGGTCCTATCTGTACGAAGGCAAGACCCCGATCCGCTGGTGGCACGCGGTGCAGCCCCGCACCAAGGACGGGATGCGCGACGGCGGCAACGAAGCGCCTGCTTTCGCCCGGCTGGACGGGCCCGGAGGCGTTCCCATCGGTGGCGACATGCATATGCAGTATCGCTCCACCGCTGTCGGCACACAGATGGTGCGCGCGCTGCGCGTCTCGACGGTGATCATCGATGTCGATGATGCCGAGGGTCAGTCGCTCGACAGCGTGGCCGACTTCGCCGCCATGGTTGGGCTTGCAGAAATTCGACCCAGCGATCCACCGCCCGCAGGATCGGTGCTGGGGCTATTCTCGAAGGACGGCCCCAAGGAGCTGACTCCGCTCGATCAGAGGTTCCTCGCGACAATTTACAAGCTGCCGCTCGACCGCACCGCCTTTGCGCATCGCGGGCTGCTGGTGCGCGGGCTTACCGACGCCGCAGCCAAGTGAACTCCCGCACTTCTGCCCTTTGGCAACGCCATCCGGCGTTCTAAGGACTGTTCCAGCGGAGTGGTGGAGCGAACGGCGTGTGCGGGATTGCGGGCTGGTACAGGCGAGGCGGCGGGTCGGTCGCAGAGGATGTGATCGCCGCGCAGAATGACCGCATCGTTCACCGCGGCCCGGACGATGCCGGCTACCTGATCGACGGCGATTTCGGCTTCGGGATGCGCCGTCTCAGCATCATCGACCTGGCGGGCGGTCACCAGCCGATCCACTCGTCCGATGGCCGACACGCGATCGTCTTCAACGGCGAGATCTACAATCATCTCGAACTCCGGCGCGACCTCGAAGCGGACGGCATCCGCTTTTCCACTCACAGCGACACCGAGACGTTGCTCGCCAGCTTTCTGCGCTGGGGCGAGGATGCCTGGCTGAAGCTCGAAGGCATGTATGCCGCGGCGATCTGGGACAAGGCCGAGCGGCGGCTGACGCTCGCGCGCGACCCACTCGGCATCAAGCCGCTCTATCTGACCGAGCAGCAGGGCGGCCTCGCCTTTGCGTCTGAAATCCGTTCGCTGCGGGTGCTGCCTGGCCATGGCTTCGACCTCGACGAACGGGGCGTGCACGACTTTTTCAGCTTCGGCCACGCCCAACGCCCGCGCTCCATCTATGCGCAAGTGCACAGCCTTGAGCCAGGACACGTGCTGCACATCGGCCCTGAAGGACCGCCAAAGGTCAGCTGCTTCTGGCGCCCCCGATTTCAGGTAAGACAGGGCATTTCCGAAGCCGCGTGGATCGAGGAGACGCGCGAGCGAGTCCAGCGCACGGTCGAGCATCACATGCTCGCTGACGTGCCGGTCGGCGCTTTCCTGTCCGGAGGCGTCGACTCCAGCGCTATTGCGGCCTCCATGGCGCGGGTGGCGACCGCGCCGGTCAAGGCCTTCACCGTGGGCTTCCCCGGCACCGCGATCGACGAAACGGCAGCAGCCGCCCGCATCGCCGGTCACCTCGGTCTGGAGCATATCGTGCTGCCGCTGGAGCCGATCGCCGCCGGCGACCTGCTGCCCGCCGTGCAATCGGCCTTCGACGAACCCTGCGCCGCCACGGCTGCGGTGCCGATCTGGCATCTCTCCCGGCTCGCTGCGAGCCACGTCAAGGTCGTGCTCTGCGGCGAAGGCTCGGATGAGATCTTCGCCGGCTATAAGCGCCAGCGCACCGCCCTCGCCGCAGCGCGCTGGCGGCCGCTGCTTCGCGGTCTCAGCCCGCTCGCTGGTGGCGCCGAAAGATTGGCGGCGCTCGGCGGCAAGCGCCTCGCCTATCTCCGCCAGAACAGCCGCCGCTTTCGCGACGCAGCGATGCTCGACAACAGCTTCCAGCGCTTCTTTGCTGGCACCCAGATCAGTTCGCCAGCCACACGCGCGCGGCTCTACGAGCATGATTTCTGGCTGCGGCAGGACGGCCCCGACGCCTTTCTCCGCCTCGAGAGCGAGTATTTCCCCGAACCCGAAGCGCGGCGCCTCGATCCGCTCGAGCAGTTCATGTTGGCCGACATCACAGTCCACATGCCCGGATCGCTGCTCAACCGGCTTGATCGCGGCAGCATGGCGCATTCGCTGGAAGCCCGCGTGCCGTTCCTGTCGCACCATTTCGTCGACTGGAGTCTGACCATGCCGACAGACATGAAGCTACGCGGCAAGGTCGGCAAATATGCGCTCCGAAAGGCCATCGAGCCGTGGCTGCCGGCGAATGCGCTGACGAAAAAGAAGCTCGGCTTCCAGCTGCCCTTCGCCGAGTGGTTCCGGGGCGACTTCAGCGCTTTCGCACAGGAAGCATGGCACGACAGCGGCGCGGTCCATTGCGGATATCTGAAGCCTGCCGCTGTCGATCGGCTGTTCGCCGAGCACCGGGCGGGTGTCGCCAATCACGGCCGCATCCTCTACGCGATCGCGATGTTCGGATGCTGGTGGCGCGACACGATGCGCGGCGGCGCGCAAGAGGCCGCCTGAGATGCTGATCGATTTCCGCAAAGAACCCGAAGCCGCCGACGTGCCCGCCGATGTCTGCATCGTCGGCGGCGGTGCGGCCGGCGTCACCCTCGCCCGCCGCCTGCTCGAGCGCGGCCTGAGCGTTATTCTCCTGGAAAGCGGCGGTCTCGATTTCGAGGAGAAGACACAGGCGCTCTACCAGGGCGCCAACACGGGCATGCCCTATTACGATCTGGAGGAGTCGCGCCTGCGCTTCTTCGGCGGCACAGTGTCGATCTGGGGCGGGCGCGCGGCACTGCTCGACGAGATCGACTTCGCCAAGCGCCCTTGGGTGCCGCACAGCGGCTGGCCGATCACCCGCGACGCGCTGATGCCCTATTACCGCCAGGCCCATGACGTCTTCGAGCTGGGTGATTTCAACTACGAACAGGACATCTGGGAGACGCTCGGCCTCAGCGACCCCGGCTTCGACCCGGACAAACTAGGCCTCGACCTGTGGCGCTTCGATGAGGCGAGCGAGCGTTTCGCCGCCGCTCGCACCCGCGACTTGTTTGAACATTCGCGCATCCGCATCCTGCTCCACGCCAATGCGGTGAAGGTCCAGGCCGATCCCAGTGGGCGCACGATTGAGCATGTTTCGATCCAGCCGCTCGACGGTCCTGCCCGTCCGGTCCGGGCGCGTCAGTATGTGCTGGCAGCCGGTGCGATCGAGAATAGCCGCCTCCTCCTCGTCTCGAACGATGTGGAGCGGCAGGGCATCGGCAATGGCCATGATCAGGTCGGCCGCTTCTTCATGGAGCATCCCTGCGGCCGCATCGGCAAGGTCGAAACCGACCGGCCTTACGCGCTGTGGGACCTGTTCCAAAAGCGCTTCATGCGCAGCGGCCCTCCACTAGCGCCGGTCCTGCGGCTGAGCGACGCCACGCAAGAGCGCGAGCAGGCGCTCAACAGCATCGTCACCTTCAAGCTGCAGGGCGACCCGGCCAAGGGCGTCGCGATCGGCAACAAGGTCTATCACAACCTCAAGCACGCCATTAACCCCAGCCGCGGCGGGCGGCGGCTCGACCATGCCTATCGCGGCATCCGCGCCTGGTTCCACCGCACCATCCGCGGCGCGATCGAACAGGCGCGGGCCAGGGCAGGCATGACCGACCTTTACCTGATCGTCCGGGGAGAGCAGGCGCCAAACCCCGACAGCCGCGTAGTCCTGTCCGAGCAGCGGGACGCGCTCGGACACCGACGCGCCGACTTGTCCTGGCAGCTGCTCGATGCCGACAAGCACACGGCGCGCGTGTTCGCCAAAGTGTTCAGCGACGAGCTGAAGCGCCTTGGCCGTGGCTCGGTGACGCCAAGCCCCTGGCTGCTAGAGCCGGGCGCGCAATGGCCCGTCGACCCAACCGTCGGTAACCACCCGATCGCCGGCTACCACCATATCGGCGGCACGCGGATGAGCGACGATCCCGCCGCCGGCGTGGTGGATCGGGATTGCCGCGTACACGGTTATGACAATCTCTACGTTGCCGGCAGCTCGTCCTTCAGCACCGGCGGGTGGGCTAATCCGACCCTGACCATCGTTGCGCTATCGTTGAGGCTGGGCGACCACCTCGCGAGCTAGGCGGTAAGCGCATCCAACGCACTGTTCGCCTGCGCGCGGACAAAGGGGTCGCGGGTAGTCTCGAGCAAGGAGGTAAGACTCTCGCGAGCCGCTGCGACTCGACCGAAACCGAGCTGCAGCCGCGCCAATTCCCACCAGCCGCTGCTGTGCGCCGGCATGATCGTGGCGATCCGCTCGTAGATGGTGAGTGCGCGCCCGGGATCGCCGCATTGCTCGGCGCGGCTCGCCTGGTTCATCAGCAGGCGGAGCAACGCGGCCCTGTTCGACATCGGTGCGATATGCTCCGGATTGAGCGGCGCGCCGCGTAGCATCGGCTGGAGCAGCGCGGCAAGCTGCGCCGCCTCGACCCTCGCACCCGCGTTGAAGGGGTCGATGATCACCGCCTCTTGCTCGCCGACCGATACCAGCACGTGGCCAGGCGTGTTGAGCGCATGCGCGGTCCAGCCGATCCGGCGTGCCAGTGCGACATAGATGATGGAGAGCGCGATCGGCATGCCGCGCCGCCGGTCTATCACGCTGATCAAGTCGGCGTTGGCCGGATCGTCATAGTTCTTCGCATCGCCCTGGAACTGGAACTCGATCGCGACGACCTCAGCCAGGGCGGCCGCCTGCTCGGCCGCGCTATGGGCGGTCACGGCCAAGCCCAGCAGCCGTTCGGTCATCGTTTCAAGCAGCTCGATATAGTCTTCGAGATCGGCATCGGGATGATCGAGCGCCGCGATCTCGAGCGCGGCGGCGTCCAGTTCGATCTCCTGCTCGTCGACCAGCCCGAGATGGGCGATGTCCTGGATCATGGCTTCCCGTAAACTCCTCGAAAGCAAAAGGCCGCCCCTTTCGGGACGGCCTTTCCATTGTCAGCCGTGCACGGCCCGTCAGGCGCGCACGAACCCCGCTGCGGAGGTCGCACTCACCAGCTGCGCCATGTTCGGCGTAAGACAATGAGACATTAGACCACCTCCTTTCGATTGTTGAACGATGAGCAGAAGATTGGGCGAGTTCTTGGGAATTCAAGAGCTTATGAATCAAAAAACCCCGAGCGTCGGCTGACGTTCGGGGCTTTCGAAATGGTGGGCGCGGTAGGGATTGAACCTACGACCCCACCCGTGTGAAGGGTGTGCTCTACCACTGAGCTACGCGCCCGAAATCGGGAAGCGCCGCCCTTAAGCGAGCGGCACCAGACTGTCTAGACGTTGCACGCGTCCTTCAGGCCCTTGCCCGCCTTGAACTTGGGCTGAGTCGATTCCTTGATCGACATCGGCTCGCCGGTGCGCGGATTGCGGCCCGTCGATGCTTTGCGGCGGCTGACGGTGAACGTGCCGAAACCGACCAAACGCACTTCGTCGCCGCGCTTCAGCGCGGAAGATATGGTATCGAATACCGCCTCGACCGCTTTCGCGGCATCGCCGCGGTTCAGCCCGGCATTGTCCGCAACGGTGCCGATCAGTTCCTGCTTGTTCATTATCCCTTGGCCCCTCTCTCCGGCCCGGACCTTACGGACTCGGGCGGTGAACAGCGCAGCAGTAAGGCGGAGCGGCGCCGGTCCGTCAATGGCTTTGGCGAGGCTCCGCCCTCCCGTTTCGGATCAGTGGCGGACGGCTGCCTCGCCTTCCGGCAACACCGGCGGCAACCCGGCTGGCGGCTGGGCAGCAAGTTCGTCGGCCTCCGTCCACTCGATCGCCGTCAGGGGCTGAGTAAGCGCGCCGGCCAGCACCTGATCGACATGCGCGACCGGCAGGATTTCCAGGCCTTCCTTGATATTGGCCGGAATCTCCGCGAGATCCTTCTCATTCTCCTGCGGGATATAGACCGTCTTGATGCCGCCGCGGAGCGCCGCGAGCAGCTTTTCCTTCAGTCCGCCGATCGGCAGCACGCGGCCGCGCAGCGTCACCTCGCCCGTCATCGCCACATCCTTGCGCACCGGCACACCCGTCAGCGTCGAGACGATCGACGTAACCATGCCGACGCCGGCGGAAGGCCCGTCCTTGGGCACGGCTCCCTCGGGCAAGTGGATATGGATGTCCTTGCGCGAGAACAGGCTCGGCTTGATCCCATAGGCGGGGGAACGCGCGCGGACGAAGCTGAAGGCAGCCTGCACCGACTCCTGCATGACTTCGCCGAGCTTGCCGGTAGTCTTCACCAGACCCTTGCCGGGCACCGTCACGCTTTCGATCGTCAGCAGCTCACCGCCGACTTCCGTCCAGGCGAGGCCGGTCACCGCGCCGATGCCATGCTCCTCCTCGCCAACGCCGTGGCGGAATTTGCGTACGCCGGCGAACTCGGAGAGGTTGTCCGGCGTAACCTCGATCCGCTCGGCCTTGCCTTCAAGGATGCGGCGCAGCGCCTTGCGGGCCAGCTTCGCGATCTCGCGCTCCAGCGTACGGACGCCGGCCTCGCGCGTGTAATAGCGGATCAGGTCGCGCAGGCCCTCCTCGGTCAGCACGAACTCCTGTGGCTTCAGGCCGTGCGCTTCGATCTGCTTGTCGAGCAGATGACGCTTGGCGATCTCGACCTTCTCGTCCTCCGTATAACCTTCGAGCCGGATGATCTCCATGCGGTCGAGCAAAGGCTGGGGCAGGTTCAGCGAGTTGGCCGTGGTCACGAACATCACGTCCGACAGATCGACGTCGATCTCCAGATAATGGTCGTTGAACTTGTTGTTCTGCTCAGGGTCGAGCACCTCAAGCAAAGCCGAAGCCGGATCGCCGCGGAAATCCTGGCCCAGCTTGTCGATCTCGTCGAGCAGGAACAGCGGGTTCGATGCGCCAGCCTTTTTCAGGTTCGACACGATCTTGCCCGGCAGCGAGCCAATATAGGTGCGGCGGTGGCCGCGAATTTCGGCCTCGTCGCGCACGCCGCCCAGCGACTGGCGCACGAACTCGCGGCCGGTCGCCCGCGCGATCGACTTGCCGAGCGAGGTCTTGCCGACGCCCGGGGGGCCGACCAGGCACAGGATCGGGCCTTTCAGCTTGTTGGTCCGCGCCTGCACGGCCAGATACTCGATGATGCGGTCCTTGACCTTTTCGAGGCCAAAATGGTCCTCGTCCAACACGCGCTCGGCTTCGGGGATGTCGCGCTTCAGCTTCGATTTCTTGCCCCAGGGCAGCCCCAGCAGCACGTCGAGATAGTTGCGCACGACCGTCGCTTCGGCCGACATCGGCGCCATCGTCTTGAGCTTCTTCAGCTCGGCCGTGGCCTTGGCCCGCGCTTCCTTCGACAGCTTCAGCTTCGCGATCTTGGCGCTGAGTTCAGCGATCTCGTCGCCATCCTCTTCCGCCTCATTGCCCAGCTCGCGCTGGATCGCCTTGAGCTGCTCGTTGAGATAATATTCCCGCTGCGTCTTCTCCATCTGCCGCTTCACGCGGCTCCGGATCTTCTTCTCGACCTGGAGCACGCCCAGCTCGCCTTCCATGAAGGCGAACACCATCTCCAGCCGGCGCGCGGGATCGAGCTCGACCAGCAGCGACTGCTTGTCCGCCACCTTGACGGAGATGTTCGCAGCAACGGCATCGGCGAGCCGTGATGGCGCCTCAATCTCCGCAAGCTGCACGGCAGTCTCTGCAGGCAGCTTGCGGTTGAGCTTGGCGTAGTTTTCGAACTGCTCGACAACCGAACGCATCAGCGCCTTGGCCTCGACGCTCTCGATTTCGTCTTCCTCAATGAGCGTGACGGTCGCGCTCATATGCTCGCCGTCCCGATCCAGCACCTCAAGCGACGCGCGCTGCTTGCCTTCGACCAGCACGCGCACCGTGCCGTCGGGCAGCTTTAGCAGCTGCAGCACGGTGGCGATTACGCCCAGATCGTACATGTCGTCGCGATCGGGGTCGTCGTTTGCCGGGTCGAGCTGAGCGACGAGGAAAATCTGCTTGTCGCCCGCCATCGCCTGCTCGAGCGCGGCGACGGATTTATCGCGACCAACGAAGAGCGGCACGATCATGTGCGGGAAAACGACAATGTCCCGCAACGGGAGAACGGGGAAACTCTGGCTCATGCAAACTCCGGTGGCGCGAGGGCGCGCGCTTTCCTTTTATATGGGGCTGGCGCAACACGCATCAATCGCCCTCGACTCGGGGACGATAGCATATGCACCTTTCCACTTCGTCGCGCCTCTAAATGCCAGCGCCTGAGCATCAGCTTTCCCGAAGTCTGAGCGGGAACAGGACGCCAGCTTCAAGGCCGGCCGAAAGCAGGTGCGGACGCGGACCCGATCAGGCCGCGCCGCTTTCCTTCTTCTTCGCATAAACGCGGACCGGGTCCTTGCGTCCCTCGACCACGTCCTTGTCGATCATCACTTCGTCGACGCCATCCATGCTGGGCAGGTCGAACATGGTGTCGAGCAGGATTGCTTCGAGGATCGATCGCAGGCCGCGCGCGCCGGTCTTGCGGGCGATCGCCTTTTTGCCGACCATGACAAGCGCGTCGTCCGTGAAGCTGAGCTTCACGTCCTCCATGTCGAACAGCTTCTGATACTGCTTCACCAGCGCGTTCTTCGGCTCGCTGAGGATCTTGACCAGCGCGTCGATGTCCAGATCTTCGAGCGTCGCGATCACCGGCAAGCGGCCTACGAACTCGGGGATCAGGCCGAACTTCAGTAGATCCTCGGGCTCGCACTGGCGCAGCACTTCGCCGGTGCGGCGCTCGTCGGGCGCGGCAACATAAGCGCCGAAGCCGATCGACTTGCCCTGCAGACGGTCGCCGATGATCTTTTCCAGGCCCGAAAACGCACCGCCGCAGATGAACAGAATATTGGTCGTGTCGACTTGCAGGAACTCCTGCTGCGGGTGCTTGCGCCCGCCCTGCGGCGGCACCGAGGCAGTGGTGCCTTCCATCAGCTTCAGCAGCGCCTGCTGCACGCCTTCGCCCGACACGTCACGGGTGATCGATGGGTTTTCGGCCTTGCGGCTGATCTTGTCGATCTCGTCGATGTAAACGATGCCCCGCTGCGCCCGCTCGACATTATAGTCGCTGGCCTGGAGCAGCTTGAGGATGATATTCTCGACATCCTCTCCGACATAGCCGGCTTCGGTCAGCGTCGTGGCGTCGGCCATGGTGAACGGCACGTCGAGAATGCGCGCCAGCGTCTGCGCGAGCAGGGTCTTGCCGCAGCCGGTCGGCCCGACGAGCAGGATGTTCGACTTGGCGAGCTCGACGTCCGCGCCCTTCTGGCCGTGCGCGAGCCGCTTGTAATGATTGTGCACCGCGACCGAGAGCACGCGCTTTGCCTGCTTCTGCCCGATCACATAATCGTCGAGCACGTCGCAGATTTCCTGCGGCGTCGGCACGCCGCCATCCTTCTTGGAGACGAGCGCCGATTTGGTCTCTTCGCGGATGATGTCGTTGCACAGCTCGACGCATTCATCGCAGATGAACACGGTCGGGCCCGCAATCAGCTTGCGGACTTCGTGCTGCGACTTGCCGCAGAAGGAGCAGTAGAGCGTGCTCTTGGAGTCCCCGCCGCTCAATTTCGTCATTCCATCATCCTTCGGCCCGCAGAAGCGGGCGCTTGCTAGCGATCGCCATGTTAGCCACCGCTCCTGAAACCACAATGCCGAATGTCACAGGCTGTTCCCGCCTTAACCATTTGAGCTGTGGACCGCTTTGCGCGGTAGGCTGGCAATATGAGGGTGCCGCGCATCGGTTCAAGAAGGTCGCGCGCGCTCATCACCTGGCCTATAGGACCGCAATATGAAGACTTTTGCCATGCTTGCCGTTCTCGTCCTCGCCTCGCCTGCGCTCGCTCAGAACCCGCCGCCTGCCGCGGAGACGGTGAAGGTGACGCTCACGACTGGACAAGGGGCGGTCGTGCTCGAGCTGGAAAAAGGCCGCGCGCCACTCACCACCGCCAACTTCCTGCGGTACGTTGATCAGAAGAAGCTCGACGGCGCGACCTTCTACCGGGCAGCCAGGGCGCCCAACGTTGCCGATTACGGCCTCGTACAGTTCGGCACCAAGAACGAGCGGAAGCGCACTCTCCCGCCAGTCGCGCACGAGCCGACCAGCCAAACCGGACTTAGCCACAAGAGCGGCACGATCTCGCTGGCCCGAGCTGCTCCCGGCACCGGCGCCGGAGACTTTTTCATCCTGGTGGGCGACACGCCTTCGTTGGATGCACAGCCGGGGGGCGATTCCGGCTTCGCGGCATTCGGGCGGGTCGTCGAAGGCATGGACGTGGTGAAGGCCATTCTCGCGGCGCCCACCGATCCGAATCAGGGCGACGGCGTGATGAAGGGGCAATATCTTGCCCAACCGGTCACCATTTCCGCTGCTCGCCGGGGCAAATAGCGCCCCCATAACATTATTTTTTTGCGCGCCGCCGTAACGATAGCATCCGCAACAGCCGTCAATCGTTTGCACCCGTCAGAGGAAGGTGGGCATGAACGAGATCGAGTGGCGTGAGGCCTTGTATCGGCAGTTGGCGCGGCAACCAGGCATTCCGGCCGGCCTGCGTCCCGAACTGATCAAGCGCGCCGAAACCTGCCTGCACCGTACGCCATTCAGTGCGCCCGCTTACCGGCCACCACGTCAGGGTATCGAAGGCTGCAAGGGCGCGATCAGCCGCTGACGGTTGCGCTTCGTTCATCGTTGCGACGATAAGCCGCGCCATGCGTCAATTTATCTCCATCCTCCTTGCTTTCATCGTCAGCGCCTGCGGCAGTGCGGCCCCGGCCGCGCCGGCCGCCAAGCCGGCCATGTGGAAGCTTTCCGACCCCGACACGACCATCTACCTTTTTGGGACGGTCCATGTGCTGCCGTCCGAGCTCAAGTGGCGCACGCCGCGCTTTGATCAGACGCTGGCCGCTGCCGACGAGCTGGTGCTCGAAATCGCCGATCAGGGCGACTTGAAGGCGACAGCAGGCGTGTTTCGCAAGCTCGCACAGTCGCCCGGCCTGCCGCCGCTGCTCGATCGGGTGCCCGCTGAAAAGCGGGCCCAACTCGCAGCACTTGTCAGCAAAAAAGGCCTGCCGATCGCCGCGCTGAATGCCATGGAGACCTGGGCGGTGGCGATCACTCTCGGCGCCTCGATGTATGCCGATATGGGCGCGTCGGCCGAAGCGGGGGTGGAGAACACGCTCCGATCCAGCTTCAAGGGCAAGCCAGTTTCCGGCCTTGAAACGACCCCGCAGCAGCTCGGCTATTTCGACCGCATGCCGGAAAACACCCAGCGCAAGCTGCTCGTCTCCATGCTCGACGATGCGACGACGGCCAAGGCCGACTTTCAGAAGATGGTCGCCGCCTGGAGCAGCGGCGACACCGGCAAGATCGCGCGCACGTTCGACGACGAGCTCAAAAAGGCGCCGGAGATCGCCAAAGTACTGATCGACGAGCGCAACGCCAATTGGGCGCAGTGGCTGAAGACCCGCCTCGACAAGCCGGGCACCGTGATGGTCGCCGTCGGCGCCGGCCACCTTGCGGGCAAGGGCTCGGTCGTTGAGCTGCTGAAGAAGCAGGGGCTGAAGGTGCAACGCGTCCAGTAGTTGCATTCCGGCACCTCCCCCGCTATGCGCGCCGGCTTCCGTCATGGTCATCCCTGGAGGCGTGGCGGAGCGACTGAACCAATCAAGCTACTTGGAGACATGCGATGAGCGAGACGCTGACGCTGTCGGCCGAGGTGCGCGAACGGGCTGGCAAGGGAGCCTCCCGTGCTATCCGCCGTCAAGGCCGCGTACCCGCCGTCATTTATGGTGCGAACGAAGCACCCGAGGGAATTCACCTCGAAGAACGCGAGCTGATGAAGGCGCTGATGACCGGCCACTTCATGAACTCGGTCGTGATGATCAACGGCACCCGCACGCTTCCGAAGGACGTGCAGTTCCACCCCGTGACCGACCGTCCGCTCCATGTCGATTTCCTGCGCATCGGCGAGCATTCGAGTGTCCATGTCGAGGTGCCCGTGCGCTTCGTCAACGAAGAAGGCTCGCCCGGCATCAAGCGCGGCGCGGTGCTCAACATCGTCCGGCACGAGCTCGAGCTAGTCTGCGACGCCGCCGAGATCCCGGACGAAATCGTCATCGACCTCGCTGGCTATGACGTCGGCGATTCGATCCACATCAGCAGCGTGCAGTTGCCCGGTGGCGCCAAATCGGCCATCACCGACCGCGACTTCACTATCGCGACGATTGTCGCTCCGTCGGGCATGAAGTCGTCCGATGGCGACACCGACACGCCGGCCGCCGAAGACGAAGGCGACTAAACCTGTTCTGCCACTCCCGGACCTGATCCGGGGTGGCGGTTTCAGCTGCCATGCAAATCTGGGTCGGCCTCGGCAATCCGGGCGCGCAATATGCGATGCACCGGCACAATATCGGCTTCATGGCCGTCGATGCGATCGCCGAGGTTCATGATTTCGCGCCGCCCAGGCGTGCCTTCCAGGGCTGGGCGCAGGAAGGCCGCATCGGCGGCGAGAAGATCCTGCTCCTCAAGCCCGCCACCTTCATGAACGAAAGCGGTCGCGCCGCCGGCGAAGCAATGCGCTTCTACAAGCTCGAACCCGGCGACGTGACCGCCTTCTACGACGAACTCGACCTCGCCCCGTTCAAGCTCAAGGTCCGTACCGGCGGCGGCACTGCCGGCCACAATGGCATCCGCTCGCTGGACGCGCATCTCGGCCCCGATTTTCGCCGCGTGCGTCTCGGGATCGGCCATCCCGGCCACAAGGACCGGGTGACGGGTCATGTGCTCGGCAACTTCGCCAAGGTGGAGATCGAGCCGCTGACCGACCTGCTCGGTGCCGTCGCCGCCTCCGCAGATTGGCTAGCCAAGAGCGACGACGTTCGCTTTTTGAATGACGTCGCCCTGCGGCTGCAGGACTGATGACGGTCCGCTCCCTTTTCGCCACGCCGCTTTACGAAGCCGAACTAGGCAGTTCTGCTCTTTTGACTGAGCTAGCGGATGCCATCCGTGCCATCGCGGCCCAAGACCGCGCCGGCCGCGCCTGGTCGAAGGAGAAAAGCTATCGCGGCTACACTTCCTACGCCTCGCTGGACGACCTGCCCCTCCGCGATCCGCGCTTCGGCGACCTCGTCCGCATCCTCGACAAGCATGTCGCGACCTTCGCCAAGGCCTGTGCGTTCAACCTGGCCGGCCGCAAGCTCAAGCTAGACAGCTTCTGGGTCAATGTCTTGAAACCCGGCGGCGCCCATAGCGGCCACATTCACCCGCATAGCGTCGTCTCCGGCACCATTTATGTCGACACGCCCTCCGGAGCGGGCGCGATCCGCTTCGAAGACCCTCGCCTGCCCCTGCTGATGGCCGCCCCGCCTCGCCTCGAAGGCGCGCCGGATAATCTGCGCACCTTCGTCACCGTAGCGCCCGCTCCCGGCACTATCCTGCTCTGGGAAAGCTGGCTCCGCCACGAAGTCCTGCCCGGCAGCGCCAAGGCAGAACGGCTCAGTATCAGCTTCAATTATCGCTGGTAGAAGGAACGATGAAGCTTAACCAGGTCACGGTCGGCGTCCACGACTATGATGCCGCGCTGCGCTTCTACACCAAGCTCGGCCTACACCAGATCGTCCATGCTCCGCCACACTATGCCCGCTTCGAAACGCCCTCTGGCGAGACCTTCTCGATCCACCTGGTCGAACGCTCCATCGGCACCACGGTTGTCTATTTCGAAGTCGATGATGTGGACGCGTTCGTCGCGAGTTTAGACCTGCCCTTGACGCAAGAGCCGGTTGACCAAAGCTGGCTTTGGCGCGAGGCGCGCTTGGCCGATCCGTTCGGCAATCAGATTTGCATCTATCACGCAGGGCAGAACCGCCGGTTCCCGCCCTGGCGCGTCGACACCAAGGACTAGAAATGGGTTTTCGTTGCGGGATTGTCGGATTGCCGAATGTCGGCAAGTCCACCTTGTTCAATGCACTGACCGAGACGGCGGCGGCGCAGGCGGCCAATTATCCGTTCTGCACGATCGAGCCGAATGTCGGGCAGGTCGCCGTCCCCGATCCGCGGCTCGACAAGCTGCAGGAGATTGCCGGCTCGGCCAAGAAGATCGAGACGCAGCTCGCCTTCGTCGACATTGCCGGCCTGGTCCGAGGCGCTTCCAAGGGCGAGGGCCTCGGCAATCAATTCCTCGGCAATATCCGCGAAGTCGATGCGGTGGTGCATGTGCTGCGCTGCTTCGAGGGCGGCGACGTCACCCATGTGGAGGGCAAGGTCGACCCGATCGCGGACGCGGAGACGGTCGAGACCGAGCTGATGCTGTCGGATTTGGAAAGCCTCGAGAAACGCGTGCCCAACCTGGTCAAAAAGGGTCAGCAGGGCGACAAGGAGGCGAAAGTCGCGGCGTCCGTACTCGGTCAGGCGCTCGAACTGCTCCGTGAAGGCAAGCCGGCCCGCCTGACGCGTCCCAAGGACGAGGAGGAACAGCGCCACTTCGACCAGGCGCAGCTGCTGACCTCCAAGCCCGTCCTCTATGTCTGCAATGTCGACGAGGGCGACGCCGCCGAGGGCAATGCCCTCTCCGCCCGCGTGTTCGAAAAGGCAAAGGCCGAAGGCGCTGAAGCCGTCGTCGTCTCAGCAGCGATCGAGGCGGAGATCGCCACGTTGGACCCAGCCGACCGCGCCGCATTTCTCGCCGACTTAGGCCTCAGCGAAACCGGCCTCGCCCGGGTGATCCGCGCCGGCTACCAGCTTCTCGACCTGATCACCTTCTTCACCGCCGGCCCCAAGGAAGCCCGCGCCTGGACCACTCATAAGGGCGCCAAGGCCCCGCAGGCCGCGGGCGAAATCCACACAGATTTCGAGCGCGGCTTCATTCGCGCGGAAACGATCGCGTTCGACGATTATGTGACGTTCAAGGGTGAAGCCGGCGCCCGCGAAGCCGGCAAGCTGCGCCAGGAAGGCAAGGAATATGTCGTTCAAGACGGCGACGTCCTGCTGTTCCGCTTCAACGTCTAGGGCTTGGCGGGTGCATCCAGCCGGGTGATCCGGTTCGCCTCTGGCACCTGGACAATGCCTTTTACAAACACTGCCTCGAGGGCGTCGACATCTTCCATGCCGCCGCCGGCGATGTTTGTGCCCTCGCGGAACATCGTGAAATTGTCGCCGCCGGTCGCGAGGAAGTTGCTGACGCTGACCTTGTAAAAGCGGTCGTCCTCGATTGGCGCTCCGTTCAGCATCATGTTGGAAATCCGCTGCCCGGCGGGCCGGGTCAGGTCGTAGCTGTAACTGAAGCCGCGCGAGGGCAGCAGCATCGTTGGCCGGTCGACGCTGTTCGATCCGCTGTCGAACTGCTGCTCCAGCGCGGCGCGCAGCTGCCGCCCCGTCAGGCCTTTCATCTGCAGCACGTTGCCGAACGGCAGCACGCTGTAGAGCTGGCCGTAAGTGACGCTGCCGTCCGCTGAGGGCACCAGGTCAGCGCGTAGGCCGAACTGATTCATGAACGCAATGTCCGCCCCGCTCGCCTGCAGCTGTGAATCCGCGACGAGGTTACCCAGCACTGACTCGCCTGCCCGTAACGGCTCCCGCAGCGCCGATGCCGCCAGCCTGCCGACGATCCGGTTCTGGATCGGCGCCGCCGCGGCCGCATAGCGATCGACCAAAGCGGCCACACGACCGTCCTTGGCGTAAGCCGCAAAAGCGGGTTGCACCGGCACCGGTCCCGAGGCGCTGGTAAAGCCCTCGCCCTGCACGATCAGATTGTCCGCCGCCTTGGCCACGACCTTGCCGGCCCGCGGATCGACCGACAGCCGGATATCGGTCAGCATCGTGCCGCTCCTTCCCGCACTGGTGACGAGGAAAGGCCTGCTCGGATCCACCGTCCCGAAATTGCAGACATAAGCGGAGTGGGTATGGCCCGACACGACGAGGTCGACCGCCGGGTCCAGCCGCGCCAGGATCGGCAGCAGGCCGCCCGACACGCCGCCACAGCTTTTGTCGTTATAGCCGACCTTGGTGTAGAGCCCCTGGTGGATCAGCACGACGATCGCGTCGGCACCTTGCGCCCGCAGCCGAGGCACTTCGTCGTTGATGCTCTCCGCCTCGTCGGCGAAAGTCAGGCCGGCGACGCTGCTCGGCACGACCAGAGTCGGCGTGTCCTTTAGCGTCAGGCCGATAACGCCGATCTTCACTGACCGCGAGCCTCGCCCGACAGTGCGAATAGCAGTGGCGGGAAAAAGCGTGTCGCCATTATTGCGACGAACATTGGCGGCCAGAAAGCCGAACCGGGCACCCGGAAAACGCCCGTCGACGCGGCACGGCTCGCGGTTGGTGTACTTGGCGCAGCCGCCCTTCTGCATCCGCAGCAGCTCGTCGGGCCCGCGATCGAATTCGTGATTTCCGACCGCGTTGAAGTCGAGGCCGATCATGTTCATCGCCAGGATCGTTGGCTCGTCGAGGAACTGGGATGACACGAACGGCGACGCGCTGATCAGGTCGCCGGCGGACACTACGACATTGTCGGGGTTGTCCGCCTTCAGCTTCGCAACCGCAGAGGCGAGATAGGCCGCGCCGCCGGCCGGCACCCGCACCTCGCTGCCATCGGCGCCCTTTACCGGCACCGCCCATTTGGGCGGCTCCAGCGCGCCGTGAAAATCGTTGAGCGCGATGATCTTTACCTCGATCGGTGCGAGCACGGCACCGCGCGGAGTGGTGCAGCCTGACAGGGCTCCCAGCGCCACCACTGCCAACCATCTGCGCGTCATGTCTACCACTCCGAAACGAACCGGCGCCCCTTTGCATGCAACCGTGAAGCTGTCACGACCGGAGCTGGCTTGAAATGAGGGGCGTATGATATTCTGGGAAGATATCGAGGTCGGGAAGAAGTCGAGCTTCGGCCGGTACGAAGTCACCCGCGAAGAAGTGCTCGAGTTCGCCACCAAATACGACCCGCAACCCTTTCATCTGTCCGACGAGGCTGCAGCACAGACCTATTTCGGGCGGCTCTCCGCATCGGGATGGCACACATGCTCGATGCTGATGCGGATGCTCGTCGACAATATGGCAAGCAACCAACAGGCAGGCCTGGGCTCGCCGGGCCTGGATGAGCTGCGCTGGCTGAAGCCGGTTTATCCCGGCGACACGTTGCGCGTCGAAAGTGAAATCATCGACAAAGCGCCCTCGCGCAGCCGCCCTGATATGGCTTCGTATCGCGCCAGCACCACCGTATTCAATCAGCATGACGAGCCAGTCATGTCGTTGCTTCAGATCGGCCTGATCCGCCGCCGGCTCCAGAACGGCTGAACGACGTCTCCGTTCGACCAACAACATCTGCAGGGACTGGACAGTCTCGACTTCCTCACCTCAGTCGTTAACGGAGCAGCGGTGTTCGATTTGTCGCGAGCTGCTTCACATATGAAGAACAACGCAGCCACGACCGCTCTGCTGGCCGGCCTGTTGCTGGTGGCCGGCTGCGGCGAACCGGCTCAGACCGCGCAAAAAGGTCCAGGCGGCGGGCGTGGCGGCACGCCCGAAGTCGGCTTCGTGGTCGTCCAGCCGACCTCGGTCGCGATCACGACGGAATTGTCCGGGCGGACCACGCCATACGCGGTGTCCGAAGTCCGGCCGCAGATCTCCGGCGTCATCCAGCGCCGCTTCTTCACCGAAGGCAGCTATGTCCGCGCCGGGCAGACGCTCTACCAGATCGATCCTCGCTTGACCGAGGCAGGCCAGGCGCAAGCCGAAGCGAATGTTGCGGCCGCTCAGGCCACGGCCGAAGCCGCCCGGCTGCGCGCGGAGCGGCTGCGGCCGCTCGCCCGCATGCAGGCGGTCAGCCAGCAGGAATATACCGATGCCGCCGCTCAGGCGCGTCAGGCGCAGGCGGCCGTGAATCAGCAGCGCGCGGCGCTGCGCACGGCGCAGGTCAATCTCGGCTTCACCCGCGTGCCGGCGCCCATCAGCGGTCGAATCGGCCGTTCGCTGTTTACGCAAGGCGCGCTGGTTACCGCCAACCAGACCGATCCGCTGGCGACAATCCAGCAGCTCGACCCAATCTTCGTGGACATCCAGCAATCGACGGGCGAGCTGCTCGCGCTCCGTCGTCTGCTATCGCAGGGCAATGTCACCCCCGCCCGCGCCTCGATTCGGCTGAGGCTGGAGGACGGCAGCGACTACGGCCTTACCGGCACCATCCAGTTCACCGAAGTCGTCGTCGATCCCGGCACCGGTACGGTCAACCTACGTGCGAGCTTCCCCAATCCTCAAGGATTGTTGCTGCCGGGCATGTTCGTCCGCGCGCTCTTTTCCCAAGCCGTGGACGCGAGCGCCTTCCTGGTGCCGCAACAGGCGGTCAGCCGCGACCCACAGGGCAACGCGACCGTGCTGCTGGTCGGTCCCGGCAACAAGGCGCTGATGCGCAAGGTCACCGCCGAACGGACCCAAGGCGCCTTCTGGGTCGTGACCGCGGGGCTAAACCCGGGCGACCGGGTTATCACGCAAGGTCTGGGCCGCGCCCGCCCCGGCCAGCCCATCAAGCCCGTCCCGGCCAGCACCCCGCAGCGCATCGATCCGAACCGGCCGGCACCCGGCGGCGGCCGCGGCGGTCCGGGCGGGCGCTGATGGCTTTTAAGCCAGAGGCGGGGTCTAGATGATCTCCCGCGTCTTCATCGACCGGCCGATTTTTGCCTGGGTCCTCGCGATCCTCATAATGCTGCTGGGGCTGGGCGGCCTCTTTTCGCTGCCGGTGGCGCAATATCCCGATGTCGCGCCGCCGCAGGTCAATGTCCGCGCGAACTATCCTGGCGCCTCGGCGGAGACGGTCGAAAACAGTGTCACCCAGATCATCGAGCAGCAGCTCTCGGGCATTGATGGGCTGATCTACTTCGGCTCGACCTCGAATGCGCGCGGCGGCGTCAACATCAGCCTGACCTACGAAAGGGGCATCGATCCCGACACGGCCCAGGTTCAAGTACAGAACCGGGTACAGCAGGCGCTGCCAAGGCTGCCTCAGCAGGTGCAGCAGCAGGGGCTGACAGTCACCAAGTCCAACCCCGACTTTCTGATGATCGTCGCCGTTTACGACCAGACCGACCGCGTCACCAACCGGGATGTGTCCGACTGGATCGAGTCGAACATGCGCGATCCAGTTAGCCGCTTGCCCGGCGTCGGCGACACCAATGTGTTCGGCTCGCAATATGCGATGCGCATCTGGCTCGATCCGGCGCGCCTCGCATCCTATCAGCTGATGCCGGGCGACGTGATCCAGGCGATCCAGGCGCAGAATACCGAGATCACGGCGGGTGAGATTGGCGGCCAGCCCAGCCCGCAGACGCAGATGCTGAACGCCACCGTAACGTCCCAGTCGCGGCTGCAGACCCCGGAACAGTTCCGCGCCATCATTCTGAAGACGACGCAGCCCGGTGCCACGGTGCGCCTCGGCGATGTGGCGCGCATCGAGCTCGGCTCTGAAAATTACAACGTCGTCAGCCGCATCAACGGGCATCCCGGTGCCGGCTTCGCGATTTCGACCGCACCCGGCGCGGACGCGCTCACCACGGCCGAACTGGTGAAGGCAGAGGTCGCCCGCATCTCAAAGAACTTCCCGCCGGGCTATGCCTATGCTTTCCCGAACGACGCGACCGACTTCATCAAGCTGTCGATCGAGGAAGTGGTCATCACCCTGATCGAAGCGGTGATCCTGGTCGTCATCGTCATGTTCGTGTTCCTGCAGAGCTGGCGCGCAACCTTGATCCCCACGATCGCCGTGCCCGTCGTGCTGCTCGGCACGCTCGCCGTGTTCGCGATTGCTGGCTTCTCGATCAATACGCTGACCCTCTTCGGCCTGGTGCTCGCCATTGGGCTGCTCGTCGACGACGCCATCGTCGTCGTCGAGAATGTCGAGCGCCTGCTGGAGGAAAATCCAGACATGAGCCCGCGCGAGGCGACGATCCAGTCGATGAGCGAGATTTCGACCGCGCTCATCGCCATCGCCCTCGTGCTTTCCGCGGTGTTCCTGCCGATGGCCTTCTTCGGCGGCTCGACCGGCGTCATCTACCGACAATTTTCGGTGACGATCGTATCCGCGATGATGCTATCCGTCGTGGTCGCGCTGGTCCTCAGCCCCGCCCTGACTGCCACCCTGCTTAAACCCAGACACAACGGCCACATCGCATCGTCGCGCTTCCCCCGCCTCGCGGCCTGGACGGAGCGGGCGCGGAATGGCTTCAACCGCGGCTTTGCCCGAATGGTCGAGCGCTACGTCCATGGCGCGCGCAGGGTGATCGATCGGAAATGGCTGTTCCTCGGCATCTATGCGGCGACCGTCGTGCTGCTTGCCGCCCTGTTCCTGCGCCTGCCGACCAGCTTCCTGCCGACGGAAGACCAAGGCTTTGCGCAGGCTCAAATCAGGCTGCCCGCAGGTGCGACCCTTGCTCGCACCCAGCAGGTGCAGCGCCAGGTCGAAGACTATCTGCTTCGCGGCCCCGAGGCGAAGAATGTCGATGTGCTCTTCACAGTCGCGGGCGGCGGCGGCGGCGGTCCTGCGGGCCAGAATGCCGGCAACGCCTTCATCAACCTCGCCGACTGGGAAGAGCGCGAAGGCGCGGAAAACAGCGCCGAGGGCATTACCGAGCGCATGGGCCGCGCCTTTGGCGGCCTGCGCGATGCCCAGATTTTCGCGCTGGTGCCGCCCGCCATTCGCGGCCTCGGCCAGTCGAGCGGCTTCCAGATGCAGCTGCTCAACTCCGGCGGCCTGTCGCGCGAAGAATTCAAGGCCGCACGCGATCGCCTTGTCGAGGAGGCCGGCAACGATCCGATGCTGGCGGGTGTCCGGCAGAGCGAGTTGCCCGACACGCCTAATCTGCGCGTCGACCTCGACCAGCAAAAGCTTGCCGTACTTGGCCTGACCCAGGCGGACGTGAACCAGACGCTTTCCACCGCCTGGGGCGGCCGCTACGTCAATGATTTCATCGATCGCGGCCGGGTGAAGCGCGTGTTCGTGCAGGGCGATGCGCCCTACCGGTCGGCGCCCGAAGACCTGGATCAATGGTTTGTGCGCGGGCGCGACGGGCAGATGGCGCCCTTCTCCTCCTTCGCCCAAACTAGCTGGCAAGTGGGTCCTGTGTCGCTCGGCCGGTTCGGCGGCGTGCCTTCCTACGAGATTCAGGGCCAGGCCGCGCCGGGCACCAGCTCGGGCGAAGCGATGGACCGGATCATGGGACTCGCCCAGCAAATCCCCGGCGTGTCGGTGGCGTGGAGCGGCCTCTCATATCAGGAGCGTCTCTCTTCCGGTCAGGCGCCGATCCTCTACGCGCTGTCGCTGCTCGTCGTTTTCCTCTGCCTCGCCGCGCTTTATGAAAGCTGGTCCATCCCAGTCGCGGTGCTGCTCGTGATTCCGCTCGGGCTGGTCGGCGCGGTCTTCGCCGTGACGCTGCGCGGCCTGCAGAACGACGTGTATCTGCAGATCGGACTGCTCACCACCATGGGTCTGGCCGCCAAGAACGCCATCCTCATCATTGAGTTTGCCGAACAGGGCGAGAAGCAGGGCAAGCGGGTCATCGACGCCGCTCTGGATGCCGCCCGTATCCGCCTGCGCCCGATCCTGATGACCAGCCTCGCCTTCATCTTCGGCGTGCTTCCGCTCGCCATTTCGACCGGAGCGGGCGCGAAGAGCCGCGTCGCGATCGGCACCTCGGTGATCGGCGGCATGCTGACCGCGACGATCCTGGCCATTTTCTACATCCCGCTTTTCTACGTGCTGGTCCGCCGCGGCGTCCGCGACGCGCGCGGCTGGTACCAGCGCCGTCGCCAGCGGCCCGCGGAGAACCCGGCGTGAAGCGCTTCGTCTCGATGGCGGCGCTGGCGAGCCTGACCGCTTGTACGCTGGGCCCGCGCTACGAGCGCCCCGCCCCCCCGGTCCCGCTCTCCTGGCCCGTTGGCGACGCCTATCTCCGCCAGTCGGAAGCGGCGCTCCCCGCCGTCACCTATTGCGACATCTTCCAGGACCCGCGCCTTCAGCGGCTGATCGAGGCTGCACTCGCCAACAACCGCGATCTCGCCGCCGCCGCAGCCAACATCGCCGCCGCTCGCGCGCAATTCCGCATTCAGCGAGCGAGCATTCTGCCTCAAGTCGATGCCAGCGCCGGCGTCCGGGTTGCCGACAACGGCCCGGGCGGCGCCGACACCAGCTTCAGCCTAGACGGCGGCATCACCGGCTTCGAGATCGACCTGTTCGGCCGCATCCGCTCCCAGACCGAAGCAGCCCGCAACCGTTATTTCGCGACCGAGGCTGGTGCCCGTGCGACCCGGCTCGCGCTGGTCAGCGATCTCGCCAACGCCTGGCTGGCCTACGCCGCCGATCGCGACCTGCTGGCGATCGCCGAGCGCACCGTTCGCAGCGCTCAGGAAAGCGTGCGGCTCACCCGCCTGCGCCTCGACGGCGGCATCGCCCCTCGCACCGATCTGCGCCAGGCCGAACAGACGCTTGAACAGGCCCGGGCCGATGTGGCGCAAGCGCGCACCGATCTCGCGCAGGACGTGAACCTGATGCAGCTGCTGGTCGGCGCGCCTATCGACCAGGCGCTGCTGCCCACCTCTCTTGCCGACGGAGAAGAGAATATTGCCGAGCTGCCCGCCGGCCTGGACTCGACCATCCTCCTCCGCCGGCCGGACGTGTTGCAGTCCGAATATCAGCTGCGTGCCGCCAATGCGGAGATCGGCGCCGCCCGCGCGGCGCTCTTCCCGCGCATCAGCCTGACCTCGGTGCTCGGCTTCGCCAGCACAGCCCTCGGCAACGTTTTTTCCGGCAACAGCTTCAACTGGTCCGTTTCGCCCGGCGTCAGCTACTCGATCTTCCAGGGCGGTGCGGCGCGCGCCAATGTTCGCCTGAGCGAAGCGGAGCGCAACGCCGCCCTTGCTCAATATCAGGGCACGATCCAGAGCGCGTTCCGCGAAGTCGCCGACGCCCTCGCCCGCCGCGGCACCATCGATGAGCAGCTCCGCGCCCAACGCGCCAATCTAGCCGCATCGGAAGATAATTACCGGCTCAGCGAAGCGCGCTTTCGCGGCGGCATCGATCCGTTCCTGCAGACGCTGATCGCCCAGCGCAGCCTCTACGGCGCCGAACGCCAGCTCGTGTCGACGCGCCTCACCCGCGCGCAGAACCTCGTCCAGCTCTACCGCACGTTGGGCGGCGATTCGCAGCTGGACGCTCCGTTGAATGCACGCCCGGTTGAGGCTGGACCCGCGCTCCCGCCGCGCTAGAGAAAGCGGCATGACCGACCGTCCTCTTGCCGACCAGACCGCGCTTGTCACCGGGGCCAGCCGCGGCATTGGCGCTGCAACCGCCGAAGCACTTGCCCGCGCCGGCGCGCACGTCATCCTGACTGCCCGAACGGCCCAGGACCTCGAAGCGGTCGAAGAGCGCATCCACATAGCGGGCGGGACCGCAACGATCGCGCCGCTCGACCTCACCGACGGCGACAGCGTTGGGCGCCTCGCGACCGCCGTCTCCAGCCGCTGGAACAAGCTCGACTCGCTGGTGCTGAACGCTGCAATGCTGGGCACGCTCGGTCCCGTGCCGGCAATCGATCCCAAGGAGTTCGCAAAGCTCCTGACGCTGAACGTCGGCGCCCAGGCCGCCCTGATCGCTGCCTTCGATCCGCTGCTCCGCTCTGCCGCGCCCGGCAAGCTGATTGCCGTCACGTCCAGCGTCGGCGCCAGCCCCCGCGCCTATTGGGGCGCATACGGCGCATCCAAGGCCGCGCTGGAGACGCTCGTGCTCAGCTACGCTGAGGAGCAGCGCAACCTAGGCAAGGTCAAGGTCGCGATCCTCGACCCGGGCGCCACCCGCACCAAAATGCGCGAACGCGCCTATCCCGGCGAAGACCCGATGGGGGTCAAGCCGCCGGAGATGGTCGCCGATCGCATCGCGGCGCTGCTGGCCGGCGGCTTCGACACGGGTCACCGCGAGCGAGTGGAGAGCTAATCTAACACCTCAATCCCCACCACCTCGACCGCATCCTCGCGGCCGTTAAACGCCACCCGCTCCCCCTCGATCGCGCCAAGCACCGCCCGCACCAGCGGCGCCGAAATCCCGACCGAACCAGCAGCCGGATCGGCCTCATCGTCGCCGACAATGTCCATCACCCGCTCCGCCCCGTTAAGCCGCAGCGTCACCCGTGTACCGAACGCAACTTCATCGCCATCGGGGATAGGTGCCAGCTCGGCGGTTGTCTTGCGCGTCGACCAATAGCGCAGCTCCCGCTTGGCCTGCTCGATCTCGGCCTCCTCGCCGCCGCCCGCAATGCGGGCATCGAGCTCCTCGATCCTGTGCTCGATCAGCGCCAGTCCGCGCGCGGTGACGAGGTTGGGGCCGGCCGGGATCGGCAGCTCGAACTTCGGCTCCTTATGCTCCTCGTCGCTTTCCCGCCGAAAGGCTACGCTCACCTCAGATGCTCCATATCGTTCACCACCCAGGCTATCTCACCCCGCCGCCGCCGTCAGGTGGATTTCCGGCCAGCAAATATCAGCTGTTGATGGACGCCCTCGACGCCCTGTCCGTTCCGCAGGCGCGCCACCAGCCCGAGCCGATGCCGCGTCCCTGGCTCGAAGCGGTGCACGACGCCGGCTATGTCGCGGAAGTGCTCGCCGCCGCGGCGCCGCCCGAAAAGGAGCGCCGCATCGGCTTCCCCGTCACGGAACTCGTCGCCCGCCGCGCCCAGCTGACGCCGGGCGGCACCTGGCTCGCCGCTAGGCTTGCGCTGGAGCACGGCTATGCCGCGAACACCGCCGGCGGCAGCCACCATGCGCTGCACGATACCGGTGCGGGCTATTGCGTGTTCAACGATCTTGCCCTTGCCGCTCACCGGCTGATCGCTGAGGGGTACGTCCGCGGTGTCCTCATCGTCGATGTCGACGTTCATCAAGGCGACGGCACGGCTGCGCTGCTCGCGGGCCGCGAGGATGTCGCCACTTACTCGATCCACGCGGAAAAGAACTTCCCGGCCCGCAAGGCCCGCTCCACACTGGATGTGCCGCTCCCCGACGGCACCGACGACACAGCCTATCTCGACGCCCTCGCCGCCACCCTGCCGCCCCTGCTCGACCGCCTCCGCCCGAACCTGATCCTCTACCAGGGCGGCGTAGACCCGCACGCCGATGATCGGCTCGGCCGCCTCGCTGTTTCTGACGATGGGCTAGCGGCGCGGGACCGCTTCGTTGCCACTCTCGCCCGCCGCAACGGCATCCCGCTCGCCAGCACGCCCGGCGGCGGCTACGGCCCCGACAAGGCTGTCATCGCCGGGCGCCATGCGCGAACCATCACCACCCTTTATGAGGCGATGTTCGAAGCTTGATTGCGCTTGCCCCCAGATTTTCTACATTGGCCCCATAGCCGCGGCGACCTACCTCGCCGATCTGACATCGCAGGACAGAAATAATGGCCACAGCCGCCCATCAGCTTACTCCCGAGGAGGCAAGCGCCAACCCGCCTGCCGAAAGCGTCGTCGTGCGCTTTGCCGGCGACTCCGGAGACGGCATGCAGCTGACCGGCGGCCAGTTCACCCTCTCGACCGCGCTGGCGGGCAACGACCTCGCCACTTTCCCGGACTTCCCGGCCGAAATCCGCGCACCGCAGGGCACGACCTTCGGCGTTTCCGCCTTCCAGATCAACTTCGGCTCGACCGATATCGAGACCGCCGGCGACGCGCCCGACGTGCTGGTGGCGATGAATCCCGCCGCGCTAAAGGTGAATGTTTCCAGCCTCAAGGACGGTGGTCTTATCATTGCCGATGAAGGCGAGTTCGGCGCCCGCAACCTCGCCAAGGCCGGCTACGATACCAATCCGCTGGAAGATGACAGCCTCGGCCGTTGGCAATTGCTCAAGTTCAACATCTCGCAGCTGACGCTCGATGCCGTGAAGCCGTTCGGCCTTGGCAACAAGGAAGCGCTGCGCTGCAAGAACATGTGGACGCTGGGCCTCGCGCTCTGGATGTTCGACCGCGACCGCGAGCCCCTCATCCAGTGGCTCAAGGACAAATTCGCCAAGAACCCGATCCTGGTTGAGGCCAATGTGGCCGCGCTGAACGCCGGCCACGCCTATGGCGAAACCGCCGAGCTGGCCGGTCCGCTCAAACAGCATCACATTGCCGCCGCTCCGGCCGAGCCTGGCCTCTACCGCACCGTCACCGGCGCCGAGTCCATCTCCCTCGGGCTGGTCGCCGGCGCGCAGCTCGCGGGCCTGCCGATGTTCTTCGGCGGCTATCCAATCACTCCTGCTTCGGCGATCCTTCACCATCTGTCGCGGCTGAAGGAATATGATGTCACTACGTTTCAAGCGGAGGACGAGATCGCGGCGATCTGCTCGGCGATCGGCGCGTCCTATGCCGGCAAGCTCGGCGTCACCTCTTCATCCGGCCCCGGCATCGCGCTCAAGGGCGAGGCGATGGGCCTCGCCATCATCACCGAGCTACCGCTGATCATCGTCAATTCGCAGCGCGGTGGTCCGTCCACCGGCCTGCCGACCAAGACCGAACAGTCTGACCTCTACCAGGCGGTCTATGGCCGCAACGGCGACGCGCCGATGCCCGTCATCGCTGCCCGCTCGCCGGCCGATGCGTTCGACTGCGCGATCGAGGCGGTGCGGATCGCGACCCGCTACATGACGCCGGTGATGCTGCTGACCGACGGCTATATCGCCAACGCCGCCGAGCCGTGGCGCGTGCCGGACATGAGCCGCTATGCGCCATTCCCGGTCCAGTTCCTGGAGCAAGTGCCCGAGGGCGGCTTCCTGCCCTATGCGCGGGACGAGAAGCTCGCCCGCCCCTGGGCCAAGCCGGGGACGCCCGGCCTGCTGCACCGCATTGGTGGCATCGAAAAGGCGAACCTGACTGGCAATATCGACTACTCCCCCGCCAACCACCAGCTGATGACCGACACCCGCTCGGACAAGGTGCTCGGCATCGCCGATGACATTCCCGACCAGGAAGTCACGCTGGGCAACGAAGGCGGCAAGCTGGCGATCGTCGGCTGGGGCTCGACCTTCGGCCCGATCCACCAGGCCGTCCGCCGCCAGCGCATGCGTGGCCGCGACGTCCACCACATCCACATCCGCCACATCTGGCCGATGCCGAAGAATCTCGCTGTCCTATTGCGCTCCTACGAGCATATCCTGGTGCCCGAGATGAACACCGGCCAGCTCAAGACCGTGCTGCGCGACCAGTTCCTGGTCGATGCCAAGCCGCTGAACAAGGTCTCCGGCCAGCCGTTCCGCATCTCGGAGATCGAAGATGCAATCGAGAAGGTGCTTGTCTGAGTGCCAATGTCAGTGCGAACTTTAGTGAACATTCGGGTGATCCCATGAACGACATGACTCCGATCAAGACCAGCCCCAAGGATTGGGAGACCGATCAGGAAGTGCGCTGGTGCCCCGGCTGCGGCGACTATGCCGTGCTGAAGGCGGTGCAGCGGACCATGCCGGAACTGGGCGTGCGGCCGGAAAACACGGTGTTCGTGTCGGGCATCGGCTGCTCCAGCCGCTTTCCCTATTACATGGAAACTTACGGCTTCCACACCATCCACGGCCGTGCGCCGGCATTCGCGACCGGCATCAAGCTCGCCAATCCGGAGCTCGACGTGTGGATCATCACCGGCGACGGCGACGCGCTTTCGATCGGCGGCAACCACACCATGCACCTGCTGCGGCGCAATCTCGATTGCCAAATTCTGCTGTTCAACAATGAGATTTACGGCCTGACCAAGGGGCAATATTCGCCGACCAGCCGCGTCGGCACGCGATCGCCCTCGACTCCGTTCGGCTCGGTCGACCGGCCGGCCAGCCCGTGCGGCTTCGCCCTGGGCTCCGGCGCCCGCTTCATCGCGCGCGGCATCGATGTGCACAAGAAACTCACCGACGTGCTGAAGGCTGCGCACGCGCACAAGGGCGCCAGCTTCGTCGAGATCTACCAGAACTGCATCGTCTATAATGACGACGTGTTCGCGCCCTTCACCGAAAAGGCGAACGCCGCCACCGCGCAGCTTTGGCTGGAACACGGCGCGCCGATGCTGTTCGCCAACGGCACCCGCGGCCTCAGCCTCAACCGCGAAGAGCTCCGCCTCGAAGTCGTCGAAGTAGCGGACGGGGACTGGCAAGCGGCGGGCGTGATCGTCCACGACCAGACCAACAAGGGCGTTGCCCAAATGCTGATCGACATGGAGCAATCGGATGGTTTTCCAGTGGCGCTCGGCGTCATCCACAACCACCCCCGCCCCACCTTCGAACGCGCCGTCGTCGACCAAGAACGCGCCGCCGCCGAGGGCAAGAAGCCCGACCTGCAAAAGCTCGTAGCGAAGGGGCAAACTTGGATGGTCGAAAAGCAGCCGCACGAGATTTGAAGAAGGCCTGTTCTCACGCAAAGACGCAAAGACGCTAAGGGAAGACGTGACTGAGCTTGAAGAGCTTGCCCGGATTTCAGTCGATTGTGGTTTCAAACTGCATCAAGCGCTCGGACCTGGGTTGCTTGAGTCCGTATACGAGGCGTGTCTGTTTCAAAACCTCGCGAAGCGAGGTTTAGCTGTTGAACGGCAGCGACCGATCCCGATCAGGTACGAAGGCGTCATCCTGGAAGAAGGTTTTCGCGCTGACCTCATCGTCGAAGGCAGACTGCTGATCGAGCTGAAATCGACTGAGCAGTTTGCCCCGGTGCACGGTAAGCAACTTCTCACCTACCTTCGCTTGATGAATCTACCGCTCGGCCTCCTCATGAACTTCGGTGCACCGACGTTCAAAGAAGGCCTGCGGCGAGTAGCGAACAATCATGATAATGGCCGCTAACATGCCCGCCCTCTCTTTGCGCCTTTGCGTCTTTGCGTGAGACAAAAAGTGCCTGTGGCTGCGCAAAACCCCGCCATTCTCTGGATACGCCAGGACCTGCGGCTCTCCGATCAGGCGGCGCTTCTCTCGGCGGTCGAACATGGGGCTGTCGTTCCGATCTACGTGCTCGACGACGGGACGCCCGGCGAATGGAATATCGTCGGGGCGCAGCGTTGGTGGTTGCACCACAGTCTGACCGCACTCGATGCGGCACTGCAGGCGAAGGGTTCGCGGCTGATCCTGCGTCGTGGGCCAGCTGCGAAGGTAGTGGTGGAGGTCGCGCGGGAAGTTGGCGCCACTTCGGCGCACGCGATCCGTCACTATGAACCTTGGTGGGTCGAGGCGGAACGGGAGCTCGCCGCCAAGCTCCACCTGATCCTGCACGACGGCAACCAGCTCGCGCCGCCCGACGCGGTGCGCACCGGCAGCGGCGGCTTCTTCAAGATCTATACGCCCTTCTGGCGCGCGCTGTCGGCGATGATGCCGCCGCCCCAGCCGCTGCCCGCTCCCGACCACATCCGCGCGCCAGAGCAATGGCCAGGCAGCGATTCGCTCGAGAGCTGGCAGCTGCTGCCCACCAAGCCCAACTGGGCAAGCGAGTTCGGCTCCATCTGGTCGCCGGGCGAAGCAGGTGCGCACGAGGCACTCGACAGCTTTGCCGACAAGGTCGGGCGCTACCATGAAGCGCGCAACCTGCCGTCCGAGCCCGGCAGCTCGCAGCTCTCGCCCCACCTGCATTTCGGCGAAATCTCGCCCGCTCAGGTCTGGCATAGGCTGGACGAAGCCGGCGCCGGTCTGGACACCTTTCGCAGCGAACTGGGCTGGCGCGATTTTACCACCGGCGTAATCGCCCGATCGCCCGACTATGCTGCGCAGCATGGCCGCGGCAATTTCGATCGTTTCCCCTGGCGCACTGGCAAGGAAGCAATCGCGGATCTGCGCGCCTGGCAGCAGGGCCGCACCGGCTATCCGATCGTCGATGCCGGCATGCGTCAGCTCTGGGCGATCGGCTGGATGCACAATCGGGTGCGGATGATAGCCGCGTCCTTCCTCGTCAAACATCTGCTGATCGACTGGCGCGAAGGGGCGCGCTGGTTCTGGGACACTTTGGTCGATGCTGACTACGGCAACAACGCGGTCAACTGGCAGTGGGTCGCCGGCACCGGCGTGGACTCAAGCCAGTTCGTCCGGATCATGGCGCCACTCGTCCAGTCGGAGAAGTTCGGCGCTGCCCACTATATTCGCCACTGGGTGCCCGAGCTGGCGCATCTGTCTGACGCCGACATCCATGATCCGGCCGAGCCGGTCCCGGGCTATCCCGAAAAGCTGATCGGTCACCGCGAGGCGCGCGAGCGGGCGCTGGCAGCGGCGCGATCGATTCGCTAGGCTGATGCAATGACGGCACATTCGCCCGATCGCGGCCGGCAGTTCAGGTCGGGCCAGCCAAAGCCCGGCTTCTGGGCGGCCATGCTGGCGGCGCCATTCCACCGCGCGCTCGACCGGATCGACGCCGGGCTGGAGCAGGGCGCAATCGAAGCGTGGCTTCCCGACGGCAGCTACCGGATCATTGGCGGCCGTGGTCCCGGGCCCGTGTGCGAGGTTGAACTCAAGAGTTGGCGGGCGCTGATCCGCCTCTCCCGCGACGGCTCGGTCGGCTGGTACCAGGCCTGGGCCGCGGGCGAGTGGTCGAGCCCCGATCCGGTGCCCCTGTTCGATCTGTTCATGCGTAACGCGGTGACGCTCGGCCACGTGGCGCGGGCGCGGGGCCTCGGGCGCTGGACAAAGAAGCTGCGTCACTGGCTCCGCGACAACTCGCCCGGCCGCGCGCGCAAGAACATCGCCTTCCACTACGACCTCGGCAACGATTTCTACGCCGAGTGGCTAGACGAGACGATGACCTACTCATCAGCGCTGTTCCAGGAACCGATCAGCGCCGAGGAGGAGCTCGCTTACGCGCAGCTTAACAAGGTCCGCGCACTGCTCGACCGGCTGGAGCTGAAGCCGGATCAGCATCTGCTCGAGATCGGCTGCGGCTGGGGCAATCTCGCCGAAATCGCGGCCGACGAATACGGCGCCAACGTCACTGCGCTGACCCTGTCGGAAGAACAGCGCGACCATGCGCTCGATCTCAACCGCTGCAACGTCGCCGCGGGCCGCGTCCGCATCCAGTTGCGCGACTATCGCGACGTGCGCGAGCAATATGACGCCATCGCCAGCGTCGAGATGGTCGAGGCCGTTGGCCAGCGCTGGTGGCCCGCCTATCTGCAGACCATCGCGGCCGCGCTGAAGCCCGGTGGGCGGGCCGCCATCCAGTATATCGCAATCGACGATGCTCTGTTCGACGATTACGCCGCCAGCGCGGACTTCATCCAGACCTATGTCTTCCCTGGCGGCATGCTCATTTCCGAAAGCAGGTTCCGGAGCATCGCCGGAGCGGCAGGCCTGACCTGGTCCGATCAGCGTGACTTCGGCCTTCATTATGCCGAGACGCTGAAGCGCTGGCGCGACCGCTTCGACTCGGCTGCGTCGGAGGGGCGCCTGCCAGCCGGCTTCGACCAGGGCTTCATCAACCTGTGGCGCTATTATCTGATGTATTGCGAAGGCGGTTTTCGCGGCGGCGGCATCCGCGTCGCACAGGTCACGCTGATCAAGGGGGAGTGAGGCGATGAAGAGACTGGTGCTGTTGGGCGTCGCGGCCCTGTTCGCCTGCGGCCCCGCACCGGCGCAAAAGCAGGGGCCAGTCCAGCTCACCTCCGCCAATGCCGATCGCATCCGCCAGGCCGGGGGCGAGATCCTGTTCTGGGACCAGGCACAGCGCGACCGCAACTTCCCGGCGATGGAGCGGCTCTTTCCCGGCACGATCGCCCGCGCCTCCGCCCGCCCCTACCCGCTCCGTCCGGGCAAGCCGCTCAAGCTGGAGGACGGTGATGCCTTCATGAAGCACCACAACGCGGCTGGGCTCATTGTCGTGCAGGATGGCCGCATCCGGTTCGAGCGTTACGCTCGCGGCTATTCGCGGAGCGGCCGCTACACCAGCTTCTCGGTCGCCAAGTCGCTTACCTCCACGCTCGTCGGTGCCGCTATCAAGGACGGCTTCATCAAGTCGGTCGATGACCCCGTCACCCGCTACATCCCCGAACTCACCGGCAGCGCGTATGACGGGGTCAGCGTCCGCCAGGTCCTGACGATGACTTCCGGCGTCAAATGGAACGAGGATTATACAAATCCGAATTCCGACGTAGCGCGCATGTATGCGAAGCCCGTGCCGCCAGGCGTCGATCCAACCGTGGCTTATCTGCGCACCCTCACCCGCGAAGCGCCGCCGGGCAGCAAATGGGTGTACAAGACTGGCGAAACCAACCTGATAGGCGTGCTCGTCACCAAGGCGACGGGGAAGAGCCTGACTGACTATGCCGAAGCGAAGATCTGGCGGCCGTTCGGCATGGAACGCGACCTGTTCTGGATGGTCGATCAGTCCGGCCAGAATATCGGCGGCTGCTGCCTGTCGGCCTCGCTGCGCGACTATGCACGGATCGGCTTGTTCGCGCTCGGGGGCGGCAAGGGCGTGGTGCCCGACGGCTGGGTCGCCGGCGCAACCAAGGCTTGGTCTCCGGTCGGCAATAGCCGCGGCTATGGCTATCAATGGTGGATCGAGCCCGACGCATCGTTCCAGGCACAGGGCATTTTCGGCCAGATGATCCACATCGATCCAAAGCGCAGGCTGGTGGTAGCGATCTCCAGCGCCTGGCCCCGCGCCACCGGCCGCGATCTGGTCGTCCCCCGCGCCGAATTCGTGCAGCGCATAAAGGCCGCGCTGGACGCCGAAAGCCGCTAGCTCCGTTTCGGAGGGAAACGCGCTGGCCTGACCGGCCGCGCTCAGGCACCTTCCTCCCTTGGGGGACAGGGAATGGGCTTTCGCTTTCGCCGTTCGGTCAAGCTGCTGCCGGGCATAAGACTGAACTTCAGCACGCGCGGGATCAGCACCAGCATCGGCGGGCGCGGCGCGACGATGAACATCAGCCGCCGTGGCGTGCGATCCACCTTCGGCATTCCCGGTACGGGGCTCAGCTACACGACGCCCCTCCGCCGCTTCTCCGACCCGAGTGGGACCGACCGGGCTGTTACGTCAGCTGGCTCGGCCGTGATCGGCTGGATCATACTCATCGTGGCGCTGCTGATGATCGGCAGCTGCATTGCCCGCCTGAGCGACAGCGCCACGACACCACCGCCGGCCGCCCCGGCCCCTGGTCCGACCTTCGCCACACGAACCGTCGCGGGTTCCAGCGTCAATTGCCGGGCGGAGCCAAAGACAGGTGCAGTCGTGACGAAGCACAACCGGGGCGACGAACTGGTCCTGCTGGAACAGGTTGGCGGCTGGTCCAAGGTCGCGCAGAACGGCGGCTTCTGCTGGGTATCCGACAGCCTGCTCCGCTAAGCCCTACTCCGCCGCCACCGGCAGCGCGGCGCCGAATGCGTCGGCAGGCACTAGCCAGGCATAGGGCACCGGGTCGCCGGCTTCCTCCTCATACACACCGCCCGCCAAGTCCGCTGTTCGGAGAAGCGGCTCGGCGGCGCCTGGTCGGCGGCCATGGGCACGATCCCAAGCCCGTCCAGCGTCTCCACCAGCTCGCGCATCACCTCGTCGCGGTCGCGCACGAAGCGGGAGGCGAAGCAGCGCCATACGGTCCAGCCGGCTCGCTCGAGCATGCGCTGGCGGGCCATATCGTCCGGCCAACGGTCCGGCCCATGATAGGCGTCGCCATCGCACTCGATAGCGAGCCGGCGGTCCTCGCCGCCCTCGATGACCAGATCGATGCGCTTGTGGCCGACCGGCACCTGCGTATCGACGCGATAGCCGCGCTCGACCAGCAGGTCGAACATCTCCTCTTCGAACGGAGACTCGCAGCGCCTCCGCCGGTCTTCATTGAGCTTGGTGTCGGCGGCGAAGGGCGCCCGGAAATGCTGGATCAGCGCGCGGCGCAGCTTGTCCGCCTGGCTCAGTTCCTCCGGCTGGACCGAGCGGACCAACACCATCCGATCCCGCGCCCGCGACGCGGCGACGTTAAAGCGCTGCTCATAGCCGAGGCCAGACAGCAAACTCGGCTTGGCGCCTGCCACCATCGACAGGAACATGATGTCCCGCTCGTCGCCCTGAAAGGCCGACGGGTCGCCGACGCGGATGTCGTGGCGCAGCATGATCTCCGGGCCCAGTTCCTGTTCGATCGCTTCGGTGATCAGCATCGCCTGCTTCTGGCCGAGCAAGGTCGTGACCCCGATGGTTCGCTTCGCCATCAGCGGGTCGGCGGCGATGCGCCCGATCTCGTCCAGGATGCAGGCGACTTCTGCGCGGTTCACGTCCCCGCTCCGCGCGCCGTCCTCGACGAGGATGTCGACTAGCGGCGGATCGTTTGACCATCTCTCCGCGCGTGCGCGCGAGTTAAGCGATGATTCGCTTCACAGCTTTCTTGTTTTCCTTAAGCTCTACGCCGAAGCCGTCATGGCGCATGTCGACCTTGCGCCAGGCTGTCTTGTAGCCACCGTCGCGTTTCAGGAACGCTCGGTTGCGCACGATGTTCGCGTCGCGAACACCGAAATGGTCGCGGCCTGGCGGGCTCGCTTCCGTGACTGGTTGGACGAGATTGTGCGTGAGTACCGACCGAATGCCCCCGTCGACCTGGAGGTACTCGTCGACGCAGGTTGGTCTGCAGTGTTCGGCTCCTTCACGATCGCCAAGACGACGGGCCGCTCGGACGTGGTGGGAGCCCAATTGCTGCTCTACCGCGAAACAATCAGACAGATTTTCGCGCGTGGCGAGCGTCTGAGCCAGGTTTAGTGCGATGTCCTGCTGCCAGTGCAGTCGGCTTTGGCTTCCATCCACTTGGAGTCGCGAAGACTGGCACATCTCTGCCGTGAGCTGAACGTGCGTAATGTCGACATCGCACATCGGCTCCCCCGCATTGGCTTCCGGCTCCGCCCCCGCTAGACGGCCCTCATGGGTTTGAGTGGGGTTGAGAGCCGGGCGTGCGAGGTGGCTGCTGCCGCGCCGATGCTGGAGCAGGTGCTCGCGTGGAGCGCGGTCAATAGCGGGTCCCGGAATCTGGCGGGGCTGAAGACCATGGCGGGGTTGCTCGCCGATGCCTTTGCCGCGTTGCCGGGCGAGGTGGCGCTGGGGGCGCCTGAGCCGGTCGAGATCGTCGAGGCCGACGGGGCGGTGCGGGGCGTGGAGCATGGAGCGCATCTGCTCGTGACCGTGCGGCCGGACGCGCCGGTGCAGCTGCTGTTTACGGGGCATTACGACACGGTGTTCGGGGCCGATCACCCGTTCCAAACGACGCGGCGGCTGGAGGATGGGCGGATCAACGGCCCGGGCACGGCGGACATGAAGGGCGGGCTGGCGCTGATGCTGGCGGCGCTGAAGGCGGTGGAGACCACGCCCCTTGCGCACCGCATCGGCTATCAGGTGCTGATCGACAGCGACGAGGAAGTGGGCTCCCCCTCCTCCGCCGCGCTGATCGCCCGCTGTGCACAGGGCAAGGCGGTGGCCTTGACCTACGAGCCGGCGCTGCCCGACGGCACGCTCGCCGGAGCGCGGGCGGGTTCGGGCAATTTCTCGATCGTCGTCACCGGACGCTCGGCGCATGCCGGGCGCAATCCCGAAGAGGGCCGCAATGCGCTGCTCGCCGCCGCCGATCTGGCGCTGCGGCTGGAAAAGGCGATCGGGCCGCGTCTTTCGGTTAACCCGGCGCGGATCGACGGCGGCGGGCCGAACAATGTCGTGCCGGACCATGCCGTGCTGCGCATCAACTTCCGCCCCTACACGCCCGACGACGAGGCGCGGGCGCGGGCGCACCTCGACAGCGCGGTGGCATTGGTGGCGGCGCAGCGGGAGGTCTCAATCCATGTCCATGGCGGCTTCGGGCGCCCGCCCAAGCCGCTCGATCCTGCCGCCGAGCGGCTGTTCGGGCTGGTGCGGGATTGCGGCGCGGATCTCGGTCAGACGATCGGCTGGCGGGCGACGGGCGGCGTGTGCGACGGCAACAACATTGCAGCCTGCGGCGTGCCGGTGGTCGATACGATGGGCGCGCGCGGCGGCGCTATTCACAGTGCGGAGGAGTTTCTGATTCCCGAGTCCTTGCCCGAGCGGGCGATGCTGTCCACCCTCGCCATATTGCGACTGGCCGAGAGGGGGCGGCCATGAGCTGCTTCCTGCGCCCAGCGACCGTCGACGATCTCGACGCGCTCTATGAGCTTGCCAAGCTGACCGGCGGCGGTTTCACCAACCTGCCGCCCGAGCGTCCTTCGCTCGCCAGGAAGCTGGAACGTTCGGCCGCGGCGCTGGCGCGCGACGAGGATGCGCATGTCGATGACCTGTTCGTCTTCGTGCTTGAAAACAGCGAGACGGGCCAGGTCCGCGGCACGTGCCAGGTCTTCACCATGGTCGGCCAGCATTGGCCGTTCTATTCGTATCGCATCGGCACGCTGACTCAGGTCAGCCAAGAACTGAATCGCACGTTCCGCGCGGAAATGATGACGTTATCGACCGATCTTGAGGGAGCCAGCGAAGTGGGCGGGCTGTTCCTGCACCCGCGGGAGCGCGCCGGCGGGCTGGGGCTGCTGCTCGCCCGCAGCCGCTATCTGTTCATCAAGGCGCATCGGCCCCGCTTTTCCGACATCACCATCGCCGAACTGCGCGGCGTGATCGACGAGGCGGGCGGCTCGCATTTCTGGGATGGGCTGGCCGGGCGCTTCTTCGGCATGAGCTTTCAGGAAGCCGACGAGTTCAATGCAGTGAACGGCAACCAGTTCATCGCCGACCTGATGCCCAAGCACCCGATCTACACTGCAATGCTGCCGGAAAGCGCGCGCGCGGTGATCGGCGTGCCCCATCCGAGCGGCCGAGCGGCGATGCGGATGCTGGAGCATGAAGGCTTCAACCACGACAAATATATCGACATTTTCGACGGCGGCCCGACGATGGTCGCGCATACCGACAGGATCGCTTCGATCCGGGAGTCGGTGGAAAGCCGGGTGGCGCGCGTTGGCGAAGTCGATGGCGAGCGGCGACTGGCCACAGCAGGGCGGCTGGCCGGGTGGCGGGCGGCCTATGCCCAAGTCGAGGTGCTCGAAGGAAACGACATTGCGATCGATGCGAATGGCGCCAGGGCACTGGGGGTTAGCGAGGGCGATACCGTGATGCATGTGGGGCGGGCTTAGGCGTGCTGACCGAGATCAACTTCGACGGGATTGTCGGGCCGAGCCACAATTATGCCGGCCTCAGCCTCGGGAATCTTGCCTCTGCCAAGAACGCGAACCAGACCAGCTTTCCGCGCGCAGCCGCGCTGCAGGGACTGGACAAGATGCGACACAATCTGCGGCTGGGCCTAGCGCAGGGCATCCTCCTGCCCCACCCGCGCCCGGACTGGCCGTGGCTCGAGAGCCTCGGTGCATCGATGGAGAGCAGCGCCCCCATTCCCGCCTGGGCGATTAGCGCCTCGCCGATGTGGACGGCCAATGCCGCGACCGTCTCGCCCGCGCCCGACACAAGGGACGGCAAATGCCATCTGACCGTCGCCAACCTCGTCACCATGCCGCACCGCAGCCATGAATGGCCGAACACGCTGAAGCAGCTGCGGCTAGCCTTTGCCGGGCCGAGCTTTGCGGTGCATGGGCCGGTACCCGCCCCATTTGGTGACGAGGGCGCAGCCAACTACATGCGGCTGGCGCCGGCGCATGGCGAGCCGGGCGTCGAGGTCTTCGTCTATGGCCGCTCCGGCGGGCGCTTTCCGGCGCGGCAGCACCGCATGGCGGGCGAAGCGGTGGCCGCGCATCACGGGCTTGCGCCTGAGCGCACGCTGTTCGTCGAACAAGCCGAGGACGCGATCGCGGCCGGCGCCTTCCACAATGATGTCGTTGCAGTTGCGGATGGCCTAACCCTGTTCGCGCACGAACAGGCCTTTGCCGATCGCGCGAGTTTCTATGCTGAGCTGGAACGGCTGCTGCCGGAAGTGCGGATCGTCGAAGTGCCAGCGTCCAGGGTCAACCTGGAGGATGCCATTGCCAGCTATCTGTTCAACGCGCAGCTGGTGACGCTGCCTTCGGGTGAGCAGGCATTGATCGTGCCGAGCGAAGCGCAATCGGTGCCGGCGGTGCGTGACTATCTGGAGGATCTGGTCGCCGGCAACGGGCCGATCCGCGCTACCCATTTCGTCGATGTGCGCCAGTCCATGGCCAATGGCGGCGGCCCAGCCTGCCTGCGCCTGCGCGTCGTCGCCGATCCGGTCGAAGTGGACCCGCGCTTCATGGTGGACGAGGCCAAGCTGGACCGGCTGGCGGCGGTGATCGCCGCCACCTGGCCGGAGACGATCGACTCGGCGCACCTCGCCGATCGGGCGCTCCACAAGCAGATCGCTGATGCCCGGGCGGCGCTGCTGGAGGCGTTAGGGCTTGGCGGCGAAGACCTCTGAACGGGCATTAACCCTTTATTTACCTTGTCCATGGCCGCGCACTGCGCGTTAGTGCGGCCATGTTGGCGAAGATCAAAAGGCTGTTCACGATCACCACGCGCTTCGAGGCGTTTCTGGTGATCTATGCGCTGGCGCTGGGGGCCTGCGAGCGCGGCATCCATTATATGGAGACCTATCCCGGCGTAGGTGGGACCTTGCTGTTCCTGGCTTGCACGGGCAGCGTTTTCATCGCCGGCGGCATGATCCTCGATAATCTGGCGCTCAGGCGGGCGCTCCGCTAAGCCCGCAAGCATGATTAGAGTGGGCGTTGGCGGCTGGACCTATGAACCGTGGCGCGGCGTCTTCTACCCGCCCAAGCTGAGCCATGCCAAAGAGATCGAGCACGCCACGCGCGCGCTGACCGCGATCGAGATCAACGGCACCTATTATCGCCGGCAGACCCCCGAGACCTTCGAGAAATGGCGAAAGGCCGCGCCGGACGGGTTCATGTATACGGTCAAGGCGAGCCGCTTCTGCACCAATCGCAAGAACTTGGCCGACGGCGAAGAAGGCATGCGCAACTTCTTCGACCAGGGGCTGGTGGAGCTGGGCGACAGGCTCGGCCCGATCCTGTGGCAGCTGATGGGGCCGAAGCAGTTCGACCCGGACGAAATCCGCGCCTTCTTCGCGATGCTGCCGAAGGAATGGGGCGGGGTGAAGCTGCGCCATGCGATCGAACCTCGTCACGAGAGTTTTCGGAACCCGGAGTTCTTCGAGTTGGCGCGGGCGGCGGAAGTGGCGGTCGTCTATGCCGAGGCCGACGATTACCCGAGTTTCCCGGACAAGACCGGCTCCTTCACCTATGCGCGGTACCAGCAATGCCGTGAGGATACCGAGACCGGTTATGCGCCTCACGAGCTGGACCGCATGGCCGGTCAGGCGCGATCCTGGGCAGAGGGCGGCCGCGACGTATTTGCGTTCTTCATCGCCGGCGCGAAGGTGCGGGCGCCGGCTGCGGCAATGGCGCTGATCGAGCGGGTGGGGCGTTCCTAGAGCGAGCGGATGATCTCGCGCGCGCAATTGTGGCCGGGCGCCCCGGTGACGCCGCCGCCGGGGTGGGTGCCCGCGCCGCACATCCAGAGGTTCTTGAGCGGCCCGGCATAGGCGCCGTGGCCCAGAACGGGTCGCGCGGCCCAGAGCTGATCGATCGACATGGCGCCATGCATGATGTCGCCGCCGGCCAGGCCGAACCGCTCCTCCAGATCGAGAGGACTGAGTGACAGCCGCCCCACGATCGAGGCCTTGAATCCAGGCGCGAATACCTCGACGGTGTCGATGATCGTGTCGGCGGCCGCGTCGCGCTCGTCCGCCCAGTTGCGGCCGTCCGGCAGCATGGGAGCGAATTGCTGGCAGAACAGGCTCGCCACATGCGCTCTCTTCGGCGCCAGCGTGTCGTCCAGCGTGGACGGGATCAGCATTTCGACGATCGGCCGCTTGGACCATCCGAACCTGCGGGCGTCGGTGAAGGCCTGGTCCATGTAATCGAGCGTCGGCGCGATCACGATGCCGCTGGCAAGATGCTCGCCCGGTTCCGGCAGGCAGGTGAAGCGCGGCAGTTCGGACAGCGCGACGTTCATGCGGAAGGTGCCGGAGCCGGCCTTGAACATCCGCATGCGTCGGGCGAAATCGGCTGGGAGTTCCGCTTCGTCGATCAGCTTGCCGTAGAGCAGCTTGGGCCCGACATTTGCGACTACCCGCGTGGCGAAGACCTCCGAACCGTCTTCCAGCGCCACGCCGACGCATTTACCGCCATCGACCAGCACCTTCGCCACTGGCGCGTCGGTCGTAATCTCCACGCCGACGGCCTCGCAGGCCTGGCGCATCGCCTGAGTGATCGCGCCCATGCCGCCGATCGCGTGACCCCAAGCGCCTTTCACCCCATTCACTTCGCCGAACACGTGGTGGAGCAGCACATAGGCCGAGCCGGGTGTGTCGGGACTGGCGTAGTTGCCGACGACCGCGTCGAAGCCAAAGGCCGCCTTGATCTCGTCGCTTTCGAACCAGCCGTCGAGGAAGGTGCGCGCTGATTTGGCGAACAGGTCGAGCAGGTCGCGCTGCGCCTCGATGCCGAGCTTGCGCAGGCCCCAGCCCTGCGTTGCGGCACGGATCATGTCCTGCAGCCCGCCGCCGGCGTTGGGCGGAGTCTTAAGCGCGAGATCGCGGAGCACGTCGGCAATGCGTTCGAGCGCGTCGTAATAAGCGGGCAGTGTCTCCGCGTCCTTTGCCGAGAACTTGTGCACCTCGGCCTGAGTGCGCTCGAGCGAGCCGCCGAGCTTCATGTAGCTTGTGTCGTCGAACGGCAGGAAGTTGGAGATGGGACGATGAACGACGCGCAGTCCCCAATCGTGCAGCCGCATGTCGGCGATCACCTTCGCCTGGAGCAGGCTGACCGTGTAGCTGGCAGTGGAGTTACGGAAGCCGGGGTGAAACTCCTCGGTCACGGCGGCGCCACCGACGATGGAACGACGTTCGAGAATGCGGACCTTGAGCCCGGCGCGGGCGAGATACCAGGCGCAGGTGAGGCCGTTATGCCCGCCGCCGATGATCAGTGCGTCGTAAGTGATACTTACCTCCCCCGTCATGCCGGACTTGATCCGCATCCCGCTTCTTACCTGCTTTAGAAAAGCGGGACCCCGGATCAAGTCCGGGGTGACAGAGCCGGTTACGCCGCTTCCGCCATCTCACTCAGCGCGGACCGCACTGCCGCCACCGCCTCATCCGCCTTGGCGCCATCGGGACCGCCGCCCTGCGCCATGTCGGGCCGCCCGCCGCCGCCTTGGCCGCCGAGCGCCGCAACGGCCAGCTTGACTAAGTCGACGGCACTACGCTGCGCGGTCAGATCGTCAGTCACGCCCACCGCGACCGACGCGCGGCCTTCATTGACCGCGACCAGCACGGCCACGCCTGAGCCGACGCGCGTTTTCAGATCGTCGACCGCGCCGCGCAGGCCCTTCGGATCGAGACCCTCCACAACCTGACCCAGGAAGCCATGACCACCGACCTGCTCTGGTCCCGCCGCCTCTGCCTTACCGCCGCCGAGCGCCAGTGCCTTGCGCGCTTCGGCGAGTTCGCGTTCCAGCTTTCGGCGTTCGTCGAGCAGCGCCGCGACGCGGGCGGGCACTTCATCGGGGCTCGCCTTCAGCACTGCCGCCGCTTCCCGCAGCCGATCGTCGCGGGCGACCAGCCATTGCCGCGCCGCTTCACCGGTCAGCGCCTCGATGCGGCGGACGCCGGAGGAGACCGCGCTTTCCGATACGATCTTGAACAGGGCGATGTCCCCGGTTGCGTTGACGTGGGTGCCGCCACACAGCTCGACGGAGAAATCCTCGCGGCCCATCGTCAGCACGCGCACTTCGTCGCCATATTTTTCGCCGAACAGTGCCATCGCGCCGGCGGCGATCGCGTCGTCGGGGGTCATCAGCCGGGTCGAAACCTGCTGATTGTGGCGGATGTGCGTATTCACGTCCGCCTCGACGTCGGCGAGTTCCTGCGTCGTCAATGCGGAAGGGTGCGAATAGTCGAAGCGGAAGCGGTCGGCAGCGACCAGCGAGCCCTTTTGCGTCACATGGCCGCCGAGCCGCTTGCGTAGCGCGGCGTGCAGGAGGTGGGTCGCCGAATGGTTGGCGCGGATGCGGTCGCGGCGATCGGCATCGACCGACAGGTGCACCGGATCGCCGATGGCAACCTCGCCATCCTCGATCAACAGTTGATGCGCGTGGAGTCGGCCGAGTGGCTTGGACGTGTCCTCGACTTTACCCTTCAGGCCCTTTTCGGACGTGACGGTTCCGGCGTCACCCATCTGGCCGCCGCTTTCGGCGTAGAAGGGCGTCTGGTTGATCAGCAACAGCACGGTCTCGCCGGCGGAGGCATGGTGGACCGTTGCGCCGTCTTTCACGATCGCGACGACCTCGCCTTCGCCTTCGGTGCCCGAATAGCCGATGAACTCGGTCGAGCCGTGCGCCTCGGCCAGGTCGAACCACACGTCTTCGGACGCCTTGGCTCCCGAGCCCTTCCAAGCCGCCCGCGCCGCCGCCTTTTGCTCGCCCATGGCCGCGTCGAAACCAGCGCGGTCGATGCCGAAACCCTGGGCCCTCAACGCGTCTTCGGTCAGATCATAGGGGAAGCCGAACGTGTCGTAGAGCTTGAACGCCACGTCGCCTGGCAGCGTACCGCCCGGCTGCATGTTCGCCGTCGCTTCGTCGAGTAGGCGCAGGCCATTCACCAGCGTCTCGCGGAAGCGGGTTTCTTCCTGCTTTAACGTGGCTTCGATCAGCGGCTGAGCGCGGACCAGTTCCGGATAAGCGGCGCCCATTTCCGCCACCAAAGACGGCACGAGCCGGTGCATCAACGGCTCCTTTGCGCCGAGGAGGTGCGCGTGACGCATGGCGCGGCGCATGATCCGGCGCAGCACATAGCCGCGGCCTTCGTTCGCCGGCAGTACGCCGTCGGCCACGAGGAAGCCGGCGGAACGGAGATGATCGGCTATCACCCGGTGCGAGGCCTTGTTCGGGCCACCGGCTTCGGTGTGAGTCAGTGCCGCGCTCTCGGCGATCAGGGCCTTGAACGTGTCCGTGTCGTAATTGTCGTGCACGCCCTGGAGCACGGCGGCGATCCGCTCGAGCCCCATGCCAGTGTCAATTGAAGGGCGCGGCAGGTCGCGGACGATCTCGTTCGCTTCCTGCTCATATTGCATGAAGACGAGGTTCCAGATCTCGACGAAGCGGTCGCCATCCTCGTCCGGGCTGCCGGGCGGGCCGCCGGGGATGTGATCGCCATGATCGTAGAAGATCTCCGAGCACGGCCCGCACGGGCCATTGTCGCCCATCGCCCAGAAATTGTCCTTGGTGGCGATGCGAATGATGCGGTCTTCCGGCAGGCCGGCGATTGTCTTCCACAGCTCAAACGCTTCGTCGTCGGTGTGGTAGACGGTGGCGAGCAACCGGTTCGGATCGATGCCGAACTCGCGCGTCAGCAGCGTCCAGGCATGGGTGATCGCCTGATCCTTGAAATACTGGCCGAACGAGAAATTGCCCAGCATTTCGAAGAAGGTGTGATGCCGGGCGGTGTAGCCGACATTGTCGAGGTCGTTATGCTTGCCGCCGGCGCGCACGCATTTCTGCGACGAGGCCGCGGTCGAATAGGACCGTGATTCCAGGCCGGTGAATACGTTCTTGAACGGCACCATGCCAGCGTTGACGAACATCAGCGTAGGATCGTTGTGCGGCACCAGCGGCGCCGAGGCAACGCGGGCGTGCCCCTGCCCTTCGAAATAGTCGAGGAAGGTGCGCCGGATGTCGTTCGTCGAGGTCATGCGTGGCATGTAAGTCAGCGCTGACATGCGGGCAACTATGTTGCGTCGCAGCAGCAAACGCGCGTAAGCAGGCCGTGTGACGGGTCAAGGGAACGCGGTGTGATGCCGCGGCTGCCCCCGCAACTGTAACCGGCGAGCCGGCGTGCGATTATGCCACTGGAGCAATCTGGGAAGGCAGCACGTCCAGCATTGACCCGGGAGCCAGGAGACCTCCCCGCCACGTCGTTCATCTGGCCGGGCGGGGTGCACCGGGCGGACGAAGGGGCTCCTTCGCAAGAACGGCATGGACGTTGTTGCGAAAGGACCAGAATGCGAACCTCTCTCCTGCCCCTGATGGCGCTCTGCGCCGCACCCGCCGTTGCGCAAGGCGCCGACCCGGCCGAGCCGGATGTGGTCGTCACTGCTTCCCGATCGGGCGACCCGACGCCGATCCGCGATCTTGGCGCTTCGATCACCCTGCTCTCTCCCGAAAGCCTCATCGAACGGCAGACGCGCAATGTTGCCGACATCCTGCGCGACGTGCCCGGGGTGGCGGTGAACCGCACCACTGGCCTGACGCAGCTGCGGCTGCGCGGCAGCGAGGCGAACCAGACATTGGTGCTGATCGACGGCATCGAGGCCTCCGACCCGTTCCTCAGCGAGTTCGATTTCGGCAGCCTCGCCGCCGACGAGAACGCGCGCATCGAGGTGCTGCGCGGGCAGCAGAGCGCGCTCTACGGATCGGACGCGATCGGCGGCGTGATCCATTACATCACCGCGAGCGGCCGCGAGGTGCCGGGCTTCAGTGCGCGTGTGGAAGGTGGCACGCCAGCCACTGCTAACGCACTAGTTCGTGCGGCGGGGGTGGCTGGCAACTTCGACTATGCCGCGACCGGCTCGCTGCTCACCACCGATGGTGAGCCCGACGCGCGGGGTGGCACACGCGACCTCGAATCCGACACGGTATCGGCGGCGCTGAAGCTCAACTGGGCGCCGCTGCCGAACTTCCGGCTTCGAGCGGTGGGGCGGTTCACCGACGTCGACCGAGACTTCAACGACCAGAACTTTGCCGTCGCTGGACCGACATTCGGCCTGGTGGTCGATTCGCCGGGCGTGCGCTCGCACAACCGCAATTGGAACGGTCTGTTGCGCGCCGAGCTGGACATGCTGGAGGGCCGCTGGACCCACGCCGTGACCGGTCAGTTCACCGATGCCGCGCGTGACACCTTCGCCTTCGACGACCGCACCAGCGGCACCGGCGAGCGGCTGAAAGGCAGCTACGAAACGTCGCTCCGCTTCGACGCCGGGGCCGTGCGCCATCGCGCCACCTTCGCGCTGGATGTGGAGCGAGAGCGGTTCCGCAATCGCGATCCGAACGGTTTCGCGTTCAGCGGACGGCGGCAGGTCGAGAATACGGGCGTTGTCGGCCAATATGAGCTGTTCTTCGGCGATCGCGGCGGCCTCTCCGCCTCGGTGCGTCGCGACGACAACAGCCTGTTCGCCAACACCACCACTTACCGGGTCCAGGGCAGCTATGACGTGCTCGACGGCACCCGCATTCACGGCGGCGCCGGCTCCGGCGTCAAGAACCCGAACCTGTTCGAACTCTACGGCTTCATCGACGGCCGCTTCCTCGGCAATCCGGGCCTGAAGCCGGAGAAATCCGAAGGATGGGAAGCGGGGATCGAGCAGCGCCTGTTCGGCGAACGGCTGACGGTCGGCGCGACCTGGTTCAAGAATGTGCTGAGCGACGAAATCTACACCGATTTCCCGCCGCCGACTTTCACACCCACGTCGCTCAACCGCGCGACCAAGTCGCGTCAGCATGGCATCGAAGCGGCGCTGGCGGCGCGCTTTGGCGAAGCGTGGCGGATCGATGCCTCCTACACTTGGCTCCGCGCTAGGGAGAACGGCGTCACCGAGGTTCGCCGGCCGCGGCACATCGGCAGCGTCGCCGCGACCTGGACGGCGCCGGGCGATGCCGGAGCTGTGACTCTCGTCGCGCGCTACAATGGCCGGCAGCTCGATCAGGCCTTTCTCGACCCGAGCTTCGTGCCGACCATCGTCAGGCTTGACGACTACGCATTGGTCAATCTCAACGGACGGCTGAAGTTGGACGAGCGTTTCGAGCTGTTCGGGCGGGTCGAGAACATCTTCGACGAACGCTATGAAGACGTGTTCTCTTTTGTTAATCCCGGCCGCAGCGGCATCGCCGGCGTGCGGGTTCGACTGTGAGGAGTGAAGACATGCAATCGCTTTCCGGAACCGCGCGGCTGGTTTGGCCCCTGCTCCTGTCATTCGGTGCATTCATCGGCAGCTGGGCGACAGCTTGCGTGTTCCCGTTCGCGGGCTTCGCTGCGGTTTCGGCGCTGACCACCGATCTTCGGCGCGGCCTGGCGGCCGTGCTCGGGGTCTGGCTGATGAACCAGGCCGTTGGATATTCGCTGCTAGGCTATCCAACCGATGCGAATACCATTGCGTGGGGTTTCGCCATCGGCGCCGGGGCCTTCGCCGGCTTCTTCGCCGCGCGAGCGGCGGCCCGCCTGCCCGGCGCGATCGTCGCGGCCCCGCTCGCTGCCTTCGCCACCTATGAGCTGCTGCTGTTCGCCGTCGCCAATGTGATCGGCGGGTTGGAGACCTTCTCATCCGAGATCGTGCTTCAGATCGCACGCAACGACCTGTACTGGTTTGCCGGGCTGATGGTGGTGCGCTTCCTGCTGACGCGGACGGCGCCGGCATTGTTCGGACGGCAGACGACGCTCCAGCCGGCATAATGCCAGCCCTGCCCCGGATCGTCTCGCTGCTCCCCAGCGCGACGGAGATTGCCGTTGCGCTGGGACTAGGCGAGGCGCTGGTCGGGCGATCGCACGAATGCGACTTCCCGCCTGAGGTCGAGCGGCTGCCGGCGCTAACCGCGACCAAGATCCCCAAGGGCATGCGGTCCGAAAAGATCGACCGCACGGTCAAGTCGATCATCGAAAGTGGCCTCTCCGCCTATTCGGTCGATGCCGAACAGCTGCGGGCGCTCAGGCCCGACATCATCCTGACGCAGACGCAATGCGCGGTTTGCGCGGTCACGCCGCGCGATCTGGAAGAGGCGCTGTCCGACTGGACCGGCGCGCAACCGGTTCTGCTGTCGCTTGCTCCCGATACGCTCAGTGATGTGTGGGACGATTTCGTGCGGGTTGCGGACGCGACTGGCGGTGACGCGGGGCCGGCCGTGGCCGCGCTTCAGGAGCGCCTCGGCGTCATTCCTGCAGTCGCGCACCGTCAGAGCGTCGCCGCGATCGAGTGGATCGACCCGCTGATGATTGCCGGCAACTGGATCCCGGAGTTGATCGGGATTGCCGGCGGCGAGCCCTTATTGTGCACGGCGGGGCAGCATTCTCCGTTCGTCCACTGGGAGCAACTGCGCGAGGCTGATCCCGAGGCAATCGTTGCCATGCCGTGCGGGTTTCAGGTGCCGCGCACGCTCGAGGAGATGCCGCTGCTCGATGCGCTGCCCGGCTGGCGCGACCTGCGGGCGGTTCGCAATGGACGCGTCTTCGTCGCCGATGGCCACCATCTCTACAATCGTCCCGGCCCACGCCTGGTCGAATCCGCGGAGGCACTGCACGCTATGCTGCACGGCGGCAGCAAACATGCCGGACGTTATTGGGTGCGCTACGATTCGAGCGCAGCCCTGACCGGCGCTTCCCATTCAGGCGTGCAAATCAACAGGTCGGGCAGCAGCGTCTCGCGCGCGTTGTAGATGAAAGGCGACCCATCCACGCGCGTCGCCACCAGGCCGGCGCCGAGTGCGACCGCTACAGGCGCCGCATTGTCCCATTGGTGCTGGCCGCCGGTGTGGAAGTAGATGTCGCCCTGCCCCAGGATCACCGCCATCGCCTTCGCGCCGGCCGAGCCCATCGGCACCAGCTCAGCGCCGAGCCGCTCCTGCAGCATTGCAACTCTAGGCGGCGGGCGGGTGCGGCTGACCAGTATGCGGGGGCGTTCCGGCCTGTTCACTTTCAGCGCCGGCTGATCCGATCGCAGCACCACGCCCTGTGCCGGCAGCGCCACCGCGCCGATTGCGGCATGGCCGTCGACGCTGAGCGCGACATGCACCGCCCAGTCGTCGCGACCTTCCGCATATTCGCGCGTGCCGTCCAGCGGATCGACGATCCAAACGCGGCTCTTGTCCAGCCGGGAAAGGTCGTCGGCCCGCTCCTCCGATAGCAGCCCGTCCTGAGGCCGGAGCGCCTGGAGGGCCTGCACGAGATAGCTGTTTGCGGTCGCATCCCCGATATCGCCGATGGCCTGCCCGGAGGCTGTGCCGCTGTCGCGCAAGGTCATCAGCAGCTTGCCTGCGGTCTCGGCGAGCAGCGCGGCCAGGTCGCCGTCGCTCACTCCTCGACCGGTCCGGTGCTGAGGATGGCGGGCGCTGCCCGGCGCAGGCGTGCGAACTCGACTACCTGCTTACCGACCAGCCCCAACTGCATCGCGGCAGCGGGATCGGAGCAATGGCCGTCCTTGAACATGCCAGACACGCTGCGGATTGCAGCTCCGAGCGGCGTCGGCCAGCCGCGCAGCGAGTGGACAATCGAGCGCATCGTGGCCAGCGTCGATCCGGTCGCTTGCCAGCCATAGGCAGTCACGATCAGCCCCACCGGGAGCCCGTCCAAATAGACGCGCGGGTCTTTCGACGTTTCCTCGACATAGTCGATCGCGTTCTTCACCAGGCCCGAAATTGAGCCGTGATAGCCTGGACTGGCGATGATCAGGCCATGCGCACCTCGCACCGCGGCGACGAGCCGTTTGCCCTCCTCGCAGCCTTCGATGGCGCCATAGGCGTAGTGCGGCAGCGCAGTCAGGGCCGCGCCATCGAACAGGGTGACGTCCGCTCCCTCCGCCTCCGCCGCCAGCAAGGCAATCTGCAACGCCTGCTCGGTGGACGAATCGGGCGACGTGGTGCCGCCGATGCCGACGATGGACAGTCTTTCAGGCACAGGCTCTCCCCGCTACAGCGCGGCAATGCCAAAGCATATCCGCCCGCGCCGGTCGATGCTCTATGTGCCCGGCGACAAGCCGCGCGCGCTGGAAAAGGCGCGAACCCTGCCGTGCGACGGGGTAATCATCGACTTGGAAGATGCCGTTGCGCCCGAACGAAAGATCGCGGCGCGAGAGGCCATCGCCGAGGCGCTGCAGCATGATTACGGTCAGCGCGAGCTGATCCTGCGGGTCAGCGCGATCGATTGCGCGCCGGATTTCGTGCTGGCCGAGCGGTTGCCGATCCACGGCGTGCTGATCCCAAAGGTCGAGAGCCCCGCCGTCGTCCGCGCCGCCAGCGCCCGCACGCGACACCCGATCTGGTGCATGATCGAGACGCCGCTGGGGGTGCTGCGGGCGTCGGATATCGCAGGGTCGAGCGATCGTCTCGCCGGCTTTGTGGCGGGCACGAACGATCTGACCAAAGAGTTGCGCGCGCGGCACGTGGCCGACCGTACGCCGCTGCTGACCAGCCTGTCGCTGATGCTGCTGGCAGCGCGGGCGCATGGGCTGGCGGCGATCGACGGCGTGCATCTGGGCCTGGACGATCTCGCCGGGTTCGAGGCGAGCTGCCGCCAAGGCGTGGATCTGGGCTTCGACGGTAAGACGCTGGTGCACCCGAGCACCATCGACATCGCCAACCGGGTCTTCGGGCCTGCTCCTGAGGAGGTCGCCAAAGCCCGCGAGATCGTCGCCGCTTGGGAGCAGGCGCGGTCGGAAGGCAAAGGGGTTGCGCGGATCGGCGACGCCATGGTGGAACAGTTGCACGTGGACGAGGCTATCCGGCTGATCGAACTCGCCCTAGCTATCGATGGGCGAGCGTAATCGCGCGGCGCAAGGGGGAGAAGAAGCGACGTGCGGACCTTCATTCGAGTCACTCTGATCGCGCTCACGCTGCTGCTTCTCAGCCTAGGCGGCATCTATTTCTACTCGCCGCCAAAAGCGCTCGACGTGATCAACGCCCTCTATCCGGGCGACGGCGGCGTGGTCCGGGTGGCGGATGACGTCCCGTTCCGGGAGGGCGAGCGCGGACGCCTCGATGTCTATGCAAAGCCGCAAGCCGCCGGTGCGCGGCGGCCCGTGCTGGTCTTCTTCTATGGCGGAGGCTGGGCGATGGGGCAGCGGCGGGAGTATAGCTTCGTCGCAAAAGCCTATGCCGCACGCGGCTATGTCGTTGTGATCCCGGACTACCGGCTGGTTCCGGAGGTGCGCTTCCCCTCGTTCATCGAAGACGGCGCGGCGGCGGTGCGCTGGACCCGCGACAACATCGCCCGCTTCGGCGGCGACCCGGACCGTATCGTGCTCGCCGGCCATTCCGCCGGTGCCTATATCGCCGTCATGCTGGCACTGGACCGGCGTTATCTGGCCGCGGCCGGAGTCGATCCGGGCGCGGTGAAGGCGGCCGCCGGGTTGGCCGGACCCTATGATTTTTATCCCTTCGTCAAGAAGCGCTCGATCGACGCGATGAGCCGCGCGCCCGACCCGCAAGCGACCCAACCGATCAACTTCGCCCGCGCCGACGCGCCACCGCTCTGGCTGGCGAACGGCACTATCGACACGGTCGTCCGCCCGCGCAACGCCGTGCGGTTGGCGGCTCGCCAGAAGCAACTCGGCAGTCGCACGACCGTGCTGCGCCTTTACGAGGGGCGGAACCACAACGACCTGATCATCGCCATCTCAAAACCGTTCCGCCGCAGGGAGCCTGTGCTGGCGGAGAGCCTGGCGTTTTTCGAAGTGAGTTTGAACCAGCGTGCGGCGCGCTCGACAAAGTGAGCCACTGGAGAAGTTAGAGCGTCGTCTCCGCCTCGACCCGCACCAGCAAAGTCCCTTCGGTGACCTGCGCGCCGGGAATGGCGCTGAGTTCAGCGACAACTCCGTCGAACGGCGCGGTCAGCGTATGCTCCATCTTCATCGCCTCGAGCGTGACCAGCTTCTGGCCCTTGATGACCGAAGCACCGGCCGAGACTTCTACCGCAATGATGCGGCCCGGCATCGGCGCGGTGATGGCGCCATCGCCAGCCGCTCCGGCCGCTTTGCCGTAGGCGCGATACGACTCGACCAACCAGCTCTGCCCCGCTTCGCTGAGAACTACTGGCTCCAGCTCGCCTGAGGCAGTTAGCAGATCGCCATCCGATGCTTCTGCGTGAAACGTAACATGGCGAGCCTCGCCATCGATTGCCAGCACCAGCTCGCGCCTAGGGGACGCGTTGAGGCGGAAGCCGATCAGCGGCTGAGCGGCAAACGCGGCAGCGATGTCGGCTAGACCTTCATCACTGGGCGAATGCTCCGGCATCAGCGCATCACCTTCGCGCGCGATCAGGCCGGTATCGACGTCCCCACTTGCAAAAGCGGGATGGTGAAGTGCCTGGACGAGGAAGCCGGCGTTCGTGCGAACCGGCCACACCACCGTTTGCTCGAGCGCTTCCGCGAGCCGCTCGCGCGCTTCGTCGCGGTCCCAGCCGGTGGCGACCAGCTTGGCGATCATCGGGTCGTAGAAGGGCGAGACCTCCGCGCCTTCCTCTACGCCGGTGTCGATGCGGACGCCACCGCCGAGCTCGAACGCTTCCAGCCGCCCGATGCTCGGCAGGAAACCCTTGGCCGGGTCCTCGGCATAGAGGCGGGCTTCCATCGCCCAGCCATTGATCTCCAGCTCGTCCTGGCGCTTGGGGAGCGGCTCGCCGGAGGCAACGCGGAGTTGCCATTCGACCAAGTCCTGGCCGGTGATCTCCTCGGTCACCGGGTGCTCCACCTGGAGGCGGGTGTTCATTTCCATGAACCAGATGCGATCGGCGCGGAGGCCTTGGCTCGCATCGGCGATGAACTCGATGGTGCCGGCGCCTTCGTAATCGACGGCGCGCGCGGCTTTCACGGCGGCGCCGCAGACGGCCTCGCGCGTGGCCTCGTCCATGCCGGGCGCGGGGGCCTCTTCGATGACTTTCTGGTGGCGGCGCTGGAGCGAGCAGTCGCGTTCGAACAGGTGGACGATCTGCCCCAAGCTGTCGCCGAACACCTGCACTTCGATGTGGCGGGGCGAGAGGATGTATTTCTCGATCAGCACCCGGTCGTCGCCGAACGAGCTCGCCGCCTCGCGCTTGCACGAGGTGAGCGCATCCTGGAATTCGCCGGAGCCTTCCACCCGCCGCATGCCCTTGCCGCCGCCACCCGCGACCGCCTTGATCAGCACCGGGTAGCCGATCGCGTCCGCCTCGGCCTGGAGGCGATCGGGTGACTGATCCTCGCCCAGATAGCCGGGCGTGACGGGTACGCCCGCCTCCGCCATCAGCTTCTTGGCCGCATCCTTCAACCCCATTGCGCGGATCGAGGCGGGCTTCGGGCCGACCCAGATCACGCCGGCGTCGATTACTGCCTGCGCAAAGTCCGCATTCTCGGACAGAAAGCCATAGCCTGGGTGAATCGCCTCGGCGCCGGTCGCCTTGGCGGCGGCGACGATGCGCTCGCCGAGAAGGTAGGATTCGCGCGCGGGGCTCGGGCCGATATGCACCGCCTCGTCCGCCTGGCGGACGTGCAGCGCCTTGGCATCGGCGTCCGAATAGACGGCGACCGTGCGGATGCCGAGTTTACGTGCGGTGCGGATGATCCGGCAGGCGATCTCGCCTCGATTGGCGATCAACAGGCTTTTGATCATTGTGACTCGGCCCCTCCACCACGACGCTGCGCGTCGCGGTCCCCCTCCCCGTTCCGGGGAGGAGCGATGGTTCGGCATTCGGCGACGATGCCTGAGATAACGCCTTCAAGATTTCGGAAGATTTTGCGCGCTGGCAGGCGGAGCGTGCGGAAGCCGAGCTGATGCAGGTGCCGATCGCGTGCAATGTCCCGCTTCGCGCGAGCGAGGAGATCGTGTGCGCCGCCGTCAACCTCTATATCGAGCCGTACTTCCAAGCAGCAGAAATCGAACGACACGCGGCCGAGCGGATGCTGCTTGCGAAACTTGTAGCCGCCGGGACGCTTGCGAAGCTCGGACCACAGCAGGCGTTCCGCGGGCGACATCTCGCGCCGCAGCTGCCGAGCCATGCGAACCGTTGCATCTGGAGCGCCGAGGGTCCGATGCTTGCGCCGCGTTTGCTCCTCCCCGGAACGGGGAGGGGGACCACTCGCGTCAGCGAGTGGTGGAGGGGCCGGGGAGTTCGGTACCCTCGACTCGACCGCTCGACCACCAGACTTTGCCCGGCGGTCCCCCTCCCCGTTCTGGGGAGGATCTTGCTCGTGCCCCCTCATCACATCCGGAACACGCCGAAGCGCGGCGTCTCCGGGATCGGCGCGTTTAGCGTCGCGGCAAACGCCAGGCCGAGAACGTCGCGGGTCTGGGCCGGGTCTATCACGCCGTCGTCCCATAGGCGCGCGGTCGCGTGGTACGGGTTGCCTTCGTCTTCGTAGCGCTGGCGGATCGGGACCTTGAACGCCTCGGCTTCTTCCGGCGTCCATCTGTCCGCATCGCGGTGGACGGTTGCGAGCACCGCGGCCGCCTGTTCGCCGCCCATCACACTGATGCGGGCGTTGGGCCAGGTGAACAGGAAGCGGGGCGAATAGGCGCGGCCGCACATGCCGTAATTGCCGGCGCCGAAGCTGCCGCCGATCAGAACAGTCACCTTGGGCACGGTCGCGGTGGCGACGGCCGTGACCAGCTTTGCGCCATGTTTCGCAATGCCTTCCGCCTCATACTTGCCGCCGACCATGAAGCCGGAGATGTTCTGCAGAAACAGCAGCGGAACGCGGCGCTGGCAGGCGAGTTCGATGAAGTGCGCGCCTTTCTGGGCGGACTCGCTGAACAGAATGCCGTTGTTCGCGATGATGCCGACCGGCATGCTCCAGATGTGCGCGAAGCCGCACACGAGGGTGGAGCCGTAGAGAGCTTTGAACTCGTGGAACTCGGAGCCATCGACGATGCGGGCGATGACCTCGTGCACGTCATAGGGGGCGCGAACGTCGTCGGGGATGATGGAGTAGAGGTCTTCGGGGTTGAGCTTCGGAGGCCGCGGCTCCTTCAATCCGATCCCCGCTCCCGCTTCGCTGCCAAGGTGCGAGACGATATCCCGCACGATCGTCAGCGCATGCTCGTCATTTTCGGCGACGTGGTCCACGACGCCCGACTTGCGGCCGTGCAGGTCGCCGCCGCCCAGCTCCTCGGCCGAGATCACCTCGCCTGTCGCGGCCTTCACTAGCGGCGGGCCGGCGAGAAAGATGGTGCCCTGATTGCGGACGATCACCGTCTCGTCGGACATGGCAGGGACGTAGGCGCCACCCGCGGTGCAGCTGCCCATCACGCAGGCGATCTGTGGGATGCCCTTGGCGCTCATATTCGCCTGGTTGAAGAAGATGCGGCCGAAATGGTCGCGGTCGGGGAAGACTTCGGCCTGGTGCGGCAGGTTGGCGCCGCCTGAATCGACCAGATACACGCACGGCAAGCGGTTCTGCTCCGCGATCTCCTGCGCGCGGAGATGCTTCTTGACCGTCATCGGATAATAGGTGCCGCCTTTGACCGTCGCGTCGTTGCAGACGATCATCACCTGGCGGCCAGAGACACGGCCGATGCCAGCGATCATGCCGGCGCCGGGCACCTCGCCTTCATACATGTCGCAGGCGGCGAGCTGGCCGATTTCCAGGAACGGCGAGCCAGGATCGAGCAGCCGTTCGACGCGGTCTCGGGGGAGCAATTTGCCGCGCTCGGTGTGACGCGCGCGCGACTTTTGATTACCGCCAAGCGCAGCCGTCGCAACCCGGCCCCGCAGTTCCTCGGCCAGCGCCCGGTTGTGCGCGGCGCGGGCTCGGGTCTGCTCGGCATCAGACTGGATAGCTGTGGTGAGGACGGGGGCGGTCACGTCAGCGCTCCGACAAGGGCAAACACACCCGCCGCGGTGAGGAAGGGCCAGCCGATATGTTCACCCCGCGTGAAAACACCATCGAAGAGCCCCACCGCGATCCAAACTGCGCCGGTGACGGCGACCAGTCCTGACGGACTTCGCGGCCAGATCACGACCGTTGCGCTCAACGCCATCAGGGCGCTCGTGAAGTGCCACGCGAAGCGCGTCACCCGGCGAGCCAGCGGCTTGCGCGTGATGTCGCTATCCAGCGCCAGAATCGGCGTGATCAGCCGCCGCTCGCCCAGCACCGAGTGCACGATTGCCGTGGCTACCATTGTCGCGGCGGCCAGCCACAGCCAGATCACGCGCCGCCCCCGATCAGCTCGCGGCCGATCAGCATGCGGCGGACTTCGTTGGTGCCGGCGCCGATATCGAGCAGCTTCGCGTCGCGGGCATAGCGTTCCACCGGCCAGTCCTTGGTGTAGCCGGCGCCGCCCAGCGCCTGGATCGCCTCCAGTGACACACGAACAGCATTTTCGCTGGCCAGCAGGATCGCGCCGGCCGCGTCGAAGCGAGTGGTTTTGCCGGCATCGCAGCTCTTGGCGACTGCATAGGTGTAGGCGCGAGCGGACTGCAGCGCGACATACATGTCGGCGATTTTCGCCTGCATCAGCTGGAAGGTGCCGATCGCCTTGCCGAACTGCTTGCGCTCGCGGACATAGGGAATGACGGTGTCCAGGCAGGCCTGCATGATGCCGAGCTGGACACCGGCGAGCACCGCGCGCTCATAGTCCAGGCCGGACATCAGCACGCCCACGCCGCCGTTCAGCGGGCCCATGACGTTTTCCTCGGGCACTTCGCAATCGTCGAACACGAGTTCGGCAGTCGGGGAACCGCGCATGCCCATCTTGTCGATCTTCTGGCCGATCGAGAAGCCGGGCATGTCCTTTTCGATCAGGAAAGCGGTGATGCCGCGGCTGCCCTCCCCCGTCTTCGCATAAACTACGAGCGTGTCGGCATAGGCGGCGTTGGTGATCCAGAATTTGGTGCCGTTCAGGACATACCCGCCCTGCACGGCGTCGGCCTTGAGCTTCATCGAGACGACGTCGGAGCCGGCGCCCGCCTCGGACATGGCGAGGCTGCCGACATGTTCGCCGGAGATAAGCTTGGGCAGGTATTTGGCCTTCTGCTCCTCATTGGCCCAGCGGCGAACCTGATTGACGCAGAGGTTCGAGTGAGCGCCGTAGCTGAGCCCGATCGAGGCGGAGGCGCGGCTGACTTCCTCGACCGCGATGACGTGCTCTAGATAGCCGAGGCCGAGCCCGCCATCTTCTTCCGAGACGGTGATGCCGTGCAGGCCCAGCGCGCCCATCTCCGGCCAGAGATCGGTCGGGAACCAGTCGTCCGCGTCGATCTTCGCGGCCAAAGGCGCGATGCGCTCGTCCGCGAACCGCCGGGTGGTCTCGCGGATCATCTCGGCATTTTCGCCGAGCTGGAAATCGAATTCAGGGGTGGCAACGCTCATGCTTGGTCCGCTCTTTCGAGGATGCGCCGTGCCTGTTTGAGGTGCGGCGCGTCAATCATCTTGCCGTCGATCTGGAGCGCGCCGGCGTTCGGCTCTGCGTCGAAAGCCGCGACCACGTTGCGCGCATGAGCGACCTGCGCTTGCGACGGCGTGAAGGCAGCGTTGATCACCGGCACCTGGGCGGGGTGGATCGCCATCATGCCGGTGAAGCCGTCGCGCGCTGCCGCTTCGGCGACGCGCTGCAGGCCCCCCAGATCCTTGATGTTGGGGTAGACGGTCTCGATGGGGTTCACCCCCGCCGCCGCTGCTCCGAACAGCGTGAGCGCGCGCACCATCTGATAGGGCGGAAGGTAGGCGCCGGCCTCGTCCCGCGACGCGGCGGCGCCGATCGCGGCGGGCAGGTCCTCCGCGCCCCAGGTCAGGCCGCAGAGTTCGCCGGCGACTTCCGCATAGTCGCCGAGTTTGAACACCGCGCGCGGCGTCTCGCTGGCAATCGGCAGGATTGGCACGCCCGATCGGTCAGCCAGCTTGCGCACCGACGCGGCGCCCTCCGCTTTGGGTAACACCAGCCCGTCGGGGAAGGAGCCGAGAACGGCGGCGAGATCATCGACGAAATAATCGCTGTCGAACGGATTGAGGCGGACGAAGAGCTTGGGGCCGGTCCGTTCGGCGCGCTCGAGGAAGTCGGCGATCGCCTTGCGCGCTGCGGGCTTGTTGGCCGGCGCGACCGAGTCCTCTAGGTCGAGGATCAGCGCGTCGGCGCCAAGGCCGAGCGCCTTCTCCATCCGCTCCGGCCGGTCACCGGGGACGAACAGCAAAGACCGCAGCCTCACTTCTTCGGCTTCCTGCGCTGCACAAGCGCGGTGCGTTGGCAGCGGCAGACCAGTTGATTGCGTTGGTTGAACATGAGGTGCTCGAAGGTGACGACGCCCGCGTTGGGGCGCGACAGGCTCTCGCGCAGCTCGAGCACCTCGGTCTCGGCGCGCAGTGTGTCGCCGATGAATACCGGCGCCGGCATGGTCACCTTGTCGTAGCCCAGATTGGCGACGAGCGTGCCCAGCGTCGTCTCGCCGACCGAAACGCCGACCATCAGCGCGAAGGTGAAAGTGCCGTTCACGACCACCTGCCCGAACTCGCTCGCCCGCGCATATTCGGCGTCGAGGTGGAGCGGCTGCGGGTTATGCGTGAGCGTCGACATCAGCAGATTGTCGGTCTCGGTGACGGTGCGCCGAATCTCGTGCGAGATCCGGTCGCCGACGGTCCATTCCTCGAAAAATCGTCCGGCCATGCGTGGCCCCTAGAACAACAACACTGCCGCTCCAAGCGCCAGCAGGAAGCTGACCAATGTCGCTGCCACGACCGGCATGGACGCGCGCCAGCCCTGCTGGAGCAGCAGGTGCATCGGCGAGCGAATGCCGGTCGCCACGACTGCGAGCAGGAGCAGGATCGTGGTGCCGAGCTTGGCCAGCCGTCCCAATTCGACCGGCAGCACCATCGTCGAGTTGAGCGCGGCCAGCACCAGGAAAGCGACGATGAACCAGGGCACGGGCGGCGCGCCGGTCTTTGCCTCGCCATCTTTCGGGATCATCAGGGTGACGATGAGGAGAGTGGGTGCGAGCAACGCGACGCGCGTGAGCTTTACAATCGCCGCCGTTTGCCCCTCCGCCTCCCCCAGCGAGTAGCCAGCGCCGAGCGCCTGGGCGACGTCATGGATCGAAGCGCCGAGCAGGAATCCTGAGGCTTGCGGAGAGAGGCCGATCGCCTGCGCCAGGATCGGATAGGTGGACATGGCAAGTGCGCTTGCCGCCGACACTGCCACCAGAACCAAGGTGAGTTGAGCCTGGTTGACCCGCTTCTCGCCGAGCGCGGTCGACAGCGCCAGCGCAGCCGAGGCGCCGCAGATCGCGACCGAACCGCCGGCAAGCGTACCGAACGCGGCACCGAGCCCAAGGCTGCGCGCGACGAGCGTTCCCGCGCTCATCACCAATAGTATCATCGCGCCGATCACGGCGAAGCTGGTCCAGCCCAGCGCCGCGATCTGCCAGACTGTGACTTGCAGGCCGACCAGCACGATGCCCCAGCGCAGCAAGGTCTTGGACGCGAAACCCAGGCCTGCGTGGAGACGCACATCGGCGTTGAGGAAGTTGAAGGCGAGGCCGATCAGCAGCCCCATCAGCATCAGCGGTGCGCCATAATGATCGCCGAGCCACGCGGCGGCGAGCGCTGCCATGCCGGTCACGCCGAGCCCAGGCAGATATTCGAGCGCCTTGATGTGAGGCCGCGCCTCGATCCGGGGCGTCTCGACCTCCAGCAGATCGCCGAACAGATCGGCGGCGGCTGGCATTTGCCTGGCCATGCGCGGCGGCGGTAGTTCGAACTCCCCCATCGGTTCGCTTATGACAGGGCTGTCAGAAGGCGGCTAGGGGGAATGGCCATTCGTCCGGAGCGCAGTTGAGGGACATGGTTCAACGTCTAAGCGCTCCTCGCCTTGGCTCAGACGATCAGAGATTTTCAGATTCGAAAAGACGGAACAGCAACATGCCCGCTCCGTTCTGCTAGCGTCACGAACATGGTCAATGCCTCCCCTCCCACTGCTCCGCCTGCCGTACCCCCAGTGCAGGGTCCGCGTGCATCGAGCCTGGTGCCTTTGGTCACCGGCGTGGTGGTGGTCGGCGCGCTCTATCTGGCCAAGGACGTGCTGGTGCCGATCGTGCTGGCGGTGCTGCTCGCATTCGTCGTTGCGCCGCTGGTCGCGCTGATGCGCCGACTGTGGATCGGGCGCACGCTGTCGGTGGTCATTGCCATGCTGATGGCACTGGCCGTGGTCGGACTGACCGGCGCCGTTATCGGCCAGCAAGTGGCCGGCATTGCACCCGACCTTCCGAAATACGCGGAGCGGATCCAGAAAAAGGTCACGGCGCTGGGCCGGACGGAGTTTTTCGGCGAGCTGCCCAGTCAGCTCAGCCGCATGGCGCGCAGGTTTGAAAATGCCAACCCAGCGCCGCCCGCACCTCGGCTGGCGCGGCGCGCCAAGCCGATCCCTGTTGAGGTGCACGAACCGCCCGAGACAGGGCTGCAGACGACAAGACGGCTGCTGAGTCCCATCGTCGGCCCCCTCGAGACACTCGTCATCGTCATCGTCGTTGCTATCTTCATATTGTTGCAGCGAGAGGATTTGCGCGACCGCGTGATCAGGCTGTTCGGCTCGTCCGACCTGCACCGCACCACTCGCGCGATCGACGAAGCAGCGGGGCGGCTGTCGCGCTACTTCCTTACTCAATTGCTGCTGAACGCGCTGTTTGGCGGCGTAATTGCGATCGGCCTTTACTGGATCGGCGTGCCGTCCCCGCTGCTTTGGGGATTATTGGCGGCGCTGATGCGCTTCGTGCCCTATGTAGGCGCCTTTCTCGCCGCCCTGCCCCCGCTGCTTCTCGCGGTCGGGCTGGAGCCCGGCTGGACGATGGCGATCATGGTCGCGGGCCTGTTCCTCTTCGCCGAGCCGGTGATGGGCTATGTGGTGGAGCCACTCGTCTATGGGCATTCGACGGGGCTTTCGCCGCTGGCGGTGATCGTCGCCGCGATCTTCTGGACCTGGCTGTGGGGGCCAATGGGGCTGCTCCTGTCGACGCCGCTCACCCTCTGCCTGGTCGTGCTCGGCCGGCACGTGCCGCAGATGGAGTTTATCGACGTGCTGTTCGGCGACCGGCCCGCGCTGACGCCGGTCGAGAGCTTCTACCAGCGCATGCTCGCCGGCGACGCCGACGAAGTGCAGGACCAGGCCGAGCAGCTGCTCAAAGAGCGCTCGCTCTCATCCTATTATGACGAGGTCGTCCTGCCTGGCTTGCGGCTGGCGTTAACCGACCGTCGCCGGGGTGTGATCACGGGCGAGTGCCTGGGCGGCATCGTGGATTCGACGCGGGAGCTGGTCGAGGCGCTAGGCGATCACGAAGATATCGATCCGGATGGCGAGGAGGCCGCAGCCGAGCCGGCTTCGGCATCGCTGGCCGAACAGGCGCTCCCGGAGGAGCCGCCGCCTCACGCGGCACCCTCGAATGGCACCATTCTCTGTCAGGCAGGTCCTGGGCCAGCGGATCCTGCGCTGGCGGCGATGCTCGCTCAATTGCTCGCGAAACATGGGCAGCATGCCGTGATGGAGGATGCAGCCGAGCCGGTGCTGGTCTGTCTGGTCGGTGCCGAGCTGCGCCCCTCCTCGCCCCGCTGGCGCGCTATGGAGTTTCGCGCCCGCCAGCGCTGGCCTGCCGCGGGCATCGTCAAGGGCTTGCTGCGTCCGGGGCGGGAGAGTGAAGGAGACTGCTGCCAGAGCCTACGCGACCTGGTGGAACGCTGCGCCGACGCGGCACGGGAACGAAATGGAAGCTCGGAGACTTTCGCCCCCGTGACATAAATCAGGTTGGAGCGTCCAATGGTCCACGCGCAAGAGATTCGGCCGGGCATGAACGTGATCACGCCGGACGGGCAACGGATCGGGCAGGTGGAAGAATTCGATGTGTTCGGCCTGAAGCTCGCGGCCAACAGCACGTCCGACGGCAAGCACCATTATGTTGCGGCCGATCTGGTCGATCATGTGGCGACGGACGCGGTCCACCTCAATCGGCGCGCCCTCTCGATCATGCAGGGCGCAGCCGGCCGATCCCCGGCACGAAGCGGCGGCGGCATCGACCGGCGGCACCTGATCCCGTGGCTGATCGCCGGCCTGCTCGCGCTGCTGGTGCTCGTCTTGCTGCTCCAAGACCGCGACGACGATGACGCAGTCACGGCACCGGTCGCCACTGCGACCCAGCCCGTCGCAACCACCCCTGTTGTTGCGCCCGTTACATTACCAGATGGCGAGCGGGTCGAGTTGGCCCAGGACACCCTCGCCTATGACATGCAGGCCTATCTCGCCTCGCAAGAAGCGGCACCGCGCACCTTCTCCTTCGAAGGCCTGAACTTCGACACCGGCCGCTCGGAGATCAGGCGCGAAGAGCGGCAGGGCCTTGAAGACTTGGCCCGCGTGCTCGCCGCCTATCCGAACGCCCGCGTCCGCATCGTCGGCTATACCGACTCACGCGGCGGCGAACTGCCCAACCAGGCACTCGCCTATCAGCGCGCCCGCAGTGTGGCCGAGGTGCTGGAAGATCGCGGCGTTGATGAAAACCGCATCGAAGCGGTCAGCGGCGGCGAAGGTGACCCGCTCGCCACCAATGCCACCGCCCAGGGCCGGTTCGCCAACCGCCGCACCGAAGTGATCGTGCTGAACCGGTAAGCCGACTGCGCCGGTGGTAGCGGAGGAGGGACTTGAACCCCCGACACGCGGATTATGATTCCGCTGCTCTAACCAACTGAGCTACTCCGCCCCGGCAGGTGCGCGCCTATAAGTAAGGGCTAAGCGGGGGTCAACAACGACCACCCCTCCATTCGTGATGCCAGCTTGACCCGGCGTCCCGCTTCTTCTTTTCAGTTCAGGAGAGGCGGGACGCCGACCCAGGGCCGGGGTGACGAGGAGAAGAGGTTTTGCAGTTTGACGTGCTGATCGTGGGCGCGGGGCATGGGGGTGCGCAGGCGGCGATCATGCTGCGGCAGCTGGGCTTCGCCGGATCCGTCGCGGTCATTGGCGAGGAGCCGGAGCTACCATATGAGCGGCCGCCGCTCTCCAAGGACTATCTGGCAGGCGAAAAGTCGTTTGAGCGGCTGCTGATCCGGCCCGAACGATTCTGGGCCGAGCGCGACGTAACCATGCTGAAGAACCGGCGGGTGGTGAGCGTCAATCCGGAGCAACACGAGGTCACGACAGGGGCTAGCGAGCGGATCGGCTATGGCATGATGATCTGGGCCGCAGGCGGCCGGGCGCGCCCCCTTCCCTGCCCCGGCGCCGAATGCTCCGATGTGCACGCGATCCGAACCCGCGCCAACGTCGACCAAATCATGGCCAAGCTTGACGCGGTGGAGCGAGTGGCGGTCATCGGCGGCGGCTATATCGGGCTCGAAGCAGCGGCGGTGCTGACCAAGCTGGGCAAGCAGGTGACGCTGTTCGAGGCGCTGCCGCGGGTGCTGGCGCGCGTGGCTGGCGAACAGCTTTCCCGGTTCTACGAGGACGAGCATCGGGCCCATGGCGTCGATCTTCGTCTACATGCGCAGGTGCAGGCCTTTGAGCTGAAGGCCGAGAGCACGGCCTTGGCGGGAGTGCGTCTGAGCGACGGTGAAGTGGTGGCCGCCGATCTGGCGATCGTCGGCATCGGCATCGTTCCGGAGATCGAGCCATTGCTCGCCGCCGGCGCCAACGTCAGCAACGGCGTCGATGTCGATGCCCAGTGCCGCACCTCGCTGACCGACATCTTTGCGATCGGCGACTGCGCGGCACACGTGAACCGCTTCGCCGGCGGTGCGCGGGTCCGGATCGAATCGGTGCAGAATGCGAACGATCAGGCGACCGTCGTGGCAAAGACGATCGCCGGCGAGGACGTGGCGTATCAGGCTGTGCCCTGGTTCTGGTCCAACCAATATGATCTACGGCTGCAAACCGTCGGCCTTTCGGCAGGGCATGACCATGTGGTGGTGCGCGGCCGCCCGGAGGATCGCAGCTTCTCGGCCATTTATCTGAAAGGCGGCCGGGTAACCGCGCTTGACTGCGTCAACGCCATCAAGGATTATGTGCAAGGGAGAAGGCTAGTCGAGGCGGGTGCGAAAATTGCGCCCGCTGATATGGCGGACACGAGCCGGCAGCTGAAGGAACTGGTCTAGCGGAAGCGGTGTTCGCTCAGGGGCTCCCAAGGCCCGCCGCGATACCACCAGCTGGAGAGCCCGGCGATCTGGAGAGGGCGCGGCACGAAGGTGGTTTCGAGTTCGGCCAGCAGCGCCTTTGCTTCCTTTGGATCTACCTTGTTCTGCACGGTGATGTGCCCGCGCCAGGGAGCCTGGTCCTGCGGTGTCAGCATGCCCTCGAAATGCTCAGCAAGCCGCTGGCGGATGGCGGCCAGATCGGCGCTTTCGACCTGAAATGCCACGCCGCGGCCAAGGTGGCGAAGTCCAGACAGCCGCGCGGCAGGTGCCTTCGCCCGGCACTCAGCCTTGAGCTGCTCGCGCAATTCCTCGGCAAGACTGGGCGGGAGGTGGTGAAAGAGTGTGATGTGCGCCGGCACCTGATTGCGTTCCGGCGGGAAATGCTGGCGTCTGAGACCATCCGCCCAGGCGAAATCACTTGCGCCGAGCAGGGCAGTGACGATGATCGGTGCCGACACGAAACCCCCGGAGATGACGATGATCGACCTCTACACCGCGGCGACGCCCAACGGCTACAAGGCATCGATCATGCTGGAGGAATGCGGGCTCGAATATACGCCTCGTTTCATCGACATGGCGGCGCAGCAGCAAAAGACGCCCGAGTTTCTGGCGATCAATCCCAATGGCCGCATCCCGGCGATTGTCGATGACGGTTTTCCCGTTTTCGAATCGGGCGCAATCCTGATCTGGCTCGCTGAGAAGACGGGCAAGTTCCTGCCGAGCGAGGCCAAAGCCCGCAGCACCGTCATTCAGTGGTTGATGTGGCAGATGGGCGGGCTCGGGCCGATGATGGGCCAGCTGAACGTCTTCAAGCGTTATTTTCCCGAGCATATCCCCGCGGCGATCGAGCGCTACCAGCGGGAGACTTACCGCCTGTTCGACGTGATGGAGGGGCGGCTGGCGACCTCCCCGTATCTGGGCGGCGACGAGTACAGCATTGCCGACATCGCGTGTTGGCCCTGGGTGCGGGCGTATGGTTGGCCGGGGCTGACTCTCGACAATCACCCGCACCTCAAGGCCTGGGCCGAAACGATCGGCGAACGCGAGGCGGTCAGGCTTGGCGTGCAGGTGCCGCCGCGTCCGGAAATGACAGAAGAAGCAAAAAAGCAGTTCATCGAGCGGGCGCGGACGACGCTCGCTTAAATTTCCACCTGGCTGCCGAGTTCGACGACGCGGTTCGTAGGCAGCTTGAAGAACTCCATCGCGGACTCCGCGTTGCGCAGCATCCAGGCGAACAGTTTTTCGCGCCAGATCGCCATGCCCGGCCGGGCCGAGGGTAGCAGCGTCTGGCGGGCTAGAAAGAAGCTGGTGTCCATCATCCTGAACTCAGGGCCGCAGCCGGTGATCTGGGCTAGCGCGGCGGGCACGTCGGGTTCCTGCATGAAGCCATATTTGATCACCAGCCGGTGAAAGCCGTGGCCGAGCGGCTCAAGCTGACAACGCGTTTCCTGCTCGATAAACGGCACGTCCGCGATCTTGACCGTCAGCAGGATCACCCGTTCGTGCAACACCTTGTTGTGTTTGAGATTGTGGAGCAGCGCGTGCGGCACTCCGTCGGGTGTGGAGGTCATGAACACCGCGGTGCCGCCCACGCGGGTGGCTGAATTCGCGGCGGATTCGATGAAGATCGAGATCGGCATCGCGGCCTCTCGCAGCCGCTCGATCATCAGCTTGCGGCCCTTCGCCCAAGTGGTGAGCAGCGTGAACGCGATCACGCCGATCAACAGCGGGAACCAGCCCCCGTCGGGGACCTTGGTCAGATTGGACGCGAGATAGGCGAGATCGACCGTGAAGAAGACGGCGAGCAGGGTGTAGGCGAGCAGCTTGTTCCACTTCCACAGCGAGAACAGCACCACGGCGATCAGGCAGGCGTCGATCGTCATCGCACCCGTCACCGCGATGCCATAGGCGGCGGCGAGGTTCGACGAAGACTGGAAGAACAGCACCAGCAGGATCACCATCACCATCAGCGCCCAGTTGATAACGGGGATGTAGATCTGGCCGGCGGTGCTGGCGCTGGTGTGGGTGATGCGCAGGCGCGGAATGAAGCCGAGCTGGATTGCCTGTTGCGTGACCGAAAAGGCACCGGAAATCACCGCCTGGCTGGCGATGATGGTGGCGAGCGTGGCCAGGATGACGAGCGGCAGCCGGAATGCTTCGGGGGCGAGCAGGAAGAAGGGGTTCTTGATCGTCTCGATCGCCTGCTCGGGCGTCAGCGACAGCACCATCGCGCCTTGACCCAGATAATTGAGCATCAGGGCCGGCAGCGCAAAGTAAATCCAGGCGGTGCGGATCGGTCTGCGGCCGAAATGGCCCATGTCTGCGTAGAGCGCCTCGGCGCCGGTCACCGCCAGCACGACGCTGCCGAGCGCCAGAAAGGCCTTCCATTGATCGACGATGAAGAACTGGATCGCGTACCAGGGGTTGAGCGCCTCCAGCACCGCCGGCGCCTGTACGATGTAGCTCAGCCCCAGTCCGGCGATCGTGATGAAATAGGTCAGCATGATCGGGCCGAACAGCCGCCCTACTGCCGCCGTCCCACGCGACTGAATCATGAACAAGAAGACGAGGATACCGACCGCGATTGGCACGACGAAGGGGGCAAAGCTGCTTTCGACGACAGTAAGGCCCTCGACCGCCGAGAGAACCGACATAGCCGGCGTGATCATGGAATCGCCGTAGAAGAGGGCCGTGGCGAATACCCCCAGCAGGATGATCGGCGCGCTCCAGCGTTTGCCCGGTGTCGAGCGATTGATCAGCGCCAGCAGCGCCAGGCTGCCGCCCTCCCCCTTATTGTCGGCGCGCATGATGACGGTGACGTATTTGAGCGTCACCATCAGCATCATCGACCAGAAGACGAGGCTGAGCACGCCGTAGATGTGCAACTGATCGGGCGCGAGCGGATGGTGGCCGGCAAAGGTCTCGCGGAACGCGTAGATTGGGCTGGTGCCGATATCGCCAAACACGATGCCGATCGCGCCGACCGCCAACTTTAGAATGCCGTGATTGCCGTGCCCGTGCGGATCGGCGGGCGCATGCGACTCCACCGCCCCGGCGACAACTGCCGGGTCTGCAGCCGGAGCGGTCATGCTCGCGGCATTTCAGGCAAGAGCGTCATCATGCGCATAACAAACAAACGCGGTCCAAAGCCCCCGCAGGACAGCGGCGGGCGCGCCTAGCACGCGTCCAGGGGTGGTGCAATGATCAGGCCCCAAACAGTGCGTCCGCCTCAGTGCGCGTCGGCACCGAACGGAGGACGAAGCTGGAGCTGATCGTGGTGACCCCCGGCAACCGTCCAAGATGTTCGCGGTGGAGGCGTTCGTAATCGTCCAGGTCCTTGGCCACGATCTTCAGCCGGTAATCATGCGCTCCCGATATGAGCGCGCATTCGACCACGCCGTCAATCTCCGCCACCGCGCGTTCGAAGCGGGCAAGGTCCTCCTCCACCTGAGTGGAGAGCGTGATGTCGACCAAAGCGGTGACGTGGAAACCAAGCCTTTTGTGCCCGAGCCGCGCGCCATAGCCGGCGATCCGGCCGGATGCCTCCAGCCCCTGGATGCGCCTCGTGCAGGCCGATTGGGAGAGGCCTGCCGCTTCCGCGATGCGATTGACGGGCGCCCGGGCATCTTGCGCCAGAGTCTTCAATATTGTTCGGTCGATCCGGTCCATCGCCGCACTTCTATGCGCATAGGCGCGCTAGAACCACTGCTGTTTGCAAGGATTTACCTGCGGCATTTGCGGTATGAAGGCGGTCCGAACTTCAGGAGAGCGAAGATGCGCGTCGGCGTGCCGAAGGAAATCAAGAACCACGAATATCGCGTGGGCCTCACCCCTCCCTCCGTCGCCGAACTGGTCGCCGCCGGTCACGAAGTGATCGTCGAGACCAAGGCGGGCAGCGGCATCGACTTCGACGATAGCGACTATGTCGAGGCCGGCGTCCGCATCGTCGGCACGGCGGCCGAAGTGTTCGCCCAGTCCGACATGATCGTGAAGGTGAAGGAGCCGCAGGCCCAGGAAATCGCGCTGCTCGAGCCGCGCCACCTGCTCTTCACCTATCTGCACCTGGCGCCCGATCCCGACCAGGCACACGGGCTGATCAAGTCCGGCGCGACCTGCATCGCCTATGAGACGGTGACCGCCCGGGACGGCTCGCTGCCGCTGTTGAAGCCGATGTCCGAAGTCGCCGGCCGCATGTCGGTGCAGGTCGGCGCACATTATCTCGAAAAGGAACAGGGGGGGCGCGGCGTGCTGCTAGGCGGCGTGCCGGGCGTCTCGCCGGCCAAGGTCGCGATCCTGGGAGGCGGCGTGTCGGGCGTGAACGCGGCCCAAATGGCGGTCGGCATGCGCGCCGACGTGACGATCTACGACATTTCCAACAACCGCCTGGCCGAGCTCGACATGTTCTTCGGCTCGCAGATCAAGACGGTGTATGCCTCGAAGGCCGCCATTGCCTCGGCAGTCCAGAGCGCGGCGCTCGTGATCGGTGCCGTGCTGGTGCCGGGCGCGGCCGCGCCGAAGCTTGTCACGCGCGACATGCTGAAGACGATGAAGCGCGGATCGGTGCTGGTCGATATCGCCATCGACCAAGGCGGCTGCTTCGAGACCTCGCACCCGACGACGCACGAAGACCCGGTCTATGAGGTCGACGGCGTGATCCACTATTGCGTCGCGAACATGCCGGGCGCGGTGGCCCGCACCTCGGCCTTCGCGCTCAACAATGCCACCCTGCCCTTCGCGGTGAGGCTGGCCAATATGGGCGCAGAAGCAGCAATGCGCGCCGACCAGCACCTCGCCAACGGCCTCAATGTGATGGGCGGCAAGATCAAACACCAGGCGGTCGCGGAAGCGCTGGGACTGGAGTATTCACCTTTTGAGTAAGCGGAACAGAGGTGGAACGCCACGCGTTCCACCTCCCATGACAGAGAATCCGAAAAATCATCCGCAGGGCAATGCCGAGAAGGACCCGGACGACTGGGTCACTGGCGATGAGCCGATGACCGGTGCGCAGGCATCGTACCTGAAGACGCTCAGCGAAGAAGCTCATGAAGAGTTCGACGAGGGCCTGAGTAAGGCTGGGGCGTCGAAGAAGATCGACGCTCTGCAGGAGCAGACCGGCCGGGGAAAATAGGCTGTGCGAGCGGACTGAAGACCTGTTTGCATCGTACCGTCATCGCCTCCGATGTGCGTGTTTGCCCATGGTAGCGCCCGTAGCCTCAGAAGCGCATTCGGACGGTGCCTCCGATCGAGCGCGGGTCGCTTGGCGTGCCCAGGATCAGCCCGGAGTTGCCGGCCTGAATGGTGACGTTCTGAATGTAATCGGCGTTGAGCAGGTTGCGCGCAAAAAGGGCTAACTCCAGGCCGGTCTTCCAGCGGTAGCCGATGCTTCCGTTCGTGAGATTGTAGCCTTTGATATGAGTGAACTGCGACAGGCTGGAGTCCCCGTTGTAGGGGCTGCGCCAGCTGGAATCTGCGTGCAAAATGATGTGGCCAGCTCCCACCGACACTTCATAGTCCGCAGCCAGCGACGATGCCCACTTGGAGAGACCTGCTAAACGGAGGCCGGTAAGGTTGCAGGCGGCGATGGCACTGGTCTGGCGCTCTAGCGGGCACGGCCCCGCGGGGTAATCTGTGTAGGTGCCGTCTGCGTAGATCAGTGAACCGCGCAGTAGCAGGCGCCCCGGGCGCGCGGCAGCCTCGGCCTCAAAGCCCTTTACGGTCACCTCGGGAATATTCGAAAGGTAACCGCGCAAGGCTATTGTCTGCGAGCTGTCGACGATGGTCGCCTGGAAGTCAGCCACTTCGATCCAGAAGGCATTCACGCTGTAGTTGAAACGGCGATTTAGTCCGCCGCCCTTCAAGCCAAGCTCGTAAGTAATGTTGCGTTCGGGACGGATCACCGCGGTGGTGAGCACAGGCTGGTTCTGCAGGTTAACTGGCAGACCCGACATGTTGATCCCGCCCGACTTCAACCCGCGCGAGTAGCTAGCGTAGGCCATCACACGGTCACTCGCCTGCCAAGCGAGATTTGCACGGCCCGACAGGCTCCCGTCCTTGTCTCGCGCGGAGTAGGCTTGGGGACGCAGGACCGAAAGTTTGGCGTTGTTGAGGGCATTGTTCGCGGGGTGCGGCCGTCGCTTTGATAGCCGTCAAGCAGGCTCGGGGGCACTGGCGTGTTGCTAGCACCGGTAGTCGGACCGATCAGCCAATAGGCGGCCCGGGGGCCGTATATGCTGATGGGCCTCCCGGTGATGGTCTGGCGGAAGTAGTAGAGGCCCGCGACAGAAGTAACCGGCCGTTCAGCAGGAGAGGTCAGCCGCAGTTCCTGGCTGACCTGATCCTGCCGCGAGGGAATGTGCTGCACCAACTGGATCGCAAGCCCGGTATAGTCACGGTCGTTCGCTGCGTCCCAGTTCCAGAAACGCCACGCGCTCACGGACGTCAGGGTGTGATCGGCGGCCTGCCAGTCGAAGATTGCCGATACACCGCCCTCGCTCGTGTTCACACGCAGCGGAGCGTCGATATCGGTAAGCCGATCGTACGGGTTGAAGCTAGGCAGCGCGTAGCCCACGCCTGCGGCAAGCGCAGGAAATTGACGTGCAGCCGGGCGCAGACTGGTGCCGACGCGTAGCGGCACCTGCGTGCAGCATTCGCTTTCGAAGTTTGCGAAGTCCGCTGATAGTCGCAGCTTGGATGAGCCGCCAAGCTCGAGCAGCAACTGCCCCCGGACGGCCTGATTGCCGATCCTGTTGTGATCCTGACCGGTCACTACGTTTCGGAGCACGCCCGCGCGCCGGGTTGATAACGCGGAGAGGCGATAGGCGATGTTCCCCGACAGGGGTCCGGAAGCGCTCCCCTTCGCTTGCAAAAAGTCGCGTTGGCCATAGCTAAGCTCGAAGCTGGCTTCCCGATCGAACGTCGGCAGCCGGGTTATGATGTTGATCGCCCCTGCCGTGGTATTCTTGCCGAACAACGTGCCCTGGGGTCCGCGCAGCACCTCGATCCGCTCCACATCGGTGAAATCGAACGCGGCTGTCGCGGCACGGGCATGGTAAACCTGGTCCACATAGAACCCGACGCCGGGTTCCAACCCGTCGTTAGCCTGACTGACCGCGACCACACTCGAACCGAGTCCCCGGATAGTGAACGCCGTGTTGCGGGGGTTTGCCGACGAGTAAGTGAGGCTCGGGGCCTGCGAGGCGATGCCTTGGGTGTTGACCGTGTAGCCGCTCTCAAGCTGCTCCCTCGTCAGCACCGAGATGGCGACAGGCACGCGTTGCAGGTCCTCTTCGCGATGCCGCGCGGTGACGATTATCAGGGCGTCTTCAACCCCATCAAAGCCGGTTGCGCCATCTGCCTCGCTTAACGCGCGCGCCTGCAGGGGACAGGCTCCGCCGACCGCCAGGTCGATGACCGCAGCGCACGTCCACCCACGCATTGTAATCACGCACCTCTAATCTTTTGCCAGGCGATATATAGCTCGTGACCTCGACTGAAGGGCCCTGCCGGCGCTTGGCCGCAAGCTGCCGACTCAAGGGACGGGCGCATCGACTATCCTTCGCAAGAAGTGAGGACTCATTCGTCGCCTTGCGGTTTGGGCAGCAGCAGCGCGAGCAGGATGGCACGACACTCTCCGTCGACGGTGCCGTCGATCAGTTCGGGGCGGAAGCGGCGCTGGAAGGCGACGGTGGCGGCGAGCGGGTCGGTCACTTCATAGCCGAAGCGTTCGAGCGCGAGCAGGAAGCCGGCATCGGGCCATCCCGGGTCCATCAGGTTCTTGGTGGGCCGCGGCAGCGCCAGGCGTAGCTTGGCAAGCCGGGCCCAAGGAAAGAGCTCGCCCGGGTCCTGCTTGCGCGCCGGGGCAATGTCGGAGTGGCCGACGATGTTGCCGCGAGTGATCGCGTAACGCTCCTTGATGCCCTGCATCAGCGGGATCAGCGCATCGATCTGCTCTTCGGGGAAGGGACGATAGCCGAATTCGTGGCCCGGATTGACGATCTCGATGCCGATTGAGGCCGAGTTGACATCGGTCACACCGCGCCAGTGGGAGCGTCCGGCGTGCCACGCCCGCTTATCTTCCGGCACCATGCGGACCACCTGCCCGTCTTCGGTCACCACGTAATGAGCAGAGACCTTGGCTTCCGGGTTGGCGAGCAGGGCGATGGCCGAAGCAGCGTCTTGCATGCCGGTGTAATGCAGCACGATCATCGAAACTGGAGCGGCGCGCTCGTCGAAATTGGGCGAAGGCGTGTCGATGATTTGGTTCAAGCGCGCTGCTCCTTCACCCTGGCCGAGCGGATTGTGATGATTGCGACGCCGGTCAGCGCCACGGTTCCGCCCAAAATCATCAGGGGCGTCAAGGGCGTCCCGAAAAACCAAGAGGCGAACAGCACCGACAGGACCGGCGACGGCAAGGTAAGCGGCGTTACCGTCGCGACCGGGTGCCGCTGCAACAGCCAGGTCATCGAGCCATGGCCGATCAGCGTGGAGCCGATCGCGGAAAAGGCGACCCATCCGAAGCTGCTGAGCGGGATGGCCGGAATGGCGCGCACCCCTTCGGGCTCGAACAACAGCGCGACGGGTGCGAGCATGGTCGCGCCGATCAGGCCGACCCAGGCATACATGGTCATGACCGGCACGCCTTTGAGATTACGTTGGATGAGCGACGACACGGCCCAGATGGCGCTGGCCAGCACTGTCAGCGCGATGCCGGGGAGCTCATGCACGATCGCTGGATCGAACACGATTATGGCCACGCCGAGGATCGACATGGCGACCCCGGCCACGCGGAACTTGTGGATGCGCTCGCGATAGACGATCACCGCCATCAGCATCGAGAAGGGCACGCCTAGCTGACCCGCGATTGCCAGCGCGCTGACGTTGGTCGCGATCGCCATCGAGAGATTGATGACTAGGAAGAAGGCGCCACCTGTGAGCGCTCCCAACGCCAGCAGCTCCTTCATGCGTCCAGGCACGAACCGCAACCAGGAAAGACAGACGGCGAGCACGATCATTTGGCGGAGAAAGGCGGCAGTGAGCGGTGGGATTTCCGTGACAGCCATTTTGACCGCGATGATGTTCATGCCCCACAACAGGTTCATGACGGCGGCAACGAAAAGGTCGCGCGCGCCAAGGCGTGCAGGCACGGTCATGCGACCGCTGTAGTCGGCTGAAGCGCGGCTGCAAGCCAGCGCGGAAAAAGCCGGTTCAGCCCCTAAGCGACGCGACGGGTCGGCTTGGGAACACGGCAATAAAGGCTCCGCGCCGCCGGCGCGGTCGCAAAGGAGTCTGTCTGGCCGATCACGGTCTCGCCTGCCCCTAGCATCAGCAGCCCGTCGGGAACGAGCGAGTCGGCGAGTCGGTCAAAGGCCTCGCGGCGGCGCTCCGGCGAAAAATAGAGAAGCACGTTGCGGCACAGGATCAGGTCGAAGCAGCCGGTCTGCGCCATCAGAAGATTGTGACGGCGGAAGCGCACATAGCGCGTCAATTCCCGCTTCACCCGCCAATCGGCCCCGACCTGCTCGAACCAGCGCAGCATCGAAGTGACTGGCAGTCCGCGCTGAATCTCGAACTGGGTGTAATAGCCGGACTTCGCCTTGGCGAGCGCCTCGTCCGACACGTCGGTGGCGGTGATGTCGATAGACCAGCCGTCCCAACGCGCCTGGCTCCCAGCGAAAATCATCGCCAGCGAATAAGCCTCCTGCCCCGTTGAGCAACCAGCGCACCAGATGGAGAGGCGGCGGGACGCTGCGCGGCTCTCGCGGAATTGCTCCAGCACTGTCGTCCGCAGGTGTTCGAAGGCCTGGGCGTCCCGGAAGAAGAAGGTCTCGTGGTTGAGCAGCGCCTCGACCGCCTGGTCGGCGAGCGCAGGGTCGGTGCGGCTGGCGATCGCATCGGCAAGGCTGCGGAGATCGGGAATGCCGCGATCCTTCATCAGCGACTTGAGCACAGTCTCCACTCGCCACAGTCGATTAGGGCCGATCTGCTGGCCGGTGCGCTGCTCCAGCAGGCCGGCGAGGTAGCGCAGGGGATCCTTGTCGCGCGTCATGCCGCGACACGATCGCGGCGTGCGATCAAGTCCGCGATTTGAAAGGGCGGCAACATCGCGCTGGCAAGGCCGGCGGTCGCCACTGAGCCTGGCATGCCCCAGACGACCGAGCTTGCCCGGTCCTGCACGAACAGATCAGCTCCCACTGCCGCCATCCGTTCGGCGCCACGCAAACCGTCGCGGCCCATGCCGCTAAGCACCACTCCGACCCCCGAAGCGCCGAACACCTCGGCGACGCTTGCGAGCATCGGATCAACGGACGGCAGGCAGCCGCTTTCCGAGCGCTCGGCAGTGATGCGAACGCGCGGCATTCCGCCGCCCAGTTCGACGCAGAGATGCCCCTCTCCGGGGGCGACCAGCACGCGTCCTCGGGCCAAGGCCATGCCGGCGCGAGCGACGTCGGTGGGGCGGCCGGACATTTCCTGCACTTGGCCTGCAAAAATGCTCATGAACGAGGGCGGCAGATGCTGGGTAATCAGGATCGGCGCTCCGAATCCGCGCGGGAGCCCTCGCAGCAGGTCGGACAAGGCGTGGAGCCCGCCTGTCGAGGCGCCGATCGCGAGGCAGGCGATGCGATTGTCGCTGAGCCCGCGGAGGCGGACGCTGCGATTCTGCTCCCTGATCTTTTCCGCCGACACCGCCTCGTCGGGCGCGTGGCCGATCCGGATCAGCTTTTCTGCGAGCACTTCGGAGAAGCGGCCGCCGAACGTTCCGGATCCCGGCTTGGCGAGGGTGTCGGCGGCGCCGAGGGTGAGCGCCCGGATGGTCGCTTCGGCCCCCTGTTCGGCCGAGGAGGACACGATCAGCACGCGCGCGCCGCTGCTGGCGACGATCAGATCCGGAAGCGCGCTGAGACCATCCTGGCCAGGCATTTCGATGTCGAGCAGGATGATGTCGACACGCTGAGTGGCGAGAAAGACCAGCGCGGCACTTGCGCTAGGTACTGTTCCGGCGATTTCGAATTCGGGGCGCTCGCCGACCATGCGGGTGAATACGGCCCGCGCGACGGCTGAATCGTCCACGATCAGCAACCGGATCGGCCGTTTCGGGGACGGCGAGGCGCCTGTTGCGGGATTCGGCCGGTGCGTCATTGCCCCTGGCTCAGGCGAGGCCGACAATCTGCAGCTTACTCGCGATGGTTTCGCGATCGAACGGCTTCATCACATATTCGTCGGCGCCGGCTTCGATCGCGGCCTTGATATGGCCGATGCCGTTCTCGGTGGTGCAGAACACGACCTTCGGGCGCTTCGGCAGATCGGTCTGGCCGAGCGCCTTCAGGAACTCCATGCCTGTCATTACCGGCATGTTCCAGTCGAGCAGCACAACGTCGGGTGGCGACGCTTCGCAATGAGTGAGCGCATCGCGGCCGTCACCGGCCTCGGTCACTTCGAAGTCGAGCGTTTCGAGAATGTGACGCGCGACCTTGCGGATGACCTTGGAGTCGTCAACGACCAGACAGGTTTTCATCTTGGTTCACTCAACCTTTGTACTGATTGCACATGCTTAGGCGGGAGAGAGTAAGGACGGAGTTAAGAGGGCTCAGGCCGCGAGGGCTTCGTCAGGGCCGGCGATGATGCGCTCCGGATCGATCAGCAGCAGCGCCTCGCCTTCGAGTTCCAGCATGCCAAGGGCAACGCGGCTCCAGCCTGACTCGAGCCGTCCCCGGATTGGCTGCGGCGGCTCATCGATCACGCGGGCGTCGTCGATCGAGCCGACGAGCAAGCCGTAGTGATGGCCGTCAATGCTGACGACGACAGCGCGGCGGCTCTTCTCTAGCGTCTGGGAAAGGCCCAACGAACATTCACAACAGATGACGGTCAGCACTTTGCTGCGCAGCGCAGCCAGGCCGGAGACATGGAGCGGGGCCAGCGGCACGGGCGCGATGTCGCCAAGGTCCACCACCGATTCGACCAGCGAAGCGCGAATGGCGACCGGCTGGCCGGCGATGGTGGCGATCAGATAAAGCTTTTCCATTACGCGCTCCGCTTCGCGAGCTGACGTTCGATTGCGGACAACAGCCCCACGCGGTCGTAGCGATAGACGCTGCCGTCCTGCCCACCCGCCAGCTCCGCCCGCAACTGGATGACAGGCGCGGCGGCTGCCGAGTGAACCGGCCCGCTGCCGGCGAGAATAATATCGGGCTGCGCCTCCACCTCACTGCCGGCGAAACCGACGCGATATCCGGCCGCTTCGAGTAGCGGACGCAGAATCTCTCGAGACCAGCGATCCTCCGGCTCTGCGATCAGGCACAACGGCTTGCTGGCAACTGCCGCAGGAGCCGCCCCAGCTTGGGAAAAGAGCCAGAACAGATCGATCATTTCGACCTGATCGCCATCGACTATCGTGACACCAGCGATGGGTCCATCGGACGCGGCGGCATGCATTTGCCGCGGCAACTGGACGATGTCGATCACGTCGTCGATCACATAGGCCACTTCGGACGCGCCGTCGTTTAGACGCAGCAGTTTGACCGTCGCGCCAGTGCCGAGCAGGCTTTCGTCACCGCCGAGCAGCGGCAGGAGACGTCCGTCGATCGCGGCACGAAGCCGGCCGGCGGTGAAGGCGACCTGGTCGCCTGGTACGTCCTCCAGCCGTTCTACGACGCCGAGGCGAATGCCGCGGCGTCGGCCGGAGAGGTCCTTGAACAAGAGAGTCGAGACGAGTTCCTCGCCCTGCTCTTCGCCTGCTTCGGGCTGGAAGCCTGCCAGCACATCGGCCTCTTCGGCTTGCACACCGGCGCGCGCGGCGAGGCCAGCGGCATCAAGCATCAGCATAGGCACGCCACTGTCCGGTAGCGACATGCCGCCGTACACTCCGGTCGCCATGACGGCCGGTGATGCCGGCTTGATCACTAATTCTTCATGGTCGTGCACGGCTTCGACACAAAGCGCATAGGATAGGCCCGAGCCGGCGCTGACGACCACGATGGTTCGCCCGGACGTGCTTTCCGGCCGGCCGACGCCGAGCACCTGCTCCAGATGCAGAAGCGGAAGAGTGCGGCCGCGAATCGTGGCAAAATGAGCGTCACCGAGCGTGTCGACGCGGATCGCCGCGCTCGACACATGGACGATTTCCTCGATCGCGGCGCGCGGCAATGCGAAGGACTGGCCGCCCGCGGAAACCGTAAGTGAGGCGATGATCGTCAGGGTGAGCGGTACGCGAATGATCGCGCGCAGCCCCGCCCCAAGTCGATTATCCAGATCGATCGAACCGCCGATCCGCTCGATGTTCGACTTGACGACGTCCATGCCGACGCCTCGGCCGGAAATGGCGCTGACCTGATCGGCAGTGCTGAGGCCAGGCGAAAAAATCAGCGAGGCGCGGGCGGGCGGCGGCAGAGCGTTCGCCAGCTCCTGAGTGATGACCCCTAGGGAAACGGCCTTCGCCACCACCCGCGCCTCGTCGATGCCATTGCCGTCGTCAGCGATCTCAATGACGATCTGATTGCCCGACTGGCGCGCGCTGATCGAAAGCCGGCCATGATCCGGCTTGCCGCGCTTCCGGCGCTGCTCGAGCGCTTCGATTCCATGATCGATCGAGTTGCGGACCATGTGCGTCAGCGGATCGCGGATCAGTTCGATCATCTCGCGGTCCAGTTCGACGTCGCTGCCTTCGATCTCCAAGTCGACTTGCTTGCCCACCTCCGCGCATGTGTCGCGCACCATTCGCGGAAGAGCGGAGAAGAGCTTTTCGATGCGCTGCATGCGCGTGCGGGTGATCGAATCGCGCATTTCGGCGACGCAGTTGGAGAGGCGCTCGAACGCGCCGCCCACTTCTCCTTCGACGCCGATTTCCCGCAAGCGTCGGGAAAGTTCGTTCCGGGCCAGCACCATGTCGGACACGCCGCTCATGATTCGGTCCAGCAACTCAAGAGGTACTCGAATGCTGCGAGTCGGCGCCTTGGCTGCAGTCGGCCCGGACTGGGTCATGGCGGCGCCGGGCAGCGAGCAGACACCGGCGTCTGCGGAGAGCCCGGCGATTAGCAAGGCGTCGTCGCTGTCCGGCATAGGGGCGCCGCTTTCAAGCGCTTCGGTCAGCTCCCCGATACGGTCGATGATCGCCAGTACCGCGCTGACCAATATCCCGTCCGCAGTACGCGAACCCGCGCGCACCTCGGCAAGCGCGTCCTCGGCGGCATGGCTCAACCGTTCGAAGCGCGGCAGATCCAGAAAGCCGCAGCTTCCCTTCACGGTATGGACGAAGCGGAAGATCGCATCCAGGCGACCGCGATCGTCCGGATCGGATTCCCAAGCGATGATCTCACCGGACAGAGCGTCCAGCGTTTCACGTGTTTCGGCCAGGAATTCAGCCAGCAGATCGTCCATTGGGCCCTCGACCTAAGTGGCGAGGGCTATGGGCGCTCAAGGGTTAAGAGGCAGTTTACCCGTCGTTGAGGACCGCCCCAAACATTACGAATGGATCTTCGGGTGAAGAAACCTGGATCGATCCACGCGCTTCCTTCACCAACTCGCTTGCAAGCCAGGCCGCGGCCGCGCGGGGCGTCACTTCGTCCGCACCTGTGCTGCCCTCGAGCGCGCGGCGGAGTTCCGGGTCCAGCACCAGCCGGGGACCTTCGGCGCGCACGACCATCTCCGTGCCGCTGGCGGTTTTCTCCGCGCCGATGTCGAGCCGGCCGCCGCGAACTAGCGCGTCACCGGCGATCAGCGCCAGGTTCAACAACACCTTTATTGCCGGTTTGCTGAGCGTCGGCGGCTCCACCATCCAGCCGATCTCGATCCGGCCGCTTTCCGAAAACATCCCTTCGATGGCCGTGCGCGCTTCACGCGCATCGACCTGATCGCCGAAACCACCGGCTGCGCCAAACGCCAGGCGGAAGAACTTGAGCTTGTTAGCCGAGGCGCGGGCGCTCTCGTTGAGCAGGTCGAGGCAGCGGGCGCGCATTTCGGGATCATGCTCGTCGGCCAGAAGCTCCAGCCCATTATTGAGCGCGCCGACCGGACTCAGCAGATCGTGGCAGAGCCGGGAGCAGAGTAAGCTGGCGAAATCGATGGCGCTGGTCGTCATGCCGCCATCCTGTGGCGGAGCGAGTCAGGCGATGCAAGACGGCGCTCGACCAATCTCCTTGGACGTGAAACCTTCCGGCCCTGCCCGCCAACCAGTCACCGCATCGCCGACCATACGAGCCAGATCTTGCCGTCGGCCGCCGAGCCGGCCCGGTCGACGGCGGAGGGTCCGGCGAGGCCTTGAGTATCGCCTCGCTTGAAACTTGCAGCTTTGCCACCACATCCGCCTAACGAATGTGCCGGGGGGTCTCCATTCTCGAAGCAGTAATCGGCACGGATGCCGAAGGCTGGCGACTCGACCGGGCGCTGGCGGCGGCGCTGCCGAGCCTTTCCCGGGAGCGCATAAAGGCGCTGATCTCGTCAGGTCAGGTCCTGCGTGGTGACGGGCAGACGCTGCGCGATCCCTCCGCCAGGGCCCGTGCCGGCGACAGCTTCGCCATCGAAGTTCCGGCGCCGCGCCCTGCCCACAATGAAGCGCAGGATCTGGCGATTACCGTTGTCTACGAGGATGATTACCTGATCGTGATCGACAAGCCGGCGGGGATGGTGGTGCACCCGGCGGCGGGCAATCCGGACGGAACGCTGGTCAATGCCCTTCTCCATCATTGTGCGGGTAACCTGTCGGGCATCGGGGGCGTCGCGCGCCCCGGCATCGTACACCGGATCGACAAGGATACGTCAGGCCTGCTGGTCGCCGCCAAAACCGACCGCGCGCATGAGGGGCTTGCAAGGCAGTTCGCCGCGCATTCGATCGATCGCCGCTACAAGGCAATCGTCGCGGGACTGCCCAGGTCCGGCGAAGGGACGGTCGATGCCCATCTCGCCCGATCGGACGGGAATCGAAAAAAGGTGGCCGTCGTCAGCGAAGGCCGCGGCAAGCGCGCGGTTACGCATTGGCGGCTGGAGCGTCGATTGCGCGACTCGGCGCTGGTCGAATGCAGGCTGGAGACCGGCCGCACCCACCAGGTGCGGGTGCATATGGCGTCGATCGGCCATCCGCTGCTCGGCGACCCGGTCTACGGTCGGAGCCGGCCGGCGACGCGCGAGATACTGAAAAGGCTGCGTTTCGAACGGCAGGCCCTGCATGCGGCACGGCTCGGCTTTATCCACCCGGTCGATAGTCGAACTTTGTCGTTTGACAGTCGAATGCCGGGTGACATGCAGGAACTGTTAAGCGCACTGGCGGTATAGGTTTGTTAAGCTTTCGCTCCCCGAAACAGGCGGGGAACTCGGCAGGGAGAATGGACTATCATGGCTAATGGCAGAAACGTTCCGGCGACCATTCCGGCGCTGGGCGGCGAGGCCAGCCTCAATCGCTACCTCGCCGAGATCAAGAAGTTTCCGATCCTGGCGCCCGAGCAGGAATATATGCTCGCCAAGCGGTACCAGGAGCATGGCGACCCCGAGGCCGCCGCGCAGCTGGTCACGTCGCACCTCCGGCTCGTGGCCAAGATCGCGATGGGCTATCGCGGCTATGGCCTGCCGGTCAGCGAGCTGATCTCGGAAGGCAATATCGGCCTGATGCAAGGCGTGAAGAAGTTCGAGCCGGACCGAGGCTTCCGTCTCGCCACCTATGCGATGTGGTGGATCAGGGCCTCGATCCAGGAATTCATCCTGCGCAGCTGGTCACTCGTGAAGATGGGCACCACGGCGGCGCAGAAGAAGCTGTTCTTCAACCTGCGCCGGATGAAGAACCGTCTAGATGCGTTCGAGGACGGCGATCTGAAGCCGGAAGATGTTGCAAAGATCGCGACCGATCTGGGCGTCACCGAGGCCGATGTCACCTCCATGAATCGTCGCATGGCTATGGGCGGCGACACGTCGCTCAACGTGACCATGCGCGAGGACTCGGAGAGCCAATGGCAGGACATGCTGGTCGATGGCGGCCCGCTACAGGACCAGATGATCGCCGAAGAGGAAGAAAAGCAGGTTCGCCACGGTCTGCTGCTCGAGGCGATGGACGACCTCAACGAACGCGAAAAGCATATCCTGACCGAACGCCGGCTGGCCGAGGAGCCGAAGACACTGGAGGAACTGAGCCAGGTCTATGGCGTCAGCCGCGAACGCGTCCGCCAGATCGAGGTGCGCGCGTTCGAGAAGCTGCAACGTGCGATGATGCGGCTGGCGGGCGAGAAGCGCCTGCTGCCGGCGGCGGCGTAAGCATACCGCCTCCCCTGCCCCTTCGACGCCGGATGCGGCGACGCTAAGGATAGGCTTGAGCCGGGTTCCCGCTGACACTTGTGCACAGAAGAAGCGGGATTGCGGATCACGTCCGGGATGACGAGATAGGAAGGTTGCGATAGCAAGGGACTTATGGCCACCGCCGCCCGTCCCCGCCCCGCCTCCCGCGCTAAGCCGAAGCGGCGGTTCCGCCCGATCCGCTTTGTCTTTCGTCTGGTGTTCGGCTTTATCCTGCTCTCGCTCGCGGGGGTGCTGATCTACCGCTTCGTGCCGCCGCCCTTCACCTTCACTATGGTGGGCGACGTGCTCGGTGGCCGCAGCGTCGAGAAGGACTGGATGAGCCTGGATCGGATCGATCCCGACATGGCGCGAGCCGTTATCGCGGCCGAGGATTCAAAATTCTGTTCGCATCGCGGCTTCGACGTTGATGCAATTGCTGCGGCCGCCTTCCGTAACGCCAGCGGCGGAAAGATCATTCGCGGTGGCTCCACGATCACCCAGCAGACGGCGAAGAACGCGTTTCTTTGGCAGGGCGGCGGCTACTTCCGCAAAGGCCTGGAGGCGTATTTCACCGTCCTGATCGAGACGATCTGGGGCAAGCGCCGGATCATGGAAGTCTATCTGAACATCGCGGAGACCGGTCTCGGCACCTATGGAGCGAACGCCGGCGCCCAGCGGTATTTTAGACACGATGCTTCGCGGCTGAGCGCAGTCGAGGCCGCGCGCATAGCAGCGGTCTTGCCCCTGCCCAAGAAAAGGCCAGGCGCCGCGCCGACCGGCTATACCCGTCGCTATGGCAACACGATTGTCCGCCGCATGGGCGTAGTTCGGCGCGAAGGGATGGACGCTTGCGTCAGCTGAAGCGGCTGGGGCTATGGCTGCTCGGCCTCGTCCTCCTACTCGCGCTTATCGCGGCCGGCGACGCGATCCTGAACGCGCCGCAGCTCGCCCGTCTCGAGGCGCTCGCCGAACCCGCCGGCTCCCGCCACGTCGTCATTCGCCGCGACCGCTGGGGCGTGCCGCATGTGAAGGGACGCACCGATGCCGACGCGGCCTTCGGCCTAGCCTATGCGCATGCGGAGGACGATTTTGTCACACTGGAGCAGGTGATGGCCGGCACCCGCGGAAGGCTGGGTGAACTTACCGGGACCAAGGGCGCGGCGCAGGACTATGCCTATCACTTGCTGGACGTGCGCGCCGATGTGGAGCGTGGCTATGCCTCTCGCCTGTCGCCGGAGGTGCGCGCGGTGGTCGAGGCCTATGCCGATGGCCTGAATCTGTATGCGGCCCGTCATCCTGCGGAACGGCGGCTGCGCGGCTTGTTTCCGATCAGAGGCGAGGACATCGTCACGGGCTTTGCGCTGACCTCGCCGTTCTTTTTCGGCTTGGACAATACGCTGGGGGCGTTGGTGGGGAACAAGCCGCTGCCCAATGACAGCGGCTTCGAGCGGCCCAAGGGCTCCAACGCCTTTGCTGTGGCGCCAAGCCGGTCGGACGATGGCGCCACGCGTCTGCTCATCAACTCGCATCAGCCCTGGACCGGGCCAGTCGCCTGGTACGAAGCGCATGTCTCCAGCGACACCGGCTGGAACATGTCGGGCGCGCTGTTTCCGATCGCGCCTTTTCCCCTAAATGGCCATAACGGCGTGCTCGGCTGGGCGAACACGGTTAACCGACCGGACCTGATTGATGTCTATCGGCTGAAGCTGGTCGAGGGCGGTTATCGCTTCGACGGCCGCACCCTGCCGCTGCAGAGCCGGCGGGTTTGGCTGAAGGTGCGCTTTGGTCCCTTTGTGCTGCCCGTGCCGCGGACGGTGTATCGGTCAGTGCACGGGCCGGTGATCCAGAACGAGGCCGGCGCTTTCGCGGTCCGCTATGGTGGCATCGGCGAGGTGCGCCAGGTCGAGCAATATTACCGGCTCACCAAGGCGCGCAGCTATGACCAATGGCTCGCCGGGATGCGACTGGGAGCAATTCCGGCGACCAACTTCATCTATGCCGACGCCACCGGGCGCATTGCACTCTTCTACAATGCGCGCTTTCCGGAGCGGGCACCGGGCTTCGACTGGCGTAGCATCCTGCCCGGCGACACCAGCAAGGCGCTTTGGCGGCGCGCTTTGCCTTTTGAGGCCGCGCCGCAGCTGGTCAGCCCGGCCAGCGGCTATCTGATCAATGCCAACAACGCGCCCTGGCTCTCGACCGACACGGCTCACAACCTGAAACGAGAGGCCTATTCGCCGCTTCTGGGCATTGAGGAGAATGTCACCAACCGCGCGCTCCGCAGCGTCGCCTTGCTTGCGCCTCTGCCCCGCATTTCGGCGGATGCGTTGTGGCGGACGAAGATGGACACCGGCTATGACGCCACGTCCTATGAACGCGCCTATATCGCTAGGATATTGGCGCTGGACCTCAGGAATGCGCCGGAATTGGCGCGGGCGCAGCGGCTCCTCGCGACATGGGACGGCAGCTTGGACGGACGCGGTGCCGCCGATGCGCTGGCCTTGCTGGTTATCAAATATCCGTTCCGCGCGCTCTACCGGAACCAGACGCCCCCGCCGCCGCGTGAGGCGCTCGAAGACGCGGTCGAGCGACTGACCAGCGGTTTCGCCCGCCTCGATCCGCGCTTGAGCGATATCGTCCGGCTACGACGAGGTAACAAGGATTTGGCCCTGACGGGCGGCCCCGGCGCGCTCCGCGCCATCTATACCGAATGGGATGACGACGGGCGCCTCAGGGCCAATCTCGGCGACAGCTATGTGATGAAGGTGACCTGGGACCAAAGCGGCCGCGTATCGGCCACGAGCGTTCACCAGTTCGGCGCGGCAACCAGCCGTCCAGAATCGCGTCACTATAGCGACCAGGCGCCGCTCTTCGCCCGCGGTGCGATGAAGTCGGCCTGGTTCAGCGAGGCCGAACTCGCCCCGAATATTGCCTGTTCCTACCGGCCCGGACTGCCTCGCCCGTGCTGATCCAGATCAGTGTGATCAATCGGAACTCCGCCCTTTGTTTATGCGTTTGTGTTGCGCATTGGACTGTGGGGCAATCATGGCTTGGTATCGTCTTTATCATCTGGGCTCGGATGGACAGCATGTGGCGCCTGAGGAAGTCGAGGCGCGGGACGATTTGACGGCCGTGCGAAAGGCGCGCACCGTGCCGAACGGATTTGGCGCGGAGCTCTTTCAGGGTCGGCGGAAGATTGCCGATGTGCCGCCCACCGTATTGCATCGGCAGATCGGACGACAAGTGGGGCTGTTCGGCGCCTGACCACTCCTCGTTCGCGGATGTTCCACTTACCGCTTGACCGTTACACCTACGCGTCATAGACGTTCCGCATTCGTTCTGCGGAAGGGCTCGCGATGCTGACGCGCAAGCAACATGAACTGCTCTGCTTCATACACGGTCGCCTCGCCGAAAGCGGCGTCTCACCCTCATTCGAGGAAATGAAGGACGCGCTCGATCTGAAGTCGAAGTCAGGCGTGCACCGGCTGATCTCCGCGCTGGAGGAACGGCAGTTCATCCGCCGCCTGCCGAACCGCGCTCGCGCGCTGGAGGTCGTCAAGATGCCCGACACCGCCGAGCGCAAGGCCGTGCCGATGGCCAAACCCAAAACGCCCGTTCCGGCTGCGGCAAACGAGAACGTGCTGGAGATCCCGTTGCACGGCCGCATCGCCGCCGGTGCCCCGATCGAGGCAGTGGAGGGACAGAGCAGCCTGTCCGTGCCTGCCGCCCTGCTCGGGCCGGGGGAGCATTATGCGCTCGAAGTTGCCGGCGACTCGATGGTCGAAGCCGGCATTCTCGACGGCGATTATGCGCTGATCCGCCGCGCCGAGACCGCGCGTGACGGACAAATCGTGGTCGCCTTGGTCGACGATGCCGAGGCAACGCTCAAATATTTCCGACGGGAGGGCGCGATGGTGCGCCTTGATCCGGCCAACCGCTCCTACGACCCGCAGCGCTACACGCCCAATCGCGTGCGCGTACAGGGATGCTTGGCGGGCCTGCTGCGGCGTTACTGAGCTCAGCTGCCGAGTGGCACTTCGACGAGCATCGGATCGTCGGGTAGACTGCCGTTCGGGATGCCGGTTTGCGTAAGCACCAGTAAGCGGTCGTTCCGTACTGCCGCCGTCGTCGCGCCGGCTAGGAACGGGTGCCCGGCGGCGAGGACTTCCACCTCTACTATGTCGCTCGGCTTCGGTGTGATGCGCAGGATGCGGATCGGCTGCGTCCCGTTCTGCACGGCGAGCAGCTTGCCCTTGTGCGAGATCAGCCCATCGATGCCGGTCAGGCTAGTGTGCTCAGCCTTCAGTTCGCGCGAGGCGCCGGTGTTTGGATCGACGGTGCGCAAACCGGCCTGGTCGGCGACGTAGAGCCGCCCATCACTGAACGCGATGCCGTTCGGGTAGATCAGCGGCTTGCCGAGCTTCACTTGCGACACGGTTGTGCGACGGGCGATCCAGAGCCGTCCGCCAGTCGAGTCGGTCAGTGCCACGCGCCCGTCCGCCAGCACGGTGCTGTCGTTGCAGAAGGCACCCGCCGCCGGCAGGTCGAGTGAGGCACGCTCGACCAGACCAGGCAAGGCCAGGCGGACCAGGCGGCCGGCACCTGACGCCTCGTTGCTGACACAGGCAATCAACTCCCGGCGCGGCGCATCGACGCGCAGCCCGACAATGCCCCAGCCACGGGGCGGGGCGTAGAGCCGGGTGAGGCCGTTCGCATCGACGCGGTGGATGCCCTCCCCCAAGGCCCCGACATAAAGGGTGCCATCAGCGGTGGCGGCGACGCCTTCGGGTTGCTTGCCCGCCAGCGCCAGCTTCCGCCAAGGCATCGCCCGCCCCTGCGGCCGATCATTCTCGGCGAGCCGCTCGGAGACTTCAGCAAAACCGGCGGCGCTCTTAAGCGGCGCCAGCACCGCGTCGCCGGCCGCATCGAACCCCCAGCCGGCATCCGCCAGCGCCTGCAAGGTCCTGATTGCCTCGGCGCTCCGGCCGTTCAGCGCGTAGGCGCGCACCATGTTGTACTGCATGGCTGGCGACCACGGCAGCATCGCCCGCATCTTCATGACAGCGCTCAGATAGCCGGGATAATCCTTTGCCTCCCGCGCCGCCCGCGCTTTTTGGCCAAGCGTTTGCAGTGACTCCTGCGCGGATGCCGCCGGAGCGAGCATGAGCGCGGCCAAGGCCATCACGGTGCGGATCATCGACATCTCCCCAGCTCAACATAAGCCCACACAGGCTACGCGCCACCACGCCAGTCGAAGGCTGGGGCGCTCCCGTCGATAAGCTCAGTGGACCAGATCGAGATGAAGAAACTGGTTGAAGTCGGACCCGGCATAATCGCCGAACGCCTCACCCTCCACAAAGCCGCGCCTTCGGTAGAGGCCCAGAGCTGCCTCGAAGCTGGGGCCGCTTCCCGTCTCCAGGCTGAGCCAGCGATAATGGCGCCCGCGCGCGACATCGACAATATGATCGAGCAACCCGAAGGCCACGCCCCTGCGCACATGGTCCGGATGAGTCCGCATCGACTTCACTTCACCCCTGAGGGCGTCGACTTGCTTCAGGGCGCCGATACCGGCGAGTTCGCCCGCGACCCACGCGCTCCAGACGGTAACGCCCGGCGCCTGCAGCCCGGACAGATCAAGCGCGAACACATGCCTCGACGGCGAGTTGGCCTGCATGCCCGCGAGATGCAACGCAAGGAGCGAGCGCGTCGGCCCACCAGTGAGATCGTCTTCCCGGATGTGCAAATAGGCTGACTGCGCGATGATACTGATCTTAGGCTATCGGCGCCCGCGGGCCAACGTCCCGAGGCTCTTCATTTTGTTCCACTTTTCCGGTGCGGACACCCAGGCCAGCAACACGGGCGACGCTTGCCCTCCGCGAGGCTATCGATTCCCCAGTTGACCCGCTTCGCCCGGGTCTCGGCTTTCTTGGGCGAGATCACCCAACAGATCCATTCGTTGCGAGCGAGCGGGGTGATGTCTTCCCAAGCAGCAAGCGCCGCAGGCTGTGCCACCAACGCCGCCGCCAAATCGTCCGGCAGGTCATGCACCACGCCACCCGCAATCTGTCCGACACCTGCCATACCTCATCTTCGCTGCAAGCACGAAGATCTGCAATAGGTCGACTGCGGACGAAAATGCGCGCCACAGCCGTCATTGAGGCCGCTGTCGCCATGGGTGCTGATCCCCAGCTCGCATGGTCAGCTGTAGGGAAGGTGAAGCGCCGAATCGGATGCTGATCCCGCCGGTGCGGCTGAGAATCGAGCGGTCGAGCTTCAGCCATGTCGGTTTGCAGGTGCGCGGCAAACGCCGGTCGCTAATGATGATGTCAGCTTGTGCGCAGGCGCGGTTCATCGTTTCGATGGGGATCAGATACCCGCTACGGGTGGCGAGAATGCGCCAGTCGCGGCCGTCCTGCTTCGACGTCGCGAGGCAGGTGTCGACAGTACAGGCCGCCTGGGGCAGTGCGTCGAGATCAGTCAGCTCCTCGTCGATGCCCGCCGCTTCGCCAAGCGTGGAGCGGACGAACTCCTTTGCCTTTGGTCTGAGCAGGGCATAGCCGCCCTCCTCCTTCCTCAGGGCCATGTGCCGGCCCTCCGACGTGACCAGCAGGTCCGGTGCGGGTGTCGCCAGCGCCCATATCGCACCGGCTGCGAATGGGGCCGCTCCCGCCCAACGCAGGCGGCTGCGCCACAGGCAGATCCAGAGCCCGCCACCGATGATCAAGGCAAAGGCCTGGCTCGGCCATGTCGGCAGCATCGCCACCGCGCCGGGTGCGTTGCCGGCCAGATGTGCCATCCAGAGCAGCAGGGCGATGCTCTTGCCGGTCAGCCACCAGAACGGGGCGCCCAGGCCGAACAGATCGAAGATCAATGCCAGTAGCTCCAACGGCATGACGATGAACGTGGTGATCGGAATCGCAAAGATATTCGCGATGGCGCCGTAAAGCCCCTCCTTGTGAAACTGGAATAGCGCGATCGGCGCGAGCGCCAGTTGCACCGCCAGACCGCTAAGCAGCAACGCAACCATGCCCCTGCCAAGCCGGAAAGGCAGCCTCTCTTCGCGCGCCGCCATGAAGGCGCGCATGCGGGGATGTTCATGCAACGCCACGATTGCAGTGACAGCGGCGAAGCTCAGCTGGAAGCTCGGGCCGATCAGCGCTTCCGGCCAGATCAGCAGCACGATCAGCGCGCCGGCTGCCACCAGCCGCAGCGTCAGCGCCTCGCGCCCGATCGCCATGCCTAGGAGGACCAGCAGCGCCGCCACACAGGCGCGGACGGTCGGCACTTCGGCGCCGCTCAGCAGCGTATAGGCGATGCCGGTCGCCGCGCCTGCGCCAGCCGCGATCAGCATCAGCGGCCAGCGTAGCGCCAGCATCGGGCTGAGCGCGAGCAGCCGTAGCGTCAGCAGCATCGCCGCGCCCACCGCCGCGCTGATGTGCAAGCCACTGACCGAAAGCAGATGCGCCAGGCCCGAGCGGCGCATCGCTTCCGCGTCGATTTCGCTGACGCTGCCCTGGTCGCCGGTTACCAGCGCAACGGCAATGCCTTCGGTGCCGCTGGGCGCCGCGGTGCGGATATGAGTGCCGACACGCTCCCGGATCGAACCGCCGCTGGGCGAGGCGCTGAGACGCTCGACCCGTCCGAGCGCCCGTCCGGTGGCGCCGAGCTGCTGAAACCAGGCAGCTCAGGCGAAGTCGTAGCCGCCCGGTAAGGCCGCACCGGGCGGCGGCATCAATCGCGCGCGCAGGCGGATGCAGTCGCCCCGCGCCAATCCCGCCGGCGCATCGCCGTTGGCGATGTTCACCCGCAGTCGATCCGGCAACTGCGGCGCGTCCAAGGGCTGCAGCAGCGCGCGGACGCTGTTCTTGGCTGCGAGCTGCTGCACACGCTGGACATCGGCGGTGAAGGTAACGACCAGCGGCCGGGTCAGCACCGGCGCAGTTACCCGCTCCGCCTTGCTCCACACCAAAGCACATCCTGCGGCGATGGCGAGGCCGGTCACCAGGATTGCCACTCCGGTACGGCGTGCGATCCCTACTGCCACCCCCGCAAGGGCTATGCCGAACCCACTGGCGATCACAGCCCACCAAGCGGACGCGTTGGGAAGCACGAACCAGGCGGCGATGCCGAGCCCCAGCATGACCGGTAGCCAGAGCGGCAGCTGCTCGCGTTCGCCTTCCAGCCAGCGCTCGACCGCACCGCCGATCAGGGCGAGCGGAGACCCTCTTCCGTGCGGGCCGAAGGCCATGCTAGGGGCGCTCGCACCTGAGATCATGTCAGCTACAGCCTAGGGAGCATCCGCGCGTGAGCGCAAGCAGCGTCGTCACTCGTTTTGCCCCTTCGCCGACGGGCTTTCTCCACATCGGCGGCGCGCGCACGGCGCTGTTCAACTGGCTCTTCGCTCGCCACCATGGCGGCAAATTCCGCCTGCGCATCGAGGACACGGACAAGGCTCGTTCCACGCAGGAGGCAATCGACGCCATCCTAGACGGGATGACCTGGCTTGATCTTAGCTGGGACGATGAGGTCGTCTATCAGTCGCAACGTGCCGCTCGGCATTTGGAAGTGGCGGAGGCGATGCTTGCGAGCGGCCATGCCTATCGCTGCTACGCGACGCCCGAGGAGCTGGCAGGGCTGCGCGAGCAGCAGCGCGCTGCCAAGCAGCCGCTTCGCTATGACGGGCGCTGGCGGGAGCGAGCGTGCGGACCGGAGCAGGAGGGTATGCCCTTCGCAGTCCGCCTACGCGCGCAGAGCGAAGGTGAGACGGCGATCGACGATCTCGTGCAGGGCCGCGTCGTCGTCCAGAATAGCGAACTGGACGACATGATCCTGCTCCGTTCGGACGGGACGCCGACCTATATGCTTGCGGTGGTCGTCGACGACCACGACATGGGCGTGACGCACGTGATCCGCGGCGACGATCACCTCAACAATGCCTTCCGCCAGCTCGGCATCATCAAGGCGATGGATTGGCCTGAGCCCGCTTATGCGCACATCCCGCTGATCCACGGATCGGACGGTGCGAAGCTGTCCAAGCGGCACGGCGCTCTCGGTGTCGAAGCCTATCGCGACGAGCTCGGCATGCTGCCTGAGGCGGTGACCAATTACCTGCTGCGCCTCGGCTGGGGCCATGGCGACGACGAGATCATTTCGCGCGAACAGGCCACCGAGTGGTTCGACATAGGAGCCGTCGGGCGCTCGCCGTCTCGGTTCGATCAGAAAAAGCTCGAAAATCTCAACGGCCATTATCTGCGGGGGGCGAATGATGAACGGCTCGCGCAGCTGGTCGCCCCGCGGGTGGAACGGCTGACCGGGCGCACGCCAGATCTCGCTCTCCTGACCCGCGCAATGCCTGAACTCAAGCCGCGCGCGAAGACCTTGGACGAGATCGCAGACGGTGCGGTGTTCCTCTATGCGACTCGGCCGCTGGCTCTCGACGACAAGGCTGCGGCCCTGCTAAACGCCGATGCGCAAACGCTGTTGGGGCAAACCCGGGACGCTCTCGCCGCCGCTTCCGAGTGGACGGCGGAGGCGATCGAAGCAGCGGTGCGGCAGGTCGCGGAGAGTGCCGGGATTGGCCTCGGAAAGGTCGCGCAGCCACTGCGTGCCGCTCTCACCGGGCGGACCACCTCTCCGGGCATATTCGATGTGTTGGTTCTTTTGGGGCGCGAAGAGTCGCTGGCGCGGCTGGACGACCTTCGCAATGAACAGGGCGGCGCCCGCGCGCACGCGATCGAGGAGCAGTGACGATGAGTGACATGGCAAAGCTGGCGCTCGGGGGGGCGGACACGCAGTTCCCGGTGATGAAAGGCTCAGTGGGCCCGGACGTCGTCGATATCCGCAAGCTGTACGCGCAGACTGGAGCCTTCACTTACGATCCGGGCTTCACCTCAACGGCGAGTTGCGAATCCAAGATAACCTATATCGATGGCGACGAAGGCATCCTCCTTCACCGCGGCTACCCGATCAACCAGCTGGCCGAGAACTCCAGCTTCACCGAAGTTTGCTACCTTCTGCTCAACGGCGAGCTGCCCGGCAAAGATGAACTCGATAAGTTCAACTGGACGATCAGCCGCCACACGATGTTGCACGAGCAGCTGATCCAATTTTATCGCGGCTTTCGGCGCGACGCGCACCCGATGGCGATCATGTGCGGCGTCGTCGGCGCGCTTAGCGCCTTCTATCACGATTCGACCGACATCACCGATCCCAAGCAGCGGATGATCGCCAGCCACCGGCTGATCGCCAAGATGCCGACGATCGCCGCGATGGCTTACAAATATTCTGTCGGGCAGCCTTTCCTCTATCCGGACAACTCGCTGAGCTATGCCGGCAATTTCCTGCGCATGACGTTCGGCGTGCCAGCCGAGCAGTATGAGGTGGTGCCGGCGGTCGAGAAGGCAATGGACCGGATCTTCATCCTCCACGCCGACCATGAGCAGAATGCGTCGACCTCCACCGTGCGCCTCGCCGGCTCGTCAGGCGCCAACCCATTCGCCTGCATCGCTGCGGGCATTGCCTGCCTCTGGGGTCCCGCTCATGGCGGAGCCAATGAGGCCGCGCTCAACATGCTCCGCGAGATCGGCACGCCGGACAAGATCCCGCACTATATCGAGCGGGCCAAGGACAAGAACGACCCGTTTCGCCTGATGGGCTTCGGCCACCGGGTTTACAAGAATTACGATCCGCGCGCGACGGTGATGCAGAAGACGGTGCGCGAAGTGTTCGACGCGCTGAAGGTCAACGATCCGCTGTTCGAGACTGCTCTCCGGCTCGAGGAGCTCGCGCTCAAGGACGATTATTTCATCGAGAAGAAGCTGTTCCCGAACGTCGACTTCTATTCGGGCGTGATCCTGTCGGCGATCGGCTTTCCGACCTCCATGTTCACCGCCCTGTTCGCGCTTGCCCGAACGGTCGGCTGGATCGCCCAGTGGAACGAGATGATTACCGACCCCGACCAGAAGATCGGCCGTCCCCGCCAGCTCTACACCGGTCCGACGCAGCGCGACTATGTTGCGATCGGCCAGCGTTAAGTCGGGATTGCTCGTGGCCGGCCTTGCGGTCGGCTGCGGCGGCCCGTCGGCGGCGCAGGGGCCTGCGTTCGATCCGATCGTTTTTTTCGCCGGTCGAACCGCTGGCGAAGGCGAGCTCAAGATCATGCTGAAGTCAGCGCAGCTTCTGCGCGTGCAGGGTCAGGGCCGCCTAGAGGCGGACGGGGTGTTGGTGCTGGACCAGCAAGTGCGGCGCGGCGACCGAGCCGTTGAACGCCGGCAGTGGCGGATGCGTCAAATGGCGCCCAACCGCTATCGCGGTACGCTCACCGACGCGACCGGGCCGGTCGAGCTCGAGACCCGCGGAAACCTGCTGACCATCCGCTACCCGTTGAAGGGCGGCTTGGCGGTTCACCAGTCGCTCACGCTGGATGGATCGGGCAGGACGGCGCTGAACAGGATGACGATCAGCAAGTTCGGCATGCCGGTCGCGCGGATCACCGAGACGATCCGTAAGCTCGATTAAGGCGCGGCGGGAAGAGCCAGCGTGAAGCGCGCGCCTTCACCGGGAGCGCTGTCGACCAGAATGTCGCCACCCATCGCTCTCGCAAGGCGACGCGCGATATAGAGGCCGAGCCCGCTGCCGCCGTCGGATTGGTCGAGCCGCGTGAACTTGTCGAAGATCCGCGCCTGATCGGCAGGAGCGATTCCCTGGCCCTGATCGGCGACCAGCACCAGCGTCCGTCCGCCCTGCACTTCCCCGCGGATCCAGACCGCGGCATCTTCCGGCGAGTGGCGGATCGCATTGCCGACGAGGTTGACGAGGATCTGGACGACGCGGCCGGCGTCGCCGAACGCGGGTAGTTGTTCGCTGCCCGGAAGGTCGATGCGGATGCCGCGCATGGCGGCGCGTACCCTCAGCAGCCCAGCCGCGCGACGGGCGAGGTCCGCCAGGTCGAGTGGATCGCGGCGCGGACGGAAATCTTCGCGTTCAATAGCCTGGAGGTCGACCAGATCGCCGACCACGCCCAGCAGGTGCCTGCCGGCGCTGGCGATGTCCTGCGCATAATCGGCATAATCACGGCGGATCGGACCTTCCGCCTGGGCGCCGATCGTTTCCGCCTGCTCGACTATACGGGACAAGGGCTCGCGCAGCGCCCTTTCCAACCGCGCGCCCAGCGCGTCGGCAGCGGCTGGAGTCGCCGCCGGTGCGGCAGTATCCAGCCGAAAGGCGCTGCCCCGATAGCCGGCAAAGCGGCCGCCGCCATCGACTAGAGGCAGGCCCGTCAGGCGCACCCGCTCGCCATTCGACCGCACGACCGCGTCCTGACCGTCGAACCGGGCGCGGGCGGCGATCGCTTCCAGGATCGGCATACCGTCGCCCGTGTCGAGGAATTGAAAATAGCGGCTGAGTTGCTGGCCGGCGGCGCTCTCCGCGTCTTCGGTGCCGACCGAGGTCAGCCGTAGCGCTGGGTCCGTTTCCCAGAGCCAGTCGCCGCGAGCGCGCATGAAGTCATGGACGCGGTCGCTGCCTCCCTCCCCGCTCTGCGCCGGGCGCCTCGCCCAGCCGCCGATCGACAGCGCGACACCTTCTGGATCCGGCCGAGCCTCGACCCACAGGTCGAGATCGTCGGCGCCTTCAGCCGCGATGACGCAGCGGGAGACCAGGATGCCGAGCCGCTGGGCCAGCCGGGCCAGGGTCGCAATCTGGGGAACGGCGATGGTCTCGCCCATAGCGGAGCCCGCCGCCTCCTGCAGGCGGGCCAGCGGCGCCTCCGCCTCGACCAGTCGTCCGTCCCGGTCGACCCGACCGTGCGCGAGACCGCTCACCGTGACCGCCGTTCGCGACCGATGTCGGCAATTGCGTCGCGGAAGGCACGGTCCAGCTGCCAGGGCCGGATCGCCTCTCGAGCCGCATCCGCATCGAGATCAAGGAAGTCGTTGACGCGCTCTTCGAGCCTCTGATCGCTAAGCCCGTTGACTGCCGCCATCTGCAGCAGGATCGGCGCTGCAACTTGGGTAGGGGCCTCGACGGCGCGCAACAGGACCGCGAGCGCGCCGAGGCTAGGGTCGGCGACGAGGAGAAAGGCCGGCCCGAACTCGAGGCGGGCGCGCACCGCCAGCATGGCGACAAACAGGCTGATGCGGCCGCCCTGAAACAACTCGACCAGCAACAGGTCGTCGGACGGGACGGCGAGCGCGAGGCGCATTGCCACGGACGCGAGGCTTCGCCCCTCATCATGCGTCGCGAGCCGCTCCTGCACTACGGCGGTCAGCGCCTCGTCCCGGGCGGCGGGGTCAAGATTCGACGTGCGGTCCAGATAGTCGCGCAGTGATGCTGCTCCACGCCACAGCAGGCGGTGAAGCAACTCCGCCGGCAAGTCGGTGACGGCAAACCGTGGCTCGCCAAGATCGCCAAAGCGGCGCGTCTCGGCCGCCAGCAACGACATCTCCAACTCCTCTGGCGCGTCGAGCCTTACTGCCGCCGCTTCCCGTGGATTGAGATCGGCGACTCGGCGGAGGTTCTGACCGATCCGGCACTCCTCGGCGCGGGCCAGCAGCAGCCAGATCAGATCGCGATCCTTAAGCACGCCGGCGCGATCGAAGATCGGGCGAAGGATTGGAATGCGTTCGACTTCCAGAACCGGCGGCGCATCGGCACCCAGCCGGGCAGCGAGATCCATCCGCAACCCCCGCTCCAGCTCGCGCACGAGACCGCCGAGCATCTGCGCCATGGCCGCGCGCTGGCTGTCGGTGGGCCGGACGAAATCGGGAAGGAACAGGTCGTGCAGCGCGGCCGTCAGCCGCGCATCCGCCTGACGCGCGACTTGCGCGGCATCGGCAAGCAGCCGATCCGGTCCGCTGGGCGCAGCCTCGCCCCCTTCAAGCGCGCTCAATGCCATGATGGATCACATAAAAAGGAGAGGTAAAGGACGGATTAAGTGTCTGCTTGGCGAAGAGCGGAATGGGCCATAGAGCGGAAATGAATACAAGAGGCGGGGGCGGAATGACACGTTGGCTGCTTCTTCTGATGTCGATGGTCGCGGCCGCGGGCTGCGGGCGACAGGAGAGCGAAGGTCCGATCCGCGTCAACGCGATCGGCGGTCCGCCGACGCTGGTTGATCCGAACCGCAAGGCGCCCGACGCGACCCAGCAGGCGCTGCTCACCGCAGTGGCCGAACCGCTCGTTGCCTATGACGAGACCGGCCAAATTGCGCCGGCGCTTGCCCAGCGATGGATCGTCACGAGCGATGGACTGAGCGCGATCTTCCGACTCCGCCGCGCTTCATGGCCGGGCGGCACCCAAGTGACTTCGCAGGAGATCGCCCGCCGCTTGCGGCTTATGCTGGCGCCCGCGAGCCGCAACCCGCTGCGCCACGCGATTGACTCGATCATCGAGATCAATCCCACCACGCCGGAGGTGATCGAGTTCCGCCTGACCACGCCGCGCCCACCATTGTTCGAACTCCTCGCCCAACCCGAAGCGTCGATGCTGTCCCGCCGAATGGAGGGCACAGGGCCGTTCCGCATCGACCGGCGCGAGGGCAACGTACTCTATCTGAAACCGCGCCAGACGGAGCCCGATACCAGCGAAGCTGCGGCGGCCATGGACATCGAACTACGCGGCGATCGAGCGTCCTGGGCTGTGCTACGCTTTACGCGCGGCGAGGCCGACCTAGTGCTGGGCGGCACCTACAAGGACTGGCCGCTGCTCCGGGTCGCGCAGCCGCAGGACCAAGCCGTGCGTATCGATCCCGCCGAGGGGCTGTTCGGGCTGGTGGTCCAGCGCAGCGAGGGGTTCCTGGCGAACCCCGCCAATCGCCAGGCGCTCGCTATGGCGATCGACCGCGACGCGATGCTCGCCATGTTGGGTGCACCGGGCTGGGCCGGGGTGCTGACGGTGCTGCCCCGGCGCTTTCGATCTGCGGCGGAACCGGCCTACCCCGTCTGGGCCGCACTCGAGATCAACGATCGGGTCGAGGAAGCCCGCCGCAGGGTCGGCGCGTGGAATGCCGCCAATCCGCAGCCGGTTACGCTCCGGCTGTGGCTGCCGGACGGACCCGGTAGCAATTTGCTGTTCGGCCGGCTCGCCGCAGACTGGCGACGCGTCGGGATCGAGACGACGCGCAGCAGTGCGGCCGAAGCGCACTTGCGTCTGCTCGACCAAGTCGCCCCGGCCGGCAGCGCGCTCTGGTATCTGAGCAGCATTGCCTGTCCGTCTCGCCAGGCCTGTGCGGAAGAGGCGGTGACCGCGCTGGACGGCGCGCGCAAATCACTGTCGCTGGCCGAGCGCGGCGCGCAGCTCGCCGCGGCCGATCGGGTGATTGCAGATAGCGGCTTTTGGGTGCCGCTCGCCCGACCGCTGCGATGGTCTCTCGTCAGCCCGCGACTGAATCTGTTCCGGACCAATCCGAAAGCCCTTCACCCGCTCACCCGCCTGCGTAGCGAGCGGCGCTAGTCAAAGCCTCGTGCGTTCCCCATCTAGGTCAAGAAGGAGACGTGCATGGCCGGTCCTTACCGTGAAGCCGAACGGATCGCGCGGAGCCTGCCGCTATCTCCGGGAGCGGCGGGTGTCCGCAAACGGGTAGAGGCCGTCGAAGGCGTACTCGAGAGGCTGTTCACCCTGCCCGGCACCAACCGCCAGTTCGGCCTCGACGTGATCCTGGACTTCATTCCGGGCGTCGGCAGCATTGCCGCGGGCGGGCTCGGCGTCTGGATGCTGTGGGAAGCCCGCAACCTCGGCATGTCGAAATGGCAGATGACGCGGATGGGCGGCAACATCGGCGTCGATACCCTGCTGGGCATGATCCCATTCGTCGGCGCGATCCCCGATTTCTTCTTCCGCTCGAACACGCGCAATCTGCGGATCATCAAGCGGCATCTGGACCGGCACCATCCGGAGACGGTGACGCTGGACGCTGCTAGCCGCAGCGGACCGCGATGACCTTGCCGGCGGCGTCGACCTCTATGTTCAGCCGCTCGGGCAGATAGTCCATCGTCACCATCTGGCCGGGGCGGACGACGCGCACCGAGCTGGCGCCCGCCGCATCCCTGGCGCGGGCAGTCAGCGTCTCGTCCAGCATCTTGCCGATCAAGAAGTTCAGGTCCGAAGCGTCGCAGCCTTCCATGGCCGGCGGTGTAGCGAGTTGCGGGCGTGACGTCCCCGTCTTCTCCGCGAGGGACTGGCCGCCGAGCAGGGCGGCGAACAGCAACAGCTTGATCATAGGCTCGCGAAATCCAGTCCGATGTCGGCGGCTGGCGCGGATTGAGTGATCCGCCCGACGGAGATGAGGTCGACGCCGGTCTCGGCGATGGCGCGGATCGTGTCCAGCCGGACGCCGCCGGAAGCTTCGGTCGGCACCCGCCCGGCGACCAGCGCCACGGCCTCGCGCAGCACCGGGGGCGGCATGTTGTCGAGCAGCAGCCGGGTGGCACCGGCGGCGATGGCCGGCTCGATCTGATCGATGCGGTCAACTTCCACGATGATTTCAGCGATGCTGGCGTCGCGCGCGCGCCGCACCGCTTCGCTGACGCCGCCGGCGACCGCGACATGATTGTCCTTGATCATCGCCGCGTCCCAAAGCCCCATTCGGTGGTTCGCCGCGCCGCCCATCCGTGTCGCGTATTTCTCCAGCACCCGCAGCCCGGGAATGGTCTTGCGCGTGTCGAGCAAAGTGGCGCCGGTGCCCTCGATCGCATCTACATAGGCGCGGGTCAGCGTCGCAATACCCGACAAATGCTGCACGGTGTTGAGCGCCGACCGCTCCGCGGTCAGCATCGCCCGTGCCTTGCCGCGCAGCCGCATCAGATCGGTGCCGCCGTCAACCGGCCGGCCCTCCTCGACCAGCACCTCGATCTCGACCTCAGGATCGAGCGCTCTGAAGAAGGCCGCGGCGATCGGCAGACCCGCCACGACGACGGGATCGCGGCTGTCCATCACGCCTTCGAAGCGGGCCTCGGCCGGGATCACCGCTTCGGACGTGATGTCCTTCCCCGACCGCAAATCCTCCGCCAGCGTCGCCTGAACGAACGCAGCCAGATCGAAGCCGTCGAGCCCCAACTCACTCACCGGTGACGCGCACCGGTCCGAGATCGCCCATGCCGACGGTGCCGCTCGCCATGGCCAGCATGCGGTCGAGGCTGGTCTTGGCCTTGAGGCGGAGGTCCTCGTCGAGCTCGATCCGCGGCTCCAAGTCGCGCAGCGCAATGTACAGCTTTTCCATCGTGTTGAGCGCCATGTACGGGCAGATGTTGCAGTTGCAGTTGCCGTCCGCGCCCGGCGCGCCGATGAAATTCTTGCCCGGCACCGCCTTCTGCATCTGGTGAATGATGTGCGGTTCGGTCGCGACGATCACGGTCTGCGCGTCCGACTCCTTGGCGACCTGCAGAATCGCGCTGGTCGAGCCGACGAAATCGGCGTGATCGAGCAGGTGCGGCGGGCATTCGGGGTGGGCGAGGATCGGCGCGTCCGGGTGCTTGGCCTTGAGCTTGAGCAGCTCGGTTTCCGAAAACGCCTCGTGGACGATGCACACGCCGGGCCAGAGCAGCATATCGCGCCCGGTCTTGCGCGCCAGATAGCCGCCCAGATTCCGGTCCGGGCCGAAGATGATCTTCTGCTCCTTCGGGATCTGCATCAGGATCTTCTCGGCCGAGCTGGACGTGACGATCACGTCCGACAGCGCCTTCACCGCCGCCGAGCAGTTGATGTAGGTGAGCGCAATATGGTCCGGATGCTCGGCGCGGAAGGCGGCGAAGCGTTCGGGCGGGCAGCTGTCTTCCAGGCTGCAGCCGGCATCCATGTCGGGCAGCACGACGATCTTTTCGGGCGACAGGATTTTCGCAGTCTCGGCCATGAAGCGCACGCCGCAAAAGGCGATCACGTCGGCATCGGTCTCCTGCGCCTTGCGGCTGAGCTCGAGGCTGTCGCCGACGAAATCGGCCAGATCCTGCAGCTCAGGCTTCTGATAATAATGGGCGAGGATGACGGCGTTGCGCTCCTTGCGCAGCCGCTCGATCTCGGCGCGCAGATCGAGTCCGGTGAGCGACCCGCCAAATCCGTTACGTGCGTCCATGACAACTCCTGAAGTCCGAACGGAGATAGGGGCGCGGCCGTTCCACCGCCAGTCAGCCGGTCTTCGCGTAGATCTCGGTGATTGGGGTGGATCGGTCCATCTGCTCATCAGATTGGCTATCAGACGGGAAACGAACCTGGACCGTAATGTCCCGAATGCCTGCTGCAGCGAGGGGACGACGGGTTAGTCCTGCGATGGTGCCACGCGCAGCATCCCGAGCCTGCTGGATGAACTGAGCTTCATTTGCTTTGACGTTTGCCGCAGCCTGCAATCGCCCCGCGACTTGGCGCTGCATGGCTAAGCCACAAGCCCGCGACACGTACATACCGGACTGAGCGCTTCTCGCTTTCCCCATGTCGACACTGGGCTGCTCGACCGAGGGCTCCGGCACCTCAACGATCATCGTCTTGCTGGCGACATCCCACCTATAACTCCGGCGAGTTACACCCTTCAGATCGACAAAGTAGTTGACGGCATAAGGCGCAACGGTGCGCTGCGCATTTGAGAAAACGTAGCCGCTTTGGCATTCACCCCGAGACTGAACGTTGCCCGTCAGCCGTGCTACTCGCACCGCCGGCGCAAGTTCGAAGACCGCGCTCAACACCTCTGATGCGCGCAAACCAGCCTGCATTTCCGCTTTCTCTCGCGCGGCACGCTCCTGAGCCATGCGATGCTGCTGCCACCAGAACAAGCCGAAGAGCGCCAGGACGGCCAAGATCGAAAAAACCACACCAGGAGTGAACCTTAGCTTCATGCGAGTTTCCACTCTCCTCCCTCCTGTGCGACCTTCATTCGTTGTTCCAGGTCGATCAGATGTGCGAGCACGGAGCGGCCGGCAGCGCCGTGCAGGCGGGGGTCGAGGCCGACATACATGCGCTGCACCATCGCCGGGATTAGTCCCAAGCCTTCGCCGAGCAGTCGCAAAATCTGGCCCTCGCGCTGCTTGCGGTGACCGGCGAGGCCACGGACGAGGCGCTGGGGATTGTCGATCGGGTCGCCATGGGCGGCATAGTAAATGCGGTCCTGGCGCTGCAGCAGCCGGTCGAGGCTCGCCATATAGGCGGCCATGTCGCCGTCGGGCGGCGACACGACGCTGGTCGACCAGCCCATCACATGATCGCCGGTGAACAGCGCGCCGCTCTCGCCCAGCGCGAAGCAGAGATGGTTGGAGGTATGGCCGGGCGTCGCCACCGCCTCCAGCGTCCAGCCGGGACCCCTCACCTGCTCGCCATCCGCCAGCACCCGGTCGGGCGCATAGGTCTCGTCGAAGGCAGCATCGGCGCGCGGACCGCTGTCGCTCAGCACCAGAGGCGCGCAACCGATGACCGGAGCACCCGTCGCTTCCTTGAGCGCGACCGACGCCGGGCTGTGGTCGCGGTGCGTGTGGGTGCACATGATCGCGGTCACCCGCTCCTGCCCGACGGCTGCGATCAGCGCCGCGACGTGGTCGGCGTCGTTGGGGCCCGGATCGATCACGGCAACTTCGCGGCGCCCGACGATATAGGTCTGGGTGCCGGTATAGGTGAAAGGGCTGGGATTGCCGGCCAGCACCCGCCTGACCAGCGGCTCCAGCTCAACGGCGCGTCCGACGGGCGGCGTGTCCATAAGCGGGAGCGATGAAGCCGCCCCCGCCCCTTGGCAAGCGGTTAGTTGCTCTCGCGCAGCCGCTCGATCTGGCGATCGATAGACTCCAGCGCCTGTTCACGCGCATGCGGCGGCATGTGCCGGGCATCCATGCTCGCAATGCTGGCGCGGGCGCCCTGCAGACCGGACAGCATGGAGCGGCGGAACTCAGCCTTTTCCTTGTCGCTCCAGCCAAAGCAGCGGACGTGCGTCTGGCTACCAGTGGCCTGCACGGAAAGCTTGTGACCTTTCGGGCAGGTCTGCAACGAGACCTGCACATGCTCCCGGGCGCGCGCTGCCTGTTCCCGCGCACGCTGCGCCTGTTCCCGGGCGCGCTGGCCCTGTTCTCGCGCGCGCTGGCCCTGCTCCCGCGCATGAGCGGCCTGTTCCCGCGCACGCTCACCGGCTCGGAACCCTTGTTGCGCCTCTCGCAGCGCCTCCCGGCGAGCCTCGGCGGCGTCGCGCAGGGCCTCCCGGCGATCTTCCTCGGCCTCGCGGCGTGCTTCTTCCACTTCCTCGCGGACTTCGCGGCTGATTTCGTCGTGATCGACATACATCGGAGGCATGGGCGGCATGGGCGGAACCGCAGCGCGCGGCGGCAGTGGTGCGGAATGCGGGTGCAACAGCGCAAGCTCGACCCTGGCGGGCAGGTCAGAGGCCGCGGCCGGAGGGACGGGTGCGATCGGCGCGGCCGGCGCCACAGGAGGGGGTGGCGCAAGTGGCGCAATCGCCGGCACCACCGGGGCAAGCACTTCCCGCACCTGCTCCTCGACTTGCTTCGACGTCTCGGCGGCGATGCCGTTCGAGGCGGTCAGCATCAGCCCGCCGCCGACCAGAGTGGCCGCGATCAGGCTGCCGGCGCGGGCACGGGCCGGGCTCCAGCGATAGGTCTTCATCATCTTCAGTCTCCTCTTGAGGTCATCCCCGGCCCCAAGAGCGCAAGCGGCCACCGGCAGGCGGTCGCAGGCGGATTTCAACAGCGCCGAGCCATAGGCATGGCGCTCGTCCGGTGTGGCGCGCGCCAGCACCATCGCGTCACAGGCAAGTTCCTGGTCCTGGCGAAAGGCACGGTGCGCGAAATAGGCGATCGGATTCCACCAGTGCAGCGCCAGCACGACCAGCGCGAAGAAGTTGGCGGACATGTCGCAGCGGCGATGGTGCTGCACCTCATGCTCGATAGCGAGGCGCAGCTCGTCGCGGCCATAGCGGCGGCGATAATCTTCCGGCAGCACGATCGTCTTCAGGAAGATGCCCGCGGCGAACGGACCGGGCGCGGCCGGGCTGGCGCAGACCTCCACGCCGTCGCGGTCGAAGCGCGGCAGCTGGGTCGCGTCCGCCATGGCCTTGCCGACAAACCGGCGATAGCTGAGAATGTGCCAGGCCAGGAAAGCGAGGCCACCGGCCACCCACAGAGCGCCGATCAGCAAGGGCCATTCGATCAGCGGCGCGCTGAGCCGGTCGGCCGGCGCGGTCTCCGCCATCAGCAGGAACTCGATGTCGATCGGCGACGGCAACATGTGCAGCGGCGTCGGCGTGACCTCTTCCGGCAGCGGCGGCAGCAGCATCCGCAGCGCCGGCAGCAGCCACAGCCCGTAGGCGATGTGCGGCCCGAAGAACCTGGCCACCGGCCCGCGTACGGCCAGCACCACCAGCATCAGGATGGACGAAGCGATAAGCGTTTCGATGGCCCAGCTGATCATGGCTTCAGCTCCCTGAGCAAAGCTTCCAGTTCGGCGATGTCTTGAGGCGAAAGCGCGCGGCGCTCGGCCAGTTGCGCGATCAGGGGCGTCACCCGCCCGCCGAACAGGCGGTCGACGAGCTTCTCCGACTCGCCCCCGACATAGGAGTCGCGTTCGATCGCCGGGCTGTAGAGAAAACGCCGGCCCTCGGTCTCGTGCGTGATCGCGCCCTTGGCCATCAGCCGCGACAACAGGGTCTTGACGGTGTGCACGCTCCAGCCGCGCTTGGGGCCGGCGCGCTCGGCGACTTCGGCGGCGGTCAAGGGCTGCTCTTCCCAGAGCACCTCCATCACCGCATGCTCGGCTTCGCTGATCCGTTCAGCCATTCCCTCACCCTTTTTCGTCTTCTTACGACTACAGGTGTCATCGTTTAGCTGAACGCCAAATGAATTGGAAGAGCTGGTCGATCGTCAGCGGCGCCAGACCACAAGCTTCACCTTGTCGCCCGGCCGCAGGGGTTCGCCCTGGGCCAACCCATTCAGCACCAGGAAACGCTGCAGCTGCAGGTCCGAATAGGCCATGTCCCTGCTCAACCGCTCGGCGGTGTCCCCTTGCCGAACAGTCCGGATATCGATCACTCGCCCGCGAATCTGAGATGTCTCTGCGGGCGAGAGCGTCCGGAAACTGTCGACCAGCGGCCCGAACGGCCCCACGCCTTGGCCGGCAGGCGTCACCAGCAGGAAGTGATAGAACTCTCCGCCGGGAGCTGCATAAGCGAACACGGTCGCGTCGACCGACTGTCGGCCCGTGCTGGCGCGGGTGGTCGCAAATGCCGCGTCCAGCCCGTTGACGCGCGTCCGCTGCACCCTTGCGGCGGGTGCGCCACTGCCTTGGCCCAGACTGGCGAAAACTCGGTCGACATAGGCGGGGAGATCGCCGCGATAGGCGAGCGTCGAGAATCGCGCCTGCCCTCCTCGCCCGGTAATGGACACCGCGTCGGGCGCATTGCTCATCGCAAAGCCCGGCGGCGCATCGAACGCAATGCGCAGATCTGGGTGGCGGAAAGTGCGGCCCTCAACCACGCCCTGGCGCGGATCGTCGCCATAAGCCATGCCGTCGATCGCCGCCAGAAACGCGTCGCGGTTGCGCTCTCCGGGCACGCGGGCGACCTGCTGGCCGCGCTGGCGAGCGCGCACGACGCGACTGGCGGGGTCCGGATGAGTGCTCGCCCATTCGGGGTTTGAACCAGCACTGCCGCTGCTGCTCTGGTCCAGCCGATTTTGGTCGGCAAGGGACGCCAGAACGGACGACATTGCGAGCGGGTCGTACCCGGCGCTGGCGAGATAGCGTACGCCAAGTTCGTCCGACTGCAGCTCCTGCTGACGTGAGAATCGCAAGGTGTAGAGCTGCCCTACCTGCCCCGCCAGCTGACCCACAGCGGAGCTGCCGGTCACCGCACCTAGGATCGTCGCCAGCAGGCTCGTGCCGGTCGAAGCCCGACTGCGTGAGCTGCTGTGGCGCGCGGCGACATGGCCGATCTCATGGCCGAGGACTGCAGCCAGCTCTGCTTCATCGTTCATCAGCGCGAGCAGCTGCCGCGTGACATAGACATAGCCGCCGGGAATGGCGAAAGCGTTGTTCACAGGCGAGTTGAGCAAGGTAACTTGAAAGTCTCGTTCGGAGTTGGAGAGCCCCGACTGGACGGCAATGCGCTTGCCGACACGCGCGACATAGGCATCCTGGCGCCCCCCATAGGCACCTCCATATTGCCGCAGCAGCTGCGGATGGACCTGATCGCCTTGAGCCCGCTCGCCCTGCGAGATGGCGCGCGGCTGGGCAGAAGCGGTGCCTCCGGCGAGCGAGGTGGTCACCAGCGACGCCGCGGCGGCGGCTGCAAAGAGGCGCTTCATGCTTCTGCTCCCGAAACGATTTCGATAGATACAGATGATGAAGTGATCGGTTCCGCATTCCCGCCTGCTTGACTCGCGCACGCCTCGCCCATAGTCCGCGCGCTCCGCGTATGGCCCCTTCGTCTAGCGGTTAGGACGTCGCCCTCTCACGGCGAAAACACGAGTTCGATTCTCGTAGGGGTCACCACGCTGCAACCCGCCAAGGCACGCGATGTTTTCTGCCGAAGTGACAGGGTCGGGCGCACTGACCGTGAGCGGGCCCGACCGTGACGGCGTAGAGATCACCCGCACCCTGTCGCTTGGGGATCGGCAGCATGGCGCCTGGCTCGATGCCTTTGGCAAGCTCGCCGCTGTCTTCGGAACGCGTGTCCCGCGCAATCGCGAGACTTGGCGACCGGAGGGGCGTTGTCCCGCGATTGAACCGCTCCTGACGCGCAACATCGGGCCCGGCATTCGCGACGGCTATGGCGATCCGGCGGTGATCCGCACCGAGCATGGCTATCATCTGGTCGCGACCTCCAATGATGCCGCCGATGCCTTTCCGATCCTGCGCTCGTCCGATCTGCTCGATTGGGAGCATGCCGGCTTCGTCTTCCCATCCGGCGCATCGCCACCTTGGGCCATCACCGGGGAGAATGTCGCCGATTTCTGGGCCCCTGAGTTGCACCGGGTCGGCGATGGCTATCTGCTTTGCTTCACCGCAAGGGACGCGGCGCGAGAGCTGTGCATCGGCCTTGCGCGTGCCGATCACCCCGAAGGGCCATCCGCGCCCGACCCGGAACCGCTCCTCACCGGTGGCGTGATTGACCCGCATCTGCTGGTCTGCGACGGCCGCACGCTCCTCTTCTGGAAGGAAGACACCAATGCCGTCTGGCCGCGCCTGCTGGCCTCGCTGCTCGGCGAGATGCCGGCGCTAGCCAACCAGCTGTTCGATGACGAAACGGACCGCCGCACCGCGCATCTGTGCGCCGCGCTATGGTGCTGGGCCCGTACGGCATCGCCGATGGAACAGTTCTTCGCGCTGCAGCCTCTGATCGAAGCCGGCGTGGCGCGTTTCGGCAACCTGCGGAGCCGCCTCGGCGACCACCCCAATATCCTCAAGGCTATGGAAACTCCAGTCTACGCGCAGGAACTGGCGGCGGACGGGCGGTCGCTGATCGGTGAGCGGCGAACGGTGCTTGTCAACGACCTCGCCTGGGAAGGGCATCTGATCGAAGGCAACTGGGTCACCCGGCAGAATGGCCGCTATTACCTCTTCTATTCCGGCAATGACTTCTCCACGCCAGACTATGGGATCGGCGTAGCCATCGCCAATGATCCCCTCGGCCCGTATCGGAAGATGGCTGAACCGCTGCTACGTACCACGTCCGACTGGTGGGGGCCCGGCCATCCTTCGGTCGCGACCGGACCTGACGGGGTGCCGCGCCTTTTCTTCCACGCCTTTCCGCCCGGTACTGGCGGCTACAAGCAGTTTCGCGCGCTCCTGAGCGCGCGGCTGGCGTTCCATGAAGATCGGGTCGAGCTGCTCCCCTGCCTTCAATAAGCCGGCGTGAGCAGGCCTTCGATGGTGTGGTGCTGTATGATGGGCTCGAGGCGGTTAGAAACCCGATAGGTGAGATGATCGCGCACGCGCGGCGGCAGCGAATCCAGATAGGCGCGCGTCACCTGCAGGTCGTGGTGCTGGGCATTGGTCGCATCGGGCGCATCGACGCCGACCACCAGCACCGGCCGCGGCTCGTCAGAACGGTTGGCAGTGCCGCGATGCACCGTCAGCGCCGAGCGGGCGGAGATGTCGCCCATTTGCGGCATCTTCTGCTCGGCGCGGGCGATGTAGCGCGGCCATAGCTCGCGCAGCGGGAACATGCCCTTGGCGCAGCCTTCGAACTGATCCCATTGCGTGCCCGGCGCGACTTCGAAGGGGCCGTGGTCCGGCCTGGTGTCCACTGCGGTCATATTGAAGGCGAGCGAGTTGAGCCGCCGCCCCTGGGTCGTCGCTTCCGGCACGGCGAAGTCACGGTGCCAAGGCTGGTCGGCCGCGCCCGGAAAGGGAATGTCGAAGCCCACCTCTACGATCCTGTAGTCGGGGCCGAGCACCGCCTCGCACACGGCAACGAACCATGGATGGGTGGCGATGTCGACAAAGCCGCGGATGCGCTCTGGATGGACCTCCACATACCAGCGCTGCGGCCCCCGCGGCAGGGCGCCGCCGGGCACGTCCTTCACTTCATTCCAGACGGCCCAGATGTCCTCGGCCATCTTTTGCGTCCACTCGCGCGAGAAGGCGCCCTTCAGACCGGTAATCCCCGGCCCGTAGAGCGCCCCCATGATTTCCGCGACGTCGTACGGCTCGCCCATGCCGCTATAACTTCCGAGTGAGCGCGGCGGCTCCGTCAGCTCTTCACGCGGTGCAGCGCGCACAGCTTGTTGTTGTCGGGGTCGCGCAGATAGGCGAGGTAGAGCTTGCCGAAGCCGCCTTCGCGATAGCCCGGCGGGTCTTCGCAAGTCGTGCCGCCGGCCGCACAGCCCGCCTTGTGCCAGGCGTCTGCCTGTTCCGGCTCCATCGAGAAGCCTACCGTGCCGCCATTGGCGTGCGTCGCCGGCTCACCGTCGATCGGCTTGGTGACGAGGAACAGTCCGCCATTGTGCATGTAGATCAGCCGGCCCTTATCGTCCTGGATGCCGGGCTTGCCGCCGATCGCGGTGAAGATGGCATCGTAAAACTTCTTCGACCGGTCGATGTCGTTCGATCCGACCATCATATGACTGTACATCAGCTTCTCCCTTTCATTCGGCGGCTTCGCGCAGCGGCTCGGCCAATTCGTCCGCCGTCGCGCGGAACACCCAGACTCGCGCCGGCGGCAAGTTGCGCCACACCTTATCGGCGAGCGCGATCTTCACGTCATGCGTTCGCGGCAGCGGCGGACGGACGCCGTAGGAATATTGGACGAACGGCGCGCCGGGCGGCAGCAGCCGCAACAGTGCCAGCACCAGTCCGACCCGGTCATGGGCCGGAAAGTTCAGCAATGGCAGGCTCGAGATAATGCCGTTGAACGGACCGAGGGACTCGATCGGCGCTGCATCAGTCGCGTCTCCCTCAATCACTTCCAATCGGGGGAAGCGGGCGCGCAGCATGCGTGCGAACGTGTGATCCGCCTCCACCGCCAGCACCCGCTCGGGGCCTAGCCCACGGCGGATCAGCGCCTTGGTGATGGCACCGGTGCCCGGTCCTAACTCCAGCACCCTGCCGCGTGCAGAGAAATCTATCTGGGCCGCCATCGCCTCGGCAAGCGCGGGGCTGGCCGGACTGATCGCGCCGATTGCCCGCGGGTTGCGGGCCATGCGCTCGACGAAGCTGAGCCAATCCTTCAGGGGTCCGGGCACCGGCGTGCAATGGCGGTTCGCATGGCCCAGCGCAACCGCCAGAGATCATGCGTTTGTGCCGCTTTACGCGCCGTTTACTCCTTCTCTTGCACTATGGCCCGTCGAACGTGTGAGGGATTTGGGGCGATGGATGCCAGCTACGGCTTCGAGCGCGACGAGGAACCGGCCGAGGAAGTGATCATCGAAGCGCCGCCGCCCGTGATCGGCGGTGCCGAGCGCCGCCTGCATGTCCGCGCCTTCGAGCATTGGACCTCCCTGCTCTGCGGCCGCGCCTTTCCCAGCATCGACGATCTCGATTTCGACGCGCTCGCCGATTTCGAGCCGCGGTCGGTGCTCATCGATTATACCGGTGACGTGACCGTGCCGCGCATCGCCCGCATCGGCACGACGCTGCGCGACGAATGCGGCGCCGCGGCAGGGATCACGTCGATCGCGGACGTGCCGCGCGGCTCGCTGCTGTCGCGCCTTACTGACCATTATCTCGAAATCATCGGCACCCGTGCGCCGATCGGCTTCGAGGCCGAGTTCACCAATCATCAGGCCCTGCCCACGCTCTATCGCGGCATCTTGATGCCCTTTTCGGCCGACGGTGAGACGATCGACCATGTGCTGGGCGTGATCAACTGGAAGCATGCGCTGTCGCCTGATCTCAACGACGCTCTGCAGCGCGAGATCGCCAAGCTGGGCGGCGCAAAGAACCCGACGCGCCACTAATCGCGAGCCCCCCGGGGTTGAGATCGGATCGCGCCCGGCGCATAGCGCCCCGCATGAGAGCCCGCGCTCGACGGGCGACAACCGCAGGCGGAGTTTCATGGCGACGGCCACAGGCAACCGGCAGAACACGCCGGACCAGCAGCTTATCACCGACCTTTCACAGGCGCTCATAAAGGGCGCGCTGCCGGGCGAGCTGGACGGTTTCGACGAGCAGGCGCGCGCCGAGGCGGTCGCCTTCGTGGCCGAGGCTGCTGCTCGCCGCGCCCCTGGCAGGCCGTCGCTGAAGCTGGAGTCAGTGGGGCAGGGCCGTCGCTATATGCGGCTGGCCATCGTCAACGACGATATGCCGTTTCTGGTCGACTCCGTCGCTGGCACCATCAGCGCGCATGACCTGTCGGTCGATCGCGTGCTGCATCCGGTGATCTCCGTGCGCCGTGACGAGGACGGCAATCTCGTCGGCGTGCTGCCGGCGGGAGAGAGCGGCGCCCGACGGGAGTCGATGATTTACATGGAGGTGGAGCGCGCGGACGCCCGCGAACGCCGCGCCTTGCTTGAAGACCTCGAATCCGCTCTCTCGGACGTGCGCGCCGCCGTGGAGGATTGGCCGCTGATGCAGCGGTCATTGAAAGCGGACGCAGACCGCTTGCCCGACGGCGAGGGAGCCGCGTTGCTGCGCTGGTTCCTCGACGCGCACTTCACGCAGCTTGGGCATGAACGGCGCAATCGCGACAACGAACGTGCCGATCCCCTTGGCATGTCGCGCGCCAGCGGCCACGAATATCTCGCTCGCGCGTCGCTGATGCGGGCATTCGAGTGGTTCGACAATGGCGGCGACGCACCGCTGCTGATCAAGTCCAATCTCATCGCGACGGTCCATCGGCGCGCGCCGCTCGACCTGATCGTGATGCCGGTGCGCGAGGGAGGAGCGATTTCCGCGCTTTCGATCCAGGCCGGTCTCTGGACCAGCAGCGCGCTGGGCACGCCCCCCAACAAGATCCCGATCCTGCGCGCACGCCTCTCGGCCCTGCAGGAACGCTATGGCTTCGACCCTGCTGGTCACGCGGGCAAGGCGCTGACCCATGCGCTAGCGGCGCTGCCGCACGATTTGCTGATCGCCTTTGCGCCTGCCGATCTTGAGAAGCTGGCGCTCACCTTCATGTCTCTGGCCGACCGACCGCGCCCCAAGCTGGTAACCGTCACCGGCGCGCTCGGTCGTCACGTGTTCGCCTTTGTCTGGCTGCCGCGAGACGAACTGACCACCGCGCGGCGAGTGACCATCGGGCGGCTGCTCGCGGAGTCCGCAGAGGCCAAGATCCTGAACTGGAGCGTGGCGCTAGAAAGCGGCGATCTCGCGCTTATCCGCTACACGCTGGACATTCGCCAAGGACGCGCACCCGACACCGAAGCGCTCGACCGCCGGATCGCGGAGATGGTCCGCGGCTGGGCGCCGGGTGTCGAGGCGACGCTTGGCGAGCATGTCGATCCGGGCCGCGCCGCCCGATTGCGGCTCCGCTATGCGCAGTGTTTCCCGGCTTATTATCGCGGTCGTTACACGCCCGCAGAGGCGGCGCTCGACGTGCTGCGCCTATCGGAGTTGGACGACGCCCGCGCGCGCGACGTGCGCCTGCATCGCTTTGCACGAGACTCCGAACGGCAGTTGCGGCTGAAGATCTTCAATGTCGGCGGCACTGTGCCGCTGTCGGCGGCCGTGCCGGCGCTCGAGAATTTCGGCTTCCGGGTGATCGAGGAAGTGCCGGCGACGCTGGAAGACGGCCTCGGCAGCATCCATGACTTCCTGCTCGAAGTGGAAGATGGCCAGCAGGCAGAGGCGCTGCTCGGCCGCGCCGACGTGATTGAGCCGGCCATTGCCGCGGTCCTCTCCGGCACGGCCGAGAACGACGCATTCAACCGCCTGATCGTCACCAACGCAATGCAGCCGCGGGACGTCGTGCTGTTCCGCGCCTGGTTTCGATACCTGCGCCAGACCGGCCTCGCTTATGGCCTGATGACGGTCGTCGAGGCGCTGCGTCGGGCGCCTGCCGTCGCGCGCGGCATCATCGACCTGTTCGATGCCCGCCATGATCCTGCCCGCGCCTCCGAAGCGGATGCCGACACGGCTCTGCACGCGATCGATGCTGGACTGGTCCAGGTCCAGGCGGCAGATGACGACCGTATCTTGCGCATGATCCGCGCAGTCGTGGCCGCTACGCTGCGCACCAATGCCTTTTCGCCGGCCGCAGCGGAGGCCTTGGCGTTTAAGCTCGACAGCGCAGCCATCCCTGGCCTCCCTGCTCCGCTGCCGTGGCGTGAAATCTGGGTATACAGCCCACGCGTCGAAGGGATCCACCTGCGCGCCGGCCCCGTCGCTCGCGGCGGCTTGCGCTGGTCGGACCGGCGCGACGATTTCCGTACCGAGATTCTGGGCCTGATGAAGGCGCAGCGCGTGAAGAACGCCGTCATTGTGCCGACCGGCGCCAAGGGCGGCTTCTTTCCTAAACAGCTGCCGCCCGCCGCCAACCGGGACGCCTGGCTGGCGGAAGGCACTGAGTCCTACCGCGTCTTCATTCGATCGCTCCTGTCCGTCACCGACAACATCGTTGCAGGCAAGGTCTTGCATCCTGACCAGGTGGTCGCGCACGATGGCGACGACCCCTATTTCGTCGTCGCGGCGGACAAGGGCACCGCCACCTTCTCCGATATCGCCAATGCGATTGCGCTGGAGCGCGGCTTCTGGCTGGGCGACGCCTTCGCGTCCGGCGGCAGCCAGGGCTACGACCACAAGGCGATGGGAATCACCGCCAAGGGCGCCTGGGTCTCCGTTCAGCGCCACTTCGCCGAACAGGGTATCGACGTCCAGACGCAGGCTATCCGCGTTGTCGGTTGCGGCGACATGTCCGGCGACGTGTTCGGCAACGGCCTGCTGCTTTCGAAGGCCGTCAAGCTGGTGGCGGCGTTCGATCACCGCCACATCTTTATCGACCCCGATCCCGACCCGGCGGCGAGCTGGGCGGAGCGCGAGCGCATGTTCAACCTGCCGCGGTCGAGCTGGGAAGATTACGACAAGAAGCTGATCTCAGCCGGCGGCGGCGTTTTCCCGCGTACGGCGAAGACGATTACCCTCTCCGCCGAGGGGCAGGCCGCCATTGGCGTCACTGAAGCCGAGATGGAGCCGGCCGCGATCATCTCCGCGATCCTGAAGAGCCCTGCCGACCTGATCTGGTTCGGCGGCATCGGCACCTATGTAAAGTCGCGCACCGAGTCGAACGGAGAGGTCGGCGATCCGGCCAATGACGAGCTCCGCGTCAATGCCGAGGAATTGCGCGCCCGCGTGATCGGTGAAGGCGCCAACCTTGGCGTGACCCAGGCCGCCCGCATCGCTTTCTCGCAGCTCGGCGGCCGCATCAACACCGACTTCATCGATAACTCCGCGGGCGTCGATTGCTCCGACAACGAAGTCAACATCAAGATCGCGCTCAACCGCGAGATGAATGAAGGACGGCTGTCGTTCGAAGACCGCAATACGCTGCTCGCGCAGATGACCGATGACGTCTCCGAACTGGTGCTGGACGACAACCGCCACCAGACGCTGGCCCTGTCGGTCGCCGAGTCCGGGGCCGCCACGGGCCTGCGCTCCTATGTGCGGCTGATCGAGACCTTCGAGGCATCGGGCCGTCTCGACCGCGCCGTGGAAGGCATCGCCGGCAACGACGAGCTGCTCCGCCGCGCGCAGGAGAATCGGGGCCTCACGCGGCCGGAACTGTCGGTGCTGCTCTCGACCGCCAAGCTGGCGCTGCAGGATGCCGTGGAAGCAAGCCGCATCGGTGAAGATGAGAGCCTGGTCCCGGACTTGCTTTCCGCTTTCCCGAGCGAAATGCGCGAGCGCTTTCCGATGGCGATCGAGCAGCATCAGCTCCGGCGCGAGATTCTCGCGACCAAGATCGCCAATCGGATCGTCAATCGGCTCGGCATGATCCATCCCTATGAGCTCGCCGAAGAGGAAGGCGCCGCGCTGGGCGACATCGCGGCGATGTTCGTGACGGCGGAGCGGCTGTTCAACCTGCGCCAGCTCTGGGAGGCGATCGACGCCTCGACGATGACCGAAGCGGCGCGGATTGCGTTGCTCGATGCCGTGGCGCTCGGCGTGCGCTCCCAAATGGCGGATCTGCTCCGCGCGACCGACCCCGGCACGCTTCCGGGCGAGCTGGTCGCCCGGTTGGGGCCCGGGATCGCCCGGCTCGATGCGCAGTTGGAAGGGCTGCTCGAAGAAGAAGCGCAAGCTTCGTCGGCGACGTTGTCGCGCAAGTTGCTCGACGTGGGCGCACCGACCGAGTGCGTGCGGCGGGTAGCGCGCCTTTACGAAATGGACGGTGCGGTCGGCTTGGCGACGCTGGGCGTCGAGACCGGCACGGACGAGGTCGTGCTCACCCGTGCCTTTACCGGCCTGGGTGAGGCCCTGGGCCTCGATTGGGCGCAGGCGACGGCGGCTCGGCTCACCCCGACCGACCCTTGGGAGCGGTTGCTCGCGGCGGGTCTGGCGCGCGATTATCAGCAGATGCGACTGGATTTCCTTGCCCGTGCCGGCGGCAAGGACCCGCAGGCTTTCACCGCCGACTGGCTCGGTCGTCAGGGGAGCCGCGTGGCCCAGTTCCGCGATCTGATCCACCGGGCGCGCGGAACCACCGCGCCTAATGCAGCGATGCTGGCCCAGATCGCCGGGCAGGCTCGGGTGCTGCTGGGGAGATAATCGCTTGGCCTCCGACCCGAATACGGTTTCCTTTCTGCTCGACCAGCTCAGCGCTGCCGGTGCGAAGGTGACGGCGAAGAAGATGTTCGGCGAATATGGCCTGTATCTCGCTGACAAGATGGTCGCGATGGTCTGTGACGACCGACTATTCGTGAAGCGTACGATCGCGGGCGCTGCCTTCACCGGCCCGACCGAGGAAGCACCGCCTTATCCGGGGGCCAAGCCGCAGCCGCTGATCGACGCGGATCGTTGGGACGATGGCGACTGGCTGGCCGAGCTGTTCCGCCTCACTGCAGCCGAATTGCCGGCACCGAAGCCGAAGAAGCTCCGCTCGCCCAAGGCCTGATCTACCGGTCCTCGGGCGGCACGTCGTGCACTTCCCAGATATGGTTCTGGATGATCGTCGCGGGGGCCGGTCTGCCCTGCGGGTCGCGAGAAGGCTCGTAGCGGAAGCGCTCCTGGATCAGGCGGCAGGTGACGTCGTCCAGAATGGGACTTCCGCTGGAGCGAGTGATGTCGCAGCGCGCCACGCGACCGGCGGTATCGACGACGAAGCGCACGCCGACCGTGCCGCCAATCCCCTCCTCGCCTGCCCCGCGCGGGTAGTCCGAATCGCGGATGCGGCCCTTGCGCAGGCGCGGCGGTGTCCAGACGCCACCGCCGCCATCACCGTCGCCAAATCCTCCGGCGCCCCGTCCATTGCCGAAGCCGCCGGCGCCATAGCCGGGACCGGGAATATCCGCAGACCCGGCGGAAGGCGCGTTGCCGACGCCAGCGATTGGCGCCGCGACCACGGGGTTGAGCGAGGGCACGGGGACCTTCGGCGGCGGCAACACGATCTGCGTCGGTTCCGCCCGGAGGTTTGGCGGGGACGCCTCGCCTTGGGGCCGCTTGGCCTTCACCTTGTGCGGGACCTTGGTTTCGGGCTTGGGCGGCTCGGCGGGGGGCAGGACGTCGATCAGCTTGAGCTCGTCGCTGATACGCTGCGGCAGCTCGAACTTGAGGCCGGTGATCAGCGCATAGCCCAGCAAAGCGTGAACCAGCGCGACGCCGGCCGCCGATACGGTCCTTTCCCTGGTCCAGCCTCGATCCGCGTACATGATAGCCTCGCGTCGAAAACGCATCAGGTCATGATTGTGCCGCAGCCGTGCTGAACGGTCGCGGAGCCGACCGTTCGTCAGCGGTTCAGGTAGTGAAGAGCCAGCCCCGGTCGCGGCCATTCCATGCTGATCAGCCGCCCGGTGCCAGACAGGGTAATGTACGCGGTCCGAAGGTCCGGCCCGCCCCAGCAGATGTTTGTGGTGAATGGATCGGCGGTCGGCACGAAGTCGACCAGTTCGCCTGCGGGTGAGATGACGGAAATGCCGCCATTGCCGATCGTCGCCACGCAGATATTGCCGCCGCTGTCGACGCCCAGGCTGTCGAACCAGCTATAGCCGCCCGCCCCATAGACGAACGCGCCACCTGATCCGGTCAGACTCTCGCCCTTCGCAAGCTGGCCCGGCGCCTCGATGTCAAACGCCCAGAGCTTCGCCGTGAAGGTCTCCGCCACATAGAGCCGCTTGCCGTCGGGCGAGAGGCCGATGCCATTGGGGTTCTCCAGCGGGAAAATGGCTTCCTCGATCTGGCTGCCGTCCGCCTTGGCATAGAACACGCCGACCACGTCGCGCGACCGCTCGAACGTCTTGCCATGATCCGTGAACCAGAAGCCGCCGGCATCGTCGAACACGATATCGTTAGGCCCACGCAGCTGGACCTCACCAGCATGGGTGTAGAGCGTTTCGACGCGCCCGCTGTCCGGATCGACACGCTGGATCGATCCGCCGCTCCAGCCCTTGGCGGCGCCATGCGGCACCAAAAGCCCTTGTGCTTCAACATATTCTAAGCCGCCATTATTACAGAGATAGAGCATTCCGTCCGGCCCCACCGCAAGGCCGTTGGGCCCTCCGCCCGGCACCGCAACGGTCTCCGACTTGCCTTCGCCCCAGCAGCGGGTGATGCGTCCGGCCTCGATCTCGACCAGGACAACGCTGCCGTCCGGCATCGCGACGGGGCCTTCGGGAAAGCGGAGTCCTGCGGCCACCTCGGTGAATGCCTGCATCAGCTGCCCTCCCGTTCGGGCTGAGCTTGTCGAAGCCCTCCCTTCTCGGCACAGGAGTAGAAGGAAAGGGGTGGCTTCGACAAGCTCAGCCCTAATGGAGTTTCGGATTATGACCGCCACTTACGACGCCGACCTGAAGCTGTTCGTGAACGGCGCCTGGCGAACTGGCGAAGAGTTTCAGGCCGTGCTGAATCCTGCGACCGGCCAAGCCCAGGCCAAGGTGCCACTTGCCAGCGTTGCCGACCTCGACGAGGCGCTCGCCGCCGCCGATCGCGGCTTCAAGCATTGGAGAGGCACCGACGTGGAGGCGCGCGCGGTAATCCTCCACAAGGCAGCCGACCTGATCCGGCAACGCGCCGACCAGATCGCAACGCTGCTGACGCTGGAGCAAGGCAAGCCGCTCGGTGAGGCCAAGGGCGAGGTGATCGGCTCGGCGCAGCTGTTCGACTATTATGCCGAGGAAGCGAAGCGTGCTTATGGCCGGGTGCTGGTGCGGCCGACGGGGCAGCGCTCGATCGTGATCAAGCAGCCGGTCGGGTCGGTCGCGTCGTTCACGCCCTGGAACTTCCCGGTCTATTTGATGGCCAAAAAGCTCGCCGCGGCCCTCGCCGCCGGCTGCTCCGTCATTGCCAAACCGCCGGAGGAGACGCCGGGCTGCACCTCCGCCGTGATGCGCGCGCTCGCCGATGCCGGACTGCCCGCCGGAGTGGCGCAGCTGGTCTTCGGTGTGCCGGACACTGTCAGCCGGCACCTGCTCGCCTCGCCTGTCATCCGCAAGGTCAGCTTCACCGGCTCCGTGCCTGTGGGCCGACATTTGATGAAGCTTGCCGCCGATGGCTTGAAGCGCGTGACGATGGAGCTGGGTGGCCACGCGCCTGTGCTGATCTTCGACGATTGCGACCTCGACCGCACGCTCGACCTGCTAGTGCCGCAGAAATTCCGCAACGCGGGCCAGGTTTGCGTCTCCCCCACCCGATTTTATGTGCAGCAGGGCGTTTACGACCGCTTCGTCGAAGGCTTTGCGGCGCGCACCGCGGGTTATCAGGTCGGCAACGGCATGGACCCGGCGACCAAGATGGGCCCGCTCGCAAATGGCCGTCGCCCGGACGCGATTGCGGCACTCGTGGACGATGCTGTGGCCAAAGGCGCGAGGCTCGCCGCTGGCGGCGAGCGCTTCGGCGATGGCTTTTTCTTCCAGCCCACTCTGCTCGCCGACGTGCCGCTCGACGCGCGGATCATGAACGAGGAGCCGTTCGGCCCGGTCGGCATCGCCCGCCCGTTTGCAACGGAGGAGGAAGCGATGGAGCAAGCCAACCGCTTGCCCTTCGGCCTCGCCGCCTTTGCCTTCACGGAAAATGGCCGCCGCGCCAACCGGCTCGGCGACCTGATCGAGGCGGGGATGGTCGGCATCAACACCTTCGCGATCTCCGGCGCCGACACGCCGTTCGGCGGAGTAAAGGATTCCGGCTTCGGCAGCGAGGGCGGGCCCGAGGGTCTCGACAGCTATATGGTCGTGAAGGCGATCCATCAGGCCTAGCCGATCTCAGTCATGCCGGGCTTGACCCGGCATCCACCTTCCTTTCTTTCGCATCAGAACAGGAAGAAGCTGGACCCCGGATCAAGTCAGGGGTGACGGGAGCAACATGACAGTACGAACCGGCGGGCGCATCCTGGTCGACAATCTCGTCGCACAAGGGACCGACCGCATCTTCACCGTACCGGGCGAGAGTTTCCTGGCCGTGCTCGACGCGCTTCACGACACGCCGAGCATGGAGGTGGTGGTCTGCCGGCAGGAAGGCGGCGTCGGCTTCATGGCATGTGCGGACGGCAAGCTGACCGGCCGCCCCGGCATCGCCTTCGTTACCCGTGGCCCCGGTGCCACCAATGCCTCGATCGGCGTCCATGTCGCGATGCAGGACTCGCTGCCGATGATCCTGTTCGTCGGCGACGTCGCCCGCGGCGACCGCGACCGCGAGGCGTTCCAGGAAGTCGATTTCGGCCAGATGTTCGCGCCCTTGTGCAAGAAGGTCCTCCGCATCGACCGGGCGGAGCGCATCCCGGAATACACGGCGCGGGCTTATGCGACGGCAATGTCCGGACGGCCGGGGCCGGTTGTCGTCGTACTCCCGGAAGACATGCTACTGGACGATGTTGAGGCGGTTGACCGGCAGCGCCTCAAAGCACCTCTTCAAGCGCCCGACCTGAGCGACATTGCACTCCTGCAAGACCTTCTGCGCGAAGCAAAGGCACCCGTGGCGATCGTCGGCGGAGCAGACTGGAGTTCCGACGCCAGCGCCGCATTCGCGGCTTGGGCCGAGCGGGCGGGCGTGCCGGTCACCGCCGGGTTCCGAAGGCAGGACTCAATCCCCAACAGCTCGCCCGCCTGGGCCGGCAATCTCGGCTACGGCCCCAGCCCGAAGCTGGTGCAGCGGGTGAAGGATGCCGACCTGTTGCTCGTGCTGGGTGCGCGGTTGGGAGAGGCGACGACCGACGGTTATACGCTGATCACGCCCGACCACTCGGGCCAGAAACTCGTGCATGTCCATCCTGACCCGGAAGAGCTGAACAGCGTCTATCGCGCCGATCTCGCGATCTGCTCCGGCATGGCGCCATTTTCAGAGCTGCTGGACGCCGTCGACGTGACCGTCGCCACCGACGCCCATGCCGAATGGCTCGACTGGTCCACGCCCAAGCCGCGTGAAGGTGCGCACCTCGATCTCGGCCAGTGCGTGCTGGCGATGCGGGAGGCGATGCCGACGGATACGATCATCTGCAACGGCGCGGGGAATTTTTCCGGCTGGTGGCATCGTTACTGGCGCTACGAGGGCCATGGCACGCAGCTCGCGCCGACGGCCGGGGCGATGGGCTTCGGCGTGCCCGCCGCCGTTGCGGCGTGCCTCCGGCGGCCGGAGCAGAAGGTCGTCGCCGTTGCGGGCGATGGCGATTTCCTGATGAACGGGCAGGAGCTGGCGACCGCCGTAGCTTATGGCTGCGACCTGCTGGTGATCGTCGTCGACAATGGCTGGTATGGCACGATCCGCATGCACCAGGAGCGCGAATATCCCGGCCGTGTCTCCGGCACACAGCTGCACAATCCGGATTTCGCGGCTCTGGCTCGCGCCTATGGCGGCTGGGCGGAGACGGTCGAGAAGACCAACGACTTCGCCCCCGCCCTCGCCCGTGCGCTCGAGCAGAGGGGGCTTAAGCTGTTACACCTGAAGACCGATGTCGAGCAGCTCACGCCTGCGCTCAGCCTGAGTCAGCTTCAGAAGAAATAATCCCGTTCGCATCGAGCGAAGTCGAGACACGCTTCTCGACAACGCTCGAAGCGAACGGTTCGGAGGACCCGAGATGAGACTTCACTTCTCCGTTTTGCTACTCGCTTTCGCCGCTTGCTCGAAGCCTGCTGAGCCTGAGCAGCAGGCAAGCGGCTCTGAAACGCCTGCCCCTGCGCCCAAAGCATTTGCCGAGCTGAAGGGCGATCCCGCTGCCGGCGAGAAGGCCTATGTCCAGTGCCGCGTCTGCCATGCCGTCGAGCCGAACAAGGGCGGCGTCGGCCCGACTTTGCACCAATTGGCCGGCCGCGCCGCCGGCTCGCTGCCCGGCTATGGCTACTCGGCAGCGATGAAGCAGAGCGGCCTGACCTGGGATGGCGCGACGCTCTATCGCTTCCTTGAAGCGCCGATGGCGGTCGTGCCCGGCACCAAGATGGCTTATGCGGGCATGAAAGACCCGCAAAAGCGCGCGGATGTGATCGCCTATCTGGAGACGCTCAAATGATCCGTGCATTGCTGCTCGGCGTGCTGCTGTCCGCGGCCGCGGTCGCTGCCCCGGCGCCGCAACGCGACGTCAACCCGGCGCCGGCCCGCAGCGAGGGCCGTGGTCCCTTTCCCAAGCTCGTCATCCGCGGCGTGACGCTGATCGACGGCACCGGCTCGCCGCCTTACGGGCCGGTCGATATTGTGATCGAGAACAACCGGATCGCCGACATTCTGGTTGCCGGCACGCCGGGCCTGTCGCTGAAAGGTGGAAGGCCGCCCGAGGGAGCAGAAGAGCTTGATGCGACCGGCATGTTTGTGCTGCCGGGCTTTGTCGACACGCACGCGCATGGCGGCGACCCGACCAAGGCGCCCGATTTGGAATATGTCTACAAGCTGTGGCTTGGGCATGGTGTGACCACGGTCCGGGGCGTCGGGCTTGCAGGCCAGCAGGTCGCCGTCTCGGAAAAGGCTCGCTCCGCGCGCAACGAGATCACGGCACCGCGCATCTGGAACTACCAGACGCTGGGCAGCGGCTGGAACCGGGTCGATACGCCCGCCAAGGCGCGGGAGTGGGTGCGCTGGGCATCGAAGAACGGCATCGACGGGATCAAGTTCTTCAACTGGGGCGACGAGACGCCCGAGATCATCGGCGCCGCCATTGACGAAGCGAAGAAGACGGGCCTCGGTACCGTCGCGCACCTGTCTCAGCGCGGCGTCGCCCAGTTCAACGGCATCGAGGCGGGACGGCTGGGCCTTGGCACGATCACCCACTTTTACGGGCATTTAGAGAGCTTGATGACGAAGGGCAGGATTCAATCCTTCCCGGCCGATTACAACTTCCAGAACGAATATGATCGGTTCTCCCAGGTCGCGGCGCTGGCCGAACAGTCTGCCGAGCCGGGCAGCCCGGAATGGATCGCCTATCTGGAGGAGCAGAAGAAGAACGGCGTCGTCTTCGATCCCACCTTCAACATCTATTCGGCCAATCGCGACCTGATGCGCGCGCGGAACGCCGACTGGCACAAGCTCTACACCCTGCCGGCGCTGTGGAACTTTCTCCAGGCGAGCCGCGAAAATCACGGCTCCTATTTCTTTGACTGGACCACGGCCGACGAGGTGCGCTGGCGCCAATTCTACGCCAAATTCCTGCGGCTGGTCGGCGACTATCACCGCATGGGCGGCCGCGTGACGGCGGGATCGGACTCGGGCTTCATCTACCAGCTCTACGGCTTCGGCTATATTCTGGAACTCGAGCATCTGCAGGAAGCTGGCCTGACCCCGCTGGAGGTCGTGCGCGCCGCGACCCTCAACGGCGCGCGCACGCTCGCTGAGCCGAAGGGCCGGACGCCGGAGTTCGGCAGCGTGCGCCGCGGCATGCTTGCCGATCTTGTGATCGTGCCGGAGAACCCGCTCGCCAACTTCAAGGTGCTCTACGGCACCGGCCGCCTGCGCCTCAATCCGCAGACGGGAAATCAGGAACGTGCCGGCGGGGTGCGCTGGACGATCAAGGACGGCATCATCTACGATGCACCCGCCCTGCTCGCCCGCGTCCGCGAAATGGTCGCGGAAGCGGAGAAGACGAACCCGAAGGTCGTGCAGTAACAAGCCGGCCAGCAGGACAGGCCGGGAACAGCTTGGCAATCAGCGCGCGCCGAACGTGTACATCAGCCCCAGTCCGCCGGAGAACTGATCGCGCGAGCCGAACTGCCGGACCACGGGCGAGTCTGCCGCGTCCTCGACGAGCCGGTCGTAACGGACAAAGCTCATCACGCCCCAGCGATCGGTGAACTGATAAGTGAGTCCGGCGGTTCCCCCGATCGATTGCAGCCCTCCCTCGGGCGTAAAACGGGGCAGCCCTGTAGCCGCTGCCTGGGCGGCGTTCACACCGAAATAGGCGCGTTGGTATCGGGCGTTCGTCAGCACCACGCGCGGACCGATCGAGAACACGTAGCGGTCGCCGTCGCGCGCGATCAAGTCGGCGCTTACTTCACCGACATAGCCATCGTGCCCGCCCAGGCCGCGGCGAAGTTCAGCCCGAACGCGGAAGTTCGGTGTGAGGAAAGAGTGGACGAAGCCGCCGACTTCTACAGTTGTTTTCACCTTGCCGATCGGCGCGCCGACGTCGGAGTTGGTGCGACTTCCCTGTACGCTGAGCGACGGGCCAAACCCGATCCCGTTCGTGTTGATGACGGGAATCGCAAAGCTCTCGTCCTGCGCCTCGAAACCGAATGGCTTGTCGCCGCGGGTCGTATCGACATTGATGTACGGCCCGAACCCCAGCTTGTCCGCACCGGGATAAGCAGGACCAACCTGAGGGCCAAGGCCGACACGAACGCGCCTCGGTTCCTTTTCCTGCGCAAGCGCGGGAGCCGCGGTGAGAGTGAGCAGCGTCAGGGCGCTAACAGTTCGGATCAGCATCATGAGCGCAACGGTCGCCCTCCTGGTTGGTTGCGTCAAGCCCGGCGTGCCGCCACGTGGCGATCGACCACGCCTTCCAGCACCGTCATCGGCACGTTCCCGCCAAGCACCAGCGCATCGTTGAATTTGCGGAAGTCGAACCGGTCGCCCAGCTCCCGCTTCGCCTTGTCGCGCAGGCGGTTCACATAGGAATGGCCGACCTTGTAGCCGCAGGCCTGGCCGGGCCAGGAGCAATAGCGGTCGACTTCGCCGGCGACTTCCTCGACCGACGAGCCGTTGGTCGTTGCGAACCAGTCGATCGCCTGTTGGCGGGTCCAGCGCTTGGCGTGGAGACCGGTGTCAACGACCAGGCGGCAGGCGCGGAAGGCGAGGCTCTGCAGATAGCCGAGCCGCTCGACCGGATTGTCGCGATAGACGCCGAGTTCGTCCGCCAGCTGCTCCGAATAAAGCGCCCAGCCTTCGGAATAGGCATTGAACGCCAGCATCGAGCGGATCAGCGGCAGCTTGAACACATATTCGCCCTGCCAGCCATGACCGGGGATCGCTTCGTGATAAGCAAGCGTCGGCAGCGAAAAGCGATTGTGCAGCTTGGTGGTGCGCAGATTGATCCAGAAGCGGCTGGGAATCGTACCGTCGATCGACCCTGCGCCGCCGAAGGCACCCGGCGCGCCAGGCTCTTCGGCGAGAGGGAGCCGCTTCACCTCGACATTGCCGCGGACGAGCGTGTGGAAGGCCTGCGGCATCATCGTCTTGATCGCGGCGATGCGGGTGTTGAGCAGCTCCATGATCTGCGCGCGCCCGGCGTCATTGTCCGGAAACTGGAAGCGGGGGTCTTCGCCCAGCGCGGTCATGCGCGCGCCGACGGTGCCTTGCGTATAGCCGAGGCTCTTCAGGATAGGGTCCATCTGGCGCTGCAGGTCGGCCAGCTCATCCAGTCCCATCTGGTGCACTTCGTCGGGTGTGAGCCGGGTCGTGGTGGCCGCGCGCAGCGTCCAGGCATAATATTCGTCGCCGCGTGGCAGCTTCCAGACGCCGGCGCGACTGTCCGCTTTCGCCCGATGGAGGCGCAGCTCGGCGATCTGCGCGGCCAAAGCGGGTGCGACCCTGGCGCGGCTGATCGCGGCGGCGCGGCCGGCGAAGTCGTCGCCCATCTTCTCGGTCCGCTTGGCGATCGAGGTGACGAGCAGCCAGTCCTCGACCTTGCCGCTTTGCGCCACGTCCAGCTGCTTCAGCGCCTTGTCGAGCAGGAAGTCCGGCGCGATCACACCCTGTTCCCGCGCCATCTTCAGCCGCTCGGTCTCGCCGTTCAACTGGTCGGCATAAGCGTTGAGGCGGAGCAGATAGGCCTCGGCATCGGCCGTGTTGTTGATGAGATGATCGTTGTCGAGCAGCTTGGGCGTGTCGAGGAACGCGCCAACGTTCTGGATCACCACATAAGGTGAGTTGCGATACCCTCCGACTGCGACGTCGCCATATGGGAAGGCAAAGCCGTCCAGCGCGATCTCGAACGCAGTGCGGACCACTTCCACATTTGTGCGCATCACCGGGCTCAATCGATCAAGCGGCAGAGGCTTCAGCTGATCCAATCCTGCCCGAAGATGCGACGCCAACTGCCCCTTGCCAGCTGCCGATGTGTCGGTGAGCCGTGCCTTGAGCCCGGCCCGCGGCCCCTTGTCGATCCCGAGCCCTGTCGCTGCTTCCGGAAAGTCGCGGAGCATCTGCTCGGTGAGGCGGTCCAGCACGCGCGACGCCTGTACGTCGGGACTGGTTGCGGCGGCAGCCAAGGCGCGTCCGGGCAGTGTGGACAGGGCAGTTGCCGCTGTGGAGGCAAGCATCACGTCGCGCCGGCTGAAAAGCATTGTATTTCTCCAGTTCTTCTAACCTGCTAGCGCCCAGCTGCTGCGGTGGAAAGCTGCGACGAGGGGTGAGAATGGACTGGCTGGCAGGGTTCATCGACGCAGGGCGCAAGTTCGCGCCGCACGGTTATTGCCTGCTCTGGCGGCCGGAGCTGGTCTGGACTCATGTGATCTGCGATGCCCTGATCGCAGCCGCCTATTTCTCGATTCCGATCGCGCTGATCAGCTTCATCCGACGCCGCCGCGATATCGAGTTCAGCTGGGTATTCTGGCTGTTCGCAACCTTCATCGTAGCCTGCGGCGTGACCCACCTCATGGCGATCTGGACATTGTGGAACGCGGACTACGGCGTGGAAGCGGTGATCAAGATGATCGCCGCCATCGCATCCGTGGGCACGGCGATCGCGCTCTGGCCGCTGATACCCCGCCTTCTCGCCATTCCTTCACCCCTGCAATTACGCGAACAGAATGCGCATCTGGCATCGACCCTCCAACAGCTCACGCACGAAGTGTCTCAACGGCAGCGGGCCGAGGAAGCGCTGCGCCAGGCGCAGAAGATGGAAGCGGTCGGCCAGCTGACCGGCGGCATCGCCCATGACTTCAACAACCTGCTGCAAAGCGTCAGCGGCAGCCTTGCCCTGATCGCCAACAACCCGGGTTCCGACAAGGTAGTCCGCTGGGCCGACCTGGGGCGTCAGGCGGCAGAACGCGGCGCGCGGCTGACCGCACAATTGCTCGCCTTCTCACGCACACAGAAGCTGGAGCTGCGGCCCTGCCTGGTCGCAGAACTGCTGGAGGGAATGAGCGAGCTGCTGTCCAGCGCGGTCGGCAGCGGGACGACCATCCGCATGGAGCTGGAGGCAGCGCGCGGCGCTCAGGTGATGGGCGATCCGACGCAGATCGAACTCGCGATCATGAACCTGGTCATCAACGCCCGTGACGCAATGCCCGATGGCGGCATCATCTTTGTCCGCGCGAAGCCGATTCAGGTCAGGGACGATGTCGAGCTCGCCGACGGCAGCTATCTGTGCCTCGAAGTGGTGGACGGGGGCGTCGGCATGTCCAGCGACGTCGCAGCCCGTGCATTCGACCCGTTCTTCACGACCAAGCCGGTCGGCAAGGGCACCGGGCTTGGCCTCAGCATGGTTTATGGCGTGGCGCGCCAGTCAGGCGGCCGCGCGGGCATTCGATCAGAGGCCGGCAAGGGGACGACTGTGTCGATCATCCTGCCCTTGGTCGCGCACTCGGGCGAGGCGGAACCGGACCGGCCGGCGGCCGCAGCAGGGCAGGCTTCGATGACGGTGCTGGTGATCGACGACGACTCAGACGTCCGACTGCTCACGCTGTCGATGCTGGAGGAATTGGGCCATCGCACCATCGAAGCGGGCGGTGGCCCCGCCGCCCTTGCGCTGCTGCCGACGATCCAGCCGGACCTGATCCTGCTGGACTTCGCCATGCCTGAAATGAACGGAGCACAGGTCGCGACCGAGATCAGAGCGCGGGGGGTCACCGCGCCGATCGTCTTCGCAACGGGCTTTGCCGATAGCCAGGCGATCCAGAAGGCGCTTACCGAAGAACCTTATCTGCTGCGCAAGCCCTATGACATGACGCAGCTCTCCGGCGTGCTGAACGAAGCATTGCAGTCAGCCGATGGCGCCGGCTGACCGCAAGCGTTTCAGTCGGGCATGCTCAGCCGCTCGAAGCGGGCGAGATGATGATCAACGGAGCCGAACTGGCCTTCGATCATCGTCGCCCGCTTGAAATAATGGCCGATCGCCAGCTCGTCGGTGATGCCGATGCCGCCATGGATCTGGACGGCGCTCTGGCCGGTGAACTTCAAGCCCTTGCCAACCTTGGCCTTGGCCTGGCTCACCGCCGCCATCCGCTCGGCCTCCGGCAGATCCAGCTTCAAGGTTGCCATCAGCGTCATCGATGCCGACTGTTCCACCTCCATGAACATGTCGACCATCCGGTGCTGCAGCACCTGAAAGTCGGAGATCGGCCGGCCGAACTGCTTGCGCTGCCGGGCATAATCCTGAGTGCCGGCGTGCAGCCGGCGCGCCACGCCGACGCCTTCAGCGCAGACGGCGACAGTCGCCTCGTCGACGATCCGCTCGATCAGCGGCAGCGCGCCGCCTTCCTCGCCGATCAGCGCGTCGCCGGGCACGGACGCATTCTCGAAGTAAATCTCCGAGGCGCGGAAGCCGTCCACGGTCGGATAATCGCGGCGCACGATGCCGGGCCGGTTTGCCTCGATCAGGAACAGAGACACGCCGCTTGTCTCGCGCTGGGCGCCACCCGTGCGCGCCGTCACCAGCAGATGCGTCGCCCAAGGCGCGGCATAGACCACCGCCTTGTGGCCGTTCAGCACCCAGCCTTCGCCCTCGCGGCGCGCTGAGGTGCGGAGGTTGTGGAGCTCGTAGCGCCCCTGCGGTTCGGCATAGGCGAAGGCTATCACGGCCTCACCACCGATGATCTGGGGGATCAGCGCGTCGGCCAGCGCGCCGCCGGCTGCCTTCAGTGCCCCGCCGCCGATTACAACCGTCTGCAGATAGGGTTCGATCGCGATCGCCTCGCCCAGCTGCTCCATCACGATCATGTTGTCGACCGGCCCGCCGCCGAGCCCGCCCTGCTCTTCGGCGAAGGGTGCGCCGAGGATGCCGAGCTCGGTTGCAAGCGCCTTCCAGATGCCGGGATCGCGCCCGCCGTCGGAGGCGACCATCTTGCGGCGCGTCTCGAAATCGTAAGTGTCGGCCAGGAAGCGCGCGAGCGTGTCGCGCAGCATTTCCTGCGTCTCGTTATAGCTGAAGTTCACTTGGTCCTCCCCTGTCTGGCCTTAGAGGCCAAGAACCATCTTCGCGATGATGTTGCGCTGGATTTCGTTCGAGCCGCCATAGATGCTGGTCTTGCGGCCGTTGAAGTAAGTCGGCGCGGCTCGGTGCGCGTAATCCGGGCCGATCGGATGCTCATTGTCACCCTCGCCAAAGCCGCGAAAATAAGGCGCGCCGTAATGGCCGACCGCTTCCAGCGCGAGTTCGGTGATGCGCTGCTGGATCTCGGTGCCTTTGATCTTGAGCAGCGAGGATTCCGGCCCCGGCCCCTTACCTGAAGCCTCCGAGGCGAGCGTCCGCAACTCGGTATATTCGAGCGCCGTCAGGTCGATCTCGAGCTCGGCGATCTTGCGCTTGAAAAAGGCGTTCGCGATCAGCGGCTTGTCGCCATCCATTTCGGTCCGGGCGATATTCTTGATCCGCTCGACGCCGCGCTTGGAGCGAGCCACCCCGGCGATGCCGGTGCGCTCGTGCGCGAGCAGGAATTTGGCGCAGGTCCAGCCCTTATTCTCTTCATAGATGCGCTGATCGACGGGCACGCGCACGTCCTCCAGCCACACCTCATTGACTTCATGCTCGCCGCCCAGGGTTATGATCGGCCGCACGGTCACGCCCGGCGACTTCATGTCGATCAGCAGGAAGCTGATGCCCTCTTGCGCCTTCGCCTCGAAGTCGGTGCGGACGAGGAAAAAGCCCCAATCGGCATGTTGCGCGAGCGTGGTCCAGGTCTTCTGGCCGTTCACGACATAATGATCGCCGTCCCGCACTGCCTTGGTGCGGAGCGAGGCGAGGTCGGAGCCGGCGCCAGGTTCCGAATAGCCCTGGCACCACCAATCCTCGCCGGACAGGATACGGGGCAGGAAGCGGGCCTTCTGCTCCGGCGTGCCGAAAGTGTAGATCACTGGCCCCACCATGTTGATGCCGAACGGCAGGATCGGCAGCGTGTCGGCGCGGGCGAGTTCCTCCGACCAGATGAAGCGCTGCGTCGTCGTCCAGCCAGGACCACCATATTCCTTCGGCCAGGCGGGGGCGACCCAACCCTTGGCGGCGAGCACACGGTGCCAGCTGAGGAAATCCTCCTTGGCGAGTTCCTCACCCTGTTCCTGCTTGCCACGCAGGGCTGCCGGATAGTTCTCGGCGATGAAGCGGCGCGCCTCCTCGCGGAACGCGATGTCTTCCGGGCTGAACTCCAGGTCCATCTCACCTCTCCTTGTTTGCAGAGGTGTTAGGAGCGGTTTACGTTAACGGCAAGCGCCTGACCGCTGCCGCTACGGCAAGCTTCAGCGCTCGTCGTCCGGCCCGACCGGCTCCAGCTCCGGCGGCAGCGCACGTGATTCGGGCGGCGGCGGCAGTGGCTCGTCTTCGGACGGTTCGGCGGATACGGACAGGCCGTCCTCGTCGACCGAAATGCCGAGCTGGACGGGGCCCAGATCGGCCGTTCCGGATATGCTGTCCTCATCGATCACCACCGGCTCGGGATTGACCGGCACCGGCGCGCTGATGGCCGCGCCAGGGATCGCGCGGCTCATGAAATCCCGCCACACGCGCGCCGGTGCGCCGCCGCCGGCAAGGCCGGGGATCGGCTTGTTGTCGTCGCGCCCGACCCAGACGCCGACCACCAGGTCGCCTGCAAAACCGACGAAGATCGCGTCGCGCGCATTCTGGGTCGTACCGGTCTTGCCGAAGCTTTCGACGGAGAGCCGGGCCGCCCGCCCAGTGCCGCGCTCTACCACGCCGGACAGCAGGTCGAGCAGCATCTCGCGGTCGCGCCCGCTCAGGCGCTTGGGCCGGTTCCACAGCGAGGCGATGAAGCCCTGCGGTTCCTTGGGCAGCCCGTAAGCGCGCACGGGAAGATTGTTGCCCGCGACCGCCGCGAAGGCGGAGGTCAGCTCGATCAGGGTCGTGCCCGATGTGCCGAGCGCGAGACTCGGATGGTCGTTCAACGGGCTGGTCACGCCCAGATCGCGCGCTGCCTGGATGACGGCCTTGCGCCCGACCTGATCGGCCAGCCGCGCCGCCGCCACGTTGCTCGACAGCGCAAAGGCCTGGCGCAGCGTAATGCGGCCGCGATAACGCCCGTCATTGTTGGTCGGCGACCACCCATCGATCGTCACCGGTCGATCCTCCACGAAGCTGTCGGGCGTCATGCCGGAGCGAAGCGCCGCCAGATAGACGAACAGCTTGAAGGTGGAGCCCGGCTGGCGTCGCGCCTGGGTGGCGCGGTTGAAGGGGCTGTCCTTGTAATCGCGGCCGCCAACCATTGCGACGACGCGCCCATCCGGCCGCATCGCGACCAGGGCAAGCTGGGCACCCTTGATCGCGCCGCGGGCGGTGGCGCCGATCGCGATCCTCTGCAGACGCGTGTCGAGGGTCGTCTGGATTTCCTGCCTCTCATAGACTGCGCCCGCCTGATCCCGCGCCTTGGGCATCACCCAATCGGCGAAGAAGGTGCCGGTTGGCATCGAGCGTTCGCGTTGTACCTTCAGCCGAACCACCGGCTGCGCCTTTGCACGCGTCGGCGTGATGAAGCCGGCGTCCGCCATTGCCTGCAGGACCAGCCGCCCCCGCTGCCGCGCGCCGGACAGGTTCCTGGTCGGCGCGAGGCGCGAAGGCGCCTTGACGAGACCGGCCAGCATCGCGGCCTGGCCCATGGTCAGCTCCGCCGGATCGCGGCTGAAATAGTGCCGGGCTGCTGCGCGGATGCCGTAAACATTGTCTCCGAAATAGACGTTTGAGAGATAGCGTTCGAGAATCTCGTCCTTCGTCAGCCACGCCTCGAGCCAGAAGGCGATCAGCAGTTCCTGGCCCTTGCGCCCAAATGTGCGCCGATCGTTCAGGAACGCGTTCTTGGCGAGCTGCTGGGTCAGCGTACTGCCGCCCTGCGAGACGCCGCCGCCGACCAGGTTCCGCCATGCCGCCCGGCCAATGCCCCGGATCGAAATGCCGATGTGGGTGCGGAAGCTCCGGTCCTCAATCGCGATGAACGCCTGCGGCACATGCTTCGGGAGCTCGCTCATCTTCACCGGCTGGGCAAAGATCGCGCCCTTGCGCGCGATCGGCGTGCCGTCGCTGGCCAGCAAGGTGATGCTGGGCGCGGCGATCGGCTGCAGTGAACGGCTGAGCGGCGCGGTAATCGCCAGCCAGGCGATCGTCAGCATGAAGAGCAGGACGACGCCCGCTGCAACGTAGCGCTTGCGCAGCCAGCGCCGCCGGGTCGGCTGAACATCTGTGCTGTCGGGACGGGGGTCGAACGGCGGCAGCGGGTCGAGCGAGTCAAGCCGCTCATCCCATTCCCGATCATAGCGCATGCGATCGTCCACAGGTCGTCCTGCCGTGTCTTATCGCGCTACTACAGTGAACCGGGGCTCACGCAAAGCCCCGGGTTCGAAAGTAAATCAGCCGACAATCTCTTCCGGCTTGAAGAAATAGGCGATCTCGATCGCCGCATTCTCTTCCGAGTCCGACCCGTGCACCGAGTTGGCCTCGATAGACTCGGCCAGTTCCTTGCGGATCGTACCGGCGTCCGCATTGGAGGGATTGGTGGCGCCCATGATGTCCCGGTTGCGCTGCACGGCGTTCTCGCCTTCGAGCACCTGCACCACGACCGGACCCGAGATCATGAACTCGACCAGATCGTTGAAGAAGGGGCGCTCACGGTGGACGCCATAGAAGCCCTCGGCCTGCTCACGCGTCATCTGGATGCGCTTCGACGCGACCACGCGCAGGCCCGCTTCCTCCAGCATCTTGGTGACAGCACCAGTTAGGTTGCGGCGGGTCGCGTCGGGCTTGATGATCGAAAAGGTGCGGTTCGCGGCCATCGCCGTGCTGCTCCGTCTGTATGAATGTTGGAAGTGGCGCTCCCCTAGTCAGGCGGCCCGGCTTATGCAAGCTTCGCGGCCGGGGGGAATGCCTATGCGGAAGTGGATGCTGAGGGTGCCGGCTGCGTTGCTGGTTCTGGCGGCCGCAGCGTTTTACTGGCTGTTCTACGACAATCGATTTCCAAACGACGGCAGCTTCCGCATCGACCTGGCGGCGATCCGCGCCGAAGCCGGGCGCCTGCCGGGACCGGGTCCAATGAGAGTTGAGACCGAGACGCTTGCCCGGCGCAGCGTGCCGAAGATCGCGATGGTGGGCGGATCGGACTGGAGCAAAACGGGCATCGTCCAGCTCAGTCATCGTCTAGTCTATCCCGATCGCTCGCTGCTGGTCGATACCGGTTTCGACGAGACGACGGCGAAGCGGTTCGAAGTAGAGAGCTATGATCAGGCTTCTTGGACCCGCATCCTCAAGGCGATGGATCAAGCGAGCGCGATCGTCATCACGCACGAGCATTACGACCACATCGGCGGGTTGATCACTGGTCCCCGGCTGGCTTCCACGCTGCCCAAGGCGCTGCTGAACCCGGAGCAGTTTGCAGAGGGGCGCACATCCGCCCGCTCGCCTGGCCGGCCGGGGCGCGCCGCGGGTACAAGCCCTTCGCCTATTCAGGAATGCGGGCGATTGCGCCCGGCGTCGTCCTGATCCGCACGCCAGGACACACCCCAGGTTCGCAGATGATCTATGTGCGTCGTGCAGACGGCCGCGAATATCTGTTTATGGGGGACACCGGTTCGCTTGCGGCCAATGTGCGGGAACAACGCATCCGGTCTCGCTACATCACGGACTTCATCACGCATGAAGACCGGCGGGCGGTCATGCTGCAGACGCGCGAACTGGCGCGGCTGGCACGCGAAAATCCGCAACTGGTCCTGGTGCCCGGCCATGACGCGGAGGCGGTCGCAGCTATGCAGCGATCTGGCCTTCTCACGGCCCGCTTCACTTTGCGTTAGGCCTGCTCGAAGTTGTCCGCGACGAAGCGATCAAGCAGGCGCACGCCATAGCCTGTCGCGCCCTTGTCCCAGGTGCTGGAAGGTTTGGACGCCCAGACCATCCCCGCAATGTCGAGATGCGCCCAGCGGACGCCGTCGTTGACGAAGCGCTGGATGAACTGCGCGGCAGTGATCGACCCCGCCTCGCGGGGGCCGACATTCTTCATGTCGGCGATGGGGCTGTCGATGAGCTTGTTGTAAGCATCGCCCATCGGAAAGCGCCACAGCGTGTCGCCGCTCGCCTTGCCCGCTGCGATCAGCTGCTCTGCCAACGAGTCGTCGTTGGCGAACAGCCCGCCATGCTCGTTGCCCAGGCTGATGATCATCGCGCCGGTCAGCGTCGCCAGGTCGACGATGGTCCTCGGCTTATAGTGCTTTTGCACCCAGGTGATCGCGTCGCAGAGGACCAGCCGGCCTTCCGCGTCGGTGTTGATCACTTCGATCGTCTGGCCCGACATGGAAGTGACCACGTCGCCGGGCCGCTGCGCCTTGCCGTCGGGCATGTTCTCGACAAGGCCGCAGACGCCGACGACATGCGCCTTGGCCTTGCGCAGCGCCAGCGCCTTCATCGCGCCGGCGACGGCGCCGGCCCCGCCCATGTCCCACTTCATGTCTTCCATGCCGGCCGCCGGCTTGATCGAGATACCGCCGGTGTCGAAGGTCACGCCCTTGCCGACCAGCGCCAGCGGTTCCTTGACCGCGCCGCCGGTGCCGTCCCAGCGCATGACGAGCAGCTGCGCTTCCTTTTCGGAGCCGAGGCTGACGCCCAGCAGCGCGCCCATCCCCATCGCCCGCATCCGCTCTTCGCCGATGACGGTGATCTCGACGCCCAGCTCAGCCAGATGGCGGCAGCGTTCGACGAAGCTTTCGGGATAGATGATGTTGGCCGGCTCGCTGACCAGCTCGCGGGTGAGCGACACGCCCTCGACCACCGCGCGTTGACGCTCCCAGCCGCTGCCGTCGGCGCCGACGATGACCAGTTCCTTGAGGCTCGGCCGCTGCTTGGCCGGCAGCTTGGTGCGGTAGCGGTCGTGCCGCCAGCCGCGCAGGCTCGCGGCAGCAGCGAAAGTTGCAGCCGCGTCCGCGCCGACGCCGTTCAGTTCGACAACCAGCGTCTCTGTGCCGGAGGTCAGCAGCCGTGCGACGAGGGCGCCCGCCGCTTTTTGCAGGTCGGCCGCTTCGCCCTTGCCCGTGCCGACCACGAGCAGGCGACGAGTTGCGCCCTGTTCCGTCACGAACAACTCGACCAGCGATCCCGCTTCGCCCTCGAAGCGCGAGGCCTTGAGCGCGTCGGCCACGAGCTGCGCCGCGCCGTCGGGCACGCCGACGGGCGATCCACCGGCAGCGGCGACCACCGCCAGATCATACGCACCTTCGGGACGAGTGTCGGCAAAACGAACGTGCATCGAGACTTCCTGTTGCAAAACGCTACTGGCCACGGCCTGTAACCGTCCGGGCGCGCCTCGCAACCCCGTCGGAACGATTTGCAGCCCGCCCGCTTGAGTGCGATAGGCGCCGCCAAAGCCAAAGGGCACGACAGTCAAAAGGTTCGGGACAGGCGTGAAAGCAAAGCGGGCGATCTGGCTGTTGGGTGCTGCATGGAGCTGGAGCGCCGCCGCTCAAGACCTTCAGGACCGGCCGGCCGACCCGCCGCCGACCCTCGCCAATCCGGCACCTACTGAAGCCAACGTCGTCGACTTCAGCGCCGATCAGCTGGAGTATCAGAACGAAAGCGAGACCGTTGTCGCTTCCGGCGACGTGCGCATGTTTCGCGAAGGCAATCGCCTCCGCGCGGATCGCGTCGTCTGGAACCGCACCACTGGCGAGGTCCGCGCCGAAGGCAATGTCGCGGTGACCAACCCCCAAGGGGATGTCGCCTATGGCGACTCGGTGAACCTCACCGACACGCTGCGCGACGGCGTGGTGGACAATCTGCTGGTGGTGCTGGAGGGCGGCGGCCGGCTCGCGGCGGCGCGCGGCACCCGCCAGGGCAATCTATACACGCTCGACAACGCCGCTTACACCGGCTGCCCGGTCAAGGAACAGACCGACTGCCGGCCGAAGGAGCCGAGCTGGAAGATCACGGCGGTTCGCGTTACCTATGACACCGGCCGCAAGCGCGTCTTCTACCAGGGCGCCCGAATGCACCTGTTCGGCATTCCCTTGATCCCGTTGCCTTTGCTCTCGCATCCGACCGGCGGCGACGGTGGCAGCGGCGTGCTCGTGCCCGACATACGGTTCAGCCGGGTCAACGGCTTCGAAGTCGCGCTGCCCTATTACTTTCAGCTCGCGCCCAATCGCGACCTGACCCTGACGCCGCACATCTACACGAGCGTGCTGCCGGCGCTGGAGGCGCAGTATCGGGCGCTGACCAGCATTGGCGCCTATCAGGTCGGCGGCATGGTGACCTACAGTCGCCGCCAGCCCGCCGATCTTCCGACCGGCACCACGTCCGAGCGCGACATCCGGGGCTATTTCGATGCGAGCGGCCGCTTTCAGCTCGATCCTTATTGGAACGTTAGCGGCTCGATCCGGGTCACGAGCGACCGAACCTTTCTGCGCCGCTACGACATTTCAAGAGACGACCGGCTGCGATCGATGATCCGTGCCGAGCGCATCGATCCCGACAGCTATTTTTCGCTGACCGGCTGGGCGACGCAGACGCTGCGCATCAACGACCCGCAAGGCCAGCAGCCGATCGCGCTGCCGGAGCTGGATTTTCGCCAGCGGCTGACCGACCCCTTCGTCGGCGGCCGCGTCGAGCTGCAGGTCAACACCCTCGCCATCGGCCGCACCGACGGGCAGGACACGCAGCGCGCCTTTGCCAGCACGCGCTGGGATCTGCGCCGGCTAACGCCCTGGGGTCAGGAAGTGACGCTTACCGCCTATGCGCGGGGCGACGTCTATCACTCGGATGAGAATAGGCTAACGCAGACGCTGATCTACCGCGGCGATCCCGGCTGGGAGACCCGTGCGATCGGCGCAGTCGCGCTCGACGTGCGCTGGCCTCTGGTCGGGCCGGTCGGCGAGGGCACGCAGCGCATCACCCCGCGCATTCAGCTCGTCGCAACCCCGCCGATCCGCAACATGGATATCCCCAACGAAGACGCCCGCGCCATCGAGCTTGAGGACTCCAACCTGTTCGCCCTCAACCGCTTTCCGGGCTATGACCGGTTCGAGGACGGCGCGCGCGTCACTTACGGCGTCGACTACGCGCTGACCCTGCCCGGCATCGCGATCGACGCCAATATCGGCCAGAGCTACCGCCTCTCCGACCGACCCGAGCTGTTCCCGAATGGGGTCGGCCTGCGTGGTAATTTGTCCGACATTGTCGGCCGCACCACCGTCCGCTTCCGTGACGTCGTAGCGCTGACGCACCGCTACCGGCTCGACAAGGACAGCCTGGGCATTCGCCGCAACGAGATCGACGCGACCATCGGCAGCCGCTCCACCTACGTCCTCGTCGGCTATCTGCGCCTCAACCGCGACATCGACACCGCCATCGAGGATTTGCGCGACCGCGAGGAAATCCGCGTTGGCGGGCGCGTGCAGATCGGCCCCTATTGGTCTGCCTTCGGCTCGGCCATCGTCGATCTGAGCGATCGGCAGGAGGATCCGCTGCTCACCGCCGACGGCTTCCAGCCGGTACGGCACCGGCTCGGTATCGCCTATGCCGACGATTGCCTCGAACTGGGCGTCACCTGGCGCCGCGATTATCAGAACACCGGCGACGCGCGGCGCGGCGACACTTTCCTGCTAAGGCTTTCTTTCAGGAACCTTGGCCGCTAAGCCAAGGTTCAGCCGCCCTGGCCTAGCCGGGGTGCCTTGCTTCCTTGCGATGGGAATGATTTCGAACGTGACTGTGCTGTCCTTTCGCCCGCTCCGCCGGGTGCTGCTTGCCGCCGCCGCGATCGGATGCGCCGCGATCGCCCAGACCAACGACGCCGGCACGGCGGCCGGCGGCGGGCTCAATATCCCCGCCGACGTGATCGTGTTCGGCCGCAACGACCCCGCGGTGCGCAAGCCGACCGCGATCGTCAACGGCGACATTATCACCCGCACCGACGTGGAGCAGAGGCTCGCGCTGATCCTCGCCGCCAACGGCAACACCCAGTTGCCGCCCGAGGAAGTCGAGCGGCTGCGCACTCAGATTCTGCGCAACCTGATCGACGAAGTGCTGCAGATTCAGGAAGCCAAGGGCAACAAGATCGACGTCACGCGCCAGGAAGTGAATGAAAGCTACGAGCGCGTCGCCCGCAACTTCAAGCGGACGCCCGAACAAATGGCAGCCTATCTGAAGCAGATCGGTTCGTCGGAAAACACGCTTAAGCGCCAGATCGAGGGCGAGTTGGCCTGGAACCGCCTGCTCCGCCGCCGCATCCAGCCCTTCGTCAACGTCGGCCAGGAAGAAGTGCAAGGCATCGTCGCGCGGCTGAATGCCGCCAAGGGAGCGACCGAAGTTCGCGTCGGCGAAATCTTCCTTTCGGCGACGCCGGAAGCCGCCCCGCAGGTCAGCAACAACCTGCGCGGCATCATGCAGCAGATCCAGCAGGGCGGTTCCTTCACTGCCTATGCGCGGCAATTCTCCGAAGCCTCAACGGCGGCTGTCGGGGGCGATCTCGGCTGGGTGCGGCCAGAGCAGCTGCCCGAAACGCTCGCCGCGACGGCGCGCGATCTCGGCGTTGGCCAACTCGCCGGGCCGATCCAGGTGCCCGGCGGCTTTTCCGTCCTCTACATGATCGACAAGCGGCAGGTGCTGACCGCTGATCCGCGCGACGCGGTGCTGGCCCTGCGCCAGCTCTCGATCTCGTTCCCCGCGGGCACGACACGGGAGGTAGCGACGGCAAAGGCGGCGGAGTTCGCCGCCGCGACCCGCAGCATGGCTGGATGCGGCGCAGCCCAGAAGGTCGCCGAGCAGCTTGGCGCCGAGATGGTCGACAACGACCAGGTGAAGATCCGCGATTTGCCTGCCCAGCTGCAGGACATGATGATCGCACTCCAGGTGGGACAAGCTAGCCCGCCCTTCGGTTCACCCAGCGAAGGCGTGCGCGTGCTCGTCGTGTGCGGCCGCGACGACCCCCAGGTGGCCCAAGGTCCCAATCCGGAGACGATCATGGCGCAGCTGGAAGAGCAACGCGTCAATATGCGGGCGCGCCGCTATCTGCGCGATCTGCGCCGGGACGCGGTGGTTGACTATCGCTGAGGCCTGGACCGACGCGCCACTGGCGGTTGCGCTCGGCGACCCGGCGGGCATCGGTCCGGAGATCGCGGTCAAGGCCTGGCTGGCCAAGGATCGGGAAAGCCTAGCCCCCTTCTTCGCAGTCGGCGACGAGCGCTCGATCCAAGCGGTTTGGAGTGGCCCGGTGCAACGGATCCACGACCCCGCCGAAGCCGCAGCGGTCTTTGGGCGCGCGCTTCCCCTCCTCTCGGTCGAGGATGGCGGCGAGATAGTGCCGGGCCGGCCCAATCTGGAAGGGGCGCGTTGCTCGCTCGATTCTCTGGAAGTCGCGACTGGCCTGACGCGGTCGGGCACCGCCGCGGCGCTCGTGACGGGACCGGTGTCGAAGGCGCAGCTCTACGTGATCGGCTTCACCCACCCCGGCCAGACAGAGTTCGTGGCCGAGCGCTGCGGCATCTCGCCTGAAAACGTGGTGATGATGTTAACAGGCCCGGATCTTCGCGTCGTGCCAGTCACCACCCACATGCCGCTCAGCCAGGTTGCGCTCAGCCTCTCGACCAATGTGATCGTAGCCAAGGCGCGCACGACCGTGCGAGGCCTGCAGCGCAATTTCGGTATCGCCGAGCCGCGCCTTGCCTTTGCCGGCCTCAACCCTCACGCCGGCGAAAGTGGCGCGCTCGGCACCGAAGAGATCGACATCATCGAACCAGCCATTGCCGAGCTTCGTGCCGAAGGCGTCGATGTGACGGGGCCGCTCGCTGCCGACACAATGTTTCACGCCCGCGCGCGCGCGCGCTACGACGCCGCGATCTGCCTGTATCACGACCAGGCTCTGATCCCGTTGAAAACGCTTTATTTCGACATCGGCGTGAACATGACGTTGGGGCTGCCGATCGTGCGAACCGCGCCTGACCATGGCACGGCCTTCGCCATTGCCGGCAAGGGCCAGGCTCATCCCGGCGCGACCATCGCCGCCATCCGCCTGGCCGCCGAGGCGGTTTCCCGCCGCAAACTGGAATGCTGCCCGGCTTGACCCCGCTGCCGCCGCTGCGGGACGTGATCGCGCGTCATGGTCTCAGCGCCAGCAAAGCGCTGGGCCAGAACTTCCTGTTCGACGAACAATTGCTCGACCGTATCGCGCGGGTGCCGGGTGATTTGAAAGGCCACCCAGTGCTGGAGGTTGGCCCCGGCCCCGGCGGCCTCACCCGCGCCCTGCTCCGCGCCGGCGCGGAAGTGGTCGCGGTCGAGCGCGACTCCCGCTGCATGCCCGCGCTGGCCGAGCTGAGCGAATGGGCCCCCGGCCAGCTGCGCGTGATCGAAGGCGACGCCCTCAGGATCGACGCCGAGCAGGAACTTGGCGGCGCCGGTCACATCGTCGCCAACCTGCCGTATAATGTCGGCACGGCGCTGCTGGTCGGCTGGCTGACGCTGGAGGATTGGCCGCCCTGGTGGCGATCCCTCACCCTCATGTTCCAGAAGGAAGTCGCCGAACGCATCGTCGCCGCGCCCGGCAGCGACGCCTATGGCCGCCTTGCCGTGCTCGCCCAGTGGCGCGCGACGGCGCGCATCGCGATGACCGTTCACCGCTCCGCCTTCACCCCGCCGCCCAAGGTGATGAGCGCCGTCGTGCACATCGTGCCCGCGGAGGCGCCCGCTGGAGTAAAGGTGAAAACCCTCGAACGCCTCACCGCCGCCGCCTTCGGCCAACGCCGCAAGATGCTCCGCCAGAGCCTCAAAGCCCTTCCTGGCGCCATCAAGGCCGCCGAACGCCTGACCATCGACACCGCCCGCCGCGCGGAAACCGTCAGCGTAGCCGAGTTCGTCGCCCTGGCTCAGGAGATTGAGCGTTGAAGAAAATGGCGCGCCCGGAACGATTCGAACGTCCGACCCTCAGATTCGTAGTCTGATGCTCTATCCAGCTGAGCTACGGGCGCGTGGGAAGCGGCGACATAGGCGGGTCGCTTGCGCGATGCAAGACCATTGCGAGGCCTTGTTGCCCGGCCTAGTCGGGCGGCGATGAAAAGCCTCTTGCCGCTCGCCCTGATGCTCGCCGCCGCCTGCGCGGACACGGGCAGTGCGCCCTCGCTCGCCCGCCGCCCCATCGAGAGCCGCGACCTGAATGCGCCGGTGCCCGAGGCCGCTCCGCCTGCCGCAGCGGACGCTGCGCTCCAGCAGGAGGTCGCAACGGTCATCGAGCGCGCGGAAGCAGGGCAGCGCGCCTTCGCCGCGATCCTGCCGCGTGCGCAGGCGGCAGCGGCCGCAGCCGGCGCCGAGGCGAGCGAGAGCTGGATCGCCGCCCAGCAGCTGCTCACCGCGCTTGAAAGTGCGCGCACGGACACGACTGCGGCGCTTGCCCGCGTGGACGCGCTGTTGGGCGAGCGGGTGCTGGCGAAGAGCGACGCCGGATTGACCGAACTTCAGGCAGCGGCAGCGCGCATTGGAGCGCTTGCCGAGGCGCAGCAGGCCTCGATTAACGCAGTAAAGGCCCGGATCAGCCGCTGAGCGCGGCGCCGTGGGCGCGGCCATTCTCGACATAATGGGCGACGCCCATCGCGTTGCCGGCCACTTCCATGTCGCTGAGTTCGCGCATCAGCTTGGCCGGCCGCCCGCCCCATAATTCCCGCGCGCCGATGCGCTTGCCGGGCGTGAGCATCGCGCCCGCGGCCAGCATGCCCTCGCTGTCGATGGCGCAGCCGTCCATCACGATCGCGCCCAGCCCAATGAATGCACGGTCGGCGAGCACGCAGCCATGCACCATCGCCAGATGCCCGATCAGCACATCCTCGCCGATGATCAGCGGGTGGCCTTCAGGAGCGCCCGGGCGCGGCGAGTCGACATGGCAGACGCTGCCGTCCTGGATGTTGGTGCGCGCGCCGATCTTCATGAAGTTCACGTCCGCGCGCAGCACGCAGTTATACCAGACGCTCACGTCCGGCCCGATCTCGATATCGCCGATTAGGCGGCAGCCCGGCGCGACAAAGGCGCTGTCATGGATGCGCGGGCGGCGGCCATGAATTTCGATCAGGCTCACTCCGTCCATTGTTCTCTCCCGATGCGATAAACCACGTGCCGGCCGTAGCGCGGCATGTCGAAGTCGAGCTCCGGCAGCGCAGTCATGCCGAGCCGCCGCATCAGCCCCCAGGACGCCGCATTGCCGGCCAGCGTCATGGCATAGACCTGCTCCATGCCAAAACGCGTGAAGGCCTGGTGGAGCGAGGCTAGCGCTGCCTCGCGTGCATAGCCTTGGCCCCAGATGCTTTCGCGCAGCCGCCAGCCAATCTCCGGCTGCCCGAGGATGCTACGGGGGGCGCCCTTGGCCGTGAGCGTCTTCAGCCCGCAAAAGCCGAGGAATTGCCCGTCGCTCCGACGCTCCATCACCCAGAAGCAATAGCCGTCCTCGTCTTCACCGGCGCGGATGCGGGCCGCCGTAGCCTCGACCTGCGCCCGCGTCTGCAAGCCGCCCAGGAAGCGCGTGACCGCGGGCGTGTTGCACGCGGCTTCGAACGCATCCACATCCTCGTCGCGCCAGCTGCGCAGGATCAGCCGCTCGGTTTCTTGATGGAACGCCACAGTCAGATTACGACCGCAACCGTCGCGGTCGCCGCATCGCCCGTGTTCGGCAGGTCGCACGGATCGATCAGCAGCAATTTCGCTTCGCCGGAGCGGGCGCAGGGACGATGCTCGACCCCGCGCGGAACCACGAACAGCTCGCCTGGCGAGAGCGTGACGGTCCGGTCGCGCAGCTCGATGTCGAGCATGCCTTCAAGCACCAGGAAAAGCTCGTCGGTATTCTCGTGCCGGTGCCAGACGAACTCGCCCTCGACCTTCACCAGCCGTACTTCATTGTCGTTATAGCGCGCGACGATCCGTGGGGCCCATTGGTCGGAAAACTGGGCGAGCTTGTCGGCGAGATTGACCTTGTCCGGCATCGCTCCGTTTTCCTCCTGCCCGGGGCGCCTCCCCTTGCTGCCGGGAGCACGCTTCCAGCGCAAGCTAGGAAGCGTCCGCGGCCGCTTTGATGATGGGCACGAAGTCCTCTGCCGTAAGGCTCGCGCCGCCCACCAGTGCTCCGTCGACATTTGGCACTGCCATCAGCTCGGCGGCGTTCGATGCCTTGACGGAACCGCCGTAGAGAATGCGGACGTGATCGGCCGCGCCGCCAAGCAGGGCGCGCAGTTTGGCGCGAATGGCCGCATGCATTTCAGCGACATCGTGCGTGGTCGGCGTTCGGCCGGTGCCGATTGCCCAAACCGGCTCATAGGCGACGACGAGACTGGCGGCGTCCACGGCGGACGGAACCGATCCGGCTAGTTGCTCCTCTACGACCTGGATCGCCTGCCCGGCCAGCCGCTCGCTTTCGGTCTCGCCGATGCAGATGATCGCGACGAGGCCGGTGCCGATCACTGCCTCGGCCTTCGCGCGCACCAGTTCGCTCGTCTCGCCATGATCGGTGCGACGTTCGCTATGGCCGACGATGACGAGAGCGGCGCCGGCTTCCTTGAGCATCGCGGCGGACACGTCGCCGGTATGGGCGCCTTTGTCCTTCGGGTGGACGTCCTGCGCGCCGATGGTCACATAACCGCGTGCTGCGGCCGCCGCGATCAGGGTGAAGGGCGGGCAGATCGCGACATCAACCTGAGGGTTGGCGCGCGCGGCGGCGGCGACGGCATCGAGCTCCGTCAGTTGCGCCAGCGAACCGTGCATTTTCCAGTTTCCCGCCACCAGCTTGCGTCGCGCCATCACATCCTCCGTTGAACCTGCGACGCCGGTTACGGGACAGCAGCAGCCCTGCGCAAGCACCCCGCTTGTCCGCTTGGCAGCCGCGCCCTAAAGCACGGCTTTCCCCGCTCATCTGGACTTTCGATGCTCAATCTCTTCCGACGCCTGTCCAAATCCAAAATCGGCATCATCGTCTTCGCCCTCTTCCTGGTCGCGCTCGTCTTCGGTTTCGCGGCGGCCGACATCCAGAATGTCGGTTTCGGCGGCAGCACGGCGAGCGGGGGCAATGTCGCTAAGATCGGCTCCCGGAGCATCAGCTATGCCGAGCTGCAGGACCGGGTGCAGCGCGCCTATGAAAATGCGCGGCAGGAAAAGCCCGAGCTGACGATCCAGCAGTTTGTGCGGCAGGGCGGCGTCGATCAGGTCGTCGCGCAGATGACCGACAGCCTTGCCGTCGAACAATTCGCGCGCTCGCAGGGGATCGGCGTCAGCCGCAAGATGGAGGACGCTCAGATCGCGGCGGCGCCCGCCTTCAAGGGGCTGAACGGCCAATTCGACCAGAGCGCCTATGAAGCTTTTCTGGCGCGCCAGAACGTGTCCGAGAAGCAGCTGCGGTCCGACCTCGCCCGCGATCTTTACTTGAGCCAGGTGCTGGTGCCCTCGACCGGCGCGGCGATGGTCCCGACGACCCTCTCGCTCCCCTATGCCTCGATGCTGCTGGAGCAGCGCAGCGGGCGCGCCCAGTTCGTGCCTGCCGCTGCCTTCCGGGGCGGCGCGCCAACCGATGCGGAGATCGCCGATTTCTACCGCCGCAATTCCGGACGCTACACCATTCCGGAGCGGCGCGTGGTCCGCTACGCCCTGATCGACCGCGCCGCATTCGAAGCCGCTGCCCAGCCGAGCGAGCAGGAAGTGGCCGCCGCCTACAAGGCGAACCAGGCGCAATATGCCGGCAAGGAAACGCGCACGATCAGCCAGGTGATCGTGCAGAGCGAGGCACAGGCGCGCGAGCTGGCGGCGAAGATCGCGGGCGGCACGGCCATTGCCGAAGCGGCGCGCGCGATTGGGCTGGAATCCGTGACGTTGAACGATCAGAGCCGCGACGATTATGCCAAGGCGAGTTCGCCCGCCGTCGCGGCGGCGGTGTTCGGCACCGCTCAAGGCCAGGTCGCCGCGCCGGCTCGGTCCGGTCTCGGCTGGCATGTGGTGCGGGTCGACAGCGTCACCAACACGGCGGGCCGGACGCTCGACCAGGTCCGTCCCGAGCTCCTGGCGCAGCTCAAGGCTAAAAAGGCGGCGGATGCCTGGGCGGCGTCGATTGCCAAGGTCGAGGATGAAGTGAATGGCGGCGCGACCTTCGACGAGGCGGTCGCCGCCAGCAAGCTGCAGCCGGTCACCACGCCGCCGCTGCTCGCGAGCGGCCGCAGCGCCGAGGGCGGCGACACCCCGCCGACGCCGGAACTGGCTGGCGTGATCAAGTCCGGCTTCTCGATGGAAGCGGAGGACGATCCGGTCGTCGAACAGATCGTCCCCGATCGCGTGGCGGCACTGGTCAAGACCCAGCAGGTGATCGCGCCGGCGCCCAGGCCGCTCGCCCAGATTCGCGAGCAGGTCGTCGCCGATCTGCTGAACGAGCGCGGGCTGGCGGGCGCGCAACGTGCCGCAACGGCCATCGCGACGCGGGTCAATAGCGGCGCGCCTCTTGCCCAGGCGGCATCCGCGGCCGGTGCTCCCCTGCCGTCGCCCGCCCCGCTCAGCGGGCGCCGTGGCGAGACGCTGCAGCAGGCGCGACCGGCGCCGCCGCAGCTCGCCGCGATGTTCACGACACGACGCGGCAAGGCCAGGATCGTCGCTGCGCCGGACCGCAGCGGCTGGTATGTCGTCACCGTCGAAAACGTGGTGCCGGGCGACGCGCGCGGCCAGCCGCAGCTGATCGAGGCGACGCGCGGCCAGTTCGCGCCGGTGCTCGGCCAGGAATATACCGCCCAGCTCGCCGCCGCCGCGCGGCGCGCCGTAGAGGTGGACGTCAACGCGGCCGCCATCGCGCGGCTTAAGAGCGAGTTGACTGGCGCCAGCACGCCTGCCCAGTGACCCGCGACCGCAGCGACGATAGTGAATGCGCAGCCGCCCTTGCGGCGAGACGCCCCGCGTTCGTCTGGCGCCGGCAGGTTGCCGATATGGACACCCCGGTGTCGGCCGCGCTTGCGTTGATCGAGCCCGGTCGCGGCGACTTTCTGCTGGAATCGGTCGAAGGCGGCCAGACCCGCGGCCGGCACAGCCTGATCGGCCTGGCGCCCGACCTGGTCTTCCGCGCGACAGACACCAAGGTGGAAGTAAATGGAGCCGGAGTGCGCGGCAGCCCGATCGACGTACTGCGCGGCCTGGTCGCCGACTGCCGCGCCGAGGTGCCGCCGGAGTTGCCCCGCGCGCTCGCCTGCCTGGTCGGCTATTTCGCCTATGAGACGATCGGCCTGATCGAGCGCCTGCCGCGCCCGCCTGCCAATCCCCTCGACCTGCCGGACATGCTGTTCGTGCGGCCGACGCTGATCTTTGTGTTCGACCGGCTGGCGGACGAGCTGTTCCTGATCGCACCGCTCTGGCCGGGTGGGGGCGAGCCCGGCTCAAGGGTGGCGGACGCGTGGGAGCGCATCGATGCAGCTGCCGCGCGCCTCTCCTCACCCGTTCGTTTCGAGCGCAGTCGAGAAACGAGGTCCATCCACCAGGTGCCTCTCGACTACGCTCGGGACGAGCGGGTTACATTGGCGTCCACGCTTCAACCCGGCCGCTACGGCGAGATGGTTACCCGGGCGCAGGACTATATTCGGGCCGGCGACATCTTTCAGGTGGTGCTCGCCCAGCGCTTCACCGCGCTCTTTCCCCTGCCGCCATTCGATCTCTATCGCGCGCTCAGGCGGATCAACCCCTCGCCCTTCCTCTATTTTCTCGACCTGCCCGGATTCGCGCTGATCGGCTCCAGCCCGGAAATCCTCGTCCGCGCGCGGGACGGCGAGGTAACGATCCGTCCGATCGCCGGCACCCGCCCCCGCGGCAGGACCCCGGCCGAAGATGCGGAGAACCGCGACAGCCTGCTCGCCGACGCGAAGGAGCGCGCGGAACATCTGATGCTGCTCGATCTCGGCCGCAACGATGTCGGGCGGGTCGCCGAAGCCGGCAGCGTGCGCGTCACCGACAGCTACACGGTCGAACTCTACAGCCACGTCATGCATATCGTGTCCAACGTCGTCGGGAGCTTGCCGCCGGAGAAGGATGCGCTCGACGCCCTGTTTGCTGGCTTTCCCGCCGGCACCGTTTCCGGTGCGCCCAAGGTGCGCGCGTGCGAGATCATCGCCGAACTGGAGCCGGAGACGCGCGGTGCCTACGCGGGCGGCGTCGGCTATTTCTCGCCGGACGGCTCGATGGACAGCTGCATCGTGCTCCGGACCGCGGTGGTGAAGGATGGGGCCATGCACGTCCAGGCCGGAGCCGGTATCGTGGCGGACAGCGACCCGGTTTATGAACAGCGCGAATGCGAAGCCAAGGCTGGGGCGCTTTTCGCCGCCGCCCGCGAGGCGCTCAAGCGCGCTACCGAACCCGGCTTCGGCCAATAAGGAAGGGCCCGGCGAGTTTCCTCGCCGGGCCCGAAGTTCACACCAGGATCACACCACGCTTAGTCGCGGCTGCCCATGAAGTTCAGCAGGAAGGTGAACATGTTGACGAAGTCGAGATAGAGCGACAGCGCGCCCATGATCACGGTCTTGCCCATCATGTCGGTGCCCGCAACATAGGCGTACATGCTCTTGATCCGCTGCGTGTCGTACGCGGTCAGGCCCGCGAAGAGCAGCACGCCGATCACCGAGATCGCGAACGACATCGCGCTCGACTGCAGGAAGATGTTGATGATCATCGCGACCAGCAGGCCGACAACGCCCATCACCAGAAAGGTGCCGAAGCCCGACAGGTCCTTCTTGGTCGTGTAGCCCCAGAGGCTGAGGCCGGCGAAGGCCGCGGCCGTCGCGAAGAAGGTCTGCGCAATCGACGTGCCGGTATAAACCAGGAAGATGGACGCCATCGACAGGCCCATCACTACGGCAAAGGCCCAGAACAGCATCTGCGCGGTGCTGGTCTTCAGCCGGTTGATGCCGAAGCTCAGCACCATCACGAATGCGAGCGGGGCCAGCATGATGAGCCAGCGCAGCGGCGTCGCGAGCACCTGCTCGGCCATGCCGGAGCTGGCAAAGACCAAGGCGACGATGCCGGTCAGCAGCACGCCCGACGCCATGTAATTGTAGACGGACAGCATGTAGCTCCGCAGCCCGGCGTCATACGCCGCCGTATCGCGGGTCCCGACCGACGACGGCGCCGAAACGGTCGCCCGGGGGTCAGTCCAGTTTGCCATCGAAGTAACTCTCCTTTGCCCGGCACAGTGCCGGATGGACGGAATATCGTTTTTCGAGCGTATTCTTTCAAGCAAAACCGGTCTGCCGAGACATTTTGATACAAAGAGGCGTTTTGAGCCGATGCACCGCCTGTTCGTCGCTGTCCGCCCACCCTCTCCCATTCGAGAGCAGCTGCTCGATCTGATGGAGGGGGTGCAGGGCGCCCGCTGGCAAGATGACGAGCAGTTGCACATCACCCTTCGCTTCATAGGTGAAGTGGATGCGCGAGTTGCGGATGACGTCGCCTCGGCGCTCGGCACAGTGCGGCACACGGGCTTTGATATCGCACTCGATGGCACAGGCAAATTTGGCGGCCGGGGACGGGTGAATGCGGTCTGGGCGGGCGTCCGCCCGCACGATCATCTGGCTCCTCTGCACCGCAAGATCGACCACGCGCTGGTCCGCGTGGGGCTGCAGCCGGAGCGGCGCGCCTATCTGCCGCACATCACCCTGGCCCGCTTCGGGCGCGAAACCGGCGGGCTCGACGGCTTTATCGCGCGTCATGCAGGTCTCTCCAGTCCAGCTTTCCCGGTGACGAACTTCGAACTGTACGAAAGCCATCTCTCCTCAACTGGTGCCACTTACGAGTTGGTGGAGCGCTACGCACTCCACAGCGATTTGGCCTGACGCGCTCGACCCGCTTTGCTAGCAGGATGGCATGACCGTCAGCACTGCCTCTTCGGCCCGCGAGATCCTGACGCGGCTTCACGATGTGATGGCGTCCCGCGCCAATGCCCAGGCCAAGCTCAATCAAGTCGTCAACATCATCGGCGAGACCACCTCGAGCGAAGTCTGCTCGCTCTACCTGTTGCGGGACGGGGCGCTGGAACTGTTCGCGACCCGGGGCCTCAGCCAGGAAGCGGTGCACGTCACCAAGCTGGCGATGGGCGAAGGCCTGGTCGGCTCGATCGCCGAGCGGATCGAGATACTGAACCTGGACGAAGCTGCGGCCCATCCGGACTTCGCCTACAAGCCCGAGACAGGCGAAGAACGTTTCCACAGCTTCGCAGGCGTGCCGATCATCCGCCGCGAGCGTGCCGTGGGCGTGCTCTGCGTCCAGCACACCGACCCGCGCCGCTACGAAGACGTCGAGATCGAGGCGCTGCAGACGGTGGCGATGGTGATTTCCGAACTGATCGCCAATGCCGGGCTGGTCGACGGCCCCGAATCCGGGGGCAGCCGGCCCGCGCTGACCAATGCGTTGCGGTTGACCGGACAGAAGCTGGTCGACGGCATGGCGCGCGGCGTCGCCGTCTTCCACCAGCCGCGGATCAACATCGAACACACCGTTGCCGAAGATACGGAGGCGGAGCGGCGGCGCGTCTATTCGGCGTTTGCGAAGATGCGCGAGCAGATCGATACCATGGCAGCCCAGGCTGAATTCGGTGTCGGGGGTGAGCATGACGAAGTGCTGCAGACCTACAAGATGTTCGCCTACGACGAGGGTTGGTCGCGGCGCATCAACGAAGCGATCGACAGCGGCCTGACCGCGGAAGCGGCAATCGAGCGGGTGCAGCAGCGCACGCGGATGCGGATGCGGCAGATCGACGATCCGCTGCTCGCCGACCGCATGCACGACCTCGAGGACCTGGCGAACCGGCTACTCCGCATGGTTTCGGGCCAGCTCGGCACCGCGGCACAAATGGGATTGCGGCAGGACGCGATCCTGATCGCCCGCAATCTCGGGCCCGCAGAACTCCTCGAATATGATCGGCGACGGCTGAAAGGAGTAATCCTGGAGGAAGGGTCTCTCACCGCCCATGTGACCATCGTCGCACGAGCGATGGGTGTACCGGTACTCGGCCGTGTCAAGGACGTAAGGACGCTTATCGCGGAAGGGGATATGCTGCTCCTCGACGCCAATCAGAGCGCGGTCTTCGTGCGCCCGAGCGGCTCGATGGAGGAGGCATTCGAGGCCAAGCTGGCGTTGAGCCAGAAGCGCCGCGCGTCCTACGTGGCGCTGCGCGCGCTGCCGCCGGTCACCAAGGACGGGCAGCGCGTGACTGTGATGGTCAATGCCGGGCTGCGCGATGACGCCGCCGCACTCGACCTGACCGGCGCCGACGGCATCGGCCTGTTCCGTACCGAGTTCCAGTTTCTCGTCTCGGCTACTTTGCCCCAGCGAGAGCGGCAGCAGCGGCTCTACCGCGATATTCTGGATGCCGCGCGTGATCGCCCCGTGGTCTTCCGCACGGTCGACATCGGTGGCGACAAGGCTTTGCCCTATATGCGCGTCGACGAGCTGCGGGAGGAGAACCCCGCCATGGGCTGGCGTGCGCTCCGCGTTGCGCTGGAACGCGACGGGCTGATGAAGGCGCAGGCACGCGCGCTCCTCGAGGCGGCGGCCGGGCGAACCCTCAACGTCATGTTCCCGATGGTCTCGGAACCGTGGGAGTATGAGCAGGCCCGCGCATTATTCGAAAAGCAGCGCAGATGGGTCGCGTCGCGCAATCGCGCGCTGCCGGCGCAGATCCGCTATGGAGCGATGCTGGAGGTGCCGGCGTTGGCCGAGTGGCTCGACGTGCTGCTGCCGCGAATCGACTTCCTCTCGATCGGCACGAACGATCTCACGCAGTTCCTGTTCGCGGCCGATCGCGCCCACCCGAAGCTGGCCGAGCGCTATGATTGGCTTTCACCCGCGATCCTCCGCTTTCTGCGCCGTGTGGTCGAGCCTGCGCGCGAGCACAATGTGCCCGTCACCGTCTGCGGCGAGATGGGGGGGCGGACGCTTGAAGCGATGGCACTGCTCGGACTCGGCATAGAGCGGTTGTCGATCACGCCGATCGCTGTCGGCCCGATCAAGGCGATGGTGCGCTCATTGGACCTCGCCGCCCTCCGTCCCGCCATGGCCGAATGGCTGGCGCGACCGCCCGCGGACATGCGGCGAACCCTCACCGACTGGGCGGAGGAGCATGCGGTCGAACTGGCATGAGTTGACAAGCCCGCCACGCTCTTGTGACAAGCGGGCCAGGGCGCACCCCGTGGAGAGGGTCGATGGACGGAACTGAGGCCATGGAAGCCGGCGCCCAAAGCGCGGGAGTGCAGCTGCGCGCCGCGCGGGAGTCGGCCGGCCTCAGCGTCGCCGAGGTTGCTGCCCGCACGCGCATTCCTCAGCGTCACCTGGAGGCGATCGAGCGCGACGACTTCAACGCGCTGCCCTCCACCACTTACAGCGTCGGCTTTGCGCGTGCCTTTGCTCGTATCGTGGGCGCGGATGAGGTCGCCATTGCCGCAACGGTGCGCGCTCAGCTGGAACAGACCGGTCGCGAACGACACGCTTATCAGGCATTCGAACCGGCCGACCCGGCCCGTGTCCCGCCTCGCTCGCTCGCCTGGATCGCGGCGATAATCGCGGTGCTGATCCTTGCCGGCTATGGGATCTGGCGTGCCAGCTGGAGCGGAAGCGATAACGCGCCGCCGTCCGTCGCCGCAGCACCCAGCGCAACCCCGCAGCCCGCTCGCGGCCCCCCTCCGCAGGCTCAGGCCGCGACCTCGGGGCCGGTCGTGCTCACCGCGACCGACGAAGTCTGGATCAAGATCACGGACGCAAGCGGCAAGGCGCTGGTGCAAAAGGCGCTGAAAGCCGGCGAGAGCTACCAGGTGCCCGCCGACGCGCAGGAGCCCAGGCTCACTTTCAGCCGGCCCGAAGTGCTGAATGTCACGGTGGGCGGTGCCGCAGTGCCACCGCTCGGCCCGCCCGCGAAACTGGTCAAGAACGCGATACTGACGCCTGAAGGGCTGCGCGCCAGGATTGCCCCGGCAAATCCCGCCCCCTGACTTCGTGCATGGCTGGATGGTTCTCGACAAGCCGCTGGGGCTCGGCTCGACCCAGGCGGTAAGCGCCGTCAAGCGGGCGCTCCGCACCGGTGGCTATGGCAAGCTGAAGGTTGGCCATGGCGGCACCCTCGATCCGCTGGCGAGCGGCGTGCTCCCCGTGGCGGTGGGCGAGGCGACCAAGCTCGCCGGGCGGTTGCTCGACGGCGACAAGGTCTATGATTTCACCATCCGCTTCGGTGAAGAGACGGACACGCTCGATGCCGAGGGTGCTGTGATCGCGCGGTCCGAAGTGCGGCCGACGCCTGCGGCGGTGGCAGCGGCGTTGCCTTGCTTTACCGGCTCAATCGAGCAGGTGCCGCCCGCCTACTCCGCGCTGAAAGTGGACGGCCAGCGCGCTTATGATCTGGCGCGGGCGGGCGCGGATGTGACACTCGCGTCTCGGTCCGTAACCATCCACAGGCTGATGGTAGAAGGGAAGGCTTCGACTTCTTCTACTCTCGACGAAGTCACGCTTACCGCGCATGTCTCCAAAGGCACCTATATCCGCTCGCTCGCCCGCGACATCGCCCGGACAGTTGGAACGGTCGGTCACGTCGCTTATCTCAGGCGCACCAAGGCGGGGCCGTTCGCCCTGCCCCAGGCGATTTCGCTGGACAAACTGGACGCGCTCGGTAAGGAGCGCGCGCTTGAAGATATACTCCTGCCGTTGAGGGCGGGGCTGGACGACATCCCGGCTCTACCTCTCACCCCCGACCAGGCAGGGCTGCTCCGACAGGGGCGGGAGTTGGTCGGGATCGCCGCTTCCGATGGCCAATGTTTTGCGATGCTGGGGGAAATTCCGGTTGCGCTGGCAGAGGTTCAATCCGGCATCGTCCGGGTGGTTCGCGGCTTCAACCTCTGATTGAAAGGACCACGATGTCGGTAACCGCAGAGCGCAAGCAGGCGCTGATCCAGGACAATGCCCGCCAGTCGGGTGATACCGGTTCCCCCGAAGTGCAGGTCGCAATTCTGACTGAGCGCATTCAGAACCTCACCGGCCACTTCAAGACCCACGCGAAGGACAATCACTCGCGCCGCGGTCTGCTGATGCTGGTCAACAAGCGCCGCAGCCTTCTGGATTATCTCCGCAAGAAGGATGCCGAGCGCTACACCGCTCTCATCGCGAAGCTCGGTCTTCGCAAGTAATCGGGACGGCCGCCGAATGGCGGCCGTTTCTTTATCCGCAGGTCGCAATTCGGCGACCGCGGCTGAGCCGTATCGGCTCACCTAACGGACCCATGGCGGGTCCACGACAGGCCCCGGCCGCATCGGGCGGCCGGATGAAGGAAACCAGATGTTTGATGCAAAGAAAGTAACGATCGAGTGGGGCGGACAAACCCTTTCACTCGAAACGGGCAAGGTTGCCCGCCAAGCCGACGGCGCGGTCATCGCGACGCTCGGTGAGACCGTTGTGCTGTGCGCGGTGACTGCCGCCCGGACCGTCAAGGAAGGCCAGGATTTCTTCCCCCTCACCGTCCACTACCAGGAAAAATTCTCATCGGCTGGCCGGATCCCAGGCGGCTTCTTCAAGCGCGAGCGTGGCGCCACAGAGCGTGAGACGCTCATCAGCCGCCTCACCGACCGTCCGATCCGCCCGCTCTTTCCCGAGGGCTTTTACAACGAGATCAACGTCATCGCGCAGGTGATGTCGTATGACGGCGAGAATGAGCCGGACGTGCTGGCGATGATCGCCGCGTCCGCTGCCCTCACCCTCTCCGGCGTTCCGTTCATGGGCCCGATCGGCGCTGCCCGCGTCGGCTATGACGGCGAGAACTACATCTTGAACCCGTCCGACACGCAAGTGGCTGAGGGTCAGCTGGACCTGATCGTCGCCGCGACGCAGGACGCGGTGATGATGGTCGAATCCGAAGCCAAGGAGCTGTCGGAAGACATCATGCTCGGCGCGGTCATGTTCGCGCACCGCGAGAGCCAGAAGGTGATCGACGCGATCATCGACCTGGCCGAGCAGGCGGCGAAGGACCCGTGGGAGCTCGCCCCCGTCGAGGACAAGACGGCGACCCTCGCCAAGCTCAACGACGTGATCGGCAAGGACATTGCGGCGGCTTACAAGCTGACCAACAAGTCCGAGCGCCAGAACGCGCTCAACGAGGCGCGCACCAAGGCACGCGACGCCTTCGCCGATCTGAAGGAAAGCGATCCCGCCCAGTATCTGGGCACGCTGAAGCTCGTCAAAAAGCTGGAAGCCAAGATCGTCCGCGACGCCATCCTGAAGGACGGCCGCCGCATCGATGGGCGCGACACGAAGACCGTGCGCCCGATCGAATCGGAAGTGCATTTCCTGCCGCGCGCCCATGGTTCCGCCCTGTTCACCCGTGGCGAGACCCAGACCATCGCGACCTGCACGCTCGGCACCAAAGACGCCGAGCAGATGATCGATGGCCTGAACGGGCTCAGCTACCAGCATTTCATGCTGCACTATAACTTCCCGCCCTATTCGGTCGGCGAAGTGGGCCGCTTCGGTGCACCCTCGCGCCGCGACATCGGCCATGGCAAGCTAGCCTGGCGGGCGCTGCACGCGGTGCTGCCGACTAAGGACGAGTTCCCCTACACGATCCGCGTCACCTCCGACATCACCGAGAGCAACGGCTCCTCGTCGATGGCGACGGTCTGCGGCGGCAGCCTCGCGCTGATGGACGCCGGCGTGCCGATCAAGCGGCCGGTCTCCGGCATCGCCATGGGCCTGATCCTGGAAGGCAAGGACTTCGCCGTCCTGTCCGACATCCTGGGCGACGAGGATCACCTCGGCGACATGGACTTCAAGGTCGCCGGCACGTCCGAGGGCATCACGTCGCTCCAGATGGACATCAAGATCGCCGGCATCACCGAAGAGATCATGCGCGTTGCCCTGGCCCAGGCGAATGAAGGCCGCGCGCACATCCTGGCCGAAATGTCGAAGGCGCTGGGCGAGACCCGCGCCGAGCTTTCGGCCCATGCCCCGCGCATCGAGACGCTGCAGATCGACAAGGCGAAGATCCGCGACGTGATCGGCACCGGCGGCAAGGTGATCCGCGAGATCGTCGCCACGACCGGCGCCAAGGTCGATATCGACGACGAGGGCCTGATCAAGATCAGCTCGTCCGATCTCAGCCAGATCGAGGCGGCCCGCCAGTGGATCCGCGGCATCGTCGAGGAAGCCGAAGTCGGCAAGATCTACAACGGCAAGGTCGTCAACATCGTCGATTTCGGCGCGTTCGTGAACTTCATGGGCGGCAAGGACGGCCTGGTCCACGTCTCGGAGATCAAGAACGAGCGCGTCGCCAATGTCGGCGAAGTGCTGTCCGAAGGCCAGGAAGTGAAGGTCAAGGTGCTGGAAGTCGACCAGCGCGGCAAGGTTCGCCTGTCGATGCGCGTCGTCGATCAGGAAACCGGCGCCGAGCTGGAAGACACCCGCCCGCCCCGCGAAGGCGGCGACCGTGACCGTGGCCCGCGCGGCGACGGCGGCGGTCGCGGCGATCGCGGCCCGCGCCGTGACGGCGACCGCGACCGTGGCCCACGTCGTGATGGCGGCGGCGGCCGTGGCGGCGACCGCGACCGTGGTCCCCGTCGTGAAGGCGGTGGCGAGCGCAGCGGCGGCGGCGAGCGCCCCCGCCGCGACAATGACGGCGCCAAGGACGACGGCCCCGAGCCCGAGTTCGCCCCGGCCTTCCTGAAGAGCAATGACGACTAAGGCTCGCACGTCTAGCTGAGCAAAACAGAAGGCCCCGCATCGCTGCGGGGCCTTTTTTGTTGGGACAGGCGCTGCGTTCGTATCGTTCCGACACAAACGCACTTTATCCCCATAATTCCGACCTGCTGTCATGACGGCGTCACGCCAGCTGCGCTAGACAATGGCCCTGATTCTCAAGGGGGTAGGCATGACGAGCACTCGTTTTCGGCTGGCGGACGGCACGTTTCGCCAGGATTGGTCCAGTGCGGTGATCACCGCGAACAACGACTGGTCTCAAGTGGCAAGCATCATGGGTTATCGTGGTGATGACGTCGTGACTTCCACCGGCGTCGATCCCCGCACTATCACCGGCGCGAACACTTCCGAGGTAGTGCTGAATGTCGTCGCCAACCTGGCGAATCCGAGCGCCGGCAACCTGTCGGGCGGCGTGCTCGATTTGGACGGAATCGCGGATCGCACGATCGGCCTGAACGGTTCCGGCACGGCCGATGCACCCTCGATCGTCGCCTATTTCGATGCGACGGGCGTCGAAGATATTCGTTTCCAGTGCACCATCCGAGATCTCGATGCCTCGGCCGACAATGCGGTGCAGCAGGTCGCGGTCCAGTGCCGCGTCGGCGGCGGTGGATGGACCAACATCGGCTATTTCGGGGATGTGACGACCGGCGGCACCGCCACCCAGACGACCGCTGTCGATCTCATCCTGCCGGCACTCGCGAATAACGCGTCGGACGTTCAGGTGCGCGTGATCACCACCAACGCTGCCGGCAGCGACGAGACGATCGGCATCGACGACATCGTGGTGTCAAGCCAGCCGCTGGCGGCGGACGTTACCGCGCCGACGCTGGCGGCCTTCAACCCGACCGATCCCGACGACGAAGCAGTCGCCGTTGATCCCGCTGGTAACATCGTGCTGCGTTTCTCCGAGGCGGTGCAGGCAGGCAGCGGCAGCTTCACCCTGTCGAACGGCGGTAGCGACATCCGCGTGTTCGACATCACCAATCCGCAAGTCTCGATCAGCGGTAATACGGTCACGATCGACCCGGCGACCGATCTGATCGCGGCGACGAAATACACGCTCACGGCACCTGCCGGCATCGTAAAGGATGCGGCCGGCAACGTCTTCGCGGGCGTGCCGGCCGGTCGACTGGACTTCACGACCGAAGGACTGCTGTCGCTCACCATCGGCGAGATCCAGGGCCTGGGTCACAAGAGCAGCTATGTCGGCGCAACTGTGCTCACCCGCGGTGTCGTGACGGCGGTCGACTCCAACGGCTTCTATTTGCAGAGCGCTGCCGGCGACACCGATGGCGACACCCGCACGTCGGACGGCATTCTAGTTTTCACCGGTGCGGTCCCCTCCGGTATCGTAGCCGGTGACCTGATCGAGGTGACTGCGCGAGTCGCGGAGTTCCGTCCGGGCAACGACACTCGCAACCTGACCATCACGCAACTGACCACGCCGACAATCGCCAAGCTGGGCCAGGCCAACATCGCCGCCACCGTGATCGGCGAAGGTGGCATCCTGCCGCCGAGTGCGGTGATCGAAAATGACGCATTCTCCTCCTACGATCCCACCACGGACGGTATCGACTTCTATGAGTCGCTGGAAGGGATGTTCGTCACCATCGACACCCCCCGCGCGGTGTCGAACACCAGCAGCTTCGGCGAAACCTATGTCGTGGCGAGCGGCGGGGAAGGTTCTACCGGCCAGAGCGCGCGTGGTGGGCTCACCCTCGCCCAGGGCGATTACAATCCGGAGCGGCTGCAGATCGACGACGACACCGGCCTGTTCGCCGGCTTCGCCCCCGATTATACGATTGGCGACCGGCTGAGCGACGTTAGCGGCGTGATCAGCTACGCCTTCCAGTCCTACGAACTGCTGGTGACCGCGCCGGTCTCGGTCACCGACGATGTGACGCTGTCGCGCGATTTCGCGACGATCTATGAAGCCGACGACAGGCTGTCGGTAGCGACTTACAATCTGGAGAATCTCTCCGCGGTCGATGATCTCGACAAAGTCTATTCGCTGGCCAGCGACATCGTCTTCAACCTGAACGCGCCCGACATCATCGCCGCGCAGGAAATCCAGGATGCGAACGGCGCGGCCGCCGGGGGTAGCTTGTCGGGCGTCCCGAGCGCGCAGGTGCTGATCAACGCCATCATGGATTTCGGCGGGCCGGAATATGCCTATGCCGAGGTCGCGCCGGCGACGGCCAACTCGACGGGCGGCGAGCCGAACGGCAACATCCGCAATGGCTTCTTCTATGACCCGAGCCGCGTGAGCCTGGTGGAAGGTTCGCTCCAGCTGATCAACGATCCGACTTATAACGGCACGCGCCGTCCGCTGACGGCCAAGTTCGCGTTCAACGGTGACGAGGTGACGCTGGTTAACGTCCACTCGACCTCACGGCTCGGGTCCGATCCGCTCTGGGGTGCGACGCAGCCGCCTTCCGATGCGGGTGACGCGGCCCGTACCGCTCAGTCCCAGGCGGTTAGGAACTGGATCGATGGCAAGCTCGCCTTCGACCCGTCCGGCAAGATCGCGGTGCTCGGCGACTTCAACGGCTTCAGCTGGGAAGGCGCGGTGACCGCCCTCACCGCCGGCGGGAAGATGCAGGACCTGAACACGCTGATCGCGCCGGAGGAGCGCTATTCCTACCTCTTCGACGGCAATCTCCAGCAGATCGACCACATCGTAGCGACCAACAATCTGCACCAGGTGGCGGAGTTCCAGCCGGTTCACCTGAATGCCGAACAGACGGATGGCCTGCAGCTGTCGACCGATCACGACGCCTTGCTGGCGGTGTTCCAGCTCGGCGGCGCGGCATCGGGGCCCAGCCAAGTGCTGTTCAACGCGGACCATTCGGCGAGCCCGATCAGAGGCTGGCAATTCGCCTATGGCGACCAATGGTTCGCCATCGCCTGACCCAGCCAATCGACTCAAGGACATTCACATGAAAGCCATTCTTTTCGCGGCCGGCGCCGCCATCGCCCTGACCGGAGCGCCCGCTTCGGCTCGCATTCTCCAGTTCACGATTACCAATGTCGACAACGTCAACGACAAGGGCGACTTCCGCTTTCAGATCGACGAGAGCCGGGTGCCGGACATCGTGCTGACGAACCAGGTCACTTACGGTACCGGCACGCACTCGCCACTTATCGCGATCGGCTATAGCAGCGTGCCGAACCGAGGCGCGGGCACCGTCAACTCGCCGGTGACCTTCTTCACGTCGGTACAGCAGGGCGGGCTCGGCTTCACGGGACCGGCCGGCGCAGTGCAGCTGAAGAACACCGTGCTGATAGACAACAGCTCCTTCAACACCCGTTTGGCCAAGGCGCAGAACAAGGCAAGTTTCAAGCTCGGCACGTTCGCGCTTTCGACCACGCCGCGCAACAACAGCCCCGTGCGCCCCTTTGACAACTATCGCGTCACCATCGCCGCCGTGCCGGAGCCGGCCAGCTGGGCGATAATGATCGCCGGCTTCGGTCTCACCGGCGTCGCCGCACGCCGACGCGGGCCCACTGCCGTAAAGCTCGCCTGACCTAAAAACGGCCGGCGCTTTCCTTCAAGGAGGCGCCGGCCGCTGCGACCCGAGTGTCTCGGGATTTCTGTAGGTTCCGTCGAGTGACGTTGATTTAACGCGTGTTTTTAGTGGGTGTTCCCTGATCCCCGGCAACTAGGCGCTTCTTTTGTGCGTCGGTGAGCGCGTCGGCATTGAGTTCGGACTCACGAATGGCCTCCGCCCGCTCCTGACCGGCCTCGCGCACCGTCCGCGCCTGTTGCTCGACGACATTCTGCTGGAGCGCATTGGTCATCGAGCGGCCGGCTTCTTCCATCGCGTCCGCGCGCTTGTCGGCGCGCTCCTCTACCTTTTCGGCGATCTCTTCTTTCTCGTTGCAAGCGCCGAGGAGCGCGAGTGCGAGGGCGGCGATCTCAAGTCGCATGATGGGCCTCCGCTGTGCTGCTGATCTGGATCAGTCCAAGCGCGTGGCTGGGCACGGTGTTCCGCCCCGCTCGACGAACGGCACGCATGAAGCGATGAAAGTGGGAGGCTTCTGTTGCCCGGTGCCTCCCGTACCGCTGGAATCCGCTTCTGTTGCCCGGTGCGGCCCGAACCGCGCTTTTGGCCTACTTAATCTTACCCGTGAGGGTTGGGATTAAGCAGCAATCGCGAGCGCCTCGTTATCGTTGGCACTTGTGTATGGGCCGTCACGGTGGTCCCATTCCGGGCGAAATGCTGCGCTGTTCAACACACGTCGATCCTGGTTCGGCCCCATCATCAACGCTCTTGCGAGAGCTGGTGGTGGAGCCGCCGGGTACTGCCCCCGGGTCCGCTGCGTCTATGACACGCCGCACTTTATCGCCATAGCCGGGCGAACCCGGCACAAGCACATATAGGGAATAGGGGCTTCGACGCCAAGCCCGGATGCTGCTAAGGGCGCCGCCGACATGCTCAATCTGAACAATATCACCGTGCGCCTGGGCGGCGCGACGATCCTGAACGGCGCCAGCGCCGCCCTGCCGCCGCGTGCGCGGGTGGGGCTGATCGGCCGCAATGGCGCGGGCAAGACCACGCTGGTGCGGGTCGTCGCGGGCATGCTGGAGCCGGACGAAGGCGGCGCGGAAATGCCGCGCGGCACGCGGCTCGGCTATATCGCGCAGGAAGCGCCGGGCGGCAGTACGACGCCGCTGGAGACCGTGCTCGCCGCCGACCCGGAGCGCGCGGCGCTGATGGCGGAATCGGAGACCGCGTGCGGCACACGGCTGGCCGATATTCACGAGCGGCTGCAGGCGATTTCCGCCCACTCCGCCCCTGCCCGCGCGGCCCGCATTCTGGTCGGTCTGGGCTTCGACGAAGCGGCGCAGCACCAGCCGCTGGAGAGCTTTTCGGGCGGCTGGCGGATGCGGGTGGCGCTCGCGTCCCTGCTGTTCTCGGCGCCCGACGTGCTGCTGCTCGACGAGCCCTCAAACCACCTCGACCTCGAAGCGGTGCTGTGGCTGGAAGATTTCTTGCAGAGCTATCCCGCGACCATCCTGGTGGTCAGCCACGAGCGCGATTTCCTGAACAAGATCGTCACCCACATCCTGCACTTGGATCGCGGCAAGCTGACGCTTTATCCCGGCGGCTATGATGCATTCGAACGGCAGCGCGCCGAGCGGCAGGCGCAGCTCGCCTCGGCGCGGCAGCGGCAGCAGGCCGAGCGCGAGAAACTGCAGGACTATATCGCCCGCAACAGCGCCCGGGCCTCCACCGCCAAACAGGCCCAGTCGCGCGCCAAGGCACTGGCGCGGATGCAGCCGATCGCGGAGCTGCTCGACGATCCGACGCTGTGTTTCGACTTCCCCAGTCCCGACGCGCTACGGCCGCCGCTGATCACCCTCGACATGGCCGAGGTCGGTTATGCCGACACGCCGGTGCTCCGCCGGCTTAACCTGCGCCTCGATCCGGACGATCGCATTGCCCTGCTCGGCCGCAACGGCAACGGCAAGACGACGCTGGCTCGGCTCCTCGCCGCACAGCTGGCGCCGATGGCGGGCGCGATGAACGCGTCGGGCAAGATGCGGGTCGGTTACTTCACCCAGTATCAGGTGGAGGAACTCGACCGCGGTGACACGCCGCTCGAGCATATGACGCGGGCGATGAAGGGGGCCACGCCCTCTGCAGTGCGGGCGCAGCTCGGGCGGTTCGGCTTTTCCGGGCACAAGGCGACGACACACGTCGGCAAGCTCTCGGGTGGCGAACGGGCTCGGCTGGCGTTGGCGCTGATCACGCGCGAGGCGCCGCATTTGCTGATCCTCGACGAGCCGACCAACCACCTTGATGTCGATGCGCGCGAGGCGCTGATCCAGGCCCTGAATGGCTATTCGGGCGCCGTCATGATCGTCAGCCACGACCGGCACATGGTCGAGACGACCGCCGACCGGCTGGTGCTGGTCGACCAAGGCACGGCGCTCGAGTTCGACGGCACGCTGGAGGATTATGTGAAGCTGATCCTGGCCGGCGACGGCGCGACGGAGCCGAAGCAGGACAAGGCCGCCCGCAAGGATCAGAGGCGCGCGGCCGCCGAAGCGCGTGAACAGTCGAAGCAGCTTCGCTTGAAGGTTCGCGCTCTCGAAATGGAGCTGGCGAAGCTGACCGCGCAGCGCACTGCCATCGACCGGGCATTGTTCGACCCGACAGCTTCTGAGCCGGGTCTTGACAAACTGTCGACGACCGAACTGATGCAGAGGCGGTCGCAGCTGGAAAAGGCGATCGCCGAGCAGGAAGCCGTTTGGCTTGAGGCCAGTGAAGCGATCGAATCGATCGCGGCCTAAGTCCGTCGCGCCTTCAGCTCGTCCCTGATCTCGCGCAGCAGCATCACCTCCTCCGCGATAGCGGCTGGTTCGTCGTCGCGGCGGTGCTGCATTCGCGCGGCCAATCTCACTAGCTGGTAGATGATGAAGGCGAGGATCAGAAAGTTGATCAGCACGGTCACGAACTGGCCCCAGCCGATCATCAGCGCGCCCGCCTTCTTCAACGCCGCATAGTCGGTCAGCGAGCCTGAATAGCCTTCCGGCACCGGCCCGAGCAGCGTGAAGTAGCCGGAGAAATCGAGCCCGCCGAAGAGAGCTCCGATGAGCGGCATGATGATGTCTTGGGTCAAAGAGCTGGTAATGGTCGCGAAAGCCGCCCCAATGATCACAGCAACGGCAAGGTCGAGCACGTTGCCCCTGGCGATGAACGCGCGAAAACCCGTCAGCATGATCACTCCTCGCTGGAACGCAGAGCGAGCCTCTCTCGTTACAGGCGCGAAAGCAACTTCGATTGCGTAGGGGCATGCCGCAGTGTATTCCCTGCGCAACACACCTTTGAGGGAGATCGCATGTCTTCACGTCTGTTTGCCGCCATTGCGGCGCCGGCCATGGTCCTGTCCGTCTCCGCCTGCGGCATCAACACCGTCCCCACGGCCGAGGAAGCCGCCAAGGCCCGCTGGGCCGATGTGCAGGCCGCCTATCAGCGCCGCGCGAGCCTGATCCCGAACTTGGTCTCGACGGTGAAGGGCGCCGCTGCGTCCGAAGAACGGATCCTGACCAATGTCACCGAGGCGCGCGCCAATGCGACGCGGATCAATGTCAGCCCGGAGCAACTGAGCGATCCGGCCGCGATGGCGCGCTACAACGAAGCCCAGGCGCGGCTGTCGGCCTCGATCATTCCGCTCACCCGGCTGCAGGAAGCCTATCCCCAGTTGCAGAGCCAGGGCAATTTCGCCACGCTGATGAGCCAGCTGGAAGGCACCGAGAACCGGATCAACATCACCATCCGCGACTATAACGAGGCGGTGCGCGAGTATAACACCCGCATCCGCACCTTCCCGGACCTGATCGGCGCCAAACTGGTGCATGGCGCCAAGCCTTTGGTGCCCTTCCAGGCGACCACGCCGAACGTGGACCAGGCGCCCAGCGTCGATTTTAGCAAGTAAGTCTGATCTCGCCCGTGCCCTCTTCACCGGCTTGGCTGAGCTTGTCGAAGCCCTCCCTTTCTTTTCCTGTCGCGAGAAAGAAGAAGGAAGGCCTTCGACAAGCTCAGGCAAGTCGGAACTGGGGGTGGGTGCTGCTACTCCTTCTGCTTGCGGCGTTGTTCGCACCTCCCGCCACTGCCCAAACCTTCCCGCCGCTCTCCGGCCGCGTCGTCGATGCGGCCAACCTGCTCACGCCGGAGCAGGAGGCGGCGATCTCGACCAAATCGGAATCGCTGGAGGCATCCACCAAGCGGCAGCTGGTGGTCGCCACCATCCCGGACCTGGGCGGCTACCCGATCGAGGATTATGGCTATCGCCTCGGCCGCGAGTGGAAGATCGGGCAGCAGGGCGAGAATAACGGCGTGCTGCTGATCGTCGCGCCGAACGACCGCAAGATGCGGATCGAAGTCGGCTATGGCCTGGAGCCCTATCTGACCGACGCCCTCTCTTCGGTGATCATCCGCGAGAAAATGCGGCCGCGGTTCCAGCAGAACGACTATGCCGGCGGCATTTCGGCCGGCGTCGATGCGATCGTCGCCCAGTTGCAGCTGCCGCAGGACCAGGCGCAGGCGCGCCAGGACCAGATATTGTCGCAGGAGCGGGCGCAGACCAGCCAGCGGTCGCAGGGCGGCGGGTTGCCGATCGGGCTGATCTTCTGGCTGATGGTGGTCGGCTTCGTGTTCCTGTCGATGCGGCGCGGGCGCAAGAAGCGGGGGATGTTCGGCTCGCGCCGCTATTCGCGCGGCGGCGGCAACTGGCCGATCTGGCTGTGGGCGGCGAGCGAGATTGCGGGCAGCGCGGCGCGTGGCAGCGGCGGCGGCATCTTTGGCGGCGGTGGCGGCGGCTGGGGCGGCGGTGGCGGCTTCAGCGGCGGTGGCGGCTCGTTCGGGGGCGGCGGCGCCTCGGGGGATTGGTGATGCTGAAGGCAGAGGATCATGACCTCGTCGCGCGCGCCATTGGCGAGGCCGAGACGCGTACCGATGGCGAAATCTCCGTGGTGGTCGCGCCGGAGTCCGACAGCTACGCGGATGCCGTACTGCATTGGGCGCTACTGGTAGCGCTGCTGCCGCTCGCCCTGTTCGCAACCTTCCCCGACCTGCTGCATTGGGCGACCGCGTGGGTCCACCAGCCCTGGGGCGACGAAGCGCCGCCGCTGCGGCTGATCATACTGTTCTTGCTGTTCAAGACGATCGGCGCATTCCTGGTCGCCTGGGCTATCTTCCGGCTGCCGCGGATGCGCGTCGCGATCACTCCACACGAGACGCGCGTGCGCCGCTGCCGACGGCGCGCGATCATGATTTTCCAAGTCGGCACCGAACGCCGCACTGCGACGCGCAGTGGTGTGCTCCTCTACCTCAGCCTGGCCGAACACCATGCCGAGATCGTCGCGGATGAGCTCATCCAGTCCAAGATCGCCGGTGAGGAATGGGGCGAGGCAATGGCCGCGCTGCTCGAGGGCATTCGCGCCGGGCAACCGGGCCAGGGCATTGCCGATGCCGTCAAACGGATAGGCGACGTACTCGCCGCGCATTTCCCCTATACCGGCACGGACCCGAACGAGATGCCCGATCGTCTGATCCAGCTATGAGCCACGAAGAAATCGAGACCGTCTGGTCGGGCAAATATATCGAGGCGCGCCGCAAGGGACGCTGGGAGTTCGTCGGCCGCGCCAACAACATCCACGCGGCGGTGATTCTGGCGGTGGACGACGCCCATGTTCTGTTAGTCGAGCAGTTGCGCGTGCCGCTGGGCGGTCCGTGCCTGGAGCTGCCCGCCGGGCTGGTCGGCGACAAGGACGAGGGCGAGACGGTGGAGGAGTCGGCCGCCCGCGAGCTGGAGGAAGAGACCGGCTACCGGCCCGAGCGGATCGAAGTGGTCGGCCGCTTCGCCTCATCCCCGGGCATGGTCTCGGAGACCTTCACGCTGGTGAAAGCGCATGGCCTGATCAAGGTCGGCGAAGGTGGCGGCGAAGCCAACGAAGGCATCACCGTGCACCGGGTCCCGCTTGCCGACGTGCCGGCGTTCGTGGCCGCCAGGCGCGCGGAGGGTATGTTCATCGACGTGAAGATGCTGCTGGTTTTGGCGAACAGCATCCTCCGTTGACCGTCATGCCAGCGCAGACTGGCATTTTGGCGAACTGCCAGACGCCAGCCTTCGCTGGGGGGACGAGCAAAGTAGAGTTATCGAAAGTTATCCGCATAGGCCTGCAGCTTCAGCTTGGCCTGGGGTGCGGGCACGACGTGATAGGCGATGCCTTTCCGATCGGCATAGGCCTTGGCCGCTTCCAGTGTCGGGAAGGTCAGCCGCACCTGCGCTTGGGTGTCGGCCTGACCGTTCCAGCCGGTCAGCGGGTCGACGGGCGTCGCCGCGCGCGAGATATGCTCCAGCACCCAGAGATCGGTGCCGGCTCGCCCCGACTGGGTGGAGTTCTTCGGGCGCTGGAAAATGCGGGCGTCGGGCATGATCTCTTCGAACCTTCAAACCAAGTCATGCCGGACTTGATCCGGCATCCACGTTCCCGTCCCAAAAGAAGAAGGTGGACCCGGGGTCAAGCCCGGCGTGACGAATGTCGCGCATCCGCCGCCTTGGTCCGGAGCGTGGGGGCCGAGCTCGCCGGATCATCGGGCCACGGGTGTCTGGGATAGCGGCCGCGCATTTCCTTGGCGACCGCCGCCCAGCTTCCGCGCCAGAAACCGGGCAGGTCGCGCGTGGTCTGGATCGGCCGTCCGGCGGGCGAAGTGAGGCTGAGCACCAATGGCACGCGGTCGCGGCCGATCGTCGGATGCTGGGCCAGACCGAACAGCGCCTGCACCCGCAGCTCGACGGTCGGGCCGGCCTCCGCGCCATAGTCGATGGGATGGGTGCTGCCGGCGGGTGAGGTAAAGTGTGGCGGCGCCAGCTGGTCGATCCGGCGCTTGCCGTCCCAGCCGATCAGGTCGTCGAGTGCCTGGACCAGCGCGCCCGGCGTTATCGCATCGAGGCGGCGCTTGCCCCCGAGCAACGGCGGCAGCCATTCATCGAGCTGTTCGAGCAAGGCCACGTCGCTCAAATCGACCCCCGCAAAGGCTGCGCGGGTGCGGAGCATGTCGGCAACGGAGGGCCAAGGCAGGAGTTGGACGCCATGAGTTCGCACACCTTCGAGCAAGGCGGCTTCGATCTGCTCCGGTGCGGCGTCTGAGTCCGGGCCGCTCGACAGCCGGATGGCGCCCAGGCGGCGCTCCCGCGTGGCTGCGACGGCGGCGGTGGCTCGGTCGAAGCGGACTTGGCGCACGCTGTCCATGCGATCGGCAAAGAGCCGCTCGACCTCCTCGACGGTGAGCGCAGCGGCCGACAGGATGCGCGCGCCCGCGGCGCTGCCCTGCACTTCGGCCACAGCCAGCCACTCGGCGCGGGCGAGCGGGGATGCGAGGTCGACACGAAAGCCGCGGCCGCCAACGCTGATCCAGTCCGCACCGTCGGCGGAACGGCGCTTCGAGAGGCGATCGGGAAATGCCAAGGCGATACACGTCCCTCCCTGGTGCCCCGGCCCAGGCCGGGGCCCGGGGGTCAAATGGGCTCCGGCCTGCGCTGGGGAACGGACCAGTTGGGACCATCGCCGCGCCAGTCCCCTGCCCGCCTCGGCGCGCGTGCCGCGTTCGCTGCGCCAGCGGGTAAGGCGCTGGTCGAGATCGACGTCATTGCCGCCTAGCCCGCGCTCCTGCAGCAGCACCGCGACCTCGGCAGCGGTGTCGAGGAGACCGAGCGGCTCGGCTGCGACCAGCATGTGGGCAAGGCGCGGCGGCAGCGGCAGTTCGGCGATACGGCGGCCGTGCGACGTGGGCCGGCCCTCCGCATCGAGCGCATCTAGCGCCTTCAGCCGGGCCCGCGCCTCGGCAATGGCGGCTTCGGGCGGCGGGTCGAGCCAGCGCAAGTTTCGCGGATCGGTGACGCCCCAGAGGGCGCTGGCGAGGAGCAAAGGCGACAGGTCGGCTTCGAGGATCTCGGGCGGATCGAAGCGCGGCAGGCCTGCCGTCGCGGCTTCCTCCCACAAACGATAGGCCACGCCATCCGTCTGGCGAGCGGCGCGGCCGGCACGTTGAGTGATCGCTGCCTGGCTCGCCCGCTCTGTGACTAGACGGGTTATACCGGCTTGGCGGTCGTAGCGCGGCCGGCGGGCGAGACCTGAGTCAATGACGATGCGAACGCCGTCCAGGGTCAGGCTGGTTTCGGCGATCGACGTGGCGAGCACAAGCTTGCGCTGGCACGGTCCCGCCGACGCAATCGCCGCGCGCTGCGCCGCAGGATCGACCTGGCCATGCAGCTTGTGCAGCACCACCTTCTCCGGGAGCGGCCCGATCCGGTCGGCGGTGCGCTCAATCTCGGCGAAACCTGGCAAGAAGGCAAGGATTCCGCCATCCTCCTCCCGCAACGCGCGCCGGATGGCGGAGGCCATGGCGTCCTCAACCCTGAGTTCCGCGTCGCGGCCGAGATGGCGCAGATCCAGCGGATGCGCGCGGCCGGCGCTTTCGATCACCGGCGCGTCGCCCAGCAGCGCCGCATAGCGGGCGCCGTCGAGAGTGGCGGACATGGCAACGATGCGAAGATCGGGCCTGAGCGCCTCTTGGGCGTCCAGCGCCAGCGCCAGGCCGAAATCGCTGTCGAGGCTGCGTTCATGGACTTCGTCGAACAGCACCGCCGAGACGCCGGCGAGCTCGGGATCGGCTTGGATGCGATTGAGGAAAATGCCTTCGGTGAGGACAGTCACGCGCGTTGCGGCCGAGCGCCTGCTGTCCATCCGCGTCCCATAGCCGAAGGTTCGTCCAACCGGCTCGCCTTCCAGCTCTGCCATGCGCTCGGCGGCTGCGCGGGCGGCGACGCGGCGGGGGGACAGAAGCAGCACCTGACCGGTGCACCAGGGTTCGGCGATCAGTGCCGGCGCGATCGCCGTCGTTTTGCCCGCGCCCGGCGGGGCCACGACCACGGCGTTCGGCCGACCGAGGAGCGCTGCGAGCAGGTCCGGCAGGACGGCATGAATGGGGAGATTGAGCACCCAACTGCCCTACTCACCTCGTGCAAAAGGAAAAGGGCGGAGCCTTTCGGCCCCGCCCTGTTTCGAACCAACTCTGAGAACCGGTCAGAACGCGCGATACTGCTCGTTGCCGACAAAGCCCATCTTGGTCACGCCAGAGCGCTTGATGATCGCCAGCACCTGATCGACGACGACATAACGCGCCTGCGGGTCGGGTTGCACGTGCAGTTCCGGCTCGGGGCTCATCGCCTTGGTGCGGTCGAGATACAGCCGCAGCGTCACCAGGTCGATCGGCGTGCCGTTCCAAGTGATGGTTCCGGCCGGATCGACCGAAACCTTATTCTTGATCGGATCGACCGGCGGGGGGGGCTGATCATCCGGCGCATTGACCGGAAGATCGATCTTCACCGCATGGGTCTGGATCGGAATGGTGATGATGAACATGATGAGGAGCACGAGCATGACGTCGATAAGCGGCGTCGTGTTCATCTCGCCCATTGGCTCGCCGTCTTCGCGGCCACCTGAGATTGCCATGGGAGCTCCTCCTTACAGGCGCTGGACGTTGCCGCCCGGGGGCGGCTCGGAAATGAAGCCGACGCGGCTGAAGCCGGCCAACTGCATCGTGTAGATGGTGCCACCGATACAGCGGTACGGCGTGTTCACGTCGCCCCGAATATGGGCTTCGGGAAGCTCCAGCCCCGGCGCATTCGGCCCGCCCTGACGGTCGATCTCGCGCCTCAGCTTGGCAACCGCGCGATCGAGCAACTCCTGCGCGCCCACTTTGGTGAGGCCCCAATAGACGCCGCATGAGCCATTGGGCTCGGCGCGGACCGTCAGCGAGACGTTTTCCGGCTTGGTCGTGGTCGGGTCGAAGCGGACGGAAGGAAGCTTCACTTCCACCGTCTGAATCACGACCGGCACGGCGATCAGGAAGATGATCAGGAGCACCAGCATGACGTCGACCAGCGGCGTCGTATTGATGTCCGACATGGGAGTATCGTCGTTACCCCCGAGTGCAACTGACATAGGATCCTATCCTGTCTTGACCGTCGGCAGATACCGGCGGTGACGGTGGGGGGGCGCCCCGGACGAGCGCCCCCCGGCATTCTCATTTAGGCCTTGGGCTGAACGCCGCCGACCTGACCGGCCGTCGTTGTCGTCGCCGGCTTGGTCGTGCTGACGGGCGGCTTGTTCGATGCCGTCGAACTGGCCGTCGCGGCGGTGCCTGCACGGATCGCCGCCGGCTTCACCGAACCACCCGACATCATGTAACCGAGCACGTCGTTAGAAAAGGCCGACAGGTCTTCCGCGATCGCCTTGTTGCGGCGCTGCAGCCAGTTATAGGCAAGCACCGCCGGCACGGCCACGGCGAGACCGAGCGCAGTCATGATCAGCGCCTCACCGACCGGACCCGCGACGGCGTCGATCGACGCCTGGCCTGCCAGGCCGATCTTGATCAGCGCGCGGTAGATGCCGATAACAGTACCGAACAGGCCGATGAACGGCGCGGTTGCGCCAACGGTCGCCAGGAAGGCGAGACCGCCGCCCAGCTTCGAGTTGATCATGCCCTGCGAACGGTTGATCGAGCCGTGCATCCAGTCATGCGCCTCGACCGGGTCGGTCAGCTTGCCATGCTGTTCCTGGGCGACCAGCGCGTCATCGACGATCTGGCGATAGGCCGAGTTTTTCTCCAGCTTGTTGGCGCCTTCGCGCAGGCTGGTCATGTTCCAGAAGCCCTGGCGGATGCGCTTGCCCTGGTTGATGATCTTCTGCTGCTCGAACAGCTTTGTGAACAGGATGTAGAAGGAGAAGACCGACATCGCCACCAGGATGACGAAGGTCGAGATGGCGATGATGCCGCCCTGTTCCAGCGCGGCGCGCAGGCCATAGGGGTTCTCGCCGGCTGCGGCAGCTTCCGCCAAGAAAGCGATTTGAGTGATCATGCTTGGTATCCTCTGAACTGGTTCGAACGTTCGACGCGCGGTGGCACCGCCATTACTTAGGTATCTGCCAGCGCACGTTACGCGACTGACTGCTCTTGATCGGATTGCCGCTCTGATCGAGCGCCGGCGAGAAACGGCCCTTGCGGGTCATGGCTCGACAGGCGGCATCGTCCAGATCGGAATTGCCACTCGAGGACGCGACGCGGCAATTTTCCACACGACCCTGAGTGTTGATGTCCCAAGTAATGCGCGACGTGCCCTCTGCGCCTTCGCGAAGCGCCCGCGGCGGGTAATCGTCGGTGGTGACGAAGCGCGACGGATCGCCCTTCGGACCTGCCGCCTTGGACACGACCGGCACTGGTGGCGGCGGTGGCGGTGGCGGAGCCGGCGGCGCTGGCGCGGGCTGGACGAACACAGGAGCCGGCTGGAAAACCGGGGCCTGTACTGGCGCTTGCGATCGCACGATCGGCGGCGGCGTCACCACGGGCGGCGGCTCGACCTTCTGGTCGGGCGGCGGCGGGGGCGGCGGTTCCTCGGGGGGCGGCGGCTCTTCCTCGACGTCGAACGTCTTCAGGTCGGTTGCGACCTTCTTGATGACGTTGAACGCGAGACCGGTCACGAACGCATAGCCAAGCAGCGCATGGATCAGGATCACGATGACGATCGATGCGAGCTTGCTTCCGCTCATACCTCTTTGGTCAGCGTAGGCCATTCAGTAACGAGACTCCCTCTCTCGGCTTCAGACCGGGGCGAAGGGGGCGCCGACCTGTGCCGCTACTTAAGTCAATCCGCCCGGCTTTGGTTCTGTTCTAGGCAGAAGTCCGGTTCTCTATATCCGCGCATTAACCGACGCAAACGCTTTGTCGGACCCAGCAAACCTACGGTCCCGCTATGACACTTTTGTGCTAGGCGAAGCCCGTAATAAGGTCCTAACGCATGGGCAATGATGCGTATCCCGTGCTTGATTGCCGCTACGGCAGCCGCGCTTCTGACAGCGGTGGACAGTTCCGCGCAGTCGTCGGCGCCGCAACTTCAGTTCAGCTATGCCGATCTCGCTGATCGGGCGCTCGCTGCGCCGATCGCGGTGGTGGTGACCGTTACGCGCGCGATTCGGCTGGAACCCGAACAGGCACCGCGGCTCGCTGCAGGCCATGCGCGGCTGTTTATCGAGGCAACCGCGACCCGCCTGATTCGCGGTTCTGGCGAGGTGCCGCCGCAGGTCCGCTACCTGGCGGACGTGCCGCTAGACGCGAAAGGCAAGGTGCCGAAGCTCAAAAAAGCGACCATGCTCGTTCTGGCCCGCTCCGTCTCTGGACGGCCCGGCGAGCTGCAGCTCGTCGCGCGTGACGCGCAGATTGCGCTCACCCCCGCCGTAGAGCAGCGAGTGCGCGCGATTCTAACCGAGGCGGTCCGCCCCGATGCAGCGCCGCCGGTGACCGGCATCGCCAGCGCCTTCCACGTGCCGGGTGCGATCCCCGGGGAAGGGGAGACTCAGATATTCCTGTCCACCCGCGACAATCGCCCGATCTCGCTGAGCGTGCTGCGCCGGCCGGGCGCGGAACGCAGCTGGTCGGTGGCGCTCAGTGAAGTGGTGGACGAAGCCGCGCAGACGCCTGCGCGCGACACTTTGCTCTGGTACCGCCTTGCTTGCGGCCTGCCCCGCACCTTGCCCGACAGCGCCACCGCAGAGCTGGAGCCGAGCGCCGCCGAGGCGGCGCGGGAGGATTATGGGTTCGTGCTGGAACAGCTGGGCGCCTGCACCCGCAGCGCGGTGGTCAGAAAGAGCTGATTTCCACGCCGACGCCGGCGCAGTCTGGATAGACGTCGGGTTTTCGGGCGGAGACTTTGAGGCCCTCCACGCCATGGCGGGCGGCGATGAGGTCGTAGATCTCCCGCACCAGCGTTTCCTGCAGGTTGAAGCGGCGGCCGGTCGTTATGCGGCGTATTTCGGTGCGCAGGAAATCGTAGTTCCACGCGGCCGCCTGCGTGTCCTCCCTGGCAAAGGCCGCTGCCTCGACTAACACTTCGATGCTGACCAGCAGGCGCTGCGGCGTGCCGACCTCGAAATCATGGAAGCCGATATCCACCGGCAGGTCGAAGTCGGTGAGGAATATCTTGAAGCTCTTGGGCGTGAGCGCGGGCGGTACGAGTCCGTCGATGGGCGGCGTCGTCATTTGCCGTCCTTCACCTGTCGGTTCAGAAACGCTTCGATCGTCCGCCACAGATGAACGCTGACGCCCGGCCCGGCGACGCGGTGGCCGAAGCCGGGATAGACCATCGCCTCGAACGGGATCGCCGCCGCCTGCAGCTTCGCCATCAGCGCGGTTGAATTGTCGAACACCACATTGTCGTCCGACATGCCGTGGATGACGAGCAGCGGGTCCTTGATTGCGGTAGCGTTCGGCAGCGCGTCGGACGCCAGGTAGGGCTGGGGATCGGTGGCCGGGTTGCCGAGATAGCGCTCCGTATAATGGGTGTCGTATAGGTCCCAGCGCGTGACCGGGGCACCCGAGACGCCGGCCGCATAGGCCCCCGGCGCCGCCTCCAGCAGCTTCAGCGTCATATAGCCGCCATAAGACCAGCCATAGACCGCGACCTGGTCGGCATCGACAAAGGGCTGCTTCTTCAGCCAGGCGAGGCCAGCCAGTTGGTCCTCAACCTCGACGCCGCCCATCGCGCGATGGATCGGGTCTTCGAACGCCTTGCCGCGGTCGGGCGTGCCGCGATTGTCGATCGAGAAGACGGTCCAGCCCTTGTCGAGCAGATACTGGACCACGAGGCTGTCCCACTGGTTCATTACCTGACGACCGGCACCAGGCCCGCCGTAGACAATCTGCAGCGCGGGGCCGCGCCGGGCCGGACCCTTGGGGCGGTAAAGCTTGTAGTGAAGCGTCTGTCCGTCCGCCGCCTTCATCGTCCCGAACTCGGGGGCAACATGGCCGCGCAGGAACGGTGCATAGGGGTGATCGCCCGCCACCTTGTTCTCAACGATCCAGAGCAGCCGCTTGCCGTCGCTATCGGCGAGATAATCCTGCGGCGGCTGGGAGGTGCTCGAACGGCCGACGATCAGTCGCGTCCCCGCTTCATCCATCTTGGCACTATGCGAGAAGCCGGTTTCCGTCAGCCGCCGCGGCTCAGCGGTCGCGTTGATGGAGGTGGCATAGGCCTGCCATTCGAGCGCCGTGTCCTTGTTGCCCAGGAACCAGGCGAGGCCCCTGCCCTCATCGACGCCGATCAGCGACTTGACCTGCCAGGGCCCGCGCGTGAGCTGCGTCCACTGCCCCTCGCGCCAGCGGTAAAGATGGCTGAAGCCATCCCGCTCCGACGACCAGATAAGGCTGCCGTCGGCGAGCGGCTTGAGATTGTCATGAAGGTTGAGCCAGGTTTTCGCTGTCTCAGTGAACAGAACCGTCGACTTGCCGGTCGACGGATCGACGCGGAGCAGGTCGAGGCGCTTTTGGTCGCGGCTCTGCCGCTGGACCAGCAGCGCCGACCCGTCCTTGCTCCAATTGACGCGGGCGAGATAGATGTCCGCGTCCGGTCCTAGATCGACCTTCACCGGCGTCCCGCCGCCGACGCCAAACACATAAAGATCAACGCGGGCGTTGGGCGTGCCCGCTTTGGGATAACGCTGTGGATAGACGCGGGTGCCGTCGGCGCCGATGGCGGCGCGGGTGACGATGGCGACCGGGCTTTCGTCGACGCGGGCAACGGCGATGCGCTTGTCGTCGGGCGACCACCAATGGCCGCGGTGTCGGTCCATTTCCTCCTGAGCGACGAACTCGGCGACGCCCCAGCTAAGATTGCCCTTGCCGTCGCGAGTCAGCGCCCGCTCCTTACTGGTGGCGAGGTCGACCAGGACCAGGTTCTGGTCGCGAACGAATGAGACGAACTTGCCTTTCGGACTGACGGTGCCGTCCAGCTCGCTGGTTTCAGTCCGCGTCAGACGGCGAACCTGTCCGTCGAGCGTCGCGAGATAAAGATCGCCGTCGAGAGGCACGAGGATTCGCTGGCCATCGGAGCTCCAGTCATAGGCGACGATACCCTTCTGATCGGCGATGCGCGCCCGCTCGCGCTGCATCCGCTCGTCTTCGGACAGCTCCGCGCCCGTGCCGATCTTCTTCGAGTCGACGAGCATGCGCTCGGCTCCGCTGGCGGTATCGACAGCCCAGAGGTCAAAGCGCTCCTTCTCGTCTGCACGATTGCGCAACGAGGTGAGCCAGCGCCCGTCGGGCGATAGCTTGACCAACCGCGGCGTCGGCCCGGAGATCGGCGGATTGCCGAAGATGCGTTCGAGCGTGAGTTGCTGAGCCATGACGGGAGCGGGGAGAGCTAGCGCCGCGGCAGCGGCAAGGATGCGGATCATCCCTGCGCGCTAGCACGGCCCTCCAACAGCGTCACCCGCGATCAGAAGCGATAGCCCGCCCTGACCCCGATCGTGCGCGGCCGCTGGACAACGGCGTAAGGCCGATCGGTGCATTGGCCGCACTGTACGAAGCGCGAAATCTGCGCCCGTTCGTCGAACGCGTTTTGGACGTACAGCTCGGTCGTGAACTTACGCCACTCTGCCCCGACGGCGAAGTCGGCGGTCGTCCAACTCGGGAGCCGGCCCAGCTGGCCGGCGAAATCGACGCGGATATCGGATGAAGCCGAGCCTGAATGTGCGACGACGGCTTGGAAATACGGTTCCCAATCGCCGGTCTGCCACTGGTACCGCGCCGAAGCATTGCCCTTGAACTTGGGCGTGATCGGCAGACGCGTGCCCTTGGGTGCCGACACATCGGCTCCCGTGCAGGTCGTCACGCCCGCGCCGCTGCAAAGCACCTGCTTGGTCTTGGCGTCGGTGTAGGCGGCGCTAGCCGACAGCGTCAGGCCAGGGGTCGGAGTCCAGGTCACGTCCGTTTCGATGCCGTAGATCCGCGCATCTGGACCGTTCTGGATCTCGGTAAAGCTATTCTCGCCCAGGAAGGAGAACTGAAAGCCCTTCCACTCCTGATAATAGACCGACCCGTTCCAGCGGAGCGTGTTGTTCCACGTCGTCTTCCATCCCAGCTCGTAATTTTCCAGGAAGTCGGCGCCATATTCCGGAATACCCGCACGCCGGTTGATGCCGCCGGGCCTGAAGCCCTTGGATATCGTCGCGTACAGGAGTTTGTCTTCGATCGGCTTCCAGGTGATATTGGCGCGGTAGAGCAGCCCCTCATCCTTGGTGCGCTTCGGCTTCAACTCCCCGCCGACGACGTCCGCCAGATTGGTGCAGGGCGAACCCGGAATCACGGCCGGCAACAGGGTCGGGGTTTGCCCGGCAGTGACGATCTGCCGCAACGTGCGGCCGTCAGCGGCAAAGCACCCCGCCACGCCGGTGCGCGAACTACCGGCGGCGTTGAACGGCGTAGCGGTGAAGCCCGCTCCCGGATTCCTGCCGAAGCCAAAGAAGCCGATCAGCGTGTTGTCGAATTTGTAGCCGCGCACACCCCCCGTCACCGTAACGCTGGGCGTGATGTCGAAGCTCGCTTCGCCGAAGATGGCATAGTCGCGATCGACGCGCTTCTGCTTGGTCAGCCACAAAGTACCCGGATTGCCGTTGACGGAGACTGCGGCACCCAGGTTTGCAACGCGGTAATCCTGAAAGATATCGTTCGCCTGCCGCATATAGAATGCGCCGCCTACGACGCGGAACGGCTTATCCGACGGTGACGAGATGCGCAGTTCCTGGCTGTGACGCCTAAAGTTGTCGCTGCCGACAACGATCTGTTGCGGCAGGATCGTGTTGCCGGCATTGTCCTGATAATAGAAATAGCCGGCGAGGCCGCCGTAATCTGCGTATAGCTGATCATAGGCTTCGGCATAGTCGATATAGTCGCTCGAGCTGTTGCGCTTGCGGTGCATATAGGCGCCCGCATAGGTCAGGTCCCAATTGCCGATCTTGCCCTGAACCGTCAGCGCCGCCTGGTAGAAGCGGTCGTGATTGCGGTCGTCATTGAAGCGCTGAACCTTGAGGTCGCCCAAGGTGCGGTCGTAGCCGAACGAACCGCGGCTCTTCTGGTCCTGACCAATGACGCTGAGCGTCGCCGTCCAGTCGTCATTGAGATCGATGCCCAGCGCGGCGCGGCCGCCATAGGTGTCGACGTCGTTGAAATCCTTCTCGACAAAAGCGGTGTTGGTGGTGCTGAGCCCGCCGATGAAGTTGCGGGTGCCGAGCACATTATCGATATAGCCCGCATCCTTGCGGTAGAAGCCGACCACCCGCAGCGCCACGCGGTCGTTGAACGGCACGTTGACGAAGCCTTCGAGCACGCCGCCGATGCCACCCTTGCGAACAGTGTTGATCTCACCGTTCACCCCGCCTTCGAAGCCGGCGGGATTGGGCTTGTTGGTAATGATCCGGATCGTGCCGGCTTCCGACGAGGCACCATAGAGAGTGCCTTGCGGACCTGACAGCGCCTCGATGCGGGCGATGTCGTAGATGTGAACGTCGAGCGTGCCGCCAATCGTCGTGATCGGCTGCTCGTCGAGATAAAAGCCGACCGATGGCAGCGATCCGGAATGATTGCCGTCGCCGCCGCTCGCGACGCCGCGGAAATAGACCGTCGTGTTGCCGGGCGAGCTGGTCTGGAAGGTCACGCTGGGGAGCAACTTGGTGTAATCGTTGAAGCTGGCGACGTTCAGCTGCTCGAGCTTCTGCGTGCCAAGCGCCTGGATGCTGATCGGCACATTCTGAAGGCTTTCTTCGCGCCGCTGCGCGGTAACGACGATGTCGCCGAGATCGCTCTCTGCCGTCGTCTGCGACTGCTCCACTTGAGCCAAGGCGGGCGCGGCCAGCACGGTGCTGCCGAGCAGCGCCATCATCAACGGAGTCCAACTCTTCCGGCGCACTATCTGTTCTCCCCAACCGATCCCGGTCCCGCTGGAGAGGCTCGTCTGCTTTCGTGAATCCGTCAAAGGGGAATGGCCGGAATCCGCCACTTTGGTGACTAACTGTTGCGCTTATGCAACGGTCAAACGGCTCGGCGCCTCTGGATAGGCGGCAAGCACGTCTGCAAGCGCTTCCTTCAGCTCACCGAGCCAGGGGTCGAACGGCTTCCACGGCTCCAGCCCCTCGCGATTGATCGGCCGCCGGACCTGTTCGGAACTTGCTGTTCGAACCGCGCGGTCGGTTTCCCAGAAACGGAGGCAGCCTTCTTCGAACGGCAGCCGCATCGCGGCGAGCAGCGTCCTGATCTCCGCCTCCGTGTTGTCGACGAGGCGCTCATAGATGATGCGGTGGATGTGGCCCGGCAGCACCCGGTCGAAATGCGCCATCAACTCGACATAACCTGCGTAATAGAGGCCGACGTCGCGCAGGCCGTAGGTGAAGCTCTGTCCCCGCGCGAAATGCTGCTTGAAGTTGGAAAAGCAGCTGGCAAGCGGATGACGGCGCGCGTCGATGATCTTAGCGTTCGGCAGGATCAGGCGGATCAGCCCGACATGCGCCCAATTGTTCGGCAGTTTGTCGATGAAGAAGGGCCGGTCCGTCTTTCGCTGTACCCGCGTGCGCTCGAGATATTCCTCGCCGAGTCTGCGGACTTGATCGGCGGTGAGTTGGTCGACCGGCGTATCCCCTGATCCGATCCGCGCCGCCAGCGCCGGAATATCCGGCAGCTCCATCGTGCCTTCGACCTGGCTGTGGCTAGCGAGTATCTGCTCAATGAGCGTCGAGCCGGCGCGCGGCATGCCGAGGATGAAGATCGGATCGGGCGCAGGGCAGCCCCACCCCCCGCGCGCCGCATAGAAGGCGGGCGTGTAGATGGACTTGGCGCGCTGAACCTGCTGGTCCGTATCCTCCGGCTCATAGGGAAGCTGCTCGCGCCGGATCGCATTTCCTCGGACATAATGGCTGAACGATGCTTCCGCCGCGCCGCTATCCTCCAGCGCCTTGCCGAGCGCGAAGTGCAGGTGCAGCCGGTCGTCGTCGCTCAGGCCAGCGCCCGCCAACGCCACCGTCATCGCCGCGACATCCTCACTGGCAAACTTGACCGTCTTCAGATTGGCTAGGCTCCACCACACCTCACCCAGCCCCGGCCGAATGGCGATGGCGCGGCGATAGGCGGTGACCGCCTCCGCCTGGCGGCCCACCGTCTTCAGCACATGGCCGTAGCTCATCCAGATTTTCGGCTGATCGGTCGCCTTGGCGAGCACCGCCTGGTAAAGTTCGATGGCTTCGTCGAACTCGCCGAGCCGGGCCGACGCGGCGGCTTTCAGATTGGCGTGCGTCGGATTGTCCGGCTCGTCCGCCATCAACCGGTCCAGCTCGACCAAGGCCTCCTCGGAGCGGTTCTGGCGATGAAGCACGGTGGCAAGGTTGGACCGCGCCGGCCGAAATCCCGGAGCCAGTTCCAAGGCCCGCCGCAACAGCGACTCGGCATCGCGATAGCGGCCCAGTCTGCCGGCAAGCTCCGCCATCATCCGAATGGCCGCAACATCATACGGGTCGTCACGCAGACGCAGACGTAGCAACTGTTCCGCCTGGCGGAGATCGCCCTCGACCAACGCCGCCCCCGCTTCCATGAGCACCGGGTCAGCCACCGACGCATCGACCGCGGCGAGCATCAACTGCGCCGCTTCCTCCGGCCTTCCTTGCTCACGCAATCGGTGCGCGCGGCGGCGGAGGTGGTCGGGATCCGGGGGAAGTATCTGCAGCACGCGCACAGCTTTGCCGAGCGACGCGTCCGGCGCAACGGCCAACCGCGTCACGCCGCCAAGAGTTTCGCGATCGATTCGTCGAGTTGGGCGAGCAGCGCCTGAGCGTGCGTGCGGACCTGGCCACTGATGACTCGTGTCGAACGGGCGGTCGCGACCAGGTCATCGGCGGACGCCGCGACTGCGGAGATCACTTCCTCCATCTGTTCGGCTTCATCGCTGACCCGGCCGATGTTCATGTTGATGGAAGCACTGGCCTGATCCTGTCGCGCTGCGGCCGCAGCGGTCGTGGTGATCGATTGTTGAACGGCGCCGAGCGCGTGCTGCACCGCGTTGCTGACGTCCGCCGTATCCCGTCCGGCGCTGGCGATGCGGCGCAGCTTGCCGGTTACTTCGGAGGTCAATCCCGTGACGCGACCCGCCAGCGCCTTCACCTCCGCCGCGACCACGGCAAAGCCGGCAGCGTTGTTGCCGCCCCGCGCGGCCTCGATGGTGGCGTTGAGCGCGAGCATGTTCGTCTGCGAGGCGATCTGGGCGATCGAGCTGGTCGTGCGCTCGATTTCATCGAGGTGCTGCACCAGATGATCACTGATCGTCGCCCCTTCGGTCGAGCGGCTGGCGGCACTTCCGACATGGGATTCGGCGAGCCGCGCGGCCGATCCGATTTCGCGCACCGCGGCCGTAAAGGTGCGGACTTCCTCCTCGATCGCCTCAATGGCGCCCGTGGTGGCTTCGGCGCGCGCGCGGACCTGCTGAAGTTGCTCCTGTTGCGCCCTGATGGTGGAGGCAGTGCGATCGGCGCTGCGGTCCAGCGTCTCGGCCGATTCGAGCAGATCCGCGCTCAACCGTGCCAGCGCTGCACGCAATGATTGGCCGATGGAATGGGAGGCGGCACGGAGTTCCTGTTCGTGGCGCCGGCGCGCTTCAGCCTCGCGAGTGGCGGCGCCTTCCGCCTCGACGCGTGCCTGTTCGGCAAGCTGGCGAGCAGCCTCTGCTTGTTCGGCAGCCACGCGCCGCCCTTCGGACGTCTGCACCAGCGCGTCAGCCTGGCGGCGCAACCCGGACAGCAACCACCAACTCAGGGCGACCAACAGCAACAGAGCGCCCGTAAGCGGCGGGGCCACGTCACGAAGGGCTTGAGTGCCTGGATGAGGTGCAATCCAGGTCAACCGGGCAAGTTCGCGGCCTCGCGGATCGGTCAGCGGCCAACCGGCCTCCTCGCCCGTAGCGAAGCGCAGGCCGCTAACGCGGTAGCTCGCGCTCCAGCGGGCAAGCACTGCGTCATTAATCGGTACCACATGAATGAGATAGCGCAGGTCACGCTCCGGCATGGGCAGCGGATCCTGCAGCGGCAGCACGGCCATGCCGGCGATAAAGGCGGGCCGCCCTCGATAGCGCCCGATCATGCTCAAACCGCGGCGCAATCGCGTCGCTTCGGCGCGGGTCTTCGGCAGCCCGGCAAGCAAGTGACGATAGGCGTCGGGCGCTGCCTGGGCGAGCGGCGGATCGACAGTGCCGTCGGCGCGGCGGCCGAACAGGGTCTTGCCGCGCCGATCAACGATATAGGCGACGCCGCTGCCGCTGATGTTCGCACCGGCCCAGCGCTGGTCCAACGGCCCGTAAAGGTGCCGGACGGCATCGTCCCAGCGGGCATTCTCGAATACGCCATCGGCTGCCACGATAAGTTCGGAAGCGATTGTTCCTCGGACGACTGAATGTGTCTGCTCGGCAGCGGTCCCGTCGAGGCGGCGGACCAGCCCCAGCAAGGCTCCCGCCGAGAGCGCCGAACACAGGAACAGAATAAGGATCAGCGGCAGAAACAGGCGGCCGCCCTTCCCTTTGCCCCTGCTACGAACGCGTCCCCACCCCATGGGCTAAGTTTTCGGCGGCAAGGGCAAACATATGGTTAACGCGCAGGTCGCTCGAGTACGTAGGCGCGCGCGGGGACGGAGCCGGTCACGGTCGTGAGATCGGCTTTTGAGGCGTCGACGCGGGTGGCGACGGGCCGCGGACACATAGCGTGAGCCAAGAAAAGGGCCGGAGAGCATATGCCCCCGGCCCTTTGTTCTGCACTGAGTAGCGCTTTACTCGGCGGCTTCGGCCTTAACCGGTCGCGCGTCGCGACGCTCGGCAATGCGGGCCGACTTGCCGCGGCGGCCGCGCAGATAATAGAGCTTGGCGCGGCGAACGACGCCCTTGCGGACCACGTCGATCGAATCGATGTTCGGCGAATAGAGCGGGAAGACGCGCTCGACGCCCTCGCCGAAGCTGATCTTGCGCACGGTGAAGCTGCTGCCCATGCCGCGATTGGCGCGCGCGATACAGACGCCTTCATAGGCCTGGACGCGGGTGCGCTCGCCTTCGACCACGCGCACACCGACGCGCAGCGTGTCGCCAGGGCGGAATTCCGGGATCTTCTTCGTTTCGTTGAAGCGGGCGATCTGCTCGGCTTCGAGCGTCTGGATCAGGTTCATGTCTAGTCGTTCCTGTTTCGTCGCGGCGCGCCAGAGGGCGACTGAACCCGAGCGCCCTCGTGGCGCTCCCAAAGGTCCGGCCGCCTTAGCCGTGTATCGGTCTCCGCCATCAGCTTGCGCCAGGCGGCGATCCTCGCATGATCCCCCGATCGCAGCACTTCGGGGATCGTGCGCCCTTCCCAGTCGACTGGTCGGGTATAATGCGGATATTCGAGCAAGCCGCTTTCGAAGCTTTCCTCGACACCGCTGGAAGCGGCGCCCATTACGCCCGGAAGTAGCCGAATGCAAGCATCGAGCAGCACCATCGCACCCAATTCGCCGCCCGACAGGACATAGTCGCCGATCGAGACAGGTTCGACCTCCCGCCCCTCGAAGATGCGCTCGTCAAACCCTTCGAACCTGCCACACAGGACGGTGACGCCCGGCCCCGCCGCCAGGTGCCGCACACGAGCTTGAGTGAGCGGCGTGCCTCGCGGGCTCATCGCCAGCACGGACGCTTCGGGACAGTTGGCACGGGCGTGATCGATGGCGGCGGCGAGCACATCCGCCTTGAGCACCATCCCCGCCCCACCCCCTGCGGGGGTATCGTCTACCGTCCGGTGCTTGTCCGCCGCGAAGTCACGGATATGGACCGTGTCGAGCGACCAGACACCCTCCGCCAGCGCCCGCCCCGCAAGGCTGGCGCCGAGCGGGCCGGGAAACATGTCGGGATAGAGCGTCAGAACAGTCGCGGCGAAGGCCATCAGGGTTGAGCGACCGTGTAGCCGAGCGCCTGGATGGTCACCTCGCGCGTCGGTGCGCGCTGGACGCGGCCGCGAACCCCGCCCTTATCGCACGTCCAGGTGAATGTGCCTTCCATCGCAGAGACGGGCTGGATTTCCTCCGTGCCTGCGCATTGGCCGACATCGCGCTTTACCCGGGCGATCTCATCTTTCCAGCGCGCGGCGTCGCGGTCGAGGAGGAAGTTGTCGGCAAGCGGAGCACCGCTTACCTCGCCGCGGCTCCACACAGACCGGGCGACGTCATAGGCCCGTGCCAGTCCAGGTGAGACTGGCTCAGAGTGGCTTGGAAGCGCGCCGCCCGAGTTGAGGGCCATCAGTGCGCGCCACGCAGCAGCAGCGGGCGCGCTATAGGTCCGGTTCGAAAAGGCAAAGATGCCCATCCCCCTGTCCGGCAGCAGATATACGATCGATCCGTAGCCGGGATAGCCGCCGCTATGCGTGACCACCCGGCCAAGGTCGCAGTCATCGATAACGATCCAGCCCATGGCGTAGGTGGAGGCCTGGCGGCAGGACGCGCCGCCGAAGCTGGCGCTGCGCATGCGGCCACTGGGCATGTTGGCGCCTTCGACGATCTCGCGCACCGTGCCGCGTCTCACGGGACCGGCGTCCAGATCGTCGCGCGCTGGCCAGGCGGACAGGATGAAGCCGACCCATTTGGCATAATCGTTGGCGCTGGTTTCGACCCCACCCATCGCGCCGAACGTGCCGTCCGCCATGTCCGGCTCGCGCACCCACTGCCCATCCTGCCAGCGATAGCCGATCGCGCGGCGCTCCGCCGGCGACTTGAAGATGTCGTAGGTGGTGGACGCCATGCCGAGCGGCTGGAAGATGGAGCGGCCGATATAGGACTGGTACCTCTGGCCCGATACGTTCTTCACGATGCGGCCGAGGGTCGCATAGCCAAGGTTCGAATATTCCATCGACAGCCCCGGCCCCCGCGACCAGGGCACGCCCGCCTTCAGCACCGCGCTGAACTCCGCTTCCGTCATTGGCTGCTGCCGGTCGCCCCAAGGATTGTCCTCGACGAAACCGGCGGTGTGGGTGATCAGGTCGCGCACCGTTATCCTGGGGCTGTCGGCGGTTGGGTAGCGCCATCCCTTCATCTCCGGCACGTGGCGCTCTGCCGGATCGTCGAGCTGCAGCCTGCCTTCGTCGCGCAGCTTCAGGATCGCCAGCGCGGTGAACGCCTTGGACATGGACGCGATGCGGAACAGGCTGTCGGCGGTGACCGGCGCGTGTGTCGTTGGGTCCTGCGCGCCGAACCCGCGGACATGCACCAGCCGCCCGTCCTTGACGATGCCGTACACCATACCGGGCTGCGGCGCCGTCTGCTGATAATCGCCCATGATCTTGTCAAGGGCGGGGATCATCTCCTCCACGGTCGCTGCCTGTGCGGGAACAGCCACGAGCGCGAGAGCCAGCCAGCGTTTCATCCAACCTCCATCAGTTGCGGGAGTGATGGTGGAACTTCGGGAGCCGCGCAACTTTGAGGAGCGATGCGCGACTTTGATTATGATTGTCTGATCGTCGGCGGCGGCCCGGCTGGCCTAACCGCCGCCATCTACCTGACCCGCTTCCACCTCCGCATCCGCGTGATCGACGCCGGCAACAGCCGGGCGAGTTGGATCCCCTGCTCGCACAACCATGCCGGCTATCCTGATGGCATCAGCGGCAAGGAACTGATCCGGCTGATGACCGACCAGGCGCAGAAATATGGCGCCAAGATCGAGTGCGCGCGCGTGACCCGGCTGGACCGAATCGATGGCGGCGGCTTCGAGGCGGAGTGGGGCTCGGGCCGGGAGACCGCACGCACCGTGCTCCTCGCGACCGGCGTTACCAATCGCCGGCCGCCGATGGACGAGGATTTGCACGACGAAGCGTTATCGCGCGGCCTGATCCGCTACTGCCCGGTCTGCGACGGTTATGAAGTGACCGACAAGCGGGTGGGCATCATCGGCGACGACAGCCATGGCGTGGCCGAGGCCATGTTCCTACGCAGCTTCACGCCCGACGTGACCTTGATCGCGCCCCATGGCGAGCATCGCAAGCTGGGCAGCCAGGACTGGGCGAAGCTGGAAGGCTGCGGCATCGCCGCCGTGGACGGCCCGGTGACGGACATCCGGATCGATAATGACGAACTCGTGCTGGTCACCGAAAGCGGCGAGCGTCGCTTCGACAGCGTCTACCCGGCTTTGGGCTCCGATATTCACTCATCCTTGGCGGCAATGGTTGGCGTGGAACTGGCCACGGATGGCTGCGTCGGCGTCGATGACCATCAGCGTACGTCCGTTCCCGGCCTCTACGCGGCTGGCGACGTGGTGAAGGGCCTCGATCAGATCAGCCATGCCATGGGCGAGGGCGGGGTCGCGGCGACGACCATCCGCAACGATCTGGCGAAGATTAGCCCATTGCTCAGGTAACGTGCTCGCGCGCTTAGTGCGTACCGTTGAGCGCGGCGACTTCGCGGCCGGCGGCGAGCACGCGGCGGGCAGTCTCGATCGGAGCGGCGAAGGACGTGCCGGTGCCGGTCACCTCCAGGCCTGCAGCAGAGACGGTTGGAACGTCGACGCCGCGGCGCCAGACGTATAGATAGTCGTCCGCATCTGGCCGGTTGGTGCCGCGCCATGGCCGGCCGGCCGGATCGGTCGCCCCGACGAGCACGGCGCGCGGAAAGCCTGCGCGTGCCATGTCGATATTATCCGGATGGTCGCGGCCGTTATTGCCAGCCGCCATCACCACGATGATGCCCCGGGCGGAGGCTCGGCGCACCGCGTCCGTGATGCCGGGATCGTTGGCGAGGGCGAGCGACAGGTTGATCGCGGTCACGCCCAGCTCGACCGCTTTGTCGATCGCCGCCGCGATCGGCCGCGACGAAGGCTGGCAGGGCGGCGCGCGATCGGCTGGGCAACCCGCCGGATCGTCGATGCGGATGGACACGATATCTACCGCACCCTTGGCCTCGCGGTCGATGATCGTCGCAACCATCGTGCCATGATCGTAGCGCGGGCTGAAGGCCGGGCGCTTGCCCGCGAGGTCATACTCTCCGACCAGCACGGAAGCGAGCTGAGGCGTGCGTGCAACGCCGCTATCGACCACGGCGACCAATGGCCGGGCGCTCGCGGAAACCGAGGCCATCAGGCCGATCAGGAAAAGCAACAAACGCAAAGTCATCGGCCCCCGGACCGAGTTGAACTTCACGAATCCCCCCGGACTCGCGATAACAATATGTTCGGCTCTGCTACTTCACGAAAGTGAAAATCGCGCTAATCGCGACGAACAGAGTGCCGAGAGGGAACCAAGCGAATGACGGACATGGAAACGATCATGCGCATGGCCCCGGTGATCCCGGTGCTGGTGCTCGACGATCCCGAGCAAGCGCTCGCGATCGGCACCGCTTTGGTGAAGGGTGGGCTGCCGGTCCTTGAAGTCACGCTGCGCACGCCCCGCGCGCTGGAAGTGATGGCGGCAATGGCGTCGATCGAGGGAGCTGTGGTCGGCGCCGGCACCGTTCTGGACGCAGCCCAGCTCGACCACGCACTCGACGCGGGCGCGCGGTTCATCGTCAGCCCAGGCCTGACCGACAAGCTCGCCAAGGCGGCGGCAGCGCGGCGCGCGTGTTTCCTGCCGGGGGTCGCCAACGCCTCTGACATCATGCGTGGGCTCGACCTAGGGCTGAACCGCTTCAAATTCTTCCCCGCCGAAGCGAATGGCGGACTAAAGGCACTTAAGTCGCTCGCCGGCCCGTTCGGCGACGTACGCTTCTGCCCGACCGGCGGGATCACGCTCCAGTCCGCGCCCGAATGGCTGGCGGAAACCGCCGTGCTCTGCGTCGGCGGCAGCTGGCTGGTGAAGCCGGGCATAACCGTGGAAGAAGTCGAAGCAGCGGCGCGCCAAGCCGCCGCACTCGGAACCTAGGCGCTCCCGAACAGGAGCAGCCACAAGGGCCAGGCAGCCACCGCCAGCAAGGCCCCGAATGGCACCCGCATCGTCGCACTCACAGCCTGACCGCGCTCTCGGGCCAGCAGCACGGAGCCAAGGCCCGCCAGCGCCGCCAGCAGCAGCACATAAGGCAACGCCGCCCAGCCGAGCCAGGCGCCGATCGCGCCGAACAGCTTGGGATCGCCGCCGCCGAGTCCTTCACGATGCCGCACCAGGCGGTAGCTGCGGCCAATCAGCCACAGGCTCAGGAACCCGGCCGCCATGCCGATCAGCCTGTCATTCGGGAAAGGCGGAGCCCCTGCAGCGCCGAACGCTATCCCGAGCAGGGCGAGCAGCCCTGTCGCGCCATCGGGCAGCCAGAAATGCTCCACGTCAAGCACGGCCAGCAACAGCAGCCCCCATCCGAACACCGCGCCCCCTGCCCCCGCCAGCCCCGGTGCGAGCGCGAAAGCAACAGCGCCGATCGCCGCGGCCGCCAGCTCGATCAGCACATGCCTCCGGTCGATCGCTCCGCCGCACGAGGCGCAACGGCCACGCCGAATGTTGAACGAGAGGATCGGGATCAGTTCCCATGGCCTCAGCGCGCGTTTGCAATGATCGCATCGGGAACGGCCGATGCTCGCCTGCTCGCTCCGGGGCCAGCGGATCGCGGCCGTGGCGAGAAAGCTCCCAACGATCCCACCTAGTAAGAACCCGATAACGCCCCACATGCTTCTCCCCTGCCGTTCGCGTCGAGCGAAGTCGAGACGGGCGTATCTCGACTTTGCTCGATACGAGCGGATAAGGGGGGAACGCGCTTAACCCGGAGCTTTCATGACCGCCGATCCGATCGTCATCCTATCCTACGCCCGCACTCCGATGGGCGGCTTTCAGGGCGCACTTTCCGGCGCAAGCGCGACCGATCTTGGCGCCACCGCCGTCGCCACCGCCGTTGAACGCGCCGGCGTTTCCGGGGATTTGATCGAGCGCATCTATATGGGCTGTGTGCTCCCCGCCGGCCTCGGCCAGGCGCCCGCGCGCCAGGCGGCGATCAAGGCTGGCCTGCCCGATTCGGTCGAGGCCACCACGGTCAACAAGATGTGCGGCTCCGGCATGCAGGCGGCGATCATGGGCACCGAGGCGCTGGCGGCCGGCTCGGTCGATCTTCTCGTCGCCGGCGGCATGGAGAGCATGACCAACGCGCCCTATTTGATGACCAAGCATCGTGGCGGCGCGCGCATCGGCCACGACCGCATGTTCGATTCCATGTATCTGGACGGCCTCGAAGACGCCTATGAGCCCGGCAAGCTGATGGGCAGCTTCGCCGAAGATACTGCCCGCGAGTACCAATTTACGCGCGAACAGCAGGACGACTACGCCGTCGAGTCCCTGACCCGTGCGCAAAAGGCGCAGCAGGACGGCAGCTTCCGGCGCGAGATCGTGCCGGTGACAGTTTCGGGCCGCAAGGGCGATGTGACCGTCAGCGAGGACGAACAGCCAGCCAAGGGAGACGCGTCCAAGATCCCGACGCTTCGCCCGGCATTTTCAAAGGACGGCACCATCACGGCCGCCAATGCTTCCTCAATTTCCGATGGCGCTGCCGCGCTGGTCATGACGCGGGCGAGCGTCGCCGAGCGGCTCGGCGTCAACCCGGTGGCGCGGATCGTCAGCCACGGCGCCCATGCCCATCAGCCTGCCAAGTTCACCACCGCACCAGTGTTTGCGATGCAAAAGGCGCTCGAGCGCGCAGGCTGGTCGATCAGCGATGTCGACCTGTTCGAAGTCAACGAAGCCTTCGCCGTGGTCGCGATGATCGCAATGCGGGACCTGTCGATCCCGCATTGCGTGCTGAACGTCCATGGCGGCGCCACCGCGCTTGGCCACCCGATCGGCGCCAGCGGCGCCCGCGTCATCGCGACCTTGCTGTCTGCGCTGGAGAAGACCGGCCAAAAACGCGGCCTCGCTTCCCTGTGCATCGGCGGCGGCGAGGCGACTGCCGTTGCCGTGGAGCTGATGGACTAGACTAGGCGAACACGACCTTTCGCCGTCGCGCGGCAGCGCCGGCAACGCCAAAGCCGAGTATCATCAACGCCCAGCTCGCCGGCTCGGGCACCGCGGCGACATCGACATAAGTACGAAAGCCACGATCCGCGCCGGACACCAGTCGCACGCCAGCGCTGTCGATCAGCGTGTTGAAACCGTTGCTGTAGGACAGGAAGGTTTCGGCAAGATCGCCTTCCTCGCCGATCGGTATGCCATAGCCATAGGCCCAAATCGGCCCGGAGATGGTCGGCGACGTGGCGCCGGTGTCCCGCGGCGGCATCGACACCAGGATGCTGAATTTCTGCCCTGCAGTCACGGTGTAGCCGAGGCTCGACACATCGACATGAAAGGCGTTACCGCCCACGACCGACGCAGTGAGCGGCAGGTTCGCCTTCACAAAGCTGCGACTGCCGACGACCGATATCGGGCCGCTCGCACCCGGCTCTCCATCGACAAGGCTGACATCGAAGGCCAGGTCGGCATGGGCATTGTTGTGGCGAAAGAGCTGCAGGTCGAAGCCGGTCAGCAGACCTGACTTGCCAGCCGTCACAGACTGCATCTGAGCCAGTCGGCTGGGAACGAAATTTGGCTGATAGGCCAATGAAGATCCGGTGAGGATCGCGCCCGAAGGCACAGTCACCATGTTGACCTGATCGATTTGAACAGCTGCCTGTGCGGACCCGGAGCAGGCCAGCGCAACAGCGGCAATCGTGTAGAATAGTTTCGGCACTTCAATCCCCTTTTGCCCGGTCCCCGTGGCCAACAACGCGCTGTCGCTCAAGAGTTTTTTGCTCGGCTTTCCGTCTCGAAGAGAGACAGTGCGACCGGTCAGTCTTCGACAGTCTCGTCCGGCGCGACGCCCCACAGGCGCGTGGCCTCGATCCACCCGCGCCTGCCCCTTACGTCGAAGTCGCACCAGCCCTGGCGGCAGCCGCGGACTTTGCCGACCACGCCAGGGGCCGCGCGCCAGACTATCTGGGCACCGGCTTCGGGACGGACCCGCATCGACGCAACGTCCCCCCGGACCATGCCGGTTCGCGCTTCGGACAGCATGTTCGCCTGCATCCAGCCCTGGGCGCCGTCCGGATCCTGGACCTTGCGCCAGGCGGGGTAGACCGCGACCACCTTCACCGGCAGGCCCGCGCGCCTGAACTGCCAGAGGGCCGGAAAATTACGCCCCGGTCCGGTGCGGATATTCGCTTCGTTCGGCACCACCGATGCCCAATAGGGCGGCTTGCGATCCTGGGCCGCAGCGGGCGCGGAAAGGCAGGCGAGCGCAAGCAGCGTGGGAAGAATGGGTCTGACCATCGCCGCTGCTTGCCCGAGCGCCGCCGCTGCATCAACCCGCCCTTGACGTGGCTTCGCGCCGCCGCCTAGCCCTGTGACGATGTCGATGATCGCCCGACCCGCCATAATGGTGACCCGCAAGCTGCCGGACGCGGTCGAGGGCCGAATGCGCGAGCTGTTCGACTTCACCGACGATCTGCCCCAGGCCGACGTTCTGGTGCCCACGATCGTCGACAGCGTCGATGCCGCGCTGATCGCCAGCGCCGGCGCGCGACTGAAGCTGATCGCAAATTACGGCAACGGCGTCGATCATATCGACTTACAGGCAGCGCGTGCGCACGGGATCCTCGTCACCAACACTCCCGGCGTGCTCACCGATGACGCCGCGGACATGGCCATGGCGCTGATTCTGGCGGTACCGCGCCGACTGTCGGAAGGCGAGCGGCTGGTCCGCTCCGGTGGCTGGACCGGCTGGGGTCCGACGACCATGCTTGGCCGCCGCGTCAACGGCAAGTCGCTTGGCATTCTCGGCATGGGTCGGATCGGCCAGGCGATCGCGCTGCGGGCAAGGGCCTTCGGCCTCAGCATCCATTATCATAACCGCCGGCGCCTCCCCGAGGTCGTCGAGCGGGCGGTCGGCGCGGTTTGGCATCCTGTGCTGGACGACATGCTGACCGAGATCGATATCCTCTCGATCAACTGCCCGCACAACGATGCCACCCACCACCTGGTCGATGCCGGCCGGCTGGAGCTGCTCGGCCGCAATGGTTACCTGATCAACATCGCTCGCGGCGAGATAGTAGATCAGCCCGCGCTGATCGACGCGCTGGAAAATGGCCGCATTGCCGGCGCCGGGCTCGACGTGTTCGAGCATGAGCCCGCCATGGACCCGCGCCTCGTCGCGCTCGATAACGTCGTGCTGCTGCCGCACATGGCCTCGGCGACGGTGGAGGCGCGCCACGCGACCGGCGAGAAGGTCATCACCAACATCCGCATGTGGGCTGACGGCCACCGCCCGCCCGACCAGGTGCTGGAAGGCTGGGTCTGAGCGCTAGAACGAGACGCTGCTCGACGGCTGTTGCGCATCGCGATCCGTCGGGAGGGTGACAGGAGCCGACACGCATGCCGCGGCATGGTTATCCGTCGCTGCCTTAGAACATTCCCAGTTCGGTTATGTCCAGCGGTTCGCAAAACAGGATGACGGCGCAGGAACCTTCAGTGCCACAGACGAACGCGTTTTTGATCACGTCGGGCCCGAACACGACCTTCAGCGGTTGGTTTCGCTGCATATCGATCAGTCCCTCGACCTTGCAGCTATGAAGCGTAAGCTCGCGGAGTTTGCCGGAGAGGCGGCGCTCGTCGACGATAAGCTGGATGGGAGCATCAACATGAAGCGTGAGGCCGCGCGCTTCCGGCCGACAGTTGGATTTGGTGGCGACGCTCAAAATCAGCCGGCAGTCGATTTTCTCATCGAGGATGACACCGCAGTCTTTACCGTGTGTCCAGGCCACGCGGCCGGTGAGGACAAGATCATCGGCCAGCCGGATGCTCAAAGTCGCTTTCTTTGGGAGCTTTCCCGCGACCGTCAGGCCGACTCCGCCATCCGAGATGTTGTTGACTCTGGCCAGGCCCTGCACCCGGCCATACGATATCACCGCCAGCCGACGTATGGTCGGAAACCGCGTCCAGCGGCGGCGGCTCATCCCACAATCAGGTGAAGCAAGAGGATTACCGCCGTGTTGCTGACTGGCCATTTCAATCCTCCCCGCCTTTGATTGTGTGCCATCGGAGTTTCTGGAATGTTGAAGTACTTTCAGAACCTCAACTGGAGGCCTGATGCGATCGCATTACTTCCCTCCTCCGTCTCCGCCTGGAGATGTTCGAGGTAGCCAAGCTAAGCGCTTCGTCCTCCCAAAGGCTAAGTTTTTGATGCGGTCTCTACTGTGAACAACTTGTCTTAAGTCAGCAGCTTAGGCGCCGTGAATGTTGGTGGGCGCCCGTGCGCACCGCGGGGCGGTCCGCTTCGTCTCTCCGTGGAGAGGGCCGCCCCGCCTTTGGCTTCATCTTGGCTCCTCAACACGCGACGCGTTGACGCCAGCCTGGGGAGCTTAGCGGAGCTTTGCGATGTTCAGCCCGTCCTGCTTCGCGCGGTCTTTCACGGATTCCTCACTGCGCGTGAGCGCCTTGGCGATCGCTTTGAGCGCCATGCCCTTCTTCGCCAGCGTGTGCAGCTTCTGGATTTCGTCCTGCCGCCAGGGCTGGCGGTGACGTTCGAACTTCTCGGCCATGTCCCCTCCCGATCAGGCGGTCATGGACCAGCCGGGGGGCGGACGCTAGCCATTGCCCCACGACATGGCCGAGCCACTGGCGGCGCTGTCGCGGCCATGGGCGCTGTAGCGGCTCATTTCCTCCATGTACCGGCTGCGCAGCACGCCCTGCCGGTCCGACAGCATCTCGCGTTCCAGCGTGATCAGCCAGCTGCTTTCTTCCTGATACATGTGATGCAGCACTGCGCCGCGGATATGTTCGAGCTTGTCGAGATAGTCATGGCTCATCGGCTCCAGCTTGCTGAGCAGGCCCAGTTGCACCTTGGTCATGGCCTGTTCCTCATAGCCCATCATGGCATGGCCCTTCTGGTCGGTGTCGGCCATCTCGGGATAGACGACCGCCTCCTCGGCCGCAGCATGTCCGTTCAGCAAGGTCGCAAGCTCCTGCTCCGCAGCGCGCTGCGCGGCTGCGTCCGGCGCCGCCCTGACCGTTTCGAAGGCGCGCTCGATCCGTTCATGATCGTCGAGGATCAGCTGCACCCAGCCACTCGGCGCCGCCTGCGCACGGGCATTGTGCCTGGTCTCCATGCGGGTCGCGTCGCTCTCCGGCGGAGCGACCTTGGCGACGAACTTGTCCAGCAGCGACATGGTTCTCTCCTTGTCCGGTTCGATCCAGACACAAGCCCGCACAGCCGCATCGGTTCCGCAGCGTCAGCCTGTCCCGCTACGTTTCAGCGCTACGAGCGTCTCGTCGAGGCGCGACAGGAAGCGCGAGCGGTTGGCGTTGGTGAAGGGCTTGGGGCCGCCGATCACGTCGCCGCCGGCCCGAAGATCAGCCATGATGGCGCGCATCGCTACCGCCGCGCCGATCGAGCCGGCCGTGAAGGGTTCACCGGTCGGCGAGAGTACCCGAGCGCCCAGCTTCAGGCAGCGATCCGCCAGCAATATGTCCCCGGTGATCACCACTGCCGCGGCATTCGCTTCACCCGCGATCCAGTCATCAGCGGCGTCGAAGGCGTCGCTCACCACCTGGCGGGAGACGAGCGGATGCTCGGGCACGCGCATTCGGCTGTTGCTCACAATAACGACCGGCACTTCATGGCGGAGGGCGACGCGATAGACTTCGTCCTTCACAGGACATGCGTCGGCATCGACCAGGATGCGCACGCTCACCGCGGCCGGCCGGGCCTTTTGCCATGCGCCGCCGGCTTGCCGTTCGCACGCGGCGAATAGACCTTGCGCGGTGCCTCGCGCGCCGGGCCGCCCTGCATCGACTCAAGCGCGATGTTGCTTTCGGGGTCGCCCTTATCGGCACTGCGCACCCAGGCAGCGGCGAAGCGCTGCGCGACCTTGCCCGCGACCTCGAACTGAGTTTCGTTGGGCTGGATGCGGATCGCGCCCACTTCGGTCTTGGTGATGTGGCCGCGGCGGCACAGCAGCGGCAGGATCCAGCGCGGATCGGCATTGTGGCGGCGGCCGACATCGATGCGGAACCACACGCTGCCTTCGAACCCGCCGCGCTGCTCCGGCCGCCCGCCCTGCGGCGAGGCCTGGCCGACCAGCTCTTCCGGCTGCGGCAGCGAGGCGCGGTGCGCGCGCACCAGAGCGGCGGCGATATCCTCGGGGCTGCGCTCCGCAAGCAGCCTAGCCGCGATCTCCCGATCCTCGTCATCGATCTCTGCGGGCTGAAGCAGGGCCTCGAGCAGTCGCTCGCGGTCCTGCAGGCGGATCTGTTCGGGCGTGGGCGGGTCGATCCACTCGGCGTTGATGCGCGCGCCGCGCAGCATCATCTCGACCCGGCGGCGGCGCTGGAACGGCACCACCAGCACGGCGGTGCCCTTCTTGCCGGCACGGCCAGTTCGGCCGGAACGGTGCTGCAGCGTCTCCGCATCGCGCGGCAGCTCGACATGGATGACGAGGCTTAGCGACGGCAGGTCGATGCCGCGTGCGGCGACATCGGTCGCAACGCACACCCGCGCACGGCGGTCGCGCAGTGCCTGCAACGCAGCGTTGCGCTCGTTCTGGCTATGCTCGCCCGAGAGGGCCACCGCGCCAAAGCCGCGCTCGATCAGCGTCGCGTGCAAATGACGCACATTCTCGCGAGTCGCGCAGAACAGCATCGCCGTCTCCGCCTCGTGCAAGCGCAGCAGGTTGATCACGGCATGTTCGATGTCGGGCGGCGCGACGGCCAGAGCCTGATAGCTGATGTCGCCATGGCCGCGATCCTCGCCAACCGTCGAAATGCGCACCGCGTCGCGCTGATAACGCTTGGCGAGCGCCACGATCGGCTTGGGGATGGTAGCGGAGAAAAGGAGCGTTCGACGCTCCTGCGGGGAGGAATCGAGGATCTGTTCCAGGTCCTCGCGAAACCCCATGTCGAGCATCTCGTCGGCTTCGTCGAGCACCGCGACACGTAGCGCCGACAGGTCGAGCGCACCGCGTTCGAGATGATCGCGTAGCCGCCCCGGCGTACCGACTACGATATGCGCGCCGTGGCTGAGCGCGCGCCGCTCCTTGGACGGGTCCATGCCGCCGACGCAGGTCGCGACACGTCCGCCGATCTTTTCGTATAGCCAGACCAGTTCCCGGCTGACCTGCAGCGCCAGCTCCCGCGTCGGCGCGATCACCAGCGCCAGCGGCGCCCCGCCTCGCGGCAGCGATCCGCCGTCCAGTAGCTGTTCCGCCATGGCGAGGCCGAACGCGACCGTCTTGCCGGACCCGGTCTGCGCGGACACGACGAGGTCGCGCCCGCGCGCATTCGGTTCGAGCACGGCCGCCTGCACAGGAGTGGGCGCTTCATAACCGCGCGCGACGAGAGCCTCGGCAAGAGGCTGGGAGAGATCTGAAAAGGACATGAAGCGCCTTAAATGGGTACGCGCGCCGGAAACCCAAGCGCGTCGATGAACGTCGGGATCAGTCGCCCGTCAAAATCCGGTCGACCAGCTGTTTCACCGTCGGAACGAACCCATTGGAATAGAACGGGTCCTTCTTGAAGTTGTATGCATTGTGTCCGGCGAACATGAGATTCTGCTCGACCGGACCGCCGTGCGCGATGTCCTGCAGCGTCTTCTGAATGCAGAAGCTGCGCGGATCGGCGAGGCGCCCGGTCGAGTTGGTCTCGTTATCCGCCCACGACGAAAATGCGCACTGGCTGAGGCAGCCCATGCAGTCGGCCTGGTCCTTGCGGATGATCGCTTTTTCAACGGGTGTGACGAAGATCAGCGTGTTGTCGGGGGTCTTCAGCGCATCGGTAAAGCCCAGACCATACCATTCCCGCGCCCGCAGCAGATCGCCGCGAGTGACCCAGAAATTCTTCCCCTTCACGCCGACATCGAGCTGGTGGGTGTGATCGCCCGCCATCTCGCCGGAGAAGGCGATCTGGCGCTCGGACCGGGCGACCAGCTCGCGCAGGAACGGGGTGATTACCGCCGACGAATAGAAGCCCGTCGGCGAGAATTTGTGGAGCAGCACGTCGCCCGGCTCCAGGGTCATCAACGCGTTCTTCCAACCGTCGGGGATCGGGCTTTCGCGCGTCAGCAACGGCCGTGTGCCGAACTGGAAAGCGATCGAGCCGAGTTCCGGATTGTCGATCCAGTTGTTCCAGTCACGGAGATACCAAACGCCGCCGGCCATCACGATCGGCACGTCGTCCGAGATACCGCCAGCGCGCATCGCATCGCGAAGTGCCTTGACGCGCGGATAGGGGTCCTGCGGCTGCAGCGGGTCTTCGGCGTTGGACAGACCGTTATGCCCGCCGGCGAGCCACGGGTCTTCATAGACCACTGCAGCCAGCCACTCTGAAAACTTGGAATAAGCCCGCTTCCACAGCGCGCTGAAGGCCCGCGCCGAGCTGATGATCGGCAGATAGCTGACGCCGTAGGACGCCGTGATCTCGGACAGCTTGTACGGCATGCCGGCACCGCAGGTGACACCCGCGACCAGGCCGCGCGTCCGCTCCAGCACGCCATGCAAGATGCGCTGGGCGCCGCCCATTTCCCATAGCACGTTGATGTTGATCGCACCCTTGCCACCGGCGAGATCATAAGCGCGCTTCACCTGCTCGGTCGCTCCAGCGATGGCGAACTCGATCAGCTCCTCATGCCGCTCCCGGCGGGTGCGGGCCTGATAGACTTGGGGCACGATCTTGCCGGTCGGATCATAGCTGTCGGCGTTGACGGCCGAGACGGTGCCGATGCCGCCCGCCGCCGCCCAGGCGCCGGAGCTTTGGTGATTGGTCGCGGACACGCCCTTGCCGCCTTCGATCAGCGGCCAGACTTCGCGTCCGGCGTAGAGGATCGGCTTCAGGCCCTTAAAACCCATGGTCGCAGCGTTCATCGGCGCGCCTATAGCAGCGGTTTTTCAGGTCGGGCAAAGAAACTTGGGCTCACCGCAAACGCTTAAAGCGCCGAGCCGCTCCCGCACCCCCGTCCCGTTTTGAGACGAACGGTGGAACTTCAATCATTATCGCAGGTTAAGCCGGGCCTACAGGCCGAAGCGAGCTTCGCCCGCCGGGGGCCCACCCCCTCCCCCGGCGGGCATTTTTCAGCCCTTGGCAGACCTCACCCGCTCCAGCAGCCGATCGATGGCCGCGACAGCCTCCGGCTCGTCCAGCGTCGGCGCATGGCCGACGCGCGGCACGGTGACGGTCTCCGCCTGCTTCAGCAGCTTGCCCATCCGCTCCACCGTCGCCGGAGCCAGCACGTCCGACAGTTCGCCGCGCAGCACGAGCGCCGGCGTGTCCCTGAGCGCATCGAGCGCCGGCCACATATCCGCCGCCGGCTGATCCCCCGCCGTCTTCATCGGCTCGGCGATGCGGGTGTCGTAATCGAGGACGATGCGGCCGTTCGATGACAGCCGGTACAGCCGCTTGGCCATGCGCAGCCAGTCCTCGATCCCGTAATCAGGATAGGCCGGCCGCTGCGTCTCGGAAAGCGCGCGGGCAGCGTGCAGCCAGGTCGGCCAGTTGGCGCTGCGCCCGACATAGGCGCGGATGCGGTCGATCCCCGCCGGGTTCAGCTCCGGCCCGACATCGTTCAGCACCACGCCCCTGATCCGCTCGCGTTCGCCTTCGGCCATCAGCATAGTGACCAGTCCGCCGAGCGAGGTGCCGATGGCGACAAAGCCGGTCAGCCCCAGATCCCGGATCAGCGCCTGCACGTCGAGCACATAGATGAGCGGCGTATAGGAGGTAGGGTTCTTGCTGTACGCGCTCTCGCCGCGACCGCGAAACTCGACAGCGATCACCCGCCAGTCGGGCGCCAGCCGCTCCGCCAGCCTCTCGAAGTCGCGCGCATTGCGTGTCAGGCCCGGCAGGCACAGGATCGGCGGCCGACCGTCCGCGCCGCCAACATGGTCACGATAATGGAGGCGCAGGCCGTCATTCCACCAATAGCCGTCGGTGTAATGGGCCAAGCCCTTCCCCTCCTTCGTCATTCCGGCGAAAGCCGGAATCCACCTTTTCTTCCCCGCCTGGAAACAAGAAGGTGGCTACCGGCTTTCGCCGGGATGACGAGAAAGGGCAAGTCTGCATGGCATCTCCTCCGATCCTCGAAGTCGCGGATTTCCTCGCCGATCCGGTAGAGGCGGCTGACTTCCCTAAGACCATCCTCCGTTTCCGCAACGATCGCGCGGCGAACGAGATCGGGCTGGGCGCCCTCTCAGACGACGAATGGCTCCGCCATTTCGGCCGCTTCGAGCCACTGCCGGACAACCTCCCCCAGCCGCTCGCGCTCCGGTATCACGGCCACCAATTCCGCTCGTACAATCCCGATATCGGCGACGGCCGCGGCTTCCTTTTCGCGCAGCTGCCGGACCGGCAAGGTCGCTGGCTCGATCTCGGCACCAAGGGCTCCGGCCAGACGCCGTACAGCCGCTTCGGCGACGGCCGGCTGACGCTGAAGGGCGGCGTCCGCGAAATCCTCGCCACAGAGATGCTGGAGGCGCTGGGCGTCAACACCTCGCGCACCTTCTCGCTGGTCGAGACAGGCGAGGAGCTGCACCGCGGCGACGAGCCCTCCCCCGCCCGCTCGGCGGTAATGGTGCGGTTGAGCCACGGCCATATCCGCATCGGTAGCTTCCAGCGCCTCGCCTATCTCCGCCTGGAAGACGAACTGAAGCGGCTGACCGACTATGCCCTGCGCACCTATTTCGGCTCGGCAAGCGGCGATCCCGTCGAGTTGGTCCGCCGAGTGGTCGAAGGAACGGCGCGCCTCGCGGCCAGCTATATGGCGGCCGGATTCGTGCATGGCGTGCTCAACTCCGACAACATCAACGTGACCGCGGAGAGCTTCGATTACGGCCCCTGGCGCTTCGCCCCCACCTTCGACCCAAACTTCACCGCCGCCTATTTCGACCATGCCGGCCTGTATTCGTTCGGCCGCCAGGCAGAGGCGATCCAGTGGGACGTCGTCCAGCTCGCCGGCGCCCTCCGTACCATCGCCGATGTCGACGCACTCATCCAGGAACTGGACCGGTTCGGGGAACTGTACCGCGAGGCCCTGGTGGAGCGTTTCCTGTGGCGCCTCGGCATACAATCGAATGGCCAGGAAGAGGACCTGCGCCTTGTCGCCGCCATCGAGCAGGGACTGATCGCAAGCCAACTGCCGATCGCCCATTTCTTCTTCGACTGGGCCGGTGGCAGTGCACGCGGCGACGATGCACCCTATACGGATGATGCCTTCACCGACTTCCGCACCCGCATCGCCGGATACCAGCCCACCCGCAATCTCGATCACGCCTATTGGCAAGGCGATCCCTGCTCGATGCACATCGAGGAAGTGGAGGCGATCTGGGCGCAGATCGCGGAAGCTGACGACTGGTTTGCGCTGACAGCCAAGGTCGAGAGAATAAGGGCGATGGGCGAGGCCCTTTCTTCCCTTTCCTAACCGGGGGGAGGGCGACTGGCAAAGCGAGCGGGGTGAGGGCGGCCGGAACCCTTGGTCGCTATCACCCCTCACCCGACGGCTCCGCCGTCTCGACCTCTCCCGACGGGAGAGGTAGGGCAATCCCCATGACCCTCATCTCCCACGAACCCGCAACCGGCCGCGAACTCTGGCGCGCCCCGATTGGCGACGCCAACGCCGAAGTCGCCGCCGCCCGCGCCGGCTTTCCCGACTGGGCCCGACGGACGCTCGACGAGCGCATGGCCATTCTCCGCCGCTTCGCAGAACTCACGAAGGAACGCCGCGCCGAATTCGCCGATCTGATCGCGCGCGAGACGGGCAAGCCGGTCTGGGAAGCCGGCACCGAAGTCGACACGGTCGTCAACAAGGTCGATATCTCGATTCGCGCCCTTCAGGAGCGAACCGGCACCCGCGACCTCGGCGCCGGGGCGGCGCTGCGCCACAAGCCGCACGGCGTGTTGGCGGTGCTCGGGCCCTATAATTTCCCGGCGCACCTGGCGAACGGCCATATAGTCCCGGCGCTGCTCGCGGGCAATGCGGTGGTGTTCAAGCCATCGGAAAAGACGCCAGCTAGCGGCGAGATGCTGATCCGCCTCTACCATGAAGCCGGCGTGCCCAAAGGCGCGGCGCGACTGCTGATCGGGGGACCCGACCAAGGCCGCACTCTCTCCAGCCACCCGGACATTGACGGCCTGCTCTTCACCGGCTCGGCGCGCACCGGACTCGCGCTCAACCGCCAGTTTGCCGACACGCCGGAGAAGATCCTGGCGCTGGAAATGGGCGGTAACAACCCGCTCGTCGTCTGGGACGCGGACGATCTCGACGCCGCCGCCGCGATCATTGCCCAGTCCGCCTATCTGAGCGCCGGCCAGCGTTGCACCGCCGCGCGCCGGCTGATCGTGCGCGACGGCGCTCACATCGCGCTCATCAACAAGCTGAACAAGCTGACCGACCGGCTGATCGTCGGTGCGCCGCACGACGAGCCGCAGCCATTCCTTGGGCCCGTGATCGACAATGACGCTGCCGACGCGCTCACTGAAGCCTTCCTGTCGCTCGTCGAGCGGGGCGGAGAGGTGATCCGCCCGCTGGAACGGCTCGAACCGGACCTGCCCTTCGTTTCGCCGGCGCTGATCGACGTCACGAAAGTGCGCGGCCGACCCGATGCCGAGCTGTTCGGCCCTGTGCTGCAGCTGATCCGCGTGCCCGACTTCGATGCCGCGATCGCCGAAGCGAACGCCACCCGCTACGGCCTCTCCGCTTCGCTGGTCGGCGGCGACCAGGCGCTGTTCGACCGCTTCTGGGCCGGCGCCCGCGCAGGCATCGTCAACTGGAACAAGCCGACCAACGGCGCTTCCTCCGCCGCGCCGTTCGGCGGCGTCGGCCTGTCGGGCAACCACCGGCCCAGCGCCTATTACGCAGCGGATTATGTCGCCTATCCGGTGGTCAGCACCATGGCGGAGAAGGTTGAAGCCACGATCCCGGTCGGCCTGCGAGGCTGAACGGGAAAGTTCGACTAAACTTCGTCAAAGCATCCCTGCTTTGTCGGCGCGCGCCCGCTAGCCCATCTGCACCCCATGAGCATGGGACATGTATATCTCGTCGGTGCCGGCCCCGGCGATCCGGAACTTCTCACCCTGAAGGCGGCCAGGCTGCTGCGCGACGCGGACCTGATCGTCCATGATGGCCTGGTCGATCCCCGCATTCTCGCGCTGAGCGACGCACCGCGCATCTCGGTCGCCAAGCAGCGCAGCCGGCACACGCTGGCCCAGCACGCGATCAACCTGCTGCTGGTCGAGGAAGCCTTGTCCGGCAGCAAGGTCGTGCGGCTGAAGGGCGGCGATCCCTTCATCTTCGGCCGCGGGGGCGAGGAAGCCGAAGCCTGCCGCAAGGCCGGCGTGCCGGTCGAAGTCGTGCCGGGCGTCAGCGCCGCGCTCGGCTGCGCCGCCGAAGCGATGCTTCCCCTCACCCACCGCGAAGTCTCCAGCGCGGTCAGCTTCGTCGCCGGCCAGTGCAAGGGCCTCACCGACCAGGACTGGTCCGGCCTCGCCGGCAAGGGCCGCACCCTCGTCATCTATATGGGCGTCGCAACCGGACTCGAGATTGCCGAAAAGCTGATCGCCGATGGCGTCTCGCCCGACATGCCCGTCGCGGTGCTGGAAAACGGCACCCGCCCCGGCGCCCGCGCACTCCGGTCGCTGCTTGCCGATCTCGGCGGACTGATCGAGCGCGAGGCGGTGAAAAGCCCGGCCATCATCGTCGTCGGCGAAGTGGTCGAGCGTTCCGATGCGCAGGACATGCTCCGCGCCTGGTCCCGCTCCGGAGTAGAGGCATGAAAATCCTCACCGGCAACGATCTCACCACCGGCGCCGTCACCTGGTGGGCAGGCAGCTATTGGTCGCTGCACGTCGAGGACGCCGTCGATGTCGGCGAGTCCGGCGAGGCGGTCCTGACCCGCGAGGAAGGCGCGCGCCGCGTCAACAACCCGTACATCATCGAAGCGGTGGAGACGCCCGAAGGCCCCCGCCCCGCCCATATCAAGGATCGCATCCGCGCGCTGGGTCCCACCGTGCGTCCCGACCTGACCCTCAAACCCGCCGACCCGAATGCCGGCAGCTGGGTGATCTGACATGTACCGCTACGACCGATACGATCAGGCGATCGTCGATGCCCGCGTCGACGAGTTTCGCGACCAAGTTCGCCGCCGCATTTCCGGCGAGCTGACTGAGGATCAGTTCAAGCCGCTTCGGCTGAAGAACGGCCTCTACCTCCAGCTCCACGCCTATATGCTGCGCGTCGCCATTCCCTATGGCACGCTCGACAGCCGGCAAATGCGGATGCTCGGCCAAATCGCCCGCACCTACGACCGCGGGTATGGCCATTTCACGACGCGCCAGAACATCCAGTATAACTGGATCAAGTTGGAGGAGGCGCCGGACATTCTCGCCGATCTCGCCAGCGTCGAAATGCACGCGATTCAGACGTCGGGCGAGTGCGTACGCAACATCTCGTCCGACCAATATGCCGGAGCAACGGCCGACGAGGTCGCCGATCCGCGCCCCTGGGCCGAGGTGATCCGGCAAGGCACGACTTTCCATCCCGAGTTCAGCTACCTGCCGCGCAAGTTCAAGATCGCCGTCACCGGCGCAGAAGAAGACCGCGCCGCGATCCGGCTCCACGATATCGGCCTGAAGCTGGTCCGGAACGACGTCGGCGAGCTCGGCTTCGAAGTCTATATTGGCGGCGGCATGGGCCGCACTCCCTTCGTCGCGCCGCTGATCCGGCCATTCCTGCCCGCCGACCATCTGATGAGCTATATTGAGGCGGCGGTGCGCGTCTGGAACCGCTGGGCGCGCCGCGACAATATCCACAAGCAGCGGATCAAGATCCTCGTTCATGATCTTGGCGCCGAGGAGTTCGCGCGGCAGGTCGAAGCCGAATGGCAGGAATTCGTGAAGCTTGGCGTGGATGTGCCGCGGGTCGAATATGACCGTATCGCCAGCTATTTCCCGCCGCCGCCCTTCGAGAGCGGCTTGAGCGAAGAGCTCGACCGTTCCGACCCCGATTTCACCGTCTGGCTCGACCAGAACGTCAAGGCGCACAAGGCGACCGGTTACGCCATCGTCAACATCTCGCTGAAGCCCATCGGCGGCATCCCAGGCGATGCGTCGGCCGATCAGATCGACCTGATGGCGGACCTCGCCGAGCGCTACAGCTTCGACGAGCTCCGCGTCACTCACGCGCAGAACATCGTGCTGCCGCATGTCAGGAAGACCGACCTGTATGCGGTTTGGCAGGCGCTCGACGCGGCAGGCCTTGCCAACGCCAATCTCGACCTGATCAGCGACATCATCGCTTGCCCCGGCCTCGATTACTGCAGCCTGGCCAACGCCCGCTCGATCCCCGTCGCGCAGAAGATCGCCCAGCGCTTCGCCAATCGTGAGCGGGAGTTGGGCGAGCTGAAGCTAAAGATCAGCGGCTGCATCAACGCCTGCGGCCACCACCATGCCGGTCATATTGGCATTCTCGGCGTCGACCGCAAAGGCACTGAGAATTACCAGCTCCTCCTCGGCGGGTCGGGCGCGGAGGATGCGAGCCTCGGAAAGATCACCGGCCCCGGCTTCAACGAGGACGGCGTGGTCGATGCGATCGAGCGCGTCACCGACCGCTACGTGTCTTTGCGCGAACCCGGCGAACGCTTCCTCGACACCTATCGCCGCGTCGGCTTTGACCCGTTCAAGGAGGCCATTTATGGCTGAGCTCCGCTTCCGCGACGACGATCCGCACGAAGAGCCCGCCGTCACGCTCGACTGCTTCCTCACGCAAGACGACGCCCACGCCGTGCGGGTCGAGGCGGGCGAGGACGTGCGCAAGCTGATCCCGCACTTCGAACGGTTGAAGCTGGTCGAGATCGCCTTCCCGCGCTTCCGCGACGGCCGAGGCTATTCCGCCGCCCGTATTCTGCGCGAGAACGGGTATGAAGGCGAACTCCGCGCCGAGGGCGATGTGCTGGTCGACCAGATCCTGTTCATGCGCCGCTGCGGCTTCGACAGTTTCGCGCCGCACGCCCCGCTGGATCCGAAGCTGGTCGAGGAAGCGCTGAACCGCTTCCCTCACGTGTACCAGAAGGCCGCCGACGGCGCTGTGCCGGTGTGGAAACTGCGCCATGGCTAATGCGGTCCGCCGCCTCGACCTGATCGACACCAGCCCGGCGTTCGTCGAGGCGGATGCGGACGCCCTGAATGCCCGTTTCGAAAGCGTCGGCACGGCCGAGATGCTGCGCGAGTTGCTCACGACCCAGCTCAAGGGCCGCGTCGCCGTGGTGTCGTCCTTTGGCGCGGAATCCGCCGTCCTGCTCCACCTCATCGCGGAGATCGACAAGGACATTCCGCTGATTTTCGTGAACACACAGAAGATCTTCGGCGAGACTCTTGCCTACCGGGATGAGCTTTCGGAGCGGCTCGGCTACACCGATCTGCGCGTGTTCCGGCCCGACCCCTATGACCTCGCCGCCCGCGACAAGACCGGGCTGCGCTGGTCCTATGACCCAGACGGCTGCTGCGACATCCGCAAAGTCGCGTCGCTCCGCCGTGCGCTGGCGCCTTTCGATGCCTGGATTTCCGGCCGTAAGGGCTTCCAAGGCAAGACCCGCGCCGCGCTTCCCCGCTTCGAGATCGACGAGGGCAGACTGAAGCTCAATCCGCTCGCCGACTGGCCCAAGGACAGGCTCGAGGCCCATTTCGCCGAGCACCGGCTGCCCCGCCACCCGCTGGAGGCGCAGGGCTATCCGTCGATCGGCTGTTCGCCCTGCACCAGCAAGGTGCGGCCCGGCGAAGACCCTCGCGCCGGCCGTTGGCGCGGCTGGGACAAGGTCGAATGCGGCATCCACTCACCCGGCGACGATCCGGTGTTCTGAGCAACAAAAAGGGCTCCGGATCGCTCCGGAGCCCCCTCTTGTTCGATCAGATCGCGATTAAGCGAACACGACCTTGGTCGAGCGACGGCGAGCCGCCGCGCCGACGAAGCCGAAGCCGCCGATCATCATCGCCCAGGTGGCCGGTTCCGGCACCGCTTCGAAGTTGAGCACGAAGTTGTTGCCGTTCGGCGAGCGGACGGAGACATTGTCGACGAAGCCGACAAAGTTGCTGCCGAAGCCGCTGCCCGCGCCGAAGCTCAGGCCGGTCACATAGGCATTGGCCGAGAAGTACGACTGCCAGTCGCCGATGGTGCGGTTCACCTGCGAACCATTCTCGGTGTAAACACCGATGTTCGGGCCGCTGCGCAGGTTCAGGTAGAACAGCGAGTCCGCACCGGCGTTCTGCCAGCCCGTCGCCGGGGTCTGACCGGAGACGCCGCCGTTATAGACGCCTTCCCAGATCATCTCGGAACGGATGGCGCCGTCGATGATGTGGACGCGAACCGCCGGCGTGGCATGCGGGAAGTTGACGCTGGGAACTTCAGTCCGCCAGTCGAAGGTCAGGCTGGTGAGCGTGCTGAAGTTGAACAGGTTCTGCGATGCGGCCGGCGCGCCATAATAGGGATCGGTCACGCCATAGATGTTGCCGACGACATAGCGCGAACGGTCGCCATGGATTTCGAGCGAGCCGTTGCCGTTGCGCGGAGCCGCCTTGGAAACGAACGCCGAGCCGGTGCCGTTGCCGCGCTCGCCAAGGTCGTCATAGGCGAGGATCTTGCCGGTCGGACCCTGGACCGGGAGCGTGTACACGCCTTCGCGGATCACGATTTCGGTGTCGGCGGCCTGAGCAGTGGACGCAGCGAGAACGGCGGCAGAGGCCGCCAAAAGAAGATGCAGTTTCATGTAACCCCCTGAAGAAGAAAACGAACGAGTCTCTGTTCTTTTTTGCGAGCCCCGGGGAATGGTTAACAGAGGTGTAAATAGTTGCAAGCCAAAACGGGGCCCCGGAATGTTTCGTTACGAAACAGCCCGCCACCACCAGACGCCGTCGCGCACGTCCACCCGCGCGCGGCCGCGCCGCTCCAGCCAGCGCAAATGAGCGAGGGTTTCGCCGGTCGCCATACCCAACAGCCGATCATCGATGGCGCGGGCAAACATCACGCCAAAGCAATCGACGGCGCGTTGGGACGCCTCACACAGCCGCTCCTCGAGTCGCTCAAGCTGCTTCACATGCCCATCGATCAGCGCATCGAGCCTTGCGTGCAGCCCGATGAAAGGCGAGCCATGGGACGGCAGCACCAGCAGGTCCGCCGGCAGTTCGGCGCGGAGCCGCGCCAGGCTGCCCAGCCATTCGCCGAGCGGATCGCCCTCGGGCTCAAGCATGGTCAGCGACACGTTGGAACTGATCCGCGGCAGCACCTGGTCGCCCGCGATCATCACGCGCCGCTCCTCATCCACCAGGCAGAGATGCTCGGGGCTGTGCCCGTTCACGATCACGGTGCGCCACCGCCCGAGCCGCTCGCCCGCCTGCACGCGCACATAGCCATCCGGCAGCCGGTGCACGGCGCGCGCGAACATGCCCCAGCCCTTCGCCATCGCCTCCGCAATCTGCGCGTCCGACCAGCCTGAGCCGCGCCACATGGCGGCCACTTCAACCGGCGGCTCCGGCCGCGCATCGGCAACGAGTAGGCGGGCGGTCAGATACTCGCCCCGCGTCATCCACAGCCGCACGCCAAACTTCGTCGTCAGCCAGCCGGCGAGCCCCAGATGATCGGGATGCATATGCGTGACGATCACGCGGGTGATCCTGCGTCCCTCCAGCACCGTCCGCCACGCATCCTTGCAGGCGTCGAGCGGCAGCCCGGTGTCGACGATCGCGACGCCGCCCTCTTCCTCAACCAGCCAGACATTGATGTGCTTCAGCGGCCCCGGCACCGGCAGCCGCACCCATTCGACGCCTGGCGCGATCCCGATCGCCTCGCCCGGCTCCGGCACGCGGTCGCCCAGCGGATAGTCGAGTCCGCGATGACTCGTCGGCGCCGCGTGGTGGTCGGTCGGGGCGAGATCAGGCTTCATGATCTCACCCATGCCCGGCTTGCCTGAGCTTGTCGAAGGCTTCCCTTCCTCTTTCGCGACTGAAGAAGGGAGGGCTTCGACAAGCTCAGGCAAGCCGTTGAATAGTTGGCCGGTCCGCGAATTAGTTCCGCTTGAACGGGTCGGCAAAGGCCGGCTGCTCCTTGGCCGGCAGTTCGCCAGCGGCGATGGCGTCCGCATCGCGCGCCGCCTGGTCGCGCTGGGCGCGAAGTTCCTCGATCAGGGCAGAACGATCGCCCTCGAACCGGGTGTCGGTCGGCGCTTCCAGGCCCGCTGCCTTGGCCGCCTTGGCCACCGCCGCATCCAGCTCGCGCTGGGGGCAAAGGCCGAGCGTCACCGGATCCTTGGGCTGAATGTTAGAGATGTTCCAATGGCTGCGGTCGCGGATGGCGGCGATGGTGGTCCGCGTGGTGCCGATCAGCTTGGAGATCGCACCGTCGGATACTTCCGGATGGTTGCGGATGATCCAGGCGATGCCGTCCGGCTTTTCCTGCCGCTTGGAAACCGGCGTGTATCGCGGCCCCTTGGTGCGGCGGATCTGGTCCGGCCCTTTGAGGATAACGAGCCGGTAGTTTGGATCCGCCTGGCCCTTTTCAATCTCTTCCATGGTCAGTTCATGCGCGCGGAGCGGATCGCGGCCGGTCAGCTTGGTCGCAGCCGTGTCGTCGGCGATCGCCTGCACTTCGAGCACGTGCAGCCCGCAGAAATCAGCAATCTGCTGAAACGAGAGCGACGTGTTGTCGACCAGCCACGAAGCGGTCGCATGCGGCATGAGCGGATGGGCCTGCGCCATGGGGAAAACCTCCAGAAATAAATAGGGCCGCCCCTTACGGAGCGGCCGAGCCTTGTGCGCCGATGTAGTCCGGGCGCCCACGAGAGGCAAGTTCGTTCGTCGGGAGGCGGCGATACGAGTGTCCGCTTTCGACCCATTGCAGACATTCACGCCTGAAATAGGAAAACGGAACCCAGAGCAGCGATCACGGCTATTGCTGTGGCTAAGCGCCAGTCAAAGCGATCTGTGCCAAGGAGTAAGGTTTGAGGCTCGACTTTCGTAGGGTCGACGCCTGTCTCTGCGGATATCGCTTCCGCAAACATAGGCCAAGTTTCAGCCGCACCAGCTTCTTGGACGGGAAGGGCACGGCGAAGAGCGGCGAACACATCGCCAGCCGTCAACCATGTTCGCGTGTCTGAATAGTCGAGTTGAACACCAAAGCGACGCTCTACCTCACGGAGAGCGGCTATCTCGTCTCCGTCGCCGCCAAGGCCAAGAGAGCGCGGAGGAAGATTTTGTGTTCGACTCATGCTTTTGAATAAGCTTGGTGGTGTGCTGTGCAAAGGTCCGCTTTCCATCTGTGGACGCCCCTAAAGGTGCAAGCGGTTTTGTTAGGGTGGTGCGTAGTCGGGTGCTGCCATCTGTCCGGCCTTTGGTGCAGCGTGCTGCTGCGGGCCCGTATGGGAGTTC